>Ga0210392_10000016_pt1 | contig 188350 bp, 181 predicted proteins | sample IncBWC30OmetaG_FD_161057 | JGI IMG/M metagenome (GOLD analysis project Ga0210392, IMG submission 161057) | Forest soil microbial communities from Barre Woods Harvard Forest LTER site, Petersham, Massachusetts, United States - Inc-BW-C-30-O ... | reverse complement strand
CATCCGCCCATTGTTTCTCACGCGCAGTGGCTCGCCGAACGCAAGAAGCTGCTCGCGCAGGAGAAAGAACTCACCAGACACTACGACCGCGTCAACGCCGAACGGCGCCGGCTGCCGATGGTGAAAATCGAAAAGAATTATCTGTTCGACGCTCCCGGCGGCGAACTGTCGCTCAAGGAACTGTTCGAGGGCCGCCGCCAACTGGTGATCTATCACTTCATGTTCGATCCGGAATGGGAGAAGGGCTGCGCCGGCTGCACCGGCTACATCAACTCCATCGGCGATCTGTCGATGCTGGACAAATGCGACACCACCTTCGCCATGGTGTCGCGCGCGCCGCTGGCCAAGCTCGAGGCCACCAGGGAGCGGCATGGCTGGACCTTCCCATGGGTCTCCTCGCTCGGCTCCGATTTCAACTACGACTTTCACGTCACCAATGACGAGAAGGTGGCGCCGATCGAATATAATTATCGCAACAAGGCCGAACTTGAAGCCGCGAAGGTCCCTAACAAGACCACGGGCGAGGAGCACGGCCTCAGCGTGTTCTTCAGCATCGGCGACGACGTCTTCCACACCTATTCGGCCTATGCGCGCGGCACCGAAGCGCTCACCGACGCCCGCGCGCTGCTCGACATGACGCCCTATGGCCGGCAGCAGGATTTTGAAGACTCGCCGCCGGGCTGGCCGCAGAAGCCGACCTATGGATGAAGTAGGCGCTGCCGCGGACCTGGCAGCTTCAGACATAAAGTCGCACCCGCATATCCCAAAACCGGAATTATAATTCTTGCCATTCGTTGCGTGTGCGAATTATGGTGCATCACCTTTCGAAGGGCGGCTGACGGCTTTGAGGGAAGCCGAAGGTCGTGTTTGCCGCCTGCCTTAGAGTCCGCAAAAAACACATCACCAAAACAATAAGAGAGGGGAGATCACATGAGAACGGCATTCTGGCTCGCGAGCGCTGCGGTTTTGGCGCTGGCGCAACCCGCCGTGGCGGCGGATTCCATCAAGATCGGGTTTGTCACGACGTTGAGCGGCCCGACCGCCGTGATCGGCAACGACATGCGCAATGCATTCGAACTCGCGCTCGATCATCTCGGCCGCAAGATGGGCGGCATTCCGGTGGAAGTGATCTACGAAGACGATGGCCAGAAGCCGGATGTCGGCAACCAGAAGACCCAAAAACTGGTGCAGTCGGACAAGGTCGATTTCATCGCCGGCTATATCTGGTCGAACGTCTACCTTGCCTCGATCAAGCCCGCGGTCGATGCCAAAACCTTCCTGATCAGCGCCAATGCCGGGCCGTCGCAGGTCGCCGGCGAATTGTGCTCGCCCTATATCTTCTCGACCTCATGGCAGAACGACCAGACGCCGCAAGCGGTCGGCGAATACATGAACCAGAAGGGCATCAAGAAGGTTTTCCTGATCGGGCCGAATTACGCCGCCGGCAAGGACATGCTGGCCGGCGCCAAGAGCACCTTCAAGGGCGAGGTGGTCGGCGAGGAATATACCAAATGGCCGGATCAGCTCGACTTCTCCGCTGAACTGTCGAAGGCCCGCGCCGCCAAGCCCGACGCCGTGTTCGTGTTTTATCCCGGTGCTGCCGGCGTGCAATTCCTCAACCAGTATTCGCAGGCAGGGTTAAAGGGCCAGATTCCGCTCTATACCGCCTTCACCATCGACGAAACAACGCTGCCGCTGCAGAAGGATCTCGCGGTCGGCGTGCCCGGCGCGCAGGAATGGGTCAACGACCTGCCCAACGATGCCAACAAGAAATTCGTCGGCGACTTCCGCAAGAAATTCGGCCACGGGCCGTCGTTCTATGGCGCGCAGTCCTACGACGCCGCGTTGCTGATCAACAGCGCCGTGGTCGCGGTGAAGGGTGACATGAGCAAGAAAGACGAAATGCAGAAGGAGATGGAAAAGGCCAACTTCGCCTCGGTGCGCGGGCCGTTCAAATACGGCAACAACCACATTCCGATCCAGAACTTCTATCTGCAGGAAACGGTGAAGGAAGCCGACGGCACGTTTGGTCTGAAGACGGTTGCGACAATTCTGAAGGACAATCAGGATCGCTTCCATGATAAGTGTCCGATGAAATAGTCGTCACACCGCAATCCGGCCGGTCATGCTGCTGCTTGAACAGTTCCTGAACGGCCTGCAATTCGGCCTGCTGCTGTTTCTGCTGGCGGCCGGATTGACGCTGGTGTTCGGCATCATGGATCTGGTGAATCTGGCGCACGGCTCGCTTTACATGCTGGGCGCCTATTTCGCCGCGACCTTCGCGGCCTGGACCGGGAGCTTTCTGCTTGGCGCAGCACTTGCGCTCGCAGCCACGCTTGCGGTTGGGATGATCCTCGAGATCGTCGCGTTCCGCAGGCTTTACGGCAGGGATCATCTCGATCAGGTGCTCGGCACCTTCGGGCTGATCCTGTTCTTCAACGAGTTGGTCCGCCTGATATGGGGGCCGGGCGGGCTGACGCTGCCGCTGCCTTCCTGGCTCAGCTTCGCAGTGCAAATCCTGCCCGGCGTTTATTACCCCGCGTACCGGTTGGCGATCATCGTCGTCGCATTGAGCGTCGCCTTGATGTTGTACGTCATCGTGATGCGGACTCGCGTCGGCATGCTGATCCGCGCCGGCGCGTCGAACCGCGAGATGATCGGCGCGCTGGGGATCAATATCAACCTGCTGTTCACCCTGGTATTCGGCCTCGGCGCCGCGCTTGCGGGCCTGGCCGGGCTGATGCAGGCACCGATCCTCACCGTCCAGATCGGCATGGGCGAGAATATTCTCATTCTCGCCTTTGTCGTGATCGTCATCGGCGGCATCGGATCGATCCGCGGCGCCTTCGCAGCCGCAGTGCTGGTCGGCCTGGTCGATACGCTCGGGCGAATTTTCCTGCCCGATTTGTTGCGCCTGGTATTGAGCCAGACCGCCGCCTCTTCGGCCGCGCGCGCGCTGTCGTCGATGCTGATCTATCTCACGATGGCGATCGTCCTCGTGGTGCGGCCGGAGGGCCTGTTTCCCACCACATCGCAACGATGAAACCGACTGACCCACGTACGATCCTGATCGCACTGCTGTGTGTCGCGCTGACCTTGCTGCCGGTTTATTCGTCGTTCACGGGGAACGTCTTTGTTCTGACGCTGCTGACGCGGATCATCATCCTGGCGCTTGCCGCCACCAGCCTCAATTTGATCCTCGGCTATGGCGGGATGATGAGTTTCGGCCACGCCGCGTATCTTGGCATCGGCGGTTATGCGGTCGGCATCCTCGCGCATGAGGGGATCGCATCCGGGCTGATCCAGTTCCCTGTCGCGATACTCGCGTCGGCGCTGTTCGCGCTCGTGGTAGGCGCGTTGTCGCTGCGCACCCGCGGCGTCTACTTCATCATGATCACGCTCGCCTTCGGCCAGATGATCTATTACGTGGCGGCCGGTCTCGACCGCTACGGCTCCGATGACGGGCTGACGATCTATCGCCGCAGCCAGTTCGGCGGTGTCGTCGATCTTTCGAACAGAACGCAGTTCTATTATGTCTGCCTCGCGGTTCTGTTTGCCTGCCTTTATCTGGTCTGGCGCATCGTCAATTCGCGCTTCGGGCTGGTAATCCAGGGCATCCGGTCCAACGAACGGCGCATGCAGGCGATCGGATTTCCGGTTGTTCGCTACCGCCTCGCCTGCTTCGTCATTGCAGGCGCGATGTGCGGGCTTGCCGGCGCGTTGCTGGCCAATCATACCGAATTCATCAGCCCCTCGATCATGTACTGGACCCGGTCCGGCGACCTGATGGTGATGGTGATCCTCGGCGGCATCGGCTCGCTGTTCGGGCCGTTGGCCGGCGCCATTGCCTTCCTGGCGCTGGAGGAAGTGCTGTCTGGAATCACCGAATACTGGCAGATCATCATCGGGCCGCTGCTGCTGCTGGTGGTGCTGTTCGGGCGTGGCGGCATCGACGGCTGGCTGGGGAGGCTCCGCCGTGAATAATCCTCTGCTCCGCGTCGAAAATCTGGTGCGGCGGTTCGGCGGCATCGTCGCCACCGACAATTTGTCGCTCGACGTGGCGTGTGGAGAATTGCACGCCATCATCGGGCCGAACGGCGCCGGCAAGACCACGCTGATCAGCCAGCTCACCGGACAGCTGCTGCCGAATTCCGGCAGCATTCGTTTTGCCGGTCAGGACATCACCCACCTGCCGGCGCATCGGCGCAGCGCGCTTGGGCTGGCGCGTTCGTTCCAGATCACCTCGCTGCTGCCCGACTTCACCGCGTCAGACAATGTCGCGCTGGCGGCGCAGGCGCATGACGGGCACTCGTTCCATTTCTGGCGCGACGCCCGAACCGAAAGCCATCTTCGCGCAGCCGCACTTGCCGCACTGGATCGTGTCGGCCTGGCCGGCCGCGCCGAAACGCTGGTGTCGAAGCTGAGCCACGGCGAACAGCGCGAACTTGAACTGGCGGTAGCACTCGCCACAAAACCGCAATTGCTGCTGCTCGACGAACCGATGGCGGGACTGGGCATCACCGAATCGGCGCGGATGGTGAAGCTGCTGCAGGAATTGCGGCGCGAAGTCACGATCGTGCTGGTCGAGCATGACATGGATGCGGTATTCGCGCTCGCCGACCGTATCACCGTTCTGGTCTATGGCCGCGTCATCGCTTCCGACGCACCGGCGGCGGTCCGCAGCAATGAAGAGGTCCGGCGCGCCTATCTCGGCGATCAGCATGCGGTGACCCGCGATGGCTGACGCAACGCCCCTGCTCGAAGTCGAGAATATCGCGACCTGTTACGGCCTGAGCCAGGTGCTGTTCGACCTGTCGCTGTCGGTTCGAACAGGCGAGATGGTGGCGCTGATGGGCCGCAACGGCATGGGCAAGACCACCACCATCCGCTCCATCATGGGGCTGACACCGGCGCGCGCCGGCGCGATCCGGTTTGCTGGGCAGGAGGTTCGCACGCTTCCCTCGTTCCGCATCGCACAGTTGGGAATTGGCCTGGTGCCGGAAGGGCGCCAGATATTTCCCAACCTGACCGTCCGCGAGAACCTCGTCGCTGGGTCCGGCAATCGGCTCGGCAGCCGCGATCCGTGGACGATGGAAAAAATCCACATGCTGTTTCCGCGCCTTGCCGAGCGCGCGGGCAACATGGGCGGCACGCTTTCCGGCGGCGAGCAGCAGATGCTGGCGATCGGCCGCGCGCTGATGACCAATCCGCGCCTCTTGATCCTGGATGAGGCCACCGAAGGCCTCGCGCCGCTGATCCGCGACGAAATCTGGAACTGCCTGTCGATGCTGAAGGCGCGCGGCCAATCGGTTCTGGTGGTCGACAAGAACGTCGAAAATGTCACCCGCATTGCCGACCGGCATTACATCATCGAGCGGGGACGGGCGGTGTGGAGCGGCACGTCGGAAGAATTGATTGCCGCGCCCGATTTGCAGCACCGGTATCTCGGGATTTAATCGATCTCGTGCCCCGGACGCAGCGCAGCGCGAAGCCCTTGCGAAGCGGTGCGTTGCAGAGCCGGGGCCCAGCTTTCTTGCTTAACCGGGGTCTCGGCTCTGCGGAGAAGATTGGTCGCCCAAAAACTGATATTGCTGTTGCGCCGTTACACGGCCCCAGATTCCGCCGAGAACGATCGCAATGGCTAACGTTGAAAAAATAATACGTTTTTGAAAACCGCCGCGGAAGCCAGTATCGAAATACAAGAAGCTGAATAGCGTCGCAGACGCTTGAAACCCCAAGGTCTTCATATAGCGTGGTAGAGAAATCCCGTGCTGGTATGGAGTCCATTCCGGGCCAACATTTATAGCCAGATTGACATCTGTGGGCGTCAGATAGTCATAGCAATACCACGTCAGAATTGTAGTGAGCGGTAAGGCCAGCAACGCCACGAATCGCGCTCGATTTCCGAAAAGTCGGCCAAAGGCAACGATGAGCGCGGCTTGGAAAAATTGGGGAAATGTAAATACAAGGAAAGACCCAGCGATGGCGACGGCGCCGACTAATGGTGGAAAGATGGCCATCATGAATAGGGCATTCACTTGTGTTCTATTCGGATTGCCGTGTATGAAATCGACAAACAATGTGTGAACGATAATCATCACGCCGCATATTACAGCCGCAAAAAGTGCGATCCATATCAGGCTTTTTCCATAAGCAAGAAAAACGGCGCTTTTACTCATTGATGCCTCGTTCTGCTCGGGGCCCCATGGTTCACAACAACGTCTTTTGACCTCGCTTTGCAAGGAAAGCATTCGACGCTCAAGACGCCGCGGCGTGCCGCCCGAACGCATGTGATTCATTGCTTAGAACCGGCGCCACCGCATCGATCAGGCGGGCGGCCGCTGCATCCACGCTAAGCCCCGCGGTATCGACCACCGCGGATGCGCGCGCATACAGCGGCTGGCGGCTGAGCAGAATGGTGCGCAGTTCCGTCATCGCGGAGCGGTCGTCCGCCATCGGACGCAGGTCGCCCTGGCGGCGCACCCGCGCCATGTGCTCTTCCGGTTCGGCTTTGAGCCAGATGGTGTAGAACGACGACAGGATCAGGTCGAAGGTCAACGGCTCGGAGACGATGCCGCCGCCGGTCGCCAGCACCATCAGTTCGCGGCGCGCCAGCAACTGCCCGAGAGCGGCCTGCTCCATGCGCCGAAAACCTTCCTGGCCGTAGAGCGCGATGATCTCGGCCACCGACAATCCGTTCTGCGCCTCGATCTCCTTGTTGAGCTCAACAAAGCTCCAGCCGATTTTTTTGGCGAGCAATTTGCCGAGCGTGGATTTGCCGGCGCCGCGCAGGCCGATCAGCGCGATGCCGGCGAATGACATCTGCCGCTGCGCAGCGCCGTTGCCTGACAGAATCTCCTTGGCGTGCGCGATTTGGTCCGGTGTGGCATTGCGGATAAGGGCGCGGATCATTGGCCAATCAGGCGTCGGCTCACTACCCGGGATCATATCTTCGAGATGGACACCGATGGCATTTGATACGCGGCGCAGCAGCACGATCGACACATTGCCCTTGCCGCTTTCGAGCTGTGCGATGTAGCGCTCGGAAATGCCCGATACCTTTGCGAGCACCTTTCGCGACATGCCGGCCACGCCGCGCATGGTGCGGACGCGCTGACCGAGCTGCTCGAGAAAGGCGGTTTCTGGATCGGGTTGCTCGGTCATTCGCTCCGCACTCAGTGGGTTGGAGGAAGGATAATGCCGCTAAGGATTGACAGCAAGCACGCGCAGTGGCTTTCTATGAATTATAATTCAGAAAGCTGGGGAGAAGGCGCGTGAGTTTCTACAATGCGGTGACCTGGCTGCTCGACCGCAATGTCGATGAGGGACGCGGCGGCAAGCTCGCCTTCACCGATACGGTTTCCGAGCTGACCTATGGCGACCTGCAGACGCAAAGCCGCCGCCTCGCCAATCTGCTGCACCGACTCGGCGTCCGCCGCGAAGAGCGCGTCGCGATGATCATGCTCGATACGATCGATTTCCCGGTCGTGTTTCTCGGCGCCATCCGCGCCGGTATCGTGCCGGTGCCGCTCAACACGCTGCTGACATCGGAGCAGTACGCCTATGTGCTGGCGGATTGCCGCGCGCGGGTACTATTCATCTCCGAGGCGTTGCTGCCGGTGGTGAAGGACCTGGTCGGCCGCATGCCGGATCTCGAGCACGTCGTCGTCGCCGGCAATGACGCGCAGGGCCACAAGAGACTGTCGGATGAGATCGTCAAGGAAAGCGATTCATATCCGACCGCCGCGACCCACGCCGACGAGCCGGCGTTCTGGCTGTACTCGTCGGGCTCCACCGGCATGCCCAAGGGCGTGCGGCACCTGCACTCCAATCTTGCCGCGACCGCCGAGACCTACGCCAAACAGGTGCTCGGCATTCGCGAGGACGATGTCGGGCTGTCGGCGGCGAAACTGTTTTTCGCCTACGGCCTCGGTAACGCGCTGACGTTTCCGATGTCGGTGGGTGCGACCACCGTGCTCAATTCGGAGCGGCCGACGCCGGCAAGGATGTTCGAGTTGATGAACAAGTACCATCCGACGATTTTCTTTGGGGTGCCGACATTGTTCTCGGCGATGCTGAACGATGAGACGTTGAAGAACGAACACAGCGGCTCAAAATTGCGCATTTGCACCTCTGCCGGCGAAGCGCTGCCGGAGTCGGTGGGCAACAGCTGGAAACAGCGCTTCGGCGTCGACATTCTCGATGGCGTCGGCTCCACCGAGCTGCTGCATATTTTTCTCTCTAACGCGCCCGGCGATATCAAATACGGCTCGTCGGGCAAGCCCGTGCCGGGTTATCGCGTGCGGCTCGTGAACGAAGCCGGCGCCGATGTCGCCGATGGCGAAGTCGGCGAGTTGCTGGTCGATGCGCCGTCTGCCGGCGAAGGCTACTGGAATCAGCGCAGCAAAAGCCGGCAAACGTTCGAAGGCTACTGGACCCGCACCGGCGACAAATACATCCGCGATGGCGAGGGACGTTACACCTTCTGCGGCCGCAGCGACGACATGTTCAAGGTCTCCGGCATCTGGGTGTCGCCGTTCGAGGTCGAGAGCGCGCTGATCACGCATGCCGCGGTGCTGGAAGCGGCCGTCGTGCCGGAAGCCGATCCGGAAGGATTGTTGAAGCCGAAAGCGTTCGTGGTGCTGCGCGCGGACGCGCAAACCGAAGGGCTGCATGATGCGCTGAAGGAGCACGTCAAGCAGAAGATCGGGCCATGGAAATATCCGCGCTGGATCGACGTGGTGGACAGTCTGCCGAAGACGGCGACGGGGAAGATTCAGCGCTTCAAACTGCGCGATGGCTCCAATTAGTCGTCATGGCCGGGCTTGTCCCGGCCATCCACGGCTTGACCGCTGGAGAGAAAGACGTGGATGCCCGCGACAAGCGCGGGCATGACGAACGAGAGAGCAGAGTTCTAAGAGACAAAGACGGTATGACTGCGTTGAATCCCACCGGCATCCTCACCATCGGCACCTCCGATCTTGAATATCGCATGACCGGTCCCGCGCCCGATGACGCGCCGACCATCGTGCTGCTGCACGAAGGACTCGGTTCAGCAAACCTGTGGGGCGATTTTCCCGAAAAGCTTGCAACGGCCACCCGCGCCGGCGTGTTCGCCTATTCGCGGGCGGGCTATGGCGCTTCAACTCCGGCGAAACTGCCGCGTCCGATCGACTACATGCATGTCGAGGCGCTCGAGGTGCTGCCGAAGATTCTCGACGCCATCGGTTTCACGCGCGGCCTGCTGGTCGGGCATTCCGACGGCGCGTCGATTGCGGCGATCTATGCCGGCGGAATTCAGGATCACCGCATCCGCGGGCTGGCGCTGATCGCGCCGCATTTCATGGTCGAGGACATTTCGGTGAAGTCGATCGCCGCGATCAAAACCGCATACGAGACCACCGACCTTCGGGAAAAACTCGCGCGCTGGCACGGCGATGTCGACAACGCCTTCTACGGATGGAACAACGCGTGGCTCAACCCACAGTTTCGCGACTGGGATATCGCGGAATATCTCGCCTATATCCGCGTGCCCGTTGCGATCGTGCAGGGCGCCGACGACCATTATGGGACGATTCGCCAGATCGAAATCGCGCAAGAAGAATGCTATTGTCCGGTCGACGTTTCGATCATCACCGGTGCCGGGCATTCACCGCACCGCGAAGCGCCGGAGGCGACGCTGAATGCGATCGCGGAATTTGCAAGGTCCATTTTGCAGATGCATGAAGGCGCGCGGGGCCAGGCCGCGTAGGCGGAACCTTGTGGCGATGTCCGCATGAGTGGCCCCCCACCCGGCACGATCAATCTTACGATGCCGCGCTGGGCCTATGTTCCCGGCGTCGAAACCGAGGCCGATCACGACACGCTGGCGATGGCCAAGGCGCTGGTGCCGGCCCGTTTCAACGGTTTTGTGCCGGCGCGGCATCCGGCGCTGCGCTACGGGCTCGGACTGAACGATTCCGGATTTTTCTGGGAGAGCCACGAAATCCTGGAAGCGGTATGGGCCGCCGCCCCGCAGGGCGGACGCGAGCGGATCCTGCTGCGGGCCTGCATCCAGATCGCCAACGCCAACCTGAAGCTGCGCATGGCAAAACCCCACGCGGCCGCGCGCCTGTTCGGAGAAGCGCTGGCCGAACTCGATGAACTCAGCGTCCGCAAGGCGACCGGCGCGGGCGGCGGCTTTGCCGATGCCTTTCCGACTGGTGCGCTAGCGGCGCTGCTGCGAACCAAACTGGCGCAGCCGGCGTTGTCCAAGGCCGATTGGGTCGAAATCGGCACGCTTGGCCGAACCTGAAGCAAAATGCAGATTTTATGACCTTCGGTCTAGACTTGATCTAAAACATGCATTATTGTGCATGATCAGTCGAGCGCGTCGGCTCAAGAAACCAGACAGGGTGGCCCAATGGGCGACGAAAAGGCGGGTGAAGATCGCGTTCTCGCGAACGGCGCCAAGCATATCGATTTCCAGACCGACCCGTCGCGCTACCAGCACTGGAAGCTCGCCGTCGAAGGCGATGTCGCGACCCTGACCATGGACGTCGACGAGAATGGCGGGCTGTTCGAGGGCTACCAGCTCAAGCTCAATTCCTATGACCTCGGCGTCGATATCGAACTTGCGGATGCGGTACAGCGGCTGCGCTTCGAGCACCCACAAGTGAAGGTGGTGCTGCTGCGCTCGGGAAAAAATCGCGTGTTCTGCGCCGGCGCCAACATTCGCATGCTTGCCGGCGCCACCCACGCCCACAAGGTCAATTTCTGCAAGTTCACCAACGAGACCCGCAACGGACTGGAAGACTCCAGCGAGAATTCCGGCCAGCGCTTTGTCGCGGTGATCAACGGCACCGCGGCCGGCGGCGGCTACGAACTGGCGCTCGCCACCGATCACATCATTCTCGCCGACGATGGCTCCGCCGCGGTGGCGCTGCCGGAAGTGCCGCTGCTGGCGGTGCTGCCGGGCACCGGCGGCCTCACCCGCGTCGTCGACAAGCGCAAGGTGCGCCGCGATCACGCCGATTATTTCTGCACCATCGAGGAAGGCATCAAGGGCAAACGCGCCGTGCAGTGGCGGCTGGTCGACGAGATCGTGCCCAACAGCAAGCTCGAGGCGAAAGTTGCCGAGCGCACAAAGGAATTCGCGGCGGCGTCGAAGCGCAATGGCAATGGCAAAGGCATTGCGCTTGCGCCGCTGACGCGCACCATCGACGACAGCGGCATCCGCTACGGTTTTGTCAATGTCGATATCGACCGCGATGCGCGCATCGCGACGATCTCGGTTCACGCGCCGGAGACGCCGCCGCCCGCCGACATCGATGGCATGATCGCTTTAGGCGCGGCGTTCTGGCCGCTGCAGGTCGCGCGCGAACTCGACGACGCCATCCTGCATCTGCGCATCAACGAACTCGAGACCGCGATGCTGGTGTTCAAGTCGCATGGCGAGGGTGCACAGGTGCTGGCGCATGATGAATTCCTCGAAACCCACAAGGCGCACTGGCTGGTCAACGAAATCAGGCAAACCTGGAAACGCGTTCTGAAGCGCGTCGATGTCACCTCGCGCACGCTGGTGACGCTGGTCGAACCGGACTCGTGCTTTGCCGGCACGCTGGCTGAACTGGTGTTCGCCGCCGACCGATCCTACATGCTGGCCGGCTCAAGGCAGGGCGACAATCGCGCGCCACCGGCGATACAGCTGAGTGCGATGAATTTCGGTCCCTATCCGATGAGCCATGGCCTGACGCGGCTGCAGTCGCGCTTCCAGGCCGATCCATCCGACGTGGAAACGGCGCAGGCGAAAATCGGCGAGGCACTGGATGCCGAGGAAGCCGAAAAACTCGGCCTCGTCACCTTCGCGCTCGACGACATCGACTGGGATGACGAGGTCCGCGTGTTCTTCGAAGAGCGCGCCAGCTTCTCGCCCGACAGTCTCACCGGCATGGAGGCCAATTTGCGCTTCGTCGGACCGGAGACCATGGAATCGAAAATCTTCTCGCGGCTGACGGCGTGGCAGAACTGGATCTTCCAGCGCCCCAACGCGGTCGGCGAAGACGGCGCGCTGCGGCGCTACGGCACCGGCCAGAAGGCGCAATTCGATATGACGCGGGTGTAGGGAAACTTGCTGTGTCTTGGCCGGGCTTGTCCCGGCCAACTACGTCTTCGGCGCTTGCAGAAAAGAAGACGTGGATGCCCGGGACAGGCCCGGGCATGGCGAACCATAAAATGCCGAGCAGGAGTTGGCCATGAACGTCATGAATGTCGATTACAGTACCAAGATTCCGAACAATGTGAATCTCAGCGAAGATCGGCAGGTGCTCAAGGCGCTGGAGGGCTGGCATCCCGGCTACGTCGACTGGTGGAACGACATGGGGCCGGACGGCTTCCAGCAGTCGCTGGTGTATCTGCGGACGGCCTACTCGGTGGATCCGCGCGGCTGGGCCAAGTTCGATTACGTCAAGATGCCGGATTACCGCTGGGGCATCCTGCTTGCACCGCAGGAGGAAAACCGCGTGGTGCCGTTCGGCCAGAGCTACGGTGAGCCGGCATGGCAGGAGGTGCCGGGCGAGCATCGCGCCATGCTGCGCCGCCTGATCGTGATCCAGGGCGACACCGAACCGGCGTCGGTCGAACAGCAGCGCTACCTCGGCAAGACCGCGCCCTCGCTGTATGACCTGCGCAACCTGTTCCAGGTCAATGTCGAGGAAGGGCGCCATCTCTGGGCCATGGTCTACCTGCTGCAGAAATATTTCGGCCGCGACGGCCGCGAGGAAGCCGACGACCTGCTGCGCCGACGCTCTGGCGACGCCGATAGCCCACGCATGCTCGGCGCCTTCAATGAGGCGACGCCGGACTGGCTGTCGTTCTTCATGTTCACCTACTTCACCGACCGCGACGGCAAGATGCAACTGCACAGCCTCGCGCAATCCGGCTTCGACCCGCTGTCGCGCACCTGCCGTTTCATGCTGACGGAGGAAGCCCATCACATGTTCGTCGGCGAGACCGGCATCAGCCGCGTGGTGCAGCGGACCTGCGAAGCGATGCGGGCGGCCGGCGTCGACGATCCGCGCGACGTCGCGAAAGTGCGCGCGCTTGGCGTGATCGATCTGCCGACGATCCAGAAAAAACTGAACCTGCACTACACGCTCTCGCTCGACCTGTTCGGCTCGGAGGTTTCCACCAACGCGGCGAACGCCTTCAACGCCGGCATCAAGGGCCGCTACCGCGAGACCCAGATCGAGGACGATCACCGCCTGCAGAACGACACCTATCCGGTGCTCAAGCTGGTCAATGGCGAGATCAGGCGCGTCGACGAACCTGCGCTGACCGCGCTGAACATGCGGCTGCGCGACGACTACACGCAGGACTGCGCCAAGGGCCTGCTGCGCTGGAACAAGATCATCTCGCTCGCCGGCTATGACTTCAGGCTGACGCTGCCGAACGTGGCGTTCCACCGCCAGATCGGGGAGTTCAAGGACATCCATGCGACGCCGGATGGCGTGCTGATCGACGATGCCGTCTGGAACAGGCGCAAGACCGACTGGTTGCCTTCGACGGACGACGGCGACTTCATCGCAAGCCTGATGAACCCCGTGAGCGAGATCGGCAAATTCGCGCCGTGGATTTCGCCGCCGAAAGTCGGCATCGACAACAAGCCGGGCGATTTCGAGTACGTGAAGATCGAGACCTGAGCCGCCTCGTCATTGCCGCGCGCGTCGCGGGCATTCAGCCCGCGATCTCCAGCCCCGCGCTCGCATAGACCACGCCGCCGTCGATGGCGATCGCGTTGCCGACCACGTAGTCGCCGGCGCGCGAGGCCAGAAAGATCGCAAGCCCCGCCATATCCTCCTCGTTGCCGATCCGGCGCGACGGAATTCGTTTGGCGACCTCCTCGGCATGGTCGCGCGCCGCCTTGTTCATGTCGGATGCGAAGGCGCCCGGCGCGATCGCGGTGACGACGATGTTCTCCTTGATCAGCCTGGTCGCCATCCGCCGCGTCAGATGAATTACCGCGGCCTTGCTGGCGGCGTAGGAATAGGTTTCCATCGGGTTGACGAAGATGCCGTCGATCGAGGCGATGTTGATGACTTTTGCGGGCCGTTCGGCGGATGCTCCGGCGCGCAGCGGTTTTGCCAAGGCCTTGGTCAGGAAGAACAGCGACTTGACGTTGAGGTTCATCACCTTGTCCCAGCCGCTCTCCGGAAATTCGTCGAACTCGGCCCCCCATGCCGCACCCGCATTATTGACGAGAATGTCGAGCTTCGGCTCCAGTTTGATGATCTCGCCTGCGAGCTTGTCGCAGCCCGCCACCGTCGAAATGTCGATCGGCAGCGCGATGCATTCGCCGCCATATTCCGCGGTCAATTCCCTGGCGGTGGCCTCGCACGGCCCTGCCTTGCGCGCGGTGATGTAAACTTTTGCGGCACCCTGGCTGAGAAATCCCGCCGCGATCATCTTGCCGATGCCGCGCGAGCCGCCGGTCACCAGCGCGACCCGGCCCTGCAGCGAAAACAGATCCTTGAACATGCCTTCCTCCGTTGCTTTTGCCGATGGTTTTGAGCGTGGGGGATGGATGAGTCAAGAAACTCAGTCGTCGTTCCCGCCTGCGCGGGGACGACAGATCACGCCGCGTCGATGCGGCGAAATCCGTTCCACATCGCGGTGGCGGCGCCCGAGGTCAGCACCGGCAGGATGCGCTGGTCCTGGTAATTGCCGTTCAGCGAGACCCGTGGCAGCGCGGTGAGATGCGCGGCGCTGCCGGCAAAGACCATGCCGGGCCGCGTCGTCACCGCGGTCTTGAAGCCTGCGGCCTGCGCCAGCGCGAATTCGCGCGGTCCCGCCGCGATTCTGTCGCCGTAGGGATAGGCGAGATGCACCACGGGGCGCTGCAACGCGGCTTCGATCCGCGCGCGGCTGATTGCCATTTCGTCTGTCGCGACCGCCTCGGTCTGCTTGGCGAGATTGCAATGCGTGATGGTATGGGCGCCGACCGTGATCAGGGGATCGTCGGCGAACGGCTTCAACTCGTCCCACGACATGCAGAGATCGCGGCAGATGGCGCCTTCATCGATGCCGTGGCGTGCGCACAGCGCGCTGACTTCGCGGCGGATGTCATGCTCGCCCGGCAATGCGCGCATCCAGTCATGCAGCCGCTCGAACGCCGCCTGCTTGGCGTCGACCGTGCTGGCGTCGAGGCGCACGGCGGCGCCGCCGATCTCGACGTCGATCGCCTGCGCCTTGGCGACCACCATCTCCAGCGCGACCCACCACAGCCGGCCGGAGCCTTCGGCGAAATCGCTGGCGACATAGACGGCGAGGGGTGCGTCAAACTCACGCATCACCGGCAGCGCGAAATCGCGGTTGTCGCGATAGCCGTCGTCGAAGGTGAAGCAGGCGAAGCGGCGCGAGAAGTCGCGCCCGATCAGCCGGCGATGCATCTCGTCGATGGTGACGATGTCGATATCGTGCGCACGCAGATGGGCCAGCATCGCGCGCAGAAATTCCGGCGTGATCTCGAGGTGATGATTGGGCTGAAACGCGCTCTCGCGGCGCGGGCGGACGTGATGCAGCATGAAAATGCCGCCGACGCCCGCGAAAATCGGCCGCAGCAGGTAATGTGCGCCGGTGAAATACAGCGCTTCCAGCCCGGCGCGGATCACGTTATTGCGGAACTGCTTCATTAATGCCGTTGGCCGGTTGGAAACGAATCCGAAGCTAGCCGAAAACCGCTGAAGAAACAGTTAGTCGGACGGCTAACGGGCGATCGAACCGTTCCGTGCTATTTCCAATTTGACAGCCCCGCAAGGGTTTGTTTTCTCTGGTTCCAGACCCCCCGCAGGATGGCGAATGCACGGACTTTTCAGGTGGAGCAGCAAATGGTGGCCGGGTGTGATTCCCCTTGTCATCCTTTGGGCATTCGCGGCCTGGACCAGCACCACGCCGCTGGAATCCGACCTCGCCGCGCGGACCACCGCCTCGCTCAAGGATACCGTGCTGGACAAGAAGAAAATCGCGGTGGCCGGCCGCGACATCACCTTTTCGGCCGATGCATTCTCCGAAGACGGACGCCGCAGCGCGGTGGCTTCGGTGGAAGCGGTTCCCGGCGTGCGGCTGGTCAACGACGACACCCGCCTCGTTGCTGAAGCCAAACCGTTTGTGTGGTCCGCCGAGCGCGATGTCGTGCGGGTAACGCTCGGCGGCAGCACGCCGCTGCCTGCCATCAAGGCCAGGTTGCTGGACGCGGCCCGTGCCTCGCTCAGCGGCGTCGATGTTGCCGATCAGATGGGTCTGGCGCGCGGCGCGCCGCCGCGTTTCGATGCCGCCGCCGCGCTGTTGATCGATCAGATCGGCAAATTGAAGGACGGCAAGATCACAATCTCGGATACGCGGGTCAGCCTTTCGGGAATGGCGCGCGACCTCGGCGGCAGGGAAGCCATCGCGGCGGCGCTGAAAAATCTTCCCGAAGGTTTTTCGGTGGCATCCAATGAAATCAAGGCGCCGCCTTATATCTTTCAGGCCTACAAGGATCCGGTGGCGCAGACCGTGACGCTGACCGGCTACGTGCCGGACAACAACGTCCACGCCGCGCTTGTGGCTTCCGCGGGCCGCAAGTTCTTCAGCGAAAAGATCGTCGACAATCTCAAGGCCAGCGTCGGCGCGCCTGCAGGTTTTGCCAACATGGTAATCCCGGCGCTTGGCGCGCTGTCGCGGCTGTCGACGGGAACGCTGGTGGTGTCCGACCGCGAGATCAAGCTCTCGGGCGATGCGTTGTATGAGGGGGCCGCGGGCCAGATCCGCGCCGGCCTCACCAAGGACCTGCCGCGCGGCTGGCAGGCCAAGCCGGAAATTTCGGTCAAGCCTGCCGCAGCACCCGTCGATGCCACGGTGTGTCAGCAGTTGTTTTCGGATTTGCTGGGCCGAGGAAAAATCCGGTTTGAATCCGGGCGCGCCACCATCGATCTGGATTCGGCAGGCCTGCTCGACCGGCTGATCGAGACGGCGCTGCGCTGCCCGACCGCCAGTATCGAAATTGCCGGACATACCGACGCCGATGGCGATGACGGGTTCAACCAGGCGCTGTCCGAAAAACGCGCGCAGGCGGTCGCGGATTATCTGGTCCGGGCGGGGCTGCCCGCGGATCGCTTCAAGGCGACGGGCTATGGCAGCCTGCAGCCGGTCGCCAGCAACGATACCGACGAAGGCAAGGCGCAGAACCGCCGCATCGAATTCGTGGTGAGGTAACGGCGATGACCTATCTGGCGGCATTTCACTGGGGCTGGTTGATGGCATCGCTGGTGCTGGGCTTTTGCATGGGCTGGATCGCGGTGGTCCATCGCGGCCAGGGCGTCTCGAAAGTGACGATACGCTGGCTTTCGGCCCTCGCGGCGATCATCGTCGCGGTGGCGCTGGCACGCGCAGTTCCCGGCCGCTTCGGTTACTGGCTCGACCTCGGTCTTGCGATGTTTGCGGTCTATCTGGTTGGCTGCGCGGTGGGGTCGTGGCTGCGTGACCGGGTGGTTTCGCGTCATGCGCCCGCCGCCTGAGATCGGCTGTGGCAGCGCCCGAGCCCCTGCCACGGCGCGATTGCAGCAAAACTGTGCGCCGGCCTGCCTAATTCGCCTTAATATATTGACGGAGCGCGTTTTATTCGCACCAACCGAATTCCACTTCGCGCTAAAACGCGCTAGGACGGCTGGACCGGGGGCGCTCGTTTGACTGCTTTCGCCAAAGGGATCGCTGTTCGATCGGTGTTCGAGGTCTAGATGCTGGAAGCAATACGCAGGGCGGTCTCGTTTCTGCGCCAGAAGCAAATCCTGCACAAGCTGGGTGTAGCGGTCAGCGTCACGGTCATCGCGATTGCCTGCTACGTTCTGTATCACATGCTGCGCGGCATCGACGTCGATGACGTCATCGAAGCCATCAAGCAGACCGACTACAGTTCGATCGCGCTCGCCGCACTGTTTGTGACCGCCGGCTATTTCACGCTGACGTTCTACGACCTGTTCGCGGTCCGCGCCATCGGCCGCCCCGATATCCCCTACCGGGTCAACGCGCTCGCCGCCTTCACCAGTTATTCGATCGGCCACAATGTCGGCGCCAGCGTCTTCACCGGAGGCGCTGTGCGCTATCGCATCTATTCGGCGTGGGGATTGAATGCGATCGACGTCGCCAAGATATGCTTTCTGGCCGGCCTGACCTTCTGGCTCGGCAATGCCGCGGTGCTGGGGCTCGGCATTGCCTATCATCCGGAAGCCGCCGCCAACATCGACCAGTTGCCGGCCTGGCTCAACCGCGGGGTCGCTTTCTGCATCATCATCGGTCTTGTCGGTTATGTGGCCTGGGTCTGGATCAAGCCAAGGACCGTTGGCCGCGGGCCATGGTCGGTGGTGCTGCCGGGCGGTCCGCTGACGCTGCTGCAGATTGCGATCGGCATTATCGATCTCGGCTTTTGTGCGCTGGCGATGTACGTGCTGGTGCCGGACGAGCCCAATCTCGGCTTCGTCGTGGTCGCGGTTATCTTCGTTTCCGCGACGCTGCTCGGCTTCGCCAGCCATTCGCCGGGCGGTCTCGGCGTGTTCGACGCTGCGATGCTGGTCGGCCTGTGGCAGATGGACAAGGAAGATTTGCTCGCCGGGATGCTGCTGTTCCGCCTGCTCTATTATATTGCGCCGTTCGTCATATCTGTAATCTTGCTGACGCTTCGGGAGCTTATCCTCGGGGCGCGACTGAAACGGCTGGCCAGATTGGCGCCGGCGGCTGAAGCTGATGCCAAGCGCGACGGCCCCTTTTTGCGCGAGCACGGCGATTCGGGCGCCTGAAAACCCCGAACCGGGAGACAGCCGAACCGATGGCGATAGACGCGTCCCCTTCAATGTTCTCGCCGTGGCCTGACCGGCTGCGGCACTCGGCCATCATCCTGCTGGCGGCCGGACTGGCGCTAGCGGCACTGGTACTGTTCGACGAAGTGTCGCCGGCCCGCGCTGTGGCCGTATTCATTTGCGTTGTCGGCGCGGCACTGGTGCCGTGGCGATTGCACAGTGTGGTGGCCTCGCGCGAGGACGCGCTCAGCGTCAACCCGGTCGAGAGCGCCGCAGTCAGCGCCATCGTCTCCGGCATGCCCGATCCCGCCGTGCTGCTCGACCGCGCCGGCCGCGTGATTCACCTCAACGCGGCGGCGTCGCAACTGGCGCCCGCGCTTCGCAAGAACGAGTTGGCGCAGTTCGCGCTGCGCTCGCCCGACATCATCACCGCCCTTCGCGAAGCGATCGCCACCGCGGAGCCGCGGCGCGCGACCTACCTCGATCATGTCCCGGTCGATCGATGGATGGAACTGATCGTCACGCCGGTCTCGGTGCCGACCACGTTCGGCGGTTCCGACTACTGCATGCTGATGACGTTCCACGATCAGACCCCACTGCGCCGGGTCGAGGAAATGCGCGCCGACTTCGTCGCCAATGCCAGCCATGAACTGCGCACGCCACTGGCGGCATTATCCGGGTTCATCGACACGTTGCAGGGGCCGGCCAAGGACGACGCCAAGGCGCGCGAGCGCTTTCTCGGCATCATGCACGCGCAGGCGACGCGGATGGCGCGGCTGATCGACGATCTGCTGTCGCTGTCGCGGGTCGAACTCTCGGCGCATGTCCGGCCCGACACATTGGTCGATATCGTGCCGATTATCCGCCAGGTCGCCGACGGGCTGGAGCCGCTGGCGGGCGAGCGGCAGGTCGCAATCGAGATCGATTTGCCGGCAACGCCGGTTACGATCGCCGGCGACCGCGAGGAGTTGCTGCGGCTGTTCGAAAACCTGATCGAGAACGCGCTGAAATACGGCGCCTCCGGCGGCAGGGTGATCGTGTCGCTGGCATCGGCGACCTCGCCCGATGGCGCTCCCGAAGTGCGCGTCATGGTGCGCGATTTCGGTCCCGGCATCGCACCCGAACATCTGCCGCGGCTGACGGAGCGGTTCTACCGGGTGGATGTCGGCGACAGCCGCGCGCAGGGCGGCACCGGCCTTGGTTTATCGCTGGTTAAACATATCGTTAACCGTCATCGCGGCCGACTTTTGATCGAAAGCGTGCCGAAAAACGGCGCTGCCTTTACCGCCTGTTTTCCCCAGGCCAGGACCCCGAACGCCGGATAAAACCAAGTTTTTACAGTGGCTTGGTGCTGTCATCCAGCTGTCATGAAAGCTTCGTAAAAGCAGCATCGACCGTCCCTACACGGGCGGCGTGAGCGCAATCGGGCGCATCCGGCGCTTCGCTCACCAGATGGAGACACCCATGAATTTCCTCAAAATGATCGCCGCTGCCGGCCTGGTCGCCGCATCGGCGTCGGCATTCGCTGCCGACATCACCGGCGCGGGCGCGACCTTCCCATTCCCGGTCTATTCGAAATGGGCCGACGCCTACAAGAAAGAGACCGGCAACGGCCTCAACTATCAGTCGATCGGCTCCGGCGCCGGCATCAAGCAGATCCAGGCCAAGACCGTTACCTTCGGCGCCACCGACGCGCCGCTGAAGGCCGAGCAGCTTGAGAAGGACGGCCTCGTGCAATGGCCGATGGTGATGGGCGCGATCGTTCCGGTCGTCAATCTCGAAGGCGTCAAGCCGGGCGAACTGGTTCTGTCCGGCGAACTGCTCGGCGACATCTATCTCGGCAAGGTCACCAAATGGAATGATCCTGCGATCGCGAAGCTCAATCCGAAACTGAAGCTGCCGACCGACGCCATCACCGTGGTGCGCCGCTCGGACGGTTCGGGCACCACCTTCAACTTCACCGACTACCTCTCGAAGTCGAATGCCGAATGGAAGACCAAGGTCGGCTCCGGCACCGCGGTGGAATGGCCGGCGGGCGTTGGCGCCAAGGGCAATGAAGGCGTCGCGGGCAATATCGGCCAGACCAGGAACTCGATCGGTTATGTCGAATATGCCTACGCCAAACAGAACAAGCTGACTCACGCCGCCCTGATCAACAAGGCCGGCAAGACCGTACAGCCGACCATCGAAGCGTTCCAGGCCGCGGCGTCCAACGCCGACTGGGCCAAGGCTCCCGGCTATTACGTGATCCTCACCGACCAGCCCGGCGAAGCCTCGTGGCCGATCACCGCGGCGACCTTCATCCTTATGCACAAGGATGCCACCGACAAGGCGGCCTCCCAGGAAGCCATCAAGTTCTTCAAATGGGCGTTCGCAAAGGGCGGCAAGGCAGCGGAGGAACTCGACTACATTCCGATGCCGGAGCCGGTGGTCAAGCTGATCGAGAAGACCTGGTCGGCTGACATCAAGAGCTGACCCGAATAATAGACGTCATTCCGGGGCGTCGCGAAGCGACGAACCCGGAATCTAATTTCACACGCGACTTCTGGATTCCGGGTCTGCGCCAAGAGGCGCATCCCGGAATGACAGTGTAAATCAGCCGGGTAACGGCTAGCGTGCAACGATACAGGGGACCTGCGTGGCTGATATGGCGGTTCAGAGTTCGTCGATGGAAGCTGCCGGACCCTACGATCGCGCCAAGGCCTTGAGCGCGTTCAAGTTCGGCGATGCCGCCTTCTACTGGACCACGCGCGCCTGCGCGATTTCGGTGCTGCTGATTCTCGGCGGCATCATTCTGTCGCTGATCGCGGGCGCGTGGCCGGCGATGAAAGAGTACGGCTTCTCGTTTCTGTTCACTGCGCGCTGGGCGCCGTCGGCCGACCCGCCGGTGCTTGGTGCGCTCGGCCCGATCTACGGTACCCTGGTGACCTCGGTGATCGCCATGATGATCGCGATCCCGGTCGGTCTCGGCATCGCAATCTTTCTCACCGAGATATGTCCGATCTGGCTGCGCCGCCCGATCGGGCTGGCGGTGGAATTGCTCGCGGGCATTCCATCGATCATCTACGGCATGTGGGGCTTCTTCGTGCTCGGGCCGTTCCTGGCCGATACCTTCCAACCCTTCATGATCAGGCTGTTCGACGGCTGGCCGCTGCTGGGCACCATCTTCGCAGGGCCGCCGTCCTACCTCAGCCTGTTCAACGCCGCATTGATCCTGGCGATCATGGTGCTGCCGTTCATCACCGCGATCTCGGTCGACGTCTTCAAGACGGTGCCGCCGGTGCTGAAGGAAGCCGCCTACGGCGTCGGCTGCACCACCTGGGAAGTGGTGCGCAACGTCGTCATTCCCTACACCCGCGTCGGCGTCATCGGCGGCATCATGCTGGCGCTCGGCCGCGCCCTCGGCGAAACCATGGCGGTGACCTTTATCATCGGCAATTCGTTCCGCATCTCGTCGTCGATCTTCGCGCCGGGCACGACGATCTCGGCGGCGATCGCATCCGAGTTCGCCGAAAGCGACGGGCTGCATCAGTCGGGTCTGATCCTGCTTGGGCTGTTGCTGTTCGTGCTGACCTTCTTCGTCCTTGCAGCGGCGCGGCTGATGCTGCTGCGGCTGGAAAAGAAGGCGGGAAACTAGATCATGAACCCGATCTATCGATCGCGCCGCCGCAACGACATCATCGTAAGACTGCTGTGCCTCGGCGCGGCGCTGTTCGGGGTGACCTGGCTGGCGCTGATCCTGTTCACGCTGTTCTACAACGGCCTCGCCGGCCTCAACTGGCAGGTCTTCACCCAGAACACGCCGCCGCCGGGATCCACCGAAGGCGGCCTGCTCAACGCCATCACGGGCTCGATCATCATGACCGCGATCGGCGTTGGCATCGGCGCGCCGCTCGGCCTGTTTGCCGGCACCTATCTCGCCGAATACGGCAAGAACGACCGGCTCACCAGCGTGATCCGCTTCATTAACGACATTCTGCTCAGCGCGCCGTCCATCATCATCGGCCTGTTCGTCTACGGCGCGGTGGTGGTGCCGATGGGCGGCTTCTCGGCCTTCGCCGGCTGCCTCGCGCTCGCGGTGATCGTGATTCCCGTGGTGGTGCGCACCACCGAGGACATGTTGCTGCTGGTGCCCAATCCTTTGCGCGAGGCGGCGTCGGCGCTGGGCCTGCCGCGTTCGCTGGTGATCAAGCGCATCGCCTATCGCGCCGCGCGCGCCGGCCTCATCACCGGCGTACTGCTGGCGACCGCACGCGTCGCCGGCGAAACCGCGCCGCTGCTGTTCACGGCGCTGAGCAACCAGTTCTTCAGTCTCGACCTGACCAAGACCATGGCCAACCTGCCGGTGACCATCAACAACTTCGTGCAGAGCCCCTACGTGTACTGGAAGCAGCTCGCCTGGAGCGGCGCCTTGATTATCACCCTGACGGTTCTTGCCCTGAATATTGGCGCGCGCATCCTCGGCGCCGAGAGGACGATGAAATGAGCGATCTTTCCGTATCCGTCAGCGTTCCCAACGCGCCGCATCCGCAGCTGGCCGGGCAGGCGGACGTGCGCGCCAAGATCACGGTGCGCAACCTGAATTTCTATTACGGCGAGCACCATGCGCTGAAGAACATCAACCTTACGCTCGGCGCCAATCGCGTCACCGCCTTTATCGGGCCGTCGGGCTGCGGAAAGTCGACACTGCTGCGAATCTTCAACCGGATGTACGATCTTTATCCCGGCCAGCGCGCCACCGGCGAGGTCATGCTGGATTCCACCAATGTGCTCGATCCCAGACTGGACCTCAATTTGCTGCGCGCGCGGGTCGGCATGGTGTTCCAGAAACCGACGCCGTTTCCGATGACGATCTATGAGAACATCGCGTTCGGCGTGCGGCTGTATGAGAAGATTTCCAAGTCCGAGATGGACGGCCGGGTCGAGAAGGCGCTGCGCGGCGGCGCGCTGTGGAACGAGGTCAAGGACAAGCTGAATGCCTCCGGCCTCAGCCTGTCCGGCGGACAGCAGCAGCGTCTGTGTATCGCCCGCACCGTGGCAGTGCGCCCCGAGGTGATCCTGTTCGACGAGCCCTGCTCGGCGCTGGATCCGATTTCGACCGCCAAGATCGAGGAGCTGATCCAGGAACTGGCGGAGGACTACACCATCGCCATCGTCACCCACAACATGCAGCAGGCCGCGCGGGTGTCCGATAAAACCGCTTTCATGTATCTCGGCGAACTGATCGAATTCGACGAGACCAACAAGATCTTCACGTCGCCGCACGACCGCCGCACCCAGGATTACATCACCGGCCGGTTCGGCTAGGGAGAACTCAAGATGGCCTCAGAACACACCGCAAAAGCGTTCGACAGCGATCTGCAGGAGCTGACACGGCTGGTCGCGGAAATGGGCGGACTGGTCGAGCGCATGATCGTCGAATCCGTCGATGCGCTGGTGCGCCGCGACGTGGCGCTTGGCAAGCGCGTGGTCGCCGCCGACGCCGAGATCGATCAATTGCAGCGCGTGATCGAGGAACGCGCGGTGCTGACCATCGCGCGGCGCCAGCCGATGGCGATCGACCTGCGCGAAATCGTCGGCGCGATGCGGGTCGCGACCGACCTGGAGCGGATCGGCGATCTCGCCAAGAACATGGGCAAGCGGGTAACCGCGCTCGACAGCGATTTTCATCCGCTGAAACTGATCCGCGGCCTCGAGCACATGACGGATCTGGTGCAGAGTCAGGTGAAATCGGTGCTGGACGCCTATGCCGCGCACGACCTGCCGGCGGCGATGGTGGTGTGGAAGGGCGACGAGGAGGTCGATGCCATCTGCACCTCGCTGTTCCGCGAACTGTTGACCTATATGATGGAAGACCCGCGCAACATCTCTTTCTGCATTCACCTGATGTTCTGCGCCAAGAATATCGAACGGATCGGCGATCACGCCACCAATATCGCCGAAACCGTGTTCTACATGATCGAAGGCCAGCAGATTCTGGACAAGCGCCCGAAGGGCGACATGACGAATTTTGCGAACGCGATACCGGGTAACTGAAGAAGGCTATGCACATGAACGCGCGCATTCTGGTGGTGGAAGACGAGGAAGCGCTGACCACGCTGTTGCGCTACAACCTCGATGCCGAAGGCTACGACGTCGAAACGGTGGGGCGCGGCGACGACGCCGATACGCGGCTGAAGGAGCACATCCCCGATCTCATCGTGCTGGACTGGATGCTGCCGGGGCTGTCGGGCATCGAATTATGCCGGCGCTTGCGGGCGCGGCCGGAAACCAAGGCGCTGCCGATCATCATGCTGACCGCGCGCGGCGAGGAAAGCGAGCGGGTGCGCGGCCTTGCCACCGGCGCCGACGATTACATCGTAAAGCCGTTTTCGGTGCCGGAACTGCTGGCGCGGGTGAAGGGACTGTTGCGGCGCGCCAGCCCCGAACGCCTCGCCACCGTGCTCACTTATGGCGACATCGAACTCGACCGCGAAAAGCGCCGGGTCGTGCGCGCCGGCCGCCCGGTCGATCTCGGACCGACCGAGTATCGGCTGCTGGAATTTTTCCTGGAGCATCCCGGCAGGGTGTTCAGCCGCGAGCAATTGCTCGACAGCGTCTGGGGACGCGACATCTATATCGACGAGCGCACCGTGGATGTGCACATCGGCCGCCTGCGCAAGCTGCTCAATCCAGCCGGCGAGCAGGACCCGATCCGCACCGTGCGCGGCGCGGGATATGCGCTGGATGACAGGTTCGCGAAGGCGGAGTGATTACCACGCGCGACTGGCGCTCCCCTTACCTCGCCCCGCAAGCGGGGCGAGGGAGAAGGCTACCTCGTCGGCTTGGGCGGCTGGCGGCGGCGGTCGGAGGCCGGCTGGTAGGCGATGCGCGAGTGGTGCGCGCAATAGGGCAGGCTCTGCAACGCCTTGCCGCCGCAGAAGAAGAATTCCGAACTACTGGGATCGCCGATCGGCCAGTGGCAGGTGGCCTCGCTGAGTTCCAAGAGCGACAGCCGCTGGCTCATCGGCACCACATTGTCGTAGGCGACCGGGTCCGGCTCCATTTCCACCTCGAACGCATGCGCCAGCGCGGTGTTGCCGCGCGACTGCGGACGCGTCACCCGCATCATGTGCTGGGCCGGGCGGGCCTTGCGCTGGCGCGGCGCCGATGACGACGGGCTCTTGGCGCGGCCGGACAGCCCCAGCCGGTGCACTTTGCCGATCACCGCGTTCCGGGTCACATTTCCGAGTTCCGCGGCAATCTGGCTGGCGGAAAGGCCGGCTTCCCAGAGTTTCTTCAATTGCTCGACGCGATCGTCGGTCCAGGTCAATACCGTCATCGCACTCTTCCCTTCGTATGCGCCGGCCATTTCCGGCTGCAGCGCTGCGAGTCCAATTCCTTAAAATCCCTGCAGGCAGAATCCCTTAGCCCTCGCCGGGCGCTGTTTTGCGCGCCCGGGCGTTTACGCCGAACACTTAAGACCTTTGAGATCAGAACCGCCGCACGAGATGTCGTACCCGACAGCCCTCAAGCTACAATACGCAGTGACTCGCGCGCAAGAGTCCGCATTACTCGTCCACACCTTCCGCTATGTAGGCCGTCAAACCGGTTTTTCCACGGCGCTCCATTCACCCGGTTCCAGGAGCCGGTTGACAGCCTGTGCCGCGTGCCTAGAATGATCGTCACGTGCCGCCCCGAAAAGGCGGCACGTTTTGTTTTCCGGCTCTGGCCGTGGATCCGATCGCAGCTGCGCTCGGCGCGGCCTGCCAAACCTTCAGTGATCGCCATGACCAAGAGCGCCGGGACTTCCATTGGGCAGCCGCATCTGCTTCCCGTTTTCGCTCGCGCCGACCTCGCCTTCGAGCGCGGCGAGGGCGCGTGGCTGACCGGCACCGACGGCGAGCGCTATCTCGATTTCACTTCAGGCGTGGCGGTGAACGCGCTCGGCCATTGCCATCCGCATCTGATCGCGGCGCTGCAGGAGCAGGCGACAAAACTCTGGCACATGTCGAACCTGTTCAAGAGCCCGGACGGCGAGCGGCTGGCGGCACGGCTGTGCGAGCAGAGCTTTGCCGACTTCGTGTTCTTCGCCAATTCCGGCGCCGAGGCGATGGAATGCGCGCTCAAGATGACGCGGCACTACCATTTCTCCAAGGACAGACCGGAGCGCACCCGCATCATCACCTTCGAGGGCGCATTCCACGGCCGGACGCTGGGCACGCTCGCCGCCACCGGCGCCGCCAAATATCTGGAAGGCTACGGCGCGCCGCTGGAAGGGTTTGACCAGGTGCCGCTCGGCGATCTCGACGCAGTCAAGAAGGCTGTCAGTTACAACACCGCCGGCATCCTGATCGAGCCGCTGCAGGGCGAAGGGGGCGTACGCGCCCCGCCGCATGCGTTCTTCCGTGCTTTGCGTGAACTCTGCGACGCCAACGACCTGCTGCTGGTGTTCGACGAGGTGCAGACCGGCATGGGCCGCACCGGCGAATTGTTCGCCTACAAGCGGCTTGGCGTTAGGCCGGATATCATGTCGCTGGCAAAAGCGCTCGGCGGCGGCTTTCCAATCGGCGCCTGCCTTGCGACCGCGGAAGCCGCGGAAGGTATGGCGCCGGGCTCGCACGGTTCGACCTTCGGCGGCAACCCGCTGGCGGTGGCGGCGGCCAATGCGGTGCTGGACGTGATGCTGAAGCCGGGCTTCTTCGAGCACACACAAAAAATGTCGCTGCTGCTCAAGCAGAAACTGGCCTCGGTGGTCGATCGCCATCCAGGCGTTCTCGCCGAGGTGCGCGGCGAAGGGCTGCTGATCGGACTGAAAGCGGTGGTGCCGTCGGCCGATCTGGTCAATGCGCTGCGCGGCGAAAAGCTGCTCACCGTCGGCGCCGGCGAAAACGTGGTCCGGTTCCTGCCGCCGCTGATCGTCACCGAATCCGAGATCGAGGAATCGGTGGTGCGGCTGGAGCGCGCCTGTGTGGCGCTGTCCGGCGACCATCTGAAACGGGCGGCGGGGCAATGAGCAAGCCGCCGCGGCATTTCCTCGACCTCAGCGAGCTGCCGAGCAAAGAGCTGCGCAGCATGCTCGACGCCGGCGCGGCGATGAAGGCGAAGCTGAAGGCGCACGCAACCCGCGACAGGCCGCTCGAAGGCAAGACGCTGGCGATGATCTTCGAAAAACCCTCGACCCGCACCCGGGTCTCGTTCGACGTCGGCATGCGCCAGCTTGGCGGCGAGTCGATCATGCTGACCGGCGCGGAAATGCAGCTCGGGCGCGGCGAGACCATCGCCGACACTGCGAAGGTGCTGTCGCGATATGTCGATGCCATCATGATCCGGATTCTCAATCACGATGCGCTGCTGGAATTGGCCGAACATGCCACCGTGCCCGTGATCAACGGGCTGACGCGGCGCTCGCATCCCTGCCAGGTGATGGCGGACCTGATGACGTTCGAGGAACATCGCGGGCCGATCAAAGGCCGCACCGTGGCGTGGAGCGGCGACGACAACAACGTGCTGGCGTCGTGGGCGCACGCGGCGGAGCGATTCAAGTTCAATCTGCGCGTGGCGACGCCGCCGCAGCTCGCGCCCAACAAGGCGATGAAGGACTGGATCAGGGCGACCAATGCTCCGATCGTGCTCGGCAACGATGCGGAAGCCGCCGTCCGCGGCGCCGACTGCGTCGTCACCGATACCTGGGTGTCGATGGGCGACAAGGACGGCGAGCACCGTCACAACCTGCTTAAGCCGTATCAGGTCAACGCCAAGCTGATGTCGCTGGCAAAGCCCGACGCACTGTTCATGCATTGCCTGCCGGCGCATCGCGGCGACGAGGTCACCTCCGAGGTGATGGACGGCCCGCAATCGGTGGTGTTCGACGAAGCCGAAAACCGCCTGCACGCGCAAAAGGGCATTCTGGCGTGGTGTTTCGACAAGGTGGCGTGAATTCACTTCGTCGTCCCCGCGAAGGCGTGGACCCATAGCCTCCGACCGATCCATTTGAGTGTCGGTGTCACCGATGGCATCGCGTCACATCGGCATCGTGGTTATGGGTCCCCGCCTTCGCGGGGACGACATTGGAGATCATTTCGCCATCTTTCAGGCCCTTTCGATTCACGCTCCCCGACCCCAGATAAAGCGCCATGACCCCATTATCTCCCGATCAGAAACCCGTCGCCGAAACCCCCGTCCGCGCCCCATCGGCGGTTCCGGTCGATGACGCCGTGCTGCCGTTCGAAGTGGCCGCGCTCGATCTGCGCGGACGGCTGACCCGGCTCGGCCCCGCGCTCGATGACATTCTCAACAAGCACGACTATCCCGCCCCGGTCGGCAAGCTGCTCGGCGAAGCGATCGTGCTCACGACGTTGCTCGGCTCGTCGCTGAAATTCGACGGCCGCTTCATCCTGCAGACCCAGACCGACGGCCCGGTGTCGTTCCTGATCGTGGATTTCCAGGCGCCGGACCGGCTGCGCGCCTATGCGCGCTACGATGCGGCGCGGCTCGCACCGGGACTGGATTCCGGCGCGCTGCTCGGGCATGGCCATCTCGCCATGACCATCGACCAGGGTCCGGACATGAGCCGCTATCAGGGGCTGGTGGCGCTCGAAGGCGGTACCCTGGAAGACGCCGCGCATGAATATTTCCTGCGTTCGGAGCAAATCCCGACAAGGGTTCGGCTCGCGGTCGGCGAGGAATGGCGCGGCGGTGAAGGCCCAAAACATCACTGGCGGGCCGGCGGCATGCTGCTGCAATTCCTGCCGAAAGCGCCGGAGCGCGCGCGGCGGCCGGATCTGCACCCCGGCGATGCGCCGGAAGGCGCGGTCACGCATGCGGTGGTGGAAGATGATGCCTGGGTCGAAGGCCAGTCGCTGATCGGCACCGTCGAGGACGTCGAGCTGATCGATCCCGATCTGTCCGGCGAGCGACTGCTGTACCGGTTGTTTCACGAACGCGGCGTGAGGGTGTTTCCGCCGCTGCCGCTGCGCGCGCAATGCTCGTGTTCGCGCGACGCGGTCTCCGCGATGCTCAAAAGCTTCGCGCCGAACGACCGTGCCGACATGGTGAAGGACGGCAAGGTCGCCGTCACCTGCGAGTTCTGCTCGTCGGTGTATGAGTTCACGCCTGATGAGGCAGGGGTGGAGTAGGAGCCACACGCTCACTGTCGTCCTCGCAAACGCGGGGACCCATAGCCTCCGACCTGTCGGTGTGAGCATTGCTGTCTCCATGCGGCGTCGGTCTCGCGCCAAATCGGTATCGGTGGTTATGGGTCCCCGCATGCGCGAGGACGACAAAAAAAGTTTTGCGCGACCTTAAATTCCTATTGAATTATATTCCTTCATAGCAGTATATATTCCACGTCCTGTCCGCGAGGGGCCGCTTCTAGAGGCGCCGTTCAGCGGACAGAGCGAGAGCTGGCCGGACCGGGGCCCCGGAACGGTTGACAGGCCAATGGCCAGGTGGAGCGCCGGGAGGCGCAGCGCCTGCCTTGGGCGCGCGCGGTCGCCTTGCCGCGCGAGGCGGGTCCGTTAATCCCGCCTCCAGGGGTGCCCCGTTAGCGCACTTTGGCGCCTCCCGCCGCTCCACCCCCTTGCGCGGTCGCGAGGGCCTGGCAAACCTCGGACGCATTGCGCCGCGAGATCGCGAAATCATGTCTCCCGTCATTCCGGGCCGCTCGCACAGCGAGCGAACCCGAATCCAGACGGCAAGCTCGGCGGTCCAGCTCTGATTCCGGGTTCGCGCCAGGAGGCGCGCCCCGGAATGACAAAGCGATGGCTGTTTGAAAATTGAATTTGAAATGGCCGATCTCGTTTCCCGGGCGCGATGCAGCACGTAGTTCTGCTTTGCAGAACCGGGATAGTTACGGCCCCGGCTCTGCAGCGCACCGCCATAGCGCGTCGAAGACGCGCGTGAACGCGCTTATGGCGAAGTGATGCGCGCTGCGTTGCGTCCGGGGCACGAACGCCTAATTCAGCGTCCGGCTCTCCAGCGAAAACGTCGGAATGTCGATCTCGAAATGCTCGCCGCTGTCGGTCACCATCTGATAACGCCCGGTCATGCTGCCCGAGGCGGTTCGCAGCGGCACGCTCGAGGTGTATTCGAAGCGTTCGCCGGGCGCGAGCACCGGCTGCTCGCCGACCACGCCTTCACCGCGAACATTCTGCCTGTTTCCGGCTCCGTCGGTGATGATCCAGTGCCGGGTCTCGAGTTGCACGGTCTCGTCGCCCAAATTGGTGATGGCGATGGTATAGGACCAGTAATATTGCTGCCGGTCGGGAGCCGAACGTTCCGGCATGAAGTTCGGCAGGACGGTGACTTCGATCTGACGGGTCACGGCGCGGTACATGCGGGCGATCTTTCAAAATCCGTGCAGGCTTCATAGCGAAAGCCGCGGCGGAACCAAACCAAAGGCCGGCGCCGTTGGCTTAATCGCGGTTTCACCATAGTTCTAGCCTAAAGCCCGTGCTGTTTCGCCTTGCAATTCGTCGTACAATTCGTCTTGCAATTCACCGCGCACATGGCTTGCAACTGGCTGCCGATGCGTCTTTTGTGGCGGATTCAGAATGTTTGAAGCGGGACCAGATGACGTCCGTTGCCGATCCAGTTGCCGGACCTTCCTTCGCGAGTGACGATGCCGCGCACGCAGCGGCAGCGGCGCCGGCCGTCACATTTCCGGTCGCGGCAACCGAGCGCGAACTGCGCCTCGACCTGTTCCGCGGGCTGGCGCTGTGGCTGATCTTCATCGACCATCTGCCGCCCAATATCCTGACCTGGTTCACGATCCGAAATTACGGCTTTTCCGACGCCACCGAAATATTCATCTTTATCTCGGGCTACACCGCGGCGTTCGTGTATGGCCGCGCCATGTTCGAGCGCGGTTTTGTGGTGGCGACGGCGCGCATTCTCAAACGGGTCTGGCAGATCTATGTCGCGCACGTGTTCCTGTTCACGATCTTCCTTGCCGAGATTTCCTACGTCGCCACCAGTTTCGAGAACCCGCTCTATACCGAAGAGATGGGGATCCTCGATTTCCTCAAGCAGCCCGACGTCACCATCGTGCAGGCGCTACTCTTGAAATTCCGCCCCGTCAATATGGACGTGCTGCCGCTCTATATCGTGCTGATGCTGTTCCTGCCACTGATCCTGTGGATGATGGAACGCAAGCCGGATATCACGCTCGGACTGTCTGTGCTGGTCTATGCGCTGACCTGGGAGTTCGACTGGTATCTGTCCGCCTACCCGAACGGGGTCTGGTTCTTCAATCCATTTGCGTGGCAGTTGCTGTTCGTGTTCGGCGCGTGGTGCGCGATGGGCGGCGCCAAACGGATGGCACGCATCCTGTCGTCGCCGGTCACGATGTGGATTTGCGGCGTCTATCTGTTCGCCGCGTTCTGCGTGACATTGACCTGGTATCTGCCGCAGCTTCCACATCTGATACCGCGCCGCGTCGAGCAGTGGATGTATCCGATCAACAAGACCGATCTCGATGTGCTGAGATTCGCGCATTTCCTGGCGCTGGCGACGATCACCGTGCGCTTCCTGCCCAAGGACTGGCCGGGATTGAAATCGCCGTGGCTGCGGCCGCTGATCCTGTGCGGCCAGCATTCGCTGGAGATTTTCTGCCTCGGCGTATTCCTGTCCTTTGCCGGCCATTTCGTGCTGGCCGAGGTGTCCGGTGGCGCCGGAATGCACTTTGTTATCAGTATTTCCGGAATCGTTATCATGTGGGCGGCGGCATGGCTGTTTTCATGGTACAAGCAGGTTGCCGAGAAAGGTGCGTCACGTACAAGAAGCACCGCCGGCAACGCCGATATGGCGGGAGGGGCGCTATGAAGGCCGACTTGAAGGCCGTCCTTGGCCTGGCAATGCTGGCCGGTCTTTTGACCGCGTTGCCTGCGCGCGCCGAGGATGCGCCCAAGGATACGTCCAGGGACACGCCCAGGACCTGCGAGGTTCCGGCCTATCTGCTCGGCAGCGAGAGTTCGCTGCCCAAGGTCGCGGAAGCCGTGAAAACTGGCCAGAAACTCGACATTCTGGTGGTCGGCAGCCGGTCTTCGACCATCAATATCCCCGACGGAACCGCCTATCCGGGGCGGCTGGAGGCGGTGCTCCGCGAAAAGCTGCCCAACGTCAAAGTGAGTGTGAACGTCGAATTGCAGATCAAAAAAACCGCCGAGGAGGTCGCCGCAGGCCTAGGCAAGCTGGTCGAGGGGAAAAAGCCGACTTTGGTTATCTGGCAGACCGGCACGGTCGATGCTATGCGATCCATCGATCCCGACGATTTTCGCGCCGCCGTCGATGACGGTATTGCTGCACTGCAAGGTGCTGGAACCGACGTAATTTTAATGAATCTGCAATATAGCCCACGCACCGAAACGATGATTTCCGCCTCGCCCTACATAGATAACATGCGCGTGGTTGCCCAGCAGCACGACGTGCCGCTGTTCGACCGGTTCGCCGTAATGCGCTACTGGAACGAGCAGGGCGACTTCGACCTGTTCAGCACCTCGCATGGGCCCGAGCTTGCAAGACGGGTCCATGATTGCCTCGGCCGTGCGCTGTCGAAATTCGTGATCGACGCGGCGCATATCGGCCCGGTCCAGCAGAATTGAGGAATTGGCGTTAATGCGTTTCCGCGGCCCCTTTTTCAGGACTATGTTTCTGGTTGCGATCGCAGCACTTGTGCTGCTGGTGACGGCATCGATCGGCGCCGTGCAGGCGGAGCCAGCGCAGGCCGCGCCGTCGGATAATGCTTCAGCGACCACCGGCAACGTCGCGTCGGTCGATCAGCAGCAAAAAAGCCTCGCCAGCAAGGCGATCGACAAGGTCAAGGAAGTCGCGAAATCGGCCGGCGATATTTTGAGCCGGGTGCCATGCCGGTCGCCGAAGGGCGGCGCCAAAACCATGGGATCGCTGCCGCATGTCGCCGCCAAGCTGGTCGCGGGCAAGCCGGTGGTGATCATTGCGTTCGGGTCGTCGTCCACGCAAGGTTGGGGCAGCACGTCACCGGAATTCACCTATCCCAACCGGCTGGCCGCACAGCTACGCAGGCAATATCCGGGCGCCGATATCACCGTGCTCAATCGCGGCAAGGGCGGCGAAGACGCGCCCGAAATGATGAAGCGGCTGCAGACCGAAGTGATCGACGTCAATCCGGATCTGGTGATCTGGCAGGTCGGCACCAACGCGGTGCTGCGCAATCTCGATCCGGCCGAAACCGCCAGGATGGTGGAGGAGGGCATTGGCCGCATCCAGGCCGCCGGCGCCGATCTGGTGCTGGTCGATCCGCAATATTCCCCCGCGGTCAACGCCAAGGCCGAAAACGCCAGCCGGATGGTGCAACTGCTCGGCAAGGTCGCCGAACTGCGGCATGTCGGTTTCTTTCCGCGCTTCGAGGTGATGCGCGACTGGCATGAGAAGCAGTCGATGCCGTTCGAGAGTTTCGTCGTTGCCGACGGCCTGCACATGAACGACTGGGGCTACGCCTGCTTCGCGCAACTGCTCGGCGACGACATCATCAAGTCGGTCGGCCAGATCAAGCTCGGCGTCAACGTGCCGGCGAACGTTTCCGCCTACCGGCCGATGTAGTGCGTTCCCCGGACGCAGCGCAGCACGAAGTGATGCGCTGCAGAGCCGAGGTCCAGCTTTCTTTCTTGCGTAAGCGGGGTCCCGGCTCTGCGAAGCGGCATGCAGAATGCCGCATCGCGTCCGGGACACGACGGAACTACGCCCTCTCCAGCGCCGCGACAAAATCCTCGATCAGATCGTCGCGATGTTCGAGCCCTGCCGAGAACCGCACAAAACCCTCGCTGATGCCGAGTTCGGCGCGCGCTTCCGGCGTCAGCCGCTGATGCGTGGTGGTCGCCGGGTGCGTGACAAGACTCTTGGCATCGCCGAGATTGTTTGAAATCCGCGATAATTTCAGCGCGTTAAGCGTGCGGAACGCTCCGGCCTTGCCGCCCCTGACCTCGAGGCCGACCAGCGTCGATCCGGCGCGCATCTGCTTCTTCACCAGGTCGGCTTGCGGATGGTCGGCGCGCCCGGGATAGATCAGCCGTGAGATTTTCGGATGCGTGGCCAGCGCATCGGCGACGGCGGCGGCGGTCTCGGTCTGCGCCCGCACGCGGATCGCCAGCGTCTCCAGCCCCTTCAGCAACACCCACGCATTGAACGGCGACATCGACGGGCCGGTCTGGCGCAGGAAGGTGTGAACGTGGTCGGCAATGAATTGCTCCGACGACAGGATAATGCCGCCGAGACAGCGGCCCTGGCCGTCGATGTGCTTGGTCGCGGAATACACGACCACGTCGGCGCCAAGCTCGAGCGGGCTCTGCCAGATCGGCGTCGCAAACACATTGTCCACGATCAGCCGGGAGCCTGCCTGATGCGCGATCTCCGCGATGGCGCCGATATCCAGCACATCGAGCGTCGGATTGGTCGGGCTTTCCAGAAAACAGCTCCTGGTGTTGGGCCGCATCGCCTGGCGCCACTGCTCGAGATCGAGTCCGTCGACTAGCGTCGACTGAATGCCATAGCGCGGCAACAGGTCTTCCACCACATAGCGGCACGACCCGAACATCGCCTTCGCCGCCACCACATGGTCGCCGGCTTTCAGCGGCGCGAGGATGGCCGTCGTCACCGCGGCCATGCCGGTTGCAGTGGCGCGCGCGGCTTCCGCGCCTTCGAGTTCGATCATGCGGCGTTCGAACATCGAGACGTTCGGATTGGAAAAGCGCGAATAGAGAAAGCCGGCTTCGTCGCCCTTGAACCGCGCCTCGCATTGTTCGGCGCTGTCGTAGACAAAGCCCTGGGTCAGGAACAGCGCTTCGGATGTTTCGCCGAATTGCGAGCGCAGTGTGCCGGAATGCACCAGCCGGGTTTCGGGGCGGTATTGCGCATTGGATTCAGACATGTGACCTCCATCGTGACCACCTGGAAATGGTCACAAAAAAACCGGCCTGGAAAAATTTCCACAAGCCGGGATCACACGTGTCCCCGGCCTGTTTAGCGACTTATTTAACGTGGCTGCAAGCCGGCCGGCTCAAATCACCACGGGATAAGTGGTGCTGTTAATCCACCGCGCCCTTTCCGTCAAGCCGGCCTTCGGATAACCGGTAAAAGGCCTTACTTTTCAGCGTCCGGACGGCAGGGGCGCGTTTCAAGAGGACGGACCAATTGGCGTTTACGCTTGCTCCCGATGCCAATGGCATCCTGCCCGACCGCATGATCGCGGCGATGGCGGATGCCGGCCTGATCCTGCCGGAATATCCGTTCGTCGAAAGCCAGATCCAGCCGGCGAGCCTCGATCTGCGTCTCGGCAACGTCGCCTGGCGGGTGCGCGCGAGTTTCCTGCCCGGTCCCGGTTCGACGGTGGCCGAGCGCATCGACGAACTGAAGCTGCACGAAATCGATCTGTCCGACGGCGCGGTGCTGGAAACCAACTGCGTCTACATCGTGCCGTTGCTGGAAAGTCTGGCGCTGCCGCCCGAGATCGTCGCCGCCGCCAACCCGAAAAGCTCGACCGGGCGGCTCGACGTGTTCACGCGGGTGATCGCCGACGGCACGCGGCGCTTCGACATGATTGGCGCGGGCTACCATGGGCCACTCTATGCCGAGATCAGCCCGAAGACATTTCCGGTGCTGCTGCGCGAAGGATCGCGGCTGTCGCAGGTGCGCTTTCGCACCGGCGACGCCATTCTCAACGCCGATGAACTCGACGCGCTGCACGATCTGGAACGGCTGGTCGATGTCGATGACGCCGACCTCAACAACGGCGTCGCGCTGAGCGTCGATCTTTCCGGCGAAAACGCCTCGGGCTTCGTCGGCTATCGCGCCAAGCGTCACACCGGCGTGGTCGATATCGATCGCCGCGGCGGCTATGCGGTCGAGGAGTTCTGGGAGCCGATCGCGGCGCGGCCCGACGGCAGTCTCATTCTCGACCCCGGTGAATTTTATATTCTCGCCTCGAAAGAGGCGGTGCAGGTGCCGCCGGATTACGCCGCCGAGATGGTGCCGTTCGACCCATTGGTCGGCGAATTCCGCGTGCATTATGCCGGCTTCTTCGATCCCGGCTTCGGTTACGCCGGCGCCGGTGGGCAGGGATCGCGCGCGGTGCTCGAGGTGCGCTCGCGCGAAGTGCCCTTTATTCTCGAGCACGGCCAGATCGTCGGCCGGCTGGTCTACGAAAAAATGCTGGCGCGCCCCGACGCGATGTACGGCCAGCGCATCGGCTCCAACTACCAGGCGCAGGGCTTGAAGCTGAGCAAGCATTTTCGGGTGTGATGGTCTCGTGTCCCGGACGCGCTGCGGCACTTCATGCCGCTGCGCAGAGCCGGGACCGCGGTTTTAATGCGCATCACCGGGGCCCCGGCTCTGCAGCGCACCGCTGCGCAAGAGCTACGCGCTGCGCTGCGTCCGGGGAACGATTATCTCGACGCCGACTTCGCCGACGGCGTGACGCGCCACACTGCGTTGCCGACATCGTCGGCCACCAGCAGCGCGCCCTGCTTGTCGATCCGCACACCGACCGGGCGTCCCTGGGCTTCGCCGTTGTCGTTCAGGAAGCCGGTCAGGATATCCTGCGGCTTGCCGGAGGGCATGCCGCCCGCGAACGGCACGAAGATCACCTTGTAGCCGGCGCGGGGTTTGCGATTCCACGAACCGTGCTGGCCGACGAACGCGCCGCCGGCCATCGCTTCCGGAAACAGGTTGCCGGTGTTGAAGGTCAATCCAAGCGACGCGGTATGCGCGCCCAGCGCATAATCGGGCGCAATCGCTTTCGCGACCAGATCGGGCCGCTGCGGATCGACGCGGGTATCGACGTGCTGGCCGTAATAGCTGTAAGGCCAGCCATAGAAGCCGCCGTCCTTCACCGAGGTCATGTAGTCCGGCACCAGATCGTTGCCGAGTTCGTCGCGCTCGTTGACCGTAACCCACAGCGCGCCGCTCTGCGGCTGCCACGACGGTCCGTTTGGATTGCGCAGGCCCGACGCGAACACGCGCGAGGTTCCGCTGGCGCGATCGATTTCGAGAACGCCAGCACGATTGGCCTCGGCTTCGATGCCGTTCTCGCCGACATTGCTGTTGGATCCGACGGTCGCATACAGTTTGGCGCCGTCGGGGCTGGCGGTGAGATCCTTGGTCCAGTGATGGTTGATGGTGCCGGCCGGCAGATCGGCCAGCTTCACGCCGGGCGCGGTGATCCTGATGTCGCCCTCATGGTAGGGGAATTTCACCACAGCATCGGAATTGGCGACGTAAAAATCCCCGCCGACCAGCACCATGCCGAATGGCGAATTCAAGCCTTCGAGAAACACGCTTTTGGTCTCGGCGATGCCATCGCCGTCGGCGTCGCGCAATAACGTGATGCGGTTAGCGCTCGCCACGCCTGCGCCGGCACGGCCCATCACTTTTTTCATCACCCAGCCCTTGATGCCTTTGCCGTCGTCGGGCTTCGGCGGCGCGTTGCTTTCCGCCACCAGCACGTCGCCATTTGGCAGCACATAGACCGTACGCGGATGGTCCAGCCCGGTTGCGAACGCATTCACGGCCATGCCGTTGGCGGCCGTCGGCTTGCCGCCGGACGGCCATCCGACCGCCGTGGCGATGTTGACGGTCGTAAGCATCGAACTCTGCGGCGCGGGCAGGGTCGGCGAGGGTCCAAAGGTCTGTTCGGCGGCGGTAGTGGATGGCTCGTTACAGGCGGCGAGCGGGAGCGCCAGCGCCCCGATAGAGATCGCCAGCAGAAGTTTGTTGCGCATGATATTTCCCTACGGTTCGCGGTATAATTCGCCAGAACTGCGAACGTTCAGGGCGCCGCGCATGAAAATCATGTGAATCGGCGGTAGCTGCCGTATGCTCGCAGCTAATAAATCGGCGGCCCGGGAGTTGAGATGACGGGAGAACAAGATGGCGCAGATGAGGCCAAATGGCTGCGTTGGCGAAGCATCGCCGACCTCTATCACGCCTATTTTACCGGCTTGATCCTCTCCGTCGTCACCCGGCGCGGCTCGGCCGATGCCGCGGAATTCGTATTCCGAATTTTTCGCCGCCAGCGGCAGGAGCGCTTCCTGCCCGGGCTTGAAAAGCTGGGGCTGAGCGGCCTGCCGCCGGCGGTGGCCGCGGCGCAATATCATTACCTCTCCAACTGGATCGGCGGCGTATCGGTCGAGTATATGGCCGAGTCTGAGCGCAAGGCGTGGATACGATATCCGCCGCCGCGCTGGATCTGGCGCGGCACCGCAATTTGCGGCGTGCCCGGCGAAGTGTCGCGCGCGATGCTGCGCGGCTGGCACGCCAATAACGGTGTGTCGCTCGGCAATCCCAATCTGGGCTTTGTCTGCACCAAGCAGAGCGTGGACGGACAGGACGGCCTGGAAGGCTATTACTACGAATACGACCTCCCGCTCGAGGTCGATCAGCGGCTGGTGTTCGCACGCCATCTCGAAGCACCGATGTTCGATGCGAAAAAAGCACCGGCACTGCCGGTGTCGAGCTGGCCGCGGCCGCGGCTCGAAAAGGCCTATCGAAATTACGCGATGGAGTATGTGCGGACCGCGGCGCCGGTGGCGGTGCAATTGTTCGGCCCGGAAGACGCCGGCTATCTGCTGCACATGACCGGCAAGCTCATCGGCATGCAGTATTTCGACGAGATCGCGCGCGGCTTTGGCTCGGGCCGTGGAGACGCAAAAAGCTTCGCGACATTCCTGCATGCGCTGTTCGAGGCGCAGGACGATGAAGCCGATATGTACGGGTCCGGCAAAGGGACCGAAATAAAACAGGCCACGTGGAAGTTAACGGCCGATATACCCGACTATCATCCGGCCTGCGCGAAGGTACTTGAAGGATTGATCGAAGGCCTCGCTGCCGGCTGCGGTCGCGGTATTGCGGTAAAACTGACAGCGATTATTGGCGGTGCGCCTCCTTTCTTCTGGTCGATTGACTGAGCCAATTTCGCGGCCCGGAATGTGCGCGCTGGCCGCGTTCGCGCAGACCCCTAATGCAACCGGAGGGGCATGGAATCGCCAGAGATCGGTGGTAGAAAATAACCGCGCCGCGTCAGAATCGGCATCCAGGGAGCAGAAATGTCCGATATCGGCGTCGCCGAAATACCGCTAGCCGATGGCGACAGGCTTCCGCTTCCTCCGGTCACGGCGCCTGCGAGAAATTCGCTGGTCGATGGTCCGATCCTGCGCACGTTGCTGCGGCTGGCGTGGCCGAACGTGATTGCGCTCGGCGCGGGTGTCTGCGTGGTGATCGCGGAGACCTCCTATATCGGACGGCTCGGCGTGGAATCGCTGGCCGCGATGGCGCTGGTGTTTCCATTCGTGATCCTGACCATGACCATGTCGGGCGGCGCCATGGGCGGTGGCGTGTCGTCGGCGATTGCGCGCGCGCTCGGCGCCGGCGAGGTCGAGCGCGCCTCGATGCTGGCGTCGCATGCGGTGCTGATCGGTATCTGCTTCGGGCTGGCATTCACGGTTCTGATGCTGGTGTTCGGGCCGACGCTGCTGCAATTGCTTGGCGGCCGCGGCAACGTGCTCGAGCAAGCTATCGGCTATATCCGGATATTTTTCGGGGGCGTGGTGATCGCCTGGCTGATGAACACGTTTTCCGGAATCCTGCGCGGCACCGGCAATATGAAACTGCCATCGCTGCTGGTGCTCGGCTCCGCGGCCTGCCAGATCATTCTCGGCGGCACGCTCGGCCTCGGGCTCGGACCGGTGCCGCAATTCGGCATGCGCGGCGTCGCGGCCGGTTCGCTCATTGCCTTTTCGATCAGCGGGCTGATCATGGCGTGGTATATTTTCTCGGGCCGCGCGCGGGTCAATTTTGTCATCAAAGGACTTCGCATCCAGCGCGCCATGTTCTTCGATATCTTGAAGGTCGGCGCGGTGTCCTGTTTCTCGCCGCTGCAGTCGGTGCTGACCGTCACCATCTTTACCCGCATGCTGGCGGATTTCGGCACCGAGGTACTGGCCGGCTATGGCATCGGCGCGCGGCTCGAATTCATGCTGACCTCGATCGCGTTTGCGGTGGGTATCGCATCGGTGCCGATGGTCGGCATGGCGATCGGCGCCGGGCGGGTCGCGCGTGCAAGGCGGATCGCCTGGACGGCGGGCTGCGTCTCGTTCGTGTCGGTCGGCCTGATCGCGACCGTGATCGCGATCTTTCCCGATCTCTGGGTCAATATTTTTACCAACGACCCCGGCGTGCGCGCCGCCAGTCGGCAATATCTGCATACGGCGGCGCCGATGTACGCCTTCATCGGGCTGGCGATTTCGATGTATTTTTCCTCGCAAGGGGCGGCGAAGGTCCTGGGGCCGGTGCTGGCGCAGACCGCGCGGCTGGTATTCGTGGGCGTGGGCGGCTGGTGGCTGCTGATGCACCAGCCGACCGCCGCGAATTTCTTCGCGCTGGCGGCCGCGTCGATGGTGTTGCTGGGCACGCTGTCGGCCTTGAGCGTGGTCCTGACACGCTGGGGGCCGAAGGCCGCGCCGGTTCCGCAGATCCGCCCGGCGCTGTCGTAAGCCGCTAGGCCGCGCTGCGCCTGAAATTCTTCTGCATCGCCCGCGCGCCGAGGTCCATCTGGCCGTCGATGTAAGGCGCGATCTCGTTCGGCAGCACGTCGGTGACCCACACCACGCGGCTTCCGTTGTCGCCATCGGCAAAGATCTGGATCGAGGCGCTGTGCTGCTTCACCCGCTCGCTGACAACGGCGTAGACCAGCCGCCGCCGTTCATCGTCCATCGTGATCAGCATTTCGCGCGCCACGTTGCCGTTGGCGAAGGTGACGATGCGCGAATCGCCGTCGAGCTTGCAGTCGGTGACGAAGCCCGGCGCCACGCGCCGATGAACCGCGCCGTAATCGCGCACCGCGGCCCAGACGTCGTCGGGGCGGGCGTCGAGCGGGATGTCTTTGTGGATGGAAGCCATGGTTATGGTTCTCCTCATTTGTGATCTTGCGTGCTTTTCCTCGTCATGGCCGGGCCCGTCCCGGCCATCAACGTCTTCCTTGCTGCAAAGCTGTCAAGACGTGGATGCCCGGCACGAGGCCGGGCATAACGGACTTCAGGTGCATACGGCCTCGATATTGTTGCCGTCCGGATCGATCAGGAACGCGGCGTAATAGGTCGGGCTGTAGTCGGCGCGCGGGCCGGCGCCGCCATTGTTGCGGCCGCCGGCCTTCACCCCCTCGGCGTGGAATTTCCTGATCGCGGCATGATCCGGTCCACGGAACGCGATATGCGCGCCCGGTCCCTTGGTATCCTTGTCGAGGTAAAGCCACAGCGCCGGCTCGCCCTTGGGACCAAAGCCCGCGCCGCTGTCGTCGCGCGAACACAGTACATATCCGAGCGGTTTCAGCGCCGCCTCATAGAAGCGCACGCTTTTGTCGAGATTGCCGACTTTCAGTCCGATGTGGTCGTACATGATGATCTCTCCTGTTCGCGCGCTAACCGATGCGCGCCGTCGGAGATCACCCTAGTCAGTGAACGCAAAACCGTTCTTGGAAAATCTTGCGGTCGCCGCGGGACGCCTGGCGGAACCGAAGCGGGGAGGTGCCGGCGGCGCGGTGGAAGGTGCGCACGAAATTGGAAAGGTCGCCGAATCCGGCGTCGAAGGCGACAGCCGTGATCGGGCGGTCGTCGTCGGCCAGCAAACGCGCCGCGTGGCGCAGCCGGGAACGCACCAGATACTGGTGCGGGGTGACGCCGAGCACATTGGAAAACAGCCGCAGGAAATAAAACGGGCTGAGACCTGCCTGATCTGCGGCATCCTCCAGTTCGATGGCGCGGTGCGAATGCGCATCGATCCAGAGTGCTGTTTCCACCGCGCGGCGGCGGTCCCGCGCTGTGGCCTGCGGCGGCTTCTGCGTGCGCCCCGAAACCACTTCGACAAAGCGGCGGGCCATCGCATGACCGACTTCGTCGAGGCCGATGTCGCTGCGGCCCTCGGTCGCCGCCTGCGCGAGTTCGCCGAGCACCATCAATTCGGGCAGCGGCGGCGCGCAGCCGGTTCGCCAGACATCGGTGTTGCCGCCGAGTTCATCGACCAGCTCAGGCGACAGGAAAAACGACAGGCATTCGTCGCCGCAGACATGGTGGTCGTGGGTGCAGACATATTCGTCGCCGGGATGGCCGACCATCAGCGAGCCCGCCACCAGTTCGAACGACCGGCCGCGCTTGGTGCAGCCGAAACTGCCCCTGCGCACATAGGCGATGGAATGGGACGTGTGCTGCTCGACAAAGGGCTTTGAGTCCGGCCCCGCCGTGCAGCGGTAGTCGTACACGGTAATCGCGCCGCGCTGCCAGATCGTGGTTGCCGTCATGCGGCGATTTTAGCCCTGAGGGCGCGGCGGGGCAACCGGAAGCAGCACGTCGAACAGCGTCTTGCGGGAGGGGCCGACGGCGCCTTCGATCGACAGCAGCCGGCGCTTGGAAATGCTGCCGCCATTGGCGGAAATCCGGTCGGCGTAGCCGCCGGCCTCAAGCACGCGGTGGCAGGGCACAATGATCATGAAGGGGTTTTTGGAAATCGCCTGCGCCACCGAATGGGCGGCGCCGGAAGCCCGTAAACGCGACGCGACCTCGCCATAGGTCATGGTTTCGCCGCGCGGAAGGCTGCGGGTGAATTCGTAGACCCGGACGTTGAAGGCCGGGATGTCGGTGGTGTCGAGCCTGACCTCGGAGAGATCGGCCACCTTGCCACGCAGCAGCGCCGCGATGCCGTCGATGGCGCTCTGGATTTCCGGCGGCGGGCGCAGTTCGCGGGCGTCGGGATAAAGCTGGAACAGACGGCGTCGGGTTTCGATCTCGCGCGCCTCGGGCAACTGCACGCATAAAACGCCCAGATCGCCCCATGCGATGCCGCATCGGCCGACCGACGTATCGAATATCGTGTACCCACGCCCTGACATACGCGATGCCAACCCCCGGGGCGGATCATAGCACCGGTGTGGGCGGGCGCACCTGGAAAATGCGGGTTGGTTAAGGGCGGGCGGAGCCTGGCCCGTACCGGCGGCCAAGGCGCTTGGCGGACTGCGCGGTCTCGGCTAAATCAGGATCGCGCGACGCGGGCGTAGTTCAATGGCAGAACGGCAGCTTCCCAAGCTGCATACGAGGGTTCGATTCCCTTCGCCCGCTCCAACTTTCGAAAATGGAATACGCGTTGACCGACACGATCATCTCCGCGGACCGAAGCCGAGCCAGCCTGACCAGGATTGCCGCAGGCGGCCTGCTGACCGGCACCCTGACGCCGCTGTTTCAGCCGCTGATCGACATGATCACCGGCACTCCCGGCGATTTCCGGATTGCGCTGCTGGCACTGCCGTTCGCGATTCTCGTCGTGATTCTGGTGCGGCGCCTCTCGTCGAATCCGTGGTGGGCTGCGCTGGCCGCGGCTGTTATCACGATGGTCGCGTTCGTTTGCGCCGTGAATGCCGCGATCTGGATCGACGGACAGATCGGGGATGTCGCCAAGGTGGTCCGGAACATCTGTGCCGGGCTCGCCGGAGGTTTTGTCGGCTCGGCGGTCATGGCGCTCGGGATAAGCCTGCTGCCGTCCGGTCCGCGCGATGTGACGGCGTGGCTTCCGATGCTGATCATCGGCACCGTTGCCGGCGCGCTGCTGGCGCTGGATAACGCGCTCGACCTCGATCTGGTCTCGATTCTCTATCCGGTGTGGCAGGGCGGCGTTGCCGCGGGGCTGGCGATCGCGTTGCAGCGGATTACGGCGCGACGTTAAGCACAGCCTTCATGTTTGGATGAAAGCGGCAATGATACTCGACCGTGCCTGCCTTCTTCAAAACCAGCGTGACGGTTTTCTTCGGCGGCATCGCCACGTCCCAGTCGCCGTTTCGCGCGGTCGCGGTGTGGGCGAGAATGTCCTTGTTTCAGCTCAATGGTGTCGCCGACTTTTGCCGTGGCCTCGGCCGGCGACACCACAAGATTTTCCATCGTGATTTGAATGGTTGCCGCATGCGCCGAGACCGACACCCCGAACATCAACGCGGCAACAATCGGGAAAGACCATCTCGGCATCATGTGACGCTCCTTACTTCAGTTCCGCGGCGACGTGTTCGGCGTGCTGCTGATGGCCCTGGAAAATCTTGAGGCCCGTCTGCAGCAGGCTCTTCAATTCCGCGTTGCTGGCGGACGGAATCAGCTGCGTCTCCAGCGCGCCGTTGACGGCCTTGTGGTAGGCGACTTCGTTGGCGACATAGGCCTTGTCGTAGGCGGCGCCGCTCAGCTTGCCGAGTTCGGCAAGCTTGTCGGCGGCATTCTTCGACAGGGACTTGCTGGTGTCGTTGTCTTCTGGCGTAACCTTGAGCTTCTTGACCAGGTCCAGCGCCTGCTTGTTCACGGCCTCATGGTCGCGCACCATGTCGTCCGCGAACGCCTTGACATCCTTGTTGCTGGCCTTGCTCTGCGCCTGTTTCGCAGCGTTGATGTCGAGTACGCCCGCGGTGTAGGCGATATGCGCGATCTGCGGATCGGTGGGCTTTGCGCCTTGCGCCAGCGCGGCACCGCTCAGCAGGCTAACCGCGGCAATCGCCGCGCTCAATCGAACGAACATGGTTTGACACTCCTGTGACGCCGCGACGCAAAGGCCGCCGCGCGTTGTTGGTTGAACACAGGAGTTGGATGACGCGGGACCGCAAAGGTTCCTGAAATTATGCGCTCACGCCGAGCCTTTTTAATACCGCCTCGGTCAGGCGTTCGCAGCGCTTGCCGGCAAAGGGAAACGCTTCCATCACGACCGGGCCGATTTTCTTTTCCACATTCTCGCGCAGCATGGTGCGGGCGCGGTGCAATCGCGTTTTTACGGTCTCCGGCTTCAATCCGAGAATGTCAGCGGTTTCCTCGACATTCATTCCCTCGATCACGCGGGTGATGAAGACGATGCGAAAGGCCTCGGGTAGTTCGTCGATGGCGTGCTCGACGACATGCTGAATTTCACGTTGTGCCATGGTCTTTTCCGGGTCTTCGGATGCCGCCGAGAGAGGGAACTGAATGATCTGCGCTTCCAGAGTGCCCGGCGGCAACGTGCTGAACTCGACGCTGGGACGCTGGCGGCGCAAGCGGCCCAACGCCTCGTTCATGGCAATGCGAGCCAGCCAGGTGGCGAGGCTGGAGTCGCCGCGGAAACTCTCCAGATGGGTGAAGGCGCGGACATAGGTCTCCTGGACCACATCCTCGGCCTCGCCGTCATTGCGCAGAATGCCGCGGGCGATCCGGTAGAGCCTGCGATTGTTCGCCTGCATGATGGCGCGAATCGCCGCCTCATCGCGGGCGCGGGCCCGGCGGACCAACTCGGCGTCGCCGGGGACGATTGAGGTAATTTGTGAGGTTTGCGCAGGCTGCATGAAGTCACCCGGTCCGAATACACTGTACTACAGACGGGTTGGATGCGGCAGCGGCGGATAGGTTCCCGCTACACGCCGGCGTATCGGCCTTTTGCCGAAACTCCTTAAATCACGGCTATTTGCGCAGCCTTACCGCGCTGCGATCACCATGATCTCAACGCCATATCGGGGTGCTGCAAGCTTGGCCTCGACGGTCGCGCGCGCCGGCGTATTTCCCGCCGAAACCCAGCCATCCCACACCGCGTTCATCTCCGCGAAAGTGCCCATGTCGGGAAGATAGATCGTCGCCGTCAGCAGCTTCGATTTGTCGCTTCCGGCTTTTGCGAGGTGGCCGTCGATGATCGACAAAACCTCTTTGGTCTGCTCCGTCACGCTTTTGCCCGCCGCCGTATTGGCGACGACGCCGGCGAGATAGACGGTGTTGCCATGGATCACGACCTGGCTCATGCGCGGCCCGGTTTCGAAACGCTGGATGGTCATGCTGTTCTCCGAATTTGCGGGCCGATACTTAACGCGCGGGTGCACGCCGCGCCATACCAAACGTCGATCGGCCGAATAACAAATCATTGTCGCAAGGGCGGGACTTTCCTCTCGTATTCAGCAACGTGTCGCGATATTCATTATGTACAACCCAAGGGAGAAGACCGGATGTCCTATCTCAACCCGACCAGGGTGCATTTTGCCGGCCAGTTCCGCGCTGACGTGTCGACCGTCAATAATGACGACACGCATTTCGATTCAGGGACGTTCACGCCGAACGATCAAGACTATGGCGATCAATCGGCCAACGGCTGGTGGCAGCCTTCGGGCACCGGGTCATGGCGGCTTTGCGGCTGCGCGATCACCGCGGCGGCCTGGGACGGAAAGTTTGCGACCACCAGCGCGGCGGATCCCGTGGTCGGGCTGCCGCTGAAGAACAGCAGCGACCGCGTCGACGCCAAGATCGTCGACCTCGATCCCGATCAACAGATGGTGTCGATGATCTTCGGGCTGGAGGTGCGCATTGCCGATCCGGTCAGTGGTGCGGTGCTGATGACCGGCCAGTTCTCGCCCGTGCCATTCATGGACATCTGGGGCCGCGGCGGCCTGGGCGACGCGGGGGCCAGCGTGTTCTACCAGTCGACGCTCACCGGCGTGGTCTGGGGCGACCTGTCGAAATCGCCGGCGTTGCAGGCGTTGCAGACGGCGACGGTCCCGGGGCAGTTGTCGATGCGGTTCATGATCGACAGCTACAATATGAGCGGCGACATGCGCGGCTATGGGCGGATCGTCGGCACCATCGGCCCGGCGCTGCCCCACGAACCGGCGCATTTCGTCGCCGGACGCCATTTGGCGTCGACCAACCCGATCATGGGCAACGTCTCCTGCTGCATGGATCCCAAGGGGACGCACATTCTCGCCGACTTCGGCAACGCGTTGACCAATGATCCAAACGGCAACGTGCCGGATTCGGGCGACCTCCATTTGGCGGCCGTCAAGAAAAGCAGCGCGCATCTGGCGGCGGCTGATATCGTGGATTTGGGATCACTGGTCGGCTACACCGTGCCCGGCTATTATCAGCAGACGGCCGGAATCCAGGCCTTTCCTCCCAAAGGCAGCCTGACCGCGGCGCAACTCCAGGCGCTGCAAACGCTGCCGCTCGCCGTGGTGCAGCCGGATAGCACCGGCGGCTGGACCGTATTGTCGAAGGAAGCGTCCGACGGCATCTATGCCCGCGCCGACATGTTCGTGTGCCGGATGAATCCGGGCGAAAGCCGCGACCTCCACATCATGGTGACCAAATTCGGCCAGCCAATGGCGGGCCAGACCGTCGTCGCCACCATCTCGGCCGCGCACATTGGCGTCAACCAGGGCGGCAGTTTTCCCGCCTCCACTCCCGCGGTACTGACACTCAACCTTAGCGGCCCAACCGGCGCCGATGGCCGGACCTGCCTCACGATCACCGGCAGCGATCCCGGCCGGCCGCGCCAGTATCTTGACGGCCAGGTCTATGAGATCGATCTGGCGGTGACCGGCGCGGCGAACGCGGGTACCGAGTTCGATTCCGCCCTTTTCATCAGCGTGCTGTTGTTCAGCGAGACAGCGGTCCCCGACACGGTTACCTGGAATGGCGACGTGCTGCCCATCCTGCAACAATATGCCAACCTCTATCCGCGGCCGCACGGTCCGGTCGTCAATTACGATCCCGGATATCCCGACGAGCCCACTCCGACCCCGCTGCTGCACCCGGTGATCAGCCTGACCGACAAGGATTGGGTAGGATCGTTTGCTCCGCGAATCCTGACCGCGCTCGGTCTTCCGATCGAGCATCCCAACCATATGCCGGTGACCCGCGACCTGTCGGCGGGGCGGCGTGGCATCCTGCAGAGATGGATGCAGCAGGTCATTGCCGGATCAATACCGCTGGAGCCGGGGCCGGTGATACCGCCCGCCGCAGCACCCATGGCCAAGCGCGCAGCACCGGCCGCCGCCGCACGCGGCCGGCCGGACATCCCCGACAGCAAGACCGTGGCGATGCGGCGGATCAAATCGGGCGCCGCGCTCCAGCGCGACGGGAAGTAGGAGAGCGGTCATGCTGAAAATCAAGCCGATCAAGATCACCGACCTCGCGAGCCTGCAATTGGCGCTGCAAAAGGCGATTGAGCTCGAGCATGCGACCATCCCGCCTTATCTGACCGCCTACTATACGTTGCGCGGCACCAGCCTCGGTGGGAAGGCGGCGCGTAAAATCCTGCACAGCATCTTCGTCGAGGAGATGCTGCACATGCATCTGGCCTGCAACATCCTCAACGCGATCGGCGGCGCGCCGGTCATCAACGCGCCAAATTTCATCCCGAAATATCCCGGCCCGCTGCCAATGGGGATCGGCGGTGCGGACGGGCTGGTGGTCGGGATCAAGCGGTATTCGAAGGCGACGGTCCAGAACACGTTCATGGAGATCGAGGAGCCCGAAAACCCGATCCACATTCCCGTGAAGCCGGAGGCCTTGGCCATCGCACCTACCTTTGAGACCATCGGCCAGTTCTACACCGCGATCGGCAACGAAATCAAAAAACAAGGCAACGGCATCTTCACCGGCGACCCCGGCCTCCAGGTACCGGGCGCTGCGATCGTCACCGACGTTGCCAGCGCGCTGGCGGCAATTGCCACCATCGTCACCCAGGGCGAAGGCACTCCCACTTCCCCCGCCGACAGCCCGACCGAATACGCGCATTATTACCGGTTCGAGGAACTGTTCATGGGAATGCGGATCGTTATCGATCCGTCGTCGCCGGTCGGCTATTCGTTCGACCCCAAGCAGCCGATCGTGATCGACGATACAGCCGACGTCACGCAGATGGCCGATAATCCGCGAACCGTCGACTTCAGCTCGAACTGGCGCGCCGGGCAGCTCGCTAACGAGTGCGACGCGATCTACACCAAGCTGCTCAACGCGCTGCATATCGGATTCAACGGCCAGCCCGATCGGATCGAGCGTGACGCCGTATCGGTGATGTTCGAGTTCAAGAATTGCATCGAGGAACTGCTGCAACAGCAACTCGCCAGCGGTCTCTTTGCCGGGCCGCGCTTCCTCTATGCCGGCCCCTGATCAGGACACCGCCTTCGCCGTCGCCCGTCCTGCGTTCCTCCCCGAAAACAGGCAGCCGCCGAGGAACGTGCCTTCCAGCGAGCGGTAGCCGTGCACACCGCCGCCGCCGAAGCCGGCGGCCTCGCCGACGGCATAGAGTCCCGGCATGGTCTCGCCGTCATTGCCGAACACCCGCGAATCCAGGTCGGTCTCGAAGCCACCCAGCGTCTTGCGGGTCAGGATGTTGAGTTTTACGGCGATCAGCGGGCCGTGCGCGGGATCGAGAATGCGGTGCGGCTTGGCGGTGCGGATCAGGCGGTCGCCGATATATTTGCGCGCGTTGTGGATGCTCATCACCTGGGTGTCCTTGACATAGGGATTGGCGATCTCGCGATCGCGCGCCTCGATCTGCACCTTTAGATGTTCCAGCTTGAGCAGATTGTCGCCGCTGAGCGCATTCATTGCGGCCACGAGGTCGGCAAGGTTGTCACGCACGATGAAATCGACGCCGTTGCTCTTGAACGCCTCGACCGGTCCCGGCGCGCCCTTGTTGGTGGCGCGCCGCGCGGTCATCAGCCAGCTCTTGCTGGTGAGGTCGGGATTCTGCTCGGAGCCCGACAGCGCGAACTCTTTCTTGATGATACTTTGGGTCAGCACGAACCACGAATAGTCGTAGCCGGTACCCATAATGTATTGCAGCTGGCCGAGGGTGTCGGAGCCGGGGAACAGTGGCGATGGCAGCCGCGTGCCGGTGGCATCGAACCACATCGACGACGGCCCCGGCAGGATGCGGATGCCGTGCATCGGCCAGATCGGATTCCAGTTCTTGATGCCCTCGACATAGTGCCACATCCGGTCGCGGTTGATCAGCCGCGCGCCGGCGGCTTCGGTGATGCCGATCATGCGGCCGTCGACATGCGCCGGCACGCCGGCGATCATGTTCTTGGGCGCCCCGCCAAGCCGCTCCGGCCAGTTCTGCCGCACCAGATCGTGATTGCCGCCGATGCCGCCGGAGGCGACGATCACCGCCTGCGCGCGAAGCTCGAAGTTGCCGGTGATCACGCGCGAACTGCTCTCGCCGCGCGCCACATTGGACGGCTCGAGGATCGCGCCGCTGACGCCGTCGATACTGCCGCCGGTCGAGGTCAGCGCATCGACGCGATGGCGAAACCGGAAGCTGAGCAAGCCGCTCGCCTGCGCCTCGCGGGCGCGCCGCTCGAACGGCTCGACGATGCCGGGGCCGGTGCCCCAGCTGACGTGAAACCGCGGCACCGAATTGCCATGGCTCATGGCGTCGTAGCCGCCGCGCTCGGCCCAGCCGACCACCGGAAAGATCCGGTGCCCCATCGCGCGCAGCCAGTCGCGTTTTTCGCCGGCGGCAAAGGCCACATAGGCCTCGGCCCAGCGCCTCGGCCAGTGATCCTCGTCGCGGTCGAAACCGGCCGATCCCATCCAGTCCTGCAGCGCCAGATCGTAGTTATCCTTGATGCCGAGCCGGCGCTGCTCCGGCGAATCGACCAGGAACAGCCCGCCGAACGACCAGAAGGCCTGGCCGCCGAGGCTCTGTTCGCCCTCCTGGTCGACCACGATGGCGCGCTTGCCGGCGTCGGTGATTTCCGTCGCCGCGACCAGACCCGCAAGCCCGCCGCCGACCACGATGACATCAGCCTCATCAGCCATCGGATTGTCTCCCTGCCTTGGCGGGATTGAAGCCCGCCGCGTCAATCGCGGTCAACGGCAAATACCGCCGCGAAGCTGCGCGCAATGGCGCAGCCAGGCGCCGTTTGTTCCAGTTTGGGACCAGGAAAGGCTGGGGTGCATCCCGGGCGCAACACTCGATTTGAATTTGATTTGAACCACTGCCACCATCTGGACAAAACGCCGCTCCGGCAACACGCTGAGCCACCTTGCATCACTCAAGGGCGACAGATTCGGGTTCGACGGTTTTGGACTGGGGCTGGTCATGAAGTTCGTTACGGGGTTGCTCGCGGCGGTCTTGCTGGTCGCGGGCGTCGGGGCAAGCCAGGCGGTGGTTCGGATCGCGGATGACCGCGGCGGCCGGATCGGCACGTATGTGGATAAATACCAGGACCTGCGCAGCTCCGGCGAGTCCGTGATAATAGACGGCCTGTGCGCCTCGGCTTGCACCATCGTTCTAGGCGCGGTTCCTCATGACAAGATTTGCGTGACGTCGCACGCCAATCTCGGGTTTCACGCCGCCTGGGATTTCGGCGCCAATGGTCGCGCCATCACCAACCCCGAAGCCACCCAGATGCTTTATTCAATGTACCCCTCCGAGGTCCGGCGCTGGATCGCACGGCGCGGCGGGCTTACCCCGCGCATGATTTTCCTGCGCGGCCGTCAGCTGATGGGCATGTACAAGCCCTGCTATCTGGACGCCCAGGCCTCGGTCCTGCGCTAAGATCGCGCCGTTCCTCAGCATGACGTGATCGATGACGCACCGGCAGCGCTTGCCCGGCGGCCCGGCCGGCCCTATCTGAAGCAGATGCTGCATACGGTCGACCAGATGCCCATTCAGCAAAGCGCGGCGCCGGGACGGCGCCCGCTTGGCGCCGTGGCGTTCGGGATACTCGTCGGCAGCGTCGTGCTTGCCGCTGCCATACTGCTTGGTGCCGCGGGGCTGTGGATCCACTACGGCACCGCCGTCTTTTTCGAGATGATCGCGTCGGGCATCGCCGCCTGCTTCTGATCTGATCCAAAGGAAGTTTTACGATGGATCGGACCACCCGGCCATTGATTGTCGTCGCGGCCTTTGCCTCCAGCCTCGTGGTTGGACTGGTCGTGGTGTTGTGGCTGCTGGGCGGGTTGCGCGGCGTGACGGCGCCGGCGGCGATCGGCGGGCCGTTTCAACTGACCGATCAGGCCGGGCAGAGCGTCACCGAGAAAAATCTGCAAGGAAAGCCATCACTGATCTTCTTCGGTTTCACACACTGCCCGGATGTGTGCCCGACCTCGCTGTTCGAAATCTCCGAGGTGCTGCGCGCGATGGGCAAGGACGCCGACCGGGTCAACGCCTGGTTCGTCTCGGTCGATCCGGAGCGTGACACTGCCGCCGCGATGAAGGATTATCTGTCGAGTTTCGATCCGCATTTGAAGGGCCTGACCGGCGACCCCGATGCGGTGGCGAAAGTGATCTCCGGCTTTCGGGTCTATGCCAAGAAAGTCCCGCTGAAGGACGGCGACTACACCATGGATCACACCGCGCTGATCTATCTGATGGACCGCGACGGAAAATTCGTGGCGCCCTTCAATCTGAAACGGAAGCCCGACGATTCCGCGGCTGATCTCAAGCGCTATCTATAGGATTTACGCTGCCGCCTTGTACTCGGATACGAGGCGGCCTGTGACATCACCATCGATGGCCGGTTTTGCGTGAGGCCGTGCTCGGTCTTCTCCCAACGGTAGGGATCGCGCCAGAGTTGCCATAGCGCGCGCCATGCGGCGATCGACAGGCAGCCCCAATAGATCGGCGTAGCCGCGAGAACCCAGCCGCTGCGAAGCTGGCCGCGCCGGCGCAGTCCCATCAGGCCGATCGCGACCGTTGAAAGAAAGCCAGCCCCAATGGTTGCGATGTGCAACGGCGCCAGTGAACCCGTGAAGAACCAGCCGGATGCGCCGCCGGTTACTTCGCCAATGAGATAAATCGCAAACTCGCCGACAAGAACTGGATAGGCGAGCGCGGTCAGCACGTTGCCGCCGACGATGATGTTGAGCGTCAGAAACCCACGCGGTCCGGCCTCACGCCAGAGACGACGTGGACTGCGCATATGCACGCTCCAGGTCTGCATCCAGCCCTTCATCCAGCGCGAACGCTGGCCGAGCCACGCCTTGAATCGAATCGGCGCTTCCTCGTCGGTCGTCGAATCGAACGTCACCGATCGGTATCCAAAGCGCGCAAGACGGAAGCCAAGGTCGGCATCCTCGGTCACATTCCAGGCGTCCCAGCCGCCGACCTTTCGCAAGATCGAGGTCCGAAAATGGTTTGACGATCCACCCAGCGGCAAAGGCATGTGCATCGCCGCCAGTCCCGGAAGAAAGACATCGAATTGTCCGGCATACTCGGCCGTAAACATCCGCGTCAGCCAGCTTTCGTCAATGTTCTGGATGCTGAGGCTTGCCTGCGCGCAGGCGACATCGGCGCTATGACTGCGAAAAGCATCGAGCGCTGCGCGAAGCTGGCCGGGATCGGGACGATCTTCCGCATCGAACACCGCCACAAAACTGCCGCGTACGAATGGAAGCGCGCAGTTCAGCGCCTTCGGCTTGGTCTTTGGGCTGATGTCGGGTGCGATCAGAACCTGCACATGTGGCATCGGACCAAGCCGCGCGATGGCGGCGCGGGTTGCGAGATCGTTGGGCTCGATGGCGAGAATGACCTGGAGTTTCTCGCGCGGATAGTCGAGATCGTTGATGGCCTGCATTAGCGTCGCGACCGATTTCGCCTCGCGATAGAGTGCTGCGATAACGGTGTAGACCGGCAATTGACGATCGGCGAGGCGACGCAATTTTGATCGCGTCGGCCGGGGAAAGAAACTTCCCACCAGGCGCAGGCCGATAAACAACAAGAACCACCCCGCCAGCACAACGCTCCACGCCTCCAATGCAATGATCGGCGGCAGCACCATCAGTGCCGCAATGCCGCACGGCCCCTTGACGCATTGCAGATGCCGCCGCCATCGCGGCCCCTCGACCGCGGCCGGCGCCGCCGACAACTGCGGATGTTCTTCACGCAATCTTTCAGCGGCTTGGTGGCCCAGGGCATCGTTGGTCCGATACATCAGGAATTGCTGCAGGCTTGCCGTTGATACGAGCCGCAATCGTCCGGTCAGGTTGGGATACCGGGTGACAAACAGACTGAACAGCCGTGCTGCGAAGTGGCGCGGTGCGATAATCAGCATCGATTCGGCATCGCCTCGGCGGATCGGGATCAGACCATGAGTTGCGGCGGACGTCAGATCAAAATCGCGAAGCGCTATATGGGATCGGGAAACGTCCTCGAACGTTTCAATGGACACGCCGGTATAAAACGCGAGATGCCGCAAGTATTGCTCTTCGTCGATCACGCCGGATTGGATCAATACCCGGTCGGCGCCAATGCCAAGTTCCCTGCTGCGGGCGTCGGCGGACCTCAACAATTCCGGCGCCAGCACATGCCGCAGGCAATCGAGTTCAAGTGCCGGGCCATCGTCTCCAACCAGACGCGCATTGTCATTGCTGAAGCCGGGAAAAATCGGGGCGCCGCGCAAAAACGCGGGTCGGTCACGCCACACCGGCTGTTTCGGAGTCCGACGCGGCCACGCAGCCTTCGGCTCGCCATTCCGGACATGGTCCCACAGGGCCATGCGATATCCTCACTCAACGCAAACGCCACTCGCCTCTTGCGCCGGATGGTCTATAAGACCTTCCTTTCCGGGGCCTCCGGCGCACGAGCACATCACAATCCGTGTCAGTTAACAATCTGAAATTGCTACACTTTTTACGCGCAATCCTCGCGGGTTCATTGCTGGCGGTAGCAATGCCGAATGAAGCCGCGCGCGCGCAGGGCGTCCCCAAGCCTGCCACCGAGGCAGCGCCACAGGCCGTGCCCGGATTCTGGGACCCACGGCGGCGGCCGGACCGGCCCGATCTGTCCCGCCTCACCGTGATCCGGTTTCTCACCGAGACCGATTACCCGCCATTCAATTTCACCGGCCCCGACGGCAATCCCGCCGGGTTCAACGTCGATCTGGCGCGGCTGCTCTGCGAAGAGATCAAGGTCACCTGCACAGTCCAGATGCGGCGCTTCGAAACGCTGCTGGATGCGATTTCGAGCAACCGGGGCGATGCCATCATCGCATCGCTTGCGGTGACGCCGGAGCTGCGCAAGCGCGTCGATTTTACCGATCCGTATTACCGGGCGCCGGCGCGGTTCGTGTCGCGGCGCGACGCGGTGATGCCGGAAGTGCGCCCCGAATATCTCGAGGGCAAGAAGGTCGGCGCGATCGCCGGCTCCTCGCACGAGGCCTATCTCAAGGCGATGTTCACCGATGCGGAACTTCACTCCTATCCGAACGACGACGCGCTGCGGCAGGCGTTGCGGCGTAGCGAGGTCGATTTCATCTTTGGCGATGCGATCTCGCTGGCGTTCTGGATCAACGGCACCGATTCGGGCGAGTGCTGCGCGTTCAGCGGCGGTCCGTTTGTCGAGAGCCGTTATTTCGGCGAAGGCATCGGCATCGCGGTGCGCAAGGGCAACGATTTGCTGCGCCAGTCGTTGAACTGGGCGCTGTTCCGGCTCTGGGAAAAAGGCCGCTATACCGATCTGTGGCTGCGCTATTTTTCCGTCAGCCCGTTCTGAATTTGCGTTATAATGGGCATAACCAGAAACCATCCAGGCCCGCCGCCGGGCCGCGACGCAGGCGCCAGCAGCAGGGAGGATGTCATGCAGTTCAGGGTTTCGCCGAAGCCGCTTGGGAATTACAGCGCCGAGGAATGGCAGGCGCGGGTCGATCTCGCCGCGGCGCACCGGCTGGCCTTTAATCAGGGTTTCAGCGAGGGCATCTTCAATCACCTGACCTTCGTGGTGCCTGACAGCAGCGACCGCTACTACCAGATCCCGTTCGGGATGCATTGGTCCGAGGTCACGGCCTCCTGCTTCATGGAAGTCGGCATCGATGATGGCAAGGTCAAGCGCGGCGACGGCGAGGTCGAACGCTCCTGCTACTGCATCCATGCCCCCATCCACAAGGCGCTGCCGCAGGCCAAGGCGGTGTTTCACACCCATATGCCGTATGCGAGCGCGCTGACCCGCCTCGAAGACCCGCGCATCAAGGAGATCGGCCAGACCGAAGTCGGGATGTCCGGCGAGATTGCGTATGACGACGAATATACCGGCCCGGCGCTCGATCCGGCCGAAGGTGCACGCCTCGCCGGAGTGATCGGCGACAAGACGGTGTTGTTCATGGCTAATCACGGCATCAGCACGGTCGGCGAAACCGTCGCCGACGCCTATGACCGGCTCTATTACATCGAGCGCGCCGCACAGGTTCAGATCTATGCGATGTGGACGGGGCAGCCCCTGAAGCAGCTTCCTGATGCCGTTGTCGAGAAGACCAAGCGCGATATCGGCGGCACTAACCTCTACCAGGGTCCGACGCCGGCACAACGGCACTTCGATGCGCTAAAGCGCATCCTTGACCGCAAGGAGCCGGACTACGCTTCGTAGCTCGGGCCAATCTTTCGTCGTCGTCCCGGCCAACGGGTCCGGCTTCGCCGGCCCGATGACAGGCTCCGGCCGGGACGACAGCACCTACTGGCTCGCCCACACAATCCGCGCAATCCAGTCCACGTCCGCAGCCGCGAGCGTACGGTCGACATGATTGGGGTTCAGCGAGCTCAGTTCCAGCGTCTTGGCGGTCCGTCGCTTCAATTCCTTGACCATCACCTCGCCGTCGTTGGTTTTCACCACCACGCGGTCGCCGCGGCGGATCGCCGCGCCCGGCGACACCACGATGACATCGCCGTCGCGATAGGCCGGCTTCATCGAGTCACCGGAAATTTCCAGCGCGTAGGCGTGCTCGTCGTTGACCGATGGCAGCCCGACCTCATCCCAGCCCTTGCCGGCCGGAAAGCCGCCATCGGTGAAATAGCCGCCGGAGCCGGCTTCCGCGAAGCCGAGCAGCGGTACCGATTGGACGACGCGCGGGATGTCCTCGATCAGCTGAACGAAGGTATCGATGGTGACGTTGGTCGCTTTGAGCGCCTTGGCGACCGATTCGGTCGACGGCCACCGTTCGCGTCCCTCAGGGGTGATACGTTTCGATTTATTGAAGGTCGTGGGATCGAGGCCCGCATTCTTCGCGAGGCCCGAGGCCGATAATCCGGAGCGCTCGGCAAGGCGATCCAGCGCCCCCCAGATCTGGTCGTGGGTCAGCATCTCACCTTTTTGTTTGGCCATGGAATCACCTTTCAAAGCGTAGGAATTATTACCTTAAAAAACCGGGTTCTGCAATCTACCCTGTGCATAAATGCTGCCCTTGAAGTACGGCCACCCCGCCGATACGGTCGGGACGGAGCCCGGAACACCGGTAAACCCAAATTACTCAAGCATCGAGCAGGAATCCGGGCGGGTGCGCACGATTTACAAGATCTGTCCCGCCTCGGCCTGGCGCGAGGCCGAGCGCCGCGGTGCATTTCGCGGCAGCGCCGACGATCTGCGCGACGGGTTCATCCATTTCTCCACCGCCGCGCAGGTTGCGGAGACTGCGAAAAAGCACTTTTACGGCCAGACTGGGCTGTTTTTGATCGCGGTCGATGCCGATGCGCTGGGCGATTCGCTGCGCTGGGAACCATCCCGCAACGACGAGCTGTTCCCGCACCTCTACGGCGAACTCGATCTTGGCGCGGTTACTGCCATATTCGACATGCGGGCGCGCTCCGACGGGTATCACGACATGCCGGAGTTGAAGCCGTGATCCGCGCCTTCGATGCCTTCTCGCTGCCCTTGCTGCGCTGGTTCGATCCGGAGGATGCGCATCGGCTGGCAATCCAGGGGCTGCGGCTGCTGCCGCCGATGCGGCCGCGGCTGGACGATCCCAAGCTTGCGGTGCGCGCCTTCGGCCTGAATTTCCCCAATCCGGTCGGCATGGCCGCCGGCTTCGACAAAAGCGCCGAAGCGCCGGATGCGCTGCTGCGGCTCGGTTTCGGTTTCGTCGAAATCGGATCGGTGACGCCGAAGCCGCAAAGCGGCAATCCACGGCCGCGGCTGTTCCGCCGGGAGCGCGACGAAGCCGTGGTCAACCGCATGGGGTTTAACAATGACGGGGGGGACGCCGTGCTGCGGCGGCTGGCCAGTCGCGCGCATCTTGCCGGCATCGTCGGCGTCAATGTCGGGGCGAACAAGGATTCGCCGGATCGAGTTGCCGATTACGTCGGGCTGATCGAGACTTTTGCGCCGGTGGCGAGCTATTTCACCGTCAACGTGTCCTCGCCCAACACGCCGGGCCTGCGCAACCTGCAGCAGGCGGCCGCGCTCGACGATCTGTTGGCGAAGGTAATCGACGCACGGGAGCGAGTGCGGCAGAACGCAGGCGATTCGCCGGTGCTGCTCAAGATCGCGCCCGATTTGACGCTGAACGAGCTCGACGATGTCGTCCACATCGCGCGCTCGCGAAGGGTCGATGGCATGATCGTCGGCAATACCACGATTGCGCGGTCGTCGGCCTTGCGCGAGCAGAACCGCGCCAAGGAGCAGGGCGGCCTGTCCGGGCGGCCGCTGTTTCGGCTGTCGACGCGAATGGTGGCGGAAACCTATGTACGCGCGGAAGGCGCATTTCCGCTGGTGGGCGTCGGCGGCATCGACAGCGGGGGTGCCGCGCTGACGAAAATCCGCGCCGGCGCCAGCCTGATCCAGCTTTATTCGTCACTGATCTACAAGGGCCTCGGCCTGGTCGATGACATCAAGCGCGATCTGGCCTCGACACTGCTGCGCACGGGGCGCGACTCGCTGGCCGAAATCGTCGGCGCCGATGCGGCCAACATCACCGCCGAGGACTGGCCGGTTTAAGCTGTTCTCGTGTCCCGGACGCGCTGCAGCGCTTCTGCGGCGCACCGCCATAGCGCGTCGAAGACGCGCGTGAACGCGCTTATTGCGAAGAGGCTACGCGCTGCGTTGCGTCCGGGACACACGGTCACGGTCAGCGAAGGAAGCCTTCAAAAGCGCCGGATAGCGCAACGCCTGCAGCCCGCCGCGCGCGGCATAATGGACCAGCAACGCGACCCACAGCCCGGTATTGCCGAACGACCGCAGCGCCAGCCATGCGGCGAGAAAGATCAGCAGTGAAAGCATCATCAGGTTGCGCATGTCGCGCGCCCAGGTCGCACCGATGAATATGCCATCATAGGCGAATGCGAAGACACCGAGGATCGGGGCCAGCACGACCAGCCACAAATAGTCGCGCGCGCTGAGGCGAACCTGCGCGCTCGCCGTCATGATATCGATCAGCGCAGGACCGAGCAGTGCAAAGACGGCGGTCACAGCGAGCGCAAAGGCAAACCCCCACAGGATGACCAGCCGGGTTGCACGTGAGAAGCCGGTGCGGTCGCCTGCGCCGTAAGCGCGGCCGCAGAGCTGTTCGGCGGCGTTGGCAAGGCCATCGAGAAAGAAGGCGCTGATCAGCAGAAAATTGTTCAGCACCGCGTTGGCGGCGAGAGTCACGTCGCCGGCGCGCGCTCCCTGCGCGGTGAAGAACAGCCATACTGCGATCAACGACGCGGTGCGGATCATGATGTCGCGGTTGACCAGCATCATGCGCATCAGCTTGGCGCGGTCGAACAGCGCCGCGCGCGGAACCGCAAGCCCGCGTGCAAGATACCGTGAGATCAAGACACCGGCCACAACTCCAACCGCTTCGGCAATGATAGCGGCGATTGCCGCGCCGGCAATCCCGGCATCGAACACCAGCACCAGCAATACCGTCACCGCCATGTTGATAAGGTTGATGGCAATCTGGACGCTGAGCGCCAGCGCGGCGCGCGCCTGCCCGATCAGCCAGCCGAGCACGACGTAATTGGCCAGCACCAGCGGCGCCGACCAGATCCGGATCGTGAAATAGGTCCTGGCGGCGCGGGTGACGCCCTCGCTGCCGCCCATTGCTCCGAACAATGCCGTGGCAAGCGGAATTTGCAGCACAATGAGCCCTGCGCCGATCAGCGCGGCAACGATAAATCCACGCACCAGCAGCGCCCGCAATTCCTTGCCTTCACTTGCGCCGAGGGCCTGGGCGGTGAAGGCGACCGTGCTCATGCGCAGGAAGGCGAACAGCCAGAACAGGCAGTCGAAAATCACCGACGCCATCGCCACGCCGCCGAGCAGCGTGGCGTCGCCGAGCCGCCCGATCGCAATCGTCGCGACAATGCCGAGCAGCGGCGTGGTCAGATTCGCGACCATCGCCGGTCCGGCGATGGCGAACACGTGCGCTGATGTAACCTTGGGTGAGGAAGCCAATGAAGCCCGCCTGCGTGCGGTCTATCGCCCGCGCGGCGCGCCGAACATTCGGGAGATCAGCCAGACCGGAAGCACGATCACGGCGCCGAGCAGGAAGTAGCGCCACAGCCCGTTGATGGCGTCGAAGCCGAGATCATAGATCCAGTTGAACAGCCGGCGAATACTGCTGACGATATTCCAGGGATCGAAGCCGATGGCGGCGAGCACCACGCCGACCAGGATCGACAGCAGGATCAGGCGAAACGCCACTGCCAGCGGCGAGCCGCCGAGAAAGCGCGACAGGCTGTCGTCGCGGCGCGGCAAGCCTTGCGGATAATCCCGCGGCGCGTCGCCCGGCATCTGCCTCGTCTCGTTCTGCATCATGGTCTCCCGCGCGATCTAGCGCTCGTTGTAGCTGGTCCATCGCAAATGGGGAACCGCCCAGACGGCGTCAATGGCCGTTCGCCGCCGCTAGCGCCTGAATTACGGCGTCGGATTTCAGCATCCGCTCCAGCGTTTCCAGCCGGTCGGCCTCGCGCGGCGGCTTGTCCCAGCGCAGCCGGTTGATACGCGGAAAGCGCATGGCGACCCCTGATTTGTGCCGCGGCGAACGCTGCAAGCCCTCGAAGGCGACTTCCAGCACCAGCCCCTGATCCGGCTCGTGTACGACATGGCGGACGGGGCCGAATTTCTCAGTGGTATTGCGGCGCACGAAGCGGTCGATCTGCAACAGTTCCTCGTCGGTGAAGCCGAAATAGGCCTTGCCGACCGGCACCAGCTGCTCGCCGTCGTCGCCCGATGTCCAGACGCCGAAAGTGTAGTCGGAATAGAACGAGGAACGTTTGCCGTGGCCGCGCTGCGCATACATCAATACCGCATCGATGATGTGCGGGTCGCGTTTCCACTTCCACCACTGTCCCTTGGGACGGCCCGGCAGATACGGTGCATCGCGTCGCTTGAGCATTACGCCCTCGACCGCCTCGGCGTCTTCGCCGGCGCCCGCGCTTGCGGGATCGGCGCGCGCGGCCTTCAGCGCGTCCCAGGAGTCGAAGGGAATGGTTGGCGACAGGTCGATACGGGGGTCGGCGAGTTTGGCGACGAACGTTTCGAGCTCGGCGCGCCGCTCTGCGAAGGGCAATTCGCGCAGGTCATTATCGCCATCGCTGAGCAAATCGTAGGCGCGCAGATGAATCGGATATTCCTTGATCAGCTTTGGCGACACGACCTTGCGGTTCAAACGCTGTTGCAGAACATTAAAAGTCTGCACCCGTCCGTCGCGCAGCACCAGCAGCTCGCCATCGATGGCTCCGGGCAGGTGCAGTGACGGCAGAAGGTCGGGAAAGCTTTTGGTGATGTCTTCGCCGGTGCGCGAATAGAGCCGCGCGACCATGTTGCCATGCTCGTTTCGGCCGCTCACCGCTTGCACGCGAATGCCGTCCCATTTCCATTCGGCGATGAAATCACCGGCGTCGAGACTGGCGAAGTCGGTGTCTTCGATCGCATGCGCCAGCATCACCGGACGGAACGGCGCCGGGTCGAGATTGACCGGCTTGTCGGCGCGGCCTTCCAGCCACGCGAACAAATCGAGATAGGGCGGCGCAAGCCCCGGCCACATCAGTTCGACATCGTGCGCATCCTTGCCGCCAAGCGCAGCAGCCGCGGTCTTGGCAAGCCGCGCGGAAACGCCGATCCGCATCGCGCCGGTGACGAGTTTCAGCAACGCCCAGCGGCCGGTTTCGTCCAGCTCGTCGAGCCAGCGCGTCAGCTGCGCCGGCAATTCGGTCTTGCCGAGGGTACGCAGTGTGGTGACGACTTCGGCGAGGGTAGGAGGAGGTGGGTTATTGCGAAGAGGCGTGGATGCCTTCGGCCACATCAGCGCCACCGTTTCCGAAAGATCGCCGACGTAATCATAGGACAACGCGAACAGCACCGGATCGGTGCGTGAGGCAATGAGGTCGCGGATCAATCCGGCCTTGGCGTGCTTGAACGACAGCGCGCCGGTCAGCGCCGCCAGCGCGTAGCCGCGGTCGGGATCTTCGACCCCGCGAAAATAGCCCGTGATCAGCCGCAGCTTGTTGTTGCGGCCGGGCTCGTAAGCGAGGCGATCAAGCAATTCGGCGAAGCGGTTCATGCCTCGGCACCTTCGCCGGCAGGCAGCTCTTCTTCGCTGTCTTCATCGCCGTAGCCGACCAGCGCGAGCGGCCGTGCGACCAGGCCCTTGGCCGTGCACCAGTGCACCAACGCGTCTTCCTGGCCGTGGGTGACCCAGATTTCACCGGCGCCGGTGGCATCGATGGTCGCGGTAAGGCCGGCCCAGTCGGCGTGGTCCGAAATCACCAAAGGCAGCTCGACGCCGCGCTGCCGCGCCCGCGCTCGCACCCGCATCCAGCCCGACGCGAACGCCGTCACCGGGTCGGGAAAACGTCGCGTCCAGATATCGGAGGTCGCCGATGGCGGCGCCAGCGTGATGGTGCCGGCGAGATCGGCTTTCTTGGTTCCCTTGACCGGACGCAGGTCGCCGAGCGGCACACCGCGGCTCTCGTAATAGCGCGTGATCTTTTCCATCGCGCCATGCAGATAGATCGGCGCGTCGTAGCCGGCTTCCCGAATCAGCGCGATCACGCGCTGCGCCTTGCCGAGCGAATAGGCGCCAACCAGATGCGCGCGCTCGGGAAACAGCGCAACCGAGGCCAGCAGTTTCCTGACCTCAAGCGCGGCGTCGCCATGGCGGAACACCGGCAATCCGAAGGTGGCTTCGGTGATGAAGACGTCGCACGGCACTATCTCGAATGGCGCGCAGGTGGGATCGGGCGCGTCCTTGTAGTCGCCCGATGTGACGATGCAGGTGCCTTCGCAGGACACTGCGATCTGCGCCGAGCCCAGCACGTGGCCGGCGGGATGAAACTTGATCTTGACCTTGCCGAGACGGATTTCTTCACCGTAAGCGATGGCCTGCGTGGTGCGCGCGAAATTGGCGCCATAGCGCAGCCGCATCATGTCGAGGGTTTCCTGCGTCGCCAGCACCGCGCCATGGCCGGGGCGGGCGTGATCGGAATGGCCGTGGGTGATCAAGGCACGCTCGACCGGCCGCACCGGATCGATATGAAAGCCGCCGGGCTTGCAGCACAGGCCGGCGGGTACCGGCATCAGGATGTCTTGCGGACGCATGTCGGTTATATAAGCCGGATTGAGCCGATTTTAACCGTCATGCGCGGGCTTGACCCGCGCATCCATCTTCGAGAAGAATTCTTGTTTGATGGATTGCTGGATCAAGTCCGGCAATGACGACACAGAGGCCATGCCCGTCCGCTTGTTCATGTCTTCCGGCGATCTGGTGGCCGACCGGCGGTTCGACTTTGCGCGTGACCTGCAGTTGAAGGGCGACCTCGCCGCCGCCGCCGATCTGCTGCTGCAGGCAACGGAACTCGCGCCCGGCTTTGCCTCGGCGTGGTTCACACTGGGTGAACTCCGCGAACAACTGGGCGAGCGCGAGGACGCGGTCGCGGCCTTTCGCAAGGCGCAAATCGCGGACCCTGAGGATCGGCACGGCGCGGCCCTGCGGCTGATGCTGCTCGGTGCCGAGAGGCTTTCGGCGATGCCGCCCGCCTATGTGCGCGCGCTATTCGATCAATACGCTCCGAAATTCGAGAAGGCGCTGGTAGGCGATCTCGATTATCGCGGGCCGGAGTTGTTGTTCAAAGCCGTGCTCGCTGCGCGCGCCGCCGCGCGCAAGCCCGCTTTCTTCAAGCGTGCCATCGATCTCGGCTGCGGCACTGGACTGGCGGCGCGCGCCTTCGCCAAAGAGGTCGATGCGTTCATAGGGATCGACATCTCGCCACGGATGATCGAAAGGGCGCGGGCCACCGGGCTTTATGCGGAGCTGGAAGTAGCAGAGATGGTGCAGGGCCTGAGCGGCAAACCCGACGCCAGCGCCGATCTGATCCTCGTAGCCGATGCCGCGGTCTATCTATCCGATCTTGCGCCGCTGCTGCGCCAAGCCTCGCGCGTGCTCGCATCCGGCGGCTTGTTGGCGTTCACCGCTGAGACGCATGGCGGAGAGGGCATTATTCTCGGCGAGGGCCTGCGCTATGCGCACAGCCCAGCCTATGTCCGTGCGGCGATCGCAACCGCCGGCCTGACGCTGTCGCGGCTCGACGACCTGTCGGCTCGCAACGAGGACAACGCGCCGGTGCCTGGTCTCGTTGTCGTCGCGTCGAAAATCTGACTCGGGCTTCAAGGCGGCTCGACGGCCCCCTTTTTTCAGGGCTCCAATACCGCAATCAGTTGTTAACCATTGCCGAAAAGTGCTGGAATGGCAGATCAACGCATCCCTCGGGGAGAAACAACAACAATGAAAATCCTTCTTATCGGACGCTTCACCTTCGCAGCCGCCACTGCCGCCCTGCTCTCGACCGCAACTTTCGCCGCGGACAAAAAATACGATCCAGGCGCCAGCGATACCGAGATCAAGTTAGGACAGACCGTACCGCACAGCGGGCCGGGCTCCCTCTATGGCGTGATTGGCCGCGTCGGCGAGGCTTATTTCAAGATGCTGAATGAAAAAGGCGGTATCAATGGCCGCAAGGTCACATTCCTCACTCTGGACGATGCCTATAGCGCTCCGAAGGCCGTGGAAGCCACGCGGCGGCTGGTCGAGCAGGAGGAAGTGCTGGCGCTGTTTGGTTCGCTCGGCACCGCACCGCAGACCGCCGTGCACAAATATCTCAATTCAAAGGGCGTGCCGCAGCTGCTGTTGAATACCGGAGCGTCGAAGTGGAACGATCCGAAGAACAACAAATGGACCATGGCGGGCCTGCCGCTCTACCCGACCGAGGCCAGAATCCTTGCCAAATATGTTTTGAGCGTAAGGCCGAACGCGAAAGTCGCGATCCTGTACCAGAACGACGATTTCGGCCGTGATTTTCTCGGGCCTTTCAAGAAAGTGCTGGCGGATGCCGGCGGGAACGCATCCGTGATTGCGGAGGCGACTTACGATCTCACCGATCCGACCATCGATTCCCAGTTGATCAATCTGGCCAAATCCGGAGCGGACGTTTTCTACAACATCACCACCGGCAAGGCGACCTCGCAGTCGATCCGCAAGGTTGCGGAACTGGGCTGGAAGCCGCTGCAACTGCTTTCGGCCGGATCCACCGGCCGATCCATCCTGAACGCCGCCGGCTTTGAAAATGCAGCCGGCATCGTTGCCATCCGCTATGCCAAGGAAGTCGGGGTGCCGCGCTGGGCGAACGATCCCGACGTGATGGCGTTCGAAGAGCTGCGCAAGAAGTATCTGCCCACGGTCGATCCGGACAATACCATCGCATTCGCTGGCTATGGCCAGGTGGCGACGATGGCTGAAATCCTGCGCCGCTGCGGCGACGATCTCACCCGCGCCAATGTGTTGAGACAGGCGACGACCCTCGCCGGCTTTCATTCACCGTATTTTCTCGACGGCGTCAACTTCAGCTACACGCCCGACGACTACACGCCGATGAAGACGCTCTACATCTCGCAGTTCAACGGCAAGGACTGGGATATTTCCGACAGACCCGTCACGGAATAGGCTGCGATCCTCGCTGGAGACGCAAGGCAAAGAAAAACCCCGGCCGCAAGGCCGGGGTTTTGATCTGTATGAGTCGCCGCGATCAGTACTTGGCGACCACCGGGGAGGCGTTGAAGTGATAGTTCAGGCCGGTGCGGAAGATATGCTCGTGCACCTGGGTGCTGTTGGTCGCTAGAACCGCGGGGCCGCCGGCGGCGCCCGGGATCACGAAGGAACCCGTCGAGGTGCCGAGATCGACATAGAGATACTCGGTCTTCGAGGTCCAGTTGTTGCCCAGCAGGCTGACCAGGAAGGTGAACGGGGTTTCGATGCCGCCGCCCACGGTCCAGCCACCCTTGGTATTGGAGATTTCTGCGCTAGCCGGCGAGCCGAGGAAGTTCGCAGCAATCTTGGTCTTCACGTTGCCGTAGGCGTAACCGCCGGTGGCGTAGAACAAGGTCGATCCGACCGAATAACCGACCCGGCCGCGCGCCGTGCCGAACCAGGGCAGCGTCGCGTCATAGGCGGCGAAGATAATCGGTGCAGGGCCCGGATTGCAGGTCTGCACGCAGGCGCGGTTGTCGCGCTGGCTCGATCCCTGGATATCGGCCTCCAGACCGAACACGAAGTTCGCGGACTGCCAATTGTATCCGGCCTGGATGCCGCCGTTGAAGCCGTCCGGGCTCAGGTTGAAGAATTCTTGAGACGTGCCTGCCGGTCCGGTGAGCGCGTATGAGGTGTGATCGCGTCCGATGCCGGAACCGATGTTGCCGCCGAGGTAGAAGCCGGTCCAGTTCGATGCCGGCGGCGGCACGTAGTTGGCGCCGTTGCCGCCGAAGCGGTAGTTCAGGCCGACCCGGAAGATCTGCTCACGAATATCGGTGCTCATCGCATGGCCAACGCCGTTCAGCGTGAACTGGTCGAGGCGGTCGCCGAGGTTGATCCAGAGATATTCGATCTTGCCGGTCCAGTTGCCGCCGAGCGAGGCCTCGATACCGGATCCCCAGGTCCAGCCGCCGCGGTTCTGGTTCGACGCAAACGCCCCTGTGTTCGCGGGCCCTCCGGGGGGGAGGGTTTCCGTGTACGTGGTCTTGACGCTGCCATAAGCCCAACCAGCGGTGACGTAGGTCAGGACCGGACCGGTCGCGATACCGACACGACCTCGGACCGTGCCGAACCAGTCAAGCTTCTGGTTGAAGTTGTTGGCTTGCGTCGGCAGGCAGCCGATCAGGCAGCTGAAAGTGTCGCGCATCCCGGTGCCCTGGAAGTCGGCTTCGACACCGAACACCAGCGCGCCAAAGAAGGAATTCGGAACCTGATAGTTGTAGCCGGCTTGGCCGCCAAAGACGCCGCCCTGCGGGTTGAGGTAGGATGCTTCGAACGAAAGACCGGCGGGGATGGCCATGCGGGTATAATCCCGGCCGATGCCGACGCCGGCGTTCACGCCGATATAGAACCCGGTCCAGTCATAGACCATGGCGACGGGGGCTTTGAGATAAGGCGCCTTGACCGCCATGTCCGCCGCCTGGGCGCTCACCGCAGTCCCGAGGAGTACTGCCGCTCCGGCCAAAATCTTTTTCATGATCGTCCCCAAGCTCTAAAATTGAACCTGAAGTGTACGCGCAAGGTGGGGAACTGTCTGTGGCGCGGCAGTCACACTGCTTGGGAATGATACGAGAGAGACCTGTAAGACTGCACAAAAGTGCGACCTGGGAGGTATCCGGGCACGCATCTGCGCCTCTTCCCGGCCTGCTGGATGATTGAGCTTGTTGCGACGATGGCCTCGACCGGACGATTGGGAAGGCATACCTCTCGATTCGTGCTCTCCCCTGACCGCGATACCCGGCCCGAGATGCTGCCCGAAAAGTTCCTGCGCTGGTTCGCTGGCCGCGGATGGTCGCCCCGCGAGCACCAGCTGGAGCTGCTTGCCAAGGCCCGCGACGACCGTTCGGCGCTGCTGATCGCGCCCACCGGCGCCGGCAAGACGCTGGCTGGATTCCTGCCGACGCTGGTGGAGCTTTCTTCTCCCTCGTCCCTTGCGGGCGGAGGCGAAAGGAAACTCGTTTCCAGCGGCCGCGGCGTCACGCGCAGCCGGGGCCTGCATACGCTCTACATCTCGCCGCTGAAGGCGCTCGCGGTCGATATCGCGCGCAACCTGGAAACCCCGATCGCCGAGATGGCGCTGCCGATCAGGGTCGAGACCCGTACCGGCGACACCCCGGTGTCGCGGCGGCAGCGGCAGCGGCGCTATCCGCCGGACATCCTGCTCACGACGCCAGAGCAGTTGGCGCTGCTGTTGTCGTCCGACGACGCGCCGTTTCTGTTTTCGTCATTGAAACGCCTCGTGCTCGATGAGTTGCACGCGCTGGTCACCTCCAAGCGCGGCGATCTGTTGTCGCTAGGGCTGGCGCGGCTATGGCGGCTGGCGCCGGAGCTGCGATCCATTGGGCTGTCGGCGACCGTGGCGGAGCCGGAATCGCTGGCGCGGTTTCTGGTGCCGCAACGCGATGGCGCGAGCGAGGCGGCTGACATCGTCGTCGCCGGCGGTGCCGCGGCGCCGATTGTCGAGATGCTCGACACTAAAGAGCGGCTGCCCTGGGCAGGGCATACCGCGCGTCACGCCCTCAACGAGATCTACGATCTGATCAAGCGCAACAAGACCACGCTGGTGTTCGTCAATACCCGCAGCCAGGCCGAGATGCTGTTCCAGGATCTCTGGCGTATGAACGACGACGTCCTTGCGATCGCGCTGCATCATGGCTCGCTCGATGTCGCCCAGCGCCGCAAAGTCGAGGACGCGATGGCGGCGGGAAAACTGCGCGGTGTGGTCTGCACCTCATCGCTCGATCTCGGCGTCGATTGGGGCGATGTCGATCTGGTGATCAACATCGGCGCGCCGAAAGGGGCGTCGCGGCTGATGCAGCGAATCGGCCGCGCCAATCATCGCATCGATGAAGCCTCGCGCGCGGTGCTGGTGCCGGCCAACCGGTTTGAAGTGCTGGAGTGCCGGGTCGCCATCGACGCGGTGGCGGAGAATGCACAGGACACTCCGCCGTTGCGCACCGGCGCGCTTGACGTGCTGGCGCAGCATGTGCTGGGCTGCGCCTGCGGCGAACCGTTTCTCAGCGACGAACTCTATGCCGAAATACTGACGGCTGCGCCCTATTCGGAGTTGGCGCGCAGCGATTTCGACGACGTGGTCGATTTCGTCGCCACCGGCGGCTATGCGCTGAAAACCTACGAACGCTTTGCGCGCATCAAGCAGGACAAAAACGGCCGCTGGCGCGTCACCAATCCACGGGTGCGGCAAAGCTATCGCCTCAACGTCGGCACCATTGTCGAGGACACCATGCTGAAGGTGCGGCTGGTGCGCTCGCGCGGCGGCGGATCGGGATCGACCGGCGCGCTCGGCCGCGGCGGGCGAATGCTCGGCGAAATCGAGGAAGCCTTCATCGAGGGGCTGGTGATCGGCGATACCTTTGTGTTCGGCGGCGAGGTCGTGCGCTACGAATCGCTTGTCGAAGACCAGGTCTACGTCTCGCGCGCCAACGACGCCGACGCCAAGGTGCCGTCCTATATGGGAGGCAAGTTTCCGCTCTCGACCTATCTGGCCGAACGCGTCCGCAAGCTGCTTGCCGACAAGCGCGCCTGGAATGGACTGCCGGACCAGGTGCGCGACTGGCTGTCGCTGCAAGCCGATTTTTCCCGCGTGCCCGGCGTGCGCGAACTGGTGGTGGAGACCTTCCCGCGCGCCGACAAGCATTATCTCGTATGTTATCCGTTCGAAGGCCGCCTCGCACACCAGACGCTCGGCATGCTGCTGACGCGGCGGATGGAGCGCGCGCGGGCGCGGCCGCTCGGCTTCGTCGCCAACGAGTATGCGCTCGCGGTATGGAGCCTCGGCGACCTGTCGTTCATGATCCGGCAGGGGAAACTCGATCTTAACGCGCTGTTCGATCCGGATATGCTAGGCGACGATCTCGAAGCCTGGCTCGCCGAATCCGCGTTGATGAAACGCACTTTCCGCACCTGCGCCGTGATTTCCGGCCTGATCGCGCGGCGTTTTACGGGCGAGGAGAAGAGCAAGCGCCAGGTGCTGTTTTCGACCGACCTGATCTACGACGTGCTGCGCAAGCACCAGCCCGACCACGTGCTCTTACGCGCGGCGCGCGCCGATGCCGCCACCGGGCTGCTCGATATCCGCCGGCTCAGTGATATGCTGGCACGAATCAAGGGGCGGATCGTCCACAAGGAACTCGATCATGTTTCGCCGCTCGCGGTGCCGGTGATGCTGGAAATCGGCCGCGAGTCAGTCTATGGCGAAGCCTCCGACGAGTTGCTGGCGGAAGCCGCGGATGAACTCATCAAAGAGGCGATGGAATAGACCGTGACGGCGCGCGCGCAATCTGCGGAAAGTAATGAACCTGCTGTGCGCGCCGCAACAGTCACTGTCGTGGGCGTAACCTTGGTCGCCGATCTCTCCGGCGCATTCTTCTGGGAATCAGAGCGCCTGCTCGTCGTCTCCGACCTGCATCTGGAAAAAGGCTCCAGCTTCGCCGCGCGCGGTGTGCTGCTGCCGCCCTACGACACGGCGGCGACGCTCTCCCGCCTGAGTGCTGTGACCGCGCGACACGATCCGCGCACCGTGATCGCGCTCGGCGACAGTTTCCATGACCGCGACGCGCATCGACGGTTGTCGGCGCCGGACCGCGAGGCGATCGGTGCCTTGCAGGCGCGGCGCGACTGGATCTGGATTTCGGGCAATCACGATCCGGCGTTGCCATCCGATCTCGGCGGCGTGGTCGCAAGCGAGGTTGCGGTCGGCCCAATCGTATTCCGCCACGAGCCGACCGGCGCAATCGGTGAAATCGCCGGGCATCTGCATCCGAAAGCGCGCGTCACCACCCGCGGACGCTCGGTAGAGCGCCGATGCTTCGCAAGCGATGGTGAGCGCGCGGTAATGCCGGCATTCGGCGCCTATACCGGCGGCTTGAGCATTCGCGACGCAGCCTTTGCCAAAATATTCCAGACCTTGGGCTTCATGGCCCATGTCCTTGGCGACAACCGGATGCATGCGATCTCGGCTTCGCGCTGCTACTAATCCAGTTGGCGCGTTCCCGTTCCGGAACCGAAGCCTGCTGGGAACGTTATCGCGGCGGCTGGATCAGGGCATGGCAAATCGCAAAAAAACTTCTCCTAAGCGCTCCAAGAAGCCGGTCGCCCAAAAACCGGCGTTGCAAACCGAGCGTCACGAGCCGTTCAGTTTTCGCTACTTCCTCAAGAGCCTCGGCCCCGGGCTGATCACCGGCGCCTCCGACGACGATCCCTCCGGCATCGGCACCTACAGCCAGGCCGGTGCGCAGCTCGGCTACGGCATCGGCTGGACCATGCTGCTGACGTTCCCGCTGATGGTGGCGATCCAGGAAATTTCCGCGCGGGTTGGCCGGGTGACCGGACGTGGCATTGCCGGCAATGTCTGCCGGCATTATTCGACAATGCTGCTGAACGTCGTGGTCGCGCTGCTGTTCATCGCCAACACCATCAACATCGCCGCCGATCTCGGCGCCATGGCGGACGCGACCAAGCTTTTGATCGGCGGACCCGGCATCGTCTACGTGCTGGTGTTCGGCGTGACTTCGGTCGCAGCGCAAATCTTCTTCGACTACTCGCGCTACGTCGCGGTGCTGAAATGGCTGACGCTGTGCCTGTTCGCCTATGTCGCAGCACTTGCCGTCGCCCATGTGCATTGGGGCGAAGCACTCACCGGAATTCTGGTGCCGCGGCTGACCTGGAGCGCCGACTATCTCACCACCATCGTGGCGATCTTCGGCACCACCATCTCGCCCTATCTGTTTTTCTGGCAGGCCTCGCAGGAAGCCGAGGACCAGCGCGTCGATACCACCAAGCAGCCGTTGATTGAGAAGCACTATGGCGCGCAAAAGGAATTCCACCGCATTCGCGCCGACACCATCGTCGGCATGGCGTTCTCCAACCTGATCGCGCTGTCGATCATCATCACCGCCGCGGCGACGCTGCATGCCAGCGGCAAGACCGACATCCAGACCTCGGCGCAGGCTGCGGAAGCCCTCAAGCCGATAGCCGGCGCATTCGCCGAATGGATATTCGCGCTCGGCATCGTCGGCACCGGCCTGCTGGCGATTCCGGTGCTTGCGGGGGCGACGGCCTATGCGGTCGGCGAGGGCCGCCGCTGGCCGGTCGGACTCGCGCGCAAGCCGAAAGAGGCGACGGCATTCTATGCCGTGCTGGCACTGTCGGCGGGAATAGGCATCGCGCTGAACTTCACGCCGATCAATCCGATCTCGGCGTTGTTCTGGAGCGCGGTCATCAACGGCGTGCTCGCCGTTCCCGTGATGGTGCTGCTGATGATCATGGCGCGCCGCAAGGACGTGATGGGTCACTTTACGGTCGGCGGGCCGCTGTACTGGCTCGGCTGGCTCTCGACCGCGGCGATGGCGCTCAGCGTGATCGCGATGGGCGCGGGATTCTTTATCTGAGGTCCCGTGTCCCGGACGCGGTGCGGCATTCTTTACGCCGCTCCGCAGAGCCGGTACCGTACCAAGCACCGGCGTTCGTCGCGGCCCCGGCTCTGCAGCGCGCCGCTTCGCAAGGGCAACGTGCTGCGCCGCGTCCGGGGCACGTTAGAGCTCTAATCCTTGCGGAACACGATCGAGGCCATCCAGCCGGTCATCAGCGCCATGAAGGCGGTCACCAGACCGTAGGCGAAACCGTTCTGGCGCGCTGTGGTGGCGACAAACTGCTCGAAGCCGACCTTGACGATTTCGAACGCGGTATCCGCCCGCGTCACCAGCGCGCCGTCGGCGAACAGTTTGATATCGACATCGTAGGTCCCGATCGGCACTTCCCCCGGAAGCGGAATGCCGGTGCGGAACAGCGTCGGCGTCAGGAACGTCACCGCGGAATTTGCCTCGCGGTAGAGGCCGTGTTGCGAGCGCAGCCGCACGAAGGCGCTGCGGAACGCATCGTTCGGGACCACGTCGGCGTAATCGGGGCCGACGCGCTGGGTCAGCAGCACGTTGTTGATGCCAAGCTGCTGCCGGCGCTGCACCTCCGGCGATGCGATGGCGTCGAACGGCCGGTTGGAAAACAGCGCGAGATAGGTCGGCACCTGCAAAAACTGCCGGTAGTCGGTGTTGACCCAGATGCCGAATTTGCGCTCCTTGCGCCGCGTCACCATGTCGGCGCGCGGGCCGCTGACGGTGACGACCAGATCGTAATTGGTGCGGCTGGCCGGCGTCTTGTCGTCCTTTTCGACTGACCCGAACAGCACCAGTTCCTCGCCGGCATAATTCGGCGTCACGGTAACGCGGTGGTTCGACACCGACACGATCAGCCGCTCGGCGTGCGCGCTATCCGCAGCGAAGCCCGCGCCCAGCACGAGCGCGAAACCGATCGTTGCGACGCGCGCTAACATCATCCGGCGCCTCCGGTTTCCCGGATGGTGAAGAGGTCCGTTGGCTTGATCACGAGTTCGATCGCGAAGCGAATCCCGACCGCGAGAATCAGCAGTCCGAGCAGCAGCCGCAGATGCTCGCCGCGAATCTTCTGTCCCGCACGCGCGCCGAACTGCGCCCCGGTGACGCCGCCGACCATCAGGATCAACGCCAGCACCGCGTCGACCAGATGGTTGGTGACGGCGTGCAGCATGGTGGCGATCACCATGGTGACCAGCGTCAGTACCATGGAGGTGCCGATCACGGTGGAAGTCGGCACCCGCAGCAGGTAGATCATGATCGGGATCAGGATAAAACCGCCGCCGATGCCCATCACCGCGCCGATGAAGCCTATCACCAGTCCAACGACGATGACCGGAATCACCGACAGATAAATCTTGGAGCGCTTGAACCGCATCTTCAGCGGCAGTCCGTGGATCCAGCCGTGGCTGCCGGAGCGCCGCATCGGGACGACAACGCCGCGCCGCGCGCGCATGATCGCGCGCAAGCCCTCCCAGAACATCAATCCGCCGACGGTCGAAAGCAGCACGACGTAGGAGAGTGCGATCAGCAGATCGAGTTGGCCGAGCGCGCGCAGCTGTGTGAATGTCCACACCCCGAGTGCCGTGCCGACAATGCCGCCGCTGAGCAGCACCACCGCCAATGCCGGATCGATGGCGCGGCGGCGCCAGTAGGACAGCGCGCCGGAAAACGACGAAGCCGCGATGTGGCTCGCAACCGAGGCGACCGCGACCGCGGGCGCGATGCCGACGAAGATCAATAGCGGCGTCATCAGGAAGCCGCCGCCGATCCCGAACATCCCGGACACAAATCCGACCGCAGCCCCCATCGCCAGGATGAGAAACACATTGACCGGAATGTCGGCAATCGGAAGATAAAGCTGCACGCGCGTTCGCTTCGGATTTTTAGCCCTGAAGCTGGCCGAAACCGCTCACGGCATGGTTTTTTGATAAGCGGCGCGGATCATTTGCCGCGTCTCTGCATAACCGAAATCCCCGGCTTGAGGGATTAAAGAATCCGCGACCCCCGGGTTTTTTCCCGCGGCCAGTCGCACAACTTTTAAAGTGGTGAATAATTCAGATTAACGCGCGGCGCGCTTGGTCAAGGCCGGCTTCGCCGCGGCGGCTGCGGGCTTTGCCGCACCGGCTTGCGTGGGCGCTACGTCCCAGCCGCCGGCGGGACTCGTCACATTGACGGCGTCGTCGGGCTGGCCTTCGGGGGTGAAGGTCTGGATCGCCAGCTTGGCCGCGGCCAGCGACTGCGCGTCAAGCCGTTTTGCGATGTCGTCGCGTTTACGGACGGAGTCGGCGTCGCCCTGGGCGGCGGCGAGGCTGAACCATTTGAAGGATTCGGCGAGGTTCTGTTCGACGCCGATGCCGCGTGCATAGAGGATGCCGAGGTTGAACTGGCTGTCGGCGACGCCCCGGTCGGCGGCCTTGCGGAACCATTGCGACGCGCTCTTGTAGTTGGCGCCCTTGCCGCCGCCGTCGGCGTCGAGCACCGCGAGATTGTGCATCGCCTTGGCGTTGCCGCGCTCGGCCGCCTGTAAGTAGTAACGGCGTGCGATGTCAATGTCCTTCTTCACGCTGAGGCCCTTTTCGTAAAGGGTCCCGAGCCGGAAGATCGCCGGCACCAGGCCGGCCTGCGCCGCGCGGTCGTACCATTTCGCGGCGTCATCGTAACTCGCAGCCACGCCTTTGCCTTCGGCGTAGCGGACGCCGATCTCATAGGCGGCGGAAGGATCGCCCTTCAGCGCCGCGGTGCGCAGCACCGGTCCGCCGATTCCATCGGGCAATTTTTCTTCCGGCGGGATCTGGATCAGCGAGAGCTTGCGATTGGCGGGTGCCGGATTGGCGGCGCCAAGTTGCGGGATCGTGCCGGTAATATCGGTTGCGGCGATGGGAGCGGCCGCCGGTGCTGCGGCAACCTGCGGGATCGGCACCGACGCGGTGATGTCGGAGCCGCCGGTCGCGGGTGCGCTGAATGACTGCCGGCCGATCGGTGTTGGCGAGGTCATCGAAGGCATGGCCGGCGCAGGCGCAGCCGGCTTGGCGCCCTCGTCCGGGATGGCCGAGGGCGAGGGTTCGCTGGAATTTTCGGTCGCCGGCATCGCCGGGGGAGCGCCGCTGTCCAGCAGTGTCATGGTCATCTTGAAGGTACTGAGCACGATCACGACGACGCTGGCGCCGACCAGCAGCGAGCGGATTTTCGAGGTGATGGTCGAAGGTTCCTTGGCCCCGGCACCGGTCGGGTCCTTGCGCGGGGCGGGGCGCTTGGCCTTGTTGTCCTTGGCAGGCTGAGCGGCCGCAGCCTGCGCGGCGCGGCGGGCGGCGGCAATGAAATTTGACGTGCTGGCCGGTTCACCGGATTTCGCGGAAATTTCGCTGATGGCGTTTTCCGAAGCCGCGATTCGTTCCGACGGCGAAGCCACGCGGCTCAGCGGCCGCGTTCCCGGCTCCAGCGGATGATCCGGCGGCAACTCGGGCTCGATCGCGACATGCTGCGCGGCGTGCGGTTCGAGAATTTCGCTGAGCGCCCTCGGCGCCATGATCGCGGGTGCGGCCGGGGGCTCTGCGGCATGGAATTCGCGCGGTGCCGCCGCGAAATGTGGCTGTGCCGCAGCCGGATTCGGCAATTCGGGACGGGGCGGCGGTGAAGCAGCGGGCTGCGGCATCGCCACGCGTGGCGCCGGGACGGGTTCGGGCGTTCGCACCGGCGCGGAACGGACCGCCCGCAGATCGCCTTCGATCATGGCGAGGCGATCGACCACGTGGCCCAGCGTATTGTTGACGACTTCGAGCGAATCCTGGGTACGGCGGTCGGTCTCGGTCTGGCCGAATCGCATGTCGGACAATTCGCGCTTGATCAGATCGACCAGGCCGGGGTCCATCTGCGCGAGTGCGGGCGCCGCGAAGCTTCTGCCGTTGTCGGCGAAGGCAGCAAGGCTGGCGTGCTGGGTCTCAAGATGGCGCAGCACATCCTGCAGGCCCTCTTCGACCCTGCCGAGATTGCCCGAGCGGTGATCCGTCGAGGCTTCGAGACGCTCAAGCAGATACGATACACGCTGTTCGAGATGGGCGAAGGCGGACGCGCTGTCGTTGCCGACCTGCATATGGTCGAGGCGATCCATCAGGGCCCGCAAGGCACCCTCGATATGTTCCGAATTGTCGCTGACAACAGGCCGTTCGCGGCCTTCCAGCGATGAGGTCAGGGCCGCGATACGCTGTTCGAGCACCGCGAACGAATCGCCATGGCCTTCGGCGCGGGCGAACTGATCGACTTTGGCCGACAAAGTGTGGACGTCGTCGCTGAGCCGCGTCAGCGCATCGGTGGATGCCACATTGGAGACGATGGACCGCAGGGCGGAAATGGCGTCCTCGAGCTGCCGTATCGTGCCGGGATCGTCGCTGGTGCGTACGATCATGTCGAGCTTGGCGCTGAGATTGCGGATCGCGTCGTCGTAGCCGGCCAGTTGCTCGGCAGGCGTCATCAAGCGCAGCGCTTCGCGGATCTCGTTGAGCGCCCGTTCGATGCCGGCCAGCGCCTGGCCGTCGATGCCGTTCTGCCTGCTGTCGTCGATCCGCCGCGACAGCGAGCGGATTTCGTTTTCGATCGATTCGATGGCGCGGCGCGGCATCGCCTCGGTGATGGCGTGGCGAATTTCCGTCAGTTCGCTGCGGAACGCGGCGATCGATTGTTCGATGCCATCGGGACGCTGCAGCGCTTCGATCTGGCTGGTGATCTTGAACAGATACTTTTCAAGGCCGGAGAAATCCGGCGCGGTCGGAGCCTGCGGAGCCATCGCCGGTGCGATCGGGGGTGTTGCGCGCGGCGGCATCGGCCTGGGTGAGGAATTGTCAAGTTCGCTCTGGCGCGCAGCGATTTCTGCAATCGCAAAATCGAGCGTTCCGGGATTGAGCGGCGGCGACGGGCGATAAACCTGCGCGGCGGCGCGCTCTACCGCCTCCGCCTGGCGCTGCGTATCCTGGCGTTGCGCCTGCTTCGGCGGCGGATTGGAAATCTGCGACAGCCGTGCGTCGAGTCGCGAAATAGCGTCGTTCAGCTGCTTGGCGACGCCGGGCTCGCTGCGCGGTGCGTCGTTACGGGGTGTGTCGTTGCGCGGCGCCGGCTTCGAAATCTGCTCGATCTGACGGGTGATGGAATCCAGCCGCTGATGAATGTCCGCGACATCTTTCGCATCCTGGCTCGGAAGCGGCGCGTGCTGATCCGGTGAATTGCGAAAATTCGGCGGCGCATCGCCGATGGAGGAATTGAGCCAGTCGTTGAGCGACATGCCGGCGCGGCGCGCAGCGGCCTCGGCCCTCTCGCGGACGGATGGATCGATGCCCTCTACACTCCACGATACGCGCGAATTCATGCTCTCGTCCGGTTCGAACTCGTGGCGCATCGTCTGCGCCGACAGCCTCCCCGCGCGTCCCATTGATGAGACAATCGAATTCGGCGCAGGTCGTCTGCCTCTGAGATCGACTTTTTCGTGTTACGGTAAACAACGGGTTAAGGAGTGAGGCAGGGGCGCCTAAAAACTGGCGACTGCAGCAAATTCAACCCAAGGTCCGGCCGACGCGGCGATGCCCCGCGCATGTTGTCGCAATGCCCGCTTTGACTCCCTCTTTGGCTCCCTTGGGCCGCGGGTTCCGTCTAAGGTCTTTTTTGGAACAGACCGATTGCTGCGCTGCAAAAATTTGCCTAAACGATGCCGCTCAAAGCCTTCCCAAAGTCCTGCCGGAGACGCCGCCGATGCCGAGTTACAAAGCCCCGCTGGAAGACGTGAGTTTTCTGCTCAACGACGTGTTTCAGATCGACCGGTATAATAATCTTCCGGGCTTTAGCGACGCGACCGCCGACGTGCGGGAGGCGATCTTGGCGGAAGCCGCCAAGCTCAGCGAAGAGGTGCTGCAGCCGCTCAATCGCATCGGCGACCTCGAAGGCTGCACCCGCCATGACGACGGCCGGGTGACGACCCCGAAGGGTTTTAAGGCTGCCTACAAGCAGTTGGGCGAAGGCGGTTGGCTCGGGTTGTCGGCGCCGGCCGAATATGGCGGGCAGGGCCTGCCGACCACGCTGACCCAGACCGTCAACGAATTCCAGATGTCGGCCAACATGGCGTTTTCGATGTATCCGGGCCTGACCCAGGGCGCGACCGCGGCGCTGATCGTTCACGGCAAGCCCGAGCAGAAGAAGATGTTCGTGCCGCGCATGCTGGCCGGGGACTGGACCGGCACCATGAATCTCACCGAGCCGCAATGCGGCACCGATTTGGGGCTGTTGCGCACCAAAGCGGCGAAGCAGGCCGACGGCAGCTACAAAATTACCGGTACCAAGATCTTCATCTCGGGCGGCGAGCACGACCTCACCGAGAACATCATCCATCTGGTGCTGGCCCGCATCGAGGGCGCGCCGGCCGGCATCAAGGGCGTGTCGCTGTTCGTGGTGCCCAAGGTGCTGGTCAATGCCGACGGCTCGCTCGGCGGGCCCAACGGCGTGTCGTGCGGCTCGATCGAGCACAAGATGGGCATTCACGGCAATTCGACCTGCGTGATGAACTATGACGGTGCCACCGGCTGGCTGATCGGCGAGGAAAACAAGGGCATGCAGGGCATGTTCGTGATGATGAACGAGGCCCGGCTTGGCGTTGCGGTGCAGGGGCTGGCGCAATCCGAAGTCGCCTACCAGAACGCGGCGGCTTACGCGAAAGATCGCCTGCAGGGCCGCTCATTGACGGGGCCGAAAGCGCCGGACAAGCCGGCCGACCCGATCATCGTGCATCCCGACGTGCGCCGGACCCTGCTCACCATCAAAGCCTTCAACGAGGCGGCGCGCGCGATGGTGGTGTGGACCTCGCTGAAGAGCGACGTCGCGCATCGTTCCAGCGACACCAAGGACCGCGAGGCCGCCGACGATCACATGGGGCTGATGACGCCGGTGCTGAAAGGCGTGCTCACCGACGTCGGATTCTCCAACGCGGTGCTGGCGCAGCAGATGTTCGGCGGCCACGGCTACATCGCCGAATGGGGCATGGAGCAGTTCGTGCGCGATGCGCGCATTGCCATGATCTATGAAGGCGCCAACGGCATTCAGGCACTGGATCTGGTCGGGCGCAAGTTGCCGCGCGCAGGCGGCCGCGCCGTAATGGCCTTCTTCGCCGAGGTTGCCGCGTTTGCAAAAGATCACGGCGCTGACGAGGCGATGACGCAATACATCACGCCGCTTTCGACCGCACTTGGTCACCTGCAGCAGGCCACCATGTGGTTGATGCAGAATGCGCTGGCCAAGCCCGACAATGCCGGCGCCGGCGCCACCGATTACATGCAGCTGTTCGGCCTGGTCACCTTCGGCTACATGTGGGCGCGGATGGTGAAAGTGGCGCAAGACAAGATTGCCGGCGGCGATAAGGCACCCTATCTGAGCACCAAGCTCGTCACCGGCCGCTTCTTCATGGAGCGGATGCTGCCGGAAACGTCGGTGCATCTCGCGCGCATCCAGACCGGAAGCGACACCACCATGGAATTGCCGGCGGAAGCATTCTGAAGACCAAACCTTGCTGTCGTCCCTGCGAAAGCGGGGATCCAGTAAACACCGCCGTCTCGTTTCTAAATCGACTGCACCGATTACTGGGTCGCCCGGTCAAGCCGGGCGATGACACTGCGAACAGGGAGTTCCGCATGCCTGAGGCATATATCTACGATCACGTCCGTACCCCGCGTGGAAAAGGCAAGGCCGACGGCGCGCTGCACGAGGTGACGGCACTTGCGCTGGCGACGGCGCCGCTGAAGGCCCTGAAAGAGCGCAACAACATCCAGCCCGGCACCATCGACGACGTGGTGCTGGGCGTGGTCGATCCGGTCGGCGAAGCCGGCGGCGACGTCGCGCGGATGGCGGCGCTGAGCGCGGGTTATGGCAACGACGTGCCGGGCATCCAGATCAACCGCTTCTGCGCCTCGGGTCTCGACGCCGTTAATTTCGCCGCGGCGCAGATCATGTCGGGCCAGCATGCCATGACCATCGGTGGCGGCGCCGAATCCATGAGCCGCGTCGGCATCGGCGCTTCCGGTGGCGCATGGCCGATGGATCCGTCGATCGCGGTGCCGGCCTATTTCATGCCGCAGGGCGTGTCGGCCGACCTGATCGCCACAAAGTACGGGTTTTCACGCGACGACGTCGACGCCTACGCGGTGCAGAGCCAGCAACGTGCCGGCAAGGCGTGGGACGAGGGCCGCTTCAAGAATTCGGTGGTGCCGGTGAAGGACATCAACGGTCTCACCATCCTCGCCAAGGACGAGCACATGCGCCCGACCACGACGATGCAGTCGCTGGCCTCGTTGCAGCCGTCGTTCACGGTGATGGGCCAGATGGCCGGCTTCGAGGCGGTGGCGATCCAGTCGCATCCGGAAATCGAGCGCGTCAGTTATGTGCATCACGCCGGCAATTCATCTGGCATCGTCGATGGTGCCGGTGCCGTGTTGCTGGGCAACAAGGAAGCCGGCGCCAAGGCGGGTTTGAAGCCGCGCGCAAAAATCCGCGCCTTCGCCAATATCGGATCGGAACCCGCGATGATGCTGACCGGTCCGGTCGACGTCACGAAGAAAGTGCTGGAGCGTTCCGGCATGAAGCTGTCAGATATTGACCTGTTCGAACTCAACGAAGCTTTCGCCTCGGTCGTGCTCCGCTACATCCAGGCCTTCGACATCGACAATGCCAGGATCAACGTCAACGGCGGCGCGATTGCGCTGGGACATCCACTCGGCGCCACGGGAGCGATGATTCTCGGCACCGTACTCGATGAACTCGAGCGCACCGGCAAGTCGACCGCGCTGGTAACGCTGTGCATCGGCGGCGGCATGGGCACCGCGACCATTATCGAACGGGTTTAGAGCACTGCCGTCATCCTGAGGTGGCCGAGCGAAGCGAGGCCCTCGAAGGATCGAAAAGTTTCAGGACCATCCTTCGAGACGCGGCCAAGCGGCCGCTCCTCAGGATGACGAGGACACAGGGAGCGACAACAATGGCTTACACAAATTTCAAGATCGAGACCGACGCCGACGGCATTGCGCTGGTGACATGGGATATCCCCGGCCGTTCCATGAACGTGCTGGATACCCGGACCATCGAGGAACTCGGCGCCATCGTCGATCAGACCACGGCGGACGCGGCCGTGAAGGGCGTGGTGATCACCTCCGGCAAGGAGGCCTTCTCCGCCGGTGCCGACCTCTCGATGCTCGACGGCATGAACAAAACCTTTGCCGAAGCGCTGAAGTCGCAGGGCAACGAAACCGCGCAGAAAATGCTGTTCGATGAAAGCCGCAAGCTGTCGCTGACGCTGCGCAAGATCGAGACTTGCGGAAAGCCGTGGGTCGCCGCCATCAACGGCCTCGCGCTCGGCGGTGCGTTCGAAGTCACGCTGGCCTGTCACTACCGCGTCGCGTCGGACAATCCGAAGACGCGCCTCGGCTTGCCCGAGATCAAGGTCGGACTTTTCCCCGGCGGTGGCGGCACGCAGCGGCTGCCGCGCATGCTGCAGCCGCAGGACGCGATGCAGATGCTGCTGAAGGGCGAAGCGATCAACCTCGACAAGGCCAAGGCACAGAATATCGTGGGCGCAGTGGTCCCCGCCGCCGATCTGATCAAGACCGCAAAGGACTGGGTCAAGGCCGGCGGCAAGGCGGTCGCACCTTGGGATGAGAAAGGTTTCAAGCTGCCCGGCGGCCCAGTTTTTTCCAAGAACGGGATGATGATCTTCCCCGCGGGCAACGCGATCTATCGCCGCGAGACCTATGACAACTATCCCGCAGCGCGCGCGATCATGCAGTGCGCCTACGAAGGCCTGCAATTGCCGATGGACGCAGCGCTGCGCGTGGAGTCGCGCTATTTCGCGCACATCCTGCAGACCAAGGAGGCGGCGGCGATGATCCGCAGCCTGTTCCTGTCGATGCAGGAGTTGAACAAGGGCGCGCGCCGTCCGCCGAACGTGCCGCCGACCAAGGTGAAAAAACTCGCCATTATCGGCGCCGGCTTCATGGGCGCCAGCGTCGGCTACGTTTCGGCGCGTGCCGGCATCGACGTGGTGTTGATCGACCGCGATCAGGAAAGCGCCGACAAGGGCAAGGGCCACGCCAGATCGGTGATCGACGACCTGATCAAGAAGGGTCGCGCCAAGGAATCCGACCGCGACGCGATTTTGTCGCGCATCAGCGCCACCGCCGACTACGACGTGCTGAAGGATTGCGACCTCGTGATCGAAGCGGTGTTCGAGGATCGCAAGGTCAAGGCCGAAACCTACGCCAAGGCGCAGCCGCTGTTGAAGTCTGATGCGATCTTCGCCTCCAATACCTCGACGCTGCCGATCAACTCGCTGGCGGAAGAATTCAAGGACCAGAGCAAATTCATCGGCATCCATTTCTTCTCGCCGGTCGAGAAGATGATGCTGGTGGAGATCATCGTCGGCAAAAACACCGGCGACGTGGCGCTGGCCACCGCGCTGGATTACGTGCGGCAGATCAGCAAGACGCCGATCGTCGTCAACGACTCCCGCGGCTTCTTCGCCAACCGCTGCGTGCTGCGGTTTACCGCCGAAGGCCTGGAGATGCTGATGGAGGGCGTGCCGCCGGCGATGATCGAGAACACCGCGAAGATGGCGGGCATGCCGGTCGGGCCGCTGTCGCTGTCCGATGAAGTCGCGCTCGACCTGGTGCTCAAGATCATGAAGGCGACTGAGGCCGACCTCGGCGCCAACGCCATCGACCAGACCCAGAAGAAGCTGCTGGTCGAGATGGTCGAGAAGCAGGGCCGCTTCGGCCGCAAGAATGGCAAGGGCTTTTACGATTACCCGGAAAAGGGCAAGGGCCAGAAGAGCCTGTGGTCGGAACTCTCAGGCCTGCAGCCGAAACATCTCGATCCGGATAGGCTCGACATCGAGGAGATGAAGCAGCGCTTCCTGGTGGTGCAGGCGGTGGAAGCCGCGCGTACTGTGGAGGATCACGTCATCACCGATCCGCGCGAGGCCGATGTCGGCTCGATCCTTGGCTTCGGTTTTGCGCCGTTCACCGGTGGCACGCTGAGCTATATCGACTTCATGGGAACCAGGAAGTTCGTCGAACTCTGCCGCAAGCTCGAGGCCAAATACGGCTCGCGCTTCACGCCGCCGAAGCTGCTGGAAGAGATGGCCGCCAAGGGCGAGACGTTCTATGGCCGCTTCCCGCCAAAGAAGGCGGCGGCGTAACGGTTGGCGTGCCCCGGACGCAGCGCAGCGCGTAGCACTTGCGAAGCGGTGCGCTGCAGAGCCGGGGCCTTACAAAGCGCGGTGTTTGTGGCGATCCCGGCTCTGCGGAGCGGCATGAAGAATGCCGCAACGCGTCCGGGACACGTGCTACGTCAGCACCTGAAAACCGCCGAACGTGGATTTCCCAACGTCCGAATCGTAGTCGCCATCGGCTCCCGAAGCCAATCCGGGAATGTTCAAATCGTCGAACGCCTGGCGGATGTCCCAGTCCTGGAAATTTTTATATCCGGCCCAGCCGGAAGATCCCGACAGCCAGCTACGTTCGGCCATGTTGTGGTTCAGCAGCCAATCGCAACAGAGGCCGGAGCCATAGACGCCGACCAGGTAAGCGCTTTGTCCGCGCCCCATCGCCTGAAAGGCATCAGTGACGCCCTGAAAGTAGTCGTTGATGGGACCGGCAATCTGGTCCGGATCGAAGTCGTTGTCGACCGCGAAGTAGATCGGTGTGCCGGAAGGCTGGTGGGCCTTCATCGCCTGCCGGTATCCGCTGCTGCCCTGAACGAAGCCCTCATGATAGGAGAAGTTCGAGATTTCATTCGATATCCATTCCCACAGCGCAACCACGAACAATCCAGCGTCGCTCAGCGCTGCGGCTTCGGCGTAAGTCAGAGGCGCGTAACGTGAAGCCGGCCAGCGATAATAGCGGCCGACAAAACTAACCCCGGCATCTTTGATGGCGGTGGCGAAATTCGAGAAGTCCTTTGCGCAATCCATTCCGATCAAACTGGACATTGTTGCTTCCTCCCGCTTCCGGCCAGCAGTGGTGAGAATGCAGAAGTTTGATCGGGGGCGCAACATCAGGTTGCGCAGTGCTTGATTCCGACCGCGCTGAACAACCCGCGCAAACAAAGAGGCCGGATCATCGATCCGGCCCTTGTTTGTTCCTTGGCGCTCGCTCAGGCCGCCTTCTGCGCCTGGGCTTCCATCGCCAGCGCGGCCTGCACGTTTGGCCGCGCCGCGACGCGGTCCTTGAATGCCGTCAGGTTCTTGAACTCCGACAGATCCATCCCGGTGCGCTCGGCCCATTTCAGCATCACGAACAGGTAGCCGTCGGCGACGGTGAACTGCTTGCCCATCAGGTAATCGTGACTGGCGAGCTGCGTGTCGGCGTATTTGAACTTGCCCTTGATGCGGTCGCGGAAGAAGTTCTTCACCTCATCCGGGATCACCGGCTGGAACAGCGGGCTGAAATTCTTGTGAAGCTCGGTGGTGATGAAGTTAAGCCATTCCTGCAGTTTATAGCGCTCCGCGGTGCCGTTGGCCGGCGCGAGGTTCTTGGCCTGAGCTTTGTCGGCGATCATTTGCACGATGACCGGGCCTTCGGTGACCAATTCACCGCTGTCGAGTTGAAGCGCCGGGACCTGGCCCTTGGGATTGATCTTGGTGAAGTCCTCGCCACTTTCGGTCTTCTTGGCCTTGAGGTCGACCCGCACCAGTTCATGGGCAAGCCCGGCTTCATGCAACGCGATGTGGGGCGACAGCGAACAGGCGCCGGGCGAATAATACAGCTTCATGGAATTTCCTTCCCTTGGATTATTGGTTATGGCGGACGGGTGATTAAATGCACCTGCATGAAATAGTCAAGATTGATGCAGCTGCATTTAGTGCGGTACACTGCATCCGTCACATATGGACGATGCCATGAAACGCAAACCATCGACCGAGGCCACCGCCGCCTGGATCCGCCTGATGCGGGTGCAGAGCCGGGTGCTCGATGCCGTCGAGCAGGATTTGAAGAAGGCGGGTTTCCCGCCGCTGGCCTGGTATGACGCGCTGGTCGAGCTGTCGCGCGCGCCATCCGGCGAAATGCGCCCCGTGGAGCTGGAAAAGCAGATGCTGATCCCGCAATACTCGACCTCGCGGCTGATCGACCGGCTGGTGGACGAAGGACTCGCGGCACGGCGCGAATGCAAGATCGACAAGCGCGGCCAGTTCGTGGAAATCACCGAAGCCGGACGCGAGTTGCAGAAGAAAATGTGGAGCGCCTATTCCACGGCAATCGAAAAGCACGTCGGTTCGAAACTGTCGGACATCGATGCCGTAAAACTCTGCGGCCTGCTGGACCGCCTCGGCTGCTCGTGCGATGAGGCAACTGCGCTTGCCGCCAGAGACGCCGCGCCGGCGCGATGATATCATTTTCACCTCTCGTGTTTGCCGACGACGTTGTCTGCAACTGCCCCCGACACCGCGCGCGTTCGGTCGAAGCGCCTCTGATCCGGAATTCGTATGGCGCGTGACCAGATCGATATGACGCCGCTGCAATCGCGCGACGAGCTTGTGGCGTGGCTGGAAGCCGGCGTGAAGCCTGTGTCCGAATTCCGGATCGGCACGGAACACGAGAAAACCCCGTTTACGATCGAGGGTCACAATCCCGTGCCGTACGAAGGCGCGCGTGGTATCGGCGCGGTGCTGGAAGGCATGAAGCTGCTGCTCGGCTGGGAGCCGATCATGGAGCGCGGCAACATCATCGGGCTTTACGACGTGACCGGCGGCGGCGCGATTTCGCTGGAGCCCGGCGGGCAATTCGAATTGTCCGGCGCGCCGGTGGAGACCGTGCACCAGACCCAGTCCGAACTGATGGCGCATCTGGCGCAGGTGCGGGAGGTCGCAACTCCCCTCGGCATCGGATTTCTCGGGCTCGGCATGACGCCGTCGTGGTCGCGCGCGCAGATTCCTATGATGCCGAAGGGTCGCTACAAGATCATGACCAACTACATGCCGAAGGTCGGCGAACACGGCCTCGACATGATGTACCGGACCTGCACGGTGCAGACCAACCTCGACTTCTCCTCCGAAGCCGACATGGTCAAGAAGCTGCGCGTCGCGGTGGCATTGCAGCCGGTGGCGACTGCGCTGTTCGCCAATTCGCCATTCACGGAAGGCAAGCCCAACGGTTTTCTGTCGTTCCGATCGGAAATCTGGCGTGATACCGACAATGCGCGCTCCGGCATGATTCCCTGGGCATTCGAGGACGGCATGGGGTTCGAACGCTGGGTCGACTACGCGCTGGACGTGCCGATGTATTTCGTCAAGCGCGGTGACGAGTATATCGACGTCGCCGGCTCCTCGTTTCGCGCGTTCTTCGAGGGCAGGAACAATGTGTTTCCGGGCGAACGGCCGACGCTATCTGACTGGGCCAATCACCTCTCGACGATTTTCCCGGAGGTGAGGCTGAAGCGCTATCTGGAAATGCGCGGCGCCGACGGCGTGCCATGGGGACGGTTGCCGGCGCTGCCGGCGTTCTGGGTCGGGCTGCTGTACGACGACACCAGCCTGAACGCGGCATGGGATATCGCGCGAACCTGGACCGCGCAGGAGCGGCAGGCATTGCGCGACGACGTGCCGCGTCTCGGTTTCAAGGCCCGGATCAAGGACCGCTATCTGTTCGAAATCGCCAGGGAATGCCTGGTGCTGGCGCATGCGGGGCTGCGCCGCCGCGGCCATGTCGATCATCTCGGCCGCGACGAGTCTCGGCATCTCGATCCGCTCGACCGCATTCTCGACAGCGGGCGAACCCCGGCCGAGCAGATGCTGGAGAAATTCCACGGTCCCTGGCATGGTTCGGTGGACCCGGCTTATCAGGAATATGCATTCTAGATCAGCGTGTTGAGAGGCGTGAAAGGCCGTTCATCGGCGGTACAGGAACGCGGCGGTCAAATGACGTGTCGCGCTCCAACCCCGCTGAAAGCAATCCCCGCATGTGGAAAAGCCGCCTGCTCAAGGCGTGTCTGGTCACAATTATCGTTGGGGCAGGCGCACCATCCACGCCCGCGCAGGCGCAGGCCAACTTCGATCGGCCCGGCGGCGATTATACGAGTGCGCCGGTGCCGTCGGGCGATCCGGCCGATTGCGCATTGGCGTGCGAGCGCGACCGCCGTTGCCGCGCCTGGAGTTTCAATTATCCGACCGATGCCGCGGGCGGTGCGGTATGCTGGCTCAAGAGCAACGTTCCGGCGCGAATCCAGGATAATTGCTGCGTCTCCGGCGTGCGGGGCGCGGGCGTGGTCGAGCAGCGCACCGGGCCGGTCGAATCCTCGATCGATCGCTTCGGCGGCGATTATCGCAATTTCGATCTGGAAGGCGGCGAGGGCGAAGAGGCCTGCAAGGCGGCCTGCACCGCCGACAACAAATGCCGCGCTTGGACCTATGCGCGGCCGGGCTATGTCGGCCGTGCCGCGCACTGCTACCTGAAAAAGGACATCAAGCCGCCGCGGCGCAAGCCGGGGTTTATTTCGGGGGTGGTGAGGTAGGTGACGTCACACCGTGCCAGCCGGTAACACTGTGATTTCCGGCCACAGCATTTTCCATCGCATCGCCTTCGCATCGTAGTTTCCTGCCGAAAAGTTCGGCCTAGGGTTCGGCCGCACGATCATGCGGGCGACATCGTCAAATCCATCAGGCGCATAGACGTCGTAACCGTTTTACGTTCGGCGGATTCCGATCCGGGTATTTCCGGTCAGGAAGCGGTCGATGCCTTGGGTCGATGATTGCAGTGCCGGGTAGGGCACGCCGTGCTTTTCCGGATACCAGAGCGCGCCTGATTTCGCGCCTCGATCTTGACGCCGAGCTTCGCGAGCCTGCCTTGCAGCTTGCGGATCACGGCGTCCTCGGCCTGCCATGACGTATCGGGATCGAAATAGAAAATGTCGTAGTCGTCGATACCGTAATCGACCGTGCGCGCCGTCAGCACATTCCATACGGTCTGCACCAGACATCCGGAAACGATCCACGCATCCGGCAACGCCAGCCGGAATAATTCGTCGGCAATGGCTTCATTGACCGGATTGCGCAGTGTTGCGGCGAGAAAATCGTCTTGGTCCATAATCGAAAAATCGATCAGATTCTTGCAGCGTCGCAAAGTCCGCCCGGCGCGACTATTGCAGGGCTTCAAACACCTTGATCGCAGCTTTCGACGCCAGCGCCCGCCATCGCCGTGACAGCAGCGGTTCGACCGTGGCGCGCTTTGCCTTCGACAGCCGAATCAGCACCATCGGGTAATCCCTGTAGTGATCGGTGAAGTAAAAAACCTTCGGCTGGCTTTCCACCAGCATGTCGCGCTCGTCTTGTGGCACGCCCGGCATCACCAGGCTGTCGCCATCCTCCTTGAGCCGCGCCAGCATCTTCTTGCGAACCTTCAGCGCCGGCGTGCCGTAGGACGTTCCGTCTTCGACCTCGGGCCAGACAAGCGCGATCTTTCTGACATCATCGAAAGTCACGGCGAACTTTCTGCCTCATCCTGACCACTTGGCCGCGTCTCGAAGGATGCCACACGCTCTCATGGTTCGAGACCCGCGCGAAGAGCGCGCTCCTCACCACGGGGGTTTCTTAATGCACGCTGGTGAAAAACCGCGCGACGCGAAAACCCGACAGCCAGGTCCAAACCGGCTGGCTCCTGGTGGCGAAATCCCATGATCCGAGAACCGCCTCGGCGCGGCCGACCAGATTGTCGGTCGGCAACAGCCCGACGCCGCCGTCGCGTACGGGCACGCGGCTGTCGGCGGAATTGTCGCGGTTGTCGCCCATCACGAACAGACGATCGTTCGGTACGGTCACCTCAGGCGTGTTGTCGAGCCGGCCGTTGTCATACATCTTGAAAATAGTGTGGGCGACGCCGCCGGGCAGGGTTTCGATATAGCGCTGTGCCGGTTCGCCGCCGCCGTTATCATCTCCTGCTTTGCCGATGCCGTCAGGCTTCAGTGAAACCGGATTGCCGTTGATGTGGAGCTGGCCATGCCGCATCTGCACGCGGTCGCCGGGAAGGCCAACGACGCGCTTGACCCACGCCTGCGAGCGGTCACCGGGCCAGCGGAACACCACGACGTCCCCGCGTTTCGGCATTGCGCCGAATACGCGTCCGCTTTCGGGAAAGGCGACATGGATCGGCAACGACGCCGCGCCGTAGCCATAGGGATATTTCGACGCCAGGAAGGTGTCGCCGATCAGCAGGGTCGGCTCCATCGAGGGCGACGGCACATAGAACTGCTCGGCCACCGCGCCCTTGGCGACCAGCACCAGCAGCACGATCGCTGCTATCTGAACCAGATGGCCGCGCCAGCGCCGCGCCGTCGAGGCAAAAGAGGATGATTCCTTGCTCATTAGCCAGTGCCTCCAACGGTGATGCGCTCCATACGCAAGGTTGGCTGGCCGACTCCGACCGGCACGCCCTGGCCGTGTTTGCCGCAGGTGCCGATCCCAGAATCCAGTGCCAGATCGTTGCCGATCATGGTGATGCGATGCAGATCGGTCGGGCCGTTGCCGATCAGCATCGCGCCTTTCAGCGGCGCGCCGATCTTGCCGTTCTCGATTTTATAGGCCTCGGTGCACTGGAATACGTATTTGCCGGAGGTGATGTCGACCTGGCCCCCGCCGAAATTGGCGGCGAAGATTCCATTCTTCACCGAGGCGAGGATTTCCGCCGGATCGCGCCCGCCCGCGAGCATGTAGGTATTGGTCATGCGCGGCATCGGCACATGGGCGTGGCTTTGCCGGCGGCCGTTGCCGGTCGGCTTCATGTTCATCAGCCGCGCGTTCTGGCGGTCCTGCATATAGCCGACCAGGATGCCGTCCTCGATCAGCACGGTGCGGTTGGTCGGCGTGCCTTCGTCGTCGATCGAGAGCGAGCCGCGGCGCGAGGCAATAGTGCCGTCATCGACCACGGTGACGCCCCTGGCCGCGACCTGCTGGCCCATCAGGCCCGCGAAGGCCGAGGTCTGCTTGCGGTTGAAATCGCCTTCCAGCCCATGCCCGACCGCTTCGTGCAGCATCACGCCGGGCCAGCCGGGCCCAAGCACCACATCCATTTCGCCGGCGGGCGCGGGGACCGATTCGAGATTGACCATGGCTTCGCGAATGGCGCCGTCGGCGGCCTCGCGCCACGCTTTGGTCTCGATGAAACGCGCATAGCCCTCACGGCCGCCATAACCCTTGCTGCCGCTTTCCTGACGGTCGCCTTGTCCGGCGACCACCGAGACATTGACCCGCACCAGCGGACGGATGTCGCGATAGCTCTCGCCGTCGGGCCGCAGGATTTCCACCACTTGCCAGGTGGCGCCGACGCTCACTGACACCTGCCGCACCCGCGGATCCTTGTCGCGGACATAGGCGTCGATCTCGGCGAGCAGTTTTACTTTCGATTCGAAGCCCGGCGCGTCGAGCGGATTGTCGTCGCCATAGAGCCGCACATTGGTATGCGCCGGTGCTGCCGCAAACGTGCCGTCATAACCGCCGCGCACCGCCGCGACCGCGTCGGCGGCGCGCATCAGCGCCGGCATCGATACGTCAGACGAATGCGCATAGCCGACCGCGTCGTCCTTGACCGCACGCAGCCCAAACCCCTGGGTGGTGTCGTAGGTCGCCTGCTTGAGACGGCCATTGTCGAACATCAGCGCTTCGGTCTGGGCGTATTCGAGAAACAATTCGCCGTCGTCGGCGCCTTCGAGGCCGCGCGCGACTTCGTGGCGGACCTGGTCGCGGTCGAGATTGGCGCGGTCGAGCAGGGAGGAGGTGGCAAGGTTGGTCATGGGCATTCCGTTGTCCGAGGGGTGAACCTAAGATAGTGGTTTCCCGGCCATTCCGCGAGGGGCGGAATCAACGCCATGGCCGGAACATGGACCCGATCGGAATTGCCCCGATAGCGCATGACCATATCGATGGCTTTCATCGAGCCCTCGATATCGTGGCGCGGGAGCGGCGGTATCTGGCGTTCCTGGAGGCTCCGCCGATCGAAGCGATGCGGGCTTTTGTGCTCGACAATATCAAGCGCGGCCATCCTCAGTTCGTAGCCGTCTCGGCGGATGGCAAAGTGGTCGGCTGGTGTGATGTGACGCCGATGAGCAGGCCGATCCAGGCGCATCGCGGCGTTTTCGGAGTGGGGCTGCTACCGCAGTTCCGCGGGCAGGGAATCGGCACCAGGCTGACCCGGTCGGCACTGGCCGCGGCCCGAGCCTTCGGGCTGCACCGGGTTGAACTGACGGTGAGGGAGAACAACACCGGCGCGATCGAGCTTTACAGAAAAGAAGGCTTTGCGATCGAGGGCGTGCAGCGCGACGCGGTTTTGGTCGATGGCGTGTACGAGAATGTGGTCTGCATGGCGGTGATGTTTTAGCGGCGCGAGGTGCCCCAGCGTGCGAGGTGTGGAATAAACGATAGTTCCAATTGGTCTGCGGAACGCTGCTGTGCTTGCGCTAAAACGATGCTAGATTGGCTGCCATGGAATACCAGCACATCATCACGATCGAGCCCGGCAAGCGAGGGTGGCCGTCCTTGCATCCGCCACATGCGGATCGCTGTCGCGGATGTGCTCGGCTGGCTTGCCGCCGGCCAAACCCGCGCGCAAATCCTGAGCGACTTCCCCGAATTGACCGAGGATGACATACGGGCCTGCCTGGCCTATGCAGCCGACCGCGAAAGGCGACTGGTCACCACGTTGGCATGAAGCTGTTGCTCGACCAAAATCTCAGTTTCAAGCTCTGCCAGAATCTCGCTGATCTTTTCCCGGAGTCGAATCACGTTCGGCTGCTGGGGTTATCGGAAACGGGTGACCGCGCGCTCTGGGATTATGCAAGAGCGCACGGATTCACGATCGTATCTCAAGATGCCGATTTCGCGGAAATGGCGGCGCTATTACGCACGCCGCCTAAAGTAGTCTGGTTGCAAGTCGAAATCGGTCGACAGCAACGATTTCGACGTTGCTTCGGCATCGAGATATACGAGCGTACGTGAAAGCTGCTCTCACGGCAGCTTGTCATACCCCTCGCCGATTCCGTTCAAACTGAGCGGAAACCCGATCCCCTCTTCCGGGGTCTCGAAGATGATGAACGTCGCGGTCTTGGCCGTCCGCAGTTGTGCGAGCAGCTTGTCGTCCATCACGACTTCGGCAACGCAGCCATTGGGCAGGCAACGGACAAAACCGGCGCGGCCGACGTCCTGATTGTCAAGTTTCAGGCCCAGCCCCGACGGCAGCAGCACGCCGAGCGGCGCCACCACCCGCATCAGCTTGCTCTTCTGGTCGGCGGTTTTCAGCACGATGACGGTGAGGCCGGCATTGGAGCGGTCCTCCGCCACCACGCTCTGGATCAATGCGCATTGCTCGGCCTGGGCGCCGGGCGGGGTGTCGCAGCGGATCTGCCAGTCGCCGTGCACCGAGCGAACCGCGCCTTGCGCCCCGGCGGCGGCGGTGAAGCCGAAAAACAGGGCGGCCGCGCAGGCGCCGGCCATAATCTGGTGTTTCGCCTGCTGTCTGGAAAACCCCATCCGGGTCGATCCCTTAAGGTTCTTGGCCAAGGTTCTTTGGCAATGTCGTCCGAACATTGAACTGGGCGGCAATGACGGCGCCTTGAAGGCGTTCGGCGCCGAAACGGGTCGCCCCACCGGGGCGAATCAGGTTCCTGTGGAGCAACCTCTCTGTGCCTACATCGGACAATCTGGCTGTCAAGCGCCGTCCCGCTGCAAAAGTGGGCGTTTCGCCTGATTTTTCGGGAAAAGGCGGCGCCGGGACGGGAGCGGCGAATGCATCGCTCCACGCTTCACTACTGCATTGCGAGAGGCTGCGAATTATGGTTTGAGAGGCTGGATTTCGACGTGTTCTGACGATCCGGCCGATGGCCGTTGTCGGGGCGCGGAAGGTGCGGCATTTTCCTTGGCCAGCGGCAAGGGATGCCTGGGGTTTATCAAGGGAGCGCGAGCGGCATGAAGCTGTCGAAGGGCCAGAGTGGCCGCCGGTTGCTGGGATTAGCGGTTGTTGCAGCCGCGCTTGCTTTCGGCGGGGCGGCATTCGCCGAATTGGGGCAACCCGCACCGTGGGAAATGACGCTGCAGGGTTCGGCCTCGCCTGTGATGGACAACATCACCTGGTTTCATAACTTCCTGTTCGTGCTGATCACCGTCATCACCCTGTTCGTTCTGGCGCTGTTGATCATCGTCATGGTGAAGTTCAACGCCAAGGCCAATCCGGTTCCGTCCAGGACCACCCACAACACCCTCATCGAAGTGGCCTGGACTCTGATCCCGGTGCTGATCCTGGTCGGCATCGCGGTGCCATCGTTCCGCCTGCTGTTTCAGCAACTCGACCTGCCGAAGGCCGACCTCACCATCAAGGCCACCGGCAAGCAGTGGTACTGGAGTTACGCCTATCCCGACAACGGCAAGTTCGAATTCGACTCGCTGCTGGCGCAGGACAAGAAGCCCCGGCTGCTCGGCGTCGATAACGAAATGGTGGTGCCGGTCAACAAGGTGGTCCGGATCCAGACCATCGGCGCCGATGTCATTCATTCGTTCGCGGTGCCGGCCTTCGGCATCAAGATCGATTCGGTGCCCGGCCGTCTCAACGAGACCTGGTTCAAGGCCACCAAGGAAGGCATGTTCTACGGCCAATGCTCCGAACTGTGCGGCAAGGACCACGCCTTCATGCCGATCGTGGTACGGGTCGTGAACGACCAGGAATTCGCGGCCTGGGTGGAGGGCGCGAAGAAGAAATTCGCGGCCAACCCGTCAAATTCGCTGGCCTCGGCGGGCGCGGCGGCGCAGTAGCAAAGCCGCTCACGCGGCAATCGGAGAAGGGCGACGGGGACCGCGAGGTTCCGAAGGACTGCAGATTAGGATTTGAAAATGGCAACGACCGCGACACCGGCTCACGACGATCACGCCCACGCGCATGACGATCACGCGCATGACCATCCGACCGGATGGCGGCGCTTCGTCTATTCGACCAACCACAAGGACATCGGCACGATGTACCTGGTGTTTGCGATCATCGCCGGCGTCATCGGTGCTGCGATGTCGATCATGATCCGCATCGAGCTGATGTATCCCGGCGTGCAGATTTTTCACGAGACCCATACCTACAACGTGTTCGTGACCTCGCATGGCCTGATCATGATCTTCTTCATGGTGATGCCGGCGATGATCGGCGGCTTCGGCAACTGGTTCGTGCCGCTGATGATCGGCGCGCCCGACATGGCGTTTCCGCGCATGAACAACATCTCGTTCTGGCTGCTGCCGGCCTCGTTTGCGCTGCTGCTGATCTCCACCTTTGTCGAGGGCGAACCCGGCGCCAACGGTGTCGGCGCGGGCTGGACCATCTACGCGCCGCTGTCGACCTCCGGCCATCCGGGACCGGCGGTCGATTTCGCGATTCTGTCGCTGCATCTGGCCGGCGCCTCGTCGATTCTCGGCGCCATCAACTTCATCACCACCATCTTCAACATGCGCGCGCCGGGCATGACCCTGCACAAGATGCCGCTGTTTGTATGGTCGATCTTGGTGACGGTGTTCCTGCTGCTGCTGGCGCTGCCGGTGCTGGCCGGCGCGATCACCATGCTTTTGACCGACCGCAATTTCGGCACCACGTTCTTCTCAGCCGAGGGCGGCGGCGATCCGGTGCTGTTCCAGCATCTGTTCTGGTTCTTCGGGCACCCCGAAGTTTACATTCTGATTTTGCCGGGCTTCGGCATGATCAGCCAGATCGTCTCGACCTTCTCGCGCAAGCCGGTGTTCGGCTATCTCGGCATGGCCTATGCGATGGTCGCGATCGGCGGCATCGGCTTCGTGGTGTGGGCGCACCACATGTACACCGTTGGCATGTCGTCAGCGACGCAAGCCTATTTCGTCGCCGCCACCATGGTGATCGCGGTGCCGACGGGCGTGAAGATCTTCTCCTGGATCGCCACGATGTGGGGCGGCTCGATCGAGTTCAAGACGCCGATGCTGTGGGCGATCGGTTTCATCTTCCTGTTCACGCTCGGCGGCGTCACCGGCGTGGTGCTGGCGAATGCCGGTGTCGATCGCGTGCTGCAGGACACCTATTACGTGGTCGCGCACTTCCACTACGTGCTGTCGCTGGGCGCCGTGTTCGCGATCTTCGCCGGCTGGTACTACTGGTTCCCGAAAATGTCCGGCTACATGTATTCGGAAACCATCGGCAAGCTGCACTTCTGGTTCACCTTCGTCGGCGTCAACCTGGTGTTCTTCCCGCAGCATTTCCTTGGGCTGTCCGGTATGCCGCGCCGCTACGTCGATTACCCCGACGCGTTTGCCGGATGGAATCTAGTGTCCTCGCTGGGCTCCTACATTTCCGGATTCGGCGTGCTGATCTTCATCTACGGCGTGGTCGATGCCTTCGTGCGCAAGGAACAGGCCGCGGACAATCCATGGGGCGCCGGCGCCACCACGCTGGAATGGACGCTGCCGTCGCCGCCGCCGTTCCACCAGTTCGAGGTGCTGCCGCGCGTGCAGTGATAGTCGTCGTCCCCGCGCATGGGGGGACCCAGTAAACACCGGCGTTTCCGTTTTTAACGTCTGGTCCGGCGTACTGGGTCGCCCGGTCAAGCCGGGCGATGATAGTTGAGAGGATGAGGGTAGGCACCATTGTCGATCGTTGAACACCATATCGACCTCACCGCGCCCCGCATCTCGGAAGCCGGCGTCGCCGACTACATCGCGTTGCTAAAACCGCGGGTGATGTCGCTGGTGATCTTCACGGCACTGGTCGGGCTTGTGATCGCGCCAGGCCATGTTCATCCGGTGCTGGCGTTCACCTCGATCCTCTGCATTGCGGTCGGCGCCGGCGCGTCCGGTGCGCTGAACATGTGGTACGAGGGCGATATCGACGCGTTGATGTCGCGTACCGCCAACCGGCCGATTCCGCGTGGCCGCGTCACCGAGCCGGAAGCGCTGGCGTTCGGCATGATCCTGGCGTTCTTCTCGGTGATGACGCTCGGCATCCTGGTCAACTGGTTCGCAGGCAGCCTGCTCGCCTTCACCATCTTCTTCTACGTCGTGGTCTATACCATGTGGCTTAAACGCTGGACCGCGCAGAACATCGTGATCGGGGGGGCCGCCGGTGCGCTGCCGCCTGTGGTGGCGTGGGTGGCGGCGACCGGTTCGCTGTCGGTCGAGCCGATCCTGCTGTTCCTGATCATCTTCTTCTGGACCCCGCCGCATTTCTGGGCGCTGGCGCTGTTCCGCAACGACGACTACGCCCGCGCCGGCGTGCCGATGCTGCCCGTCGTCGCCGGTCCCGACGCGACCCGGCTACAGATTCTACTCTATACGATCGTGCTGTTCGCGATTGCGTTCGCGCCGTGGCCGCTCGGCTATTTCGATGCGGTGTACGGCATTGCCTCGCTGATCCTGGGCGGAGGCATGCTTGCGCTCGCAGTCAACGTCTACCGGCATCGCGAGGGCGTCGAAGCCTCGCGCGCGACGCGAAAGCTGTTCGCCTTCTCTATCTTCTATCTGTTTGCGCTGTTCACGACCCTGCTGCTCGAAGTCGTCGTCCGCGCCATCGCGCCATTGATTCTGGCAGGGGGCGCATGACGATCGATGGACGACAAGCAGGAGCCCAAAGGCATCGTCCTCACCGAGGCGCAGAAGAAAAGCCGTCGCGAGCGCTCCATCGCCATTGCATTGGCGCTTGGGGTGCTGGTGGTGCTGTTTTTTGCGGTCACCATGGTCAAGGGGCCCGGTGTTCTCGTGCGGCCGATGTGACGTGATGGAGAAAGAATCGCGGGATATGACGCCAGCGCCCACCACAAGCCGTAAAGCCGCCCGCCGCGGCCTTGGCCGCGACGCGACGGTGGCGGCGCTGTGCGGCGTGTTCGTGGCGCTGATGGTCGGTGCGGCCTATGCGGCGGTGCCGTTCTATAACTGGTTCTGCCGCACTACCGGCTTCAATGGCACGACGCAAGTCGCGACCTCGACGCCATCCTCGGCGCCGCTCCAGCGGACCATCGCGGTGCGCTTCGATTCCAATGTGGCCGGCGGATTGCCGTGGAAATTCGAGCCGGAAAAGACCGAGATCGAGGTGCGGATCGGCGAAGTTGTCACGGTGTACTACACTGTGACCAACCAGTCGGCGCGGGCCACGGTTGGGCAGGCCGCCTATAATGTGACGCCGCTGACGGCCGGATCGTATTTCCAGAAGATCAACTGCTTCTGTTTTACCGAACAAACGCTGGCGGCTGGAGAAAAGCGCGAGATGCCGGTGGTGTTCTATGTCGATCCCAAGCTTGCCGCCGACGGCGAGAATGACGGGCTCAACACCATCACGCTATCCTATACGTTCTACCCGGTGCGCGAGCCCGAGTCGAAACCGCTCGTGGCGGGTGAGCCTGACAGAGGCAAGGGAGCCCTTTGATCGAAAAGATCGGAAGGGGATTTGATTTTTGAGACGAGACGTGCCGAATAGGCACCGCTAACGGAGAGACCGCAATGGCTACGGCGCAAGTCAAGCATCACGACTACCACCTCGTCGATCCCAGCCCGTGGCCGATCGTAGGCTCCGTGTCGGCCTTTATCATGGCGGTGGGCGCGATCAGCTGGATGCACCATCTCTATGCCGCGGCGCCGATCGTTTTCGGCATCGGCACCATCGGCGTGCTCTACACCATGGCAAGCTGGTGGGCCGATGTGATCCGCGAAGCCCAGTACAAGGGTGACCACACCCGTGTTGTGCAGATCAGCCATCGCTACGGCATGATCCTGTTCATCGCCTCGGAAGTGATGTTCTTCGTCGCCTGGTTCTGGGCGTTCTTCAACTCGTCACTGTTTCCTGCCGACGCGGTTCATGCAACGCGGGACGCGGTCTTCGGCTGCGGAGCCGGGACGGCCATCGGCGCGTGCAGCGTGCCGGGTACATGGCCGCCCAAGGGCATCGAAACCTTCGATCCCTGGCATCTGCCGCTGTTGAATACACTGTTGCTGCTGACGTCGGGCACCACGGTGACCTGGGCGCATCACGCGTTGCTGGAGAACGATCGCAAGGGCCTGAAATACGGTTTGATCCTGACGGTGCTGCTGGGTGCTGCGTTCACCTGTGTGCAGGCCTATGAATACAGTCACGCCGCGTTCAGCTTCGCCGGCAACATCTACGGCGCGACCTTCTTCATGGCGACCGGCTTCCATGGCTTCCACGTGCTGGTCGGCACCATCTTCCTGCTGGTGTGTCTGTTCCGTGTCTATGCCGGCCACTTCACCCCGACCCAGCATCTCGGCTTCGAATTCGCCGCCTGGTACTGGCATTTCGTCGACGTGGTGTGGCTGTTCCTGTTCATCTGCATCTACGTCTGGGGCCACGGCGCGGAAACCATGGCCCACGGCGCGCATTGATCTTTGACCGACGTGCTAAAAGGGGCGGCCGCAGGGGCCGCCCCTTTTGTTTCGTTTTGTTCCCCGGACGCAGCGCGAAGCGGTGCGCTGCAGAGCCGGGGCCGTAACGAGCGCCGGTGTTTGGTACGGTCCCGGCTATGCGGAGCGGCATAGGAATGCCGCACCGCGTCCGGGACGCGAGAAAGAAGCGCATGCTGAATGAGAATCTTCCCTCAGTGGCTCAAAGCGCGATCCGCGGCCTCGCCTGCAAGTGCCCGCGCTGCGGCAAGGGAAAACTGTATGCGGGATTCCTCACGCTGCGGCCGGCCTGCGAAAACTGCGGACTCGATTACGCCTTCATCGATTCCGGCGATGGCCCGGCGGTATTCATCATCATGATCGCCGGCGCCATCGTTGTCGGCGCCGCGCTGATCGTCGAGATAAAATACCAGCCGCCGTTCTGGCTGCACGCCGCGTTGTGGCTGCCGCTGATTCTGGCGACTACGCTATTGCCGCTGCGCTCGATGAAGGCGCTCCTGATCGCGCTGCAATTCCATCACAAGGCGGCGGAAGGCCGGCTGATCGATCGCGAGCCGCGATGAGCGCAGTCTCCGCAGCCCGGCGCGGCGCCGCCGGCCTTGGAATTTTCACAGCTCTGATACTGGCGCTGTTGATCGGCCTCGGCGTCTGGCAGCTGCAGCGGCGGGCGGAGAAGCACGCGCTGATCGCGGCCTTGACCGAGCGCCTCGCCGCGGCGCCGGAAGCGCTGCCGCCGCCGGCGCAATGGAACGCGCTCGCGCCCGCTACCGATGAATTTCGCCGCATGCGTCTTAAAGCAACGTATGAGCAGCGTCCCGACGCGATGGTCTATGGTTCGGGCTCTGCCGTGCGCGAGGATATTGCCGGACCTGGCACCTGGGCCTTCCTGCCCGCGCGGCTTTCGACCGGCGAGACCGTCGTCGTCAACGCAGGCTTTGTGCAAAATACCATGCAGGACCGCGCGCAGGAGGATCGCGCCGTGGCGCGGCTCGTCACCGGTCAGCCTGTGACGTTGACAGGGTACATCCGCTTTCCGGAAACCGCAGGCTTACTGACGCCTGCGGAAAATCTCATCAAACGGCTGTGGTTCACGCGCGATCATCTGGTAATGGCGCGCTCGCTCGGCTGGGGTGAGGTGGCGCCGTTCTACGTCGATCTGGAAACGCCGGTACCGGAGAGCGGCGTCCCGAAGCCCGGACCGCTCGATGTGCATCTGAAGGACGACCATTTGCAGTACGCCATCACCTGGTTTGGCCTCGCAGGCGCGGTGCTGATTGCGTTCGGGCTGTGGCTGCGCGGGCAGAGGCGGGCCTCGTCATCCTAGGGGGCGCTGAATTCGTAGGGTGGGCAAAGACGCACTTGCGCCGTGCCCGCCATCTTGCTTATGGCAGTTATGGTGGGCACGCGTCGCTTTGCCCACCCTACGGTTCTGCGATCCGGCGGGACGAACAACCGCATTTCCCCTTCGCCCGAAAACGCTTTATGGTGTCGCCCGATTTCGCTTTTTAGCGAACTCGCTAATCCATTAGTATCAAAGGTTTAGGCATATACGCCGCCTTTGGAGGACGGCTTGACGCACTACATTTCGACGCGGGGGGAGGCCCCCAGACTGGGTTTTTGCGACGTGATGCTGACCGGGCTTGCCCGCGACGGCGGCCTCTACGTGCCCGAAACCTGGCCGCAGCTTTCGCTCGAGACCATCGCCGGATTTTTTGGCCGGCCGTATTGGGAAATCGCGGTCGATGTCATAAGGCCGTTCGTCGCCGGCGAAATCTCCGATGCGGATCTCGGCCGCATGGCCAATGAGGCCTACGCCACGTTCCGCCATCCGGCGGTGGTGCCGCTGAGCCAGACCAGCCCCAATCAATTCGTGCTGGAGCTGTTTCACGGGCCGACGCTGGCGTTCAAGGACGTGGCGATGCAGCTGATCTCGCGGCTGATGGACCATGTGCTGGCTCAACGCGCACAGCGCACCACCATCGTGGTCGCAACATCAGGCGATACCGGCGGTGCGGCGGTCGATGCGTTCGCGGGTCTCGACAATGTCGATCTCATCGTGCTGTTTCCGCACGGCCGCATCTCCGACGTGCAACGGCGGATGATGACGACGACCGGTGCGGCCAACGTCCATGCGCTCGCTGTCGAAGGCAATTTCGACGATTGCCAGGCGATCGTGAAGGGGATGTTCAACCACCACAACTTTCGCGATTCCGTCTCGCTGTCTGGCGTCAATTCCATTAACTGGGCGCGGATCGTCGCCCAGGTAGTGTATTATTTCACCTCCGCCGTGGCGCTTGGCGCGCCGGCGCGGACGGTGGATTTCACTGTGCCGACCGGCAACTTCGGCGACATCTTTGCCGGCTATGTGGCCAAGCGCATGGGGCTCCCGATCCGGTGGCTGCGCATCGCGGCCAACGTCAACGATATCCTGGCGCGCACGCTGAAGACCGGTATCTACGAGGTACGCGAAGTCCACGCCACGGCGTCGCCGTCGATGGACATCCAGGTGTCGTCGAATTTCGAGCGCCTGCTGTTCGAGGCATCGGGGCGCGATACGGCTTTGGTCCGCGGCCTGATGGCGTCGCTCACCCAGTCCGGACGTTTCGTGCTGCCGGACGCCGTGCTCGCGGCGATCCGGCAAGAATTCGACGCCGGCCGCGCCGACGAAATGGAGACCAACGCGGCGATCCGCGCCGCCTGGCGCGAGGCCGGCGTTCTGGTCGATCCGCATACCGCGGTGGCGCTGGCGGTGGCCGACCGCGACACCTCGGATTCCACCATTCCGAACATCGTGCTGTCGACCGCGCATGCCGCGAAATTTCCCGATGCGGTGGAAGCCGCCTGCGGCGTGCGGCCGCAATTGCCGGCGTGGCTCGCGGGTCTGATGACAAAACCCGAGCACATGAAAGTCATGAAGAGCGACCAGGTTGAGGTCGAGCGGTTCATATTGTCGGTCAGCCGTGCCGCGAAACAAGGAGTTGCCGGATGAGCGTCGAGGTTACCAAGCTTCCCTCCGGCCTGACGGTTGTCACCGACGCCATGCCGCATCTCGAGACCGCGGCGCTTGGGGTGTGGACCGGTGTCGGCGGCCGCGACGAGAAGCCCAACGAGCATGGCATCTCGCATCTTCTGGAACACATGGCGTTCAAGGGCACGACGACACGGTCGTCGCGCGAGATCGTCGAGGAGATCGAGCAAGTCGGCGGCGATCTCAACGCCGGGACATCGACGGAAACCACCGCCTATTACGCCCGGGTGATGAAGGCCGACGTGCCGCTGGCGCTCGACGTGCTTTCGGACATTCTCGCCAATCCGTCCTTCGTGCCGGACGAGTTGGAGCGCGAGAAGAGCGTGATCGTGCAGGAAATCGGTGCGGCGCAGGACACGCCCGACGACGTGGTGTTCGAGCATCTCAACGAGCTCTGCTATCCGGACCAGCCGATGGGCCGCTCGCTGCTGGGAACGGCCAAGACCCTGAAGGGATTCAACCGCGATACGCTGCGCGGCTATCTCACCACGCATTATCGCGGGCCGGACATGGTGGTATCGGCCGCGGGTGCCGTCGATCACAAGAATGTGGTCGAGGAAGTGACGCGGCGGTTTTCCAGTTTCGACGGCACCCCGGCGCCCAAGCCGCAGCCGGCGATGTTCGGCAAGGGCGGCTCCAAGGTGGTGCATCGCGAACTCGAGCAGGCGCATCTGACGCTGGCGCTGGAGGGCTTGCCGCAATCGGATCTATCGCTGTTCAGCCTGCAGGTGTTCACCAACATCCTCGGTGGCGGCATGTCCTCGCGGCTGTTCCAGGAAGTGCGCGAGAAGCGCGGGCTTTGCTACTCGATCTACACCTTCCATGCGCCCTATACCGACACCGGCTTTTTCGGGCTCTATACCGGCACCGATCCGGGTGATGCGCCGGAAATGATGGAAGTGATCGTCGACGTCATCAACGACGCGGTCGAGACCCTGACCGAAGCCGAGATCGCGCGCGCCAAGGCTCAGATGAAGGCTGGGCTGTTGATGGCGCTGGAAAGCTGCAGCGCCCGTGCCGAGCAGCTGGCGCGGCATATGCTGGCTTACGGGCGGCCGCTGACGGTGCCGGAACTGATGGCCCGGATCGATGCCGTCAGCGTCGAATCGACCCGCAATGTTGCGCGCGGGCTGTTGTCGCGCAGCCGGCCGGCCGTGGTCGCGCTCGGCAGCGGCAGGGGGCTGGACACGGCGGCGGGTTTTGCGGAAGGATTGACGAGGTCGAAGCCGAAAACGCTGCTTCATTGAGGCCGCGCCTTTCGAGGCTCAAGAGGAATAGGTCATGGCCCTGTTTCGTTTGCCATCAAGTGCTCCGCCGGCGCTCGCACCGCGCGGCCATGGCCTGCTGCTGCGGGCGCCGCAGATGTCGGATTTCTTGCAATGGGCGCAGTTGCGCGAACATAGCCGTGCGTATCTGACGCCATGGGAGCCGATCTGGCCATCCGACGATCTCACCCGCGCCGGCTTCCGGCGCCGGCTGCGGCGCTACGCCGAGGACATCGCCTCCGACCGGTCGTATCCGTTCATCGTGTTCCGTGAGTCGGACGGCGCCATGATCGGCGGCGTGACGCTGGCCAATGTCCGCCGCGGCATCGTCCAGGCCGGGACCATCGGCTACTGGATCGGCGAACCCCACGCGCATCGGGGCCATATGACCTCGGCGCTGCGGGTGCTGCTGCCATCGCTGTTCGGCGAACTCAATCTGCACCGCATCGAGGCCGCCTGCATTCCCTCCAACACGCCGTCGATCCGGGTGCTGGAAAAATGCGGCTTTGCCCGCGAGGGGCTGGCGCGGCGCTATCTCTGCATCAACGGCGTCTGGCAGGACCACCTGCTGTTCGGCCTGCTGCACGAGGATTTTCGCGGCTAGTCCTGTTCCAACCTGTTGCGGATGCCTCTTGAGCGCCTTGGGTTTGCCGCCATTGCGCTGCTATAACGCGGCGCAGTGGGGACGACGGCGCGAGATGCCGGGGATGTCGGAATGAATAAAAAGAGTTTGACGTTTGCATCTGGCCGGCCGGGCCTGCGGCGCGGGATTGCCATGCTGGCCGCGGCCGGGATCTGCTGCAGCATGCTCGCGTCACCGGCGTCGACACAGTCGATCACCGACCGCTTCAAGTCGCTGTTTGGCGGTGGAAAGTCCGAGGAGGCTGCTCCGTCCGCGCCGGCGGACGGTCAGATGGAGACCGGTGGGTTGACCTGTCCCGACGTCAAGGTTCGCGCCGGTGCTTCCACCTATGCGGTTGGCCTCCCGGGCAAGACGGCGGTCGGCAGCGATTTGCGTTATCAGGCGACCATCACCCGTACCGCGCGCGACTGCAATCTCAACGGCGGTCAGATCACCGCGCGGATCGGCATCCAGGGCCGCGTCATCGTCGGCCCCGCCGGTGCGCCGGCCTCGGTCGAGATCCCGCTGCGCGTCGCGGTGGTGCAGGGCGGCGTGAACGAGAAGACGATTACCACCACGGTGGTTCGGACCACGGTGTCGATGGGCGAGGGTCTGAGCGTGCCGTTCAGCGTAGTCGCGGAGGACGTGGTCTATCCCGCGGTATCGCCCGATATCAACGACCTCTATGTTTTCTATATCGGCTTCGATCCGCAGGCGCTGAAGCCCGAACCGAAGCCAAAGGCGGCGAAGAAGAAGTAGCAGTCGTCCCCGCGAAGGCGGGACCCATAACCACCGGCCACGGTTATTTGGCGAGTTGCTTCCGCAGGTCGCTCGTACCTTCCGCATCGCTGACGACGGAGGGTATGGGTCCTCGCCTTCGCGGGGACGACACCGAGATCAGTTCAGCTTGGCGCGAACTTCTTCGATGCCCTTGGCCAGCAGATCGTCGGCGACCGATCCCTTCACCGACTGCGACAGGATGGTGGACGCGGCGGTGACCGCGGCATTGGCGGCGGCTGCGCGGACGTCGGCCAGTGCCTGGGCTTCGGCGAGCGCGATCTTGCTCTCGGCGGTTTTGGTGCGCCGCGCGACAAAATCTTCCATCTTGGTCTTGGCCTCGGTCGCGATGCGTTCGGCCTCGGCCTTGGCGTTGGTGATGATGTCCTGGGCTTCGCGCTCCGCAGACGCATGGCGCGCCTGGTATTCCTTGAGCAGCTTGGCGGCCTCGTCCTTGAGACGGCGGGCGTCGTCGAGTTCGGCCTTGATGCGGTCGCTGCGGTGATCGAGCGCTTTCAGCACCGTGCGGTGAATGCCGAAATAGGCGAACACGCCCATCAGGATGACAAAGGCAATCGCAACCCAGGTTTCCGCCTCGTAGAACATCGCTCTATCCCTTCAACGACGCATCGACGGCGCTGTCGACGGCCTTGCCGTCGGGCATGATGCCCGTGAGCCGCTGCACGATGGCGGCGGCGGCTTCCGCTGCGATGCCGCGGACGTTGCTCATGGCCGCTTCGCGGGTCGAGGCGATGGTCTTTTCCGCGTCCGCAAGCTTGACCGAGAGCTGGTCCTCCAGCGTTTTGCGCTGAGCCTCGGCCGCCGCGTTGAGCTTGTCGCGAGTCTCCGCGCTGATCGCCTGCGCGCGGGAACGCGCCGCCGCAAGCTCGCTCTCATAGGCCTTCAGCGCGGCATCGGACTCATCCTTCAGCTTCTGCGCTGCCGCCAGATCGCCCTCGATCGCGTTCTGACGCGCGTCGAGCAGGCCGCCGACGCGCGGCAGCGCAATTCGCGAGACGATCAGATAAAGCGCTGCGAATGCGACAACCACCGACACCAGTTGCGAAGCGTAGGTGTCCTTCTGGAACGGCGGAAACGGGGCCTTGTGGCCGCCGTCCGCTTCGGTGTGGGCTGTCGCGCCCTTGGCGTTACCATGACTTTCAGCCACGGGCTTCTCCTGTTCGGCCGGCGGGGGTCTGTGGGGAGACCCTTTCATCGGCCATGTCTAGCTCAGAGCGGAACGAACAGCAGCAACAGCGCGATCAGCAGTGAGAAGATGCCGAGCGCTTCGGTCACGGCGAAACCGAAGATCAGGTTGCCGAACTGGCCCTGGGCTGCGGAAGGATTGCGCACCGCGGCGGCAAGGTAGTTGCCGAAGATGATGCCCACGCCCACGCCTGCGCCGCCCATGCCGATGCATGCGATGCCCGCGCCGATAAGTTTTGCTGCTGCCGGTTCCATTTCTAAAGCTCCTTGAGAAGACGGTGGTGGGTGGAAGGTTTCGGGACGGTCTAGTGTCCCGGATGAATGGCGTCGTTGAGATAGATGCAGGTGAGGATCGCGAACACATAGGCCTGCAGGAACGCGACCAGAAGCTCAAGTGCGGTCAGCGCGACGGTGAGCGCCAGCGGCAACACGCCGCCGACCCAGCCGATCGCGCCGAGCGAGACGCCGAGCATTGCGACGAAGCCCGCGAACACCTTCAGCGCGATGTGGCCGGCCAGCATGTTGGCGAACAGACGTACGCTGTGCGAGACCGGCCGCAAGAAGAACGTCAGGATTTCAATGAACATGACCAGCGGCAGGATGTAGATCGGAATGCCCGACGGTACGAAAATCTTCAAGAACTTCAGTCCGTTCTTGTAGAAGCCGTAAATCAAGACCGTGAAGAATACCAACAGCGCCAGCGCTGCGGTGACGATCAGGTGCGTCGAAATCGTGAACGTGAAGGGGATGATGCCCAAGAGATTCGAAACGCAGATGAACATGAACAGCGAGAAGATCAGCGGGAAGAACTTCATGCCTTCCGAGCCGGCGGTGCTTCTGATGGTGGTTGCCACGAATTCGTAGCTCAGTTCGGCGATCGATTGGATGCGGCCAGGAACCAGTTGCCGTCCGGCGGAACCTGCGATCATCAGCAGCGAGATCACCGCCACCGAAAGAAACATGTAGGCCGACGAATTGGTGAACGCGATTTCCTGTCCGCCAATGTGACCGAGGGTGAAGAGCTTGGTGATCTGGAACTGATGGATGGGATCGGCGGCCATTCGTCTCTCGGTCTATCGGTTTCGCGATCTCTCGCGGATCGTGTCGCACGTTCGGTTGCGCTTTTCGAATGCCCGCGTCAGAGCCGTTCAGATTGCTTCGCCATCACGCCCGCCGCCCTCATCACATTGATTACGCCGGCGGTAAAGCCAAGCAGCAAGAATACGATAAGGCCCCAAGGCGAAGTCGACAGCAAACGATCGAAACCCCAGCCGAGAGCCGCTCCGACAATAACACCCGCAACCAGTTCGGAGGAGAGGCGAAGCCCGATGGCCATGGCGGATGCCTTGGCCTGAGCCGCGTCCTGCTCGCTTCCGGACCGGTCAGTCCCGATTTTTCGGTTGTCCCGAATTTCGGACAACCGATGATCCAGACTTCCGAGCCTTGCGGAAAGCGCAGCTTCATCGGAAGACGATTGCTCGCGGCTTCCATCTGTACCGTCGTTCGTGCCGTCCGCCATGCTGTGGAGACCCGAAACGCGCTGCGGTTGATGGAAAGTCGCCCCGTCACCCTCAAAAGCCGCGCGGACCATACTGGCGGTAACAGGTCAAGTCAAGATTGTGTCTTAACCTGTTATACCATTGATCTTATTGTTCTTATTCCAATCGAGCCGAACTCGCCGAAGACCGATCGCCGCAGTGCAATAGCGATCCCGGCCATGGATCAAACTTGCACCGCGGTGGCGGGTCTGTTGGGATGCCGGAAGTCCGCAAATTCCTCCGCTCGGAGCCCGCATGCCGCGTCAGATCGATTATTATTTTTCGCTTTCGTCCCCCTGGGCCTATATCGGGCACGCGTTGTTCCGGGAGGTCGTAAGTACTTACGGTCTCAAGGTGAATCACAAGCCGGTGTTGCTGCTCGATCTGTTCTCCGAGAGCGGCGGGCTGCCGTTGGTCAAGCGCCATCCGGTCAGGCAGCGCTACCGCATGCTCGAGCTGCAGCGCTGGCGGGAAAAACGCGGGCTGAATTTTCATCTGAAGCCGGCGCATACGCCGTTTAACGGCCGTTTGGCCGACGGCGTGGTGCTCGCAGCGATCGAGGCGGGCCACGATCCCGATGTCTTCCTCCGGCGGGCTTTCGCAGCGGTGTGGGAAGATCAGCTCAATATGGCGGATCCGGAGACGGTGACAAAAATAGCCGACGATTCGAGGCTTCCCGGCAAAGCGCTGGTGGAGCGCTCGGCGTCCGACGACATCAGCACGGTCTACGAAAAGAACCGGCAGGAGGCGCTGGCGGTTGATGTGTTCGGTTCGCCTGCATACGTGCTCGATGGCGAAGCGTTCTGGGGACAGGACCGGATCGAATTGCTCGCGGATGCGTTGAAATCAGGCCGCGCGCCCTATCGCTCGCAAGTCTGAGTATCCTTGTTGAGGCGGAGCAAGCCATGATGACAGCGCCATCGCCTTTGAAAAGATTCTCCGCAGGCTTCGCCGCGGGATTGATCGTTTGCGTCGGCGGCATTGGCTCCGCCGCCGCGCAGTCGGTGCCGGACCTCGAGAACGGCCGTTACGCGCTGTCGCCGGTGACCGATGGCGTAGTCCGGCTGGATACCCGCACCGGCGCGGTTTCGACCTGCAACAATTCCGGCGCCGGCTGGGCCTGTTACGCGGTGCCCGACGAGCGCGCCGCGCTCGACGCCGAAATCGGCCGGCTGCAGAGCGACAATGAGAAACTGAAGGCGCAACTGGCGGCGCGCGAACCGGCGGTGACCGGCAAGATCGACGAACCGATGCCGAAGACCGATTCGTTGAAGCCGGCCACGCCGAAAGCTGAAGGCGAACGCAAGATCGAAATCCCGCTGCCGAGCGATCGCGACATGGATCGCGTGATGTCGTTCCTGGAGCAGGCCTGGCGGCGGCTGATCGAGATGGCACAGCGCGTGCAGAAGGATTTTTCCGGAAAGATTTGAGGTGGCTTCATCCAGATCATTGTCGCGCACCGCGCCATCGACCGTCGCAGCCGGTACCATCGTGTCATCACTGCTCACGGTTCAAACATCCGGTGCAGGCTTTGTCGATCTGACGCGCGAGGTCACCAGCTTCGTCAGCGAAGCGTCCGCAAAAGAGGGCGCGGTGACGCTGTTCATCCGCCATACCTCGGCGTCGCTCACCATTCAGGAAAACGCCGATCCGTCGGTGCTCGACGACCTGATGACCGCGCTGGGCCGGCTGGCGCCCGAGAATGCCGGCTGGACCCACGACACCGAAGGCCCCGACGACATGCCCGCCCATATCAAGACCATGCTGACATCGGCCTCGCTGCACATCCCGGTGCTCAAGGGCAAGCTCGTGCTGGGGACGTGGCAGGCGATCTATTTGATCGAGCATCGCACCCGCCCGCATCGGCGCGAGATCGTGCTGCAGTTTATCGGAAGCACCGGTTAAAACAAAAACCGGCCGCGGATCGCTCCGGGGCCGGTTTGTCGAAGTTGGTCCGGCGGCTAACCGCCGCCGGCAAATCTCAGTTCGTCCTGATATCGACGTCCTTGGTTTCCGGCAGGAAGAAGAAGCCGACGACCGCGGTAATCGACGCGAAGATGATCGGATACCACAGGCCGGCGTAGATATCGCCGGTCGAGGCCACGATCGCGAACGCGGTGGCGGGCAGCAGTCCGCCGAACCAGCCGTTGCCGATGTGATAGGGCAGCGACATCGAGGTATAGCGGATGCGGGTCGGGAACAGTTCGACCAGCATCGCCGCAATCGGCCCGTACACCATGGTGACGAAGATCACCAGGATGAACAGCAGTCCGATGATGGCTGCGACCTGACCGCGGAAGATATCGAACGGGTTCGACATCTTCACGATCTGGGAATCTCCGGGTTTCGGATAGCCCGCGGCCTGCACCGCCGCCAGCACCTGCGGATTCGAAGCCGCCGCCGTGTACGGTACGTCCTTGCCATTGACGACGACCTTCACGCCCGAGCCCGCGGCACCGTAGGTGGTCGAGTACTTGACCGACTGCTGCGCCAGGTAGGCGCGGGCGGTGTCGCAAGGTGCCGTGAACACGCGGGTACCGACCGGGTTGAACAGATCGCCGCAGCCCGCGGGATCGGCCACCACGTCGACCTTGACCGTCTCGATGGCCTTTTCCAGCGCCGGGTTGGCGTTGGTCGTGATCATCTTGAAGATCGGGAAGAAGGTCAGCGCCGCGATCAGGCAGCCCGCCAGGATGATCGGCTTGCGGCCGATCTTGTCGGACAGCCAGCCGAACACGATGAAGAAGCCGGTGCCGAGCAGCAGCGACCACGCAATCAGCAGGTTGGAGGTGTAGCCGTCGACCTTGAGGATCGATTGCATGAAGAACAGCGCATAGAACTGGCCGGTGTACCAGACCACGCCCTGCCCCATGGTGCCGCCAATCAGCGCGAGGATGACGATCTTGGCGTTGCTCCAGTTGGCAAAGGCGTCGGTCAGCGGCGAGCTCGAGCCCTTGCCTTCGTCCTTCATCTTCTGGAACACTGGCGATTCATTGAGGCGCAGCCGGATCCAGACCGAAATGGCCAACAGGAACACCGACAGCAGGAACGGAACGCGCCAGCCCCAGGCGGCGAAGTCGGCTTCACCGAGCGCGGTACGGGTAAACAGGATTACCAGCAGCGACAGGAACAGGCCCAGTGTTGCCGTGGTCTGAATGAACGACGTGTAGTAGCCGCGTTTCCCCTGTGGCGAATGCTCAGCCACATAGGTCGCTGCTCCGCCGTATTCGCCGCCGAGCGCGAGACCTTGCGCCAGGCGCAATGCGATCAGGATCACCGGCGCGGCAAAGCCGATGGTCGCGGCATTGGGCAGCAGGCCGACGATGAACGTCGACAGGCCCATGATCAGGATGGTGACGAGGAAGGTGTATTTGCGTCCGACGATGTCGCCGATGCGGCCGAACACGATGGCGCCGAACGGGCGAACCAGGAAGCCGGCGGCGAAAGCGAGCAGCGCGAAAATATCGCGCGTCGCCGGCGGATAGGCGCTGAAGAACTGCGCACCGATGATGCCGGCCAGCGACCCGTAGAGATAGAAATCGTACCATTCGAAAACGGTACCGAGCGAAGACGCGAGAATGACGAAACGTTCGTCTTTCGTCATTCCACCGGTCCGGACTTCTGTTGCAGCCACTGTGGACATTTAATTCGCTCCCCCAAATCGTTGATGCAGAGTTCGCCCCATGCGCCGAACTTGGCCGGATTGAGTCATGGGCTTCTGTTTGAAAGGTAACATCGCCGTGAAAGTACCCCCAATAAGACTTTTGGCCCGCTGCACTGTTGTGCACGGAGGCTTGTCACGTTCCATCGTTGGATCGAACGACTGGCAACGGCCGTGCTGCACCGCACAATCCCGCTTGGATTAACCGCCTTGCCGCGTGGCAGCATTCGACCCTTGCCACGTCCCGCAGCGCAGAGGACAATCGTTTTGGGACAACTCAGTTGAAGGCGGTCACAATTTGGTCGCGGGTTTGCCGCAACCAAATCGCAAGAGAATAAATGACTACCAGCACGCGCCTCGTCATTGCCGATGATCATCCGCTGTTTCGCGATGCGTTGCGACAGGCGGTCGCGAGCGTCGTCAGTTCCGCGAAAATCGACGACGCCGGGTCGTTCGAAGAACTCACCACGCTGCTGGAGCAGGATTCCGACGTCGATCTGATCCTGCTCGATCTGTCCATGCCGGGAATCAGCGGTTTCTCCGGGCTGATTTATCTGCGGGCACAATATCCGGCGATTCCCATCGTAATCGTCTCTGCCAGCGATGACGTGGGGACGATCCGGCGCTCGCTGGATTTCGGCGCGTCCGGATTCATTCCCAAACGCTTCGGGGTCGAGACGCTGCGCGATGCCATCCTTAAAGTCATGGATGGCGACGTCTGGATCCCGCCGGATATCGATCTCACTGCCGCCGCCGATCCGGACATGACGCGGCTGCGCGACCGGCTCGTAACGCTGACGCCACAGCAGGTCCGCGTGCTGATGATGTTGTCGGAAGGGCTGCTCAACAAGCAGATCGCCTACGAACTCGGCGTGTCGGAAGCGACCATCAAGGCGCACGTCTCGGCGATCCTGCAGAAACTCGGCGTTGAGAGCCGGACGCAGGCGGTAATTGCCGCGGCGAAAATTTCCGGCGGCCAGTGGCGGCAAGAACCGTCCCCGCAATAGCTTCGCGATTATTCCGCCGCTACCGCCTGCTGGGCGCGCCATTGACCGAGCAATGCCCGCAACGACGCCGGTTTCACCGGCTTGTTGAGCACGGCGATGTTCTCCTGCCGCGCCGCGAGGCGAACATTCGGGCTGCGGTCGGCGGTGATCAGGATCGCCGGAATGCTCTCGCCGAAGCGATGCCGGATATCCCGTATCGCGGCGACGCCGTTGCCGCGATCGAGATGGTAATCGACCAACAACCCGGTGACCCGCTCGTCCGCCGCCTCGATCGCCGCGATCGCGGCTTCCGGATCGGATACCGCGATGACCCTGGCGTCCCATGCCGTCAACAATGTCTTCATGCCATCCAGAATCGCCGGATCGTTTTCGATGCAGACGATCAGTGTGCCGCTCATAGGGGCTTTCGACAGCGGTGTCGCGCTGGTCACCGCCGAAGTGAAAGTGATGGTTTTCGCGACCGGCACCGTGACAGAGAAAAACGAGCCGCCGCTGACATTGGCGTCGAGCGCGATGCCGTGGTTGAGCACGCGGGCGAGGCGTTCCACGATCGACAATCCCAGTCCCAGGCCGCGCGCGATTCGGGCGCCCTGTTCGAGCCGGTGAAATTCCTTGAAGATTTCACCGCGCTTGAGAATCGGAACGCCGACACCGGTGTCGTAGACGCAGATCTGCAGCGCCTGGCCGTGGCGGCGGCAGCCGACCAGCACGCGGCCGTGTGGCGTATATTTGATCGCGTTGGAGATCAGGTTCTGCAACAGCCGCCGCAGCATCAGGCGGTCGGATTCCACCGGCAACGATGACGGCACGAAGGTCAGCTTGAGGCGCTTTGCCCGCGCGACCGGGGCGAACTCGATCTCAAGCGAACGCATCAGGTCGCCGATCTTGAAACTGGTAATCGATGGTTTCATCGCGCCGGCGTCGAGCCGCGAAATGTCCAGTAGCGCGCCGAGGATTTCCTCAATGGCTTCGAGCGAGTCGTCGATGTTCTCGACCAGCCGCGAATCCTCGCCGCCGTTTTGGCGTTCCACTAGGCTCGTCACGTAGAGCCGCGCGGCGTTCAACGGCTGCAGAATGTCGTGGCTCGCCGCCGCCAGGAAACGCGTTTTCGAAATACTGGCGTCCTCCGCGGCGCTCTTGGCCAGCGCCAGTTCGGAGTTCAGGCGCGTCAGTTCCTCGGTGCGGTCCCGCACGCGTTTTTCCAGCGTCGCATTGGCGCGTTCCAGCGCCTCGGCCGCCTCGAAGGAGGGCGTGACATCGGAGAAGGTGATCACCAGTCCGCCGCCGGGCATGCGGTTGGCGCGCACCTCGATCACCATATGGCGGTCCGGAAGACGCTCGAGATAGGGCTCGCCCTCGGTGGTGTAGGCGGTCAGGCGCATGTCTATCAGCGTGTCGTTGTCGCCGAAGCCGGACGGGCTGATCGCGCCCAGGAATTCGAGGATTTCGCGAAGCGGGATGCCGATCTGCACGAGATGTGCCGGCAGCCCGAGAATCTCGCCGAACTGCTGGTTGGAGCAGATCAGCTGCAGATCCGGATTGAACACCGCGATGCCCTGGCGCACGTGATTGAGCGCGGTCTGCAGCATCTCGCGATTGAAATGCAGGGCGGCGTGGGAGTCATCCAGCAGTTTCAGCGCGGCCTTGGCGGAGACAGTGCGTTTGCGCAGCAGCAGCGACATCACGAGACGCGACGACGCTGCGCCGATCGACGAGGCGATCAGGTGTTCGGCGTGCTGCAGCAATTCAAAATCCGCGGATGCCGCGGGCTCCAGGCTGACGCGGTGACTGGCGGCGAAGGCTTCGAAGGATTCGCGCGCGCGCTCGGGCCCAAGATATTGCGCGACGGTGGAGAGAATGTCCTGCACCGTCACGCTGGAGCGCCAGCGCCGGAACGCCGGCGTCATCGGCGTGAGTTCGTTGGGAACGAAGACTTCGGCCTGCAGCCGTTCGATCGACGAAGGCTGACGCAGCAGCGACAGCACGATGTAGGTCAGGATATTGAGCGACAGGCTCCACAGCACGCCATGCATCAGCGGCGGCAGATCGGCCCCAAACAGGGCTTGCGGACGCAACGCTTCGAAACCGAACGGGCCATGCTGAAGCAGCAGTATTCCCGCGACGCTGGTGTCCATGAAACTCGGCAGAAACAGCGTGTAGAACCACACCGCGAACCCGACCAGCATTCCGCCGATGGCGCCGCTTGCGTTGGCGCGCCGCCAGATCAGGCCGCCAAAAAAAGCGGGAGCAAACTGCGCGATGGCCGCGAACGACAGCAGCCCGATCGCGGCCAGTTGGGTGTTGCCCAGGGCGCGGTAATAAAAATAAGCCATCACCATGATGGCGAAAATCGCAAAGCGACGGACCTTGAGCAGGAAGTTTCCAAAATCCTTTTGGCCGATCCGCGCTTCCGCGCCGCGTTGCAGTACCAGCGGCACTACGATGTCGTTGGACACCATGATCGATAACGCGACGCATTCGACGATGACCATCGCGGTCGCCGCCGACAGGCCGCCGAGAAATACGAGGATGCTGATCGATACCGAACCGGCCTCGATCGGCAATGCCAGCACGAACATGTCACTGTCGATGACCCCGAACGGGAAAGTCACAAGGCCCGCCAGCGCGATTGGAATCACGAACAGGTTGATGGCGACGAGGTAAAGCGGAAACAGCCAGCGCGCGCGTCCAACCTCGGCATCGTTGGAATTCTCGACAACGCTGACGTGAAATTGTCGCGGCAGCAGCATGATCGCGCAAAACGACAACAGCACCATGGTCAGAAAATTGCCGACCGACGGCGTATACTCGATGGCCCGGACGGCTTCGGGCGTCTTCATCGCGCGTTCGATCAGTTCGGCAGGGCTGAATATCCAGAAAGTAACGAACACGCCCGCCGCGATGAAGGCAACCAGCTTCACAATGGATTCGGTCGCGACCGCCAATATCAGGCCGTGCTGGTGTTCGGTTGCGTCGGTTTGCCGCGTTCCGAACAACACGGCGAATACCGCCATCGCAATTGTCACGACCAGCGCCATGTCGCCGATCAATGGAATTTTGGTCATGGTGGCGTCGTCGCCCAGGATCGTTTCCAGCGAAAATGCCACGGCCCTGAGTTGAAGCGCGATGTAGGGAATGGAGCCGATCATCGCGATACCGGCAACTGTCGCTGCAACGGTCTGGCTTTTGCCGTAGCGTGCGGCAATGAAGTCGGCGATCGAGGTGATGTTTTGCGATTTCGCCAGCTGGATCACGCGGCGCAGCAGCGGCGTAAAGAAACCGATCATCAGGATCGGGCCGACATAGATCGCAAGGAAATCGGTACTCGTGCGGGTCGCAAACCCGACCGAGCCGAAAAATGTCCACGATGTGCAATAGATCGCCAGCGACAGCGGGTAGATCAGCGCGCTGGCGCGGCCGCGCTGCAGCAGCGAGATGCGGTCGCCGTAGCTGGCAACGCAAAACAGGAACCCGATGTAGCCGAAGGCGGCTGCAACCACGACCCAGTCGTGCTGCATTATTCTTGCTCCCTGCGGAGGGTAACGCCCGGCTCCGCGCGACAAAATCTAGCGCGTTGCGGCGGCCCAGGCGACAGGGAATTTCGCAGAAACTTCAGCGATTTCGGATTGTCGTTAAGTCGATCGCGGCCGCTATTCAGCGGCCAGGGATTTTGCGCGCAGCGGCATATCGAGGCGCTCCCAGACCTGCAGCAGGGCCTCCGTCAGCCGATCGATCAGTCCGTCCTCGTGATAGGGCGAGGGGGTGATCCTCAAGCGCTCGGTGCCCTTGGCCACGGTCGGGTAGTTGATGGGCTGGATATAGATGCCGTGTTCTTCCAGCAGCATGTCGCTGGCCTGCTTGCAAAGTTCGGGGTCGCCGACAAACACCGGCACGATGTGGGTGTCGCTCGACATCACCGGCAATCCGGCGGCGGTCAGGATCGCTTTGACGCGGGCGGCGCGGTCCTGATGGCGTTCGCGCTCCCAGTTCGAGGTCTTCAGGTGCCGGATCGCAGCGGTCGCCGCCGAGCAGATCGCGGGCGGAAGTGCTGTGGTGAAGATGAAGCCGGGCGCATAGGAGCGCACCGCGTCGATGATGTCGGCGCTGCCGGCGATGTAGCCGCCGAGGCAACCGAACGCCTTTGCCAGCGTGCCCTCCAGAATATCGATGCGGTGCATGACGCCATCGCGCTCGGCGATGCCGCCGCCGCGCGGACCGTACATGCCGACCGCGTGCACCTCATCGACATAGGTCATGGCGCCATAACGCTCGGCGAGATCGCAGATTTTCGCCAGCGGCGCGATGTCGCCGTCCATCGAATACAGGCTTTCGCAGGCGATCAGTTTCGGCCTGTCACCCGCGGCGCGCAGCAATTCCTCGAGATGCGCCATGTCGCTGTGCCGAAACAGCTGCCGCTCGCAGCCCGACTGCCGGATGCCCTCGATCATCGAATTGTGGTTGAGCGCATCGGACAGGATCAGGCAGTTCGGAATGAGCTTGCCGATGGTGGCGATGCCGGTCTGGTTCGAGACATAGCCCGAGGTGAACAGCAATGAGGCTTCCTTGCCATGCAGATCGGCCAGTTCCTGTTCAAGCTGGACCAGCGGATGATGGGTGCCGGCGATGTTACGGGTGCCGCCGGCACCGGTGCCGACCCGGGTCGCGGTCTCGACCATGGCGCCCACAACCTTCGGATGCTGCCCCATGCCGAGGTAATCGTTGGAACACCAGATCACGACGTTGCGCGGCCCGTTCGGAGAATGCCAGATCGCATGGGGAAATCGTCCTGCGATCCGCTCCAGGTCGGCGAACACGCGGTACCGCCGCTCGTCATGCAGGCGGCTGAGGGCGGTAGTGAAGAACTGGCTGTAATCCATCGCGAAAACCCGAAACGGAACCGGAACTGAGATAAGCGTCCGGTCTTTTTAGAGCGTTTCCAGGTTTGCTGTCGAGCCGCAATTCTTCAATGCCGCCATTCAAACGGCAAAAAGGCGCAAAATTCGGCAAATCACGTGCGTTTCGGATAAATGCCGTGCGCAGCCGGGCAAGTGCGTCCGCGGTCTTGAAGTGCAGAACCCCGTCGGCCTCCTGAAGCCATGGGGCGCCCTTCCAAGCGTGGATTGTTCAGGATTAACCCGCTCTTTACCACGTTTACGGTAAGTTTTCTCATCTCAAGGATTTCGAAAGGCCCCCTCCACATGGCGTTCGGCGCAAATCAGCAGCTTCGTGAAGACATGTGGGACTATCGGTCGAGGCCTCAGGCCGGCGAAAACGAGAACATACTGCGCTTTGCACAGTCCGCGACGACGGATTATGGCGCAACGGCGCTCGATCTGGTGAATCAGGCGGCCGAGATCTTCAACGGCATGGAAAATCACGCGCGCGAAACGGATGCGCGCGCCCGGGCGTTGTGCGCAAGTTTGACCGAGAAACTGCAGCTTGCCGAAAAGCAGCGCGATGCCTCGGAGCGCGCGCGCCGCGAGGTCGTCAACGAATTCAATTGCAAGCTTCAGGACATAGCGAGAGCGTTGCAGCAGGCTCAATCGCGGATCGTGCATGCGGAAGAAAAAGCGGTGGCCGCTGAATTTCGCGCGCAAGCGATCGAGGCAAAGCTTCAGAAAGCCAATCGGGACCTTGCCGCCGTTGAGGAAGCGATCCGCACGCGGCTGCTCTGAGCAAACGGCCGGTAACGCGTGTCAATTTGCGTTCGGCTGCGTCGAAATCCTAAAAAGCGCCGTAGCCAGGGTCGGCCGATCAGGTCGTCCTGAAACGCAGCACGCCTTCCGATTCGTCTGCCGTCAGCCGCCCCTCGTTGAGCATGTAATTGACATGGGCGATCAACTCGCCGGAAGCAAAGCCCATTTGATGTACGTCGAGCGGGTACTTATGGAACACGACCGGCACCAGTTCCCTTGATGTTTTCGGCGTTTCCCTGCACGCGTTCGCGATCAGCCCGCAGCGGTCCTCGTGGTGGTCGGCCAACTGCTTGATGCGGGTCTTCAATCCATAAAACGGCACGCCGTGGCCAGGAAGTACCAGCACATCATAGGGCAGAGTGGTGGTGAGGCTCGCCAGTGAGGCGAGATATTCGCCGAGCGAATTCTGGTCGGGCTCGACCGCCCAGACGCTGACGTTCGGCGAAATCTTGCTGAGCACCTGATCGGCCGACAGGAACAGCTTGTCGGCGGCGCAATACAGCATCACCTGGTCGAGCGCATGGCCGCCGCCGGTGATGACCTTGAAGCGTCTTGTGCCGATGGAGATTTCGTCGCCATGAGAAATGCGGCGATACGACGCCGGCAGAACCGAAACCCGCTTCAGATAATCCTGGCCGCGGCCGAGCAGCTTGTCGGTCAGACTCTCGTCCATGCCGTGACGGCGGAAGAACAGGCGCTGCGCGTTCCGGCGTTCTTCGGTGCCGCGGTTCTGGTGATACACCGATTGCAGGTATTCCACCTGCGACATGACCAGCGGACAGCCGAAGCGCTCGACGATCCAGCCTGCGAGCCCGACATGATCGGGATGCGAATGGGTCACGATCAGGCGCGTGATGTCGACGTGGGCGAGTGGTCCCTCGAACAGCGTGGTCCAGGCCGCGATCGACTCTTCATTGCCGAAACCGGAATCGATCATGGTCCAGCCGTCGCCGTCGGCGAGTAGATAGATGTTCACATGGTTGAGACGGAACGGCAGCTTCAGCCGCACCCACAGCACGCCCGGCATCACCTCGACGACCTGATCCGGCCCGGGGTGGCTTTCCCAAGGGTAGCGCAGGGCCTCGACCGAGGATGGGATGGCTTCAGTTTTCGAATGCATTGCTCCGGCTTAGCCGGACATTTGGCGAGGCGCTAGCCCAAATTCTGCCGACCCTGCATAACCAAGGCGGGGATCAGGCCGCCCGGATATTGGCAAGGAAGGCGTGAATTTCGTCGCGCAGAATGTCGGCCTCGCGGCGAAGCGCGCCCGATGCGTCGAGCACTTCGCTGGCTGCGCATCCAGCCTCTGCCGACGCCGCGGAGACGCCGATGATATTGCTGGAAACTTCGCTGGTGCCACCGGCGGCGTGCTGAATGTTGCGCGCGATCTCGCGCGTCGCAGCACCCTGCTGTTCGACCGCCGCCGCAATGGCGGTGGTAAATTCGTTGATCTCACCGATGGTGTTGCCGATGTTGCGAATGGCTCCGACCGCCGAGGTTGCGACCTGTTGCATGCCAGCGATCTGCTGACGAATTTCGTCGGTGGCTTTCGCGGTCTGGTTGGCAAGGCTTTTTACCTCGGAGGCGACCACTGCAAAGCCCCGGCCGGCTTCGCCTGCGCGCGCAGCCTCGATCGTCGCATTGAGCGCCAGCAGATTGGTCTGCGAGGCGATGGTCTGGATCAGATCGACCACGATGCTGATCCGGCTGGCGTTGTCGGCAAGCCCCTGCATGGTGGCGTCGGTCTCGCCGGCCTCGGTCACGGCCTTGCTGGCGATCTGTGCCGAACTGATGACCTGGCGGCCGATCTCGGAGATCGACGACGACAATTCCTCCGTTCCTGAAGACACGGTCTGCACATTCACCGAGGTTTCCTCGGCAGCTGACGCCACCGCGTTGACCAGCGCGCTGGAGCGATCGGCGGTCGCCGACATGCTCTGCGCGGTGGTCTGCATCGAATTGGCCGACGTCTGCAACCCGTCCAGCGCCATGCGGACGGTGGCTTCGAAGTCGATGATGCGGGCTTCCATGCGCGCGGCGCGTTCGGCCTTGGCGACGCGGTCCTTGTCCTGGGCTGCGCCAAGCGCACGTGCCTCGATCATGCTTTCGCGGAAAATCTCCAGCGAACTTGCCATCACCGCGATCTCGTCGTTCTGCCGGGTGCGATAGATTTCCGTTTCAAGATCGCCATCGGACAGGCGCTGCATCGAGCGCTGCAGGCTGCGGATGCGGCGCAGGATATTGCGGCCAACATAGAGCCAGACGAACAACGCCGAGCCGACCAATGTCAGGCCGCCGAGCGCCAGCATTACCGTGGTCGCGAATGAAATCTTCTGGCGCGCGCGCCAGGTCGCGGCGTCGGTGTCGGTCTGTACGCCATCCACCAATTGCTTGACGCTGATGCCGAGGCCGACATTGAGCTTGCGGGTCTCGTCGAGAACGAGCTGACCGTAATCGTTGGCGTCGAGTTCCTTCTGGCGGACCTTGAAGACGCTGGCCTGGCCCTCGCCCAGCGCCAGCAGTTTCATCGCGGTTGTTTTCAGGGTTCTGGTGCCGTTATTCTTCGGCAGCAGATCGATGTTGGATTTGACGCGCGCCTGCGCTTCCTGAAATTCCTTCTCGATTGTTTCCAGCGTGTTGCTGCTGTCGGCCGACAGCGCGGCCATCATGTCGGACGCCATCAGGTTGCTCGAGGAGATGACGTTGCCGAGTTGTTCGACGGTTCGCGCGGCTTCCGTCGCGTCGTCCTGCGAGAGGTTGGCCGATCCGAGGATGGCGTTGATCCTTAACTGCGCATCCATCATCGCCGGGTTGGCTGCGGCGACGAAGCCGGCCTGGGCGTTGCGTAGCGCCTGATACTGCTTCTCATGCTGGGCCGCGGCATCGAGCCGCTCCTTGGCCGCGGCACCGAGGCTCTTGATGGTGTCGTCGATATTCTTGACGGTTTCACTTAAGCTGGACACCACATCCTTGTCGGCTCCGAGCTCGATGACCTCGCCGAGTTTTCCGAGCGCTATCTCCTCGGTTTGCTTCATCGTCCTGGTGCGTTCCTGCAGTGCTTCCTCGCTGCGGGATGCCAGCAGCGCCGGTCCCTGACTGGCAAGGCTTGCGCTCTGGGTGGCGAGCTGCAGGCTTGCGGCCAGCCTTGGAATGTCCCGGCCGCTGAGGTCGATCATCGTCTCGCCGAGTTGACCCAGCACCATGCCGGCGCCGGCGCTGATGAGAATCGCCATGCCGGCGATCACGGCGAAGGCCGCAAACAGGCTGCCCCGGATGCCCCATCTCAGACGCCGAAAGCTCAACTGCCCGAATACGCCCGATGTCGACAACGCCATGAGGTCCCCGCGTCCGTGAATCCTAAGGTTGAATCACGGGTGGCAGTATCGCGTTAGCTGGTTAACGAAATCGGGAAAATCCGATGAATTCCCTGATTTTCTCGCGGCCAAACAAAAAAGCCGGCGCAAGACCGGCCTTTTGTTTTCGGAACCCGATCTAGCTGAAGCTCAATAGTTCGCGACCACCGGGCCACCCCAGTTGAAGCGGTAGTTCAGGCCGGCCTTCAGAGTGTGCTCATCGACCCGGAAGGCGCCGAATGGCACGAAGGCGATGGGAGCAACAAACGCGCTACGGCCGAAATCGTAATACTGATACTCGAGCTTGGCGGAGAAGTTTGGCGCGAACATGTATTCCACGCCGGCGCCGACCGTGTAACCGTCGCGACGGTTGTGGTCGAAGGCAAACGCGATCGGAAGCCCGGCGAAGGTCAACGTCTCCCGGTTGTCCGAATAGGCGTAGCCGCCCTTGGCGTACAGCAGCGCCGGACCCCAGGCCAAGCCGACGCGGCCTGTCACCGAGCCCAACGCACGCCGATCGTTGCCGTAGATGAATCCGCCGGGGAAGACGATGCTGCTGTTGCCACCGCCGAGCCAGCTGTACTGGCCTTCGACGCCGACCACAAAGTTCTGACCGAACTGGTAGTCGGCGCCGGCCTGCACGCCGGCAAGCAGCCGGCCATTGTGATCGTTGCCGGTGACGAGGCCGCTGAAAGCCTCGTTGCTGCTGACGCCGCCACCGACATGACCGCCGATGTAGAAGCCGGTCCAGTTGTAGATGGGCGTAGCATAGGCCGGGGTCTGGCCGTAGGGGCGGGCGCCCAGATCTGCTGCAAGTGCCGGCGCAGTCGCGCAGAGGGCGAGCATAGCCACCGTGAGGGGCGGGAATTTCATTCGCGTGATCTCCGCAAGATCGGAGCGACCTTTCGCCGCCCCGCAGGCTGCGATCTCAACAGCATTTGAATAAAATGCCGTTCATCGGCGAGCGCCCCGCGACGACGCGCCGGAGCAACGGTGACTGTGCTTAATGAAGTCCTAACCGGGATTTTCCTTGACCGCGGGCGGTGGCGAACGAAAAAAGGCCGGCGCGAGGCCGGCCTTTTCTATTCTGGAAACTTCGATCAGCCGAAGATCAATACTTCGCGACGACCGGGCCACCGCCCCAGTTGATGCGGTAGTTGATGCCGGCCTTCACGGTGTGCTCGTCGTTGCGGAACGAGCCGAACGCGACCAGCGGAGCCGGGGTTGTGAACGCGCTGTTGCCGAAGTTGTAGTACTGATACTCGATCTTGCCCGACCAGCTCGGGGCGAACATGTATTCGAGACCGCCGCCGACGGTCCAGCCGTCCTTGTGGCTGTGGTCGAAGGTGAACGCCACCGGCGCGCCGGCGAAGACCAGCGTGTCGTTGGTGTCGGCCCAGGCATAGCCGCCCTTTACGTAGAGCAGACCCGGACCCCAGGTGTAGCCGACGCGGCCGGTCGCCGAACCGATGGCGCGCTGGTTGTTGTTGTAGATGAAACCGGCACCCGCGCCGGTAAAGGCGACGGCGTTGTTGTTGTTGCCGAGCCAGCTGTACTGGCCTTCCACACCGAGCACCCAGTTCGGCGCGAACTGATAGTCGGCACCGCCCTGCACGCCGCCGAGGAAGCGGCCGTCATTACCGTTGTTGGCGAGCCCGGCGAAATTGTTGTCGCCATTGAAGGCGCCGCCGATGTGGCCGCCGATGTAGAAGCCCGTCCAGTTGTAGATCGGCGCCGCATAGGCCGGGGCCTTGGTGTAGCTGCGGGCGCCGAGATCGGCTGCAAGTGCTGGCACGGTCGCGCCGAGAGCGATGAGGGCCACAGTAGCGAGCAGAAACTTCTTCATTCGTTGGTTCTCCAGAACAGTCATTTAATTTTCAAGATGCGCCGCATGCCGGCGTCGTCCATGGCGTGCAGTTAGACCGCTTTGGCGTAAAATACTGTCACCGATAGGTCACAGCGAACGAGTTCCGCCCGATTCAAATAGCGTCGATTTTTATGTACTTAATTAAGCCTTAATGAATTCTAAATGGCGCCTTAATTTTTTAAACGCACGCGTATGTCAGTACCGTTTTGCGCGATCCGCGCGCATACTGCTCTGCTGAATTATTTTTAAGCAGCAGCGAGATTCGAGCGCATGGAAATGTGGTCGCTCGTCGCCAGTTGGCCGTTTCTGCATAGACGGACCGCATGGCGCTCCATAGGCTGTCGAGAGATATTGAACAGGTGAGATTCGGTTGCGGCAAAGAATTTGTGGAGGGGGGTTTATGATGCGCAATATATCTTTGGCGTTGCTTGCCGTCAGCGGAGTTGTGACGGCGGACCTTGCTCAGGCCCAGACCGCCGCGCAGTATCCGTTTTGCATCCAGGGCGTCGATAACCCCGGCTACAGCGGCTGTTCGTTCAGCACATTGCAGGCGTGCCAAGCCACCGCGTCTGGCACCGAAGCCGAATGCATCACCAACCCATGGTACAATGCCGCTAACAGCGGCGCGTCCGCTTCGAGCGCAAGCCCGTCCGGGCCGGACAGCCCCATTGTCGTCGGCCCGCCGCCCTCCCGGAATTAGCACCGGCGAACTCCGCCGCTCAAATGCCGGTCTTGCGATCGCACGGGAGCGCTTGCGCCCTCACTTGCGGGAGAGGGAATCGGCGCCGCTCAACCTGTTCTCGCAATCGCCGATCCCGGTGCTGCCTTCGGCAGTATCCACGCGCTGTTCAAGCAGCGATCAATGTGCGGAGAGTGAGGTTAGTGCTGTAAAACGGCGCGGGGAAATCGACCTCATTGGTGCGGCGACGGGGCGGCCTGTCACACAAGACAGGCCATCCGTTTTGATGGTTGCGAGATTCGCGCAGGCAGACAATTTACCTATTGTCACTCGGCGCAGGGATTTGGCGACGAATCGTGAGCCTCGTTCACGCTGACCTCGATGAGGCCGAGTTGAAAGGCCTTGATCGCCGCAACGGTTCGACTGTTGGTGTCCATTTTCATCATCGCCTTCTTTATGTGAAAATTGACGGTATTCTCGCTGATATCAAGAATCTTTCCGATGTCCCACGATGACTTACCCAATGCAGTCCATCCAAGGCACTCTTTTTGTCGTGGCGTTAGCCGCTCATGTTTTCCCAGGTGCATGACGATCCCCTACCTCTAGGATATGGAATGCAATTATACAATCTGAGTGCGATTCCGCAATATCGTCGATGCCTCGCGGACAAGAATAGCGGCGACAATTCGCTTCAAATCCAGCGCGCCATCGATGCCAGCGTTTGTCGAAAGAAAGGCCGCTTGAATTCGATATCAGCGCGTCGTCGATGCCGGTATTTGGCGAAAGAAAGGCCAGCTGGAATTCGATATGCGGACGATGTTTCGCTACGACCGGAATACGTCGGCGGGATCTGACGAGCGAAGAGCATGTCCTTTCGCCACCACTATTGTGCTTGGAAAAATTCTCCTGTGCCCGGCAATTTTTCGAAGTACCTGCGATCCTTTTTTCCGGCGTTGGAGACACAATGCGCTTCGCGGCAGGCGCGCTTTGCCCGATAGCTCCACTCCGCGCGCAGTCCAACTTCCGCCGTTTTTGAGCGTGTTTTCGAGGACATGACGCCAAGTTGGCACCACATTCCGGTTCCCGATTCCATGTAGCCGCGCGTAGCGCACGCAGCGCACGCAGCCCTGCCATGCATGCAGGGCATTGGCTATCGGAGGTGATTGATGGGGATGCGACATTCCTCAAGAGTAGGAAACTTATGCCGTGTGCTTTTGACAGGATAGAGATCGCCGCGCAGCCCGCGTCTGATGATATCGGTCGGGTCCATTGGCAAGCCATCGTTCCAGCCTTCGACATTCACCTCCGCGTAAGTGAATGCGAGACAGGGAAGCTGCCTCAGATTCAAAGCCTGCGCGGCGGCAAAACGGTGATGACCATCCATGATGGTAAAGTGGCGTCGTTCAATTGCGATGGGACAGGTCCAGACTCCGGCACGCTCGATATCCTTGATCAGATTTTCTACGCCAGCCGGGCTGGTCTCTTCGGTGCGAATTATCTGCCAGACGGGAACAAACTTAATCGGGGATACAATTCGCTCCATGGCCGGACTGCTTGTGATTCAAGGACGAAACCACACAGCGGCCCGCACGCATAGTCCGATCAGGCCGTTCGGCAACGCGCCTTGAAGCCTGAAGCCTTCGGTGCCTTGAACGCGGGCATATCGCATGAGCATGCGGCCAAACGTGACCAGGAGATATACTGCCTTGAGGTTGAATTGACGCATGATCGTTCGAATATCGAGATACATCACGGTTTCGATTTCATCGCTGTCCTGATGCTTTTTTTGCAGTTGAAGGTCGATGCCGCCTATTTTCTCATAGAGAGGCGCCAGCTTCGGAATCGCATCGAATACCAGATAGCGAACATTCGACATCAGAGCCAGGCGGGCGATTTCGCGAAACAACACAATGCGAACGGACATTCCCTGATAATCGGGATGGACGACCAGGCGAGAGACTTCTGCGAAGCCGTGCTGCCACAAGAATTCCGGGAGGCGAACGAGTTGCGCCATTTCGCTACGCTGGCGGTTCCCGTCGTTCAGTACAAGTCGGGCGGACGCGACCGGCTTCCGGCCGAGCGTGGCGAGCAGCACAATCGCGGTTTCATCGAGCGGATCGGCCCAACTGGCGAGGTCGACGGCATCCGGCCGTCGGCCGAAGAACTGATTGGCATCGCGCCGGAGCCCGTAGACGACGGCCATGTCGTCGACGTCCAATACCTGCGATACCGCGAACGAGCGGCTGAGCTTGTCCGCTTCGAAACCCAGCGTCCACATCGTATGGGCGGTAAACGTGGCGCTGACAGCAAGCGTCCAGTGCGCCGCCTTCTCCGTCGAGGTCTGCCCGATGACGTCGACGTAAACCGCCGTTCCCGCTTCAGTGCGTTGCACCGCGCTGACCTGAGCGGCAATCGATCCGAGATTACCCCATTTGGTCCAGCCATCGATGATCACCTGCGCCGCCGGAACCAGCAGCCGCTGCGGATCATCGACTATCATCGACAAGCTGAACGGCGATAGCGCCCGGATTTCCGCGAGGAGCCTGCGCCCCTCCAGCACTGAACCGGAGATGCGGCCGCTCAGGGCCTCCGAGGGATGATAGAGACGCTCGCTGCAGTCTTCGGGAATCCGCCTCTCGAACAGGATCCGTTGCTGTCCGGGAAGATGCTCGACATCGCGGAGCGCAATCGCGCAACCGGGGTGACGCCGCGCAAACGACGAATCCGCCGCCAGGCTCAAGCCGACCCAGCCTGTCTTCGCAATTTGCGGAGCAACTCGCGGGGGATCGATATCGAACGCCCATCTGCCGTCTTCGAGTTCATCCAGACAACCCGGGTAGGGCTTGCCGGCGACCCAGAGCGTCGCTCTGGGTTTGCCACGGAGGCTTCGCATCGCCGGCGCTTTCGACGTGTCAGCGTGCTGATGGACTCGCACCAACATGGCATCCTCCTCAGAGCGGGCAGGCTTGACCGGCGATTCACCTGGCATCACGAGCGCGGTCAATGTAGCCGGTATCCTTGCAGGAGCGGCTGCGAGTACACCGGATAGAACTCGTCGCGGCTCACCTTGGTCGAGAAGAATTGCGACGGCACGTCACGCTTGACCACCCGCGTGACGCCACCCGGTCTGTTGTCGACGAACCAGCGTGCATCGCTTGCAATGCATTGCCATCCGAACCTGACGCACAGGCGCCAGCACAGCGCCCCCGCGATGCGCGCGAAATGGTCGAAATCGCTGGCGTAGAGCAGGCGCCCGAACGGCTCATACCATTTCCTGCGCATGCTCTTCATCAACAGGTATAACGGCGCCGGCTCGGACGGGTCCAGAATGACCAGGTGATGGCAGAACACGTCGCAGTGATCCTGGAAAATGGCGAGACTTTCCGGATCCAGATAATTGCCGATTTCCCACTTTCGCCGCAGAATTCGCAGAGCGGTGCGCCGGGTCGGCACCGGATAGAACAGGCGCAGCTCGGTTTCGATGTCCTGAAACCCGAACTTCTTTCCGATCTGATAGACGCTCTCGGTCGGGGTGTAGTTGACGATCGTATATGAACGTCGAAGGCCGAGGATGGGCATGAACAGATCGAGACTGTTGTTGCGATGCGCGTCATCGACGTACCAGCTGTGGATTTCGCAAAACGGCTCCCGGCGACGGCGAACCGTCCGCGACGTAAACAAGGCTCCCAGGAATCCGACGACGTCTCCCGCATCCTCCATCAGATATCCGAAATACGATTGATCGCCGCCCCAGACCGGACTGAACAGGCGGCGCCGTGCGGCCAGCGGCAACGACCGGTTGTTAAGCGTGGAACGGCAGAGCAACCGGTACACGCCGTACATGTCGGCAGGAACCGCGCGGCGAACCAATGCACTCATAGACACGACCTCCAAGCAATCACTGGTCCGTCAGGTCTTTCTTCCGCCATGCCGGCAGCGTTCCGTCGGTGAAAGCTGCGTCTAGGCTGCCGCCACGGGCTCGGCAAAGTGGCGTGATACCCATTCATCATCGTAGATCGAATCGAGGTATCGCTCGCCCGAATCCGGCGCAATAGCGACGGCGACTTCGCCAGCGACGGGCCGCACAAGCCGCTCCCTCAGACCGGTCAGTACTGTTCCGCTTGACCCTCCGAGCAGAATTCCATAGCGCCGGACGAGCTCCCGGCACATTGCGATGGTCTTTCGCTCCGAGATGACAAGCACCTCGTCGACCCTCGTGGCATCGGCTATTTCCGGCCGGCGGCTTGTACCCAGGCCAGGGATTTTCCGCGGCCCGGGCCGTCCTCCGAACGTCACCGATCCTTCGACATCGACCGCGATAATTTGCGTCCTCGGCGATTCCCTGCGGAAGACCTCGCTGCAGCCCATCACCGTTCCGCAGGTTCCGGCGCCGACGAACAGATAGTCGACCCGCGGGAATTCGCGGAGAATCTCATGCGCCGTTGAAAGGGCATGCGCGCGCGGATTGCCTGGATTTGCGTATTGGTTGACCCAGACCAGGGAGGGGTTCGCCGCGAGCTCCCTTTGGATGTAATCAATCCGGGTTTGCAGGAAGCCGCCGTTGGCGTCACGTCTGGTAACGATAACCACCTCCGCTCCCGCCGCCCGCATCATGCCCGCCGACTGCGGAGAGAGATTGGGATCGCTCACGCAGGTGAAACGGTAGCCACGCGCGCGGCAGACCATTGCCAGCGCGAGACCCAGATTTCCCGACGAAGACTCGATGATGCGCGCGCCCGGATGCAGCCGTCCGGCGCCCTGCAATTCGTCCAACATCTGGATTGCCGGCTTGAGCTTGATTGATCCGGCTGCATTGAACGATTCGAGCTTCACGAAGATCTCGGCGGGCGCGACGAACCCGCCCAGCTCTATGAATACGCCTTCAGGAAGATAGGCCGTGGGTGAAGACAGGATCATGGAATAATCACATATGATGCTGGCGACCGGCTTCTCAGACCCGGTCCATTTCGTAGAAGAATTGCGGAATTTCAATCGCCTCCCGGCTGGAAACCGCGCGCTGATAGAGCATGGACCCGACCGCGAGATCGAGAATCCCCATGCCGAAGGGCGAGAATACGATCGGCCGCCGAGCGTCCGGAACGCGACCGCCCGACAGGATCGAGGGCAGAGTAAAGCCAACGAAGTCACGATGACCCACCTGCTTCTCAGCCAGATGCGCCGACGTATCGGCCTTCAGGCAGTGATCGATGTCATCCACGACATTGTCGGAGGCGAGAATGATCTCCGGCGACAGATCGCGAAGGGAGATGTGAAGGATCAGCGGATTGTGCTCGACGCTGCGCCTGTCAAGAACATATGGAGCTCCGGCCGTGGTCGCAAACACGATGACTGTGGCGGCGCGCATGGCATCCACCGCCGACGGGTGCAGCTTGATGGGCCCATGGATTGCCGACCGGAAGCGCTCGCGGAAGGATTCGGAATCCTCCGCTCTGATATCGTGGAGGTGCAGCGCGTTGATGCTCCATCCGGTTCTCAGGAAGAATTCCAATATGTAACGCGCGATCAGGCCGGCGCCGATAATCGCGAGCGAATCGATCTGCTTCCGGCGTCGATTGAGATGGAATGCACCGAGTACGGCAGCGGCCGCTGTGCGGGCGGCACTGACAACGCTCCCCTCCAGGCAGGCGATCGGATAGCCGGTAACCGCGTCGTTCAAAACCAGGGTGGCTGATGCTCGTGGTATGCCGCGCTCGATATTTCCCGGGAAACTCGATATCCATTTGAGGCCGGTTACGCAGCCGCCGCGAAACGATTCGATATGCGCCGGCAGTGCGATAATGCGATCGGATGGTCGCGTCGGGAAACGGAGAAAATAACTGTCGGGATTGACGGTCGTGCCGGCATGGTGGGCTACATACGCTGTCTCCACCGCGTCCATAACGCTCTCGATGTCATTAAAGACAAAGCCGTGGACGGTCGCTCCCGTGACGACATGGAAAGGGCGGCGCTGCTGAGCTGCGTTGATCGACATGACATCCTCAAATTAGCGTCAGCTATCGGCCTGCCGTTTCCTCTTTTTGGACGTTAAGAAATTGCAAGCACAGTCGTAAAGCTACCAAGGTTGAGAGGAAGTCCACGAGGAGAAGCCACGAACAATTGTCAAATCCGTCGGGTCCGCTGCGGACAGTCATGATGAAATGAATGGCTTTCCTGAGCCGCGTTACATGCCAGCGAGCATTCGAACTCCGCACAGCCTAGAACACGATCGGCGTGACGGTCGCGCTTATCAGCCCGACTGCAAATCCGAATATCACCACCGCACCTACCCGCGCGAAGGTCGATGTGGACAGCACGCTCGAAAAGCCACGGGCAACCACGACCCCTAGAATTGTCCAGCCTACACCGATCGTGAAAATAATGGCGCCGAGTCCGCACAGGTAGGGTAATGCCAACTGCACATCTCCACGGCTCAGATGAGGAACAATCGTCAACGCGAACACCAGCGCTTTCGGATTGCTGAGCGTCACCCAGAAGACGTCGCGCGCACCGATATGTCCGCGTTGCAGGCGATTGCCGCCGAAGCGCCAGAGCCGATACGAGGAGTGAATGAGGATGGCTCCGGCCAGCACCTTGGCGGCCAGCATCACGCTCGGGACCGCTGTGGCGACGGCACCGAGGCCGAGCGCCCAGCCAAAGATAGCGAGCATATACCCGCAGAGCTCCGCGGGCAGCACCAGGATGGTCGGCCGCAAACCGGACATCGCGCCCTTGGTCGCGATCAAACTGTTGGTCGGACCCGGCACGACCAGAAGCGCAGTGGCTGCGGCCACGAAGGCGAGGACATTCTCCATATCGAGGATCTCTCCTGCGATTGACGCCGTTGGCCGCCCGCCCCCCAACAACAGGCCGCGCTGGAACGCGGCTCAAACCTCGTATTCGACCCCGACGCCGTCGAAGCGGAGACGGTCCTGGATGCGGACCCGCGCACCGCTCGCGTCGTATCCAGCCAGAAGGCCGGCCTCGAACAGCCGGACGACGATCTGTGAACTGGTTTCGGAAAATCCTGCGTCACTCAACCGCTTGATCAGGGCCCGATAGCCGAAATTTTGTGATGCCAGATCGCTGAAGATGGTTCCGACCGCCGGCTCCACTGCATATTTCGTCATGGACTTTCCGGCTTCGTTCGCAAGAATAAACCGGGGCTTGAGGGTGAAGTCTTCGGGATCGACCTTGTAGTATTTTTCAAGGGCGACATCTTCGCCCAGCCAGACCAGCTTGGTCAGCGAATTGAGTTTTTTCGTCAGCTGGGTCACCCACTCAAGTCGCCGCGGCAACAATTCCGTGTCGGAAAATTCGCTGGACAGTTCCTGTCGCTTGTGACGGCCGATGGCAATCATCGTCGAGGCACGGTCGCGGAAATCCGCGATATTCCAGTCCTCCTTGTGAGATTTCTCGACGAGATTTTCAAACCAGTTGCGTCGTTCGAAGCGCTGGTCGTCGGTTTCCACGATGCGACGCTTGTTCCAGAATTCCGAGCCTGGCTCGGTGAACGAAGCGAAGTTGTAGAACGATGCGAGGAATTCGTGATATTGTTCGAACGTTAGTCCGTAGGACTTTCCATACCAGCGGTGGACATCGTCGGCTTCCTCCGGATGATGGGAGAGCCGGTCGATCCCGGCCGCCGCGGACACCGCCGACTGAGCGGCCAGATGTACGCCTTGGGAAAATAACGGGTCTGTAAAACAGGCGGAGTCGCCAGCCAGGAAGAACCGGCCGCGCGAATGGATCGAAGTGTCGTAGGACCAGTCGCGAACCACTCGAACCTCGTCGAACCTCTCAGCATCGCCGAGGATTTCCTTTGCGCGTTGGCAAGCCGAGAGCATGCGCAGATAGAACGCCTCCAACCCCTCGTTGCGAATCTCCTCGGCTTTCGACTGGTCGACAATGACTCCAACGCTGTAGATGTCGCCCTTGAGCGGTATCATCCAGCACCAGCCATGCTCGAAGGTGATCGAATAGGTCGTGCCGTGCAAATCTCCCTCGAAGGGATCAGGACGGCGGAAATAAGACCACACCGCGAGGCTGCGATAGAATTCGTCATATTTCCGGCAGCCGAGTTTCCTTGCCAGGATGCTATTGGAGCCGGAGGCATCTATCAGGAAATCTCCCGAGACGGTGCGCTGCCCGCCAGCCTCAGCGCCATCGATGTCGATTTCGACGTGATCTGCATAATCGACCCGGATGTCGGTCACCGGGCAGCCCTGGTGCACTTCTCCACCTCGGCGCTTCACCTCCTCGAACAGCATACTGTCGAATTCGTCACGCTTCACCTGGATGGCATGATCGTAAATCCAGCCGCTGACCCGAGGGACCGAGAAGGAGAACGTCCACGGTGCCTGATCGACTCCCCATAGAAACGTCGCCGAGGGTTTGCGGACGAAGCCGGCGGCGTCGATCTGCGGCTTGAGACCGAGCCGGGCGAGAATCGACATGGTTCCCGGCAGCAACGATTCGCCGACGCGATAGCGCGGTTGCTGGAACCGCTCATAGAGCTTGACGGAATGCCCGAGCTTCAGGAGACACAGCGCAGCAATGGTACCGGCTGGGCCGCCGCCGACGATAAGCGCCTTACTGCTTGGCATGATTGCTACTCCTTTGAATTGATTTCATGCGCGAAGAAGGGAATGCCAGCATGCCGCCGGCGATATCTTCCATGATGTAGGTGCCTGCCTGAGCATGGGTTGCGGCTCCGACCGCGACACCTGGGCCGACGACACATCCAAGGCCAAAGAAACATCCGTCGGCGATGACGGCGGAGTTGCCGCACTGGAAGCCGGGTGCCAGGAACACCCTCTCGCCAATCCGGCTATGGTGGCCCACGCCGCACTGATAATTTAGAATCGAGAACGCGCCGATCGTGGCGTTAACCCCGACGTGGCAGAACGGCCCGACCAGCGCTCCGGCAGCGATAGTCGCCGAGCGGGCGACGGTGGTCGTCTCATGCACGAGCGGAGGAAATCGATCGTGCAGCTCCGGTCCGATCCAGGCCCGCATGCTGGCGCGGCGCGCCGGATCCGACACTGCAAACACGTAAGTATCGGCGCGATCATGGAAGCGGGATGGCTCAAAGGGAGCCGTGCACGGCTCCGGCGTTACCGCGATCTCGTTTTGGAGCGACAGGAATCCCGCCACCGTGAACCGCTGGCCGTCCATCGACCTTGCGCCCTCGACGTAGCTGGCGACTTCAAGCGCGAATTTTTCGGCTCCGATGATGACGATACCGGTCATGAGCGAATTCGCTTTTTTTTGAAGCGTTCCGACATTTCGATGTGGTCAACCATCTTTACGCGGCTTGGAATCTTGAAGCGCTGCACCCGTTCAGCCAGGAAGTCGTGAATGGATTTTTGCAGCTCGGACTTTTCCATCGCGCCGCTCGGCAGAACGTCGACCCATACGGACTGGCCCGTGATGGCATTCGGCATGCCATAGACAACGCAGTCGGCGACCAGCGGGTGGTCGAGCAGGATCGTCTCAAGCTCCAGCGGCAAGACTTTCTCGCCGCCCACATTGATCATTTCCTTCAGGCGGCCGCGAATGCGTATGTAACCGTCCTCGGTCAACTCGGCGGCGTCACCGGTGCGAAACCAGCCATCCTCCGTTACGGCCGCGTCGGCGTAGTTGAGGTAGCCCAGAAACTGATTGTTGCTCCTGAGCTGCAGCTCACCATCGAGAATCCGGAATTCCTGCGAGTCATCGTCGATCTTGAACAGCGTGCTCGCCGACCGGGGCCCCTTGGTTGCGGCAATACCGGTTTCCGACGTACCGAATGTCTGAACAAAGCGTATTTTCGGAAACGCCACCCGGACCCGGCGCAGCAATTCTTCGGGCATCGGCTCGGTGCCGTAGGTGATGAGCCTCAGGCTGGACATGTCATGGCGCGTGTGCGCGCCGCTCAGCAGGATCAGATTTAGAAACGTCGGACTTGTCGGCAACACATTGACGCGGTGGGATTCGACCAGAGCGCAGATCGCGTCCGGCTGGCGCGCCCTCGCAATGACGGCAACGCCGCCGGAAAACAACGTCTTGATCAGCGTGTTGATGCCGCCGATGTGATCAAACAGCAGAAACAGCAGAACGGTAAGCCGGTTGTGGCCGCCTGCCTTCTTGCGCGTCTCAAGAAGCCGATCGAGATCGTGCAGGATTGCCTTGGGCTTTCCGGTGCTTCCGCTCGACAGCAGCACCAGACCCGCCGCATCACGGCGGCGCAATGTAGCATAGAGCTGATGATCGGCTCCGGTTCCAACGGTTTCAATCCGCCCGTCCTGGGACGGCGTTACGAGGAATCGCGCCCCGCATTCCGACTCCAGGACCGGCATCAACTCCTTGTTTAAATTGACAATCGGAATCGCGATCGCCTTGAGGCGGGCAAGCGCGAGCAGCGTGACTATTCCGGCGGCCGAAAAGTCCGAGTTCAGGATCACCGGATCTCCCGCGGACACATGATGTCGCTTCAACGTATCGACCTGCGATTCTATTTCGCTGGCCAGCTGTGCGAATGTCACGCTGATCTCGCCGTCGATCAGAGCGATATCGCCGTTGCGCGCCTTCATTTCGTCCAGCCAGGTACTTGTCGTCATTTTACGCCACCCAAATAGATGGTTTCGCCGGTGACCATTCTCGCGCTTTCGGACAGAAGGAAATCGATCGGCCCGAGCAGGTCGGAAAATTCGCATAGCCGCGGTATTGCCTGGCGTGCGACCAGAGCCTCGATCTTTTCGGCAGGGACCGAACGTGTCAGCGCAGTGCGGACCGGAGGCAGCCCGAGCGCGTTGATGCGAACATTCATCGGTGCGAGCTCGCGCGCCAAAGTTCTCGTCGCTTGCTCGAGTGCTGCCTTGCTGGCCGCATAGGCCATCTGGCCTTCGAGCGAATAGATCGTCGCCACCGTGGTCAGGTTGACGACGGAGGGCGATGGATAACAGCTGTGCCGGAACAGCTTGACCGCTTCCCGGATACAGGTGAAGACCGAGAACACGTTGATCTCGAACATGCGGCGGACATCGTCGTCCGGCAGCAACAGGAATGGCGCCATCCGCGCCAAGGCGGCATTGTTTATCAGCGCATCGATCGAGCCATATCCTTTTCGGATCTGCCTGAACATCGCCGACAAGTCAGCCGAATCCGCGAGGTCCACCTGAAAATGGCGACAGCCGAAATCCCGGCCTTCCGGTACGGTCCGCGAACAGCCAAGCACCTCGTGACCCGATTCGACCGCGTGCTGTGCGATCTTCCGGCCGATGCCACGACTGACTCCTGTGACAAGGATGCGCATGACGTCGCCGATCACGATAAAACTATGCCGCCCGCTCGCCCGTTTCATCGAGTTCTTCCAGAATGAATTCGACAAGGTTTGCGACGTTCCGAAATGGGCTGACTTGTCGCGACACCGCGCGTTCCGAAGTCAGGCTAACCGTCCGGTCGAACTGCTCTTCTATTTTTTCTTCGAGCAGAAGCAGGAAATTCACGAGCTGCATCGAATCAAAAATTCCCTCGTCACCAAACAGCTCGAGGAGTTCTATCCGCTCAAGATTGATTGGATTCGGGCGGTTGGCGTTCATCGCTTCCAGGCATGTCCTGATCATCGGCATCAATTCAGAGCGCATCCACCTTCTCCGTTGAACGGCGATCGATCGCCTCTTGACCGCGCGACAATGCGTTGCGCTATAAGGCCGCGGTTTCTGACGACCTGAGTGTGGACCATCAAGCAGGCTGACGCACCTACCAAGCTGAGCAGGGACTCTGTCCGCGAATCGGACGTCGAGGCGCGAGGCAACTTGCGCCGAACGACTCACTGACGTTTCAGATCTGCATGCTCATGACCTCGACCTCGCCTGCGACCTACGTCGTTAGGTAGCTTTTGTTCGGGCAAGCCGTGGTCCACAAGGTAGGAGGCAGTGCGCCATCGTCGCTCGCGCTCGGATCTGCACTGCTGCCGGTGCCGCCAGCTTCTTGTCGCGAGTCCAGGTGTGCCGATCGAGATCATGCAAGACGCGCCGCCGGGACCTGAGCGGCGGGCTAACAGGCCGAGGTCATAATTTGAGTCTGACCATAAAAACGCTGATCGTATCGGAGATACGGCTACTGGGTGAAGCGCTGGCTGAGGTGATCGGCCGTGCCGGGGAAATGTGCATCGCCGGCCTGGCGCAAGATGCCGCGCTGGCTCTCGAGTTGGCGGCCGAATGCCAGCCGGATGTCGTTCTGCTGGACGCAGCGGTCCCGTATGGGACCAGCCTGGTGCAGCGAATCGGACAGATCGCCCCTCGAGCCGCCATTATCATTCTGGCGGTTGCGGAAACCGAGGAGAGCGTTCTCGCCTGGGCCGAGGCGGGCGCGAGAGGCTATATTCCGAAAACCGCGGCTCTGGCTGACATTGTATCGATGATCGCGGACATCATCGGCGGCGCGCAGCCGTCATCGTCCCGCGTTACTGCAAGCCTGCTGCGGCGGGTTGCGGCTACGGGGCCGAGCAGTCTGGCGCCGCGCCGACTGACGTGCCGCGAGCTTGAGATCATGAAGCTCGTCAGCCTTGGTCTCAGCAACAAGGAAATCGCCAGGAAACTGGATATCGGGGTCGCTACGACGAAGGCGCATGTTCATAACGTTCTCGGCAAGCTGAAACTCAGCCGGCGCACCGAGATCATTGCCCTCATCAGCGATCCTCCAGCCGATGAGGTCGTCCATTTCAACAACGTTCGCAGAAATGGAGCGCTGCTTTCTTATGCGGTCCTACCGGCGCACGACGATCACGGGATTTCCGTGAAAAGCCCCATTGCGAGGTCGCGGCTTCCATTCCGAGAGAGGCGCAAATGGTCCCTGGTGTGAGTCCGGTAAAGGAAATTGAGCCGGCCGGCGGCTATGCTCCGCCTGATCTCCGTTTTGGCTTGACGAGCCCGCAACTTGCAATCTGGCTTGACCAGGCATTGCATCCGCGCAAGCCGATTTACAACACCGGCCAGACGGTTGCGATTCGCGCTCGCCTGAATGTCGAATATTTTTCCGAAGCGATCCGTCGTGTTGTCGCGGAAACTGACGCACTGCGGCTCAGATTCAGCCAGCGACACGGCGAGCCGTTGCAGGAGATCGTACCGGCTTTCGACTATGTTGCGGAGTTCAAGGATTTTTCCCGGCTTGATCAACCTGAACGCGCCGCCAGGGATTGGATCGAAACCTTCTTCTGGACTCCTTTCACGCCGAACGACTTTCCGCTGTTCGGCTTCGTCCTCATCAGGATTTCGGAGACCCACTATGTGTGGGTGCAGAAATACCATCATTTACTCGTAGATGCGAATGCACGTCACCTCGTGGCGGCCCGGGTCGCCGCCCTCTACGGGAATATTTCCGGCGCCGAACGTCTGCCCGATCTCGACGTCCCGGCCTTCGCCGGCGCCAAATCCGTCGAAGACGAATATCTGTCTTCGGAGCAGTACAAGGAAGACGCGGCCTACTGGAGTGAACGCTTTCGGCATCCTCCAAAGCCGCTGGTTCAGGCCGATCCTGCGCTGAGCGACAAACACAAATCCGGACGCGCCACACGGATTATCTGCGAGTTGAGCGATAACGACTCCGTGGCATTGCGGCAATTTGCCCGGCAGTTGCACTCGTCGGTCTTCAAGATCATCGTCGTTCTCGCCTGGTCGGGCTTCAGCCGCGTCTACGAGACCGATGATATTGTTTTCGGCGTTCCGCTGGCGAACCGCGCCAATGAAGCGGCCAAGCGTACCGTCGGTCTGTTCACCAAGGTAATGCCATTCCGGCTTTGCCTCGAGCACAGCATATCGCTTGCATCAGCATTGATCGAACTCGATGAGTTGCTTTCAAAGGACCTCAAACATCAGCGATTTCCCACCGAGCACATCAACCGGTTGCTCGGCCTGCGACGGCTTAATCGCGCCGGCCTGTACGATCTGGGCATCAATTATGTTCGCAACGACTACACATTTGATTTTGCCGGCGTGCCGGTTTCCTGCGAGAACCTGTCCTCCGGATTCATTCTTCCTTGCACCATTATGGCGCTGGAATACGGGCCGGATTCGCCCATTCGGATCATGATCGACTATGATCAGGGCCGGATCCCCGCCGATCAGGCGCAGCAATTTTCCCGCGCATTCATGTCGCTGCTGTCCCGGGTGCCCGCCGCAGGGCATCTGCCGTTGGCGGAACTGGCGGCCGGGTTCCCGGCCTCGCGGCCGCCCGCCCATTTGTCGTCGCCGCGGCAAGCCGTAATCAAACCGGGCAAGGCTTCTTCCTCCGTGCCGGAGCAGACATCGCCGCATGATGATGTCGAGGTCGCGCTGCTCGAGATCTGGGGTGAACGCTTCGATGCGGCGAAGGTCACGCTCGATGACGACTTCTTCGAACTCGGAGGCGACTCGCTGGCGGCGGTATTGCTTGTGTGCCTCGTCAACGAGCGGTTGGGGATTGATCTTCCGATTTCCCTCCTGTTCGAGCACCGCACGATTCGAGCGATGGCAGAAGCGATACGCGAGAACAGGTCCGGAGGATCGCGGTTGCAATGTTTGAACGCCGGCTCGGAGGGAATTCCACTGGTCCTCGTGCATCCGGCGGGCGGCACCCTGTTTTGCTATCGCGATCTCGTTGCTCGTCTGCCCGAACACCGGCCGGTATACGGGATTGAGGCTGCCGGACTGAGACCTGGCGAGCAACTTCCGTCCAGCGTCGAAGAAATGGCTGAAACCTATCTGGCAGCCGCGTCCGGCAGCCTTGGAAAAAGTCCTATGCATCTGGCCGGCTGGTCGTTCGGCGGGCTTGTCGCGTTCGAAATGGCCCGCCAGCTCGTTGAACAGGGGCAGGCCCCGGCAAGTCTCACGCTCATTGACACCCCCGCAACTCCCGTCACTCAGGACGCCAACGAAGATGCCGCGGTGCTGGCCGCAGTGGCCGGGACGCTGGGAATTGACCCCGCGGAGTTCATTGCGCGGGCCGGGCGGGCGTTGCCGGATGCGATCGGCAACGCCGCCGCGCAGCTCGGGGTCGCGGCGCTGTCCGCCGCGCAAATCGAGCAGATAACCGCACTCGCCCGCAACGTCCGCAGGTTGAGAAAGGACTATCGGCTCCGGCCCCTTGCGGTCCCCATGACGCTGATCCGCGCCACCGCCGGCCGGTTGTCTGACGGCAATGCGTTTGACTGGTCGCACGCGATGGATCGCCCCGTACCGGTAATTTACTTGTCCGCGACCCATGATACGGTTCTTCACCCGCCGCATGTCGATCAGGTTGCCGAATTCTTTCGCGGCGTAGTCAAGGGCTAGCGTGATGGCACAGGAGCGCGAGGGCTCCATGGTCGAAGGCTCCGGAATACCGGACCTTTCGGCCGCGATCGCAATAAGTCTCATTGTACAAACCACAATTTCGCTCAACATCGCCAGCGTTCCCGTGCTTGCGCCGGCATTGGCGGCGTCCCGAAACTGGAACGTCGGATTGATTACCTTTTACGCCCCGCTGCTCTGCGTGGCGGGGCTGGTCTCGAGTTTTGCCGTTCCGAAGCTGCTGCAAATGTTCGGAGGAATGGGCCTTAGCCTGTGGTGCCTGGCATCGACCGCGATCGGCCTGCTTTGCCTGCTGCTGCCGTCTCCTTTTGTTGTCGTAGCCGCCCCGCTGGTGATCGGGCTCGGTTATGGCGCGATGAATCCGGCGAGCTCGCAGATTCTGGGGCCTCGCACTTCGCCGCGGACGGCCGGTCTGGTGATGTCGATCAAGCAAACCGGCGTGCCGCTTGGCGGCGTAGCCGCCGGATTTCTCGTGCCGCTGATCGCGCTGCATTCCGGATGGCATTCCGCAGTGTTGCAGCTGGTGCTTGGAAGCCTGGTACTGCTTGCGCTTTGCCTTCCCACGATAGGTTGGCTCAATGGACCCAAGGCCATCACCGCGCAGCCCCGATACCGGCCGCTGGAGCCGCTCAAACAGTTGCTCGCCATTCCGCGGATGAAAACGCTGCAGGTTGCGTCGATGGCCTTTGTCGCCATGCAAGCGTGCCTGCGATCGTTTTTCACTGTCTATCTGGTGGACGGGCTGGGATTCGATCTGGCCACCGCGGGCCTGGCCTTCGGGATGTCTCAGGCGGCCGGGATTGTCGGCCAGATCGTGTGGGCGGCGGCCTCGGACCGGCTGCTGAGCGCCCATGCCGTCATGGGCATCATCGGTGTCCTGATGACGGCCGCCGCCATGCTGACCGCCGCTCTGACTCGCCAGTCATCGCTCTATTGGATTCTGGCCGTGGCCATGATGTATGGCGTGAGCGCTGCCGGCTTCATCCCGGTGATGTTGGGCGAGGTCGCCCGGCGCGTGCCCGCCGGTCAGGTCGGTGCCTTGACCAGCGGCGCTAATCTTTTTCTGATAGCCGGCATTCTCACAGGACCGCTTCTGTTCGGCGCCGTCGTATCGCAAGCGGGCTATCCGGCGGCCTTCATCGCGCTTGCAATGTGCACCATGGCGGCATCGGTTCTTGTGGGAAGATCTCGTGCATTATAACCTTGACAAAGCAGATTGAGAGGGCGTATTGTTCCTAGCATTGGAGCAACCCCATGACCGACCTGCTTAAAAACCCGATCTTCCTAGACGAAACCAAAGCCCGCGATTGGCTTGAAAGCCGCGTCTGGGCGAATGGCCGAGTCTGTCCGCATTGCGGCAACTCCGATCAGGACAAGATCACCAAGCTAGAGGGCAAGGCGCACCGTCCCGGCGTGTATCAGTGCAACGAAACCCAATGCCGCGAGCAGTTCACCGTGACCGTTGGAACGGTTTTCGAGAGCAGCAAAATCCCGCTTTCCAAGTGGCTTGCCGCGCTGTTCCTCATGACCGCTTCCAAGAAAGGCATCAGCGCGCATCAGGTCCACCGCATGTTGGGCATTTCGTACAAATCAACTTGGTTCCTGATGCACCGCTTGCGTGAGGCGATGCGTACAGGCGGCCTAGAGCCGCTCGGTGGTGAGGGTAAAATCGTGGAGGCCGATGAGACCTATTTCGGCAAAGCCGAGACACAGCGCGTTTCTCCGCAGCGCAAAGGCCGTCCCTTCACCAAGAACCGCAAACTTAAGAACGACCGTCCCATTGTTGCGCTGATCGAGCGCGGCGGCAGCGTCCGTTCCTTTCATGTTGCGGTTGCCGATGCTGATACTGTGGTTGGCATCGTGAGCCGCAACGTTCGCAAAGAGAGCCGACTTCAAACCGACGAAAGCAAGCTGTACAAGTTCATCGGCGGTTTTTACGCCGCCCATGAGACCGTCAATCACAGCATCAAGGAATATGCGCGCGGTGATGTGACGACCAACACAATCGAGAGCTACTTTTCAGTGTTCAAGCGTGGAATGCGCGGCACCTATCAGCATTGCAGCGAGAAGCATTTGCATCGTTATCTGGCCGAGTTCGATTTCCGCCACAACAACCGCACCGCGCTAGGCGTTGACGATACCGCCCGCGCCGATCAGTTGGCCAAGGGCATCGTTGGCAAGCGCCTCACCTATCGACGGCCTAACCAAAAAGACATTCCGTTTTAAGGCCGAACGCTTCCTGCGCTGGAAGAAAAAGCAGCCAAAACCCAAACCGAAATTCGTCAAATACTGGCGGACAAAGTAGGGGTGTGAATTGTGCACAAAACGTGAACCGGATCGACTCCCGGTTGCGGTTCCATGGCAGGATCGATCTTGAGTGATTCGGGGGGAAACCGCCGGCGCCAACCGGCGGCCCCGAATCGCTCATTAACCCGAGGGACGGGTCATGAGCTGAGTGTGGTGAACAACCCATCATTGGGATTCTGCACGAAAGGTCAAGAGCCGCCCTCATTTATAGGAGGGCCAAATGGCCTGTTTCGCAGTCAAGTACCAACTTAACGAAGCTAAAGATTATCCTCCGCTGTGGGAAGAAATGACGAGGCTTGGTGGACACAAAGTCCTCCGGTCTTTCTATTTTTTAGACCTCAATACAACCGCCGAAATTTTGCGCAATCATCTGAAGAACTTCATCGACGATGATGACGCTGTGGTGGTGGTTCCCTTCTCAAGCAGGCCTTTTACAAGAAAAGCGTTCCAAGGAACGCAGGCTTGGATCGACGCTAGGTTCTAGTCGTCGGTAGCGTAAGATGGACGGCGGCCATACCGCCGTTCATCAACGTAAATCGTCATGCGAAGCAAAGACGCGAGAGCACCTAAAATTTTAGCGCGCATCGGGGGATCGCTTTCGTTTAGATTTCTTGGCCGCCTTTTTCTTCTTCGCTGCCCGATGCTGCGGCGGACTTTTCGCAACCACGCCAGCGGCGCGCTCGAAGCGCTGCCATGCGTCGGGGTGAAATTCAACGTCTTTATCCGGTTGCTTCGCCAAGGCTCACTCCATGAAACCCAATAAGCAAAACGAACTCTACGCCAACCTCATGGATGAAGTGAAGGTGCGAATTGACGCCATCAATTACGCTGCACAAGGTTTTATACGATTGCCAACTCCAATCGTCCGAGAGTTTTGCTACCTCCAGCTTCGCCTGCTTTGCGAGTTGATAGCGCTTAGCTGCTTGGTGGCACACGGCGACATTACATTCCTTCAACCGCACAAATTAGGACGAAGCTATTCTGCGGAAGATATATTTGAACGGCTCACCAAACTGCGGGAACATTTTTATCCTGTAGCGGTGAAACAAACCCCGAAGGACGGCGGGATCAGAGGATTTAACCTGGAAGGCATTAATCCGTCGCCCTTGGACAAGCACGACCTACTCAAACTATACGGGCACACCCATAAACATTTGCATCGCGGGTCCCTTAAAAAACTTCTCGAATCCGCAACCCCGATTGACATCACTATCAACATGCCAGAGATCGTCGGATGGGCGCAGAAAATTAATGACCTGCTTGCCTGTCACCTCATCGCTATTAACGAGGACAAGGTCATCATCTGCATGCTGAGAAATGCAGATGATAATTTTAAGGTTCAAGTGGCTACCGCTGAGAGGCCGACCGAACCTTTGTGATTCGAAGTGGCATCTTCCGCTTGCCCCTAGAGAGCAGCACTACATCACCCCGGCGGTAGCCCGCCGTAGGGACCAACGTCAAAGCAGAGATAACGGGCGCGCCATCCCCTTGCGGGGCGGCAGCGGTATGCTCCTGAGCCGCTTGCTTTGTCAAGGTTATAATGCTCAAGATCTCCCCGGGTTCGTTCGCCGGCGGATGTCTGATCCCGTTTGGATCTAGATCTTCATCCCTTCGACCTAAATCCTCGCGGCTGTTGCTACCAAACCGTTGGCGTCCATAATTGACGCTCTTCGGCCAGGGTTGAACAAATGACAGCGAACAGAACCGTCAATCTGGCAAGCGCATTTGTCCAAACCGCGGATCGGCACGGCGTGGTCCAGCGCAATGCCGATGCCGGATCGGAGAAGGTGCTGGATATCACAAGGCTCGTTGCCCGGTTGCGGAAGCAAGACAGCATCATTCTGACGGTCGAGGGCGGGCGCGCCGTTACACGCACGCATGGCCAGCTTCATTCCGATGTTCAGGCCGCCTGCATCACGCTTCGCGACTGGGGCGTCCGGGCGGGCATGCGGATCGGCATTCGCGCGCCCAATTGCTACCGATGGATTGTATTTGACCTGGCGCTGATCGAGCTTCGCGCGGTGTCGGTCGCCTTTACGGATGACTTTCAACACGATGCGCTTGAGGACCTGATCAAGCGGTATCAACTCTCCTTGATGTTGATTGCCGGCAACGAACGATCGCCGCACTACGACGCCCTTCCAGCCATCGCCTACATCGACGTTATCAAGCCTGGGGTCCGCGCGCTTGATCAAGGACTGCGAATAGTTGATGCGGCTTTCAGCCATCCGTGGATGACCTTTTCCTCGGGATCCTCGGGAGGAGTGAAGGGACTGCTGCTCAATCGAGGCGGGGTCGAGAGCAACGTCGATCTTCTGGTACGCCAGGCCGTTATTCGCCATGATGACCGGCTGCTTCTGTTTCTGCCGATCTCCAACTTCCAGCAACGGGCCATGTACTACGCCGCGCTCTGGTTCGGCTTCGATCTGATCGTCACTGAACCAGCCAGGATGTTTCACGCGCTCAAGGAATTCCGGCCTACCATATTGATCGCCCCACCCACGCTCTACGAGCTGTTCGAATCCCGCGTTCTCAACGCCGCACCGCGAAATTCCTGGGCCGTGCCCTTGCTTGGCCGCGCTCTCAGGCTGTTTCCTCTCGGCGTTTCTCGCCGGAAACTTGCCGGGCGGCTGTTCAACAGCGTCTATGACGCGCTTGGCGGCAACATTCGGCTGATGGTCACGGGCATGGCGCCGATCAAACAATCGACGCTCAACATCTTCGCCGCCATGCAGCTTCCGCTGTTCGAAATATACGGACTGACCGAGGCCGGTTCGATTGCAATCAATCTGCCCGGTGCCCACCGAATCGGATCGGTCGGACGGCCGTTGCCTGGAATCGACGTAAAACTTGCGAAAGACGGCGAGATCATCGTCCGGTCGCGGCCGCCATTCGCCGATGGCTACTTCGAATGCAGCGCGGGAGAGGGCGAGCGAACTTTCATCGGCGATGAATGGGTGGCGACCGGCGATATCGGCCGATTCGATCGGGACGGATACCTCTACGTCGTCGGGCGCAAGAAGGAGATCATCGTCATGTCGAATGGCAAGAAGGTTCATCCGGAGGCGGTTGAGGCAGACATTGACGCGTGCACGGATGTCGCTAAGTCCGTCGTTTTCGGCCGCCCTGGAGTGCCGTTCTTGACGGCGGTTGTGACGACCCGAAGTCCCGGCGACATCGAGGCCAGACGCCGCATCGAGATGCATATCGATTCCTGGTCTCAGCGCAGGCCTGCCTTCGCGGTCGGCAAGGTTGTGTTCAGCGAAACCCCCTTCACGCGCGAAAACGGCTTCCTCCGCCCCAATCTCAAGCTCGATCGCAAACGTATCTGCCAGCATTTTGGCGGCGAACTGACCGAATTTTCCCCTGCCTCCGTGAGGAACGGCATGCCCAGTAACCAGAACTTCGACGATCAGGTGCTTGCACTGATCGCGCAGGCGACGCCATCCAGGTTCAAGAAACCCGTGACGGTGGATCTGCATCTGCAAAAAGACCTGGGCCTGGATTCCATCGCGATTACCTCGCTGGTGTTCCGCCTGGAGGAGGTGTTCGGCATCGATCTCAGCGACGTCGATGTTCGCGAGGTTGGACAGATGAAGACCGTCGGCGACGCGGTTGCCGCGAGCAGGAAGATCGTGGAACTGGCGAACGCCGCCAAGCAGCGAGTGGGAACATAGCGATGGATGCGCTGACACCGGAACGGTCAAACATCATTGATGCACATTGCCATATCGCCTCGATGGACATCATTCCACGGTCGTTCATCGACGGTGCGATTTCCAACGTGGTGACGGCGATGACGGCGCAGGGCCTTCGCGTTTCAGCCTCGAAGCTGGCGAAGATGTACGAAGAGAAGATGAACGATCCGCTCTGCGATGAGCTCGTGGTGGAAATGGAGCGGGCCGGCATCGCCAAGAGCGTCCTGCTCGCCGCCGATTTCAGTTTTGCGTTGAAGGATTGCCGGCTCACCGTGGAGGAATCGTTCGCGCGGCATCGTGCGGTGCTGGCAAAACATCCCGGAAAATTCGAGGTGTTCGGCGGCGTCGATCCTCGCTGGGGAAAGGATGGTCTCGCGCTGTTCGAGAAATCGCTCGTCGATTTTGGGTTCTGCGGATTTAAGGTCTATCCGCCGTGCGGCTTCAGCCCGAGCGACCCCTCGCTGTTTCCCTTCTACGAATTATGCGCCGCGCATCGCGTTCCCGTGCTGTTGCATATCGGCCCGACTTCTCCGGCTCTTTCATTCGAGACGTCGAATCCGTTCCTGGTCGACGGCGCGGCGAGAAACTTCCCGTCGGTCAATTTTATCCTCGCTCACGCGCCTATCAGTTTTCGGGAAGAGTGTGTCATGCTGTGCGGCTATCGGCCCAACGTTTACCTTGACGTCAGCGGCTACCAGTCATCGATCAGGGATGGCGTGGATCGTGCGGTCGGGCACCTTACGTCGCGGGGGATCGATCATAAAATCATCTTCGGCACCGACTGGCCGGTATTCCGGCTGCAAAGCCATCAGAAGATGTTCGTCGACGCGATCGTTGCCGAGCGAGGCCCGCTCTCGGAACTCAGCGACACCGCCAGGGCCGGCGTATTGCATGCCAATATCGAACGGCTGCTGCAGTCCCATGTCCCGGTCGCATCGGCCGCCGTACAATGACGGGACCTGGCTATGGATATAACCGCCCGACTTCACGCCTTGATCGGCCATGCCGTCGATGAGATCCGGCTGCGAGACGGAGATTATCTACGTCGCTTTCCGCTCGCGATGGCTTCCCCGGCGAACATCGCTCACCGCCATTTCAGCAGTGGCGCCTTTCAGCAATACTCTGAAACCGAAGTTGAACGTGCCCTGACGTCGGGTCTGGGGTTGCTCTCGGCCAGCGGATTGACGAATCCGGAGATCGACGACTCCCGGGATCCCATCGGTGAAATGATCGCCGGCAGTGCGGTGGACGCTTTCGCCGGCAACGGAGGCGGTCTGGCGCTGAAGCCATACGCCACACCGCAGGCGGCTTTGCCGGACATCCTGAAAGCCGGGTACGAGGAGCGCCTCACGCCGGGCGGTACGCGTTATTTTCTGAGCCGGCACGGCGAGAGGCCGCTCCTGCTCGTCAACGCGGTTGGCATACCTCTGAAATTGTGGTCGAGGTTCATTGGCGATCAATCGCATCCATACCGGATTCTGATCGTAGAGGGCCGGTCCGGCGATCTGATCCGCGGCGGCATCGAACGCCATGCGGAATTATTCGATGACGCCCGCGACATTGGGGACGCCATCGATCACGCCGATATCGAACAGTTGGATGTGCTGGCGTGGTGCAATGGCGCCAAGGCCGCAATCGCCCTGACCGAATTCTGCACGAAGATCCGATCGCTCACGCTGCTGTCGCCGTCGCTGCTCGGTATCCATGGCGTCGAGCCCCGCCTCAGTCCGTTTGAAGACAACATGCTGAGGATATTTGCTGCCGTCACGGCAAAGCCGCCTCTCGCCGACATGCTGGTGGGGACGCTCAAGCTGCAGGGCAGACAACCGGATTGGGACGAGTTTCGCGACGACCCCTCCGCACGGGCCGCAACCCTGTTCCGGCTTCCGGCCAGGGATAACGCCGAGGCTCTGCTCGCGCCGATGTCGCGGGGCGATTACCTGATCAATTACGGCAAGCGGGTTGCCACGGATTCGCGCTATCCGATCCACCAGGGTTTGCAAAAGCTTCAAATGCCGATGCTGGTGATCACCGGCGACCAGGACAATATGGTCGAGAACGCCTTCACGCGGGCCGCGCTTCAACAGTGGAGCCACGGCGGTATCCATGCCAGCGTCAAGGGCGCCAGCCACTATATCCAGGACCTGCAATACGTCTATTTCCGCGCCTTGCTGGAGCAGTTCCACGGATTTGGCGGCGCACCTAAGTCATTGGCGCGCGTGCAGATCGAGTCGCTTTAGCGAGCCGGCGCGTCGTGCAATCTATCTGCGGCGCTGAGCCGCTGGCGCGCGATCGTCGCAAAATACGCCGCCCCTTTCTCCAGCAGTCCGTCGTTGAAGTCGTAATGCGGATTGTGCAACGGGGTGCTGCCGGCTTCGCCGTCGACGCCGCTGCCGATGAACATGTAGTTACCGGGAATCACGCGCAGGAAGGTCCCGAAGTCCTCCGACGCCAGCAGCGGCGCGCAATTGGCGTCTACATCGGCCGCACCTGCGACCGCGGTCGCGGCGCGGATCGCCGGCTCGACATTTTCCGTCCAATTCACTGTCGGCTCGAACTCATGGGTGTAGGCGAAGCTGTGCCGTGCGCCGTGCGCGGCGCAGATGCCGGCGGCGATCGCACCCATGCGCTGCTCGATCAGCGCCTGGACCTTGGGCGAATAGCTCCGCGTGTCGCCCTTGAGCGTGACGCGGCCGGGAATGACGTTGCGAATGCCGTCGGTGATGAATTCCGTTACCGACACGACGCCCTGTTCGATCGGGTCGAGGCTGCGAGCGATCACCGTCTGCAAAGCCAGCACGATCTCGGATCCCGTGACGATGGGATCGACGCCCATATGAGGACGCGCCGCATGTGTGCCCCGCCCCTCGATATCGATAACGAAATTATCCTCCGACGCCATGATGCCGCCCGCGCGCGTGGCGAACCGTCCGAACGGCAGACTTGGCATGTTGTGGACGCCGTAAATCTCCTCCATGGGAAATCGCCGCAGCAGGCCGTCGTCCAGCATCGCTTTGGCGCCGCGGCCATGCTCTTCGGCCGGCTGGAACACGAAATGGACGATGCCATCGAACCCCGGCGCCGCCGACAGCAATTTCGCCGCTCCAAGCAGCATCGCCATGTGGCCGTCGTGGCCGCAGGCGTGCATCTTGCCCGCGACCTGAGAGGCATAGGGACGATCGACGGCCTCCTGGATATTGAGCGCATCCATATCGGCCCGAAGACCGATCGCGCGATTGCCGGTCCCGGCGCGCAGCGTCGCCACCACACCTGTTCCGGCAATGCCGCGATGAACTTCAAGGTCGAATGACGCCAGCGTCTCGGCAAGGAATGCCGAGGTATGATGCTCCTCAAAACCGGTTTCCGGGTGGGCGTGCAAATAATGCCGCCACGACTTCATCTGCGGTGCGATATCGGAAATGCCAACCATCGGCCAACCCTCACTGCCAAGGATCGATGATGCAAATATAGGTTGAGAAGCGCTTGCGCGGAATGGGCAATTCAATGGATCATCGGTCCATAACGTTCAATTGCCGCGAAAATTGGCTGGATTGTCGATGAACCAGAAGTTCGAACTCGATCGCAAGGACTGGCAGATCCTGGAAGCCCTGCAGGCCAACGCGCGATGCTCCAATACCGAAATCGGCAAGCGGATCGGGCTGTCGCAACCTGCCGTCACTGCGCGCATCCAGCGGCTCGAACAAGCCGGGATCATCGAGGGCTACACGGCACGTCTCAACCCGAAGCGGATCGGCGCTGAAATCACTGCGGTCATCCGCTTGCGGCCCCAGCACTCCGTGCTCCCGCAATGCCTCAAGGCGTTCGACCGCATGCCGGAGATCATCGAGGTCAGCCGCATGACCGGCGACGAATGCTTCCTGCTCAAGGCGGTCGTGGGCAAGATGGCCGAACTGGAAGCCGTGATCGATCGGCTGCTTCATTTTGGCCCCGTCACCACGTCGATCGTGCTGGCGTCATACCCGCCGAAACCGTTGCGCCCGCGGGCATAGCGAACCGCAGCCGGCTTTCCCGGCGCTGTTTCCAATCAGGCTGATTCAAGGGAGAAATGGTGCTGCCGAAGTCATTCAATCTGATCGCGCTCGAACAATTCCTTCTTGGCCGAACCATCGCCTTGATCTTCAATGATGCGGAGTTGCTTTCCATCTCCGACAACCTCAAAGAAAATCTTGTCGTCTTTCGGATCCTCGCGCCAGCGGCCAGGCTCGGAAGCCCAAATCACACGATTACCTTCGATCTTGCACCGATAGTGCCAAACGAAATTGTCGATTGGCCGGACATAGCTCAAAAATAGAACATCGCCGGCTACTCTGGTCACTCGGACAATCTTCGGATCGCGGTCCATGATCGACGCAATGGCCGTTCGACAAATCGCTTCGGGCGCGAACGGTGGCACAGCGTCCGCCGCCGAAGGCGCGACATATCCGACCAGCGCCGAAAACGTCGCGATCTGACAGGCAAATGACATTGCGCGTACACCGTTCATTTGAGGCACTTGATTCCTGTCGCCGATCGGTCGAATAGTTCAGGGAGAACTGGTGCTGCCAGACAGGATTGAACTGTCGACCTCTCCATTACCAATGGAGTGCTCTACCACTGAGCTACGGCAGCATGCGCCAGACACGGAATCGGCCAAAAAAGGCCTCCTAGGCGGGCCGATCCTTGCCACAAGGCCAAAGCCCGCGCAAGCGCGGCAGGTCCGCGGGAGGCACATAAAGGCGAGCCAAAATCAGCGCTGAGCCGCCGCGGCCGCCTTTAGCCGGGCCAGTTCCGGCCCGATCCGGTTCCCCATCTCGTCCCCCAGCGCCTGCAACGCCTTGATCGGCCTGATCATCACCTCGAATTCGATCATTTCGCCTGATGGGTTGAACTTGATGAGGTCGATGCCCTTGAGTTGCCATTTCCCGATATTGGCGCTGAATTCCAGGGCGGCGTCGTGGGAGCCGGCGACGAATTCGCGGTGATAGCGGAAATTCTCGAAAATCTGCACCACGGTGGTCAGCACCAGCAGGGTCGCACTGCGTCCGGGAATCGGCGATTGCACGAATGGCGAGCGAAACACCATATGTTCGGCGAGCAGCGGCCGCAGCAGTTCCTGATTTCCGGTGGCGACGAATGCGTGCCACCCGTTCAGGGTTTGTTGCGGCAGCGGCGCCAGTGACTGGTTTTTATCCATCAAAATAGTCTCCACCAACACGCGAGCAAGCCGACGATGAACGATGAGCGGGACAAACGCGAGGGCAAAAATCCAGCAAAGCATCCAAGGCAGGATCGACTGAAACTGGCCTTGCGCGAAAATCTCAAGCGGCGAAAATCGCAGGCCAGGGAACGCGGCGAGACGACCGCTCGCAATGATGATAAGCCGCCACGTGACGAGAGCAGAAAAGAAGCAGACTGAAATGCAGCGTGAGACCGACATGGGCGCAGACCCCGCGACCGGAATCAAAACAGACGGAGCGGCTTCGGCGTCCGCGTTGTTTCCGCGTCACGAGCAGACATTTCCCGCACTGACGGCGCCGGAGATCGCGCGCATGCGCCGGTTCGGCGAGGTGCGCCGCTATTCCGACGGAGATTTGCTGTTCGAGACCGGCAAACCCGGCCCTGGCATGTTCGTGATCCTGTCCGGCCATGTCGCCATCACCCAGCGCGACGGCCTCGGCCATGTCACGCCGGTGATCGATCAGGGCCCGGGTCAATTCCTGGCCGAGATCGGCCAGCTCTCCGGCCGCGTCGCGCTGGTCGATGGCACCGCCGAAGGCGACATCGAAACCCTGCTGATCCCGCCGGAGCGGTTGCGCGCGCTGCTGGTCGCGGAAGCGGATCTCGGCGAGCGCATCATGCGGGCGCTGATCCTGCGCCGGGTCAACCTGATCCAGGGCGGCGTCGGCGGGCCGGTGCTGATCGGCCCGTCCAGTTCACGCGACGTAATTCGACTGCAGGGATTTCTCACCCGCAACGGATATCCGCATCATCTGCTGGACCCGGTTTCCGACAAGGACGCAGCCGATCTGGTGGCGCGCTACACGCCAACGCCGCAGGATCTGCCGCTGGTGGTCGCGCCCGATGGCACCGTGCTTCGTAATCCGAAGGAATCCGAAATCGCGCGGGCGATGGGCATGCTGCGGGCGCTGGCCAAGGACAAGGTATATGATGTCGCCATTGTCGGCAGCGGTCCTGCCGGACTGTCTACGGCAGTCTACGCCGCATCCGAAGGACTTGCGGTCGCGGTCTGCGACGCGCGGGCGTTCGGCGGACAGGCCGGCGCCAGCGCGCGCATCGAGAATTACCTCGGCTTTCCAACGGGAATATCAGGAATGGCGCTGACGGCGCGCGCCTATAATCAGGCGCAGAAGTTCGGTGCGGACATCATGATTCCGATCGAGGTCAAGTCGCTCGATTGCAGCCGCGACGATGGCGCCTTCGCGCTGACGCTCGAGGACGGCGAATTATTGCGGGCAAAATCGATCGTGGTGGCGAGCGGCGCGCGTTATCGCCGTCCCGAGATCGAAAATCTCGACCGGTTCGAAGGCCGCGGCGTCTGGTACTGGGCCTCGCCGATCGAGGCGCGGCTGTGCACGGAGCAGGAGATCGTCCTTGTCGGCGGCGGTAACTCCGCGGGGCAGGCGGCGGTATTTCTGGCAAGTCACGCGCTGAGGGTTCACATGGTGATCCGCGGCGGCGGCCTCGGCGCCAGCATGTCGCGCTACCTGATCGAGCGCATCGAGGCCACGCCGAATATCGAACTGGTTTTCAACACCGAAGTGGTCGGGCTCGAAGGCACGGAAGACGGTTCGCTTGAACGGGTGCGCCTGCGTAGCCGGCTGTCGGCTGAAGAGAGCACGATGAACATCCGCAATCTGTTCCTGTTCGTCGGCGCCGACCCCGCCACCAGCTGGCTCGACGGCTGCGGCGTCATGGTCGATCGCGGAGGTTTTGTGGTAACCGGCGAGGATTGCAGGAAGGGCAGCCAATTGACCTCGGCGCTGGAAACCTCCGTGCCCGGCGTGTTCGCGGTCGGCGACGTGCGCTCGGGATCGGTCAAGCGCGTTGGCGGCGCAATCGGTGAGGGCGCGCAGGTGGTGGCGGCGCTGCACGGATTTCTCGGCGACACGGCGCGGCCGGCGCTTTAAGGTTCGGAGGTCAAATGGCAAAGGGCTGCACCCACATCGCTGGAATTCGCGACGTCACGCCGAGCGCGCTCGGCTGCGAGGAATGCCTGAAAAGCGGCAGCGTGTGGCTGCATTTGCGAATCTGCCGGACTTGTGGCCACGTCGGCTGTTGCGACGATTCGCCCAACAAGCATGCCACCAAGCATTTCCACGCGACCGCTCATCCGGTCATCGAAGGCTACGATCCGCCGGAAGGCTGGGGCTGGTGCTACGTTGATGAAGTGCTGTTCGACCTGTCGAACCGCAAGACGCCGCACAACGGTCCGATCCCGCGCTACTACTGATTTCAACTGTCGTCCCCGCGAAAGCGGGGACCCATAAACGCCGATGCTCGTTGTTGTACTCGCTACGGCCCCAGCCTTCTCAAAACAGCCGCTGGTGGTTATGGGTCCCCGCCTTCGCGGGGACGACGCACCTTCATTCAACCAAGGAAAATAGGACGCAATCCGTGATGAGAATTTGCCGTGCCGTCGCCGCTGTCGTGCTGATCGCTCTGTCCGTCATCTTGATTTATTCAGGCAAAGCATTCGCGCAGGCACCGCAAAGCAAGTTCGCGGAGGTCGATGGCGTCAGATTGCATTATCTGACCGCCGGCAAGGGCGATCCCGTCCTGCTGCTGCACGGTTACGCCGAGAGCAGCCATATGTGGCTGCCGCTGATCGCAAAGCTCGCCAGCAGTCACACCGTGATAGCGCCCGACCTGCGCGGTTTCGGTCAATCGGCAGCACCTGCAGGCGGCTACACCAAAAAGGAAATGGCGCAGGACATTCACGCGCTGATGGTCAAGCTCGGCTATCCCAAGGTCCGCCTTGTCGGTCACGATATCGGGCTGATGGTGGCCTATGCCTATGCCGCGCAATACCCAAGCGAAGTCGATCGCATCGTGCTGATGGATGCCTTCCTGCCCGGCGTCGGCGACTGGACGCACGTCTGGCTCTTGCGCGACCTCTGGCATTTCCATTTCTACGGCAAGACGCCGCTTGCGCTGGTTACCGGGCGCGAGCGCGTCTATCTCGAACATTTCTGGAATGATTTCGCCGCCGATCCGAAAAAGTCGCTGTCGGAGGCCGACCGGAAATTCTACGCGAGCGAATATGCCAGGCCCGGCCATATGGCCGCCGGGATGGAAGTTTTTCGCGCGTTCGAGAAGGATGCCGCGGATTTCGCAGGCTTTGCCAAAACGCCGCTGCCTATGCCGATGCTGGTGCTCTCGGGAGAGAAAGCGGGCGGAAATTTCCTGATCGAGCAGGGGAAACTCGTCGATGGCAATGTCGAAGGCGTGATCGTCAAAGGTTCGGGGCACTGGCTGATGGAAGAAGCGCCGGATCTGGTCATCCCGAAGCTGGCCGAATTTCTGAATCGCTAGGCGGCTGCCTGCGGACAAAATCACGTTGCAATGGAAGCACTTAAGACCCATGCCCGCCGATTGCGCGATTTGACTTGCGCGGCTTGCGGCAAAGTGGCGGCAAACGACGACAAAACCGAAGCAAAAACCTGAGCTTAGGGACTAATCTCCATAAGGCTCAACACCTTATGCGTCTTGCGCCGGCGTTGCGGCAAACCAGGGGCAAACTTGCGACATCGTATTCGGAGCGTCCGATGCATGCAACTGCATCCGGATTTTTGCGCGGGGACGAGATCGCACATAACGGGTTCGTGACGCCATGCAATTGCGGAAAACATTCCGCAGAAAAGCCGCGTGGTGGCAACCTTTCGCTGGGCATGCGCATAAATTGAACGATGTGCCCGGGATGACGGCAGGTCTGCCACTCTGTGAATAGCAATTCCCCGCGGAGCGTCGTAGCATTCGAGCGGTTCTAAACGGGGGAGTGCATCATGATTTTGGGGTTGAGCCTTTCGACATTTGTGCTTGTGCACGTGATCATCAGCCTGATCGGGATCGCGGCGGGCTTCGTCGTGATGTTCGGAATGTTGGGCTCCAACAGGATGCCGGGCTGGACCGCGCTATTCCTGCTGCTGACGATTTTGACCAGCGCCACAGGTTTTCTGATTCCGCCGCTGGTGTCCGAGAAGCTGCTGCCCTCGCACATCATCGGCGCGCTCTCGCTGGTGCTGCTGGCGGTCGCGTGTTTTGCGCTCTACAGCCAAAATCTTGCAGGGTCGTGGCGCTGGGTCTACGTGCTGACCGCGCTGCTTTCGCTTTATCTCAATACGTTCGTGCTGGTGATCCAGAGTTTCCTGAAAGTACCGGCGCTGCATGCGCTGGCGCCCAGCGTGCCGCCAAGCGAGCCGCCGTTCGCGATTCTCCAGGGCATCGTATTGGTGTTCTTCATCGTCATGATCATCGGCGCAATCAGGCGGTTTCGGCCGCTGGCGGTGATGGAGTTCTGATCCGACCAAGCCGCGCATGGCGACGATCAAGACCACGGACGGCGCCGGGATTCATCAAGGGAAAAAATGAAGGTCATCCTGTTCGGCGCAACCGGAATGGTAGGCCAGGGCGTGCTGCGCGAATGCCTGCTCGATTCCGGCGTCGAGAGCGTGCTCGCGGTCGGGCGCAGCCCGACCGGGCAGACGCATTCCAAGCTGCGCGAACTGAAGCACAATAATTTCTACGATTTCTCGGGAATCGAATCCGAGCTCACCGGCTACGACGCCTGCTTCTTCTGCCTCGGCGTCTCCTCGATCGGCATGGACGAGGAGCGCTACCGCCATCTCACCTACGACCTCACGCTGGCCGCGGCGACGACGCTGGCAAAACTCAACCCGGGCATGGTGTTCACCTACGTCACCGGCCGCGGCACCAACTCTAGCGAACAAGGCAAGCTGATGTGGGCGCGGGTCAAGGGCAAGACCGAGAACGACCTGCTCAAGCTGCCGTTCAAGGCCGCCTACATGTTTCGCCCCGCGGCGATCCAGCCGCTGCACGGCGTGCGGTCGAAGACTGCCTGGGTTCATGCGACTTATGCCGCGACCGCGCCGCTATGGTCGCTGCTGAACCGGATCGCGCCGGCGTATGCGACGACGACGGAGAAGGTGGGGCGGGCGATGATCAAGGTCGCGCGGGAGGGGTATCGGAAGCGGGTGCTGGAGAGTGAGGATATCAACGCGATCTGAGCCGTCATTCCGGGGCGCGCGAAGCGCGAGCCCGGCATCCATAACCACGATGGGTGTGACGGCCAGCGTAGCCCGCATGAGCGTAGCGATATACGGGTTGGCGGGTCCCGCATGTCGCTTTGCTCATGCGGGCTACGCTTGCTGACCGGCTCATACAGCTCGTCGTCCCCGCGAAGGCGGGGATCCATAACCGCCAATGGTTATTGTTCACGACGTTGTTCCGCGAGTGGCGAACACCTTTCGGATCATCCGCACGGAGGGTATGGGTCCCCGCCTTCGCGGGGACGACGTGGTGAGAGATGGGGTGCGCGCGAAACCCATCTTCCAATCCGCGGCAAAGCGATGGGCTTCGCAAAGGCTCAACCCATCGTACGGGCTAGTGTATCATTAGAGTAGCATGACCCGATGACGGTATGGATAACGATGAACGAGCGGTTGAAGTTATTACGAGAAAGGTGCCGCTCACCCATCGTTCAGCAGCGTCCACGGCTCGACCGCGAGCGCCTCTGCGATCCGGGCGACGATATCGATCGACACGCCGCGCTGCGCGCGCTTGATCGAACTGACATAAGTCCGATCGGCGTCGCTTTCGTGCGCGAGCGCTGGCTCAGGCCATGCACAGCGCGCAGCTTGCCCATGTTCGCGGCCAGAACGTCGCGTAGCGGTCCCTTCTGTGCCCGTTCACGAACGTCATCATGCCAATCGACGGGGTAAAGGCGACTGCTTTTAAGGTACATTCAAGCGAGGAGTGTTCGACATGCGTGTTGGCTGGCCCCGCATGTCGCATTGCTTATGCGGCTACGAAGATGTCGGATCAACTCGTAGGGCGGATTAGCGAAGCGTGATCCGCCGATTACGATGCGGCCAAGATGGCGGATTACGCGGCGCTAATCCGCCCTACGGGCTTCGCTTCCTAAACCAGTTCCAGCCGCAACGTCCGCCCCACCATCCGGGCCGCGCGCTGCAAGGTGGCGATGGTTACGTTGCCGTCCTTCGGATCGAGCAGGCGGCTGATCTGGCTGCGGCTTGTCTTCATCCGCTCGGCAAGACGCTTGCGGGACATCTTGCCGGCCTTCATGGCCTCGGTGAGTTGCCATGCCAGCACTTCCTTGATGGCGGTGGCCTCGAACTCTTCAAGCTTGCCCTCGTCTTTCAGGAAATCGTCAAGCGCGGTGAGCTTGCTCGGCGAGCGAGCGGCTTTCTTTTTCTTTTTGATGCGAACGTTCGTCATGGTTCGAATTCCTTCCTCCTCCTGCGGGCGAGCGCCAGTTCGTCGTCCGGTGTTTTCCGGCTCTTCTTGATGAACCCGTGCAGAACCACAATGCAGCCTTCCAAACCGCAAAACAGCACGCGGGCGATCCGGCCGCTGGGCAGGTTGGTTCGAACTTCACACAACCCGTCGCCCATCGGCCGGCACAACGGCATCCCGACCGGCCATCGGAATTGCACCCGCATCAGGTCCAGACCGATTGCGTTGCGGTCCCGCTCATCGAGCCCGCGCAGCCAGTCGCGAACGACTTCCGCGCCGCCGCCGGTCCGATAGAACATCATCGGAATTTTGCGGGGCGGTTCAGCAGCCATGTTGGCCCTTATATGGTTCATGTACCATGAAAAGTACACCGCGAGCAATGAAATTCAATCTGGCGAGTTGTAGATGATTTATTGCGCGGTTGAACTGCACGCGTATCGCGAGGGGTGCCGCACCATCGCGGTTTAGGCTTAGCTCCGAGGCCACTCAGGCCGCGCGGCCGTGCCGCATGTTGCTTTGCTCATGCGGGCTACGCTTGCTGCGCACTCAGATTTGAATCGCCCCCCAACCGCCGGCCATCTATGGTGCGCTTATGCGGCGCCTCGTATTTCTGTTCATTGCCATCGTCCTGTCGTTGCTGCCGGCCATAGCACCCGCGGCGCCCGTTCATAAACGGCCGGCGCCGCGCTGGCATGGCTACGGCTTCCTGCCGGGCTATCATCAGCCGCCGAACAACAGCCTTCCGGATTACAAGCAGAAAGCCTCGGTGTTGCGCGCGGATCGCCGCAACCGGCGCCCCTGGTATATCGATCCGACCCCGGAGTATTACGGGACCGATGGTGACTGGCATTATTTCGGCCGACCCGGCTTTTACGGCGGCCGCTACAATGGCGGCAGCTTCGGCCCGTGCTGGACGCGGACGCCGATCGGGCCCGTCTGGAATTGCGGCTGAAGCTATTGCTAGATCGTCATTCCGGGTCTCACCCAAGAAGGCGCATCCCGGAATGACGGTAAATGGGGCCAAACCTCATCAAATCGCCGCAAATCTCGCCGCTTTTGCCATCGGGCCCCCAGCGCCCTATACTTTACGCATAGCAAAACAGCAGGAATTGGCATGGATCGCATTCGCATCGTCGGCGGCGCTAAGCTCAACGGCACCATTCCGATCTCCGGCGCGAAGAACGCGGCGCTGCCGTTGATGATCGCGGGGCTGCTGAGCGAGGAGACGCTGATCCTCGACAACGTGCCGCGGCTTGCCGACGTAGCCCAGTTGCAGCGCATTCTCGGCAATCACGGCGTCGACATCATGTCGGCGGGCAAGCGGCCCGGCGATCATGAATATCAGGGCCAGACCCTGCATATTTCAGCGGCCAACATCATCGATACCACCGCGCCCTATGAGCTGGTGTCGAAAATGCGCGCCAGTTTCTGGGTGATCGCGCCGCTCTTGGCGCGCATGCATGAAGCAAAAGTGTCGCTGCCCGGCGGCTGCGCCATCGGCACCCGTCCGGTCGATCTGTTGATCATGGCGCTGGAAAAACTCGGCGCCGAGCTCACCATCGACGGCGGCTATGTGATCGCGAAGGCGCCCGGCGGCCTCAAGGGTGCGTCGATCGAGTTTCCGAAGGTGACCGTGAGCGGCACCCACGTCGCGTTGATGGCGGCGACGCTGGCCAAGGGCACCACGGTGATCACCAACGCCGCCTGCGAGCCGGAAATTCTCGACGTCGCCGATTGCCTCAACAAGATGGGCGCGCGCATCTCGGGCGCCGGCACCAAGCGGATCGTCGTCGAAGGCGTAGCCAGGCTTAAAGGCACCCGGCATACCGTGCTGCCGGACCGGATCGAAACCGGCACCTATGCCATGGCGGTGGCGATGACCGGCGGCGACGTGCAGCTGGCCGGCGCGCGGCCGGAATTGCTGCAGTCGGCGCTCGATATTCTCACCCAGGCCGGTGCGTCCATCACCGTCAACAATGAAGGCATCCGCGTCGCCCGCAACGGCGCCGGCATCAATCCGGTGCAGGTGTCGACCGCGCCGTTCCCCGGCTTCCCGACCGACCTGCAGGCGCAGCTGATGGCCTTGATGGCCTGCGCCAGGGGAAGTTCGCATATCACCGAGACGATTTTCGAAAACCGCTTCATGCATGTGCAGGAGCTGGCGCGGTTCGGCGCGCGGATTCATCTCGACGGCGAAACCGCCACCATCGAAGGCATCGAAAAACTGCGCGGCGCGCCGGTCATGGCGACCGATCTGCGCGCCTCGGTATCGCTGGTCATCGCGGGCCTCGCCGCCGAAGGCGAAACCATGGTCAACCGCATCTATCATCTCGACCGCGGTTTCGAGCGGCTGGAGGAAAAACTCTCCGCCTGCGGCGCCACCATCGAGCGCATCAGCGGGTAACGCGATGATGTCAGGCCAAATCGCCGCGACGCTTTACTCACCTCTCCCCGCTTGCGGGGAGAGGTCGGATGGCATCGAAGATGCCATCCGGGTGAGGGGGACTCTCCGCGAATCCGAGTGCGTGGAGAGTCTCCCTCACCCGAAGCCTTCGCGGAGTTTATCATCGGGCGGCGCTTCGCGCCGATCCGTTGGCTCCGGCTTCGACCTCTCCCCGCAAGCGGGGAGAGGTAAGCAGGAGCCGCTGTCGTGACGCCCCCACCCAAGCTGATCGCGCTCGATGCGGACGACCTCGCGGTGATATCCGCGCATGTGCAGGACGCCCGGGTGCAAACCGGCGATATCATCTGGCGGCAGGGCGAGAAGCGGCTGGTGGTCGGCATGAACCGGCTCGACTGGGAGCAGACGCTTAAGGGAGAGACCGAACCGCGCCGCCTGATCGCGGCATTGCGGTTCGATCGCGTATTGTCGTGCAAGTCGCGCAACATCGACCTCGACGCGCCGGAAACCGCGCTGGAACTGCTCGGAATCGAATTTCATCCGGGCGTGGCGCCCGGCGGCAGCGCGGTGCTGCTGTTCAGCCATGGCGGCGCATTGCGGCTCGATGTCGAATGCCTCGAATGCGAACTGGCCGACTTAGGTCCGGACGATCTCGGAACCGCCGACGCCGGCGAAGGCGCCGAGTCGTCGGGGCTGGATGCCTGATTCGCCACATACCCGCCGTCATCCTGAGGAGCCGCGCCCTTGCGCGGCGTCTCGAAGGACGGCCGCTTGCGCTTGCTTCCATCCTTGGAGGCTCGCCGAAGACGGCGAGCACCTCAGGATGACGGCGGAGTTGTTGTTACAGGGTTGACGGCGATTTGTCGGCGCGCCATTGAGCAGTGGGCCTTTTTGAGACGAGACCCGCCGGAAAGCCTTTCATGCCCGTTCGATTAGACAGCCGCAGCGCCGATTTCCCCGGTCGATTCACCGCGTTCCTCGCGATGAAGCGCGAGGTCTCGGCTGATATCGAGACTGCGACCCGCGCCATTGTCGATGACGTGGCGGCGCGCGGTGACGCGGCGTTGCTCGAGGCGACGCGAAAATTCGACCGGCTGGAACTGGACGCAAGCGGCCTGCGCATCGCGCCCGCCGAAATCGATGCCGCGGTGAAGGCCTGCGACGGCAAAACCCTCGACGCGCTGACATTTGCACGCGACCGGATCGAGGTTTTCCATCGGCGGCAACTGCCGAAGGACGACCGCTTCACCGATGCGCTGGGCGTGGAACTGGGCTGGCGCTGGAGCGCCATCGACGCCGTCGGTCTTTATGTGCCGGGCGGCACCGCGGCCTATCCGTCGTCGGTGCTGATGAATGCGGTGCCGGCGAAAGTGGCGGGCGTCGCGCGCGTCGTGATGGTGGTGCCGTCGCCGGACGGAAAACTCAATCCGCTGGTGCTGGCGGCGGCGCATCTCGGCGGTGTGACGGAGATCTATCGCGTCGGCGGCGCGCAGGCGGTGGCGGCGCTTGCCTACGGCACCGCGACCATCGCACAGGTTTCGAAAATCGTCGGGCCCGGCAATGCCTATGTCGCCGCCGCCAAGCGGCTGGTGTTCGGCAAGGTCGGCATCGACATGATCGCCGGTCCCTCGGAAGTGCTTGTGATCGCCGACCGCAGCGGCAATGCCGGCTGGATCGCCGCCGACCTTTTGGCGCAGGCCGAGCACGACGCCAATGCGCAGTCGATCCTGATCACCGACAGTGAAGCGCTTGCCGACGAGGTCGAACGCGCGGTGGAGGCGCAACTGACGACCTTGCCGCGCGAAAACATCGCGCGGGCGTCGTGGCAGGAGTTCGGCGCCATCATTCTGATCGATAATCTCGACACGGCGGTAAGGTTGTCGAATGCCATCGCCGCCGAGCATCTGGAAATCATGACCGCCGATCCGGAAAAAATTGCTGCGCAAATCCGCAATGCCGGCGCGATCTTTCTCGGGCCCCACACCCCGGAGGCGATCGGCGACTACGTCGGCGGCTCCAACCATGTGCTGCCGACGGCGCGCTCGGCGCGGTTCTCGTCGGGCCTCGGCGTGCTTGACTTCATGAAGCGGACGTCGATCCTGAAATGCGGGCCGGACCAGTTGCGCGCGTTGGGGCCGGCGGCAATGACGCTGGGCAAGGCCGAAGGCCTCGATGCCCATGCGCGCTCGGTCGGACTGCGCCTCAATTTGCCATGAGCAAGCCATCGCCAGAGGATGATTCCAAAAACTGCATCGTGGCGGTGACGCTCGATGAGGAATCGATCGGGCGTTCCGGGCCGGACATCGAGCATGAGCGCGCGATCGCGATCTACGACCTGATCGAGAAGAACCTGTTCGCCCCGGAGGGCGCGGAGGAGGGGCCGTTCACGCTGCAACTCGGCATCACCGGCAACCGGCTGATGTTCGACATCCGCCGCGAGGACGGGTCGCCTGTGGTCGCGCATTTGTTGTCGCTGACGCCGTTCCGGCGCATCGTGAAAGACTACTTCATGATCTGCGACAGCTACTACCAGGCGATCCGCACCGCGACGCCGGACAAGATCGAGGCCATCGACATGGGCCGCCGCGGCATTCACGACGAGGGTTCGCGCACGCTGCAGGAGCGGCTGAAGGGCAAGGTGCGGGTCGATTTCGAGACCGCGCGGCGGCTGTTCACGCTGATCTCCGTCCTGCACTGGAAAGGATAGGGCGTGAGATTAGGTCGAATTGCCGCGACTCTCAGTTCACCTCTCCCCGCTTGCGGGGAGAGGTCGGATGGCATCGAAGATGCCATCCGGGTGAGGGGGAGTCTCCGCGATTCCGAGTGCGTGGAGAGTCCCCCCCACCCGACCGGCCTCGCGGGGTTTATCATCGGGCGGTGCTTTGCGCCGACCCGTTGGCTTAGCCGGTCGACCTCTCCCCGCAAGCGGGGAGAGGTAAACAAGCCGCGAGCGTAAGCGAGTGGCGACGCCTCCGCGCGCGCGGACTCCGCAGGCGGTGCTGTTTGCATGCGGTCAGAACGCCGTGCGCTCGCCGATGGCCGAAAGCCTGCTGCAGCAGATGTTTCCCAAGGCCCTGTATGTGAGATCCGCCGGCGTCAAGAAAGGCGAGCTCGATCCGTTCGCCGTGGCCGTGATGGCAGAACTCGGCCAGGATATCTCGAAACACAAGCCGAAGACGTTCGAGGACCTGGACGACTGGGAAGGCATGAACTTCGACCTCATCATCACGCTGGCGCCGGAGGCGCACCACAAGGCGCTGGAACTGACCCATACCATCGCCGCGGATGTGGAATACTGGCCGACGCAGGATCCGACCGGGATGGAGGGCAGCCGCGAACAGAAGCTGCAGGCCTACCGCGACGTCTGCGACGGCCTGCTGCTGCGGATCCGCAAGCGTTTTGCGAGGGGCGGGGCGGCGAATGGGTGATTTGCGGTTGCTGCAATGGCGTGCCCCGGACGCAGCGCGGCGTGTAGCACTTACGGAGCGGTGCGCTGCAGAACCGGGGTCCCGGTTGCTTGCACCTTGAAGAAACCGGGGTCCCGATTCTGCGAAGCAGCGCTTCGCAAGGGCTACGCCATAGCGCGTCGAAGACGCGCGTAAACGCGCTTATGGCATCGCGCCCGGGACACGGGGAGTTGTCTCCTCCAATCCCTTCCGATAGGTTCCGCGCGCATCTGCCCCCCAGCTTCCGAATCGCAAAATCCCGCATGCTAGGCCGCCCCAAACTCGTTCTCGCCTCCGGTTCGCCGCGACGCCTCGGCCTGCTCAATCAGGCCGGCATCGAGCCCGACGCGCTGCGTCCGGCGGACGTTGATGAAACCCCAAAACGGGGCGAACTGCCGCGCGCGTGCGCCAACCGGCTCGCCCGCGCCAAGGCCGATGCCGCGCTGAAATCGGTGCAGCTCGACGACGAATTGCGCGGTTCGTACATTCTTGCCGCCGACACCGTGGTCGCGGTCGGGCGCCGCATCCTGCCGAAGGCGAACCTGGTCGACGAAGCCTCGCAATGCCTAAGGATGTTGTCGGGGCGCAACCATCGCGTCTACACCGCGATCTGCCTGGTGACGCCGAAGGAGGCGTTTCGCCAGCGCCTGATCGAGACCCGCGTCCGCTTCAAGCGGCTGGGCGAAGACGACATCCAGACCTATATCGGCTCCGGCGAATGGCGCGGCAAAGCCGGCGGCTATGCGGTGCAGGGCATCGCCGGAACGTTCGTGGTCAAGATGGTCGGCTCCTACAGCAATATCGTCGGCCTGCCGCTGTATGAGACGATCTCGCTGCTCGGCGGCGAAGGTTTTCCGATCCGGTTCGGCTGGTTGAATGCCAGCTAAACCGCCAGCCGACGCCGGACAGGGAACCGCAAAACCGTGCCCGATCTGCGGCAAGCCGGCCATCGAGGCCGCAAAACCGTTCTGTTCCGAACGCTGCCGCGACGTCGACCTCAACCGCTGGCTGTCGGATTCCTACCGCATTCCAGCAGCTAAGGACGACGACGAAGACGCCGAGTGAACGGATGTCGTCGTCCCCGCGAGGGCGGGGACCCATACGCCCAGCCGGAGCGATTTGGCCACTGCTGGGGCAATCATCCGTTTTAACTACTCACACGGTGGTTATGGGTCCCCGCCTTCGCGGGGACGACGAATTGTGCTTTGCTCACACTTAAGAAGAACACACGACCTGAGGCAATCGGGCAATTCCATCCGGAGGAGCCCATGCTGAACCGCCGCCGCTTTGTCGGTCTCACGGCTGCCGCTCTCGCAGCCCCATCCATTTTTCCATCTCGCGCCTTCGGCGCGGACTGGCCCGCAAAACCGGTCCGCGTGGTGGTGCCGTTCACGCCGGGCGGCTCGACCGATATCACCGCGCGCCTGGTCTCCAACCGCCTGCAGGAGATCTGGGGCCAGTCGGTGGTGGTGGAGAACAAGCCGGGCGCCGGCGGCAATATCGCCGCCGACATGGTCGCCCACTCCGATCCTGACGGGTACACCATCTTTATCGTCGGCCCGGGACTTGCCACCAACCAGTTCCTGTATCCGTCGTTGAGCTACGATCCGGTCGGCGACTTCGCGCCGGTGACGCTGCTGATCACCCAGCCCAACCTGATGTGCGTGCCGAATTCCTTAGCCGTAAAATCGGTCGCCGAGTTCATCGCCTATTGCAACGACAACAGGGGCAAGGTCACCTACGCCTCGTCCGGCAACGGCACCACGCTGCATTTGAGCGGCGAACTGTTCAAGCGGCTGGCCAGGGTCGAGATGACGCACATCCCCTATCGCGGCGGCGCGCCCGCGATCAACGACCTCATTCCCGGCCGCGTCGACGTCATCTTCGACAACATGCCCTCGATCCTGCAGCACGCCAAGGCCGGCAGCCTGCGCGCGCTGGCGGTGAGCACCAGGGAACGCGTCGCCGTCGTGCCGGACATACCGACCATCGCCGAGACGGTGCCCGGCTTCGACGTGTTCTCATGGTTCGGTTTCTTCGTGCCCGCAAGGACGCCGCAGGAGGTGATTGCGAAGATCAACGCCGACACCAATGCGGCGCTGGCCTTTGCATCGGTGAAGTCGCGGTTCGAGGAACTGGGGGCGGTGCCGAAGGGATCGACGCCGGGGGACCTGGCCGCCTTTCTGAAATCGGAAATCGACAAATGGGGCCCGGTGATCCGCGAGGCGAAGATCAGGGTGGAGAATTGAATTCGCCCGCGCATTCGCGCGACCTCGCAGCTTGGCCCATCCTGCTACTCCGTCTTCGTCATGGCCGGGCCTGTCCCGGCCATCCACGTCTTTCCGGGCCCAAAGGGAAGCGAAGACGCGGATGCCCGGCACAGGGCCGGGCATGACGAGTTTCGCTATGGAGCCTGTCTCATTGGCTGCATTTTGGGTTGGACTCTCAGGATGACCGGCGGAATGTACGGCGCCGAGGCGGGCTGCGCCTGTCGAGGCGAAAAGGCGTTGATTTCCCGCCACTTGCCCAATCGGACAAATGCCGCGGAGCGGGTGGACAGCGCTGCCCTGGCTGACTATAAACCGGCGCTCGCAGGCCCTTGGGCCCCGCGGCGCCCGGGTAGCTCAGTTGGTAGAGCATGCGACTGAAAATCGCAGTGTCGGTGGTTCGATCCCGCCCCCGGGCACCATTTGCCATACGTGAATGGCGTCTATCCACATCCTGAAAAACTATTTCGATTGGCGCACTGAGCGCTTGACTCGAAATCCCCCGGATATGGCACTCTGGATTGTAGGTTTTCTTTACCCAAGTCCTCGACTCACATTAATTCACAGGCATCCTTTTGCATTTAGTCACGTCGCGTCGCGTTGCAGACACCTGTCTGGAGCGAGCCAATGGCCAAACGAAAGTCGCGTGCTCAACTTGAGTCGGAGCGGTTTCACGCAATCGATGTTGAACTGCTGCGGGTTCGCCATGCCGATTGGAACGACTGGGAGCTTGACTGGTTGCTCGACCAGGCTCAGCGGCCAGCAGATTACGAGTACACCGATAAGCAGTGGGCTGTTCTGAAACGGCTGGTGGCCCGGACCAGAACATTCACGCATTATGCCGGCTACACGGTTTCTGAGCTCATGGCGATTGCTTATCTCGGGCGATTCGATGTGGACGAGGGCAGTCAAGGTTTCGTAGAGACAGTTTATCGTTGGAACGCGAAGGACCTAAAGGTTCGACAGATCAGAGTTCTAGCTGCAATCTGTAGGTGCTTCGAGGATATCCCACGAGACGCGAACATTGACGCCGCTGCCGAACAAACGTTCGTGCAAGAGGAAGCGGCTTGATAATGTTTGGCAGGCGGTGATGCTTGCTAGCCCGCTCCCCTAATTCACCGTCTGCACCACGCTCCCTACCGGCCGCGAGCTGATGGTCGGCAGCTTGGCATCCTTCACTACTTCCGCGTCGTACTGCGCCAGCGTCTGCAACTGCACCTTGGCTTTCATCTGCACGACCTTGTAGCCGCCTGCCTTCAGGCGGGCGAGCAAAGTGGGCAGCGCTTCGCCGGTGTGCTTCTGGAAGTCGTGCATCAGGATGATGCCTTTCCCGAGCTTGTTGACCTTGGTCATCACGGTTTCGACGATCTTGTCGGGCGTGCTCGCCTTGAAGTCGAACGAGTCGAGGTCGCAGGAGAACGGGGAGATGTCGCGGGTGCCGAGATAGGTCACCATCGCGGCCGGGTGCTGCAGCTGCGGAAAGCGGAAGAACGGGGCAGGGGCTGCGCCTAGCGCCAGACGCACTGCGGAAAATCCCTTTTCGATTTCGTCCTTGGCCTGCTGCTCGGTCATGCCCTTCTTGTTCAGGTTGGCATGCGACCAGGTATGGGAGCCGACGGTATGTCCGGCCGCGGCAACCTGCCGCAGGATATCGGGGTGATAGGTCGCGTGTTTGCCGATCGGGAAGAAAATGCCGGTGGTGCATTCGTCGGCCAGCGCCTTCAGCACGGCCGGGGTGTTCACGGGCCACGGGCCGTCGTCAAAGGTCAGCACGACTTCCTTGTCGTTCAGGAAATCAAGCTGCTTGAAATGCTCGAACCCGAATCCCGGGCCGCCGCTGGTATCGATCTCGACCACGCGGCCGATGCCGAGCGCATTTGGATTCGAACACGCGCGTTTTGCCGCGGGGGGAACGGGTTTTGCTTCGGGAGCCGGTATGGTGCCGGTAACGTCGGCCAGGCGCTCTGCCTGAGGAGCCGGATTGGCTGTGGCCGCGACCGCGGCGGGCTGGGTTTTTTCAGCCTGTTGGGCTTTTTCAGGCGGGGAAGCCGAGCTCGTCATCCACAGTGCCCCGCCCACGCAGACCGAAACTGCACCCGCGGCGACCAACCCAATCACAATACGCATACTGACTTCCCGCAACGAAATCGGCCGCACTTTATCGCGAGGCCTGCTCGTCACGTTTTACGGCAATAGTGGAAAGCATCCGTTAATGATGAGGCTGGTTCCTGACACCACCGTCATCCTGAGCGCGGGAGAAAGTTACAAGATGCCGTCCCCGCGAAGGCGGGGACCCATACGCGGTGTCGGTTCAACCTGAACGATGGCGTTGCAACGCCTGTGGGCAAACCACGAACGCCAGGGGTTATGGGGTCCCCGCCTTCGCGGGAACGACTCGGAGAGCCGTCATCCTGAGGTGCTCGCCGTCCTTCACGGCGAGCCTCGAAGGATCGGCCACAAGCGCCCGCGGCCATCCTTCGAGACGCCGCGCAAGCGCGGCTCCTCAGGATGGCGGTTGAATGTGTGGATCGATCATCCCCAGATCGCGGTCAGCGCGACCCACGCCACGCCGGTCCAGACGACGGCGGCGCCGCCGACCACGAGCACAAAAGCGCAGAGATCGGCTCCGGTTCTCGGCGTCATCGTCTCACTCCGGCGCGGTGCGCGGCGTCAGCCGCTCGGACGGATCGCGGCCGATCCGGGATTGCAGGTCGGCAAGGTCGGTGAACACGTCGGCCTGGCGGCGCAGGTCGTCTGATATCATCGGCGGCTGGCTCGATAGCGTCGAGACCACGGTGACGCGGACGCCGCGGCGCTGCACCGATTCGACCAGCGGGCGGAAATCGCCATCGCCGGAGAACAGCACGATCTGGTCGACATGCGGAGCAAGCTGCATCGCATCGACGGCGAGCTCGATATCCATGTTGCCCTTGACCTTGCGGCGGCCGCTGGCATCGACGAATTCCTTGATGGCCTTGGTGACCACGGTAAAGCCGTTGTAGTCGAGCCAGTCGAGCAGGGGACGGATCGAGGAGAACTCCTGATCCTCGACCACCGCGGTGTAATAGTAGGCGCGCACCAGCGTGCCGCGGCTCTGGAATTCCTTCAGCAAGCGCCGGTAATCGATGTCGAAGCCGAGCGCCTTGGCGGTCGAATAAAGATTGGCGCCGTCAATGAAGAGCGCGATCCTGTCTGATTGAGGCATTTACGGTTGTCTCTGTTCAAAAATTAAAATCGGCACTGACTCACAAGGCCAAATGCCCGGTTGCGTTCGGCCTGAAAGCGTCGGCTGAATTTGTGCGGTGCACTGACTTATGAAATGCGTCGCGGGTAATCTTGTCATCACGCGCCAATAACTTGCCTTTCTGCGCCGCGCCGGCCCGGAAGTAACGCAGAAGGCATCGGCTTACCGGTTTCGAACGTGCTTCGAGAAGATGCGGATGGTTTCGCCCGGATGCATGCCATTCCGGTCGAACGTATTCGACGCAATGCGTTCGATCGCATCGCGCAAGCGCCTGAATTGCGCGTCCCTTTCGCCGGGCCGAACGCCTTTCTCGCCGGCAAGATCGTCCAGCGCGGTGCTGCTGATCTCGCAGTCGACAATCCTTGCGTCGTGCATCATCGTAAATTCGAAGGTCATCCGGCCCGCGTCGTAACCCACAATCCGGCCCCGCATCAGCGGCATTGGTCTCTCTCCTGCCAGGTGATCCTTTTCCGGGGCTGCCCTCCATGAAAAGAGAAATTCCGCTCAGCTTTGCGGCACGTTCCCGCGCCTTTTGGCCAGCGAAATAAAGTCGTCGAATGCCGTTACGGCCTGTGCGATCTCGGTACAGCTGCAGCTGTCGATGGATGATTTCGTCTCGTGATCGAAAAGCTCCAGCCAGAACAACGGCGCATCGCTGGCGCCGTCCGGCGAGACGTCGAACATGAGAACTTCGTGGTCGCCGACCCGTTCGAGCGAAATCATTCGCGCGCCCTGCGCGTTTTGCGGAATGCCCAGAAGCTTGATGTAGGCTTGCGTAATTCGCAGTTCGCTGAGCTTGTTGCTGTATGTCTTGGACACGACCGACCACGGATTGTTTCGAAGAAGGGCTTCCGCCGTCATGCGCGTCGCGGCATGGTTGTGTGACGCGTCATGCGACCGCGCAACTTCCGCGCAGACGACGACACCGGTCGAAGGCGGGCGGCCGGGAGGCGAGATTTAAGAGACAAGGCGCGTGCGATCTTGTTATGATGCGCCAATAACTTGACGTTCTGTGCCGTGACAAATCGTTAACCGCGAACGGACAGGCAAGACGCGGGATTATGCTTCGTGCGCGCTTCCCGATTGATGCGATTTCACGCGATGCCGAGCGCCACCGGCGGCACTGCCCGTCTGGTCTCAACGCGCCTCATCGAGGCCGGCATCGATCCGGCTCCGCTGCTGGCGCGCGCCGGGTTGACGGTCGAGCAGATCGACAATCGCAACGCCCGCCTCAATGCGTCGAGCCAGATCAAGCTTCTTCAGTTCGCCGCCGATGCGTTGCAGGATGATTTCATCGGATTTCATCTGGCGCAGGACTACGATCTTCGCGAGATCGGCCTGCTTTATTACGTGCTGTCGTCGTCCGAAATACTGGCCGATGCCCTGCACCGCGCCGAACGCTATTGCGGCGTCGCCAATGAAGGAATCTCACTGCAAGCCCGCACCGGCAAGGAGACCGCGATTGCGCTCCACTACGTCGGCATGGACCGTCGGTCGGATCGGCATCACATGGAATTCTGGCTGATGTCGCTGGTCCGCTTGTGCCGGCAGCTTACCAATCGCCGTGTGGTACCGAGCCGGATCGCGGTCATGCACCACCGGAAAAAGACGCCCGCCGAGTTCAGGTCGTTCCTGGGGTGCGAGATCGAATTCGGATCGAGCGTGGACGAGGTGGTCTTTCCGGCGGCGGTCAAACTCATGCCGGTCGTCAGCGCCGATCCGTATCTCAACGAGCTGCTGCTGAAATATTTCGAGGAGGCGCTCGCGCATCGCCCCGCGCATGGCGGCACGCTGCGTTCGAATATAGAGAATGCGATTACGCCGCTGCTGCCGCACGGCAAGGCGAACGCCGGCGAAGTGGCCCGCCGGCTCGGCATGAGCCACCGCACGCTGGCGCGCCGGCTCGCCGCGGAGGGACTGACCTTCTCCGAAATCCAGAAAGAACTTAAAGTGGATCTCGCCAAACGCTATTTGAAAGAGGGCGATCTGCCGATTTCCCAGATCGCCTGGCTTCTCGGCTACCGCGAAGTCAGCGCGTTCACGCATGCGTTCAAACGCTGGACCGGAACGGCGCCGCGGCAGTCGCGGGCGCAGGGAAATCTCGTATCGATCGGAAGCCGCGCCTCGCGCGCGGTCTAGTTCAGGCAGCGCGCCGCAGCTATTGATATTTTCGCACGACGTCCACGATCTGGTCGATCGGCAGCGGCGTTAGTTGTGTGCGGCCGGTTTCCATGATGCCGAGTTCGAGCGTATCGGGCAGCACGCATTCCTTGCTTATGAAAAGCGGCCCTTTATCGGAGATATTCCGGTAATAGATCTTCGCGTAGGACTTGCCGTCGACCGTTCTGTAGCCGGGATGGATCTTGAAGATATCGCCGATCGGCAGCGACCTCGTGCCGTCTTCGCCGAAGCACGATACCGCGAATGTGTTGCTGGAGTCGTCCAGTACCGATCCCGCATATTTGAAGGTCAAACTTCCATAAAGAAGCGGGCGGCTGTTATTGAGCTCCACCACGTCCTCGAAAAGAGCCAGCGCCTTGGCGGCGTTGAGCGTGCGGCCGTCGGCGATTTTGGCAGCGAGCTTCGGTTCGATATCCGCCGAAACCAGAAGACGGCGTTTCAGGCTGACCGGATTTATGTCGGCGCCTTTCTCCGACTTGACCAGCGCGGCCACAAAGGTGACCAACGGGGCGGCCAGCGACGTGCCGCTGAGCACCTCCTGCTTCCAGCTCAACGAATCCGGATCGTAGGAGAGCACCGGGATGCCGCAGCCCGGCGCCCCGATATCGACCCAGTCGCTTCCGAAATTGGACCACGAAGCGACCGCCGGTCCGTCCATTGCGGCGACGGTGATCACATACCTGCTGGTAGGGCCTCCGTATCGCGCGGGGTATATGGTCCTGGCGTCAAGGCTGCCATCGTAATTGCCGGCGGCAACGACGAAAAGGAAATTGGGCAGAGGAATATTCTCGTTTTCGATCGCCAGGATGGGGGTGGCCGTCTTGATGCTGAGATTGATGATCTCGGCGGTACGTTCCTTTGCCGCCTTCATCGCGTTCTCGAAAACCTGATCCCTGGAGCCGACCCATGTCCGGCCGGCTTCACTGTAGGTCTGATAGATCGGCGACATTGTGAGCTTGATCCGGGTTCCCCAGATCGCCTGCAGGCGCGCGAACAGCGGCCCGCCGAGAACGACGGATGCCACTTGGGTGCCGTGACCCGAGTCGGGGCCGTCGAGCGGCGGCGTGATCGATTTCGCGAGTTGCGCGGTGAGCGTACCCGCCATGACTTCCTGCGTGAACACACCCGGTCCGCCTGCGCCGTAAAGCCCGCTGTCGGCGATGAATACTTTTGTCGCGGGGCGCGGCTGGCTGTCGAATTTTCGATTGGCGCGCAGCACATCCAGGATGGCGCTGGCGTCGAACGGCACCCCGGCCGCGGATTTGCATGTCTGGTTGTCCGACTGGAATGCAAAAATAGGTTCAGGTCCCGGCGTCTGGGTGCCGACCGCCGCCGTGCTCGCGCCGGCGCTGTCGGACAGCGGCGCGGTCGGAACGATGACGATCGCTCCCTTGAGCTTCTTCAGATCCTTGATGGATGGATTGATCGCCGCGAAAACTTCCAGAAAGTATTCGCTCTTTTCGCCGGGGATAACGGGACCTGTCGGCCGGGTAAAACCCTTCCAGGAGGACGTCTGGCTGGCGCCGCGCAGATCCTGGAAGAGTTTCCAGACCGTGTCTCCTTCTTTCGTCGCGACGATCTTGTAACGCTTGTTCGCGGCCGAGCAGACCGGGATCGAAATATTCCGCTGCAGGTCGAATGTCGTGGTCGCGGTGACTCCGAAACGCTGCTCCAGCTCGAGGAAATAGTTTTCCGGCTGCGGCGCGCCGCACGCCCGCGTCACGGCGTCATATACCGTCTCCTTCGGCATCGCCGTAATCTGAAGCGCCAGGGCGGACGAGCTGGAATCGTCGGCGCCGGGTGCGGGCGATACAGGCAGAATGAGCGATGTCTTGTCGTTGGTGATTTTCGATTTCAGGACGTCGCTGGACGCGGATTCCGGCGCTACGCTGTTCTGCTCGGCCCTGCATCCGGCGTTGCCGCCGATGCCGCAGATCGAAACATTGTTTTCGGCCGCCCAACCGGTGGCCCAGTCCAGGAACGCTTTGGAACTGGTGGTGGAAATGTAGGATTTTCCGGAAAGGTCGCTTCGCGAGTTCATGCCGACGAGAATCCGGCTGGCCGGCGTGCCCTGTGGATACACGTAGGCGCCGCCACCCGAATCGCCGGCGCACAGCGCAGCACCGTTTGTGATCAGGTGGGAATTCTGTTCGTCCTTTTTCGGCAGTGTCAGAATCCGGGCCTCTCCGACAAGCAGATCGCCGAAACGGAAGTCGATTCCGCCGGCGCGCTGACAGCCGTAGCCGGCAAGATAGATCTGGGCGTCCGTCTTCAGGAGAGCGGAATCGGTGTTGACGCGCTCGGGCGTGCCGGCGAGATCGCGGTCCAGGACGCAGAGCGCGAAGTCGGCGGATTGATTCTTCAAAGCATCGGGATGCGGCCGGCACGTCATGGTGTAGCCGCCATCGTTCATCTGGACGCTTGGATTTTTCTCCGGGCCGAGGCAATACGACGCCGTCAGGATGACCCGCCGGCCGATAAGGGTTGACGAGCAGGTGCTGACGGCGGTCTTGAAAATGAATGTCGATCCCCATTTTGCGGGATCTTCAGGGTTTCCGCCGATGATTGCTTCAGAAGGTGAAGCAAATAGCAGCGGCCCGGCAGCCACGAGCAATGCTGTTAACCGCTTCATATCCGTTCGCCTCGTACGCTTGCAACTTCTCACGCCTTCGCCCCGGCTATTGCTTGCATCCCGCGAGGGGCTGCTCGACGCCGCAAATGCCCGCGGCATTGTCCTTCGACCAGCCGCGGGCCCAATCCAGGAACAGGTTCGTCGACGTAGCGGCGATAAGCGACCTGGTATGAACGTCTCCCTGGGCATTCACGCCGACGAGCCTGCGAATGGTCTTGCCGTCGTCAAGGAAGTGATAGGCGCCGCCGCCGCTGTCGCCGGAACATAACGCGGCGCCTCCCTCGGTCTGAATAAAGGCGCTCTGTTCCAGCGGCAATTGCCGGATTGTTGCAGGTCCCTCGTAAAGCACGCCGAATGTGCGTTCGCTCGCATTTTCGGCGATGCAACCATAGCCAAGCAGAAGCAGGTCGTTGCCGATCTTGAGCAGTGTCACGTCGATATTCACTTTTTCGAATCCACCCTCCGGTCTCGACAGCGCATCGGCGGCCCGGCAAAGCGCGAAATCCGCCGCCGGATTTGCCGGATATGCCGGATGATGCTTGCAGGTAATGAGCGTGTTGGTATCGCCTGACGCGACCAAAGCCTGGGCATCGTCGGGAATGCAGTGTGCCGCGGTAAGGACGACATTGGGTCCGACCGCGGTCGCGGTGCAAAAATCTCCCTTCCGATTCACAAAAATGAAAGTGGCGGGCCAATCGGCCTGAATTGCAGGATTGGCCCTGAGAACCTGTCCTTTGGCGATTCGAGGCGACTGCTGTGCCACGCTCGACATTCGGATTGCGGTATCCTCAGCCGAACAGGCATCCGCCATCAGTCCTGAAAACAGCAGAACCGCGGCGATCCGTGCAGACTGTCGTACAACGAACCCACAAAATTTCACTTTGACCTCATTGAAAACCGAGGCTTGCCACTGGCAACTGTGACGGGTAACCTATTTACCGACAACTCGGCCATTGTCGTCAACAGGTAATTGTAAATATTGCCGAATCCCGCAATCTGCACCGACCGTGCGGTCTTCAAGGCGAGTACGCGCATGGGCCAGCAAACGTTCCACACAATTCTGGTCCGGATAACCGACGAATTTCGTGACCTGGATCAGACGTTCGAGCATGTTTAGCGGAACACGCGGGATGTGCGTCAAGCCAGGAAGTGCAATGAGATATTTGTTCCAACTCTGCATCGCGCTGGTCGGCCTGGGCGTGAGCCAGGCGCAGGATCGGCCGGCCCACATCGACAGCATCGATATTCTCGAAAAGGGCATCTACGACTCCCGCGAAGTTGCCCGCGTTCCGACGCCTGAACTGGCGTCCGGCAAATCTCGCCTGCTCGCCGACCTGAAGCTGGTCAAGGAAACGACGACCATACCTGCCCGGCTGGGCGTTCGTTTCGGCATTCGCTATAAGCTTGTCGGTGAGCCGGCCGGCGCCCCGGCTCCCTTGCTCTGGGTGGTAAAATTTCCGGAACAGGGACTGCGAAATCCCGAGACCAATCAAACTAAACCGGACGACAGGGTGAAATTGAATCGCACGATAGGCGACATACACTATCGCGGCTACGGACTGGACGCCGATTGGGAGGTGGTTCCCGGTATCTGGACGTTTGAAATCTGGCAGGATGACCGCAAGCTGGCCGAACAGAAGTTCGAGCTTGTAAAAGTCAAATAGCCGTCACCCGCCGTACAGATAGTTCGGCAGCCACAGCGTCATGCCGGGCCACAGATACATGATGACCATGCACACGATGACGATCAGCATGTAGGGCATCATGCCGGCGAAGATCTGGTTGAGCGTGACGTGCTTCGGCGCCACGCCCTTGAGGTAGAACGCCGACATCGCCACCGGCGGCGACAGGAATGCGGCCTGCAGGTTCACGAACACCAGCGTCCCCCACAGGATCGGGTCGATGCCGAAATGCTTCAGCATCGGCAGGAAGATCGGCACAAAGATGATGATGATCTCGGTCCATTCCAGCGGCCAGCCCAGCACGAAGATGATGGCCTGGCTCAGGATCATGAATTGAATCGGAGTCATGTTGAGCGAGAGCACCCAGCTCTCCAGCAAGGCCTGCCCGCCGAGGATCGCGAAGACCGCCGAGAACAGCGCCGAGCCGACGAACAGCCAGCACACCATGGCGGTGGTCTTGGCGGTGAGGAACACCGCTTCCTTGGTGCGCTTCCAGTCCAGCGTCCGCGCATGGAAGGCAAGGATGAAGGCGCCGGCGGCGCCGACCGCGGCGGATTCCGTGGCGGTGGTGATGCCGAACAGGATCACCGCGAGCACGATGACGGTGAGGATGCCGAGCGGCATCACCGACGAGGTCAGCAGCTTGAGCACCTCGAAGCGCTCGCCGTTCATGCGCCGGTAGCTGCGCGCCGTCCACAGCGCCAGCACGGCCGCGCTGATCCAGAACCAGAGATAGAACTGGAAGTCCGGACCTTTTTCGGCCGGCGTTTCTGCCGGCGCCGATACCGCGCTGCCCAGTTGCTGCAAGCCTTCGATCGGGCCGGTGGCGGCTGCGGCCTGCTGGTGAATGACGACATACCACCACACCGTCGCTAGCGTCAGCGCCGTCATCAGGAACGGCACCAGCGCGATGATGAAATTCTGCACGATGGCAGGATAGGTCATCGGCTTGCCGTCGGCCTCGAGCGCTGTCGCCTGCGCCGGCGAAACCAGCGCCTTGAGCAGCGCCACGAACATGTTGGGCGAATAAACCCGCTCGAATGTCCTGATCCAGGCCGGCACTTTGACGCGGGTCTGTTCCTCCGGCAGCGGCGGCGCGATCTTCGGGTCGATCAGCGCCCAGCCGATGATGTAGATCAGATAGAGGAACGACAGGAAGAAGCCCGGGAACATCGCGGCCGCATACAGCTTCACCACCGACTGCCCGGCCACCGCGGCGTAGACGATGATCATCACCGAGGGCGGGATCAGGATGCCGAGCGTGCCGCCCGCCGTGATCACGCCGGAGGCGAGTTTTACGTCATAGCCGGCGCGCAGCATCGGGTTGAAGGCGATGACGCCCATCAGCACCACCACCGCGCCGACCAGGCCGGAGGCGATACCCCAGAAGGTGCAGACGATCAGGGTGGCGACCGCCAGCGACGCCGGCACCCGGCGGAACGCGAGCTGGATCGAATAGAACATCTTGTCGACCAGCGCGCCGCGTTCCATCACATATCCCATCAGCACGAACAGCGGGATGGAGATCAAAACGTCGTTGGTCATCGCGCCATAGGTGCGCTGGACCATCAGGTCGAACACCCGGTTCTGCGTCCAGCTGTGCGACGGGTCGTAGAATGCGATGAAGCCGAAGAACATGCCCAGCCCCATCAGCGTGAAGGCCGTGGCGAAGCCCATCATGATGACGACGACGATCAGCGCCAGCATCAACAGGCCGAGTGCGGGGTCGCTCATGTGTTCAGTTCCCCGCCCATGCCGCGCTGGCGCGCCATTTCGTCGATCCGCTGCGCGCCCTCGATCGCGATCTTGCGCGACTCCTCGTCGACATATTCGCTGTGCGCCAGCTGTTCCTCGATCACGTCGATCTCGGCGACGTCCTTCAGCCGGCTCGGCCATTCCCCGGTCTGCAGGCAGGCGATGCAGCGCACGATCTCGGCCACGCCCTGCAGCATGATCAGCGCGCCTGCGATCGGTATCACCGATTTGAAGTGATAGACCGGCGGGCCGTCCGCCGTGACGTTGGAATGTTCGGCGATGCGCCAGGAATCGGCGGCGTAGAAGGTGCCGGCGTAGACCAGCGCGGCGATGCCGGGCAGGAAGAATACGATGTACAGCACGAGGTCGAGCGTGGCCTGGGTGCGCGGCCGCATCGAGGAATACAGGAAGTCGCCGCGGACATGGGCGTTCTGCGCCAGCGTATAGGCGCCGCACAGCATGAACAGCGAGCCGTACAGCATGTTGTCGAGGTCGAAAATCCACGACGTCGGCATGTTCATGATGTAGCGCTTGAACACCTCGATACATACCACGCTCATCAGCACGATGATCAGCCACGCCGCGGCCTTGCCGACCCAGGTGCTGATGCCGTCGATGGTGTGCAGGAAAGTCTGGACGTTCATGTGATGCGGTCGTTCCGGTTACCTCTCCCCGCTTGCGGGGAGGGGTCGGATGGCATCGAAGGTGACATCCGGGTGAGGGGGATTCTCCGCGAGTCCGGGTGCGTGGAGAGTCCCCCTCACCCGAAGCCTTCGCTGCGCTTCGGCTTCGACCTCTCCCCGCAAGCGGGGAGAGGTTAGAAGCCGCTTCAACATAAATTCAGATTTTCTTCGCCGCCCCGTTGGCGCCCCAGTAATGCTCGTACGCCATGCGGCGGCTCACCACGGTGTCCTGCTCCCACTGCGTGGTTCGCTTGGCGAAGGCGAGCTGCGATTGCAGGATTTCCTTGAACAGCGGATTTTCCGCCGATTTCTTCTTCACCACCTCGTCGTAGATCTCGAGCTGCTTCTTCAGAATGGCGTCGGGCGTCTTGTAGAACTTGACGTTGTCCTTGGTCTGCAGGTCGACATAGTCCTGCGAATACCGGTCGATCGCCTTCATCGACATGTCCGCGGAGGCGGCTTCCACGGCATTCGAGATGATCGCCCGCATCTTGTCCGGCAGCGCGTTGTACTTGTCCTTGTTGAAGGTGATTTCGAACTGCTCGGCATTCTGGTGGTAGCTCTGCAGCATGCAGATCTTGGAGACGTCGGCGAATCCAAGCGCGCGGTCCGACGAGGCGTTGTTGAACTCGGCCGCTTCCAGCAGGCCGCGGTCCATCGCCGACACGATCTCGCCGCCCGGCAGCGCGTTGACCGCAGCACCCATGGCCGTGAACACATCGATCGAAATGCCGACGGTGCGATATTTGAGGCCCTGAAAGTCTTCGACCTTGGTCATCGGCTTCTTGAACCAGCCGAGCGGCTGCGTCGGCATCGGTCCGTAGGGAAACGAGACCACATTGGCGCCGACCGATTCATAGAGCTTGGCGAGCAGCTCCTTGCCGCCGCCGTATTTGTGCCAGGACAGCAGCATGTTGGCGTCCATGCCGAAGCCCGGTCCCGAGCCCCACAAAGCGAGCGCGGTCTGCTTGCCGTAGTGATAGACCAGCACGCCATGGCCGCCGTCGAGCACGCCTTTGGATACCGCGTCGAGCAGGCCGAAGGCGGGCACCACGGCGCCCGCGGGGAGCACTTCGATCTTGAGATCGCCGCCGGTCATGTCGTTGACCTTCTTGGCGTAATCGAGCGCGTATTCGTGGAAGATGTCCTTTGACGGCCAGGTGCTCTGCCAGCGCATGCTGATCGGGCCCTGCGCGCTGACGACGGCCGGCGCGGCCACGCTCGCGGCAGCGCCCGCCGCGGCCACTTTCAGGAAGCGGCGGCGCGTCGAGGTCTTGTCCTTGGTGGTCATGGTTTCCTCCCCCGTTGATGCCGAATCCTTGCTGGACCGGCCCTTGATTTATTGGCCGCAACACAAAGGCTTGCGCGGGGATTTGGCAAGAATGATCGCGCCGATGCGACGCTTGGACGCGGTCCGGCGCGGAGCAGGCTCGCAGCGAGCGTCGCGTTTTATTCCAGGGCGCTGCAGATTTTTTTGCGATCGGGATAAATCGGAGGGAGTTACATCACCCCGCCGGCGCATTCGCCGGCCGCGTCGCCAGCATCGCGCGGCGGTCGTGGATCAAGGTCTGCAGCCGATGGGCGGTGACGTTCAAGGTCGTGTCGTCCATCGCGTTCTCGTCGCCGCTGGTCGCCCTGGCGCGCTGCGCGGCGAGAATGCCGTCGATCTCTTCCTCGATGTCGGACAGCTCCGATTCCTTGTCGGTTTTTCTTATCCTGCGCCCCAGCGCGTAGAGCGAATCCAGCGCAGCTTCGCTGGTCTGCGGTTTTCCGACGCCGAGAAACTTCCAGGCCGCCGCCAGCACGGTCGCAAGGCCGCCGAGGATCATCGGCGTCAGGTAAATCACGTTGCCCCACTCGTCGAGGAAGCTTTGCGTGGTGCTGTTGTAGACGGCGGCCGCCCCCGGATGCACCGGAAGATAGGCATCGGGGTCGGTGTCGGGGGCGGTCACCTGCGCCAGAATCGGCAGTTCGCCGATCAGATCCCGGCGCGCGGCGAGCAGCGCCTTGGTCAGGCTGGTGACCAGATCGTTGCCGAGTTTCTTGTTGGCGACCAGATAGAACGACACGCGCAACGTGGTAAGATCGTCATCCGGAACCGCGGGCGCGCCGCGCAGCGTGCCCTTCGGCACGTCAAAACTTTCGTAGGCGTGTACGGTCTGCGCAATGGCGCCGGCGGATTCGATCGGGATCAGCACCGGGTTGGCCTTGCCGTTCTGCGGGAACAGATTGCGCACCAGCGTCAGGTATTTTTCCGTGAGAGGAATCACGATCAGGATGGCGTTGACTTCCTTGGTCTCGATGGCGCGCCGTGCATCCGCGGGAGCGATATTCTTGAACACGACGCTTGCCTTGGCGAGATCGTATTCTTTGGTCAGGACGTCGACGACCTTCTGGTTGATCTCGCCGCCGACCACGCCGACCGTGCGGCGCCTCAACCCAGGCACGTCGGAAATGGACGATCCCGGCGGCGCGATCAGCAGCACCACGGCTTTGGCCACTACTATGACGGCCTGGGCCTGCGACAGGTCGCCGACATCGCCGCGGACCACCGCGAGATCGGCCTTGCCCGATGAGAAGGCTGTCGCGGCGCCCAGCGCGCTGCCGGTTTCAACGGCCTTGAGCCGCACCGGCGCGTTCATGGAGACCAACTGGCTCGCTATCGCCGACATGACTTTTCCGGCCTCGCCGTCGAGCGAACCGACCGCGATGGTCAGGGTTACCGGCTTGTTGTACCAACGATACGCATAAAGACCTGCGCCGGTGGCCAGAATAAAAAGGCCTGCAACCAGGACGACGCGGAGCCAGGTCGGCAATTTTGTCGGGTCCATGGCTTACTCCTGGTGGCAGCGGCGCTTCGCGATCGATCCGAACATTGGTTGCCCGCGGAAAGGCCGCAATTCTGACAAGAGAGGGCTTTCAATTCGTCTGCCAATGATCTCATCGACGCCCGCCTCAATCAATTGCCCTTGCGTGCAATTGCCCATGCAAATCTACAGGAATGGAAAGTAAATCAATGAACCAACGCCGATTTTACTCGGAAATTTTCTTGGGCGCGGCATTATCGGTCGCGGTGTCGATCATGGGTCAAAACGCTGCGTCCGCGCAAGGCGCCCAGGGCACGCCGGAGCAGCAGGCGGCATGCCAGCCCGACGTGATGCGGCTGTGCGGCAATTTCATCCCGGACGTCGACCGCATCGTCGCTTGCCTGAAGTACAACGAGCCGAATTTGAATCCGGCGTGTCACGACGTGATGTTTCCCTATGTGCCGGAAGAGCCGAAGCCGAAGGCGAAGAAGAAGGCGAAACAGCAACCGCGCTGATGCAGCGCGACGCGCGCGCTTGATCCGCTCTCGTTCCCCGGACGCAGCGCAGCGGCATGAAGAATGCCGCACCGCGTCCGGGACACGGTGAGGAGCCGCCCGAAGCCTCATCGCGGCGGGCGGAAATCGATGCTGCGCAGGATGACACCGGGTGGATTGCCCTCGAGTTCGACATCGAGGAATTTTCGCGATGCGCGTTCTTCAATGCGGTCGCGCAGCCTTAAGAATTGCTGCTCGCGCTGCTCGGGCGTTATCCGGGTCGATCCTTCGAGGCGATCCATGGCGTCGGTGCTGATGGCGCAGGACACTTCGGTTTTGTCGTTCATCATCGTGAACAGCACGACCATGCGGTTGAAATCGTAGGCCTGAAAGCCGCCTTGTGTGAGCGCCATGGAGGAGCTCCTTTGCTGCCGATGATGGATGGAACAAGCATCGACGCTGCGCCGTTTCGGGGTGAATAGCTACGGTTTTCTTCTTCACCCTCCCCTGGAGGGGGAGGGTCGACGCGAATGAAATTCGCGGCGGGGTGGGGTGGAAGTTTCTCCTTGCGCGCGGTGCCCGGGGCGGAGACTGTCACCCCACCCCGTCTCGCATCTGGCGATGCTCGCCGACCCTCCCCCTCCAGGCAGGGTAAAGCCGCGCTAACGTGAATTAATTACACAGAGGTCCGCGCCCGCCGTCCCTCGATCGGATAGCCGGGGTCGTTGAACCCCGGCGTCGAGGGGTGGCCGGAGACGACGAGCTTGTCGATCAGGGCTTCATCCTCCGCGGTGAAGCGATAGTCGAGCGCGGTGATGTAGTCGTCCCACTGCTCTTCGGTGCGGGGGCCTGCGATCACGCCGCTCACGAACGAAGAGTTCAGCACCCATGACACCGCGAATTGCCCGGCGGTGATGCCGCGCGCCTCGGCATGCCGCCTGATCTGCTGCGCGAGCTCGATCGATTCCGGGCGCCATTCGGTCTGCATCATGCGGGTGTCGTTACGCCCGGCGCGCGTGTCCTTGCCGGGGGCTACGTCGGTGCGATATTTTCCGGTCAGCACGCCGCGCGCCAGCGGGCTGTAGGGCACGATGCCCAGCCCGTAATAGCCGCAGGCCGGAAAGTGCTCGACCTCCGGCATGCGATTCACAGCGTTGTAATAGGGCTGGCTGACGACCGGCCGGTCGATGCCGAGGCGGTCGCAGATGTTGCAGATTTCGGCGACGCGCCATGCGCGATAATTGGAGACGCCGAAATAGCGCACCTTGCCCTGGCGGATCAGTTCGCCCATCGCGCGCACGGTCTCTTCCAGTGGCGTCGAATGGTCTTCCTTGTGCAGATAGTAGATGTCGATGGTGTCGGTGCCGAGCCGCTTCAGACTTTCCTCGCAGGCCCGCAGCACCCAGCGCCGCGACAGCCCGCCGCGATTGGGATCGTCGCCCATTTGGTTGGCGAGCTTTGTCGCGAGGATCCAGTGCTGCCGGCTGTTCGAGATAGCGCGGCCGACGACCTTCTCGGAATTGCCGCCGGAATAGGCGTCCGCGGTATCGATGAAGTTGATCCCCGCCTCGCGCGCCTTGGCGACGATGCGTGACGAGGTCGCTTCGTCGGTGGCGCCGCCGAACATCATGGTGCCGAGGCAAACCGGCGAGATTTTCAGGCCGCTGCGGCCGAGGGAGCGATAGTGCATGGGTTGTTCCTCACATCTGATCGTCATTCGTAGGGTGGGCAAAGGCGCGAAGCGCCGTGCCCACCGGTTCTCAGTTTGATTGTAGCTGCTAGGGATTCACTGAGTTTGGCATTTAACGTGATTTGGATTGGTGCAATAATCATCACGTAACTTACCGGGCCCCCCACGCGGTATGCCGTCGAAGTCCGATGGCCCTTGTGGAAGACGTGGTGGCCGAGCGCGTGCTGCTGCGTCAAAGTCGAGAGGATTTTCAAACGGCTTCCTGACGCCAGCGCCCGGTTCTAGTCTTGGGCGCGAGATAGTTGGGGGCGGTCGATCCCGAAGTGGGAGGGAAGTTGGGTCCTTCCAATCATCCGGTTGCGGCCTTCGAGTATGCGCAAATGGATTATCCGGAATCGGTCCACGGTCCATCGTGCCAGCCGCAGGTGCCCCTACCCTCCGTGTGTCTATTGCAGAATTTTTGCGACGCTCTCGCTCTATTCTCGCTGCCTCTTCGAGTTCTTCAAACGACATTGGCTGCGCAAGCAACAATGTAGGATTTGACAAAAGCATGCTGAGTGCAAGTAATACTGGCAACGGCGGTTCCATGACGTTCTCCTTCGCCGGCACTTCCATTTGCACTCATGCTTCTTACACCATCCGACCCTAAGGATCGAGTATCGTTGACCACCACATAAAGGCTCCTACTACGTTAAAGTGATAATTCCCATCCTGGGGAGGGTAAGAGCCGCTTAGCCTGAAATCGTCACGCGTGCGCGTCGGCCTATTTGGCGCGCTCGCGCCCGTCGTTCATTATCTTGAATACACCATTGGCCATCGCAACGCAGCGGTCGCCCACGCTCACTTCCGTGGTCATGAAGATCAGACTGCGGGTCGCGCGGATCACGCGCGGCTTTGAAACCAGAAGTTCACCGATTTTGGCGGCCTCGACGAATTGCGTGTCGAACTGGATCGTGGCGAGGCTTGGCGAGCCGGAGACGAAACGTCCGGTCATGCCGCAGCTGCGGTCCGCGAACGTCATCAGCACGCCGCCCTGCACCACGCCGCGGCGATTGTGGTGCTTGTCTTCCGTGATCAGCGCGTATTCATGAACGTCATCGACGACCCGGTGCCAGAGCGGTCCGATGAGAGCAATGAACCCGGTGGCGTCGACGCTGCTCCAGCCAAAGGATTTCAGTTTCTCGGCCGCGGCGTCGGTCATGATGATCCTTGTTCCAGCAGGGGTTTGCAAATTTGAACCTTTTCATCAATCGCCGGGGTGTTGTAGTCAAGCGGGATGATCCAGCCCTTCAACGAGGCCACCCGGCGGAACATCGCCGAGCGCTGCGCGGCGTTCGCGCGGCTCGAAGCAGGCGATGTGAGCGGGCTGAAGCGAGCTGCGGTCGCCATCGTTCTGGTGGAGGCCGCCACAGGCGGGACGGCGTTCTTGCTGACGCTGCGCGCCAGAGGGCTGCGTGCCCACAGCAACCAATGGGCGCTGCCGGGCGGACGCTGCGACGAGGGCGAGACGCCGGTCAAGGCAGCGTTACGCGAACTGCACGAAGAACTCGGTCTTGAACTGGGCGAGGGCGACGTTCTGGGCATGCTCGACGATTATCCGACCCGGTCCGGTTATCTGGTTACGCCGGTGGTGGCGTGGGCGTTGGACAGCGCGAAATTGTCGCCGAATCCGGCCGAGGTCAGGTCCGTGCATCGCATCGCGCTTGGCGATGTCGAGCGACCCGACGCCTTCGACTTCGTCTCGATTCCGGAAAGCGACCGCCGTGTGATCCGCTTTCGCCACGCCGGTCAGTTCATCCATGCCCCGACCGCGGCCCTGATCTACCAATTCCGCGAAGTGCTTGATGGCCGCGACACGCGCGTTGCCGAACTGGAGCAGCCGGTGTTCGCCTGGAAGTAACCTTTAGGCGGATTGCGGATGGAGCATGATGGTTTTAACTCACCTCTCCCCGCAAGCGGGAAGAGGTAAGAAAACAACAGTCCCGGGAGGACTCGTCGATATGCGTATCTGGAAATTTTTGTTCGGCGCCGCCGCTGCGTTAGTCCTTTCGTTCGCGCTCGACTCCGCGCATGCGCAGACCTATCCGAACCGGCCGATCACGCTGGTGATTCCGTTTGCGCCGGGCGGCAGCACCACCATCGTGGGCCGCGGCATCGCCGACAAGATGAGCGAATTGCTCGGCGAAAAGGTCGTGGTCGATAACCGGCCGGGTGCCGGCGGCACGGTCGGCACCAGGGCGGTGGCGAAGAGCGAGCCCGATGGCTACACCATCGTGCTCGGCTACACCGGCACGCTCGCGATCGGCCCGTCACTCTACAAGAATGTCGGCTACGATCCGCGCAAGGATTTCGCGCCGATCGGCCTGATCGGCAATGCGCCGAATTCGCTGGTGGTGAATCCGTCGTTTCCCGCCAAGACCATTGCCGAGTTGATCGCCTATGCCAAGGCCAACCCCGGCACCGTCAATTTCGGCTCCGCCGGCGCCGGCACCGCGAGCCACATCACCGGCGAATATTTCGGCGCTTCCGCCGGCATCAAGCTGGTGCATATTCCCTACAAGGGGACCGGGCCGGCGCTGACCGACCTGCTCGGCGGTCACATTCCGATGGCGTTCGCGCCGATCCCGGCCTCGCACGCCAACGTCTCGGCCGGAAAGTTGCGGGCGCTGGCGGTGACCAGCACCACCCGCTCCAGCCTGATGCCGGACGTGCCGACGATTTCCGAATCCGTGCTGCCCGGATTCGACGCCTCGCTTTATTACGGGCTGGCAGCGCCGGCCGGCACGCCGCGCCCGGTCATCGACCGGCTCAACAAGGAACTGCGCGCGGCGCTGGCCTCCGACGAGGTGAAGAAGCAGTTGACGCAGGACGGCACCGAAATCACGCCGGGCTCGCCGGAAGACTACGCGGCCTTCATCGACAAGGACGAGAAGAAGTGGTCGCAGCTGGTCAGGGCCAGCGGCGTCGAGCAGGAGTGAATCCTTACCTCGCCCCGCTTGCGGGGAGAGGTCGCCTCGCATCGCCAGATGAGAGGCGATCCCATCACGCTAGTTTGTCCTGACCGGCTTTTTCGCGCTTGTTCGCACTGCTTTCGGTTTGGCGGGCGCTGCCGCAGCGTCATTGGGATTGGGCGGCATCTGGCCCGGATTATAGGCCTGCAGCGCCCGCGACGTATCGTTCCAGCAGGCGAGCCGCATTTGCGAGTTGGGAAAACTCCCGCAATCCACGGCGGCCTGGGCGCGAGCGTGCGCCGACAAGGCCAGCAGGCCCGCCAGCCCCAACAGCGGCATGATTTTCATCGGCGTGCTCCACAACAAGCGCGGCAGCCCGGGGCCGAATATACCCGCTTTCAGCCGGTCTCGCATTAGAACCCTTTCAATTCCTTGGCTGACTTCGTCCGCGCGCTTGCTAAACAGGGACATGCGCACGTCTTCGATTCGCTGCTCCGGAACTCTCGTTGCAGCACTGCTGCTGCTCGCGCCGCAGGCATTCGCCATGGATGTCCTCGCGATTCCCACGGCAACGGCGGATGCGTTAGCGCAAGCCGCGTCGCCACAAGCCATCGCAGAATACAAGCGCAGGCTGAAGGAATATCAGGAGGCGCGCGCGGCCTTCGACGAGGAGGCGGTGGCGTACTGGAGCTCGATCTCGGACAAACGGCGCGGGCGCAACGCCAGGCGCCGCGATCGCCAGCAGATCACGCTGGACGACTACGTGCTGACGCAGCCGCCGGTCTATGACGGACCGAAGCGGCCGGTCGATCCTTCGCCGCCGGAGTCGGAGCCGCGCCCGCGCAAGACCATTCCCGTCGTCGCGGATTTGTTGAGAGCGGCCGCCGAGCATTTCCAGTTCGCGCCGCAGCGGCCGGCGAACGAAATGGAATTCAAGCGCGCCTATGCCCGCGCCGCGTCCGCGGCGGGGCTGACGCGGGAGCAGGCGGTGCGGGTCTATTCGTTCGAGACCGGCGGCAATGGCAATCACGACATGCAATCGGGCTTGAGCGCGTCGCGGCCGGGGTCGCGCGCGATTTCGACTGCGATCGGCTACAACCAGTTGCTCACCACCAACAGCGTCGAACTCGTCGCCGAGCAGGGCCACGACATCCTGCAGGCACTGACGGAGAAGGCCGCGCAGTTGTCCGGCCCTGCGCGCAAGGCGATGGATCACAAGATCGCGGTCTTCAAGCGGATGGTGGCGTTCACGCGCTCGGTGCCGGACGAATGGGCCGCGCACGAAAAACTCGCCGATACGGCGCAGGGCTGGGCGGTTCATGCCATGGTGCTGGATATCGATGTCGGACCACTGCTGCAGACCCACAAGTTGCTGACCTCCGTCATCTTCGCGCGCAACAAGGGATACACGCGCGCGCTAACTGCCGCCGAACTGGAGATGATGAATCTCACCGGCGACGGCACCGGGCTCGACATGGTGACCATGCCGCAGGCGATGCGCGAGCAGGTCCCGACCTCGAATTTCTTCCAGCGCGCCGGCTACGAGCGCAACCCGGTGGCGGTCCGCAACAACACCGTGGCCAAGTTGCTGGCGGTCACCGACGCGCGGATGGACTCCAACAGCAACAACCAGGGCGCCCGGGATCTGGCGGCGGCGTTTTAGTTCTTATCCTCCCCTGGAGGGGAGGGTCGCCGCGTAGCGGCGGGGTGGGGTGCAGCTTTCTCAAATGGCGCCGGTGTTTCAGAGGCTTGACCTCGGCTTCGCGCGAACCGTGCAATTCAATATAAATCCTTTCGAGCACCGCGTTCAAATCGCCGGTGATCTCGGAATTCCAGACCGGATAACACAATATCCTTCTTTTTCGAGCCAAAGCTGCCGTTGCTGATCGCGTCTGGCTGCTTCCTCTTCGTTATGATGCCCGCCATCAAGTTCGATAATCAGATGCCTGGCTGGACAGAAGAAGTCGACGATGTAGGGACCAATCGGCGCCTGACGCCGGAAGTGTGTGCCGATTGCAGGGAGTTCCTTCAGGGCGCGCCATGGTGCCCGCTCATGCGGTGTCGTGTTGGCCCTTAGTCTTTTTGCTGCCACTCGGCGGATCGATGTGGAAACCATGCCGCTCTCGCTCGCGGATAGATCACCCCACCCCGCTCGCGACGGTCGATGCTGCGCATCGCCGACGCGAGCGACCCTCCCCCCAGGGGAGGGTGAACCACGCTCACCCCGGCCCGAACTTGAACTTGCCGTCGCCTTCCAGATACGGCCCGGTGCGGATATAGAGCTGTCCGTTCTCGCCGATGAAAAGCAGCGTCCCCTTCGGCACCTTCTTCGCGCCTTTAAAAAGCTCCTTGGCGTTGTTGGTGCCCATCTTGTAGGAAAACATCTTGCCGTCCTTGTCGTAGGCGTAGCCCATGTCCGGCGCCAGCACCCAGGGTGTCGGTGCCGCGTTCTGGGCGCCTGCGGATGTCGCCAGCGCGGCCAATGCGACCGCGGCCAAAACCGTCTTCATCGAAAATCTCGTCATCGAGTATTCTCCAGCAACTGATCCGAACATTGGCGTCCCACGATGGCGGCCTGCCATCCTTGAACAAACCACGAACGTTGTTCTGCCGTCAATACTGCGGCGCGATCACAACATGGTTCGCGACTTTGTCATTTCACGAACCGGGCTTCGCGGCTATCTTCCGGTTCGGAATCCGCGCATGCGGAATGCGGCCATGGGGTGATCGGATGAACCAGTTTTTGAAGGCCTGTTGTTTGATCGGATCGCTGGTTTCGATCCTGGCGCCTGCCGCTCATGCCGCCGATGAATTCAAGCTCAGCAGCAACCAGCGCATTTCCTGCGGCCGCGGCCTGAGCGCCGGCAAGCTGAACACCGCGACCTGCCGGTCCTATGCGTACATCTTCAATGCCAAAACCTCGGAATATTTCCGGTGCACGGTCAGTCTGTCGCTGACCCGCGACAACAAGGAAGTGATCAACACCCAGAGCGACTCGGGCTGCGTCAAGCGGGCGCGCATCTTCGATACCGACGGAAGCTATTCGTTCGACGCCACCGAAACCGAGCCGCCGAACACCAACTCGTTCTTCGGGCAGGGCGGCTATGCGGTGTGGGCCAGCGACAACAACGCGCAAAAAGTCCGCGGCTGCATCATCATCAGTTCGGGACTGGGATCGGACGTCACCAAATGCATCGACATGAAGTTCGAGTGACGCACACACCGCCGTCATCCCGAGGTGCTCGCCGTTCTTCACGGCGAGCCTCGAAGGATGGCCACAAGCGCGTGCGGCGATCCTTCGAGACGCCGCGCAAGCGCGGCTCCTCAGAGTCGGATTCAATATAGGTCATTGGCATATCAGTTTCTTGCCAGGCGGCGGGAAAGCTGTCGAATGCTTGCAATCAGGACCCAGGCTTCGGCGCTGGCAATGGATGTCTCGAA
>Ga0210392_10000014_pt1 | contig 200298 bp, 153 predicted proteins | sample IncBWC30OmetaG_FD_161057 | JGI IMG/M metagenome (GOLD analysis project Ga0210392, IMG submission 161057) | Forest soil microbial communities from Barre Woods Harvard Forest LTER site, Petersham, Massachusetts, United States - Inc-BW-C-30-O ... | reverse complement strand
TCCGCGATCAATTCGACGACGGCAAGAGCAATCAACCGCGCCCGGACAGAGGAATCCGCAGCGGTGAGAAGTTCATTCGTGAGTTCCAGGGCGGGACGGCTGGGCATTGACATGAGAGGATTACAAGCAAACGTCTACACAACATCGGGGACCCGGTGCTTGACGGAAACAAGCCTGAAGCGTCAATCTCTGTAGACGGAGTGTAGCAAGCGCTCTCCCCGTTGTGAAATCATTCTTTCCAGCTTGAAGGAGTCTGCGTGGATCTCGACATCAAGCAAAGCGGAAATACCTGCTCACTTCGAATCAAAGGCCAACTCAAGTCCTCCAACGTGCCGGACTTTGATGCAGCCCTCGAATCCGCGCTCTCCAATGGCTGCATCTACCTCATTCTCGATTTGGAGCAGATGCCGTTCATCGATTCTTCTGGAATCGGCGCCGTCGTCAATGCACTTCGGCGCACTCGGCAGGTTGGGGGCGATACCAAGCTCGTCAACCCATCGTCCTTCGCCACGAAGACCTTCAAGATGGTAGGAATTCTCAGCCTCTTCGGCGTTTTTGCCACGGAACAAGAAGCAATCGACGCATGCGCAGCCGCGTAACCTGTGCTTTCGTCTTGAACGCGCCCTAGACGAACTCTAATCGCTCGGCCGCTTGCGAAACTTCCGTGATAAGTTATTCATAATAATTGGCTTCTCAGTGCCGGGAGAAGGGCTTGCCCCCTCGGCCAGTCAAGGTCTGCGGATTCTAACTTCTGAGACACCGCTCCCATTCTGTTGCCGCTGTAGTCGTCAGTACAAGTTAGCAAGCCTTCATGTCCACTGCCTTGAAACTGGCCAGCACCTAGGATATCTTTATCGACCTCGAAGTGTTGATTCTTTGGCCGTTCACTATATTCGAAAACTCCGCAGTGAGACGAGCCTTTTTTACCGCTTGCTCGCGATTGGGATGGGAATAGCTGGGAGAGCTCCATTTGATTTCATACGAAAAGTCCTTTCGTTAAGCCGTTGTGAGGGAGCGCCTCCATGCGTAGCTAACCCTGGAGTTCCGGATGAGATTCATGGACGTATTGGAAACGTTCCTCGGTGTTAGGAGAGGTCACGAAGCATCCAACGAATCCCGCCTACAGTTCGTTGCGATTGCCGGGCTGGCCAATCGTCCTAACAACATCAGAATCCATCTGGCTTTATCCGATGTTCGCTTTTGTCTGTAACGTTTCAATTCATCTGGAAATTTTTGCAACGGTGGTGTGAGCTGCTCCGGTGGAACTCCCTCACCGAATCCGCACCCCACGCTTTAGAATTTGCGGGACAGGCCTCTGTTGCCACGGTCACCAAGATCACGAACCTATGGTCTTACCGATTCTTCGGATCACGTCCCGGAGCCATGCGTGCGCTGCATCGGTATTGACTCTTGGATGCCAGATCATCAGGTATTTGAAGCCGGTCATCTCTGCCGGTGCCTTGAGAACTCGGATCCTGGGATTTTTTGCCTCGGCCCTGGCGAACCGCTGGGGTGCGGTCAGAATCAGTTTGGTTCCAGGAATGCACCGCGTAGCCGCGCCGAAATAGGGCAGAGTGATCACGGTACGACGGCGATGACCGTGTGCTGCGAGACGCTTCTCGGGTATATGTTGCGAGCCTTCCATGACCTCAACACCGATGTGCTCAGCAGCGAGATATTGTTTGAGCGTGAGTTGACGCCGGTAGGGAGCATCTGCCGCAACAATGCAGACGAGCTCTTCCTCGTAGATAACCTCGGTCAATAAAGGCGAGGGCACATTGCCTTCATCGCCAATCAACGCGAGATCAAGCCGGCCATGAGTCAAATCCTCGAAGACATCAGCTCTCCAGCTAGCGAAGGTAAAGCGGACCTGTTGCGCAACCGGGAGAATCTCGCGGCATAGAACAGGAGCGATGATCGAGGTCGCATTGTCGGTTGCGGCGATCCGGAAGGAGCAATGTTCCGTCGCTGGATCGAAGGTCGAGCCGGAGATGAGCCGGTCCAATCTCGGCAACATGATCTCGAGCTCTTGAAGAACACGTTCGCCTTGCGGCGTAGGCTCATAGCCCTTTGCCGTCCGCACCAGCAGATCATCGTGAAACGTATCGCGCATCCGTTGCAGGGCGCGGCTGACCGCGGGCTGGCTCAGGAGCAGCCGCTTGGCGGCACGGGATACGTTGCGCTCTTCGGCGAGCACCGAGAAGACAACGAGAAGATTGAGGTCGGCCTGGCGTAGCTGCGTTACACGCATAACCAATATTATCATTATGCATTGGACGTATAGCTTGACCAGGTTCAATCTCTTTCTAACGACGGACTTCAAGTTCGAAGGCAGTCGCTAAAAAGGAGAAACCCCATGAGAAAGACAGCTATCGTAACCGGCGCATCCCGTGGCATCGGACGCACCATCGCCCTTCGCCTCGCGGCCGACGGATTCGGCGTCGTGGTCAACTACGCCGGCAATGCCGCCAAGGCAGAAGAGGTCGTGAACGAGATCACCGGCGCAGGCGGACGCGCCCTTGCCGTCCAGGCGGATGTTGCCAATCTCGAAGACGTGAAGCAGCTCTTCGAGAAGACCCTCAAAGCCTTCGGGCAGATCGACGTCGTGGTCAACAACGCAGGCATCATGCCGCTTTCGCCCATCGCCAAAGGCGACGTGGAGACCTTCGACAAAGTCATTGCGACGAACCTGCGCGGAACCTTCCTCGTCCTCTCGCAGGCGGCGCAGCATGTGGCGGAAGGCGGCCGCATCATCGCGTTCTCCAGCAGCGTCCTCGCCAAGAACTTCCCCTCCTACGGCCCCTACATCGCCTCCAAGGCGGGCGTCGAAGGCCTCGTCCACGTGCTTGCCAACGAGCTTCGCGGACACAAGATTACCGTCAACGCGGTTGCGCCGGGGCCTGTGGGGACGGAGCTTTTCCTGGACGGCAAGACGGAGGAGCAGATCAAGCAGATCAGCAGCATGGCGCCACTGGAGCGGCTCGGCCAGCCCGAGGATATTGCCAACGTGGTCTCCTTCCTGGCCGGGCCGGATGGCGGATGGGTCAATGCGCAGGTGCTTCGCGCCAACGGCGGCTTCGCCTAAACAGCGGACATCGCCCTCAGTCATCCCTACCGTTCCCAAACCCGAAGAACAGGAGAACCGACATGAAGAACATCATTATCATCACAGGGGCTTCGAGCGGCTTTGGGGCCCTCGCGGCTCGCGCTCTGGCCCTCGCTGGTCACACCGTTTACGCGAGCATGCGCGAAACGACAGGCCGCAACTCCGAACAGGTAGAAGCCGCGAAACAGTTCGCCGCAGAAAACCACGTAGACCTCCGCACGATTGAGCTGGATGTCGCCTCGCAGGAATCAGCGGACCAGGCCGTCAAGACGATCGTTGAGAAAGATGGCCGCCTGGATGTCGTGATCCACAACGCGGGACACATGGTGTTTGGCGCGGCGGAAGCCTTCACTCCCGAACAGCTGTTGCAGGTCTATGACACGAATGTGCTCAGCACCCAACGGGTGAACCGTGCCGCGCTGCCGCAGCTCCGCAATCAGAGAAAGGGGCTGGTGCTTTGGGTTGGAAGCACCAGCACGCGTGGTGGCACCCCTCCGTATCTTTCACCGTACTTCGCGGCCAAGGCCGCCATGGATGCGCTCGCTGTGAGCTACGCCGCAGAGCTGAATCGCTGGGGCATCGAGACCTTCATCATCGTTCCCGGCGCCTTCACCTCCGGCACCAACCACTTCGCGCACGCGGGCTCGCCGGCAGACAAGGCACGTCAGGCAGAGTACGACAACGGCCCGTACGCACATCTCGGCGACGATATTATGAAGGGTTTCGCCGCGACCGCGCCAGCCGATGCAGATGTGGCCGATGTTGCCCAAGCGATCGTCAACGTGGTCGACTTGCCTTTCGGCAAGCGTCCATTCCGTGTGCATATCGATCCCGCGCAGGACGGCGCGGAGATCGTCAATGGAGTGGCAGATCGTGTGCGCGCCGAGATGTACCACAACATCGGCCTGTCGGATCTGCTGTCGCCGGTTGCCTTTTCGCTCTAATGTTGGCCTGGTGGAGAGGGTCTCGCCCGAGATTTTCTCCGCGAGATCTTCGTTTGCCGCGGATAGCGAGCATGGTCGCAGCCGAGTCTTCGGCAATCCGTGCGATTGCACGCCGAGCTCGTGCTTCGAGGAAGCTTCTCCGTCAGCCGCACCTCTGTGTAGCGTTCATGGTCCCATTACTTTTCTTTCAGGGCATCGATACGAAGCGCTTTGCACCGTCGCATTCACCTTAGGGCGACGCCGAGGTGAGATCCTTGGCCCTCGATGGTGCGATATTGACTAGGAGACACGGATTCTCCAAATCGCTCACTCACTAGATAATTAATGTCTATTTTGTTGATTTCGTTGGTGCCCGGAGGGGGACTTGCCCCCCCACGACCGGTTAGGGTCTGCGGATTTTAAGTCCGTTTTTTGGGTTTCGCATAGGGTCGCACGACATTGCAAGAAGCGTCACAATAGGCTCATAACAAATGGGTTATTACTCGTAGTTGCACTGCATTGAGACGCACAAAGAGACGAGATTGTCCGGTACAAAGTGGCACCAAAAGCGGCACCAGTCTCGCGGATAACTGCGTGAGCGGAACAATTTGTCGGACAGTGCTGTTGATTGAGGGGAACGCCCAGGAAGCTGCGTCTATCCGAGAAATGCTGCGCCCTCCGGGGTCGCACGCGTTCGAACTTGCCCAAGTGGAAGCCGTATCTGAAGCGATGACGCATTTGACCGAGCATGTTATGCACGTAATTCTGCTTGATCTGGGATCCGCTGGCGTAGAGGGGAAGGATACGCTGCGGCAGGTGCGTCAAGCGGCGCCGCGGGCATCCATTGTCCTGCTGTTCAGCCTCGCAGCAGAGCCGATGGCGCGGCAAGCCATGCGGGACGGAGCACAGGACTATCTGATCAAAGGCGAAATGCAATCCCAGGAGTTGGTGCGGCCCCTTGAGAACGCGATTGAGCTAAAAGCAATTGAGGAGTCTTTGTTTGAAGAGAAAGAACGAGCGCAGGTCACGCTGGACTCCATTGGCGACGCAGTAATCAGCGCGGATGTGGAGGGAAGAATTACGTTCTTGAATCTGATGGCGGAACGACTGACCGGTTGGCCGGCGCCCGAGGCGAGCGGCCTGAAGATGGATGAGGTCTTCCGCATTGAGGATGCGACGACGCGGGTGACCATCCCGAATCCGATGAACCAGGCAGTCGCTCTCAATCGCGTTGGGCATCTGCCAGCAAATTGCGTCTTGGTCCGGAGTGACGGCCATGAGATTTTCATCGAGGACTCTGCCGCGCCAATCCACAACCGTATCGGCGGCGTTACCGGTTCAGTGATTGTGTTTAGAGATGTGAGCACAGCCGGGGCGTTGGCAGAAGAGACCATGCATGCGTCTCAGCACGATTTTCCTACCGGGTTGCCAAATCGTCTATTGCTGAGTGATCGGCTCGGTCAGGCAATCGCGCTGGCCAGGCGTCGCGCGACTAGCGTCGCGGTGTTGTTCATGGATCTGGATGGATTCAAGCACATCAACGATTCGCTTGGGCATCTTGTGGGCGACAAGCTGCTTCAATCGATTGCTAAACGCCTTACTGCGCTGATACGAACACCCGACACAGTCAGCCGGCAGGGCGGGGATGAGTTTGTGGTGCTACTTCAGGATATTGGAACATCTGAAGACGTCTCAATTGTCGCGAAGAGAATCATCCAAGCCGTTTCACAAGTTCACTCCATTGGCGAACATGAGCTGTACGTCCCCGCGAGCATTGGAGTGAGTCTTTATCCCCAGGATGGCCTGGACGCGGAGGCGCTCATGAAGAATGCGGACACCGCTATGTACCGGGCAAAGGACCTTGGGCGATAATGCTTCAAGTTTTTCAAGCCCGCGATGAATATTCGAGCGGTGGAGCGGCAAAAGATGGAGGAGTAACTACGGCAAGCGTTAGTTAAGAAGCAGTTCGAGCTATATTACCAGCCAAGAGTTGATGTTTTGACGGGAGCGGTAGTTGGCGCGGAAGCCCTCCTGCGCTGGACGCATTCTGAGCGCGGGCCAGTTGCGGCGATCAAGTTCATCCCGGTCGCGGAGGATTCGGGGCTGATTCTGCCTATCAGCTCGTGGGTTCTGCGGGAGGCATGCCGGCAGGCGAAGGCGTGGCTGGACCAAGGGCTTGCCGCAATTCCAATGTCTATCAACGTCTCCGGGATTCAACTTCAGGATGCGACCTTTCTTTATGAGGTACTGGCGATGTTGGAAGAGACCAAGCTGGCGCCCGGACTGCTGGAGTTGGAGCTGACGGAGAGTGTGCTAATGCATCTACCGGAGTATGCTCAGTCGGCACTGCGGTATTTCCGTGACTTGGGAGTGACGGTGTCTATCGACGACTTCGGTACGGGTTACTCCAGCTTGATCTGTTTGAAGAGGCTTCCCATTGAACTTGGTCCGGCCAGGCAGCCGGCAATCCGTCCGAGAAGAACTGATAGCACCGCTATGAAGACTTACCGTCGCCTATGTGGGGTTGCTTGGAATGTGGGTTTGCTATCAGCAGGGCTCAGCTTGGCACCGTGTTTCAGGCATTTTTCCCTAGAGCCTCGCCATACGCCGCTAAGACCTCTGCAATAGTTTCGAAGAGCAGCTCCGGTCCTCCGACTTTGCTGATGAATCGATCGGCATACTTCGCATCGGGTGGGATCTCATTCACTCCAGAGATGAGAATCACCGGCATCGAGGGACGGCCAGCCTTGACCGACTTGGTCAATTCGGTGCCGGTCATGCCTGGCATCATCTGATCGGAGAGCACAAGACTGATTCCGCCTGCCTCGAGGAGCGCCAATGCTTCCTTTCCTGACGATGCGGTCACCACCACATAGCCCTGCTTTTGCAGAACCAGTTTCCGAACCGTCCTGGGGATGTCCTCATCGTCGACGCAGAGAATGGTGACGCATTCATCGGCCATGCGCGGCTCCCGCAACTATGGGCAAACCCAACTCATCAGGGGGAAGGAAATCCGAAACCTCAGAGTTTCGAAAGTCTGCTTCGGGCAGATAAATTTGGAAGCAAGTGATGTTCCGGCCGGACAAGGCGACGCTTCGGAAGTGAATCGAGCCTCCATACTTCTGGATGATGCCTTTACTGATCCACAGGCCAAGGCCTGTCCCCTTGGTGGATTTCGTTGTGAAGAAGGGTTCGAACAGATGCTTCGCATGCACAGGATCAATTCCCGTGCCGGTATCACAGATAGAGATGCACACCCCGCGACGCTGATTGGTTCGATGCGGCGATCCGAAGACATGGAGCCGCAACCGGCCGCCCTCTGGCATGGCCTGGACTGCGTTCCCAATCAGATTCAGAAACACCTGCTTGAGTTCGACCGGGAAGCCCTGAATCGTCCCCCTGCTGCGGTATCGTTTGTCCAACACGATATTGTCGAAGTCCATACGGCGAGTCTGCAGCTCAAGAATCTCATCAAGGAGAGCGGAAATGGAAACTTCTACGGGATGCTTTGATTCCCGGTAGAAACCGAGTGTTTGTCGCGTGATGTGAGATACACGACGCAATTCCTCTTCACCGAGCCGCGCGTAATAACGGGCCTCTTCATCAAGCGAGGGATGATCGCGCAGCAGATAAAACGTGTTGGTGATCGCTTCGAGCGGGTTATTAATCTCGTGCGCGATGATTCCAGCCACTCTTCCCATAGCCGCCAATCGCTCCGTCTTACGCAGCGCATCTTCGGCTTTCAGTTGAGCAGTGATATCGCGACTGATCTCAAGGATCGCATTGCCACCAGCCTTCAGTGCCTTTCGACAAGCCACAACGACTTCGGCACCATCACGCGTATATTGTGTTAGGTCTCCATTCCATTTTCCCGTCTCCGCGAGGACAAGCTGCACGCTTTGCTGGCCACTTGGAAATTTCGTTTGCAAAATCTCATGGATCGGCTTTCCGAGCACCTCCTCGCGCTGCCAGCCATAGAGTACTTCGGCTCCCGAATTCCAATACTTGAGAATCCCATTCAAATCGCGAATAAAGATCGCTTCCGTCGCCAGTTCGAGTAAATCAGCACGTTCGCGAAGTAGATCTTCGAGCTTTCTTCTGCCGCTCACATCGATGAATGCGCCGACCGCTCCGCGCGCATTCCCCTCCTGATCGAATAGTGGACTCGCACTGGCAAGGAGATGTACGGGATCTTTGTCGGGCTGCCGAATCTCAAGCTCCAGACTTCCCAACTGCTGTCCCATTCTCGCGGACCGAAGCAGAGGATGATCCTGCCTCGCAAGCAGTGCACCATCTTTATAGACTTCGAACGGAACCTCTTCAGGCGCGGTGGGGTCTGCCGACAGCGTGGCGCCAGGCTTCGCACCCAGCAGATTCGAAAGCGCTAGGTTGGCGGTGATCACGTGACCATCCAGATCCTGTGAAACCGCGACCCCCACGGGCAGCACCTGCATGATCGCTTCCAGCTCCGCCACGCGCTCCTGGAGTTGACCATTGAGATTGCGAATCTCATCTTTCGCGGCAATCTGGACACTGATATCTGTGCTGGTACCGAACCACCGCGCGACATTCCCTTGAGAGTCTCGAATCGGAACCGCGCGAGAAAGAAACCAGCAGTACCGGCCCTCCTCGCTCAGCAATGGAAAGGTATCTTCCCACAGATTGCCCTCTTTCCGTGAGTCCTGAATGTGTTGTATGACTCGCTCCACGTGATCAGGATGTTGGGCGCTTCGCCAACCCCAAACGGGCATATCTTCTGACAAGCTCCCGATGAAGTCATACCATCGCTGGTTGTACCAAAAGATTGCGCCATCCGCATCGGCCATCCACGCTAATTGTGGAATAGAGTTTGCCAGCGTGCGAAATTGTTCTTCACTTTCCCGCAGCTGATCTGTGCGTTCTTCTACGCGCTTTTCCAATTCAAGATTGAGACGCTCCAATTGGTGAGATTTGCGATGCAACTCTGCGAAGACGCCGACCTTGGCGCGGAGCAGTTCTGGCACAACAGGAACGGAAATGTAATCGACAGCGCCACTCTTATAGCCCTTGATGCGATCAAGATCCGTCAAGTGAACCGCAGAGATAAAGATGATCGCTGTTTTCTGAAACCGCGGATGCTGGCGCATCATATCCGCAAGTTCAAAGCCGTCGATCTCGGGCATGCTTACATCCATCAGCACGACTGCGATGTCGTGATGCAGAAGCTGATCGAGTGCTTCTCTGGCCGACCGCGCTTTGATCAGGTTCTCGCCGAGTGGGCCTAGTATTGCCTCGTAACTGAGTAACTTTCCTGGCTGGTCGTCCACCATCAGAATGTTTGCCTGGTCTTGATCGATCATCACTTCCCTCTTCTACTCGGAGGTAATACTTCCACCGAGTGCATCTGCTGAATAACGAATGCACAATTCTAACGGTGTAGCCACATGCGAAGAGCTGACAGGAGCTGTTCCGTATTGACGGGCTTTGCCAGGTACTCTGAAGCACCCGCTTCAAGGCACTTTTCGCGGTCTCCCTTCATCGCTTTTGCAGTCAGCGCGATGATGGGTAGTCGGTGGAACTGCGGATTCTGCCGGATGACCTGCATGGTTTCGTATCCATCCATCTCCGGCATCATGATATCCATCAGCACAATCGCGAGGTCACTCGTCGATTCCACGATTGCGATCGCCTCGCGACCGGTCCCTGCCGTCAGCACGCTCATCCCGCGTCGCTCCAGAACGCTGCTCAGCGCGAAAATATTCCGCACATCGTCATCAACGATCAACACCTTTCTTCCAACCAGTGCCTCATCGGACCGATGCAGCCGGTCCAGCATCTTCTGCTTCTCCTCCGGAAGATCGGAGACAACCCGATGAAGGAAGAGCGCCGTCTCGTCGAGCAAACGCTCCGGCGATTCCACGTCTTTGACGATCACGCTGCGCGCCAGCATATGCAGCCGCGCATCTTCCTCAGGCGATAGATCCTTGCCCGTAAAAACGACCACTGGCAATTCATTTCCGAGTTTGGTCTGACCCAATCGCTCCAGCAAGTCAAAGCCCGTCATATCCGGAAGACGCAGGTCGAGAACGACACAATCAAACTGCTTTTCCTCAACCGCAGCGAGCGCGCCTGCACCCGTCGATACAACCGTGACATCGATATCGTCGTGACCCAACAGAGCTCGGATGCTGACCTGCTGGGCGGGCTCATCCTCAATGACGAGGAGCCGTTTGCGGCGCGGCTTTGAATACTCCCGGATGCGCCCCACCGCAGCGACGAGACCTTCGTTCGTCGTTGGCTTGGTCACAAACGCGAACGCTCCATGCGATAAACCGTGATGCCAATCCTCGTCCATCGTCAGCATCTGCACCGGAATATGACGCGTCGAAGTATCCTGCTTCAGATGGTTTAATACGGTCCACCCAAGCATGTCGGGGAGGGAGACGTCGAGAGATATCGCCGTGGGATGGAACTCTCTCGCCAACGCAAGCGCCTCCGCGCCACGGAGTGCAACCAGAACCTTGAAACCCTCCGCTCGCGACAAGTCGCAAAGAATGCTCGCATAGTGAATGTCGTCTTCAACAATCAGCAGCACCGCATCTCCTGACTGAATGTCATTGCGGTCATCCAGAAGCAGTTCGTCCGGCTCCTCTATCGCGCTGCCAACGGAGGTTGCGAGTTCAAGCCGCGGGCCGTGGTGTGGAAGGCTAGCCACGTTCACGATCTGCGTGGACGGGCCGACGTACGTTTGCGGCAGGAAGAGCGTAAACGTGCTGCCTTTGCCGGGTGTACTCTTCAGCTGAATCTCTCCACCAAGCAGGCTGGCGAGTTCGCGGCTGATTGCCAGTCCCAGGCCAGTGCCTCCATACTTGCGACTGGTGCCGGCGTCTGCCTGCTGGAAAGCCTCGAAGATGATTCTTTGCTTCTCGGCAGGAATGCCGATGCCGCTATCCGACACCTCGAATGCCACCACGGAGGCCGCGCTCTTGAGGATTTGATGACGTCCTGTCCAACCACTCGTAACCGTCGAAACTGAAAGTCGCACACCACCATGTTCTGTAAATTTGAAAGCGTTCGACAAGAGATTCTTCAGCACCTGCTGCAGGCGTTTGGAATCCGTCACCAAGCTGCGCGCAAGCCTAACATCAGCATCAATCTCAAACGCAAGCTTCCGATTTTCTGCCTCATGACGGAATGGGCGTGCCACCATCTCGATCAGGCTGCCAAAGAAGACCTCTTCCGCCTCGACCGACACGGTGCCCGATTCAATCTTGGAAAGATCCAGAATATCGCTGATGAGGGTAAGAAGATCGGTTCCGGCACCATGAATCGTACGGGCGAACTCGACCTGCTTCGGGGTGAGATTCGTATCCGGGTTATCGGCAAGCTGCTGACCAAGAACGAGAATGCTATTGAGAGGAGTCCGCAACTCATGCGACATATTGGCCAGGAATTCGGACTTGTACTTCGAAGTGAGGGCCAGCTCCTTCGCCTTCTCTTCAAGTGCGCCGCGCGCCTGCTCGATCTCCTGGTTCTTGCGTTCCACTTCCGCATTTTGTTCTGCAAGTTGTTTGGCTTTTTGTGCAAGTTGCTCGTTGGTTTGCTGCAACTCCTTTTGTTGCGTTTGCAACTCGATGGCTAACTGCTGAGACTGCTTTAGCAACCCTTCCGTCTGCATCGTCGCTTCGATACTATTCAGAACGATGCCGATACTCGACGTCAATTGCTCGAGAAAGGCGAGATGCGACGTGGTGAAGGTATTGAGGCTGGCAAGCTCAATGACTGCCTTGACGCGGTCCTCAAACAATACCGGGAGGACGATGACATTTCGCGGCACAGCCTCGAACAGTCCGGAACGAATCAAAACCGTGTTGCTCGGAAGATCGGAGACCAACATGCGGCGTTTTTCCAGTGCACATTGTCCAACCAGACCTTCGCCCACCTTCACCGTCTCCTGGTGTCCTTCGGCGGAGTCCGCAAAGGAAGAGAGCAACATCATGCTGCCGGGTAATTCCGCCTCCATCTGATAGAGCACACCCTGTTGCGCATTTACCAACGGAACAAGTTCGGAAAGCAACATCCGTCCCACCGTCGTCAATTCGCGTTGTCCCTGCAACATGCCCGTGAACCGCGCAAGATTCGTCTTCAACCAATCCTGTTCCGTGTTGCGGTCCGTGGTCAGGCGCAAATTGTCGATCATCGTGTTGATGTTGTCTTTGAGTTCTGCCACTTCACCGCTGGCGTCCACCTGGATCGAGCGAGTCAAATCGCCCTTGGTCACCGCAGTCGCTACTTCAGCAATCGCGCGCACCTGATTGGTCAGGTTGTCGGCAAGAAGATTCACATTGCCCGTGAGATCCTTCCATGTACCGGCAGCGCCCGGCACATTCGCCTGTCCACCGAGTCTGCCTTCGACACCAACTTCGCGCGCCACGGTTGTTACCTGGTCGGCGAACGTTGCGAGCGTATTCGTCATGTTGTTGATCGTTTCCGCGAGCGCCGCAACCTCTCCTTTCGCGTTCACCGTCAGCTTCTGAGTGAGCTCGCCGTTCGCGACAGCCGTAACTACTTTGACGATGCCTCGCACCTGCTCGGTCAGGTTCACGGCCATCACATTCACATTGTCCGTAAGATCTTTCCACGTGCCGGCGACGTCCGGGACCTGCGCCTGCCCGCCCAGCTTTCCTTCCGTTCCTACCTCGCGCGCGACTCGCGTCACCTCGGCAGCGAACGCATTCAACTGGTCAACCATCGTATTGATGGTGTTTTTCAACTCCAGAATCTCGCCCTTCACATCCACCGTGATTTTGCGAGACAAGTCTCCGCGCGCCACGGCCGTTGTCACTTCGGCGATATTGCGGACCTGTCCCGTAAGATTTCCGGCCATCGAATTGACGGAATCCGTAAGGTCCTTCCATGTTCCTGCCACGCCCGGTACATTTGCCTGCCCGCCTAGCCGTCCCTCCGTACCGACTTCACGAGCTACGCGCGTTACTTCACCGGCGAACGCATTGAGCTGGTCAACCATCGTGTTGATCGTGTCTTTCAGCAGCAGAATTTCACCGCTCACATTCACCGTAATCTTCTTGGAGAGATCGCCGTTGGCAATCGCGGTTGCCACCTCAGCAATGTTGCGAACCTGCGCGGTAAGATTGCCCGCCATGAAGTTGACGTTGTCCGTCAGATCTTTCCAAGTTCCGGCAACGCCCGGTACCTGTGCCTGGCCGCCCAGCTTTCCATCCGTACCCACTTCGCGAGCTACACGTGTCACTTCACCAGCGAATGACCGGAGCTGGTCGACCATCGTATTGAGCGTATCTTTAAGTTCGAGAATTTCCCCACGCACGTCGACGGTAATCTTGCGCGACAAATCGCCACGTGCAACCGCCGTCGCAACCTCCGCAATATTACGGACCTGCGCCGTGAGGTTGCCGGCCATGAAGTTCACCGAGTCCGTCAGATCCTTCCATGTGCCCGCAACGCCCGACACTTGCGCCTGCCCACCCAGCTTGCCTTCCGTTCCTACCTCGCGTGCGACGCGCGTCACCTCGCCGGCGAACGCATTGAGTTGATCGACCATCGTGTTGATGGTGTTCTTCAACTCTAAAATTTCGCCCTTCACGTCGACCGTAATCTTGCGCGACAAATCGCCGCGGGCGACAGCTGTAGTCACCTCGGCAATATTTCTCACCTGCCCAGTAAGGTTGCCAGCCATCGAGTTAACTGAATCCGTCAAATCCTTCCATGTTCCCGCAACGCCCGGCACATTCGCCTGTCCACCAAGCCTGCCTTCTGTGCCCACCTCGCGCGCGACGCGCGTCACCTCACCAGCAAACCGATTAAGCTGGTCGACCATTGTATTTAGCGTCTCTTTGAGCTGTAGAATCTCTCCGCGCACGTCCACGGTGATCTTGCGCGAAAGATCGCCATTCGCGATCGCCGTCGCCACCTCAGCGATATTACGCACCTGGCCAGTCAAGTTGCTGGCCATGAAATTCACGTTCTCGGTAAGATCCTTCCATGTTCCACCGACGCCCAGTACCTGCGCCTGGCCGCCTAGTTTCCCTTCCGTACCCACCTCGCGTGCGACGCGCGTCACCTCCCCGGCGAACGCGTTCAATTGATCCACCATCGTATTAATGGTGTCCTTCAACTCCAGAATTTCGCCCTTCACATCCACCGTGATCTTGCGCGAAAGATCGCCGCGCGCAACTGCCGTTGTTACTTCGGCGATATTTCTTACCTGGGCCGTCAGGTTGCCGGCCATCGCGTTCACCGAGTCCGTCAGATCCTTCCACGTTCCCGCAACCCCTGGAACGACAGCCTGTCCGCCCAACTTGCCATCCGTGCCCACCTCGCGAGCTACGCGCGTCACTTCGGAAGCGAACGATCGAAGCTGGTCGACCATCGTATTGATGGCCTCTTTCAGCTGAAGAATTTCACCGCGAACATCAACGGTGATCTTGCGGGAGAGATCGCCGCTGGCCACGGCCGTTGCTACCTCGGCAATATTTCGCACCTGCCCTGTCAGGTTGCTAGCCATGGAATTGACCGAGTCCGTTAGATCTTTCCACGTTCCTGCGACACCCGGGACCTGCGCCTGGCCGCCGAGTTTGCCATCGGTTCCCACTTCGCGGGCCACGCGCGTTACTTCGGCGGTGAATACGCCTAACTGCTGAATCATCGTGTTGACGATCGTAGCGGAGCGCAGGAACTCCCCTTCTAGCGGCCGCCCGCCGACATCCAGCCGCACGATCTGTGCCAGATTTCCCTGCGCCACGGCGGCGATCGCACGCGTCATCTCGGTGGTCGGCCGCAGCAGGTCCTCCACCAGGGTATTGACCGACACCTCCATCTCGCCCCAGGACCCCCGCGAGTGCTGAAAGCGTGTTCGCTCCCTGGTGCGCCCCTCTTTTCCCACCGCCTGGCCAACGCGCTTCAACTCTCCGGCAATGCGCTCGTTCGCAGAAATGATGTCGTTGAACGTATCGGCGATCTTGCCCTTCAGCCCGGTCCACTCCACCGGCAGCCGCGCCGAAAAATCACCATCCCGCATGGTCTGCAGGCTGGACAGAATTAACGCCAGATCAACTGCTACGGGTGTCGCTGGCTCTTCGGGGAGATTTCCATTGCTCTTGATCTTGGGGATTTTGTTCTTTTGCTTTCCGTTTGCCATCGCGTCGGCGGTGAATTCCATACGAGCTCCTACCCAATAAAAAGGACTGGTAAGCGAACCTTCTGGCCCGAAATACCCTTTTCAACGACCACTCGAGCCCTGTAGGGGGAGAGCGGCTTTCGCCTACAAAGGTGAGCGCCTAAGATTACCCAAGGGAGTAGTCCGTCCATCACAGTGAGTCGCCGCGCTACAATAATTTGGGTGTTCGACCGAATTGTGACGCTCGGATGGCCGGAAAAGGTTGCCTGCCCCCCAGGTCGTTGGCGTCAGCACCGAAGATGCCACCGCCGTCATGATCTCCGCTAAGCCTTCCGCGACTGCCATCCTCCTGAGTACCGTAAGGCCTCGGCTTGCGAGCTGTCGAGAAACAGTAAACTCCCAACGGCCAAGATCCGACAGACGGTTTTGCCTACGCCAACCTCACGAGTGGGCGTCGATGGAGGCGACTACCTCCCCCGATCTACGCGAAACGCTCAACTCGTTCCAGAAAAACGGGGTTTTCGGAACCAACCGACGCGAACTTGCCGAAAAGGCGACTTTCGGGGAGCTAGACTTCTGCGAAGAGGATACTGGTTCCAAAGCTCTTTGAAAGTCTCGGGAATCACATAAACGGTGAGATGGGTGCATGGGTGATCGCGCTTGAGGTGCGAGCGCCACGCAACAGCATGTCGCTCCTGCGCTGGGCTGGCGCTAGGATTCCGGGAATCCGCTCCTGCCCTTCACTGCAGTGGATTACTCTGCTGGTTCGGTTTCTGCGGTTGCTGGTCGATCTTCTGCTGGCGACCGAGGACATCTTGCATGATCTGCTGCGGGGTCTCCGGCGCCCTCGAGTCGCCATTGCCGAAGGGAGTTTTCATCGGTGGGGGAGGTGGCGGCTTAGGCTCGAGCCTCTCGGCGGCATCGTCATCTTTCGGGTTACTGAGGTTCTGATTGTTCGCGGCCGTGAGCGGACTGACGGGGGAGCTGACGCTCAAAACGACCGCAAGCAGCGCATCAGCGTCACGCCCCCCGATCATGACCACGTTATAGCCAGAGCCGTAGAGGAGCTTCGAGAGCACGTCGCACGCCGGGCCGGGGCCGTAGGTGCCGAAGATGCGCTGATCCTGGGCAAGTCCTTCCAATTTGGCGCCCGTGTCGGCAGCGACCTGGTGCAGAATCTGGTTGAGGCTGGAATTGGACGCTACGATTTCGAGGCCGCGGCTGTCCCAGCTCACCCTGGCGTGGTTGGCAGGCAGGTTCGCGGGCGAGATCGGAGTCGGCGGAGCAGGTGGTGGCGCGGCTATGGCGTGCGGGCCGGGCCGGGGCTCGATTGAAGGGACACGAGCATGCGCGGCAGTGCGGCGGTGCGGTTGGGCGGGCTTGGCGGCGGCCTTTTTCTGCTGTAGCGGCTTTGTGGACTGCGGAGCATCGGTCTGCGCGGGGAGATTCTTTCCGCTCAGGATTGCAGCCACGACCAAAAGCGCGAGGACCGAAAGCGCAAGTCCGCGAACCAACGTTTCAAGAAATCGTTGTCCGGGCAGGCGCGACGGCGCTGGCTGGAGACTCATCGTTTTTGGCCATGGCTGGATCATCTGTTGGACTGCAATCGGCGAGGCGGCACTTCACGGCTTCAACGAGTGCATCGCAAGCAACTGCTCATCCTTCGGCATCGACTGCGATTCATCCGCGCGCCGCTTGGCGTCTGCACCGCTATACGGCATCAAACCCAGCATCCAGGAAAAGTCTTGCGTCGTGGAATTCGGGGCTACTGGAGTGCAATTGCCGTTTTGGTTTTGGTTGCAGGCGTATCCAATGTAAGGCCAACCGTGCGGCGGCCTTCCGAAATTATCTTCCGGCGCCCCTGGCGCAGGCCGCTTGCCATTGAACGCCGCATACTGGTGGCAGGTGATGCACGACGATTTGCCGGGCGCCACTCCCTGGTTGAACTCCACAAAGGAATTGCCCAGCACCGTGGGTTTCCCGCCGGAGACGAATTCGGTCTGCACCCCCGTCAGGAAGTAATTGTTGAACGCCGGATTCAGGTGCGCCGCCGCCATGGCTTGGTCCAATACCGGGCTCTCCTGCGCAGTCTGGCCCTTTCCATAGGGCTGGCTCGACGTAGTACCCCATGAATCGAGACAAGCGCCATACAGCGTGGGGTCGCAGCGATTGGGATTGGTGATGAGGCTGTTGGGCTCGAACGTCGCCCACAACCAACGGATCATCGACTTGGAAGTAATGTGGATGCCCACCAGCGCATAACACGCGCCGTTGATCGTCTCCGTGTACAGATGGTTGGTTGGATCGGGACAAGCAAACGTCGGGTTCCTGAAGGAAGTCGCCGCCGCCCAGTCTAACTTCACTTCCACGGAGTCGAGATCACGACGAATTTCGTTCATGCCGGTCCCCGGGAAGTCGATTGTCATGCCGTGCGCATTGCCATAAGTTTGCTGACCGACGAGCGTGTTGAGGCCGCCCCTCTCCAGGAAAGCCGCTTCCGGCGGGCTCGCGTGAACCTCTTCGCAAAACATGGCGTTCCGGGTCAAATTGGAAGGAGCCGGGTAACCCCCGACCGGTGTCGTTCTCATTGCGCTGCAGTCGCTGCCTTCCATCTTTTCGGCCACGGGGCTTCCGTGCAAGATGCGCACGTTGCCATTGCCTCCGGCATTTGCGGCGGCTGCTACACTAGCCGCGCTGGGGCATCCAATCGCGTTGGGATTCAGTTGACATTGCTCCGGCCAGGCCTCGACGGTTAAGGAACGCTTGGTGGTAGGCGCCATGGTTTCCAGGAAGAGACCCCAGGCGAGCGAAGCGAAGCTGGGGCCATAAAAGGCATCCTCCGAGGCTGGCTGGCCGCTCGTGTTGACTGCCGGCTGCTGATAGGCCGCGGTAGATTTCTGCGGCTCCTGCGGCCGGGTTGCCGCCTCCGCACGGCCTCTTGAGTAAATGCCGCAGCAAGTTGCAAAGGCTACGAGCGAGAGCAGTGCCGCGGAAAGCCTCATGCGATTTTTCATGGAAATGGCCCCTTTTCCCGCCGTATGTCACCGCGAAAAAACGATGCTCCCCGGGAGGGGGCAAGCCGAAGCTTGCCCCCTTCCTTCGCGTGAGATAAGCCGAGGATGTTATCGCGGGTTCCATCCTGTAGATCAGCTTCCGGAGATGGTTAGCCCGCGCCTCCGTGTTGACCGTCACTAATGGCCCTCGTGGTGCGGCGGTGGCATTACTACGATTGGCACGGACGCAATCGCGGCCGTGTACGTTTCGTATGCGGTTGTCGACGATGTGCTTGTTGTGTAGATGTTCGTCGGGGTGAAGGATGCCGTTAAGGTGTATAAGCCCGGGGCCAGCACGGTACCCGCGGACGGCGAGTAGACCCACGTGCCCGGAACCGTCACATTCGTCAACAAGCCAGTGGTTCCGGAAGCCTCGCTCGTCTGGCCTGAAATCTGCATCGCCGACGCCGTTGCATCCAACTGTTCGGAGCCAAGCGGGGTGCCGGAGGTTATCGGTTTAGGCGCCTCCCAGGTGATGGTCGGCGTCAAGGGACACCCCGGAGGAGTGCAAGAGTACGCGTTCTGACGGTTGATTGTGGTGGTCGGCGACCACTCAACATGGTGAGTGTTGCTGTCGCTTATGTTGAATGCCACATTGAGCGGGTCCGTGGTAGCGGCTTCCTGTACGCCATCGGTCGTCGAGAAGCCCGTCAATCCGGGATTGCCGGCGCCGGGGCTCGGCAGCCCAAGCGCGAAGAAGTAACTGCCCGTCACCCTACCCGGCTTCCCGTCAGCGCAGCCAGGGTTTGTGGCCGACGCCACAGCCGATGGAAACACGGAGGGGTCGTTGGCCGCTATCGTAAATGTCTGGGTGTTAGGAGAAGCAGACGGACTGCCACCGTTAGGGGGGACGACGCCGTTAGACGGGACAGGCGCCGGAACCGTCAACGTATAGGAACTGCCATCCCTGCAGGCGACGTCGATCTCGGTATACGAGGTCGGGACCGTAACCGTCGCTGCCCCGTGTGTGCCGGGCATTGACAATTGATACTGTGAGGTAAGGGTGTCTCCAGTCTGGATGGTCTGAGACGCGTTCCACGGCCCCGGCGTCGGGTTCAATGGCAGCATGACATCTCCGCCCTCGTTCCAAACATCGCCGGCCGGAAATGCGGGCTGACCCGTTCCCCACCATGGGAATTCTGGCGGTCGCGTTTCCCACCACCTCATCCACATGTGAGGATCGATTGTGGGCTGAGCCCCACGTGAGAGAGCGTCGGCTTCCTGCCAGGAGGTATTAATACCTCGAGTAGAGACATCCGCACCAAATAGGAATTTGTTGATCATGGGTTGTGTGGCATTCTGCTGGTAGGGCGGCACGACACAGTGGAAGTGATTGGTGTCGACATAGTAGGCATACCGGTCGCCTATGCGGTAGTTGTCGTAGACCGCCTCCGTCGCCAGGGAATCGAAGGTGGCGGACCGGTCTCCCAGCCAGTAATAATCGCTATTGCCCGTTTGCAGCAAAGCCCTGGGCGCAACCAGGGCCATCAATTCAAAATTGTCGAACGGCAGTTTGTAGACATTGGCGCCGGCAAATTGCAGCAGCGACGTATCCCACCAATCGTAATCCGTGTCGTTGATGTCCTCGACGCTGCCCTGCGTCTCAATCTCATGGGATATGCGCCAGGACGGTGCGCCGCCGCCGCCATTCTCCTGGGAAATGACAAGGGCAACGCGCTCGTCCAGCGCGCCGCTGATCAGCGCCATCTTTCCGGCATAGGAGCATCCGGTGGTCGCCGAGTGTGTCGTATCGAGCGGGAGCGGGGTGTTGGCCTGCGCTGCAACCATTTCTATGCCGTCAATCACGCGGCTGATTCCATAGGACCACGCAGCGTATTCCGTCGAGTTACTCCCGTTGGGGAAGCCGTTGGCGGGGTTGCAGGCGCCTGAGCCGGCTGCGCCAGTGGTGATCCCGGCGCACAGCGTGGGATAGAGCTTGAAGAACCCATCGTTATTATGAGCCGCCAAATTTCCGAACGTATAGGATGCAAAGGCATCGAGCGCTCCGGCGAAGCCGAAGAAGGTGCCGAAACTGACTTGCGCGGCACAGCCCGCTGCCGGTACGGTAACACCGCTCGGTAAAGTTGCCGATGCATCGAACGCCGACTCGGGCCAGCTTCCGGTTGGTCCTGTCATGCCAATGACGTACGGCCACCCAGCGGCTGGTTTGACACACGTTGCTGACGGGCTTGGAAGGGTAATTGGCACGGTCGTCGTTAGCGTGTTCGACCCATTCGGCCCAACCACCGTCACATGGATGGTCAGTGTGCCACTCGTCGTGCTGCCGCTATTCAAGGCAAAGGACGCGGTTTCCGAGCAGCTATAGGAAACGCCTAAAACACTGTCCGCCGAGGTGCCCGTACATTCAGGCTTTGGGCCCTGCCCGTATCGCGCCAGCGCAGCCAGGTACTCCTGGCGGTGATGTTCCTGCGCAGACCACTTGGTGTCTCGTACCCCATCGGCGAACGCAAACGGGTCCGGCAATTGCCGAACGATGGGAAGTTTCGCGAAAGCCGGGAAGTCCGGAGCCGGGTAAAGGCCTGCACCCGTATTCTCCTGGGTGTAGACCAGCGGGGGTTCCTGGGCCAGCGCGGTGACGGCACAAAAAAGCAGCACCGCCGCTACTAGCCCGGAAGATATCCGGGCGAGACCCAAATTACTGAGGAGCTTAGGCATAGCAGTTCTCCGTTTCATGGGTTGGTTTGGATTGTTAGGACTGGAATTAGCGTCCAGGCGTGGGGCGTTGAAGGGCAAGGATCGCGTGCAGCCAGGAAATTGGCACAATCCACGGGAACGGATCGGTTTCCTAATGACCTAGCTTGTTGGCCGACCAGCGGGAATGCCAGCCGTTGCACATCAGCGTTAGTCAAGGGCGCGGGGAGATAAAAGTCTCAGTCGTCAGTGATTACGGCCTTGGCCCCGGCCTCTGGATCAGGGCGGACAAGTAATCAGAATTTTAAAGGCCACCGGGTTGTACTTACTTGGTTGGAGGCTGACGGTGTCGAACGAAATCTTAAATTTCCGACACGAACTATATCCACAAGCAAATTTACTTGTCAAGGAAAAATCGAATTCATCGGTAAACATGCCTGTGGACGGGGTCTGGAGACGGAATTTCATTTACTTCGCCTATCGAACGAAACGATCTCCAGCGCAGATTCCATTGGTTCGGCCAGCCAGTTTGTATCGCCCTGCATTCCAACCGGTCGGCCCCATACGCCTACGCCGTTTTCAGAAGAGACCTGCCCGGTCTTCTCGTCCTTCTGCAAGCTACATTTGCGGAAGTTGATAGTTGAAGGTTGTAAGAGCCACTGTCATCTGCTTGCTGATTCCGTTGACCTAGACGTTCGATACATAATTGACTCCAGCCGGAAGTCTGGAGAATTGCACCGCGAGGGGACGGCGTCCTTGGGGTCGGTCAAATGGTGGCTACCTGGAGCGATAGAATCAGCTTCGACCCTTGGTCGAATACCAAGGTCATTGAATCTCCCGGCTTGATGTAATTTTTTGATCACCAAGGTGACTGTACCGCGCGCCCCACCCAATTGAAGGAAGATATTGCCCTGTTGGTAAGCCTACTGCAATAACTGCGGGTCGGGTGGTGCATATTGCTTTGCGAGACCGGCGACATCCTGGCCGTACTGCTGAAACTCGTTTGTCTTTTTTGCGACAATCCTCTGCTTCAATCTGCCGCCCGAGGGAGGCGGCGCGGAGGTTGAACCTAGTTCGATCTTCTGCTGCTCTCCACCGGGGCCAACGCCGACCTGATTGCTTATCGTCTTCTTCACCTCACCCTTGAGGCTGATCACTTGTTGTTCCTGCCAGGTGTAGCGGGAGATGGCCTGTTTGTTTCCATGAGGCTCAACCAGAAGCAGACACAAAGGGCAGCTTGCGAGAGGCTGCCCTTTGTGTCTGGGAGCTGGCGAGGGTTAGAAGGATATGCGGCCGCTGAATTGCAGCGAGCGGGCACCTTGCGTGGGGGAATAGGCCGGACCGAAGCTGGTGATATAGCCAAAGGTGCCACCACCGACCGTTGCATTGGGGTTGGAGTTGAGCAGCGCATGGTTGAGTATGTTGAAGGCTTCGATGCGAACCTGGAACTCGAGCCGCTTGTAGATGTGGAAGCCACGGAAGACGCTGGCATTGATGAGCGTAACGCCGGGGCCGCGGAATTCATTGCGGTGAGTGTTGGCGAAGACCGGCGTCGCGTCGCAGGCCTGGCCTGCGGCGCAGACCACGTAACCTGGCGCGCCTGGAGTCGTGAACTGCGGCTCGACTGGGTTGGCGAAGGAGGTGGGGTCGAACCAGGGCCCGCCCCCGGGGCCACCAGAGGTACGGCTATGTCCGCTCAACTGACGGTACGGCTTCACAAGCTCCGCGTAGAGTGTATTGCCCGGGGAGTTGAACCCGGTGGTGCTGGACGGGCTCACCGAGAACGGACCGCCTGAGATGTGGCTGATCTGCCCATTGAGCTGGAAGCCACCAAAGATCGCATTCGCGATGCCATGCGTAGCGTATGCCTGTCCACTGCCGAAGGGCAGGTGGTAGATGAACCAGAACTCGAGATTGTTGGTGCGATCGTAGCTGGCGGTTGCCCGATTCCTCTTGAAGTAGGCGGGATACGAGAATGCCGTTCCGTTGGAACCGGTGCCGGCGCCATTATCCTCGAAGTCGATGGCATGGGACCAGGTGTAGACGAGACCGAACTGCGCAAGCCGCCCGGCGTTGCGTGTCAGTTGCGCCTGCAGGCCGTTGTAGGAGGCGCTGAACATCGGCTGGTTCATGGTGATGCCGCCGGTGTTGTAGCAGATGTAGCCGGTTGTGGCGTTGCAGCCGGCGTTGATGTTCACCAGCTCGTTGGCGGCGAAGTTGCAGGTTCCCGTCAGGCCCGTCGAAGGATTATATTTTCCGTTTGCCATGCAGATGGTTGAGCCGCTGGGCAGCGGTGCGGCGTTCAGCGTATACCCTGCCTGCTGCCGCACCTGGTGGGTGCCGACATAGCCAAGGTTCATCACAAAGGAGCTGCCGAGATCCTGCTGGACGAAGAGGTTCCAACTCTCGATGTAGCCGCGACGGAAGTCCTTGGGCACCGTGTTCGTCGACCCCGACACGGGTAAAGAGGCAAAACCGGTGGAGGTGTCCGGCGGAGCAGGATTGGGGATGCCGATCGCCAGCGTAAGCGCCTGGCCGTTGACCGGATTGATCGCAATCGTGTTGGCCGCCTGACCTCCAAAGGCCGGCGCCTGGTCGATGGGGAAGGAATCGCGCAGGTAGCGCATGCTATCGGCGTCCGTGGTGATGCCTGCGCCGGCGCGGATCACAAGGCGATCGGTGGCACGGTACGCGATGCCCAGCCGTGGGACGAAGTTGGTATACGGTACGCTTATGCCGGCGTTCTCGGGATTGCCATTCACGCCTCCGATCTCCACGTTGGCCGTCTGCGGCAGCGAGGGGTCGAGCCGCGAGACGCCGGTGTGGTCGCGATAGGCCACCGGGTAGACCTCATAGCGGACACCATAGTTCAGGCTCAGCTTCGGGGTGAGCGTCCACTGATCCTGCGCGTAGGCCGAGTAGTTGGTCCAGCGCAGGGTGTTGGGGTTCTCCAATTGGTAGGGGTGGGCGACAGCCGGGTTGGTGCCGTTGTTGGGCGTGCCCAGTAGAAAATCGGCCAGCGAGTTGTAGCCGTTTGCCGCGGCGCTGTTCGTTGTCATGCCGCCGGCAAAGCCGAACCCGCCGTGGACCGTGTTGATGTTGCCGCCGCTGGTGGGCTGGAAGTGATTGAGGTCGAAGTGATAGTAGCTAAACCCGTACTTCATGGAGTGTTTCCCTCGGGTCCAACTCAGGTTGACGTCGGCGGTGAACTGATTGTCGCGAAACAGGAACGGGCTGGCGCCCTGAGCGTTGCCGAGCGTGCTGAAGGTGGTATTGCCATAGTTATTGTTCGAGAACTCAAATAGAGGCTGACCGACGTACTCCGGGCCGATGCCGTTGGTGCCGGGAATCTTCAATACGTCTAATCCGAAGTTGCCGACCGAGATGTCAATGAGTGACTGCGCGCCGCTGCGCTGTCGGGTGTAGCCGCCATCCGCATCGATGACGAGGTTGCTGGTGATGACGTGGCTCATGCCGAGGCCGACATTCTGGATTCGACCAGAAGCGGCGCCGGGCTGACCACCGTCAAAGGTTGCGCCGCCGGCCGCACCTAAATCCTGAGGGTCAAGGACAGTGAATGGCTCAATGCTGTAGCGGCCGAAGACCGTAGTGTGGTCCGTCGGGAGGTAGGTCACCTTTGCGTCATTGGTGTTGCGGTTGTAAGAGAATGTTCCCGAGCCGTTATAGTCGTTCGCCAGCTGATTGGAGTAGTTCGGATTGGTTACCTGGGCCGAGATCGGTTCGAGGAGAGGCAGCATCGTCATCGCTGCGAAGCTTTGGCGCGAGACCGGGATGGCATTGCTGCCGTACTCGGAGAGGAAGCTGGGACGGTAGCCGGCGTTAAGGTACCCGTTGGTGGTGTTGGCGCCTGTCTGCACGACGCCACCGGGCTGCGGGTCATACAAGGTTGTGCCCGTGGCCGAGAAGTCGCCGCCGAGCATCGCGACGGTCGGGACCGTGACCGTGCCTGTGATGAGCTGGCGGCGGGTAGTGCGCTCGAAGCCGTCAAAGAAGAAGAGCTTCTTGCGCCCGGTCAGAATCTTCGGAATATAGACTGGGCCGCCGATGGAAGCGCCGAACTCGTTGAATACGTTCTTCGGCACCGAGCCCGTCGGGTCCAGCGCGGACAGCAGCGAAGCAGCCGTCGCGGTGTACGCGCGGGCGTTGATCGCTGCGTCCTGGTAGTACTCCCATGCGCTGCCGTGAAAAACCTGCTGTCCGCCCTTGATGGTGACGTTGACCTGGGCGCCCCCGGCCATGCCCTGCTCGGCGTTGAAAGAATTCGTAACGATGTTGACCGACTGGATAGAGTCGGCGGGCGGAACGTAGGCGGGAAGGTAGGCCAACCAGCCGTAAATGTTGATGGCGCCATCGATTCGCGTGGTCACGCCCGTGTCAGTGAGCCCGTTGACATTGGCGGACTCAGCGCGCGAGGGGTTCGATGCGGTGGAGTTCTGCTCGCCGACCGCGGAGAAGCCGGGGATCAGCGTGTACAGCGCCTGAAAGTTGCGGCCCTGGCTGGAGGTGATGGGAAGCTCGGAGATCTGCTCCTGCGAAATTTCGTGGTTGACGTCGGCGGTTTCGGTCTGCAGCGCGGGCGCGGTTGCGTTGACGAGGACCTCCTGCGTGACGGTGGGCGGCTGCAGCGTGATGTCGACCCGCGCTTCGCGGTTGACTTCGACGTTGACGTCGCGCTCCGTGAAGCCCGTGAAGTTGGAGCTAGGCGCGATTTTGATGGTGTAGTGCGCAGGCAGAAGATTTACGAAGAGATAGTCGCCGTGCGAGTCAGCCTGCACGGAGCGGGCGTCGCCGGTGTCCTGGTTGGTGAGCGTGATGGAAGCATTGGGAACGATGGCGCCGGTCTTGTCCTGCACCGTGCCTGTGAGCGTGCCGTAGAGGACCTGCGCCATGAGCGAGGCCGAACCCACAGCGCCGAGGATGCAAACAAGGAGGCAGCAGCGAAGCCACTTACGCTTCCCAATGGATTTATTTGTGGACGTGGCGAAATCGCGGTGCATGTGGTCCTCCGGGAGTTGGAGCTAGACCGTGCGGTTGTTTGCGCTTGGCTCTGCGTCGTTGCCTATTTTTTACGCGTCGCAAACTTTATCCATCGGAGGAAGACAATGTCAAGCTAATTTCTTGATTTTGACCTGTGCGCGAGCTTGATGCCTATCGTTTGCTTTCTGGAGAAATAGGCAGGTTTCAATCGCTTTACAAAACATGACGACAAACCCCTCGCGTCGCCCGTCGCAACGGGATTGTTTGCAACGCTTGGTCATAAATCTTGTATGCAGATAAAGTGGTCGACTCGATCGATCGATGGATGTCCGGGCGCCACGCGAAAGATACGCACTCCATGTCACGGCGTTGGATGGAAGGATGAGCGTGCTACTTTCGTTTCGGCCGTGCGTTGCGCTGGGTGGCCTTGGGTGCGTTGGCGTGACCCGAATGCCGCTGCAGAACGACGGCCGCCGCGCCACGGAGGCGGGAGAGTTCGCCATCGCTCGTGATGCCGAGCTGCGGGGGAACGCTGGTGAGCATGGTCTGCTCCATGTGCTTCTGCACGATGGGGCCGAACCTTTTCCACGAGGCCGTGAGGTCGCCCGTGATGAGGATGACCTCCGGCGCGAGCGAGGCGGTGATGAGGCGAAGGCCCTTGCCGAGAGCGACGCATTGGCGGGTGACGGCCGCGATTGCGGCCTTGTCGCCTTCTTCGGTCAGGTGCAGCAGCTCGTGGTAGGTGAGAGGCCGTGATTTCGGGTTCGCCTCGGCGTAGTAGCGTAGAGCGGCGCTGGAAGAGGCGAAGACCTCCCAGCATCCACGCTGGCCGCAGCCACACACCGGGCCGTTAGGATCGATGGGGCTGTGACCGAACTCGCCGGCGCCGCCGCCGCGGCCGGTCACGATCTGGCCATTGGCGAGGATCGCGGAGCCGATTCCCTCAGAGACAGTGACGAGGACGGCGTCGCGAATGCGATCGAGGCGGCCGGACCAGGTTTCAGCGAGGAGGCAGGCGTTGGCTGCGTTGGCCAACTCGACCTGCAGCTTCATCCTCTCCTCGATAGCCTTCTTAATGTCGTAGTCACCCCACTTGAGATTGGGGGCAAGGATGAGGCGTTGCGTGGTGGGGTCGACGCGGCCAGGCATGCTGAGGCCGATGCCTTCGAAGGAACGGTCAGGATGAGCGGCGCGCATTGACTGCATGCATTCGACGATGCGGTCGACGGCGCGTGCAGGGTCGGCAACGATGGGCACGACCGCCCGTGAAAGAAAGCGCTCGTTCAAGTCAATGAGAGCGACGATCGCCAAACGTGGGCGGATGTCCGCGACCAGGATGACGAGCTGGTCGTTCAGCGCGAGGAGAGTGGGGCGGCGGCCACGCGGGCGATGCGCGAGTGCGCCTTCGGAGATCCACTGCTCCTGAATCAGCTGCTCGACGATGGCCGAAACGGTGCTGGGTTGCAAGCCGGATGCGCGAGAAAGGTCGGCACGTGAGATCGGCTGGCGGGAGCGAATGAGCTCGAGGACGATGTCGCGATTGATGTCCCGCGCATCCTCGCTCGAGGCCAGCTCGACGTAGGCCAGATCCACTCGTTTGATGCCACGTCCCAGGGGCTTCGTGCGATCCTTTGCGCTCATCGAGGGCGTTGCTCCGTTCCAAAGAAAAGACAGTGCCATCATACCGAGTGCAAGGTATTGGTATCGACGGGATGAACCCGCGCGACTACCTGATCAGCTGAGGATGTAGGGCGCGCGTTGCGGACGCGAGAGCATGCTGTTGGCTTCTTCGTCGTTGTTGAAGCGTTCCTTCGCAGGGTCCCAGTAAAGCTTCCGCTTCGTCTTCATCGCAATGTGATTGACGAGGCATGTGGAGCAGGCGCGATGGCCAAGCTCAGCGGTGGCCGTAGGTGCCTGGCGGCTGCGAATGCAATCGAGCCAGTTTCCATGCTGGTCGTCGCTGGTATAGAGATGAACTTCGTTCGGTCCGATCACGCTGGTGAGAATCTTGGGATCGCTGGCGACCAGCGGATCGACGTTGGCTTTGTCTGCTGCGGTGGCCGTGGGGCTGGCCTGTTCATCACGCGTGACGAAGATCCAGCCCTTGGTGCCAATCCACTTGATACCGTTGGGATAGTCGCCCGAGATGGACATGGTGATGCCGTTGGCGTAGACCGAGTCGGTTTTGAAGGGGCCGTGGACGTTCCAGAGACCGTGGGTCGGGAACTCAGCGCTGCCCCACACTTCGATGGGACCGGTGTGCTCGGTGTTCATGCCCCAGTGGGCCGTGTCGACGTGGTGCGCGCCCCAGCCGGTGATCATGCCCGCACCGAACTGCTCCATGCGGAGCCAGCCGGGACGATCAAAGCCCTGCTGCGGCATCACACGGTCGACCGTGTAGTAAATCTCAGGCGTGGAGCCGAGCCATGCGTCGTAGGTGAAGCCGGCCGGTATTGGCATCTTGTCTGGGTTGCCGCCGGAGGGGTCCCCTGGCAAACCGATCTCGACATGCTGGATGTCGCCGATGCGTCCGTTACGGACCAACTCGCAGGCGCGATAGAACTGTTTCCAGCTGCGCTGCTGCGAACCGATCTGCAGGATCTGGCCGCTGGACATCACGTGATCGGACATGAAGCGACCTTCTGAGATGGTAAGTGAGGCCGGCTTCTGCAGGTACACGTCTTTGTTTGCGCGGACGGCGGCGACGGCGAGGCGGGCGTGCTGGTGGTCCGGCGTGGAGATAATGACAGCGTCGATCTCCCTGTTGGAGAGGAGCTCGCGGTAGTCCGAGTAGCCGATGGTCGCGTTATAGTCCTTGCCGATTTGCTTGCCATATACCCCGTTGAGAAGCTGCTTGCCCTGCTCGACGCGCGGCGCGTAGAGGTCGCAGACGGCGAGGATGCGGTTGTTGCGTGCACCGCTCGTGTACTTCCACACGCCGGGCATGTCATGCACCCGGGAGATGCGGCCGACACCGATCGCCCCAATATTGATGCGGTTGGAGGGGGCGTCCTGGCCGAAGACGGAGGACGGAACGATGGTCGGAAAGCCGACAACAGCGGCTGCGCCAAGACTGGTCTTAAGAAATGTTCTGCGGGAATGGGTTGCGGTTGCCATCGAACGCCTGCTCCTTGGGCCTGTCTCGAACCAGAAAGAATCTAAGCCCCTATACGTAGCTCTGGCAACTATAGTTTTGGTGCCGAAGATTCTCCTGAAGATAAAGGGGAGCGTTGGTACCGATGGGAAATCGAATGGCCGGCCCGCTAACCTACTTCGCCATCTCGCCTGGTCCGACTGTTAGATCTTCCGCTAATGCATGATCAGGTCCCACTGGCGCTCCGGCCCAAATACTCTTTGATGTCCACAGCCTTGGCGGATCGCTCCAGAACGGATCCGTGGCGGGAAGTCCCAGAGGGAGGAAAACCGCCGAGCACAAGTAGGAACTGCCGGTCGATATATAGGATTCTGCAATCGAAGGCTGGTACCCATAGAATCCGATCCTGAGCCATCCGTTCTGATCAAAGACGCCGGGCGCATCGAGCATCTTCCGCATCACGGCAGTCAAAGCGCACCGCACTTGCGAAGGTGTGACCGGGTCGGGGAGGCTTCGGCGTAACGCCATCTCGGCTAGCAGATGAAATGCGCCGAAGCGGTACGCGAGAGACCTCCCTGTTGGCGGAAAGGTTGCGTCAGGATTAATGAGCCTTTCTTGAATCGCTGCGTATCGACGAGCTCGACTTTCCGTTCGCTCCTTGAACGAGTTCCACGTGTCCGATGATCTTCCGATCACTTCAAGCACGTTCAAAAGAAACGGGTGAATGACGAAACTGTTGTAGTAGTCGAAGTGGAATTGAGGCCCATCTCCATACACGCCGTCGCCCTTGTACCACGTGTCCATCGTCCGCAAGGCGTAGTCGATGCGCACGGGATCCCACCATACCCCCATGACGGACAATGCTGCTTCATTCATCGCCGCGAAGAGAAGCCAATTGGAATATGCCGGACGTATCACTCGAGAAGACTGTACCGCAGCGATCACGTTCAGTTGCGTCCTGCGATCCAGCTTGTGCCATAACTCGTTGGGCGCGCGGACGATCGCCAGAGAAAGAAATGCGGTGTCGACGACCGGCTGACTCCCCTTGTTGAAGTTCATAAAATCGGGTGAGTCGGGATCGGTGGCCGAGCGAATGGCGCTGCGGGATAACTCCGCGTACTGGGCTCGAAGCATGCCTTCAGACTCATCGTTTGATTCGAGCCAGGGTGCCATGCCTGCGAGAAGCCGGCCCATCGCTTCCAGGTAGGTGAATTGCTTGCGGTCTTCGAGATTTCCATTCGGAGCCTCGACCGGCATGCGCTCTCTCATCTGGCCGTCATTCAAGGCGTGCAGGACTGGATCCGCGATCTTCAACATCGACTGCACCCAATAGTCTCGATCCTTCAGCATCGAGTTCGGTAATGCCAATGAGGCGGATGCGCCACCCGATGTGATCGCCCCAAGAGCAACCCCAGCCTGTAAGAACTTGCGTCGATCCATGAGGTTTAATCCTTGCAATTCCCGGATATCTGCGGAGACAACGGAACCAGCGCGGAAGGCACGGGGGCAGGCACCTTCAACCAGATGACTGCCTACAACGGCATTCTGACCCTCCCCGAGCCACTGCAGTTCCTGAATTACGAGAATTGGGGGTCTGATAAAACTTATCCGCACATGGCGGTGCAATGGTCATGGGCCTTTGATACACCCTTCAAGTGGACCAAGCAAGTGGCGTCCCAATTCGGCGGAACGCGGCAAGGTCTGGTCATATCATGGCCCGGGCCACATCGAGGACGGCGGCAGCCTTCGCCCGCAGTTCCATCACATCATCGATATCGTGCCGACCATCCTCGAAGCCGCGGGCATTTATGCACCAGAGACGGTCAACGGCATCCCCCACAAGCCAATCGAAGGCGTGAGCATGGCTTATACCTTTGACAAGGCGATCGCCGACAGACCCTCGGCCCGCACCACCCAGTACTTCGAGATGTTCTGCAATCGCGGCATCTATCACGACGGTTGGTATGCCTGCACGACTCCCTTCGCCGCCCCTTGGCTTATGGGAATCGGCAAGCTGCCCGATGCCAATGATTACCAGTGGGAACTCTACAACATTGCTGTGGACTACTCACAAAACAACGACCTCAAGGCGCAGTTTCCCGAGAAGCTCAAGGAAATGCAGGCATTGTTTATGGCGGAAGCTGAGAAATATCAGGTTTTGCCGCTAGACAATACTCTCCTCCCGCGCCTCCTAACTGCGAAACCCAGTGCTACGGCGGGAAGGACCGTCTTCACGTACACGGGGACAAATGCCGGCATACCCGTCGGGAATGCCCCCCGAAATCCTGAACAAGGATTACACCATCACGGCCGAGATCACCATCCGCGAAGGCGGTGCGGAAGGCATGATCGTGACGATGGGTGGCCGTTTCGGTGGCTATGGCCTGTTCCTGCAATATGGCAAACCGGTCTTCGTTTACAACATGCTCGATCTTGAGCGGTTCCGTTGGGAGGGCGGGATTGGTGGCCGCGTCCACGAAGACTGGTTCGGCAAGGCGCTTAAGCCGGGCAAAGCACACCATCGTCTTCGATTTCAAATACGACGGTCCCGGACCTACCGGCCAAGACTCGAACACCTGGGTGTGCGTATCGAAAGTGAAACTCCGAACGCTGGAAGTTTTGAAGTCAAATTGAGTACCGATGAACCTATCGTCGGCGAATCGTAGATTGATGATTGAGCGCACGTAACCTGGGCCCGAGACCGGTACATCGGTTGTGGCTCCGGGGGGCCTTGATGTAGCCGTCATATGTATTTTGGCTTCCGACCTCATATCCGTTTGGAAGGGTGACATAAGGGTCGCCGCTCAATCCGCAATCCTGATGAGCTAGTCGATTTGAAACTTGAACGTGAATGTGATTGTCAGGCTGCGGTCGACACGGTTTTCATCTTTTCCAAACCCAACTTCCCCGGGAACGATGTGGCGGGCTAGACTGATGGGGCCTTTAGGAGAATCTAGATGCGTTGGATAGCAGGCGCAGTACTCACACTCGTTTGCACAGCCGGGATCGCGCAGAACCCTGGCGACGCACAAGTAAAAGCGCGACTTGAGCAGATCGCCAATTCTTACACCCCGAATAGCGCTTTCATGGGAATGGTGCTGGTCACGGATGGCGACCAGGTGCTCCTCGATAAAGGCTATGGCATGGCAGTGTTAGAGTGGAACATCCCGAACACACCGGACACAAAGTTCCGCCTTGGGTCGGTCACCAAACAATTCACGGCCGCGCTGATTCTCATGATGCAGCAAGATGGAAGACTCAACGTCAACAACCCGGTGAATAAGTACCTGCCGGACGCGCCGAAGGCATGGGAGAAGATCACTCTAGCAGACCTGCTTGGCCACACCTCCGGGATACCCAACTTCACCAACTTCAAAGAATTTGGCGCCTGGTCAGCAAGCGCACACACCTGGGAGGAAGAGTACGCATTTTTCAGAGACAAACCGCTGGATTTCGAGCCGGGCACCAAATTCGATTACAGCAATTCCAATTACGAGGTTCTCGGAGGAATTCTGGAGAAGGTCAGCGGCAAGAAGTACGGAGACCTCCTCCGTGAGCGCATCTTCTCTCCGCTCGGCATGAACGATTCCGGACTCGACATCGACGAACTTATTTTGCCCAGGCGGGCGGAAGGGTATAAGCCGGGACCGAAAGGCCTGACGGTTGCGCGATCGGAATCCATGTCAGTGCCGTTTTCCGCGGGATCCATCTACTCCACTACGGGCGACCTGCTGAAATGGGAGCACGGTCTCTTCGACGGCAAGGTGCTCTCAGCTGATTCTTTGAAGGCGATGACAACGCCGGGGAAAGGCGATTACGGAATGGGCGTGATGATCCACGACGAAGACGGCGTAAAGGTCGTGGAACACGGTGGAGGCATTGAAGGATTCAACAGCAATCTGATCTACGCTCCGGAGAAGCGCATCTGCATCGTGGTTCTGGCAAATGTGAACGGCGCCGCTCCGGGCCAGATGGGTGGACAGCTGCTCGACGTCGCGCTTGGCAAGCCTGTCGTTTTGAACAGCGAGCGCAAACCTGTGCCGATCACCGCCACAGAGTTGGCAAAGTTCGTCGGCGTCTACGACCTGGGCCCAACCTTCGCACTCACCATCGCGCAGTCGGGCGATGGCCTGACCGCGCAGGGGACCGGCCAGCCTGCAATTCCTATGATGTATCAAGGCGCTAAGGATGGGCATCCCCGCTTCTTCATTACGCAGGTCGGAGCCGAGATCGAGTTTGTGCCGGATGCGAAGCGTACGATCCAGTCGCTGATCCTTCATCAGAACGGCGCCAATGCGCCGGCCAAGAAGCGGTGACTGAGAAACGTACTTGCCGAAAACCCGGCTCTCGAGGCAGCATCTACGACTGTCCTGATTTAGACGAATCCAAGCACCGATCCAACCATTCGCCGTACCATCCGGAAAACGTAGCCCATCGTACTCGCTACGTCTGTCGTCCCATAGATACCCTGCTTGCTCTCCATTCACCACCAGCAGTATTCGCAGTGCGCATCCCTGATGACAGATGGGAAAACTTCCGTTTATCAAAGCAACGCTCCAGTAGGTGCGCTCAAAGGCTTCCATCTGTTTCCAGTATTCACCTTCGTCCTGGTCGATCAAATCATCATCGGGCTTTGTGGAGAGGTCGTTCCACTCTTCGTTGAAAGGGAACGACTCGGAGAGAACGCCTATGTCTCCTTTCCCCCAATCATGGAAATCAAAGTTGTCGTCCACCTTGCCAAGGGGAAAGACTCCATAGAACGGCCCTGCTCCCCCATTTCCGACCGACATCAAGAAGGCACGATAATCACTCGGCAGGTGGACGCCATGTGTTCTCTCGAAGGTAGCTAAAACCGCTTCGTTCACTTCTGGATTCAGATTGAAGTGGTGGGCTTCCGCACCGAAGACGTCAGACGTCGAACTCCTCAAGGAAGCCAAAGCGTGAGCGACGTGGAAGCGGTCAAGTTCAGGCACAAGGCAGATTGTAAGCCGCGACATTCCTCAAAACGGGGTTTCATCCAAGTTCAAACGAGCCGCCCAGCGGCAAAATCGAACTTGGACAAAACCCGACTGCGCAGGAAGATCCAGCTCAAAGTTTAGGTTGAGCTGGCGCGGTTGCTAGATCTGCGGTCCCGACAGGAATCGGCCGACTTCATGGTGCAGACGCGGCGCCTCGCTAAGGTACTACCTTTCCCTCTAGTGGTGGCATGAGTAGCATGGTGTATGCATTGAAGAATTGACGTCGTTGATTGTGACGCGAGCCGTCAACCACGTTTTTCGACCAGCGCTCTCCGTGTCAAGCTTTTGGAAGTATCATTTCCGCATAGAATTTGGAGGAAGCATGTCCTCAACGGCTCGACCAGCCCCAGCCTTTGCTCCGATACACAGTTCCAGCGCTAGCCCGGTCAGTTCTCGCAGTGCCAGGATACCTTGGTATATCTGGATCGGCGTCATCGCCGTCACATCATCCTCGATCGGCGGCGCATGGGACGTCTCCTGGCACCGCTCGATCGGCCGCGACAGCTTCTGGACGCCCGCGCATATGCTCATCTACGCCTGCGGTGTTCTCGCTGGCATCGTCGGCGCATGGCTGGTGCTCAACGCCACCTTCGGCCACGACGAACAATTGCACAACGTCTCGGTAAAAATCCTCGGCCTGCGCGCTCCTCTCGGCGTTTTTCTTGCAGGATGGGGTGGGGTCGCCATGCTTACATCAGCGCCCTTCGACAACTGGTGGCATAACGCCTACGGCCTCGACGTCAAGATCGTCAGCCCGCCCCACACGCTACTTATCCTCGGGATTCGCGCTGTCTCCGTCGGCATGATGTTCCTCATCCTCGCGGCCATGAACCGCGCAGCCGACACCGGCACCGCCGACTTCAAAACCCTCCAGAGCCTCTTCCTCTATCTCTGCGGCCTTGCCGTCGTCGGCCAAATGTTCTTCATCCAGGAGTTCACCTGGGACGTCGTTCTTCACCGGTCGGTTGCCTACATCGCGATGGGAATGGCCCTGCCCGTTCTCTTCGCGACCATCTCGCAAGCCTCGCGCTTCCGCTGGGCCGCCACCACTGCGGCTGGCATTTACATGTTCTTCGTTATCGCCGAGATTCTTATCTTTCCGCTCTTCCCCGCACAACCGAAACTCGGTCCCGTGTTTTATCCAGTCACCCATCTCGTTCCTGCCAAGTTTCCTGTTCTCCTGGTACTTCCCGCCGTCGCTCTCGACCTCTTGTGGCAGCGAGCGCGTTCCTGGAAGCTTTGGCAGATCGCGATTATCTCCGGCATCCTCTTCATCGCCATCCTCTTTGCCGTCGAGTGGCCTTTTGCCAACTTCCTTGTATCCAAAGCGAGCGCGAACCGTTTCTTCGGCACCATCTACTTCGACTACAACTCCCAGGCCACCGGCTACGACCGCATGCGGCGTTTCTTCCATCCCGACTACGGCGCAACACTTCTCAAAGGCCTCACCACAGCCACTCTTTGCGCGATAGCTTCCACGTGGGTCGGCCTCCGCTTCGGCCGATGGATGCGCGGTGTCCAACGATGAAGCGCACAATTTTCCGCAATCTCCTTCTACTGCTCACCGTCGTAGCCCTTGTCGTGCCCGCGTACGCCCACGTCGGCAACAAAGACGTCTTCGAGACGATCACCGCAGGCCCCTACAAATTCTTCGTCACCATCCGCACACCCACCGTCATCCCCGGCGTAGCGATCATCGAAGTCCGGAGCACCGGCGCCCACGTCACCTCTCTCACGATAACGCCGTTGATGCTTACCGGCGAAGCCTCCCACCATCCCCCCACCCCCGACGCGCTGAAGCCCTCCGCCGCCGACCCGGCGTTCTACACGGGCTCTCTCTGGCTCATGGGCTCTGGCTCCTGGCAGGTCCGCTTCGGCATCAACGGAGCAGCCGGCCCCGCGGCCGCCAGCGTCCCCGTACCAGCAGCACCCACAGCGCTTCTCCGTATGCAGCGTCCGCTCGGCATGGTTCTCGGAATCCTCGGCCTCATCCTCGTACTTGGTATCGTAGGCATCGTCATAGCAGCCGTGCGCGAATCCCGCCTCGCTCCGGGCCTGCAACCCGACGCACCCCGTCGTCGACGCGCAGCACTTGCAGGCGGCCTCGCCTTCCTCTTCGCAGTCTTCGCGGTCTACCTCGGCGGCCGCTGGTGGAACGTCGAAGCAGCGGACTATGCAGCCGAGCTCTATCGCTCCTCAGACCTCCGCACCACGCTCACCGGTGGCAATCTGGACCTCCGCATCGGCGATCCCGATCCAAAATCGCCCGGCGGTTGGAAGCCTCTGAAAACCAAAGACCTCTTACTCGACCACAACCACCTCATGCACCTCTACGCCATCCGCGAGCCCGAGATGGACGCCGTCTTCCACCTGCACCCCGCGCCCGCCGGTGATGAAGGCCTCGACATCGCCCTGCCCTCGATGCCGCCCGGCACCTACAAGTTCTTCGGCGACATCGTCTATCGCAACGGCTTTCCCGAAACCGAGGTGGCTACTCTCACCATCCCCGCAGGCACTCCGGCCGTCCCGCTCAGCCCCGAAGACGCCTCCGCAACTCCGCCTCCCCTCTCCCAGGGCGACCTCGGCCCCACTTACAAACTCCCCGACGGCTACACCATGGTCTTCGACCGTCCCTCGAACCTCACGGCCAACACCGCCTACGCCCTGCGGTTCCGCCTGCTCGACACCGCCGGCAAACCCGCACCCTACATGCAGCTCTACCTTGGTATGCCCGGGCATGCCGCCTTCGTAAAGTCTGACTTCAGTACCTTCGCCCACACCCATCCCGACGGCTCCGCCGCCATGCCCGCCGTCATGCTTGCCAGCGCCAGCACCGCAGGCAGCAGACCTTCAGCGGCCAGCGACACACCAGACACGGGCGGCATGGCGATGTCTGGTATAGCCATGAGTGCCCCACCCTCCGAGCCCATCTACTCCACCGTTGAGTTCCCCTACGGCTTTCCCTCCCCCGGCCGCTACCGCATCTTCATTCAGATGAAACACTCCAACACCGTCGAGACAGGCGTCTTCGACGTACAGGTCCGTTAGGCTTGCGAGGCATCCGCCCTCATTTTCGTTGCTGGTTCCCGATCTCCCGGTCCCGCTACGCCCCACGAACCGTCGCAGCCGAAATGTCATCCCCGCTCACGACCCACGGGCACCCACGCCACTGCTTCTCGTTTGTGCCCTCAATCTTTGAGGGAATCTTCGGTTTACCTAAACGGAATGATGTGTAACCGAACTTACCCAAAGTCTGTGCCGGCTCAACCGGTCGATGCAACACTATATCTAAGCAGCTGATCCACGAATGCTTACCCTGAAGAATCGATCTATTTGACCGACTCGGCCAAAGCTAGCCAGGGTAAGGCTCCGGCCTGATCTAACCCTATCCAGCGTTGTTGGCTTTTGTTTTCAATGCATGTGGGTATGAGCTGAGTGTTGCATCGACCCATTGAGACCACCCGACTTTGCGGGAATTACACCAGAACAACGCTCGCCGAGGCTCGGCTCGGCTGGGAGAACGGTATTACGTTATGCAGCTTGCACGATGACGAGCGGACTCCAGGTGCCTTCGCCTGGCGGCACAATGGAGGGCGGCGTCTCCTTGGGCCGGTACAGGCGCAACACCAGGTAAATCGGACCATCGGGCGCAGGGAGCCAGTTCCCGGCCCGGCCACGAACTTCTCTCCATCGCGGACAACAGTGAGTTCACCCTCCAATACGTAAAACGCTTCGTCTTCCGCGTCGTGAACATGTAAGGAGTCTCGAAGCCGGAAAGGTCTCTGCACTTTCTTTCAAAGCTCCGAGCAGTTTGATCGTCGGCCAAACCACAGCCGGTGGTGGTATCGGACGTTTCTTGAAGAACACCAACCTTGCCCGCATCTCAGTGCTTGCCGGCTACGCCGGGCAGAACACGAATTATGAGCAGAACATCGGCCACCAAAACCTGACCGCCGGTTTGATCGTTGCGGACTTGCAATTCTTCCGGTTCAACAAGACTAACGGGGACTTCACGGCTGCTCTTCTGGGTCATCTCCGAGCCTGGTCGCGTGAAGTTCAATGTGAATACGACCTATTACATCAAGCTCCCCCAACCTGTCGTGGAACATATCGGTTTATGGCAACTGGGACAATCGCCCGCCGAATAACCTTTCGGGCAACGACTATGGCTCCAGTTCAGGACTCAGCTGGACATTTGGCAACAAGTGACAGAGTCGCGCGATCGAGCGTAGATCGGCCGGCGATTTTGCAGGTCTTGAACTTGGTTGCTTTGCCACTTCTTTCAATGGCAGCTTCTCGGCCGAATCTCGGTGTACTTGTTGAACGGAACGGTAAGCAACGACTACCTCCTCCTCAACTCCACCACGTGTGGCTCGTCCGTGTTCGCCCCTGTCGGCTCGCTCGTACTCTACACCTCCCATGCCAACCCCTGCTCTGCCAAAGAATCCAATTGGCCCCCGTTCCGCACGACCCCTTCTAGGCCGCGGTATTCGATGAGTGGATTGGCACTGTCTGGCCGACGCACAGCTACCGCGCTGCATTTTTAGGACGCTACGTGGATGGCCACCATCGTAATATCGTCATCCAAGTCTTGGGCTGGCCCTCTGGCCGACTAGCTGGACACCTCTTCGAGCAGCTGACCGGCAAACTGATCCGCAGAGGTGCTTTGTTCCGTCTCCAGAAACTGCCTGAAGCGGTCCGCGCCAAACTGGACTTCTGCCGGGTTCGTCGTTTCCGGAATTCCGTCGGTGTAGAGCAGAACTCGATCACCGGCGTTGAACTGCAATTCCACGGAAGTATACGTTGCAAAAGGGAATTTCCCCAGAAACAGGCCATTTTCCAAAACATCACGAACTTCCTTGGCTGATCCACCCCAGAGGAGCAAGGGGGGTGGCCCGCGCCCGCATAAGTCAGCGTTCGCTTTTGCATGTCTACGAACAGATAAACGAAGTCGTTCTTGTTGGACTTCACGAAGGGTTTCACAAACTGAGCGGCAATCAGCCGGACGTCGTGGCCTTGCTTGCGTAGCGCCCGGCCGAGGAAGTGGGCGCCTGAGCAAGCTTCCAGCCCGATCACCGATATCTGCATGTTCGCGGTGTAAGCCAGAAGCTGCCGCTGTGTGAACTTCTTCTTCACAAGCAGCTTGCCGGCTGTGCCGAGCGCCACTAGATGGAACGTTGTCTTGCCCAGGTCAATGCCAACTGAATGTATCTGCATAACGATGATCCTCCTTGTTAGAAGCTGCCACCACCATCCTCCTGGCAAAGCGGAGGAATCAAGCGGCGGACCATCTCATTAGTCGGCTTGCCGGAAGCGATCCGCTCATTTCCGAAAATGGCGTTTCGGTAACTACGCGAAGTTGCCTATAACGTGACTTTGTGCGAATAGCTGCCCAAAATGCCTTTCAAATCCTGTAACAAGTGACAGTAGGAAGTCTGATACGAATGGCTTTTGATGGACTCAAAGCTGATTGGCACGCTTGTACACATGTTGTTGTCGGCGCTTTGGGTACCGGTATAGCGGAACGGTTGGCCAGGAAGTCCGCTCCCCCAACGGCACATACCGACATTGTGCATCCTGTGAACATCGCCAACCACCGCGTACCGGTACTCCGGATGTGCTTACGAATTTCCGATGCTGCCTCCTTGACCCCGCAATGCCGACTAGGCGGCCGCCTGAGTGTATCCATGCGCAATTTTCTGTATAAGCATTGCGCATCATGGCTTCGCGCTTCACTGGATCAAGCTCGATGAAGATCTCCTCGAAGTTGTAGTGCATCAGTTCTGCAACAGTCATCTTCTCCCCCTTGTTTCTCAATGCCAGTGGCGATCTTTCCTTTAAGCTTTCCGGCCATTCTTCCTCCTGGCATTTCTTTCAAAATACTTAGAAGGAACAGAGAATGGCTTGTACGACACGGCTACACGCCTTGCTTATCCCATGTCGATTCTTTCGTAGCACACGCATCTGTCTCGTCCGTCACCGGAAACAATCTCTCGTTTCGCACGGAGTTCGAATCACGCGGCGGCAAAACCTTATTTAGGCATGAATGAGAACACTCCGAGCACGGCCCCGCCCAAAACCAGCAGCGCGGGGTTGATCTTGTACTGCAGCAGGATCAGCAGGACGCCAACGGCAATGGCGGCCGTTTCCACGCCGAAGATTGCGCCTTTCGCCATGGTGAAGCAGCCGGCTAGCAGGAGGCCGATCGAGACGGGCGCAAGCCCCTGCTGAATGGAACTCCGCCATGGCCACTTCTCGAGCTTCCTCCACAGCCGGGCGACAATGAACGCGAGCAACGCAGTAGGCCCGAAAAAGGCAAACAATGCCGCGACAGCGCCGAGAATTCCACCCGCCCACTGCCCGATGGCCACGATCATCATCATGTTGGGGCCGGGCGCCATCTGCCCCACGCTGTAAAGGTGGATCAGCTGTAAGAAGGTGAGCCACTTGTGGACCTCAACGGTGAGAATTTTCATCTCGGGAAATGCGGCCATGCCGCCGCCAACGGTGAGGAGCGACAGATATGCAAAAACGCGAACAAGAGCGGGAACCTGGTTCATTGAGCGGCACTCTCTTTCTGCTTGTTGCGAGGCCTGTGGAAGAGGACCGCCAGGAGACCTACTGCTATCAGCGTTCGCGGCACAGACTGGTGCAAGCGGTTGACGGCAATCACAGTGAGTGCGATGAAAACAAAGTCAACCTTGCCTGCCAGCGACTTCTTGCTGAGCCCCACAACCGTAGACAGGATCAAGCCAACCGCTGCAGCCGCCACCCCTTTCAGCGCGGCCGTGATCCAGATGTGGTCTCCGTGGATGCGATAGAAGATTCCAACGATATACATGAGTGCTGCGCCCGGTAGGCAGATGCCGGTGATTGCAGCGATTGAGCCCAGCGCGCCGCGCAGCTTTTCCCCTACTAGAACAGCCATGTTGGTGGCATTCAGGCCGGGAAGGCTCTGGCTGATGGACAGCATCTCGACGAACTCCTTGTCATCGAGCCAGTTGCGCTTCGTCACCAGGCTGCCGCGAAGGTAAGGCACCACACCACCGAAGCTCGTGGCCCCGATGAGCAGAAATTCGAGGAATATCTGGGCGACTGAGGCGTGTGCGACCGGAGCAGCGCCGTGCAGGGTCTCCACTGGGGGATGGAGGGCCGCATCACTCATGGCTTTGGGGCTCGTTGCCCTTGAGGCGGTAGACCATGCCCGTCTTGGTCACGCCGAGCGCGAGCCAGTCCTTCACGTCCTGCTGAAGGGTTATGTAGAACTGCGCGCACAGCTTCTTCGGCTTTTCCGCTACGGACTCTTTAGTATCGAACTTCACCTGGAAAGCAAACTCTCCTACCAGCGACTTATGCTCGCCCCGGGTGCGCCACAACCCGATATCACACTTGGCAACGACGCCTTTGCCGAAGTCCAGTTGACCAAGAGGAAGCAGCACCTCTTCAACGATGCCTTCGTTCACGAGGCATATTTTCTCGTCGTCGGACTTCTTGATGGCGGCAAGCGCCGGGAATACTCTCACCAGAGTAGCCATAGAAGTCCGGTCTGCCTCGTGCATTTGGCTCAATCCAAACTGGCAGTTGTGCGAGTACAGGAGGCGATATCCACCTACTTGGTCCTTCAGTGGCAGCGCCTCCGCTTTGAACTTGATGTGGTATTTGCCTGCGATCTTGGGCCTGACATCCAGCGCCGTTGCCGCCTGCTCATCAGGGTGGCGGAACTTGAAGACGATCTCGGGATCGCCAACCGGGAAACCATCGACATAGGAGACGCGTCTTCGCAGAATGAATGCGTTGTTGTAAAGCCGGAAGTCAGGCGTATCGCCGAAAATGATCTCCCGGATTTCTGGCCTTAGTCCAGCCTCACGGTCTTCTATGAAACCAACACCAAGCTTCTTTGCCGTTCTCTGCACGATCTTGCCGAAATCGCGGAAGCTCTGCACCGAATCGAACCGGTCGGGTTTCAAGATGAGCTTGGCTTCCAGATATTGGACTCTATCGAGCGGCGTTCCATCCGTATAACTTGTTCTGCCGGCTGCTACGGCCGTACCCGATTGGGCGCCGTCAGTGCCCTGCTTGATCTTGTTCTTCTTGCCTGCGTGCTTTTCTTCGTTCTTCGCCATATTCCCCCCAAAGAGCACTTCCTCTTACGGTCGGGGCCCGGAAGCAATGCCTGACACTACGTTCTCCTTCTGATCGTGACAACTGTCAATTGTGGCAGGGAGCAACGGGGTGGTGAGCATACCGAACCGGCGCGTGGCACACCATTGACGTCGATTCTGCGCCGCTCATTTTTTTTTACCGGCGGAGGATGCATAGGGGGATCTTTGTCGGGTCTGTCCGTTGGTACGTCAATCGACTTTGACTTCACGGTTCGCGTCGGGTACGACTTCCTGGGTCATGGATGCCAAGGGCATTAGGGACAGGATGCTTATTGCTACGAGCTGGCAATTGATTCTCATGATCTCTTCCGTCTTGCCCTTTCGCTGGTCCAAAATGTCAAATCGTTCAACTACAAAACCCGGGCTATTGCGCAAGATATTTAATGGCCTCTCGGATCGGAGCGCTGGACACTTTGAGCACCCCACTAAAAGGGCTGTTCATTTCGGCGATCAGGAAAAATCCGCTTGAAATCGCAATCGCACAGAAGGCCAGACTGACAATAGCGGTCGCGCCGAAAGGAGCTAACAGCCCGAAGCTAACAAATATGATGGTGGCCCATGCAATCTCGACAACCATCAATGGTACCGCTGTCGAGCTTCTTCTCCTGGCGGCGGTTGTCCAACTCATCCGGCTTAGGTCCGTTACGATCCCGAGAGCTACTGTCCTTTTTGATCGCTGGTCGTCATCCTTTGGCGATAGCTCCTGAACTTTGTCGTAAATACCGACCCCATCCCTCGGAGTCCATATCGATGCTGTTGTTGATTTTCTTGGCCAAACACGCGTTAGAAAGTCTGATACGCCATCTCGCAGGGTTTCACGAGCTTCTTTTGCCTCAGGACCATAGTGAGCCAAAACACTATCGAGAAGAAGCGTTCTTGACGCGAACAAGGTGACATCTTGTTCCTGGGTGTCGAAGTAAATCTTTCCCGCAGACAACTGCAAACTAAGAAGGAGAGCGAACATCGAAGTTAGCAAACCGACTCCCATCTGTACACCTAAAAGGTGTTCAGTGGGGAGAAACGGTCTGAAATACATTCCCAAAAGGGCTCCGCCAAACAACGAAGAGGAAGCCAAAGCGCTGATCTTAACCGAATTCATTCGTCACCTACTTTCGGCGGTTTTGCTTGCTGACTACCACTCTCGAGTGGCAACCGTAGTTGCCTTAGGTACCCAATCGACACGACGTCATACTTCCAATCGCTGGCTAGTACCTTGACGCCAGAAACCATCTGTCGGGGTGCCATTTCCGGTCCCGACGGAAACTTCCGGGGCTTCTTTTGCCCGGTGGCAAGAATCTTGACGTTGGTCCCACCGACGTCAACAGTGAGCACGTTCATGACAAGGCCTCTCAGTTCTGCATCAGTTCTGGGTTCGGCCATAGCTCGTGGCCGCGCCACGAATTCACAGCGTTTACGGGTGGGCAATCTGCCAGGCGAGAATCTGCAGTTTTACGCTCGTTTAAGATTTCCCGGAAGCCCGGCGACTCATTTCTTTTCGACATGGTTCGACCCCGACACTTAGAAAAGAGGGATGCCTGTCCGGAGCGACAGTACCCAGTTCGTGGGCAAAGAATCTGGCCTCGTTCCGGTGAGTTCGTATCTGAAGGTGAGTCGGTATTTCCAGATCGTCCTCGCCCTGCTTATTGAGATGCTGGGTCGAAATCCGTTCGCAGCGGTGTGCTGCGAAATGCCATTGATGTATGTGTCGCCGCCATTGTCGTAGCTCGCGCCAATTCCTGCATACCATCGCGTACCGATGTTGTGACTATAAAAGGTCGAGAAAACTCCTAACGGATTTTGCGAGAGCTGATTGGTTCCCTGGAACGACTTATTCTTTGTAAAGAAACGTCCCGCGGCGTACAGGTCGATCCATGACACTCCCCTATCTCGCGTAATATCCAGATTCACAACAGGATAAAAGGCCCAGCGATTCGCTCCCGTATTCACTGCGGAATTGCTATCGTACGAGCCGAGTGGAGCATTTACTGTAAGGTGAACGCTCATGTATGACTGCGGAATCGCCTTGGCAAACTGATCCTTGCGCAGCGCTGGCGCCCCGAAAATATTTGCATGGAAGGTAATGCCCGGGTCGGTAAATCCCGTCGTTTCGATCTGGCCGGCAGGCCCCGTGGCCTTCACCTTGATGTAGCCCCCAGCCACCGCCAAACCGCCGTATTTGTCGCCCAATGGAAACGACCACAGCATGGTGGCCGACCCGATGAGGCTAACCGTCAGGCTGTTGGGCAACGGAAGGTCCGAGGCGGAGGCGGTCTCTGTATTGGTGTTCAAGAAATCGAGTTGAAGCAACGCTGCATCTACAGGCGTGTTGAGATAATCGCGCGGCGATTGAGCGTTCGCGCTCACCGAGAAGAACATCGCGAATGCTACGACGAAGCTCAATGACGGCTTGGGCCGCAGCAACGTCATCGGGCGTTTAGGTTGTGAGAACAAGAGCAAGCGAGAGTCCTCGCGGTCTGAAGCCCCATGATTGGCTGAGAATCCATGAGGCCAACACGAAATCTACAATACACTGCGCCTGTTGGACCTTGAGCTATCAAGAGTCTCGGGTGCATGCGCCGAGCACAAGAGACAGGCGCTGGGCTACGCCTCCCGCCGAAGGTAAGCCTTGATGGTTGCACCTTCATCAGCTCAACGCCCTATGGCCCGAGGGCATTAAATTGACACATTTGTCATCTGCGCGCTAGTACTTTTGCCAGTTTTGGCGGATGGCTAGTCGGCGCTAGACTTGCGGTCGTCGAAAACAGAATGCGTATAGGTAGTTGAAGGAGGGTAGGGATATGCGAATTGTGGTTGACCTGAATCGGTGTCAGGGATACGCACAATGCGTCCCTCTTGCACCGGACGTTCTCCAGCTCAGTGGCGAAGAAGCGCTCATGTACGATCCCAATCCCGATGATACGCAGCGCCTGCGTGTCCTGCGAGCCGCGGCGTCCTGCCCGGTGCAGGCGATACTTGTGGACCAGTTGGATGAAGTCGAGGTACAAAAGCCGTGAGTATTCTCACCTCCGAAGAACGAGCGCAGCTGATGCAAGCCGCTGTCGAAACGATGAAGACCCGCGGGCGGATCGTCATTGTCGGAGCTTCGCTGGCGGGGCTTCGGGGTGCCGAGGGCTTGCGGAAAGCAGGCTTTAGCGGCCCACTGACCATCATCGGCGATGAGCCGCACGAGCCCTATGATCGCCCTCCGCTCTCGAAGCAGGTGCTGAAGGGCTGGGTGCCCGCTGGCAACACCAAACTGCCGCGCTTCCGCGCTGTCGATGCGGATTGGAGGCTCGGCGTGGCGGCCACTGGCCTGGATCGAGCAAACCGGGTGGTGCGCCTGGCCAACGGTGACGAGGTTCCATACGACCGGCTGTTGATCGCGACCGGAGTTCGCTCTCGTCAGTGGCCAAATCCGGCGGAGGCGGCGCTAGACGGCGTTTGCACGCTCCGCACTAGTGATGATGCAGCCCGGATACAAAAGCACTTGGCCGCCAAGCCGCGACGTGTGCTGATCATTGGTTCCGGATTCATCGGCTCGGAGGCGGCCTCTATTTGCCGCCAACTCGGACTCGAGGTAACCGTTGCCGAGCGCGGACCGGCGCCACTCGCAGGCGCCCTCGGCGGCGTGATTGGGGCGATCGCCGCGGATATGCAGCGCGCTCATGGAGTGGATCTCCGCCTCGGCGTCTCCGTACAGGCGCTCGAAGGGGACGCGAGTGGGCATGTACGTCGCGCCCGTCTCTCCGACGGAACAACGCTCGAAGTCGATCTGGTCTTGGCGTCGCTCGGTTCGATCCGCAACATCGAGTGGCTGGAGGGAGCGAGGCTGGCTACTGGCGTCTGGGGTGTCGCCTGCGACGCTGGCTGCCGCGCCTTCGACATTCACGGTGTGGTCACCGACAGCATCTTCGTTGCCGGAGATATTGCACGCTCTCCCCATGTACTGTTCGAGTACCAGTTCCTGTCGATGGAGCACTGGGACAATGCGGTCCTGGGAGCGGAAATAGCCGCCCACAACATGGTGAGCGACGAGACAAAACGCCTTCCACATCTGCTCGTGCCCGCGTTTTGGTCGGGCCAGTTCGGCGTCAACATCAAGTCGGTCGGGGTGCCCTCATTCGGCGACGAAATCATGTTTACGATGGGCTCCGTCAAAGAGCGCCGCTTTGCCGCCGCATACGGTCGCCGGGGTCGCATCGTTGGCGCCGTAACCTTTGACCACGGCAAGTGGCTTGATTTCTATAGGGAGCAGATTGAGCAGTCAGGCCCGTTTCCGCCCATCCCCGCGGGGTTCGACCTGCCTGCCGATGCACATCCGATGCCGGCCAACTTCCCTGCTCGGGGTGTCTCAACCGCGATTCCCGATGTCGTTTTGACGGGTTACGACCCCAACGAACGGCAGGTGGAGTTCCGGCCGAAAGCCCGCTGATGCGATGGATACAAAGAATGCCATAAACAGGAAGAGATAGCGCGAGCTGCCACAGAGCAAAAAAGGAGAAGCACCCATGACCGCCGAGACCGCGTACGCCGAGGCTATGAAGTTCGAGAACCGGGCCAACCCGTACCCGTTCTTCGACGAGCTCCGGAAGACTCCCGTGGCACGCGTAGCAAACGGCATCTATGCCATATCGGGCTATCGAGAACTGCTGGCTCTAGCCCACGATCCCCGAGTAAGCTCCGACATGGCTCACAGTCCAGTAGGGGCCAAGCTGGCAGTCGGGACTACAGCCACCGCAGAGACCGATCATATGAAGGCGTACGGTGCGTCGAAGACAATGATCACCTCCGACCCGCCCGACCACGATCGAATGCGACGGCAGTCGATGCGGCAGTTCGGCCCCCCCCACACGCCAGACCTTATTCCGAATATGGAGCGGGATATCAGCAAGCTCTGCGGCGAACTGCTCGATAAGGTCAAGGGCAGGACCCGGCTCGACGTCGTCGATGATTACGCGTACCCGGTGCCAGTGGCGGTGATTTGCAAGATCCTGGGAGTGCCGCTCGAGGACGAACCCACGTTTCACGCCTGGATCCATGACGCTATGGCAGGTCTCATGGACATGGGCCCGGACACAGCCACCGAAGCGGGGAAAGCCCGCGCCGAGAAGGGAAAAGCAAGCGTGGCAGCGCTCAAGCAGTACTTGGCCGAGCTGGTCGAGCGCTTCGTCCGAGAGCCCGGTGAGAGCATGCTCTCTAAGATGGTGCACGACAATGGCCCGGATGGACCGATGTCACCCGCCGAGGTCGCGGCCAATGCTATGCTGCTGCTCGTCGCAGGTCATGATTCAACGGTCAACACGATCGCCCACTGCGTACTGACTGTGCTGCGCAACCCCGGATCCTTCGAGCTTCTGCGACGCCGTCCCGAGCTGATTCCCCGCGCCATCGAGGAGGTCTTGCGCGTCGAGTCGGCGGTCCAGTTCTTTCCCAGCCGGTCCGCTCTGGCCGACATCGAGATCGGCGGAACGGTCATCCCCAAGGGTTCGGCGGTCTTCCTCTTGTATGGCGCCGCGAACCGCGACCCGAACCGGTTTCCCAACCCGAACCAATTCGACCCTGAACGTCAGGACAACGAGCACTTCGGCTGGGGCAGCGGCATCCACACCTGCTTCGGCGGTCCGCTCGCGCGCCTGGAGGTGAACGTTGCCTTCGAGACCTTCCTTCGCCGTGTGGAGAACCCGCGGCTCGTCGTCGACCCCCCGCCGTACCGGCAGAGCAATGTCTTCCGCGGGCCGAGCCAACTACTCGTCGATTTCGACGGAATCCGAGACTAGAGATTCGAGGAAACCATGCAAGCATTCCAATTCGTCGAGTTGCAGAAGCCCGCAGAACTCCGCGAAGTACCCGTGCCCGAGCCGGGCCCGGGAGAGGTCCTGATAAAGATTGGAGGCGCAGGTGCGTGCCATTCCGACCTTCACATTTTGGAGACGCCTGCGAACACTCCCGGAATGCCGCTTCCTTTCACCCTCGGCCATGAGAACGCGGGCTGGGTCGAGAAACTTGGTTCCGGAGCAACAGGATTTGCGGTTGGGGACCCAGTGATCGTGTACGGCCCGTGGGGCTGTGGCAGCTGCGGCAACTGCCGGGTAGGATTCGAGAATTACTGCGAGAACCCCGGAGAAGGCAAAGCCGGCGGCCTTGGGAGAGACGGAGGCATGGCCAACTACATGGTCGTCCCGTCAACGCGCTTTCTGCTTCCGCTTGGTACTCTTGACCCGCGTGAGGCTGCGCCGCTCACCGATGCAGCGCTCACCAGCTACCACGCCGTCAAGCGGTCGCTCCACCTGCTTGGGCCAGGATCGACCGCAGTCGTGATTGGTGCTGGCGGCCTCGGTCAAATGGCAATCCAGGTGTTGAAGGCACTGAGCGCCGCCGCAACCGTTATCGCGGTGGACACCTCGCCTGACAAGCTTGCAACGGCTAAGAAGATGGGCGCCGACGAAGTGCTGGCTGCGGGCGATGGCGCGGTCAAGCGGATCAAGGACATCACCCACGGACAAGGCGCCAACCTCGTTCTTGACATGGTGGGCGCGAAGCCCACTCTGGAGACCGCAGCGCAGATCTCGCGAGTGCTCGGCCATGTGACGATTGTGGGGCTCGGCGGCGGGGCGCTCCCAGTCAACTTCCACAGCCCGGCAAAAGAGTGCTCCGTCGCCTCGCCTTACTGGGGTTCAATCCCGGAACTCATGGAGGTCGTCAGCCTGGCTCAGGCGGGAAAGATCCGGATGCTGGTCGAGCAATTTTCGCTGGAGCGCGCCAGCGAGGCGTACCACCTGCTCCACGACGGAAAGATCCAGGGACGAGCCGTCATTACTCCGAACGATTGAGTGTGAGAACAGTGTTTTGTCGAATTACTGTAAGTCGAAGCTTCGTTCTTGGTCATCATTGTCCGGCGGCTTCTGTACGGCAAAATCAGAATTCTAAGGATCGAGAAACCTATGAGATGCAGTTTTCAAAGCCTGTTGATAGGCATTCTATTCCTGACTCCCTTAACATCCATGGCCCAGGATGTGGTGCCCTACGCGAAGTCTGAGGTTAGGGTGGATTGGGTGCGAGGAACGGACTTCTCCAGATACAAGACCTATGCGTGGGGAACGATCTCTCAGAAGAATCCTGATCCGAACTTTAGATTTCCCATTGAGGACGTAGACTCCGCTCTGCTGGCAAAGGGATTGCAGAAGGTGAGCATGGACGAAAATCCCAGTCTTATTGTGGCTTTGAACGCCGGAAACAAGCTGGTTTTTGCGATTCAGGGTTACCTCAAAAACCCGGTCGTGAAGCAGGGCGCTCTCGTAATAGAACTCGCGGATCCGCAATTGAAGAAAGCCGTCTGGTGGGGCATTGCGGAGGACACACTGACCGACAATCCCGACAAAGATCGCCCCTTGATTCAAAAAAGACTTTCGAAAATGTTCGAGAAGTATCCCCCGCCAACTAAGAAATGAGCAACCGCAGACGTCTCGAGGAGAGGAAAACATGAGCGCCGAAGCGGTCAGACTTCAGGAAACTCGCACAGGCAAAACTCCCTGGAAAAAGTGGGGCCCGTACCTGAGCGAGCGGCAATGGGGTACGGTCCGCGAGGACTACAGCGAGGATGGTAATGCCTGGGACTACTTCACTCATGACCAGGCGCGATCGCGTGCCTATCACTGGGGCGAGGATGGGCTTGCGGGGATCAGTGACGATCAGCAGTTGCTTTGTTTCAGCGTGGCCCTGTGGAACGGCAAGGACCCCATTCTCAAAGAACGTATGTTTGGCCTCACCAACGGCCAAGGCAACCACGGTGAGGATGTTAAGGAACATTACTTTTACCTCGACAGTACGCCGACACACTCGTACATGAAATATCTGTACAAGTATCCGCAGGGGGAGTACCCCTACGTCGATCTGATCGAGACCAACAAACGCCGCGGTCTTAACGATATGGAGTACGAACTGTTGGAGACGGGGGTCTTCGACGAAGACCGCTACTTCGATGTCTTCGTGGAATATGCCAAAGTCTCTGCAGAAGACCTGCTGGTTCAAATCAACGTGGTTAATCGTGGACCAGAGCCGGCCACTATCCATCTCCTACCGAGCCTGTGGTTTCGCAACACCTGGACTTGGTGGTCAGATACACCCAAGCCTTCGCTTAGGGAGTTCACCGGCAAAGACGGCTGGAAGGTGGTTACCGCGTCCCATGAGCAGCTGGGTGATCGGTATTTGTACTGTGAGGGAGATGTTCCGCTGCTGTTCACGGAAAACGAGACCAACAACGAGCGCACCTTCCGCACGCCTAACCTATCCCCTTACGTCAAGGATGGAATCAACGATTATGTGGTCGCCGGAAATCACGATGCAGTAAACCCGAGGAATGTGGGAACGAAATCTGCCGCGCTTTATAAGTTGGATGTGGGAGCAGGAAAGTCGAGCTCGGTCCGTGTGCGGCTAACCAATCTGAAGCCGGATGCCATCGAGGATCCCTTCACGAGCTTCGACGCGACCCTTCAGGACCGCCTGCATGAGGCGGATGACTTCTATAAATCTATAACTCCCGAACTTGCGAACGAGGATGAGGCGCTGGTTTTGCGGCAGGCTCTGGCAGGCATGCTCTGGACCAAGCAATATTTCTTTTTCGATGTCTACAAATGGCTCGCTGAACACGGTATCGATCCGCTGAAGCCAGGTGCAAGATCCATACGAAATGGCGACTGGTTCCATATGGTGAATCAACACGTGATCTCGATGCCCGACAAGTGGGAGTACCCGTGGTATGCGGCATGGGATTCTGCGTTTCATGCCATCGCGCTAGCCCCGGTCGACATCGACTTTGCCAAAGAACAGCTTGACCTGATGTTGCAGGAGTTCTACCTGCATCCCACCGGACAAATTCCAGCCTACGAGTGGAACTTCAGCGACGTGAATCCTCCGGTACACGCCTGGGGAGCGATCTTCTTGTATCGCACAGAACAGGTCCTGCACGGCAAAGGCGACATCGAGTTCCTCAAGCGCACATTTCCCAAACTGATACTGAACTTCAGTTGGTGGGTGAACCGCAAAGACCGCTTCGGCAATAACCTCTTTGAAGGCGGTTTCCTCGGGCTGGACAACATTGGTGTTTTCGACCGAAGCTCGCCGCTGCCCACGGGTGGGACCCTGGAGCAAGCTGACGGCACGGCGTGGATTTGCATGTTCGCCCAGAACATGTTGGAGATCGCCGTGGCGTTGACGGCCGACGATCCCTTTTACGAAGACATGGCCGTGAAGTTTGCGGAGCACTTCATGTGGATCGCAGTCGCTATGAACCAAATGGGGCCTGAGGGGATGTGGGACGAGGAAGATGGTTTCTACTACGATGTGCTTCGTTTGCCGGACGGTAGTGCAAGACGGCTAAAGGTACGCTCTATGGTGGGCCTGCTTCCCTTATGTGCCACCACCGTAATCGAGCCGTGGCAGCGCGAACGCGTGCCTCGAATGGTAAATGTCCTGCGCGAACGGGCGCAGGGTATGCCCGAATTGCGCAACAGCGTCCATGCTGTAGGCCCGGATCATCGGGGACATGGGGATCGCGATATAGCTGCGCTCGTGAATGAGGACCGGTTGCGCCGTATCCTGACGCGCGTGCTCGACGAGAACGAATTCTTGAGCCCTTATGGCATCCGCGCCCTCTCTCGCTACCATGAAGACCATCCTTATGTTGTTGATGTGGGTGACCAGGAATTTCGAGTGAAATATCTTCCGGCGGAGTCTGACAACGGAATGTTTGGTGGGAATTCGAACTGGCGTGGTCCGGTATGGATGCCGATGAACGTGCTACTGATTCGCGCCTTGCTCCAGTTTTATTTGTATTGCGGCGATGACTTCAAGATAGAGTGCCCCACTGACTCGGGCAATTTGATGAATCTGTTTGAGGTAGCGCGTGAAATTTCCGACCGTCTGACACGCATCTTCCTACGCGACCAATCGGGGCGGCGCCCGGTGTTTGGAGGTACAGAGAAATTCCAAACTGACCCTCAATGGAAGGACTACATCTTGTTCTACGAGTATTTCCACGGTGATAACGGTGCTGGCCTGGGAGCCAGCCACCAGACCGGATGGACCGGCCTCGTGGCGATGCTGATCAAGATCTTTGGTCGTGTTGACCCGGATCGACTTCTACATGCTGGTAAACCAGGATTCAAAGAAGGGTGAACCTGAGTCGTAGCAACCGCCCGCCCCGTGCACGCATTGGGAACCATCAGCAAACCGAGAATGAGGTCACAAAGATGAAAGCAATTACGGTTGAACCGGGAAAGGCAAACAGCGCCAAATGGGAAGAGGTGCCGGAGCCAGATGTTCGCCAAGGCTCGGTGCTCGTAGAGACGATCGCCGTCGGAGTGTGCGGCACTGACGTCGAAATAGTCGAAGGGAAATATGGATGGGCGCCTCCCGCCAAGACACGCCTCGTACTTGGTCACGAGTCCCTCGGCCGCGTCGTTGAATCTGACCCGGACGGCAGACTCAAGAAGGGGGATTTGGTGGTTGGCATCGTTCGGCGCCCCGACCCCGTTCCCTGCCCAAGCTGTGCCGTGGGTGAATGGGACATGTGCCGTAATGGCCAATACACTGAGCGCGGTATTAAACAAATTGACGGGTTCATGTCGGAGCGCTGGCGAATCGACCCTGAATACGCGATGAAGGTTGACAGTTCACTGGGGCTCCTGGGCGTTTTGCTCGAGCCAACAACCGTCGTCACAAAGGCCTGGGAGCAAGTCGACGCGATCGGCCGGCGAGCATTTTGGGATCCGAAGACGGTGCTCGTCACGGGCGCAGGTCCAATCGGCCTGCTTGCGGCATTGCTCGGAATGCAGCGCGGGCTGGACGTTCATGTTCTTGATCGAGTCGATTCCGGTATCAAGCCCGACCTCGTACGCGCTCTGGGTGCCTCGTACCATGCCGGTGCTGTCGCCAGCGTCGGATTCCATCCAGATATCATCATCGAATGCACCGGCGTGGGACCAGTCATATCCGACTCCATACAAGGAGTAGCGACTGGAGGCATCATCTGTCTGACAGGCATCGGGAGCGGCAGCCAGAACTCCGGTTTCGGCACCGCCGATATGGCCGCTGAGGCGGTCCTGAAAAACAATGTCGTCGTGGGTAGTGTCAATGCCAACAAGCGGCACTGGTATAAAGCTGGCGAAGCTCTGGCAAAGGCAGATCGTTCGTGGTTGGACCGGCTAATCACCCGAAGAGAGCGGCCTGAGAACTTCGCAAGCGCACTCCAGAGAAGGAATGACGATATCAAGGTGGTCATCCAATTCGCCGAAGTGGAGTAAACGAAACCTTCAGGAGGCCGGCCCAAGGCCGCAGACGCTGTGGATTGACACACCATGACCATAAACGGAGAACGAGATGCATCAACGTGACAATGACGCTCGAACCTACAACAGCCACGCACCACCGAGTGGAGGACGGGTCCAGGAACTGAATGTTCGCGGAGACCACCTGCTGTTGGAACAAGGAGAAAACAAAGTGCGAGCGCGATGCCCGGTGCACGATTTGCGGAAACACGGCCTTGAGAATACAAGGATCGTTCTAGGTCTGTTCCTGACGTTGGTAGTCGCGGGTTGCGAGAAAAAAGAAGTTGTGTCGCCCCCCGTGCCTCCCGAGGTTCAAGTCACGGGCGTGGTGGAACGGGACGTTCCCATCTACCAGGAGTGGGTAGCGCAACTGAACGGACAAGTGAACGCAGACATCACTCCCAAAGTTCAGGGATACCTCACGAAGCGGGACTACTCCGAAGGGTTTTTCGTCCATCAGGGTCAACTGCTTTACGAGATCGACCCTCGTCCTTTTGTGGCCAGCCTCGATCAAGCAAAGGCCCAGGTAGCAGTTGCGGTGGCGCAACAATCGGAAGCGGAAAATAATGTGACGCGAGACCGTCCACTCGCAGAGCAGCACGCGATCCCCCAGAAGCAATTGGACACGGATATTTCCAATCTGGCAGCCACCACTGCGCAGGTCAACGCCGCAAAGGCAAGCATGGTCCAGGCCGAGTTGAATCTTTCGTGGACCAAAGTGCGCTCGCCTATTGACGGTCTGTCTGGTACATCGAATTCGAACGTTGGCGACCTGGTGGGTACAACGACGAAGATGACGACCGTCTCCGACATTGATCCGATCCGGGCATACTTCAACATCAGCGAGAGTGACTATCTCGGCAGGGCACAGATGATTTCGCGTCAGTTGCGAGGAGGCTCGGCGCGATCGAAGCCTCTGGAAGTTGAGTTCATTCAAACGAACGGAACTGCATTTCCCGCAAAGGGAAAGATTGTTCTGGTAAATCGAGAAGTTGTTTCACAGACGGGCACAATTCAGATTGCAGCGGAGTTTCCCAATAAGGATGGTATTTTGCGGCCGGGTGGCTTTGGCAACATCCGTATCAAGACAGGGACCTCGGAGAATGCTCTGCTTGTCCCCCAGGCAGCTGTAATCGAAGTCCAGTCGATGTATCAGGTAGTTGTCGTGAATTCAGAAAACAAGGCGATGTTCCGCCCGATAAAGGTGGGAGCGCGCGTTGGAACAGACTGGATCATCACGGAGGGCCTCAAGCCGGGAGATAAGGTCATTGTCCAGGGCTTCATGAAAGTTCGAGAAGGCACACCGGTAAGTGCCAAGCCATATTTAGGCGCTTCTGCGTCTGTGGGTAACTGACCATGTCGAAATTTTTTATCAACCGGCCCATCGTTGCGATTGTTATTTCGATTCTCATGGTCCTTGCGGGTATCGTGTCAATGCTGGGTCTTCCCATTGCCCAATTTCCAAATATCGCCGATCCGCAGATCCAGGTTATCGCCAACTACACTGGCGCAGATGCGCAGACCGTCGCGCAATCTGTCGCAACCCCCATCGAACAGCAGATGTCGGGCGTCGACAATATGAACTACATGTACTCGCTGAATGCCAGCAATGGGCAGATGACGCTCACGGTGGATTTCGGCATTGATACAGCGACGAACACTGACCAGATCCTAACCCAGATGCGGGCTTCCCAGGCGAATGCTCAACTGCCGAGTGCCGTATTGAACCAAGGCATCACGGTGCAGAAGTCGACGGCTGCGCCGCTGATGTTAATCGATCTCACTTCGCCTAACGGCAGTTACGACAATGTTTTTCTGGCAAACTACGCCACGATTAATCTAAACGACGCTCTAACACGGGTTCCGGGCGTAGCTTCTGTTTCCGTATTCGGTGCTGGCCAGTACGCAATGAGGTGCTGGGTGAACCCGGATAAACTCGCGAATCTTAAGATCACGGTCCCGGAGATTATCAGCGCGATTCAAGCCCAGAACAACGTGAATCCCGCCGGGCAGATCGGTGGCAATCCTGCTCCGCCCGGGCAGCAATTCACCTATACCGTACGCGCTCCCGGCCGTCTCCCCTCTGCGGAGGAGTTTGGGAACATTGTGGTGCGCGCGAAATCAGGCGAAGGCATTCTTCGTTTGAAGGACGTTGCGCGCGTGGAGCTAGGGGCGCAGAACTACAACATGGTTGGCCGCTTGAACGGCAAGCCGGCTGCTCTCGTTGCTGTCTACCAGGCTCCTGGCGCAAACGCGGTCGCCACAGCTGCATCAGTTCGCGCGCTGATGGCGGAAGCGAAGACCCGCTTTCCCCAGGATTTGAATTACGTCGTTGCGCTTGACACGACGCTCTCAGTGACCGCAGGAATCAAGGAGATTCAGCGCACGCTCATCGAGGCACTGGCGCTGGTCATCCTTGTAGTGTTCATTTTTCTCCAGGGGTGGAGAGCCACAATCATTCCGCTGCTTGCAGTCCCGGTTTCTCTGGTTGGCACCTTCATGGTCTTTCCTCTCCTGGGATTTTCGATCAATACACTCTCACTGTTCGGCCTGGTACTGGCAATTGGTCTCGTCGTCGACGACGCCATCGTCGTTGTCGAGGCGGTCGAGCACCACATCGAAGGTGGCATGACGCCACACGATGCCTCGCTCAAGGCCATGGAAGAAGTAGGTGGCCCAGTGGTCGCTATCGCTCTTATCCTATGTGCTGTGTTTGTGCCAACCGCTTTTATTCCTGGGATTACGGGGAGACTTTATCAGCAATTCGCGGTTACGATTGCAGTATCGGTCGCCTTCTCCGCATTCAACGCTTTGACGCTGAGCCCAGCTCTTTCAGCCATGCTGTTGCGCCCGAAGAAAGAATCCCGCGGGCCGCTGGGAGCTTTTTTCCGAGGATTCAACAGCCTCTTTGCGAGAGTTACGGATGGATATGTTGGTACCTGCAAACATCTCATCCACAAAACCGGATTCTCTTTCCTGTTGTTGCTGGCATTCGTAGGTGGCGCGGCCTTTTTTGGTCAGAAGACACCGGGAGGCTTTCTTCCAGACGAAGATCAGGGTTATATGTATGGCGGCCTGCAATTACCCAGCGCGTCTTCCTTGGACCGTACATCGAACGCTTCAATGGAAGTCGAGAAAATCATGCTGAACACTCCCGGGGTGGAGAACGTCAGCACGGTCGACGGCTACAGCATGCTCAGTGGTGTGAATACTACGTACAGCTCCTTTTTCTTCGTCTCCTTTAAGGATTGGGACCAGCGTAAAACAGCAGCGGAAAGCTACGAAGGAATCAAGCGGCACCTGACAGGCGCACTGTCCAGAGTCACATCAGGGATAGCTTTTGCGTTCCCGCCGCCAGCAATCCCGGGCGTGGGAACTTCGGGCGGATTCACCTTCGTCCTCGAAGATCGATCCGGCGGCCCCATTGAGTTCCTCGCGAAGAACGCCGATATCTTTATGGCGGAAGCGCGCAAACGCCCCGAACTGACCGGGGTTATGACCACAGCACTCTTTGGAGTACCGCAGGTCGGTATCACCGTGAATCAGGAAAAGGTGCTCACGCAACAGGTACAACTAGCGAGCGTCTACCAGACACTCCAAACCTTTATGGGAGGGTCGCTGGTGAACTACTTTAATCTTTTTGGACGCCAGTGGCCGGTCTACGTCCAGGCGGATCGTGACTACCGAACTTCGGCAGATAACCTCGGCAAGTTTAATGTGCTGAACAGCGACCAGGAGATGGTACCGCTGAGCACCCTGACGGGCAACGAACCCCGCAGCGGGCCCGAATTCGTCATGAAGTACAACCAGTTTCAATGTATCCAGATCAATGGCTCTGCCGCTCCAGGCTATAGTTCGGATCAGGCGATTGCAGCGCTCCAGGACGTCTTCAAGAAGACGATGCCAAGCCAGATGGGCTTCGATTACCTGGGCATGTCCTACCAGGAAGTCAAGGCCTCTCAGGGAGTCAAGCCGATCGTCGTCTTTGGACTTTCGTTCTTTATCGTATTTCTGATCATGGCCGCGCAATATGGCAGTTGGACCTTGCCGATAAGTGTGCTGCTGGGCGTCCCTATTGCTGTCTTTGGAGCGTTCGCCACCCTCTTCGCGCGAGGGCTCGTCAATAATATTTATGCGCAGATCGGCCTGGTGATGCTCATCGGACTGTCTGCCAAAAATGCCATCCTCATCGTTGAATTTGCAAAGTCTGAATACGAGAGTGGTAAGTCTCTGATAGATTCCGCACTCTCAGGCGCGAGGCTGAGACTGCGACCGATTCTGATGACGGCATTCGCTTTCATCCTTGGCTGTATTCCTTTATGGGCGGCCTCAGGCGCGGGCGCGATCTCCAGGCAAGTGCTGGGGACGGTGGTGATTGGCGGCATGCTGGCAGCTTCGTTGCTTGCGATCTTCTTTATCCCGGTCTCCTTCAACGCCGTCGAACATCTCGGGCATTCCCGCAGTGAGAATGAAACGCCCGAAGCAACCCCGGACCCCACTTCGAAAGGCACTGCGATATGACCGGCATCAGAAAAGTCGCCGCTCTAGCATTCGTGCTTCTGATAGCTGGATGCAAGGTCGGGCCGAATTACAAGCGTCCGATCGTCGCGACGCCTGACCAATATCGCGGTATTGCCCCTGATCTATCCGCTCAGCCGAACACGCAGACTTTTGCTGAAATGCAGTGGCAGACGGTCTTTCAGGACGAGACACTGCGAGCTCTCATTACGGAAGCCCTAACCAACAACTACAACATGCAGATCGCCGCCTCGCGCATCCAGCAGGCACGTGCGGTAGTAGGGGAAGCGCGGGCCAACCAGTTGCCCAGCCTCTCGGCCTCAGGCGGTATCGAGTACCAGCGCAATGCGCTCGCTCCGCACGGCCCGACGATAGATTCACTTGGCGTTGGACTGAATTACATGGTGGACTTCTGGGGAAAGTATCGCCGTGCCACGGAGGCCGCACGGGCACAGCTGCTCGCGACGACGTATGCACGAAGCGTCGTTCAAACCACTTTGATTTCAGACGTGGCAACCGCTTACTTTCAGTTGCTTGAGTTCGACTATCAACTGAATTTTGCACTGAAAAATGTCGCCGACGATAAGGAAGTGGTGAGGATCAATGCCGTCAAATATAAGGGCGGCGATAGCGCTATTACAGATGTCTATCAAGCAGACTTGTTGCTGCAACAATCCGAGGCCCAGGTCATACTTAGCCAGCAATCCATAGCTCAGTCCGAGAACCAGATCAGTATTTTGCTCGGACGAAATCCAGGACCGATCGCTCGTGGTCTTGCTCTCGTCAATCAACCGCATTTAGCGGTTATCCCCACCGGACTTCCTTCGGCCCTGCTTGAGCGTCGCCCTGATGTTCGGCAAAGCGAAGCAACCTTAATCGCTGCAAATGCTAACGTCGGGGTGGCCAGGGCGGCCTTTTTCCCACAGATATCTTTGACGGGGCAGTATGGACTAGAGAGCACCGCCTTAACGAGCTTTCTCCAGGGGCCAGCGTCGGTCTGGGCTCTGGGCGGTCAGGTGCTTCAGCCAATCTACGCCGGCGGCGCGATCCGGAGCGCCTATGACCTCGCCTGGGCGCAGCGCAATGAGGCGGAGTTGATCTATAAACAGACCGTGCAGGACGCCTTCGGTGATGTAGCCAACGGCCTGGTTGGTTACAACCAGTCAAGACTTTATCGGATGAAGATTGAAGAGCAGACAAATACGTACCAGGAAACTGCTCGCCTCGCGAACGTTCGGTTTTCGGGAGGAGTCACAAGCTTTCTGGAGGTGCTGGTCGTCCAACAGCAATATTTCACGTCGGAATTAGCATTAGCACAGGCATGGGATGCGGAGATGCAAAACTACGTTCAGTTGTATCAGGCGTTGGGAGGGGGCTGGCAGCCGTAGCCTCCGTGTTACCACAAATCAGCAAGGTCTCACGTTTCCCTCTAGCTCGGTTGTGAGCTTGGTTTGAATTTTTGAACACAACGCCCGCGCATTCATCTAGATTGCCCCCCAATTGCTCGCCGCGAATGCGGGCGCTGTTCTCTGTTCTACCATTCGCGCAGGGTTCGATGTAACCTTTCCATCCGTTAGCGCGATCTTAAACGTCTTCCCCAACATATTCTTGTAACGATTCTTTGTGGCAGGGGATCAATCGTGGGCGCTGATCCACGAGTCGATGTCAGAGGGTTTAATTTCGTCTGCAACACGATTCGCGAACGCCTCCAGGATGAATTTCATTCTCCCTTTGAAGTTTCGAACGTCCCGTCGATCATGGTTGATATACCAATCAATTGGTTCCTGGGCAAGCACAGAGAACTTATTCCTTTGGTACGCATGTTGGCCGGCATCTTGATGCCGCGAAGCATGTCCGCCTTGCGATTTTTGTAGAGGTTGATCGCGTCCCCCCGACGCCCAACCTTCTCCCTGTGCTCGACTCCCGCGATCTTATAGCGAATCCACTAGATCTCCGAGCCTGGCACCTTCTCGAAAACCCCTTTTTCTTTGCGCGTCACTCTCCTTGGCATCGAGGCATGCCCCCTGAAGGTGATCGTAGCAAAGCTGGAACAAAGTGGCACCAAAAGCGGCACCAGATCAATTTTCAGAGACCTTTCAACGCAGCCGCAAATCTAGTAAATCATTGCTTCTATGGTGCCCGGAGGGGGACTTGAACCCCCACGACCGGTTAAGGTCTGCGGATTTTAAGTCTAAAAAACCCCATTTTGCAAGAAGTTGCAGTTATGCGCAGAGTTTCGCATAAGTGTTTTATAGGCAATGAGTTGCGCGATCGATTTCGCTGCAATGTCACGCAGAAAAATGCACAAAAGTTGGTAACGAACAGCCATCAAAACAGCCACTGAATTTTGCATTAAAAGCAGCTTCGAGATCAGATCAAGCCTAACGTCCCCGTTAGGTGATCGTAGGTGCTGCTAATAAAGGAACAACTTACGAACACATATTCCAGACCGGTGTTTGCGCGAATCGTCCATGCTGTTCCGATCTCTGCCTCTATACCATGATCTGCGGCATTCCGAACGTGGCCTAGATAATTCCCGACCCGAATCAGTTTTTCGGGAAGTAGGCGCGGATTGTGGCTATGAAATAGGTTTAACTTCGCGTTCAACCCATGGGCAGTTGCGACGGCCAAACCTCGCGCTGAACCTTCTGTAAACAGATAAGATTCCACCGCATTACCAGCCAGAGTGACGGCCTCATTTGCACCATCAGGCATGGCCGCCCGCCTCAGCGCTGTAGCGAGTAAATCAATTACCTCATCTCGGGAAACATGAGCGGCTGCCGTCGGGCCAATGAGAGTGCGAATTCTCTGCTCGGCAGCGGCTTGATCGGCGCATGACGCTGCTAGCGACAGAAGAGAATTTTCCGGTGCGTCGTCAGCAAGTTGATACTGTCCACCGCTCCGTGTAACGAAGATGCCTGTGTAAGTTGCAAGGCTGAGAAACGTTTCTTTGATTTCATCGCGATGCGGAATCAGCGCATGCAGCTGTTTCGCTTGGCTACTTGCTTTCACAGGGTCGGCGGTAGCCAACCAGCGCTCACGAAATGATACGAATGGCTCAAATGGTTCTAAAACTATTCTCAAGACTGTTGCCTTCGCGGCAACATCAGATCCGGTTAGCAATCGACAAAGCGGACTGTTTCTAAGGTATTGCCCAGGTTGGACAACCCTTACAAGCCCTAAATCCACGGCCAATCCAAGAGCGGCCTCAGTTTGCCCTGCGGTGATGTCAAGAAATGCCGACACCTCAGTCGCTTCAACTGAGCGTCGGAATGCGTTGACGGCTTCTGTGACAGCCACTACATGCTCTGCTGTTGTCTGCGACTTCCATTCGGGCATTTGGTCTGTCTCTAGGAAGCTTTCCCGTCGTCTAGGTCCGCTGACTGGTCGTGATCGGAGCTTTCCTCCGGCGTCGACGTTAACTTCACTTCGACTTGCGTATCACTGCGCCCTTCAAAATCCTCTTTCAATCGCCTAAGCTTTGGCCCAAGACTTTCCAAGTCATCAGGAGTGCAACTGACATTCAGAGAGATCGTGAGGATGGTGTGTGTGTCGTCCACCCCATGAGCTTGTGGATGATCCGACTCTCTTTTGCTTGAAGGTTCACCTCGAAGAAGGGTTGTGCCGAACTCTTTATTCGTGAGTACGGGCGTCCAGACTAAGTCCGAGGCAGATGAAGTATCGCCTGATCCTGCCGAGTCGCTGATGGGTGATGCCATCAATGTGCTGCCGTCAGCGTATATAGCGCCGCTGAGGCGCAGTATTTCGATCACTGCGCCTGCGCCCGCTCGAGCGTAAGCATTTTTACTGCTTCCAGCGGTGAATGCGATGTGTGAGGCAAGTGCAGACTCCTCCATACCCTTGCGGATGCGAATCGCACTAACCGTCTTTTGAAGGAAATCGGTCTGGTCAACTACTTGTCTCCAGCCCTCCGAGATCGCATCGGTTTGATCGTGCTGGATGGCTCTTCCGAGCTTTGCTCCGAGAGAGGTACAGCTTTTCTTGTTGCCGCCTTCCACCAAGCCCGCTGCAACTAGGAACTTATTGTTCCTGCTCACGACCGTCTCGTGGACTACGGCGATTTGGGCCACAGGACCAGGAGCAGTGGCACCCCCTACAGTGGCATAGGCGTCGATGATCTTAGACAGTTCTTTATAAGACGACCCTGGAAGGGGAAACTTCTCATCAGACATGATCTTCCTCGCGACTCCTGCTTCATCTCACTGAAAACGCAATTGTACAAAGGATTGTCGGACAATCCCAAAGAGAATTCGATAAAGCAGGGTTTGCAAACTCTCGGGGGCTTTTGGTGCCTGTCCATGAATTCAGTATCCCTCGAATGAGGCCAACCGCTCAGTCCACGCTTTCTAGCTGCCAATGAGGGTGCCTGATTAGCGCGGGCGGCACAATCATACGCAAATCACACCTAGACCTCTTCCTATTCACGGCAAAGTCTAGGCTTTAAGCCAGAATCGTCGAGGGGCTGGTGAATTCTCGCCTCCCTCAATGAACCTGCCATAACCACACCAGCAAAATTAGGGAGCGGTGCGGAACCGCGAACCCAGCGAATCACTCGACATTCTTGCTGGCCAAGACGTATTCAAAGAAGTTTCGCACACGCTCAAACACGACGCTCACGTCTGATGGCAATCCGCACTCTTTCGCCAGCTCTTGAAACGGTCTCTCCCATTCCACTGGCGGAGCGCCCAGAGTTTTCGGCAAAGGATGTGTTGCGCGACGCTCAAAGGTGAGCCGCAAAGCGTCAAGAGCCCGCTGCTGATCTAACATGCTGTCACCTATCAGCAGCGCCATATCCACGAGGTCTTTGACTCGGCTGTTGGGGGTACTACGCGGCAGCGTGTAGGCGTGAATCTTCTCTGCTAACTGTTGTTCTCGGGCAATCAACTGCACCCGCGATCGTTCGACTCCAGCGAATGCGAGCCAATCGCGCATTTCAATGGTCTCCACCGGATGTATGATGACATCCCCGATGCCAGCGTCGAGGTGGAACTTTGCGAAGATTCGTCCATCCATACGGGCTTCGACCGGATAACGCGCTCCTCCATAGGGAGCAGCCGTTATGTCCATCATGGGAGAACCAATGGTGAACTCGAACCAATCTTCCAGCGATAGACTGGCTGCCGATTGAAGCATCTCCCGGACTACCTGATTTACGTCAGTGCTGTCGGATGCATTATCAACTCGCCTCATCGTCAGATCGATGTCCACGGTAGATCGTGCCATCTTAAAGCGCAGTTCCAGGGCGTAGCCACCCTTCAACATCCACGGTACTGAGCCATCGTGGAACAACCGCGCTAGCAAACGATCAAATGACACCTGCCGCCTGAGACGGTTGATGTCGGTCTGTTCCGTCTGTGATGTCTTCTTCAAGCGCTCTTCAAGGGCTCTCCGAAATGCTCCACCGCTTGTGTACGTTTTCGGTTCTGTCATTTGGCAGCTCGTGAGATTGCTTCTTCGATGAACTTGCGTGCAGGATCACTCATCGTTGCTTTCTGAATCTGTTGACGGGTAATCATTCCCCGATCAACCGCTTGTCTTACCGCCTGCTGAATGAAGTTCTTCTCGACTGTCCCGCCTTCAATGAGGTCAAGGACCGTCCGCAGAGGCCGCGTGTATCTATATCCAGGACCATTCTGAATATCACTTTCTGCAAGATGGCTGTGATGGAGCACGAGAACGCCGGGAATCTCGCTATTACGTCGGAAAGTGGGAGGAACGGTCATATGAAGTTTGGCCGGATTGAGATCAGACAGTTCATGGAGACTGATTGCCGTCTGGTGGCTGTAAACGCCTTCGACTTCTTCTTTCCTGTTTTTCGACCAAAGCGACCAAAGGGCGAGGTCTGGTCGCTCCGTCACCGGAAATCGTGCAAGCCGATAAATGCCACGATGCTCACGAATCCAATTCCCAGCCTGTACGTGGTAAGGATGCGTGTTTTCGGCAAATCCTGCCGTCTTAGCCTGCTTCGTGGTGAAGTAGCCTTGTTGCTGTTCGGCGAGATCGAACAGCCGATGTGATGCTTCCTGACGGGCCTGAACCATGAGCACAATACTACAACTAATTTGAGGTATTGTGCAGAACGCCAGCATAGAGAACTCAAGCCACGATGCTTTCAGGGTGATCTCCTCGCGCGTACTTTCGCAGGTCTGCCACAGGAATCAAAACCCTTCCACCAATTCTTCGAGTCGGAAGTCTACGATTCGCTATCAGGTAGTCAAGCCCGCGCTGGCTGATCGAGAGTAGCTGAGCCGCCTCACCTCGGCTGACGAGCAACTTCTCCTCGGCTGGAATCGTGGCTCGTGCTGGTGGCTTCTTCTGCGTGGTGTTGAATGGCTGCATCGTCCGCTCCTCTACAAGAACTCGTTTCCTACAAACCCAATCCGTATCCCATGCTGCGCTCGATTACCTTCTCGGACGCAGGGCCGATCTTTTGCACGCCACCTGCGATTGCCTGTTCCGGCTGGAGCGCGCTCTTGTGCGAAACATCGCGGCTCAACGCCTGCACTAGCTTGTCGCGGTCATTGGTAAATATCTGCGCGTCCCACTGTCCCCTAGAGACGGAAACGTAGGCCATGCGGTGATTCAGCAGGTCTTTGGCTCCAAGGTCAGTGTCCGCATGAATCAGCACACGTTCTGCGGTCTGTCCCTGGCTCGAATGGCTGGTGACGGCGTACCCGTGGTCGATGTGCGGAAAGCCGTGTACTCCGACTTCAATATTGCGTCCGCTATCAAGTTTCAGGCGCATCGAACCGTTCACCCCGATGTTCTCAATGCTGGCAAGCTCACGATTGGCAATCGTCAGCCCTTGATTGGGTGCCGTGAACTGAATGCGATCACCAACCGAAAACGCCTTTTCTTCAGCTCGATAAACTGAGACGCCCATCTGACGGCGAGGATCGTAGGTTGTCTGCTCCCCGTTGCCGCGTAAAACTGTAAGCTGATTTTCCTGGCCGTTTACTGCAAGGACACGGGCATACTCGCCTTTACCAATGCCGGTTTCCTTCGATGTCCGCGAATAATGCAGTACGTCGTTGGGCTGATACCGCTGTGCCCAACTGCGATCCGCGCCGGTCAGCTCCTGCCGTGGGACAAGCACTTGCATCGTATGTTCTTGCTTGCCAACAATGCCTTGCCCTTGTAGCTCCCGATGAATTGCGGTGTTGATCTCAGCACGGGAGCGATTATCGGGTGACACGACAAGCGTGCTTTCTGGCGAAGCTGCATACTCACGCGCGATCGCAGAGATTCGCGCTTCACGCCCAATCACTTCATGCACGCGGCCCTGAATGTCGAGGCTTTCGATGGCCGCTGCGACATGACCGCGCGCCAACAATTCAACCGCTTCTTTCAACTCTGGGTCACGCTGTCGCAGAATCTCATCCAGCTTTACCGTGTGCATCCCTGCTTCTTGAAGCTGTGCGAAGGGGCGGCCAGCCTCCACACTTTCATGCTGACGCACATCGCCAACAAGTAATACCCGATCATTCCTATGAAGACGCGAAAGGAACTCGTGCATCTGCCGTGTGGACGCCAGCGAGGACTCATCAAGCACGTAAAGGCGCTTCTCTCCTGTATCGGGTCGTTCGCCTCTAGCTAAATGATGCTGAAGCGTCGATGTGGTCATGCCAGCTTCAGCGAGTTTCTGAGCGGCTCGGCTTGTGGGTGCGAATCCTTCGACACGGTAGCCCTGTGCTTCGACGCCTTCGCGAATGACCGACAGCGTAGTCGTCTTGCCCGCACCGGCTACGCCGTCGAGTCCAAAAATCTTTTCACGGGCCAGGAAGATGTCATCTACTGCGGCAAGCTGAGACTTGCTCAACTCAGGATGCGCATCTTCCATACGGATGCGCAGCACTGGAGATATCAGCATGGAACTCTCATATCGGCTTTCATTGCCGTTCTTCACAAGGGCCACAATCTCCCGCTCTAAACGCACCATCTCGGTTGTCGTGTACTGCGGTGTTGCTCTTCCATCGGAGCGCTCAACCTTGCGGAACTCTCCATTCCGCACACGCTGCTCGAATTCTTGTCGAACCTGGCCGTATGTCGCATGGCCCATGCTGCGATCCATTGCTGCCTGCAAGATGCTTCGCTCATCCTGCACCGCTGACCGCTCGAAGACGTGATTGCGTGAATAAGTCACTGACTGCTGCGCGGTCTTCTCGGGCTGTTGTTCGACCTTGAGTTCGTGTTGCCGAGCCTGGGCTATAACGTGGTCCGGTTGATTACCAAACTTTGCCGCAAGATCACGATGCCCTTCAAGCACCTCTTCACGCGAAAGCAGGTCTTTGCCGTCTCTTGTGCGATGCGCCGCAACCTGGGCGGCTCCGGCGCCATCGCGGCCAATCTTTTGGAGGTGCTCTTTGATCTGCGCACGCCGAGGGCTCGATGCTTCCAGATACTCCTGTGAGTACCCCTTGATTTCTGGCTGCCCATGTTGACCACGCTCGATCTCGTAACCAAGACTTTGCAGCCGTATAGCAAGCTCTGAGCGATACACGCTCGTCGCATAGTGCTGTGACTGGAAGAGACTGCGCTCCTGCAAAGCCCGGGTCTGGCCGTTCTCTCGCTCTGTGATGTTGAAGATCACAGCATGGGTATGAAGCTGGGGAGCTGCGTATCCATCGACAGGCCGTGCGGTGTCATGTTCGAAGGTTGCAGCAACGAATCTGCCAGTCGTCTCAGGCGCATGGACATTGCCGATGCGAGCCTGCGTATACCGTTCCAATTCATGCAGCGCAACGCGAACGCTTTCACGATGTGCCTCACGCACGCGTTCATCACCGCCAACAAGAGCTGTCACCGATACGGACTTCGGCGCAGAGAACGTTGCATCCCAACCTGCGCGATGTTCCGCGCTTGTGATCTGCTTCCCGTATTCGTTCTCGTAAGTCTTTGCAGGCTGATGCCGGACAAGTTGCAGGGCACTCTCTGGATGCTGGCCTTCGCTCAGCCGCGCGAATTGCTCATCAGCCACGGAGCCATGCAAACCCCATCCACGCGCAAGCCCTCCTTGCCACTCACTGTGTCCCTGGCGATCACGGCTCCAGTAGTTTTGCTTCTCAGACGTGAACTCCCGCGCATGGTATGTGCGGGCTTGGTTGGCCGACAGCGCTTTGGAAAGAGTCAACATGCGTAGAAGCCTCAACCCATGAACCGCAGAATCTTGCAACTGCTTGCTGCATAGCGTAACTCCAAATGTGGAAATGTTGGGCCTAATTTCAAGAAATATTTTCTGGACGATAGTTGCGAATACCAGCATGGATACTGAATGAAACGGCTATTGCGCGTCTGACTAATCGCATACAAGTAAGTCAATGTGAGCTCTTCTCGTGATCGAATAAACGCAAGAATGCATCGGGCCAAACAAGGTCAATGAAGATCTCTTTGAAGCTTGAATGTCAGAGGAAATGGAAGGTCATGATGGAGTGCATTAAGGATCGCAAGGCTACTCGATCCACTGTGATTTATCCCATGGCTCAGCGAGTGCATCGCCGTTACGAATAGCCGTTGTTCCCGGAAAGATCATATGGCGCTTTGGCTCTACAGAAGAGGCTACTGTAACGACCGGCTTGTCAACTCGCGAAGATATTTTATGTTCAGCGTACGATGGTCTCTGATTAGCAGCATTAGCGGACGGCTCTTTGGGCTCTGATCGGGGTGCTGAAAGACTCGCTTTAGCCCTGGCGAGGAGACGATGTTTCCACTCTTGAACCTGCTCTCGAAACTTCCACCAAACAGCACTCCAATCGGAGGCGAATTCAACACCATAACGCTCTTCATAAAGCCGTATCCATTCACCAGCCAATTCCTGTCTGATCATGACTGCGACATAGAGGGCGAGGAACGGTATATCGCAGATAAAGGAGAGCGGCTCGGCGATCAGTTCTCCGAAGCTGCGGTTGCCGTAGAAGTCCTCTTGTAGGAAGCTTTCCAGCTCAGATGATTTCCATCTTTGCACTGGTGCCTTTACCAGTTCATTCCACCCTCGTTTGCGAGCCGAAGAAGATAGTCCAAGCGGGAACAATCCAGCTCCGCTTGATTCAACATCTTGGGGAATGGCGATCTCACTTTTCCGTCCCGGAGTTCCCTTATAAAGCCACTCAATTTGAGTCACACTCGCGGGTCTTTCAGCGTGCTTGGAACTATCCCAATAGGTCATCAAATAGTAGCGTTGGAGCGGCGGCAATTCCCACTTGAACCATGCCAGAAACGCGGCCAATGCCAGAGCCGGAATCGAGCAAATCAGGAGTCCTGTTCTCCACGGAAACGCCCTGCGAAGAATCAGCCATTGCATGATGCTTTCTCCACTTATTTGGTGGTGATTTGCGACCGCTTTAGAGACAGGATTTGGCTGGCTTTTTGCTCCTTAATAGAGTCGGCATAAGCGGATATTTTGCGCATGTCTTCCGTGCTCAATGGCCCCTTCGATGCCTGTGCAAATAGGTTAAGCATGAGATCCCGCACTCCGATGATCTCCGCCAACAAAACGGCGTCGGTCGGCGCTCGTTGTGGGGAGCGGGCGGACGTGAGAGCCGCGTCCCGCAACCATTCGGAGACCTTTTTCCCGGCCTTGGAAGCTGCTGCTTCGATCTCGCCAAGCTCCACTTCCGTGAGCCGCGTTGCGACGGATTTCGTTCGGGAGGCTTCGCTTGCCGTTGGAATGGACGGAGCTGGCTCCGCAAATTGATGCGGTTGGGTGTCAGGGGAGGCCATGAGCAGTACCACCTATTGAGACTTCTCTGATGTCAGCTTGGATGCGTTTGCAGTTGGTGTAGTTTCTATGACTCCCCTCCGATGGAGTATTCGTGCGTGTAAACGGCGAGGACGCACACGTTTACGTCCGTGAACACAAAACTGGAAATCATTGCAGTACAAGAAGTTAACGGAACGCGCTTCCAAGGCGCTTTACAGCACCCGTTTGGGGATGACGTGTCATTGTTCATCCGCTGCGGAGCAGCGACACTTGCACTAAGTCAGGCGAGATGCGAGTGATCAGTTCACTTGGACCACGTTCGCACTTTCAGACAGCGGAGAGCACTATGAAGAAGCTGCCCACCCCCCTGAGAGCACTTCCGCTTGCTGTAGCACTGTCTGGGTCGCTCGTTCTTGCAAATCAGGCGGATAGCCATGCTTCTTCAGAATGCGCTTAACAATTACGCGAAGTCTCGCTTGGACATTCTCTCTCTGGGTCCAATCAAGGCTGACATTCTTGCGTACATTCTCGACCAGTTCCCGAGCTATGACTCGGAGAGATTCATCGCCCAAAATCTGGACGGCGCTATCGTTGACTTCCAGTGCGTCATAGAAGGCAAGCTCATCCTGATTCAGGCCCAGGCTTTCTCCGCGCCGTGCGGCTTCCCGGAGATTCTTTGCCAGCGCAATCAACTCTTCGATGACCTGTGCGGTTTCGACGGCCCGATTCTGGTAACGGCGTAATGAAGTTTCTATCAATTCAGAAAATTTACGTGCTTGGACGACATTCCGTCGGGAGCGGATTTTGATCTCGCCCTTGAGCAGTTTTTGCAGCAATTCGACGGCAAGATTTCGCTGCGGCATTGACTGAATCTCTTCCAAGAACTCATCCGAAAGAATCGAAAGATCAGGCTTCTTCAGGCCAGCAGCGGCAAAAATATCGACAACGTCTTCCGACATGATGGCGTTCGATACAATCTGACGGATCGCATGTTCCGAATCAACATGGCCGAACTGCTGCATGGGAGATTTTGCAAGAACTGCCTTCACGGCCTGGAAGAAACCTACGTCGTCACGAAGACGAATAGCCTCTTCGTGTGGCACGGCCAACGCGAAAGCGTGGGACAGCTCTGCGACAGATTTGCTGAGCTTCTCCTTGCCATCCGTCTGTAAAAGTATGTGTTCCTGTGCTCCTGGTAGCAAACCTAACTTGCCGCTAGCCGCCGAAGTTGCCCAATGGGACCAATCAAAACTTTCAAACAGCGACGAACACTCCTCGTGCTTCTTCAGCATCAACTCCACGGCCTCGTGCTGAGGGCGAGTGAGATCGCCTTCACCTCCCCCTTCCGTATAAGCGGAGAGTGCCTTTTTGAGTTCCTGCGCGATACCGAGATAGTCCACGACCAAGCCACCCGGCTTATCTCGAAAGACGCGGTTTACGCGTGCAATCGCCTGCATTAAGCCATGCGCGTGCATGTATTTGTCCACATACATCGTATGCAGGCATGGAACATCGAAGCCTGTCAGCCACATGTCCCTGACGATCACCAGTTTTAGAGGGTCTTTCGGATTCTTAAATCGTTCTCCAACCCCTTCGCGACGTTGTTTATTGCGGATGTGCGGTTGCCAATCCAGCGGATCGGTAGCGCTTCCGGTCATTACAATTTTGATCGCTCCATCCGCATCTTCATCGCTATGCCAATCGGGGCGCAGAGCCGCAATCTCGCTATAGAGTTCCACGCAGATACGGCGGCTCATACAGACAATCAATCCTTTTCCAATCATCCCGCGCTGACGTTCCTCGAAATGGTCTACGAGGTCTTTAGCAATTGCCTTGATGCGCTTTTCCGTGCCAATAATTGCTTCCACAGCAGCCCAACGAGTCTTCAATCGTTCTCGGCGGCCTACCTCTTCGGTCTCCGTAGCCTCCTCAAAACCGGAATCAAGCTGTGGCTTCAGCGTCTCATCCAGGTTCAGCTTGACCATGCGGTTTTCGTAGTAGATTGGGACCGTCGCGCCGTCTTCTACAGCCCGTTGGATGTCATAGACGGAGATGGTGTCGCCGAAGACAGCCGTCGTGCTGGCATCTGTCTTCTCAATAGGGGTTCCCGTAAACCCGATAAATGATGCCCCCGGCAAGGCATCCCGCATGTGGCGGGCAAAGCCGTCGATGAAGTCGTACTGGCTGCGGTGCGCCTCGTCGGCAATCACAATCACGTTGCGCCGGTCTGTCAACTCCTCCTGCTGGTCGCCCGCATCGGGCGCGAACTTCTGAATCGTCGTGAAGACGATACCGCCGGAAGACACGCTCAGTAGTTGACGAAGGTGCTCGCGGCTCTCCGCCTGCATCGGTGGCTGGCGTAGCGTCTCATGGCAGCGAGAGAACGTGCCGAAGAGCTGGTCGTCGAGGTCGTTGCGGTCGGTCAAGACAACGATGGTCGGATTCTGCAATCGCGGATCGAGCGCGAGCCGCCCCGCGTAAAAGACCATAGTGAGGCTTTTGCCCGAACCCTGCGTATGCCACACCACACCTGCGCGGCGGTCGCCCTGGATATCGGCTGCGCTCACCGTTGCTTCGATTGCACGATTTACCGCATGGAACTGATGGTATCCGGCAACTTTCTTGACGGTCCCGGTCTTCTCTTCCTCGAAAACAATGAAGTAATGCAGGAAGTCCAGCAACCGCTGCTTATCGAAGAGCCCTTCAATCACCACACGCAACTGAGGAATCGAGGGCGGCGCAGGCTTCTCTCCCTCAATCGTGCGCCAGGGCAAAAAGCGTTCCGGCGGCGACGTGATCGAACCAACGCGAGCCTCCATGCCGTCCGAGATGCACAGCAGCGCATTGTGAACATACAGCGATGGAATCTGATGCTTATACGTTTGGAACTGGTCGTAGGCGGTCCAGATAGTCGCCTTCTCGTCCGTTGCATTCTTAAGTTCAATCCCGGCGATCGGCAGGCCATTCAGAAAGACCAGAATGTCGGGACGGCGAACATGCTGCCCCTCGCGGACGATGAACTGATTGACGGCAACCCAATCGTTGTTCTTTGGGTTGCTGAAATCGACAACCTTTGCCGGAAAGCCACCCAGCGAGCCATCGGGGCGGGTAATCTCCACATCTACGCCGTGCGTGAGCATCCGCCACGCGGCGCGGTTGCGCTCCAGCAGACTCGGACCATCAACAACCATCAGCTTGCGAAAGGCAGACTCGATAGCATCCTGAGAAAGTAAGGGATTCAACCGCTGGAGCGACTGGCGTAGCCTGCGCTCCAGCACCACATCGCGAAACTCAGGATCGGTGCGCTCTGCAGAGGCTATGCCACTCGCAATATCTGGCCCATGCAGAATCGTCCACCCCTTGGCCTCCAGCCATTCGAGAGCGGCTTCTTCGACTGCGGATTCGGTGAACTTATTCATGGATGATCAGGAAGCGTCAGAGCGGCGATGTGCGGGCATTGAAGCTATGACAACTTGTTGCAAAGACTCGGCCCAGAAGTAGTAAATCCGGAGACATCGCTTCGGGTCGCGCGTATTTCCTCCGTTCTTTATATGCCAATCAACGTAGTGTTTGCCGCCCTGCCATTCCATCTCAAAGCAGTCAGACCCGCAGTGCGTGTTTGTTACTCCAGGGACAATAGTCCGGTCACGGAGTGTACCGTCACCCTCTCCCATCTTTGCAACCCTATATTCATTAGCCAGCCAAAGTAGGCATTTCGCTGCCAATTGAACGTCCTCAAACTCTGGCGAACGGATGGCCCTTCTCGCTTGAGGGGTTAGGATTACTCTGCCTGCTAAGTGAACATCGCACCAGTTTGCAAAGTCTTCCCACTTCAGAGGCAGATCGATCCCGGCATCTGGAGTCAAGCCGGAAGTTTCCAACTGCTCAAGGAGTTGTTGGATACGGAAGGTTCCAGCTCTGAGTTGAGCCTCCGCCGTCTCGGCGCGCTCTTCCGCAGCGTCATGAAGATCGGAGAACTCTTGTTGGTATCTCTCAGCTTCGTTTAGCTGGTCCTCCAGCACACTCAACCGCGTTATAGCGGCTTCATAGCGCTCGCGGTCTGTCGCGCCAACGTTCTGTAGTTCAGCTTGCCTCTGTTGCAGACTTTGCGCACGCAGAGACGCAAACGCCAGGATGTCTTTGCCAAGCTGCAGCCGCCTTACGCTGCCGTTCGCTGCAGCCCAACGCAGCCTCGTAAGCGCCTGTGCCGCGCCTTCGGAGCTTGCGAACCGCTGCGGCAAAAGAAGCTCATGGCCGCCAAACGGGTTTGCGTCTTCTGCAAAACCTGGCAGGTAGATTCTGGCAGCACCCTCGTAAACAGAAAGCTGCTTCCCGAAGCGCTCAGTCAGGTACCACGAAAACTGCGCTGGAAGGATGATGACAATCGCTAGCCCTGCGCAAGCTGCAGCGAGCGTCTTTGCATCGAGTAGAGGTTTGTAGAGCTCAGTGGATGTGGAAGGAACGCTCAGGACAATGATGGGCAGTTTCCGCAAAGGATCGAGAAGTGCCCGGATGAGCACCTCACAGTTTTCTACTGAACGGATGGTCAGTGCTTTATCTGTCACCTTGAACGTGCCGGCGGCGAGGCCGGGCGAAGTTATTACCTGCCGCACCACCCCGGGAACATGCGGCTCGATATCAAGACTGGCTTCGGGCGAACCAACCGTCAGGCGAAGGGTGAAGCTCGTAGAGAGGTCAGCCTGAGAGCTGACCACAATCTCAATAGTCCAAATTCTTCCTGGAACGGTCTTATCAGGATCTTCGATCCGGAATGCCCAAACATCTCCATTCTCATTCTTGTGGCGAACAGCGGAACAACTTCTGCCACTCGACAGATACTCGAACGATTCGAACCGCCAAGCCTCTGCAGGCCAACTACCGCCGCTTCTGGGCTGAGCCCATCTAAGAACCTCGCGCCTTGCTGCGTCCAAAGATACTTGTGCATCATCTCCCAGAAGAGAGGTCGCGACGCGAAGAATCTCGTGCTCACGGACTTTGCGTAACGGTTTCAATAACGATGGTGGAAAAACTGAGCGCTGAGCTGAAGTCATCACACTATCACCTCTATCAGGGCATCAGACTTGGTGAGTTGCAGATCGCCGGAGATGAGCCTGGGCAGCAGATTATCTCGAATATCCTTCAGAAGATTAATTTGAAGTTGATTGGAGAACACTCGCTCGAGGATTGGTGCAGCAAATGTATCAAACACCTTTGCCACTTCAGGCGGCGGCCGACAAACCATCAATCTCTTCATGTCGGCTATCGTGACGTGGCCGAGCCCCGTCGTCTGTTTGTCCCGCGCGATTTCTGCAAAGACGGGACGAAGCGATTTTAGGAGGCAGTAGATCCACGTTCGCGATGCTGTTCCATTTTCGCGAACACGGAATATGTGTTGATTCAACCATGCAGGCCCTCCATCCCATATAAAGGTGTCGATGGAAGTATCAGGATTGCCCGACCACGAGAAGAGAATCTCCCTTTGATCAATACGATATTTGCCCCCGAGCTCAGTCGTCGTGAATCTCGTACTATCGGTGACCCCTGCTTTCAACTCAGCGATCTTGATGACTGGTAAGCCCTCTCCTATCGGCGAGAAGTGCATGTCCCTATAGGCCGCACCATTTGAGAATTCGGCAATCTCATATAGAGGAATTTGCTGCCACCCGTTCGGCAGTTGTTCAAGTTCACGGTCCTCGAAAGAGTCGGGGAAGAGGGCGGCGACGGATGCGGGGAGGCCGGGGTCGCGGCCTTCGGCTTTGGCGCGGACGGGATCGAAATCCACAAACCATGACTTGAACAGCGCCCGCACCATTGCCTCCAGCGTCTCGTTCATCTTCCGGTTCAGCTCGATCTTCTTTTCAAGCGTCCAGAGAATGCGAGCAATTGAGAGTTGTTCCTCTAGGGTGGGTAGAGCGAACTCGAATGCTTGAATCCGAGAGGGCGCAGTATGAAGGATTTTTGTGCCTGTTGCGCTGTTTACAAGTTCACGATTGAAGGCAGGAAACAAGAAGAGCCAGTAAAGAAATGAGAGGTCGATTTTGCTCTGATCCTTAACAATCACTTTTCCTAATCGCTGATTGTGAAGGTAAGTACGATCATCGCTGGGAATCCGAGCTGGTATGCCTAGAATTTCCCCTCCAGCAGTTTGACAGGTCATCACAAGGAGTATGTCACCAGCACTCAACACATACTCCTCAGGGAATTCTCCTCGATACTCTTTTAGCGATGTCGAATCGAGCCTCAACCCGCCCGTGTAATTAAAGTTCCCGATGCTCATTACGATGGGTTTTCCCGTGAGCGTCTCAGAAAACAGTTCACTCTTGAATGGCCATCCATGTTTGATCTCAACAAGGTCGCCTAGCCGAGCTTTCTTCCAATCATTCGCCATAGCCAAGCTCCTTCAGGTTGGCAGTGATAACGGCATCGAGACGTGCGGCTTCCTTCATCTGCTCACGCAGCGTCTCCGAAAGCGCCTGCATCTTCTCCTCGAATGGAACCCCATCATCCTCGACGGCCTCGGCTCCAACATAGCCTCCCGGCGTGAGCACATGGCCGTGCTTGCGAATCTCCTCCAGCGTTGCCGATTTGCAGAATCCGGCAACATCGGCGTACTCGCCCGCTCCCTTATCTCCCCGCCACGCATGATAGGCTCGGGCGATGCGTTGTACATCCGCATCGGTCAGCTCCCGCTGCACACGGTTCTTGAGCACGCCCAGCTTGCGGGCATCAACGAATAGCGTCTCGCCGCGCCGATCACGGAAGCGTCCGTTCTTTTTATATTTGGCAAGGAACCAGAGGCAGACCGGAATCTGTGTCGCATAGAAGAGTTGTCCCGGCAGAGCGACCATGCAGTCCACAAGGTCCGCTTCGATGATGGCCTTGCGAATCGCTCCCTCACCGGATTGGTTAGAAGACATCGAGCCATTCGCCAGAACGAACCCAGCAAGTCCGGTTGGGGCAAGATGCGAGATGAAGTGCTGCACCCATGCATAGTTGGCATTGCCCGCAGGCGGCACACCATAGACCCAGCGCTTATCCGCTTTGAGCAGGTCGCCGCGCCAGTCGCTGTCATTGAACGGCGGATTGGCAATCACATAATCGGCTTTCAGGTCCGGGTGCCGGTCGTTATGAAAGGTATCGCCGTGGGCAATCTGTGCGTCGATGCCGCGAATGGCGAGATTCATCTTCGCCAGCCGCCAGGTGGTGTAGTTCGACTCCTGACCATAGATGGAGATGTCACCGATGCGTCCTTGATGCGCCTCGATGAATTTCTCACTCTGCACGAACATTCCGCCCGAACCGCAGCATGGATCGTAGACACGGCCTTTGTAGGGAGCAAGCATCTCCACCAGTATGCGAACAACATGCGCCGGAGTATAGAACTGGCCGCCCTTCTTGCCTTCAGCGCTAGCGAACTGCGAGAGAAAGTATTCGTACACCCGCCCGAGCATGTCCATGGCACGGTCTTCCGGACTGCCAAGCGCGATATTGCTGACAAGATTGATGAGCTGGCCGAGGCGCTGCTTGTCGAGGCCAGGACGGGCATAGTCCTTCGGTAGCACGCCTTGCAGTGAGGGATTGTCGCGTTCGATGGCAGTCATCGCGTCATCGACCAGCTTGCCGATCGTGGGCTGCGGCGCATTGTCCTTGAGAACAGACCAGCGAGCCTCTTTGGGTACCCAGAAGATGTTTTCGGCCCGGTACTCATCAGGGTCTTCCGAGTCGGCTCCTTCAGAACTGAGATCCGTCAACTCAGCGTGTTTCGCTTCAAAAGCATCTGAAATGTACTTGAGAAAGATCAGCCCAAGGACGACATGCTTGTACTCAGCCGCGTCCATGTTGTTGCGGAGGGCATCGGCTGCAGCCCAGAGTTTGGCCTCCAGACCTTCCATCGCGGAAGGATTTTGCGTTGCAGAATTGGCCATGAATCTCTCTTTTGAATCGCCTCAAATGGTAACAAACAGTCACTTGATCCAGACATTTCAAGAACAGTGGCTGTTCTATCGGATGTCTTGCTATTCTATATCCGCTGAGACAGCCAGCGGGAGAGTATTCGATGCGCGGCGTATATGAACATCCAACAGACAGCGGCATTTGGTGGATTCACTACTATGCAGCGGGTAAGCGTCACCGCGAGAAGGTAGGCCGCAAGTCGGATGCCACCAAGCTCTACCAGTCGCGCAAGGCTGATGCTGCGGCTGGGCGGAAGCTACCGGAGCTCCGCAACTCCAAAGTGCTCACCTTGAGCGAGCTAATTGACGACGCTCTGGAGTTCACTGCACACCACAAGGATCAGCGCGGATATAAGAGCAAGGGCGAGATCGTGCGCGAAGCCCTGGGCTCGCGGCCTGCCGCCGAATTGACACCACAGGAGCTGGAGCGCTGGCTTCGCAGTCGTTGCAAGACTGCGGCGACTGCCAATCGGTACAAGGCGTTCATCTCGCTCTGCTACCGCGAAGGCGTACGGAACGGTAAGGTCACGGTCAACCCCGCTCGCTTGGTTCGCCAGCGCAAGGAAGGCACGGGGCGCTTACGCTTCCTCAGCCAAGAAGAGTATGCCTCGCTGCACAAGGTCATCTCCGAACGCTTCCCGGAGCATCTGGCTGAGTTCGTCGTGAGCCTTCATACCGGGATGCGTCTCAGCGAACAATACACCTGTACGTGGTCGCAGGCGCATCTGGATCGCCGGACTATTGAACTCACCAAGACGAAGAATGGTTCTGCACGTACCGTCCACCTGAACTCGGATGCAGTTGCGGCTATCGAGTCCCTTCGCCGCCCGAGGCAACACCCATCCGATCCCGTCTTTCCGCGTGAAGGCAATAAGAACAACTTCGACACCCGCTCATGGTTCCACCCCAGCATGGAAGACGCTGGCATCAGCGGCTACGTGTGGCACTGCAACCGGCACACCTTCTGCTCCTGGCTAGCGATGGCTGGCGCGAGCATTAAGGAGATTCAAGAAGCGGCGGGGCACAAGTCCATCACGATGTCGGCGCGATATAGCCACCTCTCTCCCGAGCATAAGCTGTCGGTGGTGGAACGCATCGCCTCCGGCTCAAAGTAGCCTGTCGATGACATTCCCCGGATATTAGGGATAGTGAGCCGAGGCTCAGAGACCGGTGTCAAGGCTCTGCGACCGCGAAGCGGCGCGCATGTGCGCGGCCTTGACTCCGGTCCGGCCTCGGCTATGCTCCGGCATCCGGGGAATGCACTAATTCTTTCTTGAGCCGTTCCCATTCGGCCTTGAGCACATCCTGACACACATGGACGTACGGGGCGTTGCATGAGTATTTTTCTTCAATCGTCTGAGCAGCTAGGAACGAGTACATGCACGATTGAAGTTCCGCAAACTGAGGATCATTACGATCCATCAAAAGTTCGATCATCGTGCCAGCCTTATAGAAACCTTCTTTCTCGGCTTGGGGAAGATTGGGTGTGACTCCAAGCGACTGAAGCGTAGACATCTGAACTCGAAGCTCATTGATCCATGCCTGTCGAAATTCAGCGAGCTTAGCACGAGTTTGAAAGTCGATCTGTTGTTTGATCCCGTCAGAGGCCTTCTTCGCGCTTTCATTGACTGCCCTAAAAGAAATTCGACTCGCAATCAAAGTCCCAATGGTAGAGACGATTGCGGCGACAAATCCGGAAATATATGCGTCAGGGATATGCATACAAAGGATTGTTGAACAAGCAGAAGAAAGGAACAATGAGAAAGATGCGCTTCATTGCAACGCAGTGCAACATAAACAGCCACTCAACCTCCCTGTAGAAACGAACAGCCATCAAAACAGCCATCAAGCAAATGTAGCCTCTCAAATCTCGAGAGGCCACATCAAGATAAGTCCTTCATTTCATGGTGCCCGGAGGGGGACTTGAACCCCCACGACCGGTTAAGGTCTGCGGATTTTAAGTCCGCTGTGTCTGCCGATTTCACCATCCGGGCGTTAAATACTTCCCCTATCGTATCTCGTTCCAACCCGACATGTATTTGGCTGGAACCAAGATCGGCCCGCATACGTATCTGCTCAAAGCCAAGGCACTTCCGGCGACCTTCGACCATGCCCATCTTTGAGATCTTCAAGCAAACTATCTCCGCATTGTGGGCCACGAAGCTTCGCAGCTTCCTCACGATGTTTGGAATCATCTGGGGTATCAGTTCAGTCATTTTATTGGTGGGTCTCGGAATTGGCTTCGGCATTGATCAACGCAACCACCTAAAAACAATTGGTACCGATATTGCCATTTGCTTCGGCGGTAAAACCGCGATGCCCTACGGAGGGTATGCGGCCGGCCGGGACGTCACACTGACCATAGATGACGCGATCGCCATCCGTGAGGGAGCGCCCCTGGTCAGCCACGTGTCGCCGGAGCTCCGCCGAACGGTGAGTGAAGTGAGCCCCTGGAATGCGGCCAGTCGGGCCGTGCGCGGCGTTTGGCCGGAGTACCAGGACTTTCGCTCGCTCCATGTCGAGCAGGGCCGGTTGATGGACGCCGAAGATGAAGACAAAGGTATGCGTGTCGTCATTCTGGGAGCAGAATCCAATCGCCAACTCTTCCCGGGCAAGCCTGCAATTGGTCAATCGTTATCGATTAACGGCTATCCCTATATCGTCATTGGCGTACTCGCCAGCAAGCAGCAGAACGGAAGTTACGGATCGGGACCAGATAATTCGCAGCTCTTTGTTCCCTACTCCGCGATGGAGCGCGACTTCCCGCCCGACGATAAGGGAGATTTTCCCGGGATTGTCAGCAACATCGTCGTGCAACCCGTCTCTCCCGATGTGCACGTTGCAGCGCTGCATGAGGTCCGTCAGATTATTGCCGATCGGCATCATTTCGATCCCAAGGACACAGACGCGGTCTGGGTGTGGGACACCCTCGAAGGTGCTCAATTCACTGACAATATATTCCGTGCCATGACGATTTTCTTTGCCGCCGTCGCTCTGCTTACTCTCGCCCTCGGCGGCATCGGCGTCATGAACATCATGCTGGTTGCCGTCTCCGAGCGAACACGCGAGATCGGCGTTCGCAAAGCTCTTGGGGCAACCGCCGTAGATATTCGGCGTCAGTTTCTCGTCGAATCGGCCATCATTACCCTCGTGAGTGGCGCTCTTGGCCTGCTGGTCGGCGTCGGCATTATCGTTGGGTTGCGCCTGCTTCCACTCCCAGAATTCCTTCCCCACCCGGTTCTTTCAGCGACTGCAATTATCTCTTCGCTCGTCACGCTCGCAATCATTACGGTGACAGCAGGCACCTATCCCGCGATACGCGCCGCGAACCTTACACCCATCGAGTGCCTCCGCACTGACTAGCCAAGGAGACTTTGAATGAATCTGAGTGAAGCCCTTACCGAGTCCGTCGAGTCTCTGCGGCGCAATCGTCTGCGTTCGGGACTGACGATGCTGGGTATTGTTTGGGGACTGGTGACCGTAGTCCTTCTGCTCAGCTACGGTAGAGCCGTAAGCAATGCAGTGATGGAAGGGTTCCTCGGTTTTGGTAATGATGTCATCATGGTCTGGGGTGGGCAGACCTCGATGCAGGCAGGCGGCCAGCGCTCCGGGCAAAAGATTCATCTGAAAGACGGGGACATGGAAGCGGTACGCGATTCACTTCCCTTCCTTAGTGCCGTCTCACGTGAAACTGACGACACCTTCAGCGTTAAGTACGGACCCAAAGTTGTAGCTATTTCCTCAAAAGCCGTGGACCTTCCCTACGGTCGGATGCGCCGATTGGATGTCGATCAAGGCAGATACTTCGAAGCCGACGACTTCAGCCAGCATCGCCAGGTCATCATCTTCGGAGCGCACGCGGCCCAGAAGCTGTTCAATGGGTATCCGCCCGTTGGCCAGGTCGTGCAGGTCGAGGGGCAACCCTTCACCGTCATTGGCGTGCTTCGCAATAAGATTCAGGACTCGTCCAACAACGGCCCCGATAACGAAAACATCTTCGTGCCATTTGACGCGATGCGTACCCTCCGCCAACAGCGCGATCCCGATTCTATCGTCTTTCAGCCCTCAACCGCCGGTTTGCATCTGCGTTCGCTGCAGGCGGTCCGAACTGTACTCGCCCAACGCCATCATTTCAATCCATTGGACGAAAAAGCAGTAGGCGCATGGGACACGATCGAGGATGGCAAACAGCTCGTTGCGTTCTCGTTCGCCCTGCAGGTTCTGCTTGGAATCATTGGAGCGATGACACTCGCTGTCGGCGGTGTGGGAGTCATGAATATCATGCTCGTCTCAGTCACCGAACGCACTCGTGAAATCGGTCTAATGAAAGCCCTTGGCGCACGCCCCCGCGACATTCTTGCGCAATTCCTGCTTGAGAGCTTCGTCCTGACATTTCTCGCGGGTGTAGCCGGAGTCATCGTGTCGATCGTGACCACTTATCTCGTCCCGCCCATGCCGCTCTATTCTGCGATGTACAAGACCGCGAATCATGACGGAGACATCATTCTGCGGGCCTCATTTGGAATCATGCTCGCGTCCTTCGTCATTCTTGGACTGGTCGGCGTCGTGTCTGGCCTTCTACCCGCAATTCGTGCCGCTAAAATGGATCCCGTCGTAGCCCTCCGTCACGAGTGAGCATCAGCACGCGACCGCAGCCAATCAGTGTCTCTCATACACTGCGCGATACATCTCACGATTTCGCACGATTGCCTGCACATACTCCCGCGTTTCGGTATAGGGGATCGACTCTACCCACTCCGCAATATCTTTGTAGTTGTTCGAGGACATCCACTGATGCACCGGCGTATCCCCTGCGTTATAAGCAGCCAGGGCATAGTCAACCTGGCCACCGTAACGATCAATCGATTTGCGAAGATCCTGGGTTCCCAATTGCAGGTTGATGGTTGGATCGAGCAGATCATTTGTCTTGAAATGGCGCTGACCATCTTTCTTCGAAATCTCTTTACCCACGGAAGGAAGCAATTGCATCAGCCCATACGCGTTCATTCGGCTCACCGCGCCCGGATTGAACTCGGATTCCTGCCGAATGAGAGCAGCCACCAGATACGGGTCAACGCCGTTGGCTCGCGCATCGTTCTCAAGTGTGGACCAGTAGGGTCGCGGGAGCAGCAGTTCCCAATACGCCATCGGCACGTCTTTGACCTGGAGCGAGAGGAACGGGATTTTGCTGCGTTTCATGGCTTGCAGTGCGCGAGTATTTTCGCCGAAGCTCTGGTAGATCTGCGCCTCCGCAAACGCTCCCCATTCGTTTGATGTCTCGCTTAGCTGAATCTCTGGTCGGATGTATTCGTTCAGCGCCGCATTCGCTAACAGTCTTGCCTTGATGAGGTGAGGATCGTTCTCTGGCAGCACATCGGTGAGCTCAGGGTTATTGACCACAGGGACTGAGGCCAGAGCGGGCGCGGGGGGAACGTCGGGGCGGGGCCCGAGCTGCGCGATCCGCTCTCGCGCAAGAATTGCATAGTAGGTATTCACGTAACTCGTATTGAGCTGGTTATAGTAATTGAGCGCCTGCCCATAGTTGTGCTCAACATCTTCATAGAGCCGGGCGCGCCAGTAGAGAGCTCCCGGGATCTGATTGCCTGCCGGATATTGCGTGATTTGCTCGTCCATCAGTCGAGCGGCGTCCGGATAACGCCGCTGGCGATAACAAAGCCACGCTGCATGCCAATGCGAATTCGGTGCATAGGTGCTGTTTGGGAAGTGTTGCACAAGCGCTAGATAGTCGTCGATGGCCTTGGTATCATCCTGGCGAATCAAGTACATGTTGCCGCCAGAATAAAGAGCCTCCTCCAACCAGCGACTGTGAGGATACTGTGCCATCAACTGTTGCACGAAGGCATCATGCTGATCCGCATTTCCCGTATTCCGAGCTAGCTCTGATTGGAGATACATCTTCAAGGCAGCACTGTCATCTCCAGTCACTGGAAGATGTTCGACCTCCAGACGACTGAGGTTCTTAAGACGCAAATCGCAAACCGCAGCATAAATCTGCAAGGCATCGCGATCAGACTGACTCAGCTCGTTGCTGCTTCGTTGCAATGCACGATATTCATCCCCTGCCATGGCGTATTGCTTGGCATTGAACATCGCATCGGCGTGTTGTTTGCGCTCCGCTGCAGACAGCGGCGCATTCATCAGCAGGAGTTGTGACTTCGCAGCTGCAGCCTCGGGGCTCAGCGGATCGCCCAGATAGATGCCCCGATAAAGGGTGGAAGATTTCTGAGGATCGCCGCTCGCCTGATATGCCTTGGCAAGTGTCAACCGGAAATCCACCTGATTCGCTGCTGGGCTCCCCAAGAGTGGCTGTAGAACCCGAAGCGCACCATTCGCATCGTTACTTGCTAGATAGGCATTCGCCAGAAGGATGGGCGCAGAATGTTCAAACACGCTATTTGGATGGTGATCAGTAAATTGGGCTAACAATGGGACCGCGTCTTGTGGACGGTTCCCCTCGACTGCTGCCTGAGCCTCCAGGTAGTTCGCGTAGTCGTCCAGAGCGACACCGTGGATACTCGCCTGCCGGAACGCATTCTCCGCATCGGCATAGCGACGATCCAGCATGTACGCGTGGCCGATGGCGAGTTCCGCTGAGGCGGCCGCCTCTCCCGGGTGCGACGCGGCATATGCCACAACGCCAGCATACGCAGCCGGAGTTCGGTTAGTCAGTAACTGCTGGGCCATCGGCCGCAACTGCGCCGAGGCAATGAATGCGCTGTTCAGTCGCCGGCTCTCTGCTGTTGGCTGCGGAAGGTGACTAACTCTCGTAGCCCCATATCCGTGAACACGCCTGGACCGTTTGCTTGCTGATTCCAATCCCGGCATGGATCGGTGATAGGAGGTCGAGCGGTGGGATGTCGGATGCGTCCCAGTTGTCCCCTGGCCTGAGGCGGAATTTCCCCTCCCCGAGGCTTTGGTCCGTTCCTTCGTCTTGGATGTCACCTTTTTCTTACTCTCGGAGGCAGTCGTCGTTGAAGACTTTTGGGCCGCGCTTTGCGCACTCGCCATCGCCGGAGATAGTGCAATCCCGAGAGCCATCACGATGATCCATTTCGAGCACAACCTCTTCATCCGATGGTCCACCTAAGTTAACTCTAAGTCGATCATGCCGATCGTGCTTCCACATGCCTCCGAACAAGGGAACCACTGAAGATAACTATGGCTCCTCTCAAGCAATCAGAATCGTCCTCCTGTAAACTGGGTACCTATGGCAGTGGAGACCTCAAGCATCGCCGGCGAGCCTCATAATTCCTTTGAGGAGGTCATTGCGGCCGACTCGCAGCCAGAGATCCATCCGGATCTTGCGCTGGTGGAGCGGGCCAAGGCGGGCGACACCGCGGCATTCGAGCAGCTGGTACGGCAATATGAGCGGCAGATCTTTCGAACAGCGCAGCATATTACCCAGAACCGCGAAGACGCGGAAGACATTACTCAGGACGTTTTCTTCAAAGCCTTCCAGAAACTTGATCAGTTTCAGGGCAATTCGAAGTTTTCCACCTGGCTGGTGCGAATTGCCGTCAACGAAAGCCTGATGCGGCTGCGTAAGCGCAAGACTTCAAAGACCGTTTCCATGGATCAGGATGTCGAAACAGACGAGGGCTCCATTCCCCGCGATTTCGCCGAATGGCGTCCTAATCCTGAGCAGAACTACTCCCAGGCGGAGCTCGCGGAGATTCTCCGGAAGACAATTGCAGGTCTTCCGCCAGGTTTTCGAACCGTTTTCACTCTTCGCGACATCGAAAACTTGTCGACGGAAGAGACAGCGGCAGCGCTCGGATTGAGCGTGCCGGCGGTCAAGTCCCGGCTGTTACGAGCGCGCCTGCAGTTGCGCGAACGTCTTAGCCGTTACTTTCGGCAAAATAACGAGGCCTCAAAGTGAACTGCACGGAATTTCTCTCCAAACTTACCGACTACTTCGATGGACAGATCGATCCTGCCTTGCTGACTGAAGTTAAAGCGCATCTGGGAACCTGTCACCATTGTGAGGTGGTTGTGGACACTACACGAAAGACCATCGACGTCTATCGTGGCGCGGTCAACTATGAGTTTCCGGAAGAGCTCTCAAACCGGCTTCGCGCTGCCGTGATGGAGCGCTGCCTGGCCTCGGGAAAGCTGCCAAACATCGAGGTCAAGGCCTCGACCAAACCTGCGGGCCAATAAAGCTAATACTTAACTGAGAAACGCGAAAGGGTGGCCAGATGGCCACCCTTTTCCTTGCAAGTCTCTGAGCAAAAGCTACTTGACCACTACCTGCTGAAAGAGCGGAGACGATAGCAGCCCTGCGAACTGGCTGTCAGAGGAGGAATATGCAACCGTCAGCACGCCCGCGTTGGAGTCGATCGTCGTGTCATCCACCGCTGCCTTTTCCTGTGCAGATCCCCCCGACTTCTTCATCAGCGCGACCCCCTTCATGATCGTCGCCGCCGTAGCCGCGGTAATCGTGTCCGACATATCGACAGACATGTTGAAGCGAACGCCGTTGCTGAAGTCCATCGTATAGCTGGCATCCTTCATACGGTTTTTGACCGTATCGTAGTCCGCCAGGCCAGCCGCCGCGCCCAGAACGCTCTTCATCATGGTTTGGGTGCCCTTCTGGTCCAAAATGCTCCAGACCGCCTGCGAATCGACAGCCGGCATCTCGCCCATCATCTCATTGTTTTGAAGGAAGTTAGGCTGAAGTCCATCACGGGCGTCGAGCGCGGCTCGCACCGCCTCACGATCGCCAAAGACCATCGTGGTCTGGTTGAGGAAGGCGACGCTCATCCCGCCAGAACCCATGGGATAGATGGCGTTGTTCCGCAGCATGGTCGCCTTGGTCTTCTCTTTGGCAAACTTTGCCAGGATGGCCTGCGTGTTGAACTGACCCTGCGCCACACCCAGAATGCGAGTTCCCGTGCCTTCGCTGCCTGAAGCGCCTGCCCCCGCCGTCCGAAACGCTGCAAAGGCGAGCGTGTCGGCATCCTGATCCACCTGCAAACCGGAATTCTTGAGCGCCGTTTCCAAATGCTTCAACTCCGGCGGCAGAACCCGGTCCTTCAACTGCATCGCAGCAGGCGAGTTCTGCATCTGGCGATAGTCCACAACGATGATCTGTTGCACATCCCGCGGAATGGAGGCGCGAGCGTCGCCGCTCAATTGTGCAGCATGTAGTGCGATTGGCGCCATTGCCATGGTCGCTAACACTGCAATCGCTGTCCTGTGCTGCCATTTCGTAAAGGTCTTCAATTCGGAACTCCTTGAAAGTCGCGCATTACCGCGCAAGCTATATTCTTCACTGAACTTGGTGCATCTAGCAAATCGCTCCGGTGCGCTATGGCCAGTCCAACGGACGCCGCAACCGCCGTTCCAAGACCTTGTTTTCCGGATCGAACTCGATTGTTTGACGAACCCATTCGGCATTCGGCTCATAAGCCAGCTCTGGAATAAGTCCAATCACCTCACCTTCGGCTACCGCTACTCCGTGCCGAGCGGCAATCTCGGTGACGGCGCTGTGCAGTCGAGTCATCGGCGTTTTATGAAAATCCGTGATATTCATGCTCACCTGGGCACGGCCATTCGCCATCACACCCATCGCCTTGACACCAAATAAGCCTCCTCCCGACGCCCGGATCTCCTTGGCGATCGAGCGCGCCAGGCTGACCGCTTCAGTCGATCCGCTGGCGGGAAGGTATATGTTGTAGGCAATCAGAAACTTACGAGCCCCGACAGCGCTTGCGCCCGCAGTAGCATGAAGCTCAGGACCACCCACATCGGGTTGACGCCGGGTATCCTTGAGCGAGTCCCGCTGCAGACCCTCAAACTGGCCGCGACGAACATCTTCGAGGTTCACACGGTCTGGCCGTGACGCCGCGGCTTCATAAAAGTAAACCGGGACGTCGAACCGTCGCCAAATCGCCAAGCCAGCTTGCCGTGCCAACATGGCGCATTGCACAAGTGACACGCCGCTCACCGGGACAAACGGGATCACGTCGGCAGCGCCAATCCGGGGATGTGCGCCGCTTTGCTTGGTCAGATCGATCAGCTCGGCTGCCTTCCCTGCACCTCGCACGGCCGCTTCGACAACAGCTTCCGGCGATCCCGCAATGGTCACCACGGAGCGATTGTGGTCCGCATCCAGGGAGTAATCCAGTAGGTGCACCCCCTCGACGCGCATCGCACGGACGATCTCCTCAACCTTCTGCCGGTCGGTCCCTTCAGAGAAGTTAGGAACGCACTCTACGATCGCTTTGGCGTTCGGGCTTCCGCTTATGGTTTCGCTACTCATCGTCTTACTTCCACCACGTGTATCCAACAGATAGCTGCAAGCTCACATTGACGCCCGGATTCTTGTCTCCAAGGCTGGCACTCGAAATATGCACCGCATTGACGCTGAAGTCCATTGAGCGACGCGGCTTCAGAAAGTAATGGGCACCGATTCCCCCTTGCGGCGTGAAGTTCCACACGCTGGTATCGGATGCCGGACCAGTCTGGGTTGGGTCGTTGGGATTGAGATCGCCCACGGCGGGATACTTGTGGTTCGTCCAGACGACGCCGCCAGCGGCCTGAATCCACGGCATGATCCGCTTGCCGTGCGTAAAGTTCCAACGCACCTGGATGGGCGTAACGCTCACGCCCGTGAAGGTTCCACCAACGGTATAGGGCGAGCTGCATTCTGCTAAAGAGGTATCAGGGTTGATTGGCCCACAGCTGATGCGCTGGAACTTGGGCGTATACGACTGCCAGAGTGGAAACACCTCGACCGAGTACTCAATGTTGCCCCGGAGGCTTCCTGAGCCAAGTTGCGGTGTCAGCACCTTCCCCAGGTGCCCTCCAACCATGAAAAAGCTAAAGTCCGTGCGCTCTTCAAGGCCAACTCCTCCCTGCACGAGCGCACCGTACTCCCATGGTGTCGAGTTGGAGACGGCTGCGATCGGCGAGTCAGTCTGGGTCGTAGCCGAGGGACTCTGCGCGGTCAGGGCTCCACTCACCGCGATCGATATCCCAGCCACGATCCCGCACAGTATTCGTCTCCGCGTCATCCGCATCTTCCTCACAATCGAAAGCCGCCATCGAGTGGCGGCTTTCGCATCTCTCGGTTCGCTGCTGTTTCCTGGGTTAGGCCGGAACTGACTCTTCATCCATATCGAAGTTGGAGTAGACGGCCTGCGTGTCGTCGAGGTCGTCGATCGCGTCAAGCAGTCGCATCATCTGTGCAGCCTGCGTTCCCTCAAGCTTGGTGTACGTGGAAGAGATCATCGTCACTTCGGCGTGCTCAGGCTTGATCTTGGCTGCGGTCAGCGCGGCCATGACTGCCTCGTAGTCCTTGGGCGAGGTCAGGACTTCCCACGTGTCGCCTTCATCGGTGAGGTCGTCTGCACCGGCGTCGAGGACGATCTCGGTAAGCTTGTCTTCGTCAGCCGCGGACTTCGCGACGACGATCACGCCCTTCTTCGAGAAGAGGTAGCCGACGGAGCCGGTTTCACCAAGGTTGCCGCCATTCTTGGAGAAAGCGAAGCGAATCTCCGAGACCGCGCGATTGCGGTTGTCCGAGAGGGTGTCGACGATGACCGCGACACCGCCGGGACCGTAGCCCTCAAAGCGGATCTCCTCGTAGGCTGCGCCTTCCAACTCGCCAGTTCCCTTCTGGATGGCGCGCTTGATGTTGTCCGCGGGCATGTTCTCGGCCTTGGCTGCGGCGATCGCGCCGCGCAGGCGAGGGTTGCCGTCTGGATCTCCTCCGCCGCCTTTGGCCGCGATGGTGATTTCCTTGATCAGGCGGGTAAAGATCTTGCCGCGCTTGGCGTCCAGCGCGCCCTTCTTATGCTTGATTGTCGCCCATTTTGAGTGGCCAGACATGTGTGAACCTCTGCTGCTTTGAATATCGTATATGTGCGAAAACAGGCCATAAACAGCACATGTCGCGCATCTTCGTCGAAGAAAATTGTAGCACGCAGAGGGGTGGGGCCGGGTGGCCTCAGGACACTACAGCAGCTCTGGGGCGAGGATGCTGTCAAGTGTTTCCCGGCGGCGGATGAGGCGTGGCTGGCCGGCCTCGATGAGGACCTCGGCTGGGTGGACGCGGGTGTTGTAGTGGGAGGCAAGGGACATGGCGTAGGCGCCGGCGTCGAGGAGGACGGCGAGATCCCCAGACCGCAGCTCGGGAAGAGTGCGGTCGCGGGCGAAGAAGTCCCCTGTCTCGCAGACAGGGCCTACGATGTCGGCCGTCTGCGTTGGGCGGTCATCGCGGATCACAGGGAGGATCTCGTGGTGGGCTTGATAGAGGGCTGGACGGATGAGGTCGTTCATGGCCGCATCGGTGATGACGAAATGCTTGGCGCCGTTCTGCTTGGTGTAGAGCACGCGGGTGAGGAGCGCTCCAGCCTGGGCGACGAGGAAGCGGCCTGGCTCGAGGAGCAGGTGCGCGTTGAGGCCGTCGAGAGCAGTGCGGATCGCGGAGGCGTACGCTGCGACGCTGGCTGCAGGGTCGAAGGCGGCGTTGCCGTACTCGATGCCGAAGCCTCCCCCTGCGTCGACGTAGCGGATGTTGTGGCCGTCGGAACGGAGTTCGTCTACCAGCGCGCGGACGCGGAGGAGTGATTGAGCGAAGGGCTCGACCGAGCGGATCTGGGAGCCGATGTGGACACTGACGCCTGCTGGTTCGAGACCAGGAAGCTCGGCGGCGCGACGATAGACGTCGCGGGCGCGCTCGATGGCGATGCCGAACTTGTGCTCGCTGAGGCCGGTCGAAATGTAAGGGTGCGTCTCGGCGAACACGTCGGGGTTCACCCGGAGAGCGATCCTGGCTGTCTTGCCAAGAGCCGTTGCCCGTGCGGCGAGCACCTCCAGCTCGGCTTCGCTCTCCACGTTGAAGAGGAGGATGTCGGCGTTGAGGGCTGCGTCCATCTCCCAGACCTGCTTGCCGACGCCGGAGAACACGACGCGTGGAAGCGATGCCGGCGCGGCGCGGCGGACGCGTTCGAGCTCGCCTCCGGAGACGATGTCGAAGCCACAGCCTTGCTCGCTGAGCAGCTTGAGGATGGCGAGCGAGGAGTTCGCCTTGACTGCATAACAGAGGGTGTTCTCGACGCTCGCAAACCCTGTCTGCAACATCTGTACGCGCTCGCGAACGGCGTCCGCGGAGTAGACGTAGAGGGGCGTGCCGTAGGTTTCGGCCAGCTCGGAGAGATCAGCGCCTGAGCAGGTGAGGCGGTTGTCGGCGTAGAGGAAGGGGCGGGGCGATGTGGACGTGCTCACGTCACCATCGTAATTGGGTTGTCCGTTCTCCGTTGTCCGAAAAGGCGAAGGACTGAAGATTCAGAAGTAGCCGCCTCAAGCCGTTGGGCCGTTGCTGGGCGCGGCGGGTGCTGGAGCAGGCGGCGCGTACTGCTGAGCGTAGGGCTCGCAGGGGAACGAGTAGGGCTCGTTGGGAATGACGATCCAGGCGATGAGGTAGGCGAGGATCGGCGTGCCGCAGCCGAAGAAGACGAGTACGACGAGCAGAATACGGACCAGCGCGACATCCCAGCCGCAATGCTGGGCGATGCCGGCGCAGACGCCGCCAATCATGCGTCCGTAATGCGGGCGGACGATGCGTTGGTAGGGAGTATAGGGCTGAGCGGGCGGGGCAACGGGTGGTGGCGGAACAGCGCGGCCGCAGTTACTGCAGAATCTTGATCCGAAGCTTAGGTCTTTGCCACATGCGGCGCAGTTCATGTCGTGCCTCCAGCTGATGCGTAGTGTGTCCTACGCAGAGGACTGCGGTTCGGTTCCGTGTCCTGGTCCTGCGCAGAGGGGTCCTTCGCGGAGGGCGAGAGTTGAGTGCCGTGGCGACGCCCGGGGACCCCTCCCCCCTTCTTGTTTTTTTTGCTTGTAAGTGGTTGCACTCCTGCGGGTTGAGTGGCAAAGCACACCTCTCCGCTCAGATGATTTAACCATGCAACCAATTGATTTAGCGAATCACGGCTTAGCGGATCTCTGCTGATCGCGAAGGCTCAATCCATGGGACGTTCGCGTGCGATCCATGGACGCTCGCGTGGGTGGCGATGAGATTCGATGCACGGGTTGAAACTTTCGCGGGCATGTGTGGTCATAGGGGGGCACGTTGAGTTTCTCTGAACCATGGCAGAGGGCTCTCGGAAATTCAATTCCGGAGAACTCTTATGCGTATCCCTACTCTTGCCCTTTACCTCGTTTCGATTCTTCCCTGCGCTGGAGCGGTTGCAGCGCCGTTCGATATCCCCTCATCCCACGTCTCTGTGGAGTATCGCCGGGTACGCGTGAGCCTCATTAACCTGTCCGGCCAACACCGCCAGGTTCGGGTGACGTCAGGCCTGCTCGACCTTCCCTTTGGAGTCCTGGTGGATGTTGATTCACAGATTGGCGAAACGCTGAACGTGGTAAGCGATATGGATCAATCGCTCGATCAGCAGATCGTGGTCAAGCGTGGCGATGACGCGCGGATACTTGCGATTCGCTAGACGACGTGCGGTGCGTGTCCGGCAGGCGAGTGCCGGGGCTTTGACGCAAAGGGGCGCGAAGGTTGCCACGTTTCGCAAAGCAGAATGGGCAAGGGTAAGTGCCAATGCGGCCCTTACCCTTCGCTGCACTCGAGGGTCAGGGTGACGGCGAAGAACGGGCAACGACAAGAGCAAGTGCAGCAGCAGATTCCCAGAGGGAATGACAGAAAGAAAGGCAAGGGCAGAAGTGGGTCCTTCGGCTCCGCCTCGGGATGACAAGTCATAGGTGGATGCCAAGTCATGGCTGCGGCTACTTGCCCTGGTAGGGGGTTTGGAGGTACTTTTGGGCAGCTTCGGCCTGGGTCTGGTCGCCGCCGGGCAGGAGGACTTGCTGGTACATGTGGATGGCATCGGGGCGCTGGTGGAGGAGGTCGTACATCTGGCCGGCGCTTAGTTCGGCGCGCTTGCGGAGCCAGTCGCTGGAGTCGGGCTGCTGGGCGGCCTGGGTGTAGCCGTAGGCTGCGTCCTTGATCTGGTTGTAGCCGCGCTGGGTGTCGGCGAGGCCGAACCAGGCCAGCTCGAGGCGGGGGTCGACGAAGTAGTTGGGCTTGTGGGCGTCGTCGATGACTTGCTTGTAGGCGGCGATGGCTTCGAGACCGTGGCCTTCGTCCTTGAGCAGGTTGGCGACTTCGAGGCAGAAGATGTAGTTGCGGGGGTACTCCTTCTGGAGGCCGCGCTGGACGTCGAGGGCGGCGGGGTACTGGGCGTCGTGGCGAAGGAAGAGGGAGAGGACGGTGCGGGATTCGATGCGGGTGACGGTGCCGTTATCGGCAGACTTGCGGAGGTCGGCGAGGCCGTCTTTCTTGCTGCCGCCGACGCCCATGAAGCCGACCATGAAGCGGAGGAATTTGGGCAGGCTGGCGACGGCGAAGCGCTGGATGCCGACGGCCATCCAGGCGTCGGCGTAGAGGGGATCGATGGCGAGGGCGGCTTCGGAGTCGTTGCGGGCGGAGAGGCCCTGGCGGGCGGCGGCGACGAAGGCGTGGTCGACGAGGGTGATGAAGACGGCGTGCATACCCTTGGCGTAGCCGCGGGCGAAAAGGGCGTTCGCATCATTGGGATTAGCCGCGAGCTGGGCGTCGGTGAGGTGCTGGACCTTGCTGGTGAGGTCTTCGATGCGGGAGCGGGCAGCCGGGGAGACGGTGACTTCGCGCTTCACGGTGAGGAAGCTGTTGTGCGCGTAGTAGGTGGTGTCGAGCAGATCCTGGTTGTAGAGCTCGCGAAAGATGAGGGTGGTGAGGAGGTAGTTGGAGGCCATGGGGTCGTCTGGATGTTGCTGGGCGACCTGTTCCTGGATCTTGAGGGCGGCGTCGAAGTTGAGGTTGTAGAAGAGCTGGAGGGATTGGCGGACGGGGGGCGTGAGATTAAGGGGGTCGGTGTGGAGGTTGGGCTGGGCGGCAGCGGAGAGCGGGAGGAGCGCGGTGAGGAGGATTAAGGCTGGCAGGAACGGCTTGCGGGGGTTCCGGGATTTCGGGGGCAAAGCGATGGTTCCTCCCAAACAACGTCGGGGTGCCGACGGAGATAGACTATACCTTGGACGTATTTCTGATCACATCCGCGGGCGGGGGCGGGGCGTAGGATTCGGATAGAGAGTTTCTGGAGGCATGATGGATCTGCTGACTGTACTTCCGCTGGTGGTGTTGGTTGTCGGGTGCCTGGCGTATGTTTTCTGGCCGCAGCAGCGGGTGGTGGCGCCGGTGGAGAAGACGCGGCTGGACTATTTGAAGGAGCGCAAGGGCGTGGTGTATGACAACCTGCGCGATCTGAATTTTGAGTTTCGGGCCGGGAAGTTTCCTGAGGAAGATTACGCGCGGCAGCGGGGGGACCTGGAGGCCGAGGCGGCGAAGGTGGTGACGGAGATGGAGACGCTGGGCGGGTAAGGCGTCACAATTCGCCACGGGCTGCAGAGCATTTTGCCAGAGGTGCAAACGAGCCGACGTGGCGGTAATCACAATTGAGCTGGGTGAACTGAAGTATTCTTGAGCTGTGATTTCAATGAGACGCATTCTCCGCAGCCTTTCCGCCCTCCTGATGTTGCTTCCTGTCGCCGCGCTGGCGTCTACGATCACCGGTACGGTGACCAATCGCACAACTAACCGGCCGGCGGCTGGGGATGTGGTCACGCTGATGCAGCAAGGCATGACCGAGGTGACGCATGCCACGACCGATGCCAAGGGACAGTTTTCGCTGGAGGCTCCGGCGGGGGGGCCGTACCTGCTGCGTGTGACGCATGACCTGGCGGCCTACTACGAAGCGGCGACACCGGGGCAGCCGGTGAATGTGGATGTGTATAGCGTGGGGGCGCATGTGGCGGGCGTGACGACGCTGGTGCTGATGCTGCGGGCGCAGACCGATGCCAGTGGAGCGAATCTGAATGTGACGGAAGACTTCGTGGTGAAGAACGGGTCGACGCCGCCGATGACGCAGTACTCGGCGACGCCGTTCAATCTGTATCTGCCGGAGGGCGCGGTGGTAGAGGCGACGGCGGCCAAGGGGCCGAACGGGATGCCGACGGCCGAGGAGCTGAAGCCGCAGTCGGAGAAGGGGCTGTATAGCGTGATGTTCCCCATCAAGCCGGGGGAGACGCAGATTGAGATTGCGTATCACCTGCCGTACACGGGGAACCTGAAGTTCAATATGAAGATGGCCGGGCAGACGGACATGTTTGCGGTGAGCCTGCCCAAGGCGATGACGTTCACGCCGGGACCGGATGGGCGGTTTATTCCGGCGAATGGAGATTTGAGCGCGACAACGTACCTGGCGCGCGGCGTGAAGCCAGGGCAGTCGATCGGCTTCACCATCTCGGGAGCGGGGCAGTTGCCGCGGGACACGCAGGGTTCGGACCAGAGTGCGCAAGGGCAGCCGGGTGCGGCTGCTGGCGGCGGCGATGCAAGTGCGGGCACGCCGGCGGACAATGCTCCGGGCAAGGGGCTGGGGAACCCGCTGGATCCGAATGGAACGCGGGAGCCGGTTTCAAACAAATACAAGTGGTGGATCCTGGGCGGGCTTGGGTTGCTGCTGGTGGCGGCGGCTGGCGTGCTGTTGCGGAAGCCAGCGGTGGCGCCGGTGGCTGCCGTGGCTCCCGTGGGGACGCGCGCGGCGGCGACTTCCCTGCCGGTGGTTGCGCAGACGGCTGCGGGACACCAGGCGCAGTTGCTGCAGGTGCTGAAGGAAGAGCTGTTCGGGCTGGAGACTGACCGGTTGCAAGGGCGAGTGAGCGAGGCTCAGTATGCGGAGGGCAAGGCGGCGGTCGAGCTGATTCTGCGGCGGGCGTTGCAGCGGGAGTCGGCAGCGGGAGCGGCGACGGGAAGTGTGCCGCCGGGGACCTCAACGGTATAATCGGTCGAAATCGATGAGGACCCATGACCACTGTTTTTCGTATCGTTCGACTGATCGCGCTGGCCATCTGGGTAGGTGGACTGGTTTTCTTCGGATTCGTGGCAGCGGTGGCGTTTTCGACGCTGTCGGACACGCATAGCGCGGGGCTGGTGGTGCGGGGGGCGCTGATCGCGCTGCACCACATCGGGCTGACGGCGGGGATTGTGTACCTGCTGCTGACCCTGGCGTTGCTGGCTACGCAGCGTGACTCCCATCCGGTGCGGGGAGCGGAGCTGGTGCTGGTAATCGCGATGCTGGTGCTGACCAGCTACTCGCAGTTCTCGGTGATTCGGCGCATGGAGAAGGACCGGATCTCTCTGGGCGGGGATGTCACCAAGGCGCCCGCGGACGCGCCTGCGCTGGTCAACTTCAACCACTTGCATAAAGTGTCCGAGAGGGTAGAGGGCACGGTGCTGATCCTGGGACTGCTGCTGCTAGGACTCGCTCCGGTGCATGGGCGCGACGACTTCAACCGCTATGCCTGAGAGGCTCGGCTAGAGCGGGCGGAAGGAATCAAATGGACGCCTTGCGGTTTGCCTGAGATGCGCCCAACATGCTTCCCCGCCGTCCAGGGTGGCGCGTTTTGCTCGCGGGAATCAAGCAGGGAGCCCTTGCGCACTTCGGTGCGCCATTGTTTGCGATAATGACTGTGACAACAAGAGCCGTTGCGTACGCACTCGCGGCTCGCTGGTGTGATCGAGTACGTTGCCCTTTTGGCATTCCTGGCACGACCCACTCCCAACGCAGGACTTGAACCATGCAGCTATGGACCGAATATGAAGGCGTCACCATCGACGGCGCTTTCCGTTTGCAGAAGCTTCTGATGCCCGAGGGCCGCAGCGCGTTTTACTCCACTGCCGGGCCCAACGGCGACCCAACGGTAGTGCGCCTGATTGAGTGTCACTTCGATGAAGAAGAGATTCTTGGCCGCTGGCGTTGCGTGGAGGCGTTAGGCCATCCCAACTTCCTCAAGTTCGAGCGCTTCGGCCAGACCGCACTCGATGGCCGGCCGGTAGTCTATGCGGTGTTCGAGAAGGTGGACGGCAATCTCGCCGAGGTGCTCGACCAGGGCGTTCTGAATGTCAAGGATGTGGCGCAGCTCGCCTCCAGCCTGGTGTCGGCACTGGATGTGCTGCACAGCCATGGATTCATTCACGAGCACATTGAGCCGCGCAATATCTTTGCCATTGGCAGCGTGGTGAAGCTGCGCAGCGACTGCATCCGCGAGGCTCCCGAAGGCGACGAAGGCCGTGCCGCGAAACAGCGCGATGTGCATGATCTCGCGAGAGTGCTGCTGCAGGGTCTCACGCAACGGGACGCGGTGGAGGGCGTTGCCGATTCCGCGATGCCTGCGCCGTTCGGCCAGATCATCCGCAATGGGCTCGATGGCACATGGGGGCTGCAGGAGATCCGGGCCGCGCTGGGACGCCAGTTTGGTTCGAATGAATCACCGGCGCCGGCAGTGGTGCATGCGGCCGCTGCCGTGGTCGAGGAGAAAGTTGCGCGTATTGCCGCCAAGCCGTCGATGCGCGCCGAGCCGCAGCGCCCTCTCCCTCTGCACAAGGAGGAGCGAAACGGGAGTTTTGCCGGCGCAAGCGCGAACAAAGATCCCTGGAGCCGCAAAGAGAGTGGAGGAGACGCACAGGGTTTCACTCCGCGCTACGGCTGGCTCGGCGTCGGCATGCTGGCGCTTCTACTGATTCTTTCCACATGGGTCTTTGCGCGCGCGTGGAGTGCGCATCGTCACAAAGCGACGCAGCCTGCTGCGGTTTCGCAACCGGCTGTGCCACCAGTGGCGCAACCGGCAGCGCAGCCAGTGGCGGAATCACCTGCGCCGAGTGTGGCGAGTGCTGCTGCTGCGTCCCAGCCCGTTGCTGCCGATTTGCCGAACGCGAGCCTTCCCGCAGCGGCTGGCGGCCGCGCCGACTGGCGGGTAATCACGTTTACGTACAATCGCAGGGCGGACGCGGAGAAGAAGGTCTCCGACCTGGCACGCAGCCATCCGGAGCTGCAGCCGGTGGTGTTCAGCCCCAGCGGGCACGCCCCATTCCTTGTTGCGATCGGTGGCGTGATGGACCGGGACGCGGCGCACGCGCTGGCCCGCCGGGCTCGTTCGCTGAGCCTGCCGCACGACACGTATGCGCAGAATTACAGCCGCTAGGTAACTCGCGGTAAGGCTACAAACCCAGCGTGGCCATGGCGCTGTCGGAGGCTTTGGCCCATTCTGCGTCTTCTTTGCCGTAGACATCGTGCCAGCGCCACCACTTGTAACGCGGGCCCTTGGGGTAGCCGGCGGGCGAGTCTTCCCAATCTTCCTGGCGGCCTAAGGGCGTGATGTCGAGGTAGCTCCAGAGGCTGCCCATGGTCTCGTCACCACGGTTGTTGACGTAGTAGGTGCGGAAGATTTTGTCGTTCTCGTCGCGGAAGAAGACGTTGTGGCCGTGCCAGAGGTCGACGTTGAAGTCCTTGTCCCAGTCATCGGTGATGGTGTACCAGGGAATCTTTTCCCAGCCCATGCGGTGCTGCAGCTTGGCGATGTTTTCCTGCGAACCGCGGCTGGCGTAAGCGAGCGTGGTGTCGCGGGCGTGCAGGTGGGCGAGGTGCGATACCTGGTCGGCGCCAAGCGAGCAGCCGACGCAGGCGTGGTCGGGCCAGCCGTAGACGTTGGAGTCGTAGAAAGCGCGGTAGAGGACGAGCTGGCGGCGGCCTTCGAAGAGATCGAGCAGCGAACGCTTCCCTTTCGGGCCTTCGAAGACGTACTCCTTTTCGACGGCTAGCCAGGGCATGCGGCGGCGGGCGGCGGCCATCGCGTCGCGGGCGTGGGTGAGTTCTTTTTCCTTGACGAGGAGGGCTTCCCAGGATTTCTGCCAGGCGTCGGCCGAGACGACGGGAGGCTTCTTCATGGCGGCGATTTGATGGTTGGTGGTTTTGCCGGTGGCGTTGTTGTCTGGCGTGTTATTCGACATGAGTTCCTCCTTGTTCATCCGGTTTCCTGTTCTTGAGTTTTGCGACAGCGAGGGCGGAGACGCCGGTCGCCGATACGACGCCAGCGGCAATCCATAATCCGGTTCCGATGCAGAAGGGACACATGGCTATCTTCCTTTCCGCTGCGCGACGGCTGTGCGGATGCGTTCGATCATCTGGGTCCAGCCTTCGTCTACGCCGCGCTCGTGTTCGCCGATCCAGCCCATGGCGCGGTGAACGAAGCGCATGCGGGTTGCGCCATTCTCTTCAGTGAGGCGGTATTGGAGGTTGGAGACGGCGGGGCTGGACATGAAGAGCGGGCCACAGATCTCGAGCAGCGAGGGCGCCTTGATGGCCTGCACGTTGCCCCAGAAGTGGCCGGTGTTGTTGCCGAGGTCGCGATACCAGCGGCCGCCTGGCCAGGCTTCGAGCACCATCGGCATGGGCTTTTCGGGCGTGGAGTTCAGCGGTCCCATCTGCTCTAACATGGTCTCGAAGACTATTTCGATGGGTGCGGCAATCTCTTCTTCCTTGATGATCTCGAAGGCCTGCACTACGCCTTCCTTTACGGTGGCTGCCATTATTCCTCCTTTTTGTTTGCGGCTTCGTCGTCAATGCGAATTAATCGTTCGAGGGCCTTGCGCTCGGCGCGCTGCTTGATCTGGTCGACCTGGTGGGTCCAGTAGCGTTCGAAGACTTTGACCCATTCGTGGACGGGCCTGAGGGCTTCGGGCTTGAGGCGGTACATGCGGTGCTGTCCGCGCTTGACGACGGTCACGACGCCGGCTTTGTGCAGTGCGCCGAGGTGCTTGGAGACGGGAGACTGGGCCATGTTCATGTGAAGGACGATGTCGTTGACGGCGTGCTCGTGGCCGTCCGATAGGACAGCGATGACCTGGCGGCGGCGCGGCTCGGCGATGGCGGAGAAGACGTCCTCGGGATGAGCCTGTCGTGTCATGGAGAGTTTATATATTCCTTATTAGGAATATGTCAAGTGATAACTTGAGAATTTTGGAGGGGGTTGGCAGGCGGCGTGGCAGCAACCGGATTTCCTGACCAAGCTGGTGTCGGTGGAGGGATAGCGTGGCGGAGCAACCAGGCAAGTTTAGAGAGGACGGGTTGGGTGGGCGGGAGCCGACCAGCCATGAACGGATGACGGGAAGGCCATGGGACGCCTCGTATCGCGATGGTGCGCCGTGGGATATCGGCCGTCCGCAGGCAGCGTTTGTGCGGGTGGCGGGCAGCGGCGGATTTGCCGGAGCGGTGCTCGATGCGGGCTGTGGGAGCGACGAGCATGCGCTTCTCGCCGCGTCGCTGGGGCTGCCGGTTCTGGGCGTTGACGTGGCGGACACGGCGGTGGCGATGGCTCGCGGGAAGGCCGCCGAACGTGGGCTTGACGCCGAGTTTGCTGCGGCGGATGCACTCCACCTCGAGCGATTGGGGCGGAGGTTTGACACAGTGCTGGACTGCGGATTGTTCCACACCTTCAGCGCGGAGGAGCGTCCGGAATATGTGGCAAGCCTGGCATCGGCGACCACGCCGGGTGGGACGCTCTATGTGTTGTGCTTCAGCGACGTGGGCCCGGATATCGGACCGCATCCTGTCCGCGAGGAAGATGTGCGGGCGGCTTTCAATGCTGGAAGCGGATGGGAGATTGCGTCGATCGAACCCGATCAAATTGATACGAGGTTCGGGCACAAGGGCTTACCGGCGTGGTTTGTGACGGTTCGGCGGATCTAGCGTTGCGGGCAGGTACTTGGCGATCGCGCACTTCCCTGTCTTGATATTTTGTGGCTTAAACACAAAGGGCCGCCGGGGGGTGCCAGCGGACCCTTTGCTTTCAAATCGCGCCTCCTATCAAGGGATGCGACCGGTGGGGGGTCGTCCCGACCAGAGGCGCTAGATAATTATGACATAAACCTGCAGGACGGAAGCTGTGGATGGAGATTTTTTGGCACTGTTTCGGTCTAAAATTGTGGAAAGCCAAGCTTTAGGAAACGCGAATTACCTGCGACCGCATCTTATGGTCGTCAGAACACAGGCAATCACTAAATTGTTGCACTGAAGTAGTGTGAAGGAGTTCTTCCATGCCAGAGATACGCGGACTTGCTACCCATGCGGCGGGGGCCCAGCTTCTACCGTACAAGTATTCGGTAGGGGAGTTGGGGCCGCACGAGGTTGAGGTCAAGATCAGCCACTGCGGAGTGTGTTATTCGGATGTCCACCTCATCAATAACGATTGGGGGATGAGCAAGTATCCGTTTATTCCGGGCCACGAGATTGTGGGAACGGTGACCGGGGTTGGCTCGGAGGTGAAGGACCTGACGCTGGGCCGGCGGGTGGGGATTGGGTGGCAGGCGGACTCGTGCGGGATTTGCGAGTGGTGCCGGCAGGGCGATGAGCACCTGTGCGCGAAGTCGCAGCCAACGTGTATTGGGCGCAACGGCGGATATGCGGACGCGATCCGGGTGAATGCGAAGTTTGCGATCGCGGTGCCGGAGGGGATGGAGAGCGAGAATGTGGCGCCACTGCTGTGTGGCGGGATTACGGTGTATAGCCCGCTGCGGAATTTGCTGGCGCGGCCGTCGTCACGGGTGGGCGTGGTGGGGATTGGCGGGCTGGGCCACATGGGGCTGCAGTTTGCGCGGGCATTCGGGTGCGAGGTGACGGCGTTTTCGACCTCCAAGGACAAGGAGCCGGAGGCGCGGGAACTGGGCGCGCACAACTTTGTGAACACACGGGAGAATGGCGAGATCAAGAAGGCGGCGGGCAGCCTGGATTTGATTTTGTCGACGGTGTCGGCGGACCAGGACTTTCAGAGCTTTATCGCGATGCTGCGGCCCAAGGGAACGCTGGTGGTGCTGGGAGCGTCGCCAACACCGATGCAGATTTCGGCGTTCAGCTTGATTGGCGGGCAGAAGGGGGTGGCGGGAAGCCCGTCGGGGAGCCCGCGGGATCTGCACGAGATGCTGGACGTGGCGGCTCGGCACAAGGTGAAGGCGATTACGGAGAAGTTCGCGATGAAGGATGCGAACAAGGCGGTGGAGAAGGTGAAGAAGAACCAGGTGCGGTATCGGGCGGTGCTGGCGAACTAAATGCAGGAGAGACAGCTTCTAGCTGCTAGCTTCCAGCTAAGTGCAACGACAAAACCCATGTGGGAGACGGTAGGATAGGCCTGCATGCGATTTGAATTGTTTGTGGCGGCGAGATATCTGCGGGCGCGACGGCGGCAGGCCGTTGTGGGATTGATTACCGTGATTTCGGTGGTAGGCGTGGCGGCGGGGGTGGCGGCGCTGATTATTGCGCTGGCAATTACGAATGGGATGCGGAGGGATTTGCAGCAGCGGCTGGTTGGGTCGACTGCGCATGTGCAGTTGATGCGCGCGGCGGGCGATGGGATAAGCCACTGGCGGCCGTTGATGGCGCGGCTGGCTGCGGTGCCGCACGTGACGGCGGTGGCCCCGGGACTGTATGGGCAGGTGCTGATCTCTCGCGGGGCGCGGAGTGGCGGCGCGCTGATCAAGGGGATTGTGCCGGCGGATGAGGCTGCGGTTGGGAATTTGCTGGAGTCGGTGAATGAGGGGTCGGCGGCTGGATTGGCGCCGGATACTTCTGGCGCAGCGCCCGGCAGCCAGCTCGCGCCGCCTTTGGTGATTGGGCATGAGCTGGCGTTGACGCTGGGGGCCGAGGTCGGCGATTCCCTGCTGGTGACTTCGCCGCAGGGGGAGTTGACGCCGCTGGGACTGGTGCCGCGGTATCAGCGGTTTCGGGTGGTGGGGATTTTTTCGTCGGGGTTCTACCAGTACGACGATGGCTATGCGTTCATGCGGCTGAGCGATGCGCAGCGGCTTTTCTCCGAGCCGGATTTGGTGAGCGTGATCAGCTTCAAGATCGATGACCTGTACAAGGCCGGGCAGGTGGGCACGGCGATTGAGGCCGCGGCAGGGCCTGGTTTCCAGACGACGAATTGGATGGAGCAGAATCGCGAACTGTTTCGCGCGATGAAGCTGGAGCAGGATGTGACGTTTATCGTGCTGGCGCTGATCGTGGTGGTGGCGGCGCTGAATATCCTGATTGCGCTGACCATGATGGTGATGGAGAAGACGCGCGATATTGCCGTGATGATGAGCTTTGGCGTGACGGCCGAACAGGTGCGGAAGATTTTTCTGTTGCAGGGGCTACTGATTTCGGCGGTGGGGACGGTGTTGGGATTGGTGCTGGGATATGCGGCGAGTATTGTGGGGTCGCACTACCGGTTTATTCACCTCGATGCGAGCGTGTACTCGATTGATTATTTGCCGTTTGCGCCGCGGCTGGTGGATGCGCTGGTGGTGGCGGCGGTGAGTTTGGGAATGAGTTTGCTGGCGACGATTTATCCGTCGAGCTCGGCCGCGAGTGTGCTGCCGGCGGAGGCGCTGCGGTATGAGTAGAGCTTCGCTTGCGAGTGGGCGGGGCTGTGACCGGTGTCGTTCTGCTACCCTGAAGATGCTGCGCAATCCGGCGTGGAGGGATGTGTGAGTGGTTGAAACAGGCGGTCTTGAAAACCGCTTAGCCCTAACGGGCTACGGGGGTTCGAATCCCTCTCCCTCCGCCAAGAACTCTTTTCAGGACATCCCAGAACATCCTAGCAATGCAATAAACGCCCAGCAAACACTGGGCGTTTGCGTTCTACACCATCCTATGCCGTACTACGAAAGCGAGAGCCCAGAGGGGGTATTTCTGGGGTATATTGTTTTCGCGGTGGGGGTATTCTCCCTCAGGAAGGTTTTGGGAGCTATGTCACTCACTGATACGGAGATCCGACGGTGCAAGGCGAAGTTGAAACCTTACAATCAATCTGGTCGACGGTCAAGGCTTGCATCTGACCGTCACACCAGCCGGCGGCAAGCTTTGACGCTGGAAGTACCGGCATGATGGCAAAGAGAAGCTGATGTCGTTCGGACGGTATCCAGATGTGCCCCTTGCGATGGCTAGGACCCGCCATGGTGAGGCGCGCAAGCTTCTGGCGACTGGTACTGATCCGATGACGCAGCGCAAGGCTGACAAGACTGCGAAACACGTCGCGAGCGAAAACTCCTTCGCGAGCATCTGCCAGAAGTGGATGGACCACTGGCACGAGGATAAAAGCTCACGCCATGTAGATCAGACCAGGAGGCGGCTGGACGCGAACATCTTGCCAAGCCTGGGAAGTCTACAGACCGATCAGATCACCGCTCCGGACATCGTTGCCATGGTGCGGACCATTGAGGAGCGGGGAGCGCGCGACATCGCTAAGCGGGCTTTGGATACGCGACTCGCAATCCAGCAGCAGATATTCGCCCCAGAGACATACTCAAAGCCTCACAGAAAATCTGCGGCTTCAATTGGAGTAAGCGGCTCATCGGTGAAGAGCCGCTCTTGGCCAGATTTTGGCGTGCATGAACCAGGTGGTGAGTACTTGAAGATAGCCGTGGTCAAACGCATACTTCTTCCGCGTCCATGCGCGTCGCCGTGACCCCTTGCATTGACACTCCGAGAGTCCATGCTTGTCGTCTGCATAACATTTAGGCCTGCAATAGGCTGGATGTGGATCGGACCAGGCGGTCCGGTCGCAGAGGGGATCAGATTCTTTCCTTTAAGCTTGGTATCAGCCATAGGTTAGGAGATATATCATCGTCCGGTGTTGTGTGAAAGTGACGTTGGTAGTGGCCGACGCCTCCATTGAACAGAGATTTAATCCGGAAAGCCTGCCAGTGTGCGCGAAGCCTTTGAAGTCGCAAGAGACTTGGCGAAGTGCGGCACCATGCCCCATCGCATCACTACCATCTCGCATCTCCGTATAGCGATTATTGCGGATAACAGGCTGTATGGTAGTTGGCGCGATGTTGTAGGACGGGGCAGCCTCCAAGGGCAAGTCCCCGAAGATTCCAAGGTGGAACGCCTCGGCGATTCGTTCTTTGTCGACCGACGGAATACCTGCCGCACATACGCGCTCCTGGCTCAGCCTAAACCTGACTCCCCGTAAATATTCACACGGTAAGCATATTATTTTCAATTACTTACATCACTACTGCACAATTCTGATTGCATTCGACGTTTGTACAACGCCCCGCGTTAGGCGAATATAAGGCGAAGACCATGAGCACTGCCGCCATCCTCCGCTCTCAGATCGAAGCTGCCCTGGCAGACCGAATCGCGTCCGCTCTCACACCTGCGGCGAAGACGATTCGTGAGGTCGTGTCTACGGGGATCGCAGCGATTGATACCGTTCTGGATGGCGGACTGCCGGTAGGCGCGGTGACGGAGATGATCGGTGCTGAGTGTTCCGGGAGAACGACTCTCGCTCTTTCGTTCGTGGCTCAAGTCACGAAGACGGAGAGAGTTTGTGCGTGGATCGACGTGTCGAACGCGCTCAGTCCTGAGTCTGCCGCTGCGTCCGGGATAGACCTGAAACGGCTTCTTTGGGTTCGCTGCGGCGTACTAGCTTCCAGTAACCCTACGTCCTCTTCCCAAAAAGACTTCGTGTTGCCTGAGAAGTATCTTGCGCCGCCCGCAGCGAAGAGAGGGCTGCACGGTGACGGCTTCGGCCCGCATCCTCGCACGGAGGCAAAGGCCCTGTCCGATGGAGTCAGCGACCTGCTGCGACATGATGCGGTCGCTCCGCAATGCGTCGAACCCAGATGCGCCGAGCCACAACGCAGGGTCCGGGTCGAACGAGAGGCTATTGAGCCGCACACTGTCCAGCCATCTAAACACCACGGTCTTCCCGCCCGCACAGCAAAGCCCTGGTCGAGGATCGAGCAGGCATTGCGCGTCACCGATCTGCTGCTGCAGGCCAGTGGATTCAGTGCAATCGTGCTGGACCTGGGAAGCATTTCGCCGGAACACGTATTGCGCATACCACTTGCAACGTGGTTCCGCTACGGCGCTGCTGCGGAGAGGAGCCGGACGAGCGTCCTTCTGCTGACGCAACACGCCTGCTCAAAGAGCAGCGCGGGACTCGTCCTGCGTCTGCAAGCAGGACCGCCGCTTCCCGAGGAGAGCACCGTGCTTGCCGGCCTTGAACGTCATGTCGAAGTATCGCGCCAGCGATTCACCGAAGTCCCACCGAAGGTAATTCCCCTTCGCAAGCTTCCGAAACGCGCAAGCAGTGCCGATTGGCAAAGCAAAACAGCATGGGCAGGTGTTCGATGAACCGCCCCGCATCCAGTCCGGCCGAACTGTATGCGTGCCTGTATGCGAAGGAATTTCCTGCACAAGCGGTCTTGCGGTTGCGGCCAGAGCTGCGAGGACAGCCCGTCGTTGTTGTCGAAGGTGAACCTCCGCTACAAACGGTTTGCTCGTTCAACGCGAAGGCTCGCTATCTGGGCATAGTCCATGGGATGACGAGAGTAGAGCTGGACACATTCTCCTCGTTGATCGTACTTCCACGATCACGCATGGAAGAGGTCTCAACACACGCGGTCATGCTAGAGTGCGCGGGCGCCTCCTCCCCGCGCGTCGAAGATCGTAGCGATGGCTGCGCCTTCGTCTGCGTGATTGATATTGCGGGGACGGAGAAGCTGCTTGGCTCGCCTGAAGTGCTGGCGCGGGAGTTGCTGCGTCGTGTGCAAGCCCTTGGGGTGAGCGCATCGGTTGCGATGAGCAGGAACTTCCACGCTGCCCTGTCTTATGTTCGTGGCTCCTCTTCGCGCATCACCTTCATTGCACCCGGCACCGAAGGCGCAGTTCTTGCTCCGTTGCCGCTCAAAATTTTGGAAGTTTCGAGTCAACACGCGGAGACATTCGCTCTATGGGGTATCCGCACACTTGGGGCCCTGGCAGCTCTTCCAGAAAAGGAACTGATTGCACGTATCGGGCAAGAAGGCAGACGCCTTCGCCAGTTAGCTCGGGGCGAGCTTCCCCATCACTTCGTGCCGTATGAAGCGGCCGTTGAACTTCAAGAGCAGATGGAGTTGGACACACCAGTCGAGCAGCTGGACTCCCTTCTTTTTGTCTTAGGAGTCATGCTCGAACAGCTCATCCTTCGGGCTACGATCTGCGTCCTTGCGCTTGCGTCGGTCACAATCACGCTTTCTTTGGAGGGTGGTGCCACACACGTCCGAACGGTACGACCGGCTCTTCCCACCACTGATCGCCCACTCTGGCTCAAACTGCTGCATCTCGATCTTGAGGCTCATCCGCCACAGGCGGCAATTGTTGCAGTCACACTCACCGCTGAACCCGGTAGCACCAGCAAGGTGCAGCTCGGCTTGTTCTCTCCTCAACTACCGGAGCCGATGCGCCTGGACGTGACGCTTGCCCGCATCCGCGCTCTGGTGGGGGATGACTGCGTGGGTAGTCCCGTACTCCGAGACACGAATCAGCCCGACAGCTTTCGTGTCGAGCCGTTCAGAGTACCGACAGTCCATAGCTCCTCGTCCGCGACTGTTAGCTCTTCGGCAGCAATGCGGCAACTCCGTCCGCCGGAGAGGGTATCGATCACGCTGCGCGATCGGCAACCGGCAGCCTTCATCTTTCGAGATTGCAGGTATGGAGTGGAACACGCTTATGGCCCGTGGCTGGCCGAAGGCGATTGGTGGAACCGTCAGACCTGGGCACTGGAACAATGGGATTTGATTGCCCGGTCCAGCGACGGGACGATGCTCTGTTGCTGCCTGGTGCGTGATCTGAAAGAGCAGTCATGGCAAGTGGTGACGCTCTATGACTGAGCGATACATCGAACTACACTCTTCAAGCGCCTTCAGCTTCCTGGAAGGCGCTTCGCAGCCTGAGTCGCTTGTCGAACGGGCGGTCGAACTGGAGATGCCCGCGATGGCATTGCTCGACCGCAACGGTGTATACGGGTCGGCGCGGTTCCACACCAGCGCGAAGCGGAATAACGTCCACGCTCATGTCGGAGCGGAGATTGCCGTATCGAGCTTCGGAAACCGGCTCACCCCTCCGGCATGGCTCCCTCACCTGCATCCCACCGAACCAGCCCGCCTGCCCCTGCTTTGTGAGTCGAGGGTCGGCTACCAGAATCTTTGTCAGCTCATTACCCGTTTCAAGATGCGGGAGAGGGTCAAGTGCGAAGGTGCAGCTATCTCCGACGACTTGCAGAAATACTCTGCCGGGCTGGTCTGTCTTACGGGTGGCGACGAAGGCCCGTTGGCCGCTGCGCTTGTTAGCGGAGGTGAGGAGGCAGGCCGGGAGACGGTCGAACGGCTGGTAAGGATTTTCGGGAAGGACAGCGTTTACATCGAAGTCCAGCGTCACCGTGAACGTGAGGAGGAGTGGCGCAATCAAGCGGCGCTCCGAATCGCCGAGTCTTTGAAGCTGCCGGTCCTCGCCACCAATGGAGTCCGCTACGCCACAGCGTATGACCGCGAGGTACTGGATGTCTTTACGGCGGTGCGCCATCACACCGATCTCGACCACGCCGGTCGTCTACTGGCTCTCAACAATCGGCGGCACCTACGCCCTGTGCGAGAGATGGCTGCGCTCTTTCGCGATGTGCCGGGAGCGGTGGCAGAGACACTTGAACTGTCCGCTCGTCTGGGATTCCAACTCGATGATCTTGGTTATGAGTTTCCGCGCTATCCGGTACCGCACAGCGAGACGATGGACAGCTTTCTCAGAAAGCGAGTCGCAGAAGGCGTGATGCGCCGCTACGGGCCGAAGAATGACTGCGCTCTATTGGAACGAGCGAAGAAGCAAGTCGATCACGAACTCGATCTGATTGCGCGGCTCGGCTTTGCCGGATATTTCCTGATCGTCTGGGACATCGTCTGTTTCTGCAAGAAAAACGACATTCTGATTCAAGGCCGCGGCAGTGCGGCGAACTCTGCCGTCTGCTATGCGCTCGAAATAACGGCTATCGACCCGGTAGGGATGGAACTGCTCTTTGAGCGGTTCCTGAGCGAGAGCCGGGGCGAATGGCCGGACATCGACCTCGACCTCCCATCCGAAGACAAGCGAGAGCAGGCCATCCAATACGTCTACCAGCGATACGGTGAACTCGGAGCCGCGATGACGGCGAACGTCATCACCTATCGTGGGAAATCGGCGGCGCGAGAGGTTGGTAAAGCCCTTGGCTTCGATCAAGAGTCGCTTGGCCGATTGGCGAGCCTTGTCAGTCAGTGGGAGTGGCGCGGCAAGACCGATACGATGGCGTATTCGTTTCAAAGTGCCGGGTTCGACCTCAAGCATCCACGCATAGCCAAGTACCTCGAACTCTGTATGCGTCTTCAAGATTTGCCGCGTCATCTCGGACAACATTCGGGCGGCATGGTTATCTGTCAGAACCAGTTGAACTGCGTCGTGCCACTCGAACGTGCGTCCATGCCCGGTCGCACCGTTGTCCAGTGGGACAAGGAAGACTGCGCCGACCTCGGCATCATCAAGGTGGACCTGCTTGGCCTCGGGATGATGGCTGTCTTGAAGGACTGCATCGAGCTGATACCTCAGCACTACGGAGAGTCTGTAGATCTCGCCCAACTGCCGGAGGATGAGGAGGTCTATAAAGCCCTTCAGCAAGCCGACACGGTAGGCATGTTCCAGGTTGAGAGTCGCGCACAGATGGCATCTCTGCCACGGAACTGTCCGGCACGCTTCTATGATCTCGTCGTACAAGTCGCCATCATTCGGCCCGGCCCCATCGTTGGGAAGATGATGCACCCCTATATGCGGCGGCGTCAGAAGAAGGAAGCAGTAACGTATCCGCATCCTTCGCTAGTGCCTGTCTTAGAACGCACGCTTGGCGTACCTCTGTTCCAAGAACAACTATTGCGCATGGCGATGGTAGTTGCCAACTTTTCTGGCGCGGAGGCGGAAGAGTTGCGCCGCGCCGTAGGAATGCGGCGGTCCTGGGAGAGGATGAAGAATCTCGAAGGCAAGCTCCGCGCAGGCATGACGACCAACGGACTTGATGCCGCGACCCAAGAGACCATCATTCAGAACATCAGCTCGTTCGCGCTGTACGGGTTCCCTGAATCTCACGCGGCCAGCTTCGCCCTAATTGCGTATGCTTCGGCCTACCTTAAAGTGAAGTACCTCGCCGCATTTACCTGCGCGATCCTGAACAATCAGCCGATGGGTTTCTACATGCCTGCCGTGCTGGTGAAAGACGCGCAACGTCATGGACTACGCGTGAGGCCAATCGACATTCAGGTGTCCAATTGGGCTTGCACCATCGAACATGAGGCCAATAACACGCTCTCGTTGCGAATGGGCCTGGGCTACGCGAAGGGTCTACGGCGTCAGTCCGCGGAGGCCGTCGTTACGACTCGTTCACATGACGGCCACTTCCGCTCGGCGGAAGACCTCGCGTTGCGCGTTCCTGCGCTCAACCGTAAAGAGCTGACGCTGCTTGCGCGGGTCGGGGCACTCAACAAGCTAGATGGAATCGCGCATCGCCGGGATGCACTCTGGCAGGTAGAACGCGCCGGCAAACTGGAAGGGCCGCTGCTCAGACAGAATAGCGACTGGCTCCGGGAAGCCGCCAATGCTCTGCCTCTGAAGCAGATGAGCACGGAGGAGCGTCTAGTAGCCGACTACGCTGGAACTGGCCTCACCGTTGGAAAACATCCCATGCACTATCGACGGCAGGAATTGCAGTCGAGACATGTACTATCGGCCGCCGAGCTTCGCCGTTGCCGTGATGGTCAGTTCGTGAAGGCGGCGGGGTGTGTCATCGCGCGCCAGCGACCCGGCACAGCCAAAGGATTTATCTTTATCTCGATGGAAGATGAAACCGGCATTGCCAACGTTATCGTGACGCCCGATCTCTACGAACGCGATCGGCTGACCGTTGTGCGCAGCAAGTTCCTATTGGTGGAGGGTATCCTGCAAAATCAGGATGGCGTGATTCACATAAAAGCGACACAGCTCACGACGTTGGTCGATGGCGCAATGGAACTGCGTTCCCATGACTTTCATTGAGAGTTGGATCGTGGTTATCAAATCGCACTACGCGCCGACTGACGCAGCTCGGTAGTTGTACACACTAGCTCGACTGATGCCAAACTCGCGCGCCAAAGCAGCCTTGGGCTCCCCCGCGGCGATTCGCTTGAGTAGAGCATGTGCTTTCTCCGCCGTCAGACTTGGGATACGGCCCCGATACACGTTACCCTTCGTCTTAGCGATCGCAATTCCCTCTCGCTGCAGCTCTTTGATGAGGCTGCGCTCGAACTCTGCAAAGGCGCCCATGACACTCAGAAGAAGATTGGACATCGCGGAATCTTCGCCGGTGAATATTAGGGACTCTTTGACGAATTGCACCTTCACGCCGCGCTTGTGAGCGTCAGAACGATACGACGAAGATCGTCGAGGTTGCTATGTCTAACATAACTCCGTGAGTCTATTTAGAATATGTTAATCAAATTCTTTGTGGATTCTATTTGGGCAGTTTCCAAGCTCTGACTATCCGTGCAGTATGGGTAAGAGTAACGTTCGTCTGGTCATCTCGGCACGACGCTATTGTTCGATGAGTAACTCGGCGTTTCAGCACCAGACAAGAACGAAGCTTGGTAACGAAAGGCGCGACGTGCTGGCACGATCAAGCAGATCCGCGAGCACTGGACGATGCGGGGGATGAATTACCGAAGCCAAGAGAGGGACCGCTGTCGCGTGATTACGACGCAAGGATCAGAATTTGATCGCCGGGGTGCTGGGAATGCACTTGCTAATGTGAGCTTTTGTACGTACTACTTCGTACAGGGCATGAATTCTCGAGAGAGTCTGATACAAAGCGCGCAGGAACTTCTTTGGGAGCGGGGCTACGTCGGTATGAGTCCGAAGGCGATTCAGGAGCGTTCGGGCGCAGGCCAAGGGAGCATGTACCACCATTTCAAGGGAAAAGCCGATCTGGCGGCAGAGGCGATCGAACAGAGCGCCGCCTCCTTTCGTGACGGAGCTGACAAGTGGCTGAGTGCATCGGGTACGCCGCTTGAGCGGATTCGCGGCTACATGCTGCGTTCCCGTGAGGTCTTGAAAGGCTGCCAAATCGGTAAGCTGACCCAAGACCCCGAGATCGCGGCGGATCCGGATTTGCGTCGCCCGATTGACCAGACGTTCGAACGCCTTGACGACCGGCCGCCCCAGCACATGAGAGGTCCACTCACTCTCCACCATCCCACTTTTGATTGCGGTGATTACACCGTCGCGAAGCGGGTAGTAGTTGCCGGTGTCGATGACCGGCGATGATGAAGGAAGACCGGAGAGCAGGTGCTTCGGAAGCAAGGGTACGCTCTTCATGGGAATTGTGATGACGCGCTGTAGCGCCCCCAACCTTTCCTGTAATGCCCATGACTAAATACATATTCGATTTCTCCTTGTTGTTTTTCCAGCGATAGAGGATCGTGTTTTACAATCCCGTTGTGTTTTGCCTCGGGGCGCATCCATGTGTTCAAACGTTGAACCTAAAAGGTGCGCCATTCTATGCGTGGGTTGCGACGAGAAACGTCTGGTTCTTCTCCATGGACCTGGTCAACGTCTCAAAGTCGGCTTGCGTGAGCTGAGCAGGCAAGAAGTCTGTCTTGCCATCCGGATGCACCGCATCCTTCATCATTCGCTCGTGGTGATAGGTTGAAACACTCAGCATGCGGCAGGGATGCTCACTCTTGTTGAAGAAAGCGTGAGGCGCATTGGGCTGCACCACTAGGCTCTCGCCGGCTTCATACACGTCCCACGCAGCGGCGCCCTCACTGTTCCAGCGCCCAATGGACAGCTTGCCTTCCAGAACATAGAAGAATTCCGCGAATGGGTGCTTATGAAGCGGAATACCCATGCCCGGCACGACCGTGGTCTCATAAATGGAGAACGTGTAGCCCGTGTTTTCTCCCAGGGCCCTCCATTGCAACTGCATAGGCCCGATATCCAACGCCGGGCCGCCTGTTTTGTTGTTCTTAATCACGTTGTGATGAATGACTTCTTGAAGTGGTGTGGGGAAGTTTGACATAAAACAATCCTTTCTGTGAGCGAACTTGATGCTGTGACGCGAACGCCAGAGCTTGTGAGTTGTGCAGCTAGCACTCTGCTAGGCCCGAGTTCTCCACGGTTGTCTGTCGCATGAATGGCTACGGGTCTTTTCGCAGCCGATCGGGATCGCCTCCGATGAGAGAGGTGGTTGATACTCGCCGAGCCGTTGCTATGTGGTGGTCACCGTTACGGCCTGACGCAGGTACCTGCCGCTTTCCAGTTGCTCCACCATGAACACTGCCAGATCGGCCCGCCCAATCTTGTGCGCCTTCTCGCCGCTCTCCGTACTCAGCACCCTGGCAATGCCCGTCTTCTCGTGGTCGGTCAACATGGGCGGCCGCACGAGCGTCCAATTCAGATTGCTGCCTGCGATCTCGGCCTCCATGCCGGCCTTGTCTACCAGCAGACCCCGCAGAAGCGTCCGCATGAGAACGTGCTCGTTGAAGAAGCCGGCGTTCTTGACGCTCTTGCCCACCCCCACTACTGAAATCTTCAACAATCGCCGCACGCCATTGCGTCGCATCGCTTCCACGATATTGTGTGCCGCGTTTGTTTCCATGGTCGTCACTTTCCACGGCGTCTTGCCGCCTAACGCGTCGATGACCGCATCCTGCCCGGCTACCGCTGCGTCGACCGCTGCCGCGTCCAGCACGTCCCCTTCGACCACTTTCACATGCGCCTTCTTGTACTGCGCAGCACCGCGCACGAAAGCCGTCACCCTATGCCCGGCCGCCAGCGCCTCATTTACCAGCGCCTCTCCGCTCTTGCCCGCTGCTCCAATTACTAGAACGTTCATCGCTTCCTCCTTTTGACCCGAATATGGCCGCCTCATCCAAATACGCGACCTGACCATCTGACGCAGCTGGTAACCATTGGTTGCAAAATAATCATTGGCAATTTTTACCAATGGTCACAAATTAACATTTGGTTGTAAAAATTCGGGACTGGGACTAGGCTATGGAAGTGACATCCATATCACCAAGCCGTCGGGTCGAGCGCAAGGAAAAGCTGAGGCGCGAAATTCTTGCGGCTGCCAGCAAAATGTTTGCCGATCGCGGCTACGAAGCCGTTACGCTTCGCGAGATCGCGAAAGAGATCGGTTATACCCACGCCGTGATCTATCAGCATTTCCCAGACAAATGGCACATCCTTGCCGAGTTAAGCCGCGAGACGATCGGGCAGATGGTTCAGGATTTCGACTGGATTGCCGCCAAACACCTTTCACCAAGAGAGCGTCTTTTCGCAACTTCCCGCGGCTTGATCCAATTTTGCATCGACCATCCACAGCAGTTTCGCAACGTCTGGTTCGGGCCTGAGAACAGAAACGGCGTCCGCGCTGGACAATATATCGACGACCTCGGCGCGCCGTTGTTTGCGCGTTTCGTGCAGCTCTTTTTCGATGTTGCCAAGGATGAAGAATTGCCGAATAGGGATGACATTGTGATAGCCCATACTTGGTGGTTTACGATCTTTGGCCTCGCTACACTCTTTGTTATCCAAGGAGTTGTGCCCGGATTGTCTGACCAGACTCTCGTGACCGAGCAAACGATCGCAACGCTTTGGGCGGGTGTCCAGGCTGTTCCGCGATTGCCAAAGAGCGCAATCCCTAAGAGGTCCGGGCGATCCAGTGCCTCGAAGCAATGACGGCTCTGTCTGCTTAGGGGTCGTTGTGTCGGCCCGCGGAGTATCGTACCCCATCACAATTCCCTGGCCGTGGCCTCCCGGCGGAGCGAAAGAACATTTAGCAATCACGCCCGCACTCAGTGACGGACAAGCAGTGACGTGAGGCGATCCGGCATGCATTCCAAGTCATCTGTTCTTCAAAGCCTCGGATCAGCTGCATCCAAGCGAACCTATTGAGCAGCAATAGAGGATTTCATCACTTGGTACTGTTCGGAGCCGCGCCTGGCTTTTGGTCGAACCGTGGTGCTCAGGTATCGTTATGACCTTGAGGCACGTCGCCTTGCCCCGGCTACGATTAACCTTCGGCTTGCCGCCGCCCGTAGACTCGCCTACGAGGCATCCGACAACGGCCTTTTGAACCCTGACCTGGCTGCAGGAATCCGCCGCGTCAAAGGTGCCAAACGCCTTGGAATGCGTCTCGGCAACTGGCTAACCGCGGATCAGGGAAGGAGTATGTTAGCCGTTCCGGCAACGGCCTCTGTTCGCGACATAGCTGATTTTGACTCCGCCACTTTCGTGCTGAGAGGTCTGCGCTTCTCCCGGGTCGGCTTGGGCACAACTTGAAAATGTTGAGCTCGTATGAAGCTCGATGAGCGCGTGTGGCGATTTATCACTCGCCGACAAATCGAGCTCATCGTGGGAGATCTTTCATGTTTGCTGAGGCCGAACCTGGTGGTTTACTTATTCACAATCGTGACTACTGATTGATCCGATCCGCTCCACGCCGGCGCACCTTCACGTTTCAGCTGATGCGCAACATCATTCCAGGTGAGACTCGTGAGTTTGCCACCGCTGTTCTCGTAGTCGTAAGTGTTGCCGTCGTCCTGAAAGACCGTGAACTTTCCATCCGCTCCGGGATACACCCGTACTGACGCAATGGTCTGCGGCGGTTGTGCGCTCTGGATCTCCGATCCAAGGGGCACAATACTTCCCGCCCTCACAAAAAGCGGGAGCGTGTCAATCGGGGCATCTGCCGTGATCGTCTGCCCGCCGTGTAGCCGTTCATTGGTCCAGTAGTTGTACCAGTCACATCCCGCGGGCAGATAGACCGTCCGATGCGTCGCGCCCTGTTCCGTTACCGGGGCAACGAGGAAAGCTGGCCCATACATGTACTCGTCCGGGATATTCGTGGCCTTGGGGTCTTCGGGAAAATCCATGAAAAGGGCCCGCATATACGGAGCCCCGGTCTGGTAGCTGCGATATGCAACCGAATATGTGTACGGGAGAAGCTGATAGCGCAGCTTTAGATATTTCTCGAGGATCGGCGCCGCCTGCTTGCCGTACGACCAAACTTCGTTATGATCTCGCTCTCCATGCGCACGCATTACAGGCTGAAACGAGCCCCATTCAAACCACCGCACAAACAGCTCAGGATAATCCTCATAGCGACCGATCGTGCCGCGTGCATCCGATCCATCGATCAATGGTTTATGTTCCGCGCGGTAGTCCACCGGAAGGGATGGCGAAAAAAAACCTGCGATATCCGTGTCCCAGTACGGTAGTCCGGTCGCGGTAAAGTTCAGCCCTGCCGGAATAGAACGCTTCAGCATGTCCCACTTCGAAACGATATCGCTCGACCAGAACACCGTGCCATTGCGTTGAGCTCCTAGATACGCTGCCCGCGCGAGAATCATCACTCTTCGGCTGTCTCCAAAATCCCGCCGAAACCCTTCGTACACAGAGGCTGTATGAAAGAGCGGATACGCATTGTAAAAGCGCGTTCCCGATCCGATGAAAAACACGTCCTTCGCCGGGTCGACATCCGGCTCGGTTTCGTCCAGCCAAATGTAGTCAAACCCATACGGTTTCACATAGCGGTCGCGGATCTTTTCCCAGAACCACTTCGCCGCCTCGGGATTTGTGGTGTCGATGTTCGGCCCAATGACATTCTTGAAGCCTCCGGAGTCTGGCTTTCCGTCGGGCGTGTGCACCAACCATCCTTTACTGAGCAGCATGTCATAGAACTGGGTGCCTTGCGAAAAGTGCGGCCACACGCTCAAGAGCGTGCGGATATCCATGGCATGCAGTTCACGATTCATCCCCGCCGGGTCCGGCCAGCGCTTGGGGTCCAGGTCCAGTGCGCCCTGCTTGGTCATGTTGAGAAAGTCCACGACAACAACATCGAGCGGCAACTGTTTCTCGCGATATTCCTTCGCCACATCCAGGACTTGCTGTTGCGTAGGATAGATCGCTTTGCTCTGGATGTAGCCGTAGGCCGCACGCGGCAGCATATGCGAAACGCCGGTCAGCAGACGATAGCCTTCGTAGATCTCGTCGCTGGTTTTGCCAGCGATGATAAAGTACGAGACGCGATCTCCGACCTCGGATGACCACACATTCTGCCCGTTGAAGCCAAGATCAATGGTCGTTTTTGATGGATTGTCCCAGATCAATCCGTAGCCCTGAGTCGATACCATGAACGGCACGCAGACGTTCTCGCCGCCAATCGCGCCGTAGTCATGCCAGCAACGGATCTCGTGATCCCGCAGGTCCATCCAGCCCTTCTGCTGCTGACCCAACCCGTAGTAGTGCTCGTCGGCGCGCGAATCGAATACAGCAGCAACACGATCGCCCTTTGTACCCGCGTCCAGCGTGGCGACTTCTGGACGTTCGGGCGCCATGGTCCAGCCGCGCATACGCAGCAGCGTTTTGCCTTCGGCTGTTGTCACCAGAAGCGAGTCATTAAGCGGACGATGACCCTCTCCACCGCCGAAGTAGATATCGCGCAACTGGCTGTTCAGTGCGTCGAGTAGCATGGGTTTCGGCAGCATATCATTTGGCAGGTTCTCCGGGGAGACGCGAATCACCATACGGGCTGATCGGAAGACGTCGCCTTCCGAGTCGAGCTCGTGCGTCCATCCCGCCGCGGCCGGTTTGGCAATAAACCCATAACCCGGACCGCTTGTCGCCGCAGCCGCGTCCGTACTTATCGTGACCCGCACAATATTCGGAGCATAGGGCACCAGCGAGATCACACGCCCATCGCGTTGCAGCACCAGCGGACCGCCTTGGGCCATTGCTGCTCCGGCCATCCAGAGGGTCAGCAGCAAAGTGCCCAGCCCGAGCCTCAGGATTTTCCGGGCGAAACGTCGCACCATCCGCAAATCGTTACAACATTCGCTCGCCCGTCTCACAACCATAAAATTTGCGTTCCCTCCGCCCGCCCGCGCCTGCCATCCTACGGGAGGAAATAATTGCCGCAACTGCGAATTCTATGAGGCTCGTATTCGCAAGGTCAAAGCACTTCATCCGGCCTTTGCTGGATGCGGTTGAATCTCGCTTCGCGATAACGGTCCAAAGCACTCATTGAGCCCTGGACGGGGAGTCTGGTTCCACCAAGTTCATTCGGCCGGAGGGACAGAGGCGAACTTGGTCAAAATGCGACTTTCAGGGACCTAGACTTCTGCCATGGGACTACGGTAACTCGGGCAATCAGGATTCGGATTCGTATACCGACCTTCATGCTTGATGAAGTCATTTCCGAACAACAGTGGTTGAACTACTCAGTCAGCGTGTAATTGCCGGTCACGTGAAACTTGCCGCTTACCCCCGGGTTTTCAGCTCCCGGTTGCCTGCCGCCCACGCTAAGGGTGTAGTCACCTTCGGCGATGATGGGCGAGCCAAGCTCGGTGACCATACCTAAGTCACGCGGGTTGAGATGGAAATGAACTTTCTGGCTTGCACCCGGGTCGAGGTGGATGCGCTCGAAGCTGCGAAGAGCCACCTTCGGCGCTCCGTTAACGTCAGGGAATTTGAGGTAAAGCTGAACAACCTCGTCGCCCGCCAGCTTGCCTGAATTGGTCACGAGGACGTCGGCCTCTACGGACTGCCCGGCGACAACGGTTGGGGAGGAAAGCAGCAGGTTGCTATAGCTGAACGTCGTGTAGCTAAGACCGTAGCCGAAGGGATAGAGCGGCTTGCCGGTGTAGTAGCGATACGTCCGGTTCGCCATCGCGTAATCTTCAAAGTTCGGCAGGCCTTCCACGCCTTTGTAGAAGGTGACCGGCAGTCGACCCGCGGGGTTGTTCTTGCCGTTCAACGTTTCCGCCACAGCCGCGCCGCCTTCTTCACCGGGGTACCAGGCCTCCAGCACCGCGTTCGCGTGGTCGTTGATCCAGTTCACGGCGAGCGCGCTACCGTTGATCAGCACCACGGCAAGGGGCTTGCCTGTCGCTGCCACCGCTTCCACCAGGTCTTCTTCTGGCTGCGGCAGGTCAATGCTGGTGCGGTCGCCGCCGAGGAAGCCCGGTTCGCTCACGGGCATCTCTTCGCCTTCGAGCTGGCTGGTGATTCCAACCGCGGCAATGATCGCGTCGGCGTCGCGCGCGGCGGCAACGGCTTCGGGCGCGACAGTAGGATCGTACTTGCTCCAGATGAGCTCGGCATGCGCGTTGCCATCCTGCGTGCCGGCGGAGATTTCGAGTGCGACCTTGCGGCCTTTCTCAAGCTTCACACGGCCCATGGCAGGCTCGAGGTCGTGACCACCACCGCCGGCCGAAGCCACCTGCTTGCCGTCGACGCTCACGCGAGCAAAGCCCCTGCTGCGCACGCCGAGCAGGTACTCGCCCGTCTCCGAAGGCGTGAGAAAGCCCGTCCACTTCACGCCGAAGCGCTTGCGGTCCGCAACCTCCCTGGGCAGGGTCGCCTTGGACAGGTTGATGTTGGGCTCGGTGCGCTCCACGAGCTTCTTCGGCACATCATCAAAACCGCGGCGGCCTTCGTTGTATTCGGTATGCAGCCCGGGCTTGCCGTCCGGAGTGGTCAGCAGGTCGTTGGGCACGGGGGTTCCGTCGGGGTGCAGAAACTGTGTACCCGGCACGTAGGTGATGGTGGCACCGGGAAATTGCGCGTGCAGCCCGTCAAGGATGGAGACGATGTGCGTAGGGTGGCCCGCGTAGTTGCCGATGAGTGGCCGGGTCTGCTCCGCGAGAGGACCCACCACGGCAATCTTGCGGATCTCCGGTTTGAGGGGCAACAGGCCATCATTCTTGAGCAGCACCATCGACTCCTCAGCCAGCTTGCGCGCGTGGGCGCGATGTGCAGCGCTGTCCAACTCCTTTTCGTCAATGCTCGTGTACGGCACCATCGCGGGCGGATCAAACATGCCGAGCTTGATACGTGCGGTGAACAGGCGAATCAGCGCGGTATCGAGCGTGCTCTCGGGGAGGTAGCCCTGCTGCACGGCATCGATGTAGGCCTTCTCAACAGGCTCGCCAAAGCGCGTGGTGAAGGTCACGCACTCGTTGTCCATGCCTCGGATCACCGAGATGGCCACGCCCTGTGCCTGCGTGGGACGATAACGATGATTCGCTGCGACATCGCGCACGGCATCGCAGTCAGAAACGACATAGCCCTGGAAGCCCCATTTGCCCCGCAGCTGGTCCTGTAGGAGATACTGATTGGCGCAAGCCGGCTCGCCATTGATGGCGTTGTAGGCGCACATCACCGAGGCGGCCTTGCCCTCGACGATAGCCGCGCGAAAGGCTGGCTGGTAGGTATCTACCTCGTCGTGCCTGCTCACGTCGACATCCGCAAAGTGGCGGGTCGGCTCAGGGCCGCTGTGCACGGCAAAGTGCTTAGGGGTGGCAATGGCCAGGTAGTATTTGGGGTTGTCGCCCTGCAGGCCCGTTACATAGGCCACGCCCATGCGACCGGTCAGGAAGGGATCCTCGCCGTAGGTCTCCTGGCCACGGCCCCAGCGTGGATCGCGAAAGATGTTCAGGTTGGGCGACCAAAAGTCTAGCCCGCCCATGATCCCGATGTGGCCCTCGCGAAGGTTCTGCACATGCTTGATGCGGCCTTCCACACCAATCTGTGCAGCCATGGTGTGGATGCCTGCGGGGTCGAAGGTTGCGGCCAGGCCCACTGGCTCCGGATACTCGGTTACGCCGTCGTTGATCACGCCATGAAGAGCCTCGCTCCACCACTGGTAGGCAGGAATGTTGAGGCGCGGCACGGCCGCGGAGTTGTTCTGCATCTCCGATGCTTTTTCGGCGAGCGTCATGCGATGCACCAGATCCGTAGCGCGCTCCACCGGCGAAAGTTGCGGATTCATGAACGGCATAGGCGCGGTGTCCTGCTGCGCGGCGGCGGGCAAAATTGTTGCTGCGCACAGGACGACAAACGCGAGAGGCAGTTTTAGACGAAGCTTCATGGCAATCTCCGGGTGTTGCTGAACTCTAGTTACAGGTGGTGGTGAAGCACAGGTTCTTGCTGAAGAAGGGCATGACGAAGTTCTGGAAACGATCCGCGACAGCGCTGGTGTGCGTGCCAGGGTAAACCGTAAACGTGTTGACGATGCCGTAGCGATCAAACACCTCATGCAGCTTGGTCGCATCGAATCGCAGGCCATCCTGGTCGCCAACGTCCATCGCGATGGCGCGGTACTGCTTCAGATCTCCGATGTACTGCTCCACAAAAGCGAGCGGCGCATTGGCCGTGAGCTTGGCAACGACCTCCGGTTGCGGAATCCCGTCTTTGGTGGGCAGGTCGAAGTAGAGCGGCGGGTTCTTCGGGTCAGGCGCCCACGCCGCTGCGGTGGCATAGGGTGCGGCCGCAAAGCCGGGCGACACGGCGGCGAGCTCGGCCGGCGACTTCGCCGTGGCTGCTTTCTTCTCGGCATCGATTGCGCGCTGTTTCATATCGCCCGCCGGCCCCGGTCCGCCGCCGGTCATGGGCGACAGGCAGCAAGGGCTCATGATGTACAGCGCGCCAAACACGTCGGGGTGCTTCATGCCGATACGAGAGGCGCCGTAGCCACCCATGGAGTGGCCAACCAGGCCGCGGCTGTCGCGCGTCGGCAGGGTGCGGTAATGCGCATCAATGTAGGCCACCAGGTCGTGGGAGATAAAGCGCTCGAAATCGCCGGTAGTCGCTGAACTCGAGTAGAAGGATCCGAGATAGACGGTCTTCGAGTCGGGCAGGACAACGATCATATCCTGCGCGCCTTGCGCAAAGCCGCCCTCGATAGTCTGGGGCACGTGAATCTCGCCCGCCCACTGCTCGGCACCGATGAAGTAGCCGTGCAGCGCATACACAACCGGGTAGTGGCGGCCGGTATCGTGTGCGTAGCTGGGCGGGAGGAAGACGATCACGTCGCGGTCGGCAGGTTCGCCTTCAAGGTTGCCCTCGATGGCTGCGCTGTGGACCTTGATGCGTTCCACCGTTACGGGCCTGGCGCCTGGGACCGGTGGCGGCACGATCGTTTGCACCTGCGCTGCGAGCGATCCGCCGCACGCCAAGGCGGCGATCATAGTGACGTGAAGGGAGAGCTTGCGGACTTGGAGCATGGCTGGGACTGGACCTCTACTGAATCGGGTACGAATAAATATTGACGCTGTAGGGACGAAGCGTGACCGTGGGGGAAAGGGCGCCGAGCGACTGTCCTTCCACCTTCACCTCGGCGGGCGAGCCGGCCTTGACTGTGGCATCGATGGAGTTGGGCGCCATGCGCCATAGCTTGCCGGTGGAGGCCAGTGCTGCACCGTGGATATCCAGGTGAATGCTCTGCTCGGCGTCCGACGGGTTGAGCACTGCGATGGTCAGGGTCTTGTGGTCCTCGCTCAGAGCGGCGCTTACGTCCAACGGATACGTCGGGCTACCGGGGTTGAACGCAGGCTGGTCGCCGCCCGCGGGGAAGGCGGGCTTGGGCTGCGGTGAGTTACCGCTCACCTCCACTGGGATTACACCGAAGTGGTCGCGGTACATCTTGAACAGCAATCCCGTTGGGTTCAGCACGGCCTCGGTACCATTGGAGCTGAAAGTCGCCGTAGCAAAGGTGAGGTTCGCCATCTGGAAGATGTCGGAGTGGCGGAACATCTCGTGGAAGGCCCAGGCGTACGCCGGAACAGTGCGATAGGAGTCGCGCTTGCCGGGAAGGAAGTAAGCCCACTCGTCGATGGCGATGGGAACGGGCTTGGCCCTGAGCGCGGGGATGAGTTCCAGGTACTTCTCGTAATGCTCGTACTTGGCACGCACCTGCACAGCGGCGGCGCGCTGCACCTCGATAAAGGAGAGAGGAGGCTCGATGGGCACCTTCTTGCCCAGTTTCATATCGGTGTGCTGAGTACCGGAAGCATAGTAGTGCTCGCTCACCATGTCGATGTTCGGTAGGCAGTGCAGCAGCAGTTGGCCCGTCCAGTCGGCCGAGGAGAGGTAGTCGGGTATGTACTGGCCATTGATGCGGCGGGCCTGGTCGGCGCCCTCCATCACGTCCGGCATGGCGCCGCCGGCAATCAGCGTAATGCTTGGGTCGACCTTCCTCATCTCCTTGGCAAACAGGTTGTGCTTTATTTCATACTGCGGCAGTGCCATGGCACCCATCTGGTAGTCGCCCCAGGGCTCGTTGCCGATGCCCCACAGCTTGACGTTGTACAGTGCCGGGTGGCCATTCTGCGCGCGCCACCTGCCCATCGGTGTGGTGGCCGCGCCATTGGTGTACTCCACCAGTTCTCGGGCTGACCAGGCGTCGCCGAGGCCGGCATTCACCGTGATGTACGGATCAACGCCCAGCAGTTTGCACAGCGTCAGAAACTCATCGGTGCCGACGTCATTCGGCTGCAGGGCGCGCCATATGGGGTCGAAGATGGGAGGGCGTTTGTCGATTGGACCCACGCCGTAGCGCCACTCGTAGGCAGAAACAAAGTTGCCGCCGGGAAACCGCAAAACGCCGAAGCGCAGCTGCTTGAGCACGGCGATAACCTCAGGGCGAAACCCATCGATGTTGTCGGCGGGCATCAGCGATGCCGCCCCAACGTGAAACTCACCCGTGCCAGTGCCCGTGATTTCGAGTGTGACGTTATCGCTGTCGGCGTCGGCCGTGTAGTGCAGGGGGTAGGTACGGTACTCCCGGGTAAGGGGGTGGAGGGTGATGATTTGTCGGCCGGTAGCACTGCTGCCCCAAATGAGTGCGACCTTCACAAGAGTGCCAGGGGTTCCTGCGAGAACGATGCGGCCGGAATAAGCTTTCTTGGCGCGCACAACAAGGCCCGACTGCCGAATGCCGTGCGGTTCGTTTACGCCGAGGCGCACAAGCGGCGACTGGTCACCGGTATAGGGGGCTTTGCTGTCCATCGTGACCACGCTATCGCCGCCCACGGGCGCCCACCAGCGCTTCGGGATATTTTCAAACCTGGGATTTCCTGCGGCGTTGCCGATTGCCGGCGGGGGCGTCGGTGCGACCGTTGCTACCGGGTAGAAGAACTTCCGATCAACAAGCATCTCCGACCAGATGCCCGCATTGACGATGTCCCCTCCGTGCTCAAGGAACTGCCCATAGATGTTTTTGGAGATAGGTGCGCCTATTTTCGCAACGTCGACAGTGGCTGTAATGGCTGCGGCTTGAGACAGGGCCGCAGCGGCTGGAAAACAGAAGCTGAGAAGAAGCAACCTTTGAAAGAGGAGAGTTCGCTTCCGCGAAACGGTTGTCGACAGTCGGTGCATCATTTAGGACCACCAATATAGTGAGACGACGTGACGTTACGCAAGTGCAAACACTAAACTAAAGCGATTTAATTGGCCGTAGATCGAGTTCGGCACGGTTTGGTCCGCGACGTGGGGAATCCTGTTGTTAGTGATAGGCGAGCGCAACCACTGACTGCGTTCGAGTCGAGATTTCTCAGAAACGGTGTTGTTGGAAACTTGGGCCGGTAGAAATCGGCGCAACCTGCAAAGGTACTGACAACGCGACTATGCCGGAGCTTGGGAAATTTAGGCCTGCCAGATAAGAGCAGCATGCCGCCCGGAGTTACGCCCAACATGGAGCCCGCGGCTATCCTGATAACGCCGGAACACGACGTTCCCTAAAAACGGGGGTTTCACCAACTTCGATGCCGCAATCTTGACGATATCGCATCGCGATCCAGCTGCAGCGCAGGTTCTCAGATCGAGACATAACGATCAGGCGTGCTTGAGCTCTGCGGTGATGACGTGAAGGTCGGATTCGCCGATGTTTTCCAGGGTGTGCGGGGCCAGGGGGCGCCCCCCGGAAGGCGCGTCCGATAGCCGGTTTCGGCGAGAGGCTTCGGCTGTCTAGGAGCACGGCGCGGTCACCATCGCGGCGAATGAAGTCGCTCCAACTGAGCAGGCGATTCGTGCTCGGCCATTGGTGCGTGTGCAACGGGACAGTCTGTCCCGGGCGGACGAGCGTGTCGAGCACGCGAACGGTCTCATTTTCGAAGAGCAGCGTGTGATTTTGGGGTGCGGCGGTCAGGGCGTCCAAGTCCTCTGCATGTTGCTGGAGATCGGGCATGGCGAATTGTAGCGGAACGCGAAACTGCTCGGAACGGATCTTCGGCCCTACGCAAATTGTGCTCGATTTTTCACTTCCTTCTGGAAGTTGGGATCGAAGCGCGTTTAGAGGGACGGATATGCCCGCTGTGTAACTTCCGAACGGAAGGTCCTCTTATAGCCGCAAGCAGACGGTCGGTCTACTTCAACAGAAAATACGAACCCTTGTCCCCCTTGCTAATAGCGATTGCCGACTAATTCTGCGATGCCCTCCAACAAAGCACCTATCGAGATTAGGTTACTCCGTGTATCCTTCCCTCATCCCCAACTGGCCCAGCTTCCTATCCAGACTTCTTGGCAGGTCCACGCATGCTCGATGTCCACGTCCCACACAAGAGCGAACACACATGGACAGACTTCGTCATCCATATCGCCACCATCACGGTAGGTCTCTTCATCGCCATCGGCCTCGAGCAAACCGTCGAATACTTCCATCACCTCCACCAGCGCCACCATCTCGAAGAAGACCTCCGCGACGAGCTCCGCACCAATCTTCACCGCGACGCCGACGACTTCCGCATCTTTAGCCAGATTCGCGCCTACACCGTTGAATTGAAAGCGGCGGTCTCGGCTCGCCGAACCTCTGCAGCCTCGCCCCCCGCGCCGCCGGCTGCCAATGACCCGCGCCGCTCTCAGATTCCGACCGCGCCCTCCATCGCCATATGGGAGGCGGCCAAGCTCGACGCTACCATCACGCTCCTTCCCTCCAGGGAGATCGACCTGTTCAATGGCGTTGTCCTCCAGCACAATCTCACCTTCAATGCGATCGATGACTTTCAGCACGCCGCGTTCGCGCTCGAATCCTTCGAAGAGCGCTTCGCTGACTCACCCGGCGCCTTTGACATGGGCTACCCTGCGCCCCCTCCGCCTTTGGACATCATGTCTCGGGCCGACCTCGCACAGTACGAGGCCCTCCTGGCCGCCTATATCAAAGCCATCGACCGCCTCACGGTGCGCCTTCACTTCTTCGATCGTGTCACCCGCGGAGTCCTGGATGGAGCCACGGACCGCATCGATCTCAACCGCCGCGCCTTTCCAGATCACAAGCCACCGTCCCTCGACCTGCCGGAGCCGACAGAACGGAGCCCCCAACCATGATCGACATCCACCCGCTGCACCACGCGCCCATGACGCGCCGCGAATTCTTCACTCACCTCTTCATCGTCATTCTCGGCATCCTCATCGCCATCGGCCTCGAACAAAGCGTTGAGGCCCTCCACCATCGCCACGAGCGCCAGGCCTTGATCGAAGGTTTCCATCGCGAGTGTGCCGACAACCTGAAAGTCTTCGATTTCGATCTCGATGTAGCTCACCACGAGATTGCCTGGGAGCAAGCCTCGCTTGCAGCCCTGCGCAACGCCCAGCCGCACGGCGGATATATCACCGTCACCATGCCTCAACCACCTGCGCAGAACAACCTCCAGTCGCCCTCCCGCTCGGTCTGGTCCATCGCAAAAACCAGCGGGAAGGTCGAGCTCCTGCCGGAAAACCTCGCCGAAATCTTCGACCGCGTCGATACCGAAGGCGCGCATTGGAACGACGTGATTCAGCCCGCCACTACCGCTTTCCAGCGCGTGAAGAGCTTCGGCGATCGCACCGGATACCCCCTGAACACCGGAGCGACCGTTCACCTCACCCTCGCCCAGCGCGACGACGCCGAAGCCATCTTCGACAATCACCTCGTGGAGTTCGAACAGGAGAGGATCTGGATCGCCTGGTGGAAGGGTGCTTCCATCAGTGTCCTTCGCGGCGTCCAGTCGCGCGCTGACATGGCAGACGACATCCGGCGCGCCAACATCGCTTCCCGCCAACCCTGACCTTCCATTCCTCGGAGAACGCTCCATGATCGACATTCACCCGCCGCATCAGTCCGACCACACCTGGAAGGACTTCTTCATTCACATCGGTACGATCGCGGTCGGCATCCTCATCGCGATCGGCCTCGAACAAACCGTCGAGCTCATTCACGAGCACCATCAGCGTACCGAGCTGCGCAAGGCCGCCACCACCGATGCGCGGCTCTATCTTCGCGATGTGGATCAAAACCGGGAAGCCAATACCCGGCAGGTCGACGATCTCACCGCTCGCATACAGCAGGTTCGGAAGACGGTCTCGCCCGATCACCCGCTGCCTCCACCAGCGTATCGTCCCGCGCTCCCCATCGAGACGATACGGCTCGGCAACTTCGCCGCGGCCAGATCCAGCGGCCTCGTTCATTTGCTTAGCGAGGATGAGATCAACAGCGTCAGCGACGCCGAGGTCGGGATCATCAAGTCGGAAGCCCTCAAGGAACGCGCCCAGGAGGTTGCCACGAAACGCGCTGCGTTCGAGCAGCGCTTCCAGACAAGCTTTCCGTCCGGTCCCTTCGACTTTTCTCACATCACGCCGCCACAGCTTGACGAATATCTCGGCCTTCTGATCGAGGAGCGCGTCCGCCGCACAGAGACTCTTGCCTACCTCGAATTGATGCACCGCGGGGTGCTGGCTTACCTCGATGGGCAGCGCGACCTGGAAAAACTTCGCGCGGCAGAAGAACACGCGTCGGCGCATTAAAGGTTGCCGATTGACGTTCTTTTTGGCCTGTAATGCTTGCCTGCAAAGGTCACGACCAGAAGGCAACAGCAAAGGCAAAAACGCTCACCCAGGGACGCCACGGCGGTCCTGTTAAGTTCCGAGCCGCTGGCTCCGCAGTCGAGACTTGAACAGACGCAGCTTTGGTCTTTGTTGTTGCCTTAGCTTTTCGCTCAACTTTCGGTATCAGGCCGAGTCACTCGTTGACGGCCTTGGAAGATTCCTTAAAAACGGGGTTTTGAGAAACAATGACCTGAAGCTACCGGAAATCCGACTTTGCGACGGAGCATCTCGCCTGGCCAAAGCCCCGTAACTAAATGGAGGGGTCTCCCCTTCCGGACTCAAAGTGTCCCAACCGTCAGCCGGCGACCGTCCCTCGGTTCCTTGCAAGGCGTGCGATAGTGACGGTCGCTGCGTCCGCTCCCCGTCAGTGTCGGCAATTGGTCGCGAGCTTGTCACATGAAGCCTGCCGTCGACGATTGGTTGAGGGCCTCATTGTGTGAGAGTACAACCACTTGCGTCATATGTTCTTCGTCCAGCGGCATCCCTCCCAGTGGCACGCCGGTTGCATCAGCTGCGTAGCATGGACCTACATGAAAGCAAGCAATTTCCAGCGAAAGGTACAACGCAAGGACCTGCTTTGGAAGACTACGACCTAGTCATCCTGGGCGACGGGACAGGGGCGACACTTGCCGCATGGACATTTGCCAGTCAAGGACAGCGCGTTGCTGTGATTGAGCGAAAGTACATAGGAGGCTCGTGCCCGAACATCGCCTGTCTGCCGAGCAAGAACGTTATTCAAAGTGCGAAGGTCGCGTCCTACTTCCGTCGAGGCAAAGAGTTTGGCGCCGTTGCTGATGACTTCCGGATCGACATGGTGGGAGTGAGGGCGCGAAAGCGTGCGATGGTTTCGGGCTTGAATGATATGTATCTGAATAACTTCAGGCAGACCGGAGCGGAATTCATCCTCGGATCAGGGCGTTTCGTGGGGCCGAAGACTCTGGAGGTCGCGCTTGCTGAGGGTGGGACTCGCCGACTACGCGGGACCAATGTGATCATCAGCACAGGTACCCGAGCAGCGTCCGAGCCGATTCCGGGACTATCGGATGCGCAACCACTGACGCACATCGAGGCGCTCGAACTGGATGAGGTTCCGGGGCACATCCTTGTGATTGGGGGCGGTTATGTTGGACTGGAATTGTCGCAGGCGATGCGTCGATTCGGCAGCAAGGTTACCGTGATCGATCGCAATGACCGTTTATTGCATCTCGAAGACGAGGATGTGACGAGAGCGCTTGCCGCATTATTTCGGGATGATGGCATCGAAACCGTCCTGAATGCAAGGGTGAAACGCATCTCTGGAAAATCGGGCAGTTCGGTGAGCGCGGTTGTCGAGCAAGATGGAATAGAGACGACTCTCGTAGGCACTCACTTGCTGGTTGCGGCCGGCCGACGGCCAAACACTGAAAATATAGGACTGGCGTTGGCCGGGGTCGAGCTGAATGATCGCGGCTACATCAAGGTCAATGAGCGGCTGGAGACGAGTGCGCCAGGCATTTGGGCTATCGGCGAGGTAGCGGGGACTCCACAGTTCACGCACGTCAGCATTGACGACTTCCGCGTTGTTCGCGACAGCCTTGAAGGCGGCAATCACGTTACGACATGGAGACTCATCCCCTACACCCTTTTCACAGACCCGGAGCTTGCGCGAATCGGGCTGACGGAGAACGAAGCCAATCGGCAAAATATTGCGTATCGCTTGTTCAAAATCCCCATGGAGCGAGTATTGCGAGCCCATACTCTCTCAGAGAAGCGCGGTTTCCTGAAGGCGCTGGTGGGGCTCGACAATGATCTCATTCTGGGCTTTACCGCCTTCGCTGCTGATGCTGGCGAGATTATGGCATCGATACAGACTGCGATGATCGCGGGGCTTCCTTATACCGCGCTCCGTGATGCCATCTGGGCCCACCCAACGCTGGTTGAAGGGCTCGGTGTCTTATTCTCCTCTGAGCCCTCGTCACCGGTAGTTACTTGAAGTGCAGAGAGGGTCGTCATTCGGTCGAAATATCTTGCAGACGAGATCTTAGCGGGGTTATTCCAGAAGGTAGAACAGACTTAAGGAGAAGACAGTGAATGAGCTGAGGGGTGTCTTAGAAAATGCGGAAAGCAAAGGCACGGCGATCGGTCACTTCAACATCTCCGATTGGATTTTGCTAAAGGCTGTATTCGCTGCTGCGTATGAATTGAAGGTCCCGGTAATCGTTGGGGTTTCAGAAGGTGAGCGCGCGTTTCTAGGAGTGGCTCAAGTCGCGACCCTGGTCAGGAGCCTGCGCGAGCAAGAGGGCTTCCCCATCTTTCTCAATGCTGACCACACGCACTCCCTGGACAGCGCAGTCTCCGCCGCGAAAGCCGGATTCGACTCGATCGTGTATGACTTATCCGCGTTGCCGTTTGAGGAGAACGTGAAACAAACCAGGCAAGCCGTCGAGGTGCTGAAATCGATCAATCCAACAGTACTGGTGGAAGGAGAGATTGGAAACATCGGAACGGGTTCTGAGATTCACGACTCGCTGCCTGACGATTCGAGGGAACTTTCAACGGCGGAGGAGGCGAGACAATTTGTAGAAGCCACCGAGGTTGATGTTCTGGCTCCGGCAGTCGGTAATAGCCACGGTATGCTGCAAGCCATGGTGCGCGGCGAGGTAAAAAAGCGGCTTGACTTGCAACGGATCCGAGACATCAAGCGCGCATCCAAGAGCTTTCTGACGTTGCACGGCGGATCCGGCACAGAAGACAGCGACTTGCGGGGCGCAATTGCAGCCGGAATCAATATTATCCACATCAATACCGAGCTGAGGGTTGCATGGCGGAAGGGCCTCGAAGAGGCTCTCGCCCAAAAACCGCGGGAGATTGTTCCCTATAAACTCCTGCCTGTCGCGGAAGAATTGATCAAGCAGGTTGTTCTCGCCCGACTACGGCTATTCAATCAGCTACCGCAGATTCAATAGCCACGTGATGATCGCACCGAAGGTCTTGCTGAACTCTTCCACGGAAATTCCGACGGCCTCTTTTACGAGCAGCGACGACAGGCAGCTTTGGGTGTTGGCTACCCTTGCGTTCGCTGTCTTCTACAGCAACTACATGGTCGCGCCACTGGTCCCAGCGTTTTCGCGTGAGTTTTCGGTGTCCGCAAATCAACTGAGTTGGCTCATTGCGGGTTACCTCATTCCCTATGGCATATCTACTCTCGTATATGGGGCGTTGTCTGATTGGTGGGGGCGCGCTCGCACGTTGGTAGCACTTCTATGCTTCGCTGCAACGACTATGGTGCTGGTTTCCTTTGCAGGCTCGTGGCGAACCCTTGTTGTTGCGCGGATTCTTTCAGGCGTGGGGTGCGGCGGGATCGTGACTATCGCTTTGGCCATGGTTGGTGACCGCTATCCCTATGCAGTCCAGGGACGGCCCATGGGAACGATGTTCGGAGGCATCGCAGCCGGTATCGGATTTGGCTCAACACTGGGGCCGATGCTGAATCCGCTCGTCGGCTGGAGAAATGAGTTTCGAGTACTAGCCTGCGCGTGCTGCCTTGGCGCAGTTTTTGTTTTCAAGCATGGTTGTTGCATCCACAGCGCGACCAGAGAGCCGGGCTCGTTTCGTCGAGTGATCCGCGAGTACCTCCTTGTCCTGAAAACTCCGCGGGGTGGCCGAACGATGGCGCTCATCTTCTGCAATGGCGCTTTTCATGGCGGGATCTTCGCCTGGCTCGGCCTTCTGCTCACACACCGTTATCATCTGCATGACGCCGGCATTGGCTTGGCCCTCGCGGGGTATGGCCTACCGGGCATCGTTTTCGGGAGCATGATCGGAAGATGGGGCGATCGCTATGGAAGGCGCTTCGTCGTCCCCTCCGGGTTCCTATGGGCTGCAGGATGCGCTTTCCTGTTGATTCCTCGCAGCCCCCGTCTCGTTGCTGCACTGATCATCACGGCTCTGTCCGTCGGATTCGACGCGACGCACCCGCTGATGTCGAGTATTACGACCTCGTTGGATCCAAAACACAGAGGGCAGATTACTGGATTCGCGACGTTCGCTAACTTCATTGGGATGGGTGCAGGAGCACTCTTCTTTCAGCATCTGATCGCTGTCGGTTTCAGCACGGCGCTCGCTACCTTCGCATCCATACAGACGATCTTAGGCCTCGCCGCTCTATACGTTTTTCGAAGAGAGCGCCCCAGTAGACTTCGATCGGTTGAACTCGCCACAACCTGATCGGATAGGAAACCCTGCCAAACTCCGGTCTGCTTTGATGATCAATTTTTGTTTTCTGAAATGATAGCCCGTTCTCCGAAATAGCTTATGAGGTAAAGAGAGGCCCCGAGGGCGATGACATCCTTGAAAAGGAACAGGCCCAAAAAGCTCATGTACCGCATTCCGGGAATCCCGGGGACCGAAATGATCGCGCCTGGAGTCGTGATCACCATGGTGCTGGTGACAAAGAACATGAGGGATGCGATGAGTCCGCCGAGGATGCCGGCCCTGGGTTTCAAATAGCCCACAAGCAATAAGGTGGCAGCGACGATCTCGGTAAGGCCGATGATATCGGAACCGATATAGGCTCCGAATACCCTAAAGTGCCAGCTGATGAGTGGACTGTTTGAAACGAGTGGAACGATACCTTCGGCCCCCGGGGAAGTCATCTTGTAGGATCCGGCCCAAAGGAGCATCACAATCATGCCGATACTGATGACCAGAAATGAGAGATTCCGATCACGCGTCCAAGCGGCCAATTTGGTTAGCTTGCTCCGGGCTTGCGTTGAGCGGCCGGCATAAGAAGCCACATCTTGCTCGGGTACCGATAGAGTATTCATGTTATTTGTCTTCACTCGTTCTTTCGCGATTTTGGGTAAAGCTAGACACCCTTGATTTCGCCGCCGTCCATGCGCACGGAGGTTCCTGTCATCCACCTTGCGGCGGGCGACACTAAGTAGGCCATCAGGTCGGCGATCTCTTCTGGTTTGCCATAGCGGGTGATGCCGGCCTTTTCAGGGAACTGTTTCATCGCTTCCTCTACGCTCATGTTGTGTTCCGGCGCCCAATGTTCCATGAAGGAACGACGGCGACCGGTCATCACCGCACCCGGAACCACGCTATTGACTTGAACTCCATCCTTGATTCCTTGTTCGGCAAAGGCCTTTGCAAACGCGATGATGGCAGCATTGATTGTTGCTACGGCTGCGAAGGCCGGCTTCGGGTCCAGTGCCGCGCTTCCGGAGATCAGAACTACCGATCCGTTGGAGGACTTCAGCGCGTCCCAGGCACGTATCGTCAAACGGCGCGCGCCATGTAGCTTGAGCGCTGTGCCGTCATCCCACTGCGCATCGGTCATCTCGAACAGATCGATCTGCGGCACCGCGCCGGCAATGTTGAGAAGCGCGTCGATTCTGCCACAACGATCGAGAGTGCCCTTGACGACAAGTTCCGGCGCCTGGGGTTCACGCAGGTCGAGCGTGTAGATCAGTGGCTCCGCACCTGCGGACTTTACGGCAGATGCGGTGTTCTCCAATTCGTCCTTATTTCTTGCCACGAGCACGACAGCTGAGAATTCGCGCGCTAGCCGCACAGCAGTGGCACGGCCGATTCCCTGGCTTGCACCAGTGACGATCGCGACAGATTTCGTAACAGCCATAGGATCACCTTCTCATACGAATCGATCGGGGTTTAACTCGTTGCGGCGCGACCCTATGACGAGAGGGTTTCGCGCGACGCCTCCAGGATCACGTCGATCACAACCTGGGGTTCCGAGATCATCGGAGAGTGATCCACAGGGTAGGGACGAATCTTTGCGTCCATGCGATCCGCCATGAAACGCTGGGTTTTGGGATTGATCATGCGATCTTCTTCTGCTACCAAAAACCAGGATGGCTTTGTTTTCCATGTCGGTGTTGTGACTGGCTCCTGAATACAGGGAACCCCGATTGGCCGTTGCAGAGCGGCCGCGATCTTTGATTCATCCGCAGAAGCCTTGTGAGTAATGGCTCGGCTAAACGCATCGTCCGGCAGCCATACAAAGCCATGGGAGTCAGGAACCATCTTCGGCGCTTCCGGAGAATTCGGGTTGAGATAGAAAACCTTGGCTACGGTTTCGCCCTCATCCGGCGCGAGCGCGGCGATATAGACCAGGGACCTGACCCGGTCATTGCGCACCGCAGCGATCACGGCTCCGGAGTAGGCATGTCCCACCAAAACCACCGGGCCGCTGGTCCGATCCAGTACGTGGCTCAGCGCGGTGGCGTCGTTGGTTAAGGACGTGAGCGGAATCGGCGCGCAGATGACGCGAAGACCGCGCCGTTCCAAAGGCAGGATGACGCTGCGCCAGCACGAACCGTCCGCCCACGCTGCATGCACCAGAATGATGGTTGAGTCCGGCGGAAACTGGGTCGTTTCGGAAACATGTGGACTCGCGGGCGGTGTGATGCTTTGCGCCTGCGCAAGTTCGCTGAGGGGTCCGTTGATCAGAACACCCAGAGACGTACCTGTGAGCGCACCTAAGAACTTACGGCGTTGCATAAACTTTCTCCTCGTTCCCAATAAGGTTCCTGCAATTAATCATGAGTAGAAGGAATTGGCGGCTCTACCGCTGGTCAAGAACTCGATTCGCCTCAAGGAACTCCTTCATCGCAGTAGCGATCTCTACGAGGTGGGTTTCGATGGCGAAGTGGCCCGTATCGAGGAAACGGACCACCGCATTGGGAATGTCCTTCCGGAATGCTTCTGCGCCGGCGGGAATGAAGAAGGGATCGTTCTTGCCCCATATGGCCAGTAGTGGCGGTTTCGACTCGCGGAAGTACTCCTGGAACTTCGGATAAAGCTTCACGTTCGAGGCGTAGTTCAAAAACAAGTCGAGCTGAATCTCTTTGTTTCCCGGCCGCTCGAGCAAGGCGGCATCTAACGTGTAGGACTCGGGCGCGACGCTTTCTGGATGCGCTACGCCATGGGTGTACTGCCAGCGGGTTCCCTCGGGGGTCAAGATGTTTTGCCGGAGGACTTCGCGGTTTTCCTGGGTGGGGGAAGACCAATATTTCCGGATCGGTCCCCAGGCGTCGCCCAGTCCTTCTTCTAGGCATTGCCGTTCTGCGAAATGATGGCCGTGACTCGTTCCGGATGGCGCATGGCGAGACGAAAGCCTGTGGGCGCTCCGTAGTCGAATACATACATTGCGTAATGAGTCAGACCGAGCGCATCGGTGAAAGCCTCCAGCGTGTGCGTTAGCGCGTCGAACGAGTAGGTGTAGTTTCGTTTCTCAGGCACGGTCGTGAACCCAAAGCCAGGCAGGTCTGGCGCGATCACCCTGAACTGTTCAGCGAGACGTGGAATGAGTTCGCGAAACATGAACGAGGAGGTTGGGAATCCGTGCAGCAAGAGCACGACGGGCGCACGCGTGTCGCCAGCCGTCCGGTAGAAGACCTCGACTCCATCTGCTTGAACCGTATGAACTGAGGTCACAGGTATCTCGAATCTGGTAAGGACAGTACTCATAAAACTCCTTCATGCTCTCAACTGGGTCTGGTCGCTCGTGGGAGAGCTTGTGCTTTGTTTTCGTCCTGATGGCGTCTCGTGCTGGAACAACGACGGCACGCCCAGACGTATATGCAACCGCAATGCCAAACCTCAGGACTGCGGAGCAATGTCTTGGGTGCGCGATGAACGCGTTGCCAGCTTGCGGAATCGATTGGTACGGACGCGGAGACATCTGTAGCGCCGTGATCGATGAGCGACGGATTTCCAACAGTGACGGAAGTTGGTCACAGGGTTCGCCGCGGGGTCTCCAATCCCGCTGAGAAATCAGGGGGGTGCGAGCCACGAGGGAAAGACTGTCAGGCCTGACGGGCCGGCTTGTCAATGGCGTGATCCCGTTGGGAAGAGGCGGGACGGACGAGGCGGTGTTTCCGCATCTTATAGACGAGAGAAGTGCGCTTCATTCCCAAGCGTTCGGCCGCGCCGTTCCTCCCTCCCACGACCCAATTGCTCGCCTCAAGCGCAGAGAGGATGTGATCCCGCTCTACTTCCTCAAGGCCCGTCATCGACGTGTTCGATTGCCTCGTTGCGGCGAAGGGCTCGAGTTCAGATGTGGGCGCACGTAATACCGTATGAGGAGAGAGAATGACTGCGCGCTCGATGAAGTTCTGTAATTCCCGGACGTTTCCCGGCCAGCGATAGCGTGTGAGCGCATTCATCGTCTCGGCAGGGATTGTGTCGATTCTCTTGTTCATGCGCCGGGCATAGAGGGCGGTAAAGTGCCAGACCAACTTCGGGATGTCCCCTGAACGTTGACGCAACATTGGGACGCTAATTGGAAATACCTTGAGTCGGTAGTAGAGGTCTTCACGAAACGTCCCCTGCTTTACCATCGCGCTTAAGTCACGGTGGGTCGCTGCGACGAGGCGAACGTCTACCTTGTGCGTGCGGTTGCTGCCCAGCCTCTCGAACTCCTGCTCCTGGAGGACGCGAAGCAGTTTGGCCTGAAGTTCCAGAGGAATGTCGCCGACTTCGTCAAGGAAAAGTGTTCCCTTGTGCGCGAGCTCAAAGCGCCCTGTCTTCTGCGCGATGGCGCCGGTGAATGCCCCTTTCTCGTGACCGAAGAGTTCACTTTCGAGGAGGCCGAGCGGAATTGCAGCGCAGTTTAGCTTAACGAATGCGCGATCCCGGCGGCCGCTTAAGTTGTGGATTGCCCGGGCAATGAGTTCCTTGCCCGTACCCGTCTCACCCTGAATGAGCACGGTCGAATCTGTCGGGGCGACGACGGAGACGAGATGCAAGGCGCTCTTCAAGGCGGAACTGTCGCCGACGATCGAACCAAACTCGGCTCGGATCTCCTCTTCGAGGTACAGTCTTTGTTTCGTTTCTTTGTCTCGATCCTTCGTCGCCTCTTCGTACTCCAACGTGTTCTCAACGGCGATCGCTACCTGACGGGCCACTTGTTCCAGCAGGATGACGTCGTCCTGCTCGAAAGCATGATCGGAACGTCTGGAAAGCATGAGAACACCAACCACGCGATCACGGCCCACGAGCGGAAGATAACAACCCACGCTGAGGCCTTCCTCGATCACGCGCTTATAAAGAAACTGGCCGTTAGGATTTCCATACGTTTCCGGATCCTCGCGGGCCTTTTCGAAGCTATCGATGCGGATGCTCTTGCCTTTCCGCAACACCTGGCCCGAGATCGAACCATTGATGGGCACCAGCGATCCTTCGCGGAAGGGCCCTCTGGCGTCGGGATTGTACAGGGTAGTGACGCGTAACTCGCCGCTCTCGACGTCGGGTAGCAACAAGGCGGACACGTCACATTGCATGATCTTAAATAGATTCGTCGAAAGGGCTTCCACCACCTGCCGGAAGTTCAGCCTGGAGGTCACGCTGCTCGAGATTTCCAGGAGCAATCGCAGGCGATCGCGCTCGTGGCGTAACTTTTCTTCATTTTGGTGGCGATCGATGGCGATTCCGGCAATGTGACTGGCGCTCTCGATCAACTGCAACTCAACTGCGTCGGGGCTGCGGACTTCGCGATAGTGAATGGCGAAGGTTCCCAAAACCCGGCCATCGTTGGTAAACAATGGTCGTGACCACACGGCTCGAATTCCAAACGGTAAGAGCCGGTCGCGATAGTGCTCCCAGACCGGGTCGGTGAGAATGTCACTTACATAGACCGGCGCTTTGCGATAGACGGCTGTGCCACATGAGCCACCCTTTGGACCAATCGCCATCGATCCTGCGTCAGCGATGAATCCCGGGAGGCTCGGCGCCGCGGCACAAACGAGATGTTTGCCGTCATCCTGCGGGAGCCAGATGGTGCACAATGTCCCGGCGCCCTGCGACTCAACCAGCTGCGCGATGATTGTGAGCACATCTGCCAGAGGAGCTCCGGTGAGGATCAACCGCAGAATGTTGAGTACCGATTCGGAGGAAAACATTCCTGACCCACTCTGCGGATCATTCCGACCCACGCGCAACCCAGGAGGAGATTGGGTTACTGACTCCATCAGCTCTCCTTTCTCAATGCCTCTGCTTTAGCCATGGTGGCCGCTCGCACTGGATTTTCATTGTATTCCGAGCTGGGGCGCCGACATGCCTCCTGCGCATCTCCGCGTTGAAAAGGCCCAGTCGTAGGGGACGAAATACGGGGTTCTAGGAAACAACGGCTTGAAGTTGCCGAAAAGCAGACTTCGCAGGAGGTTCGCCTGACCGCTTTACCAATCTGGCTGAGTGCATTGGCGATTTGTCGCTCATTGGGAAGTCGAAACGGCCGCCGCCAGTGAAGATCGGTGACGAGAGGCGCGCTTCTCGGGACTAACCTCGAAGGGTGTCTAACTGTTGCCAATGAGCGTTTTGGCCTGAGGTCGTCGACCGAAATCGTAATCGCAGAAGGCGATTTCTTTGGCGCTCGGGTTTGTGCTTTCGTAGATTTCGAAACAATCGATAGATCGAGGTCCCCCTCACTGTGGCGCTTTACGGCGTCAGCGTAATCGTAACGCTGCTTGAGCCAGAGGCATAGTTGGTGCCACCTCCATAAGTGCCTGTAATCGTATCTTGACCGGTGGGCAAAGTGGACGTAATGTAGCTGGCTTGGCCCGCGCTGTTGACGGGCACGGTCGCGAGCAACGTCGATCCGTTGTAGATCGACACCGATCCGTTGTCGTCGGGCGGTCCTGCACTCCACGACGCGACCGCGGCCTGGAAGGTAACAGATGTTCCACTCTTCGCGTTCCATGTGGAAGGCGTCAATGAGACGTTGACCGGAGCAGGCGTGACGGTGAAGTTCTCAGCCTGCAACGTTGCGGCTGCATAGTTGGTTTGCTGCGCGTAGCCAATGGTCACACGGTGATTGCCGGCTGCAGGCTTCGTGATGGTGACCTGTGCATTGCCGCCATTGAGCGGAACGCTAACCTCTAAGCCCCCATCGAGGCTATAGGTAATGTTGCCCTGCGCCGAACCTGCGTTCGAGCTAACGTTGATAGTGCACTGATAGTTGCCGCCGTAGGGGAACGACGAGTTCCAGCACGAGACGGACATGTTGACCGGAACGGGGCTGACGCTAAGAATCGTTGGCGCCGAAGAGCCCGGTGGATAGCTTTGATTTCCGGAGTAGACCGAGGTGAGGGAGTGCGTTCCCGCGCTCAGGCCGGGCGAGATGTACCAATAGGCACAGCCGTTGCCCCCGAGTGTGAGCGTGGTGAGCACCGTTGTGCCATCAACAATCTGGACCGTGCCGGTAGGCGTCGGCGACTTGCCCACAACACAGGCGGTCACGTTGGTCGCGCCTGGATAAACCAGCTGAGCGCTCGAGAATTGCTGCGTAACGGACGTGTCGTAGACGTTGAGCGAAAGCGAGGCCGATGACGCCAGGTGATTGGCATCGCCCTGATATTGCGCGGTGATGGAGAGCGTGCCCGAAGCCGTTGGCGTGAACGTGCAGGTGGCGATGCCCGAGTTGATCGTGGATGTGCAAAGCGTCGCAGATCCGGAGAGGAAGACAATTATTCCGCCGGGTTGGACGGCACCCGTAACGGTTGCGGTCAGCACATCTAGTTTGCCCTGTGCGGCCGGGTTAAGGCTGGCGGACAGCGCAACAGAAGATGCCGCTTTGTTGACGGTCAACTGCACGGCTTGCGTGGCGGATTGGTAGTCTGTTGTGTCGGCGGGCGTGAACAGAACAGAGAGCGTCTGGACTCCCGCGCCGAGCACCGTTCCGGCTGCCGGCGAGTAAGCCAGTGTGCCACCGATAGACGCGGATGCATCGAGCTGCATAGCGCTGAGCGTCGCGCCGTAAGTGATGGCAGCAGGCGTAGGCCATATAACAACGGGTGTGGCCTTTCCTACAACTAGCGTTGCCGTTGTAGATACGGACGACGTGTAACCATTGCTGCTGGTGTAGGACGCGAAGACGCTATGCGAGCCAGCAGCGAGACCGTTCACTAGAGTGGATGCAGTTCCGTTTACGAGCGTGGCGTTGTAGGTGGAAGAGTCGACAGTGAAGACGACTGTGCCGGCGGGCGTGAGTGCAGCGCCGGTGACTGTGGCACTGAGTGTAATCGGCTGACCGAAGGTCGGCGCTGCGGGACTGAATGCGCCGAGCGTAGTGGTGGAGGAGGGTGCTGTGGCGGGGCCGGTGAGAGTAAGTTCAACCGAGGGCGGTGTCGACAGCGCAGCGTTGGAGAGATTGCCGTTGAAGGTTACGGCGTCACTGGTGGTGGCATAGGTCGTCGGCGTGTACGTAGCGGTAAGCGCGCAGACGCCGCCGATGGCAAGAGTTCCGGAGCCGCCGCTTGAGAGCGCACAGTCAGTAGATGCAAAAGGTGCGAGCGTGTAATCGGTGGTATCCGTCTGGGTAAATGAACTGGCCGAGTAGATCTGGTTTCCCGATTCGAGCAGATTGACAGTTTGCCCCGTCGAGGACGCGGCGAACTGCAGATAGCCCTGAGTTCGCTCAAGTTTTAGCACGCCGCCGGCCGAGCCAGTGTAGAGGTTCCCTGCTGAATCTACAGCGAGAGCGGATGGGGTGAGGCTGGCAACCGTAAATGGAGCGCTGTTCGTGCTCGCGGGCACAGCAAGAATTGACGGCGAATCGGCGATCAGCAAATTACCGGCCGCGTCTGTGAGGGCAACCGTAGGCGCGATTGCGGAACTCGAGACCGTAGTGCGCGTGGAAGTAGCGAAGTTGAAACGATAAATGGCCGGCGCTCCGGGGTCCGCAACCAGCAGGTTCCCTGTGGGATCGATGGCCAGGCCAGCCGGCGAAACCAACCGCCCGAGTGCGAGCGTTTGCTGAGCTCCGGTGATCGGATTGATCCGATAGACAACTTGCGCTCCGGAATCCGAGACGTAGAGGTTGTTCAGCGCATCGACAGCCAGGCCAGAAGGTAAGGTGAAGCTGAGCGGCAAGGGAGTAGCCGTGCCGGTTGGTGAGATCTGGGTAACCGTTCCAGCGGAAGTGTCGGCGACATAGACGAAGCCGCGTGGATCGACGGCGATTGCGCCCGGCGCCGCGAATGTGCCAAGAGCAGTTCCCACCGCGCTCGCACCTTGTGCCTGTGCCGCCGGCGTGTAGCGGAGCACCTGTTTGGTATTCGCGTCGGAGACATAGAGGTTGCCCGCGTTGTCAGAGGCAAGTCCATTGACGCGGAGACCCGAGCCGAAGTTGGATTGAGCCGCTGGATCAAGAGTCGCGCCTGCACCAAGACCTACACCAGTGAGTCCAAGAACAGATGCATTGCCCTGCGCGCTGTTGACCGTGAGTGGCGTGGAACGCGCACCGGGCACGGCTGGGGTGAAGCTCGAGGTGAACCGGCAGTCAGAGGTCGAGTCGGCGTTCGTAGCGCAAACGGGAGTGGCGAGCGACCACTCGTTCGAATTGTAGGCAAGTCCATTGGCGGACGCGATCGTATCGCCAGGAATAAAGTGCAATTCGACTGCCTGGCTGACTGCACTCGCGATTGCCGTGGCGGGCGACGCAAGACCGGTCACGACTTTGCGAATGCGCGCGTTCAACGTGTCGGAGATGTACAGGTTTCCGAGCGTGTCCGTGCCGACACCAATGCCGTTGCCGCCATCGCCGATCACCGCCTGCAAGGCGGGGCAGCCATCGCCGAAATTGTCGGTCGCCGTGGAGCAATTGCTGCTGGTATTACCAGCGATGGGACGGATGTTTGCAGTGTGCGCGTCAAGCAACCAGGCGATGCCGTTACCGTCGGAGATGTAGATATTGCCGCTCAGATCAATCGCCAGTTTTTGCGGGCTCATGCTGACGTTGGTAGCGAGGGTAGGATAGCTACCCGAAGAACTTCCGCCGCCGGCGATAGTGTAGATATATCCGTTTTGCGCCGACGTGATGCCGAGTTTGGTAAGCAGCGAATCAAGCGGCGAGCCGGTGCCGCAGGTGACGCAAACGACGCGGATCTTGCCGCCGCTGGAATCAGCGATGTAGACATTCAGGTTCGCGTCAGTCATCACGCCTTGCGGGTTGTCGATCGTGGCCGAAGTCGCAAGGCCGCCATCACCCGACGACGATGCAGTTCCGGTGCCGGCAAACGTGTGCATGTTGCCGGCGATGTCGACGACGCGAATCTTGTTGTTCGAAGTGTCCGCGATATAGACGTTGCCGACTGTATCGGCCCAGACGCCGCGTGGCCCGTTTACCTGCGCAGAGGTGGCCGGACCGCCATCGCCGGAACTGCCCGCCGTGCCCGTTCCGGCGACGAGATAAAGCAGGCCGGTGGAGGCGCTCACCTTTAACACTTCGTGGCTATCGTAGCCGGCGATGTAAATGTTGCCCTCTGCGTCAGAAGCGATGCCGCGCGGCTTGTTGAGAGTGACTTGCGTTGGGGTGCAGCCAACCGTTGCGCTCGGCGCGCACGCTGAACCACTGGTTTTTCCAGCGAAATCGGTGATGACGCCATTGGACGCGATGCGGCGCACAACGCTCGCCACCCCATCCGTCAGGTACACGTTACCGAACGGATCGGCGACAACGCTGCGCAGGTCGACGGAGCCGCCAAAGAGGATGGAGGTGGCCGGGCAACCGTCACCGAAGCTATCTGTTTCACTCGAGCAGTTAGCCACTGCGCCGCCAGCGATGGTGGTCATGGTGTACGGCAATGGAATTGGATTGGCAGGCAGCGCAAGAATGTTCCCATTCGTGACGGTGAAGGCCATCGGTGCGGAAGCCGACCCCGCAAAACTGCCGCTGGAGCCGTACGTCCCCGTGACAGTATCGGTGCCAACCGGCAGAACGATTCCCGCGGTGGCCACTGAGGTATTCGGCGTCGATGATGCAATGAGCGTGGCCGTGATGGCCTGCGGCGTGCCGTTGCCGGTTGTCGTGTAGGTGAAGCTAACAGTCCCCGTTGGTGCGCCAACCGAAGACGTGACGGTCGCTGTGAGCACGACTGGATGACCGAGTGTGGTCGTCGTTGTATTAGCCGAGAGCGCGGTGCTGGTGAACGCAGGAGTGACCATCACCGATTGCGTTGCGGAAACGGAGCCGTCATTGGCGGCGTCTCCGCCATAAACCGCGTAGATGCTGTAGACACTCGAACTGTAGGGCAGGCTGATGGTGGCCGTGGCCATTCCTGAACTGACCGGAGCACTCTGATAGGCCGTGCCGTTCACGATGAACTCGACGGTGCCCGTTGGATTGCTCCCGCTGATAGTTGCCATGGCTGTGAACGAAGAGCCGAACGCGACGGAAGCAGGCACGCCGGACAAACCGGTGGTGGTGGCGCCAAGGCTGCCTGCATTGACGGTAATGACGTAAGGTCCGAAGGTTGAGTATGCAGTTTGGCCTGCACTGGGCACGTAGTTGGAATCGCCGGAATAAGTGGCCGTGAAGCTATGCACTCCGGGAGCCAGGCCGGTGAGCGGAATGAAGAAGGTGTCGGTGGTTCCGGGAAGAGTGATAGTCGTGGCGTCGTTCGTAAGAGAGTCAGTGAGCGTCACGGTGCCGGTCGGATAAGCAGCTCCTCCGACAGCCGGCGTGAGAATTACGGCAGCCGTTGCGTTCTCACCTTCTGTGATAGTTTGTGGCACGCCATTGGGACCAGTCAGTTCCGGTGCAATGTAGGTGAAACTGCATACAGGCGGATTGAGGTTGGTTGCGGTGATGTTGTTCGTGACAGTGTTGCCGCCCCCATTTACGAAACTCGCGTAGTCGGAGACAAAATCACTCGAAACCTGGCCGGGGCCATAGGTCATCGCGGTTTCAGTGGGCGCGGGGCTGAATTCCGAAGCTGCGAACGTGCTTGGAAAGCTCACGTTGTCAAGCGTTAGTTGGAGTGGATATACCATGCCTCCGTCGCTTGTGCCGGTCAACTGCACCGTTCCCGCAGTAAGCACGGCGATGTTCTGCATCAGGATATTCTTGAAATTGGGGGCCACGCTTCCAGTAGTGGCTTCGTAGTTTGGACTAAAGACAATTTCGGCCTTGTGGTCCTGGAAGCAGGAGTTCGAATACTGGATGTTGGTGACCAGGCCGCCGCGATCGAAGCCGGACTTGATGCGCAGCCCTGTGGAGTTGCTGTCGGCAGTGTTGCCGACTGAGCTGCCCGCTCCAGCGATGCCGTTGCCGGAGAGCATATTGCCATCGAAGAGCACGTTGCTTATACCAGCCTGCGTGTAGCTGCCGATCGACTCCCCATGGCCGGCGAAGAAACGGTTGTTCGTAACCGAAATGTTTGCAGCGGGCGCGGAACCTGCCGCCCCTACAGCAATGTTGTCGTCGCCGTCCGAGATCCAGGATCGAGTGATGGTAAAGTTCTGCGCGTTGCCGGGATCAATGCCATCCGTATTGCGAGAGCTTGTGGGTGTAACAATTTTGATGTCCCACGCTGTGAAGTTGGAAACAGCTCCCGTAGTAGAAATATGGAACAGTGGCGAATTGCGCAGGGTGATCTTGTAGAGCGTGATGTTGCTCGAGCCAGAATCCATCTGGATGAACCGCGGGTTCTGCTGATTGCCACCATTGTTGGCGATGGACGACAGGCCCCACCAGCTCTGCCCCGCGAAGCTTGACGGGAAGGTGTTGAGCAGGGGATCTCCGCCGCGGCCATCGAGCTTGCCGAAGCCCATAATACCCACATTGGTCGCGCCCCTCGGAATATCGACGAGCGGCAAACAACTTGAGGTTGCGCTGTTGCTATTGACCGTGCCGCACGTGTGGGTTCCAGGTATGGTGTCGTAGTCCTGCACGTTGCGCGAGAAAAATAGCACCACGCCTGGGTCCACCAGCAGCGTCACATTTGACGGCATGGAAAGCGGGCCACTGAGAAATGCGTTGCTGCCCCCGCTACCCAGCGAAAGCTCGACGGCGTTGCCTGTCCCCGCGCAGCTATTCAGGGCAGCCTGGATACGCGCGCCATCGGGATTGCTCACCGACGAATCCACCGACGCGGGCACATCGTTATTCACCATCGCGATATTAGCCGAAAGCGCCGTGCAGACCGCCGGGATCGATGGCTCGTTGACGCTGCGGCTGTCGCCAGTAGCAACGTACTGCTCGACGGTGAATGCGGCCGACCCGCTGGAGGGCGAGTAAGTGTTGGTTACTCCCGCGTAGCTGACCGCGATAGTGTAATTGCCGGGCGCCAGGCCGGAGAGCGCAATCATCGCCTGGCCAGTTGCGTTCAGTGTTGGCGCACTCGAATAGACGACCGTGCTTCCCGATTGCGTCACCGAATTGACCGTGACCGAGAGTGGGCTGCCGCTCGGCGACGTGATGCCAACGACAGTTACAGTAAACGTGGCTTCGGTGCCGCTCGATGCGAACAGTGGATTCGCGGGTCCGACAAGGGTCATGGAAGTCGGGCCTGCGGGCACGACGTCACTAAAGCTGATCGATCCGATCGAGGGCGCGGCCAGGAACGAGAGCTCATCGGTATAAGCTGTGCCCGGATTCTGAGACACCGAAGAAGCCAGCGAAGCAGAAACTTGGCAGGCAAGGCCGGATGCGAAGGGGCTGTTCGACCCGAAGCTGCAGTTGCTGCTTGAAAGAGTGAATACGCTGGGCTGCGTTTGCGCCGTGCCCGCCGCGGCCTGGTTGCCTGCGTTCGTAATCGTCGCTGCAATGCTCGTGAGAGAGCTTGTAGTGGAACCGATGGATCCGGCATTGCGCACTACGCGCGAAACATTCATTTTCGAGGCGTCAGCACTATATAGACTCCCCATTCCATCGACCGCAATACCTGTGGGAGACTGCAATCCCGCGAGCACCGGCATCGCTGAACCGCTCAGCGGAACCTCGATCACAGTCCCGCTGCTCTGATCCTGCACGTAAACATCGCCGGCCGGATCCGTTGCGACAGCAACCGGAACTACGCCGGAGAGGATCGTAGTCTGGGCGTAAGTTCCGTTCGCGCCGAGTACGAGTTTGTACACTGCGCCCGCACCTTTGTCGGCCACAATCACGTTCCCCGAACCATCGACCGCCAACGACACGGGATTGGCGAAGCCCGTGGCCACCGTAACTTGCGTCAGCGCCGAATTGGGTTCAAGCGTAAGCCGATAGATCGCGTTCTCCCCTGGCGACCCCTGGTTGTCGGCAACATAAAGACTGCCGGCACGATCGATCGCGATTCCCTGCGGAGCAGGTGTGCCGCTGTTCACCGGTGTGTAGGAGATTGTGCTGGGCGTGAAGGTTGCAGCAGCGCCCGCGGACACCGGCGCCCCCGTCACCTTCAACTCTTCGATCGAAGGCGTGGCCCCGCCGACGGCAAACACATCACCGAGTTGGTCGACGGCCATCTGCCCTGGGTTCGACGGAAGTTGCGAAGAGATCGCCACTCCAGCACCGCCCTGCACCGATTCCATGATTGAGCCGCTGCTTGCATCCATCACGTAGACGTTGCCCGCTCCATCCAGCGCTACGCCTTTGGGCACAATCCCGCTCAAAACTACATTCGCAGAAAGAACAACCGGCGTTGTTACTCCATTCGCTGTCGTCGACGTATCGTCGGCAACCAACACCGATCCAGAAATGTTCCCGCCCAGCGCAATGCTACCGGCCCCATTCTGCCAACTCGCCGTCGGCAAAGTTACCGTGAGTGTCGCCGAACGCAGACCCACTGCCGACGGCGTCGCGTTGACAGATACCACGCAGTCGACGGAGTTATCGCCGTTCTGCGCGCATGCAGGCGAGCCCGCAGTCATATCAGGAGTCGAGGTCAGCGTGGCTGCCGCCCCACTCACGCTGCCGGCCGCGCTCTCCGGCAGATGCACTTCAAAGCTTTGAATCAGCGGAACACCGAGCGACTGTTCGGCCAGGCCCTGCGCGAGAACCTTGCGAACAAGTTGCCCCGTCGTGCTGCTGGTGCCGTCATATAAATACAGATTGCCTGCACCGTCGGCGCCGACACTCAGTCCGTTGCTATTGCCGAACTCAGCGTTCGCCGCCGGACATGCATCGCTGTATGCGCTAAGCGATTCCTGCCCCGAGCTACCGCTGCAAAAGCTACCGGCCGCAACATTGGACAATGCTTGCGAAACCAGCGTGCGTATAAAGCCGGAGTTTATGTCGAAGAACAGAACGCGCGTCTTGTCGCCGATAAAGATGTTGCCCTGCGGGCTCACCGCCACCTTGGTGGTTGAGGAGTCGAGCGCAGTCCGGCTGTTGCCGAGCGCGGGTGCCGCGGAGACACCACCTATCGTTCCACCACCGGCCAACGAGTATACAAAGCCCGGTTGCGGGCTGGAAGGACTCATGCCCTCGTTGTTTACTTCGATGGCATTCATCATTGCCGCACCGGCCGCACCCGATCCGTTCACAAAGAGGACGCGCAACAGCCCATGCCCCGCGTCGCTAAAGATCATGTTGCCGGCCGCGTCCGCTCCCACGCCCTGCGCATCGCTGCTGCTGGCAAACACCGTTGCCGCGGTAAACAGGCAGCCGTCACCATCGCTGTCCGAAGCGATTCCGCCGCCGGCGCAGGACGCACCTTTGATTGTTGCAGCCGTGCTGCCGCCTGCAACCGTGTACACATAGCCCGCGGTAAGAAATTTGATAGTGCCGTTGTACCAGGATGAATTCTGTTCGAGCACGGCCCACAATGGATTGGTGACGCCGTTGTAGGTTTGTGGACCCAGCACTACGCGCCATCGCTCGCTGGCGGTGTCGGCGTAGTAGACATTCCCGTACGAATCTGCCGAAACACCCCGGGGCTGATCCACCTCACCGAGTGAAGTGTTGCAGGCCGAGGAACTGCCACCTACATTGACGAACGGCGATCCACTGAATCCTGCGGTAGGCAAGGTGAACGCAGGTGTATTGTCGACGCCCGCGCCGGTCACCCCGGTCGCTCCACCGGAGTAGGCGCAGCCGGCAACCAGGCCCAGGTTACCAACGGGAACCTGAATAGGATTCGCGGCCGACGGCGCGCCGCTTCCGCACAACGGCGACTCGTTGCGACAGATGATGTGAACGAAGTGGTCGTTATATCCAGCCAGAAGGACGTTGCCATAGGGATCGATGCCAACGCCGCGAGCGCCCGCGATTGGAGTGGTAGGCGTCCCAGTTGCAGCAACACAGCCGTCGCCCGAAGAGTCTTGTTTCGCGGAGCAAGCTGTACCACCACCCGCCACAACGGTCATGATTCCCGAATTCGGGTTGATGAGATGCAGTACCCCCTTGATGTCGTCATTCACCAGCACATTGCCAAAGGGATCTACAACCAGCCCGCTGAAAGCGCCCACGCCAAAGATGCCATTCACCGCGAGGCAGCCGTCGCCGAACGCGTCGGTAGACACTACGCTCGCAGCGAGATTCGGACACTGTGTTCCGGCCGTAGCCGCCATCGGCGATAATCCGCCAATTGTTGTCATCGTGTAAGGGAGAGCAACTGGCGCTTGCGCCACAGCGCTCGATTCGGCCAACAGACACACTACAGCTATGAGGGCAAATGTGATGCGTTGCATCGGCGCGGCCTCCGAGGTAATCGCTCTGCGCAATTGTCGCGGTCTCGTCAGTTCCCAGGGACGGAACGAATCATGGTTGTTAAGTTGTGCCCCTTCGGCCTGGCGTTGGGATTTTCGGCGCTTGCCGGCAAGGGCGAGTTGATAGATCCGCGGACGTCCGATTGCGGCAAAACACAGAAAAACGAGGCCAATAAACACGTCGAAGTTTCGAACTGTTCCGAACATTGTGCTAATCAGGCCTTACCGATGCGGCTGTCACGACGCACCATTCATCTCACCCATTTTCAGGGACCAGCATTTCAAGTAAGTTGGCAACGTAGCCAAATAATGAGCGGAATACTAGACGCCCCAATCGGCGGTCGTCAACAGCTAAATTTCAATTGGGAGAGACTATCGACGGCACCATCGAATCGATCGCACTGCCAAGAGAGCGATCAAATGCTCCGACCGGTCCATCGCTAGGCAGAGCGCGTACCCGTGCAACGCTGGTCTCCGCGACTGGACCAGGATGATTCCATCCACCTGCGAGCGCTCGAGCGATGCCAGTTGCTCCTGCTGCAGCTTCGCTCCCTCCTGGTGAGTAAGCAGCATCACCGTGAAGCCGCCGATGCGAGTTTCGGCCTGAATCGTACGAGTGTCAGTGCCGAAAGACACATTGCTGACATGCAGAAACAACACACCGAGAGTCTGAGTTCTGCCGACTCTCAGACTGCGCGCCAGAGTATTTGGCTCATATCCCAGCTGGGCAATTGCGATCTCGATCCGTTTAGCAGCCTCGGAACTAAACGACCCGCCACCTCGCACGCGCCGTGACACACTCGATGTTCCCACCTTCGCCTAGCGCACGACGTCGATATTAATAGTGAGTTTTACGTCATTTCATACCGAACGAACGGCCTCCGGCTGACCGAGTGCACCTAACGCTTGCTCACGCGTCGGTGGTCTTCTAAGGCAAGTTGTTCCCGGTAGGGCGTACCCGTTTCAGATCGCAACGTTGCCATAAATTCTTGCCGCAAGTGCCAGGCGACACAGTAACGAGCCGCAGTCATGGGGGCATCTTCACGGTCGAACGCACACGGAACACCATTGGCATCATGAGGCCTGAGGACGAGATGCCGTTGCCAGGATATTGGGGATGCGAAGGTCACGTATTGGGACCGGAAGGCGACCATACGGCCAAGTGACGAGACGCAGGTTTCCACTAAGGCTGCGCGGCGCATGGAATACGGAAGGTCCAAAGACCAAAATCCCCGCCCATTCGCGCAAAGGGCGCGCGATCAGGACGGGGTACCTGGTCTCTTGACCGTTACTTCTTGGGCCGCGACTCCGGCGGCACAAGGCCTGAGAGGCGGTAGTACACAACGAGCTGGCCGTAGTGTTCCCCGCTATGTTCGATAATGCCGTAGGCCATGTCGAGAACGCGCGATTTCTGCCCGGGGAAATAAACAAACTCCGTCGTCATGCCTTTCTCGCCTTGCGCCTGGATGGCAGCTGCGCCATCGGCGAAGGCTTTCTTGACGAACGCAACGACGTCGGCCTTCGTTTTGTATTGGTCGCGGCTCGGATCTGCCGTGGGAGTCTTCTGCCCCGTCACAGTATTCGTGAAGTAGTAGCAAGAACCTGCCGCGTGCAGCAACTGCTCGGCGAAGCTGCGCTGCGCGGGTGTCGGCTTGAAGTCATATTTGTCTTCCGGAAAATCTTCGGCCATCGCCGTCAGCTTGCGGCCAATGTCATTCCAGGAATCGAGCACGACTTTCACTTCGGGCTCGGCAGGTTTGGCAGTATCTTTCTTCATCGAGTCCTGGGCATGAGCAGCAAATGCGAATGCCATCAGGACGATAGCGAGTAACGGTAGTCTTTTCATTTCTTTCTCCAGGATTGAGTTTCGCGAATCAAACCTTCCGCTTCTTATTTCGACTGCGTCAGTCCCGCAACCACTGCAGCAACTTTATCGAGTATCTCTTTCCAGCCCTCGAATTGCCCGCTGTCCTTTGCGCTCTTCATGGGTTCATTTCCGATGAAGGTGAGTTTCGTCCTGCCGTTTCCGAGATCCTCAAAGAGGGTCACGTCGTACGCACCCTCGATGGCTTCATTCTCCATTCCTAAGTCTGCAGGATCAATCCTGTTTCCCTTCGAGTCCGAAAAATACATCAGGGAAACAATCTTCTCGTGCGGAACAATCTCGTAGTATTCAACCGCATTCCAGCCGCAGATCTGCCCATCCGGCGCCGCCATGCAGCAGAGAAGTTTTCCGCCAACGCGAAAATCCATCGTGCAAACGGGCGCGGTAAAGCCCTTCGGTCCCCACCACTGCATAATGTACTTCGGGTCTGTCCACGCCTTCCAGACCAACTCGCGTGGGGCATCGAAAACTCTCGTGACGACCATCCGCTCAACTTCGCTAACCATGTTTTCTGCCATCTCTGGCCTCCTCTTTCTTCATTTGATTGACTACTTCTTCCAGCTTGTCGAAACTCTCTTCCCAGAACCGGCGATAGCTGATCGCCCAGTCGCTGACCGTCTTAATCGCCTCTGGCCGGAGCGTGCACACACTCTCTCGTCCACGCTTCGTCTTGATTACAATCCGAGCCCGTACCAGGGTTGCGATATGTTTTGAAATCATCTGCTGCGAGAGTGCAAACGGTTCCGTCAATCCATGCACCGAGGCAGGCCCGTGGGAGAGTCGTTCGATCATTGCCCGGCGGGTTGGATCAGACAAAGCTGCGAATGTTGTGTCCAGACTATTCACAACCACATGGTAGTGGATTGTCTGTCAATGTCAACTGCTAATTTTGCGATTCTTGGTTTCTGCCCGAAGGTTTCGCCTGCAAGCGGTCCGGATGATACTCGACTTGCCAGGACCTCAGCGACGAAGGTCAAATCGCCAACGCGCTCACCGACACCGGGTTAATACCGATATGTCGGCGTGCCGGAAGGCATTCCCCAATCCTCTCCGCTGGTGACAACGGGCCGATGCACTCATTCAGGGTTCTCGGTGGTCTTGAAGATCGACGTTCCTTAAAAATTGTGTTTTCGGAAACTTCGAGAGTCCGGGGTTTCAACAGCAGCGGCTTTGCGCGGCGTCGGATGACACACTACCATCGTGCAGAGGTCATCATGTCACGTCTTCCATATCCAAAGCTGGCGCCGGGTGGTTATAGCGCGCTGCAATCGCTGGGACACTATATTTCTACTGATACAGCGCTGGAGCCGGTGCTGCTGGAGCTGGTGTATCTGCGGGCGTCGCAGCTGAATGGCTGCGGGTTCTGCATTGGGATGCATAGCGCGGAGCTGCAGAAGCACAACGAGCCGGAGAGCCGCGTGGATGCGGTGGCGGACTGGCGGGGGTCGGATGCGTTTACGCCGCGGGAGCGCGCGGCGCTGGCGTGGACGGAGGCGGTGACGGATGTGAATGCGTCGCATGTGTCTGACGAGGAGTATGCCGCGGTGAGTGAGTTCTTCGAGGAGAAGGACCTGGTGGACCTCACGTTTGCGATTGCGAACATCAACGCGTGGAACCGGTTGGGCGTGGCGTTTCGCGCGGAGTGGAACCCGAAGGTGCGGAGCAGCGCGGAGATGGCGCCGCATCCGGCGGCGGTGGCGGGGACGGCCGCCGAGTGAGCAGTTCCCCTCCTGCGATCGAGACGACGCCAGCTTTGCAGGCTGATCCCGTGCTGCGGGCTGTGGCGCTGGAGAAGACGTATGCGCCGCTGGTGGCGGGCGGGGTGGGGCTGCGGCTGTTTCAGGGCCTGTCGCTGGAGGTGGTGGCGGGCGAGATGGTGGCGGTGGTGGGGGAGAGTGGCGCGGGCAAGAGTTCCCTGCTGCATTTGCTGGCCGCTCTGGATCGGCCGACGGCAGGCGAAGTGTGGTGCGGGACGACGAATGTGACGCGACTCAATGCACGCCAGGCGGGGGAGTATCGCAATCGGGAGATTGGGTATGTGTGGCAGTTTCATTACCTGCTGCCGGAGTTTACGGCGCTGGAGAATGTGGCGATGCCGCTGCTGTCGCGGGGGGCGCGCCGGGAGGCGGCGCTCCAGGAGGCGGCGCGGTGGCTGCAGCGGGTGGGGCTGGGGGATCGCGGGGAGCACCGGTCGGGCGAGTTGTCGGGGGGCGAGCAGCAGCGGCTGTCGATTGCGCGGGCGCTGATTACCAAGCCAAAGCTGCTGCTGGCGGATGAGCCTACGGGGGATCTCGACGGAGCGACGGCGGAGCGGGTCTTTGAGCTCCTGCAGGAGCTGCATCGGGAAAACGCCCTGGCAAGCGTGCTGGTGACGCACAATTTGGAGTTTGCGGGGCGGTGCGACCGGGTGCTGCGATTAAAAGATGGCCGACTCACAGTGGCTTAGATGGGCGGCTGGCGGCTGCGTAGAAGGCGGGGCTCGTTTACCGGCTACCCTTGGAAGAGGGCGCGGGAGGCTGGTGCGTCGTTTTGGGGCAATTTGCGACCGTTTTCCCACAGAAGCGTCTAATCTTTGATTCCCGAATGTTACGGAGCGTTTTCCACGGACGCTCGGGACGGATACACTAGGGTCAACTCAGCTGGTTGTTCACAGAGCCGTAAGGCAATCAGTCCTCTCCGTCGCAATCGAACGCGACGGTGGCCACGCAATCGTCATTCGCAGACCGCGCTCCTCGTTTCAGATTTGGTTTCAAGCGCGGAGCGACGGTTCGAAGGGGGAGTATGTTCGAACGCTATACAGAAAAAGCGCGGCGCGTGATCTTTTTCGCGCGCTACGAGGCGAGCCAGTTCGGATCGCCGTACATTGAAACCGAACATCTCTTGCTGGGCCTGCTACGGGAAGACAAGGCTCTCACGAACCGCTTCCTGCGCTCGCATGCATCCGTAGAATCCATTCGCAAACAGATTGAACAACGCACAATCGTGCGCGAGAAGGTTTCGACTTCGGTTGATCTTCCGCTCTCGAACGAGTGCAAGCGCGTGCTCGCGTATGCGGCCGAAGAGGCCGAGCGGCTGAGCCACAAACACATTGGGACCGAGCACCTGCTGCTGGGACTGCTGCGCGAGGAGAAGTGTTTCGCTGCAGAGATTTTGACCGAGCGCGGGCTGCGGCTGGCGGCGATTCGCGAAGAGTTGCAGCGCACCACGCAGGAGAAGCCGGCAGCAGCGACGGGCGGCGGCAAGCAGCGCGGAGCCGCGCAACAGGAGCAATCCATGCTGGCGGAGTTCTCGCGCGACCTCACTCAGGCCGCTACTGACCAGCAGCTCGATCCGCTCGTTGGGCGCGACTTTGAAGTCGAGCGCGTGATCCAGATCCTGTGCCGGCGGACGAAGAATAATCCAGTGCTGATTGGCGAGCCGGGCGTTGGTAAGACCGCCATCGTCGAAGGCCTCGCGCAGAAGATTGCGGACGGCGAGGTGCCTAGCTTCCTCGCGGAAAAGCGCGTGCTGAGCCTCGATCTTTCACTGATCGTTGCCGGAACGAAGTATCGCGGGCAGTTTGAAGAACGGTTAAAGACGATCATGAAGGAGTTGATCGAAAACCAGAACTGCATTGTCTTTATCGATGAGCTGCACACGCTTGTCGGAGCAGGCTCTGCTGAAGGCTCGTTGGATGCCGCGAACATTCTAAAGCCGGCCCTTAGCCGCGGCGAAATTCAGTGCATTGGAGCGACCACGCCGGCGGAGTATCGGAAGTCGATTGAGAAGGACCGGTCACTCGAGCGGCGATTCCAGGCGGTGAAGGTTCCGCCACCGAACGAGGAAGATGCGATCAAGATCTTGATGGGGATTCGGGAGAAGTACGAGAAGTTCCACGCCGTCAGCTACACGGACGACGCGATTACGTTCTCGGTCTCGCACTCCAGCCGGTATATTCCGGACCGGTTCCTGCCGGACAAGGCGATCGATTTGATCGACGAGGCTGGTGCGCGCGTGAAGCTGCGCCAGACCACGCTGCCCGAAGAGCTGACCGAGGTGCAGAAGCGGATCAAGTTCATCGTGCATCGCATGGAGAACGCGATTGCGAATCACGAGTTTGAGAAAGCACGCTTTTACTCAGACGAAGAACGCAAGGAGCGGGAAAACCTGCGGGCGCTGCGCGACAAGTATCACCTGGATGAATCGAGCTCGGGCATTGTGACGCGCGAGGATATCGAGGACGTCGTGAGCCGCTGGACGGGCGTTCCGATTACGTCGATCAAGGAAGAAGAGACGCAGAAGCTGCTGCGCGTCGAGGAAGAGCTGCACAAGCGGGTGATCGCGCAGGGCAAGGCGATCTCGGCGCTGGCGCGGGCGATTCGGCGGTCTCGTGCGGGCCTCAAAAATCCCGCGCGACCGATTGGCAGCTTCCTGTTCCTTGGGCCTACCGGCGTGGGCAAGACGGAGATGGCGCGGACGCTAGCCGAATTTTTGTTCGGCAGCGAAAAGTCTCTGATCCGCTTCGACATGTCGGAGTTCATGGAAAAGCATTCGGTGAGCAAGCTGATCGGCTCGCCTCCGGGCTACGTGGGCTACGAGGAGGGCGGCCAGTTGACCGAGCGCGTGAAGCGTTCGCCGTACTCCGTCGTGCTGCTCGACGAAGTGGAGAAGGCGCATCCGGATGTGTTCAACCTGCTGCTGCAGGTGTTTGAAGACGGCCAGCTGACCGATGGTCTGGGCAACACAGTGGACTTCAAGAACACCATCATCATCATGACGTCGAACATTGGCGCGAAACACCTTATGAAGCGCGAAGGCCTGGGCTTCCAATCGAGCAAGGACGAGGTTGTGCTCGAGAAGATGCAGGAGATGGTGATGGGCGAGGTGAAGCGAACCTTCAACCCAGAGTTCCTCAACCGCCTGGACGAGGTCATCGTGTTCACGTCGCTGAGCGATGCGGACCTGATGCAGATTATGGATCTGCTGGTGCAGGGTTTGAACAAGAACCTGGTGCACAAGGCCATTACGCTGACGGTGCGCGACGATGCGCAGCGCTGGATCCTGGACAAGACGCTGGTGGACCGGAGCTACGGGGCACGGCCGTTGCGGCGCGCGCTGCAGCGGTTCATCGAAGATCCGCTGTCGGAGGCACTGATCGCCGGGCTGATCGCCGAGCGACCTGCGTTCCTGGAGGTCTACCTCGAGAACAACCAGCTGCACTATCGGCCGGTAGCGGCTGAGGGCGAAGAGAAGGCTGCCGGGCTGGCGCTGACGACGGTGTAAAAGACAGGGGATAGAATGTAGTGGATAGAATGTAGAGAAATGAAACGCCCTGGCCTTTGGCTGGGGCGTTTTGTTTTGGTGGGGGCAGACGTGCGAGCGCAAAAACGAAGGCCCGCAGCGGGTGGCTGCGGGCCCTTTTGTTCCTGTCGGCAAGATGTGTTGGTAAAAAACTAGACCAGCTTGGAGGACGCAGTGCGGGCTGCCTTGTTTGCTGACTTGACCACGTCGGTGGCCGCGTCGATGGCGTCGTCGAACTGGTCCTTGCTGGCATCGATGAGTCTCTGTGCTTCTTTGCCAAGGCGCTCGGCCTGGTCCTTGAGGTATTCGCCGGCATCTTCGAGGGTGTCGCCGAGATCTTCAAGACCGCGCTTCAACTTCTTGCGCGTGGCGGTGCCGGTCTGCGGCGCGTACAGCAGGGCGGCAATCCCTCCGATGGCTGCACCCACTCCCAGGGCAATCCAAAATTCTTTATGACGCATAATCGTCCTCCGTTCTATGTTGTCGAACTGCACGTAGTCTTCTGTTCACACCATATGATTCGCACACTGCGCCGCAGGTTGTAGTTACGGCGCACTATGCGGGATCGTCTGCGTAAAATCTATGCTTTAGACAGGTCGATGTAAAGAAATGCTTTAGGCAAGACCGCTCAACTCCAGGGCACGGAGGAAGACGCGCGCGAACATGGGCCGAGTGAGACGGCCAGTATTGGTGTTGCGCAGGGAGGGGTGATAACTGCCGAGGAGGGTGATGTTGTTCGGCAGGAGGTACTCAGCGCCATGGCGGAAGGTGTAGGCGGAGCGGCGGGCTATCGCCCCCTGGCTGAGCAGGTGGGCGAGGTAGCCGTCCCAGGCGATCTTGCCCAGGCAGACGACGACGCGGACTTTGCGGAGTGCGGCGACTTCTGCGGTGAGGTGCGCCGAGCAGTTGCGGATCTCCTCAGGCGTGGGCTTGTCGCCGGGCGGGGCGCAGCGGACGACGGAACCGATCCAGATCTTGCGCAGCTTGAGGCCGTCGTCGCGGCTGGTAGCGGCCGGTTTGGTGGCCAGCCCGAGCTCGTGGAGAACCGGGTACATGAAGTCGCCGGAGCCGTCGCCGGTAAATGGCCGACCCGTCCGGTTGGCTCCGTGGGCGCCCGGAGCGAGGCCGAGGATGAGGATCCGGGCGTTGGGGTCGCCAAAGCCGGGGACGGGTTTGGCCCAGTACTCCTGGTCGCGGTAAGACTTGCGACGCGTCTCGCCGATGCCGCGAATGTAGGTGATGAGTCGAGGACAACGAGTGCAATCGGCGATGGTCTGCTGGAGTTGGGCGATGTGCTGCTGACGCTGATGGAGGATGGGGAGGGGCTGTTTTGCAATAGGCCGCGGAGGGCGCACGGGTAGTCTTCCTTGGAACCGGTAATTATTTCAATCTCGTCCGTCGATGATAACGTTGGTAGTGGCTTGGCGTATAAGTGTTGAGCATCCTATTGGCGTTAGGGGACGTCTTTCCAAACTGGGACGTTACGCCCGCTGACGGCGAGAGGGCGTCTGAGTAGCCTGGCGCTCAGAAGTTTAATGCGCGACGGGCCAGGTTGTTGCCTGGGCTCCCAGCACGGGAGCACGCTTGGGCCTTGCGGTAGAGAACAGGGCCTGGAGATTGAAGGAAGATGAAGCTGGGACGACCACAGACAGGGCAACGGACATCCTCAGCGGAGGGCCGGCATTTTTCAACGCGGGGCTGGTTGACGCCGAGCCTCATCGGATTGCTTAGCGTGGCGCTGCTGGTGGCGGCCTACGAGCGTGGACACGGAAATCTGCAGAAGCTGAAGACGAGGGTGGATCCACAACCGGTGCCGGAGGTGTTGCCGACGGGCCCGGGCGGGCAGGATCCCATTCGCCTGAGCCGCAGTGCGACATCGATCGGCAAGGGCATCGAGCTCATCTCCGCGACGTTTCTGCCGGGCCGCGGCATGAATGTCTTCCAGGTGACGGCGCTGATTCCCGGGCATGGAGAGGTGCCTCTCCTGGTCTCACCGTCGCTGGCCAGCGCTTCTGCAATTCTGAACGGTCAGGATGATGATGCCAATGGTTCGGGGAGCACGACGCTGGGCGGAGCGGTGCTTCTGCCCTGGGCGCAAAGACTTTCGGGAACCTCGGCGAGCACGCAGGGGATGCTCTCGACCAACTGGAATGGGAAGCGGCTGAGCTTTCCGGCGGAAAACCAGGGCAGCAATATGTCGGTGGAGGGGCTGTTGCTGGCACGTGCAGCCGACTCGGTGAAGAGCGATGTTCTTCCGGATGGCCAGTCAGTGGTCGCCGTCTTCCATGCGGGTGATTTTTCAGGCAATTGGCTATCTACTATTGATGTAACGGTTGAGGCCCAGCTGACTGCGCACGATCTCGATTTGACGGTCACTGCGCAAAATACCGGGCAGCAGCCTGCCCCCTTCGGCGTAGGTTGGCATCCCTTCCTGGCGATTCCCAGCGGCGACCGGGTCAATGCCCTGCTCAGTGTGCCTTCGCAGACGATCATGGAAGTGAACAAGCAGTCAGGTAAGCCGACGGGACGCATGGTGAGCGTGGCCGGCAAGGACAACGATCTCTCCAAATCGGGGGGGACGAAGCTGGGACTGAACGCCATCGGCGCGACCTATACCAGCCTTCTGTCCGGTGTGGCGAGCGGATCGGTAGCTGAGCTGAGTGATCCTTCGTACAACTACCGGCTGAGCGTGATTCCGCTGACCCCTGACATTACGAGCATGCGGGTGATCGCGCCGGCGGATAAGGCATGGGTGTCGATTGGTCCGAATACCAACTTGGACGACCCCTTTGGTCCGGAGTGGGACAGCCCGGAGAATGCGGGCATGATCACGTTGGCGCCGGGAGCCACGCTGCGGTGGAAGGTGCGGCTGGAGATCTCGCAGATCGGCGCGTCGGCGATCACGCCGTAGTCGATCTCTTTGCGAAGAGCGCTCGGTTGGGCTTGCAATCCGCGGGTGGGACTGGGAATCCCTGCGGGACTGTGACCGCGCCGTTTGACCCTCGCGCTGCACACTCGTATTCTTAGGATTGGCAAACCGTGTGGCCGGTTCGCGGAGCGCTAGCTACGTTCCCGGCTTCAGATTCAGAATCAGACACCCCCGCCAAAACCTTCGGAAGGCAATCCTTTGACCCCCATAGAGACACCCACAGGCAGTTCCCTTGATATTCACGACGACAACCTCGCTCCGAGCGCAACCGCAAGCTCGCTGGAAGACCACGACGTTGAAGTCCATGACCTGGACCACGACCACGCAAGTCACGATCATGCAGGTCATGAGCATACCCACGCTCCCGCTCCCACGCTAAACCCTGAACTGACGCGCTCGATCGAGGTCGAGGCATCGGCCGAGGACGTGAGCAAGGCGTTCCAGCAGATCACCAAGCGCTATACGAAGCTGGCGCGGATTCCGGGATTTCGCGCGGGCAAGGTCCCGCCGTCACTGATCAAGTCGCGGTTCGCGAAGGAAGTGCGCCAGGAGGTGCTGGAGTCGCTGGTGAGCGACCGGTTCCGTAAGGCGCTGGAGGAGCAGAAGATTCAGCCGGTGTCGCAGCCGCAGATCAGCGAGCTGCTGCTGGCCGAGGGCGCGCCGCTGAAGTTCAAGGCGACCTTCGAGGTTCTGCCGGAGATCAACATCGATGGCTATGACGCGACCAAGGTCGAGCGTCCGAACACGGCGCTGGAGGACGGCGAGTTTGAGGCTGAGCTGGCCAACGTACTCGACCACCATGCCACGGTTGAGCCGGTAGACGAAGACCGCCCCCTCGCAGACGGCGACTGGGCCGAGATTGAGTTCAAGGGCAAGATTCAGGATCTAGCGCAAGTGGTTGGCCAGGAAGGCCTTGAGGATAAAGACCCGAGCCAGCAGATCAGCGGCGAGGACGTCCTGATCGAGATTGGCGGCAAGAATACGCTGCAGGCGTTCAATGAGGCGTTGCGCGGCGCCAAGGTTGGGCAGGAGCTCTCGTTTGAGGCGACCTACCCGGCGGAGTTTGGCGATGCGCGGCTGGCGGGCAAGACGGTCAGCTACGACGTTACGGTGAAGGCGATCAAGAAGAAGACCTTCCCGGAGCGCGATGAAGAATTTGCGAAACAGTTGGGTCCGTATGCCGACTGGAACGACTTCGAGACCAAGCTGCGTGAGCGCCTGGCGAACCGCAAGAAGGAAGCGCTGGAGTCGCGGGCTCGCGACATCCTGCTGGAGCAGCTGGTGGCGAGGTACCAGTTCCCTGTTCCAGAGACGTTTGTGCAGGCGCAGATTGATGCACGCCTGGAGCGCGGCCTGCGGGCGCTGGCGCAGCAGGGCATGAGCTCAGAGCAGATGCGCGGGCTGGACTTTGAGCGGCTGCGTGCGGCGCAGCGCGACCAGGCAGTCAACGAGGTGAAGGTCTCGCTGATCCTGGACCAGGTGGCCGAGCGGGAGCACATTACCGTGACCGACGAAGACATGGAGCGCGAGCTGCTCATGCTCTCCCTGCAGTCACGCGAGCCGGTCGAGGCGCTGCGTAAGCGGCTGAGCGAGGATGGGTCGCTGGACCGGATTCGGGAACAGATGCGCCGCGAAAAGACGGGCACGGAGCTTTTCGAGAGGCTGGCAAGCTAAGATAGCGGAAACGCAGCATCGTGCACGTTTCACTCACGCAGGTCTAGAAGCAAAGGAAAGAGAGCTATGGGACTTATACCGATGGTGCTCGAGCAGACGAGCCGGGGCGAACGCTCGTACGACATTTACAGCCGTCTGCTGCGCGACAACATCATCTTTCTCGGTACGCCGATTGACGACAACGTCGCCAATCTGATCATCGCGCAGATGCTTTTTCTCTCGGGCGAGGACCCGGAAAAGGACATCCAGCTGTACATCAACTCACCAGGCGGATCGATCTCGGCCGGCCTGGCGATCTACGACACCATGCAGTACATCAAGAACGACGTGGTGACGTTTTGCATCGGGCAGGCGGCGTCGATGGGCGCGTTTCTGTTGATGGCGGGCAAGAAGGGCAAGCGGTTCACGTTGCCCAACTCTCGGATCCTGATTCACCAGCCGTCCATGGGCGGACTGGGCGGACAGGCCACCGACATCGACATTCATGCGCGCGAGATTCTTCGCATTCGCGAGCTGACCAACAAGCTGATGAGCGCGAGTACCGGTCAACCGCTGGATCGGATTGAGCGGGATGTGGAGCGCGACTTCATCATGACCGCACCGCAGGCCAAGGAGTACGGGATCATCGATGACATCATTGACCGTCCCCGCACGACATAAGAAGTTAGAAACTTATAGTTAAACAGCAACATCCAATAAGCAGCGGAGCAGCCTCATTTCGTGCAGAGTTTTGCAGGGGATGAGGCAGTTTTGTTCCTGTGGACCAGCGAAGATGGCGAGCGGTGATCCAAATTGGTACAGGGAATCGAGTTGCACATCCTGTGGTGCTGCAATAGTCGCTGAGGCTGTGTTCTCAGGTGTAAACTAAATTTCGTTGGTGACGCCTGCCGGGTTTTGCAGGCGCGAAGGAGTGCACCCTGTCTATGAAGACCTCACGTGGCGCGGAAGAGTCCCTGCGCTGTTCGTTTTGCCATAAATCACAGGACGCCGTCGCCAAGCTGATCTCTTCCCCGTCGGACTATCCTCGCGCCTACATCTGCGATGAATGCGTGGCGGTGTGCAACTCCATTCTGGAAGACGACAAGGGTGAGGCGCAGGCCGGGGCGGCTCCTGCGCACCTGCCGAAGCCAGCCGAGGTGAAGGCGTTTCTGGACGAGTATGTGATCGGCCAGGACCAGACCAAGAAGAAGCTGGCGGTTGCAGTCTACAACCACTACAAGCGCATTCAGATGAACAAGACGCGCGGTAATGATGTGGAGATGCAGAAGTCGAATATCCTGCTTGTCGGCCCGACGGGATCGGGCAAGACGCTGCTGGCCCAGACACTGGCGAAGATGCTCGATGTGCCCTTTGCGATTGTCGACGCGACGACGCTAACCGAGGCCGGATACGTGGGCGAAGACGTCGAGAACATTATTCTAAAGCTGCTGCAGGCTGCCGATGGGGATGTGGCGCGCGCACAGCAAGGCATCATTTATATCGACGAGATCGACAAGATTGGGCGCAAGGATGAGAATCCTTCGATCACCCGCGACGTGTCGGGCGAGGGCGTGCAGCAGGCGCTGCTGAAACTGCTCGAAGGCACGATTGCGAACGTTCCACCGCAGGGTGGACGCAAGCATCCGCACCAGGAGTTCACCATCGTCGATACGACGAACATCCTGTTTATCTGCGGTGGCGCGTTTGTAGGATTGGAAAAAGTGATTGGTCGGCGCGTCGGCAAGAAGGCGCTTGGTTTCAAAGCGATCGGCGAAGTGGCGGCGAAGGACGATGACGTCGTGACGCCGATCCGTGCGCAGCGTGATTCCGAGTTGTTGCGCCAGGCCGAGCCGCAGGATCTGCTGAAGTATGGCCTGATCCCGGAGTTCGTGGGACGTCTTCCGGTGTTAGGAATTCTGGACGAGTTGGACGAGGCGGCGCTGATCGACATTCTCACACGCCCGCGCAACGCGATCCTGAAGCAGTATGCGCGGCTGTTTGACTTCGAAGGCGTGAAGGTAACGTGGACCGACGAGGCCGCCAGCGAGATTGCGCGCGAAGCCTTGCATCGCAAGGTGGGTGCCCGCGGTTTGCGCATGATTCTGGAAGAGTTGATGCTCGACGTGATGTATCACATCCCAGGCAACAAGAAGGTGAAGGAACTGGTGATTACGGACGAGATGGTGCGTACGCGCGAGATCATGGTGCCTGTGGTTCTGGAGAAGGCTGGCTGAGAGAATCTGGAGAAGTCCGGGTAATTAATCCGGCTTTTACACAGACAACGGGCGGCCCAGGCTGTCCGTTGTCTGCTTAAGGGGTTCCCTGTGGTGCGGAATGGAAACTCGCTTCACTTTGGCCTCCGTCAAGCGCGTACAATTCCGTTCAAGCATGCCGCGCATCGTTCCTGCGCAAAGCACGTCTAATCAGGAGGCCTATGACAAACGACGAACGCGACATCCTGAACGGCGCCATGCGCAAGCTTCCGATGATGCCCATCCGCGAGATGGTCATCTTTCCACACATGATGACCCCTTTTGTGGTGGGGCGCGAATCGAGCGTCCGCGCACTCGAAGAGGCACTGAACGGCGACCGCCGCATCTTTCTCGCGACCCAGCACGACGCGTCAGTCGATGAGCCGACGCCGGATGATATTTACACCGTTGGGGTGATCGGCAACATCGTGCAGTCGGTGCGCATGCCCGACGGCAATATCAAGGTGCTGGTGGAAGGTGTCGAGCGCGCCCGGGCGAGCGAGATCAACGACGACGACGGGTTCTTCGTTGCGACGGTGAAGACCTCCAACGTGGAACTGCAGGCGACACCAGCGACCGAGCAACTGGTCGCGCGGGTGCACCAGTTATTCGAGCAGTATGGCAAGCTGCAGCAGTCGCTGAACCAGGAGGCGACCGCAGCGCTGCGCATGGATGAGCCGGCAAAGCTGGCCGACGTGATCGCGGCAAATCTTCCGCTGGCGATCGAAGAGAAGCAGCAGCTGCTGGAGGTATTCGATCCTGAGGTGCGGCTCTCGCGCATAGCCGATACCCTCGACATCGCGATTGAGAAGCTGAACATGGATCGCACCATTCAGTCGCGAGTGAAGCGGCAGATGGAGCGCGCGCAGAAGGAGTATTACCTCAACGAGAAGATCAAGGCCATCCAGAAGGAGCTGGGCCGCGGGGAGAAGAGCGAGTTCGACGAGCTGAAGAAGAAGATTGAAGAAGCCGGCATGACCAAAGAGGTGCAGGAAAAGGCCATGCAGGAGCTGAAGAAGCTCGAGGCGATGCCACCGATGTCAGCTGAGTCGACCGTTTCCAGAAATTATTTGGATTGGTTACTCGCAGTCCCGTGGAAGAAGCGCTCCAAAGAGATTCGCTCTATCGAGAACGCCGAGCAGGTGCTGAACGAAGATCACTACGGCCTGGAGAAGATCAAGGACCGCATCCTGGAGTTCCTTGCGGTGCGCCAGCTGGTGAAGAATCCGAAGGGCTCGATCCTGTGCTTTGTCGGACCTCCGGGCGTTGGCAAGACCTCGCTGGGTATGTCGATTGCGAAGGCGACCGGACGCAAGTTTGTGCGCATGAGCCTGGGTGGCGTGCGGGATGAGGCGGAGATCCGCGGACATCGGCGGACGTACATTGGCGCGCTGCCGGGGCAGATCATCCAATCTATGAAGAAGGCCGGAACCAAGAACCCGGTGATCATGCTGGACGAGATCGACAAGATGGCGTCGGACTTCCGCGGCGATCCGGCGTCGGCGCTGCTGGAGGTATTGGACCCGGAACAGAATCACACCTTCCAGGACCACTATCTCGACGTGGAGTATGACCTTTCGCAGGTGTTGTTCGTGGCGACCGCGAATGTGCTGCACACTATTCCGGGCCCGCTGCAGGACCGTATGGAGATTCTGCGGTTGACCGGCTACACCGAGCTGGAGAAGCTGGAAATCGCCAAGCAGTATCTTGTGCGCAAGCAGATTGAGGCGACCGGGCTGACGGCCACCCAGATCAGCTTCAGTGACGATGCGCTGCGCGAGATCATTCGTTCGTACACGCGCGAAGCGGGCGTGCGTAACCTGGAGCGCGAGATTGGCAACATCTGCCGCAAGGTGGCGCGCAAGGTTGTGGGCGACGACAAGCATGTAGAAACGGTGACATCGGAGTCGCTGAGCACCCTGCTGGGTGTGGCGAAGTATCGCGATTCGTTGGTGCAGGAGAAGTCCGAGATTGGCCTGGTCACTGGCCTCGCGTGGACCGAGATGGGCGGTAGCATTCTGCAGACCGAGGTGCAGGTGTTGGACGGCAAGGGCAAGATGACGGCGACCGGGCAGCTCGGCGACGTGATGCAGGAGTCCGCGCAGGCCGCATTGACGTACATCCGCTCGCGCTCGCATCATCTTGGGCTCCCGCGGGACTTCTATCGCAACGTCGACATCCACGTGCATGTTCCAGAGGGCGCAATTCCCAAGGACGGCCCGTCTGCGGGCATCACGCTGGCTACCGCACTGGCGAGCGCGCTGACCAAAATCGAGGTGCGTCGCGACATTGCGATGACCGGCGAGATCACGCTGCGCGGCAAGATTCTGCCCATCGGCGGACTCAAGGAAAAGCTGCTCGCAGCGCATCGCGCAGGAATTCGCGAGGCCATTCTTCCCGCTGAGAATAAGCGAGACCTTGCGGATCTTCCCGAACTCATCAAGAAAGAGATGAAGCTCAACTGGGTGGAGCAGATGGATGAGGTGCTGGAGATTGCGCTGGTCAGCAGGCCGCTGAAGCTGGCGGAAGAGACGCCTGCCGCGCTGGCTCAGACGGCAGCACTGCCGATTCCACCACCCAAGCCAGCAGAGAATATCGCGCACCAGTAACGCACAACACAGCTAGAACAGAGAGCCGAACCTACCCAGGTTCGGCTCTCTTCATCGGTGGGTATACGGGCCCATGCTTGCGCTAGACCGTGCGCCGTCCGCCTGAGATGAAGTGCATGACCAGCGAGATCACCGCAAAGATCAGGAGGATGTGAATGAGGAGGCTGCTGACGTGAAACATGAAGAACCCGCCAAGCCAAAGGAGAATGAGGACAACCGCCAGGATTAAGAACATGAGAGGCCACCTTACTGGGATGAATTGAAAATATTTCCAACCACAACTGACGGTAAGAGACATTTGCCCGTTTGCGCGTTGCTTGGTTGGCTAAATTCTTTCCTGTGTTGGGTCTGGATAACACAAACAAGCGAACGAGCATCTACCTACAAGTTACAAGTCACCCTTCTGGAGGCACGTCGTGCTCATCGTCATCATCATTCTGCTGCTGCTTATGTTTGGCACCTTCCCGACTTATCCGTACTCGCGCAACTGGGGTTACTATCCGGCTGGCGGCCTGGGCACGATCCTTTTGATCATTGTGATTCTCTGGTTGCTGCACATCGTTTAGCCGCAACTGTTCGGGCGCTTCACGAGCGCCGATAAGTTCGTTAGGATAGGAGGCGCACGCGCGAGGTGCGCCTCTCCTATGCCCACTCCCACGATCGCTCCCGTCAGCAACCTTCGTCTCAGCGAACTGGCGCCGCATTTTGTCCAGTCAGAGATTCGCGCCATGACCGTCGCCTGTGCGGAGATGGATGGCATCAACCTGGCGCAGGGTGTGTGCGATACCGACCCGCCGCACCCGGTGGTCGAAGCCGCGATCGCGGCGATCCGTTCCGGTCACAACATCTACACACGGATGGACGGCATCGCTCCGTTGCGCGAGGCGATTGCGCAGAAGTTCGAGAGCTTCAATCGACTGGCGGTGGATCCGAATTCGCAGGTGCTGGTGACCAGCGGCGCAACCGGCGCGATGCATGCTTCCCTTCTCGCACTGCTGAATGCTGGCGATGAGTGCGTGGTGCTGGAGCCGTTCTATGGCTACCACGTGAGCACGCTGAGGATGATGCGCGTTGTGCCAGTAGTGGTGCCGTTGGCTGGGCCGGGGTTCGGGTTGGATGTCGAACGGCTGCGCGCGGCCATCACGCCGCGGACACGGGCGATCATCATTAATAGCCCATCGAATCCGTCGGGGAAAGTTTTTTCGCGGAGTGAGTTGGAGGCGCTGGCGGAGGTGGCCATCGAGTTCGACTTGTTCGTCTTTACCGATGAGATGTACGAGTACTTTATCTACGACGGCGCGCAGCATATCAGCATCGCCACGCTCCCTGGAATGCCTGAGCGCACGATTACGATCTCGGGGTTCTCGAAAACGTTCTCGGTGACGGGATGGCGGCTGGGGTATCTTGCGGCCAGCGACCGCTGGCTGCCGGCCATCGCGTACTTCCACGACCTGCTCTATGTGTGCGCGCCTTCCCCGCTGCAGCACGGCGCTGCGGCTGGGCTGTTGCAACTACCGCAGAGCTTTTATGACGCGCTGACGGAAGAGTACCAGGCCAAGCGCAACTCGATCTGCGCTGCGCTGACCCGGGCGGGGCTCACGCCGTCGATCCCGACGGGGGCGTACTACGTGCTGGCGGACTCAACTCGGATTCCCGGCGGAGACGCGAAGCAGAAGGCGCGGCGGTTGCTGTCGGATGCCGGGATTGCGGCGGTGGCGGGGTCGGCGTTTTTCGCGAACGATGCGGACGGGGTGAATCCGGGGGAGAACCTGCTGCGGTTCTGCTTTGCGAAGAAGGATGATGAGTTGGCGGAGGCTTGTAAGCGGATCGAGGCGTATCGGGAAAAGTAGTGAGTAGTGAGTAAAGCCGCGGTGGCAACGGCCACCGCGGCTTTGTGTTTTTGCGCGAAGCGCTACTCGCCGTCCGCGCAGGACGACCCGCCGGCTATCGACGGGATGAGCATGATCTCGTCGCCGTCTTCGAAGGGGTGGGCGTCGCCGCCCAGGAAGCGGATGTCTTCGTCGTTGACGTAGACGTTGACGAAGCGGCGAAGCTTGCCGTTTTCATCTTTCACATTCTGGGCAAGCGCGGGGAATTTGGTGTCGAACTCGGCGAGCAGGCCAGGAAGGTTTTCGGCTTCGGAGTCGAAGGACTTCTGGCCATCGGTGTGGCGGGCAAGGGCGGTGGGCAGCACAATCTTCACGCTCAACGCACACCTCCTGCCAACGCTTCGTCGCTGATCAAACGGCCGTCAACGGCGCGGATGTACTCGTCGAAGGCGGCGAGTTTTGGCTTCACGGCGCGCTCGGCGGCGAAGCAGCCTTCAAGGGCGTCGGTGGTCTTGAGGCCGTTGCCGGTGATGCACGAAACCGTGAGCTGGTCGCGGGTGATGCGGCCCTGCGAGTAGAGCCGCGCGGTGACGGCTGTGGTGACGCCGCCGGCGGTTTCGGTGAAGATGCCTTCGTCCTCGGCGAGCTCTTGAATGCCGGACACAAGTTCCACATCCGAAACATCTTCAGCCCAGCCGCCAGTCTGCTGGATCATCTTGGCGGCGGCGGGACCGTCCGCGGGATTGCCGATCGCCAGAGAGCGAGCGATGGTGTTCGGACGTTGCGGCTCGATGTAGTCCCAGCCCTGCTTGACGGCGTGGGCGATCGGCGAGCAGCCGGTGGCCTGCGCGCCGAAGAAGCGAACGTCCTTCGCCTCGACGAGGCCGAGCGCGATCAGCTCTTTGAAGGCCTTGCGGATCTTGCGGATCAGCGAGCCGCCAGCCATGGGGCAGACGATGTTGTCGGGCAGGCGCCAACCGAGTTGCTCGGCGATCTCGTAGCCAACCGTCTTGGAGCCCTCGGCGTAGTAGGGGCGGAGGTTCACGTTGACGAAGCCCCAGTTGTACTCGTCGGCAATCAGCGTGCACAGGCGGTTCACGTGGTCGTAGTTGCCGTCGATGCGGACCAGGCGCGCGCCGTAGACCTGGGTGTTGAGAATCTTCGCGTACTCGAGGTCGGCGGGGACGAGGATGCAGGCCTTGAGGCCGAGACGCGCGGCCTGCGCAGCGGTGGAGTTGGCCAGGTTCCCTGTCGACGAGCAGCCGACGGTGGTGAAGCCAAAGCCCTGCGCGTTGGCCAGCGCGACCGCAACGACGCGGTCCTTGAAGCTGAGCGTCGGAAAGCAGACGGCGTCGTTCTTGATGTAGAGGTTGTCGGCGCCGATGCGCTTGCCGAGGTTCTTCGCGCGAACCAGCGGCGTGAAGCCGACGGGGAGGTCGGGGAGGAAGCCGTCGGGGATGGGGAGAAGTTCTTTGTAGCGCCAGATGCTGGCGGGGCCGGCGGCGATAGTCTCGCGCGTGAAGCGGCCGCGAACAGACTCCAGATCGTACTGGACTTCTAAGGGCGCAAGGCAGTCTGGGCAGCCAGACAGAGGCCTATTCCCGAAGCTCTTGCCGCACTCGTTGCAACGTAACTCATATTTCGTTGCTGACGGCTCATACACCGAACAGGAAGACACCATGAATCGACTCCGATGGTCGAAGGGTGATGGTCCTCGGAAGCCTGCTCTCTTGTCTGGGGGTCTCGGTACGGAGGTTCGTGGATATCAGGCTCAGATACGGGTCTGCATCCACCGAATCTCATGTACCCTGTGGCTTTCGCCATCCAGGAGAGAGTTGACACCGGTACTGTGTTCTGTCCGGTTGTCGTGGCGTCGTAGGGCTCGTCCCTCAACCACTCTGCATGAAATCCGACCCGCCGAAGCGAGAGGAATGTTTAAGGTTTATCACCGAATGAGCGGGTTTGCAACCCTTCTTTCAACAGCAGAATGCGGGTGTATGCAGCGACGCTGATCACATGGGCCGTTGTGCCGGGGTTCTATACTCACAGACAGATTATGCCGACGATGAACGAACTCGGAGCCGAAGCGATTGAAAACACGAAGTCTGGCGAAGTGCCGGCGATTGAACTGAATCGGGTTTCGCGGCTCTATGGAAGCTTTGTTGCCCTGCGCGAGGTCACCGTATCGCTGGCTGCGGGATCGAGCGTGGTGATGCTGGGGGAGAATGGCGCGGGCAAGTCGACGCTGCTGAAGGTGATTGCCGGGCTGCAGTCGCCGAGCTATGGAACTGTCTCTATTTTTGGCGAGCCGCCGCGAGACCAACGTGGCGTAGTCGCGTACATGAGCCACTCGACCATGCTGTATGACGAGCTGACGGGGATCGAAAATCTGACCTACTTTGGCAGCCTGCATGCCCAGGGCGTGGTGCGCGCGGTGCTGCAGGAGAAGGCTGCGGAGGCGCTGATCGAGGTTGGGCTCGATCCAGCCAATACGCGGCGCGTGGGAGAGTATTCGCAGGGGATGCGGCAGAGGGCGTCGCTGGCGCGGGTGCTACTGTCGGAGCCGGATCTGCTGCTCCTGGACGAACCATTTTCGAACCTCGATGTGGGCTCGGCGCAGAGCATGATTACGCGGCTGCTGGCGTACATTGCGCGACCTTCGCATAGTGGCCTGGCGCGCACCCTGCTGCTGACCACCCACCAGGCCGAGCTGGCGCGACCGCTGGCGCAAAGCACGCTGACCCTGAGTGCGGGGCGGCTGGTATCGCTGGTGGAGACCGCGCGATGAGTCCGACCAGGACCGCACATCCGAGCAAGACCAACGCCGCCCGGCAGCTGGACGCGCTGGGCATCACGTACGAACTGCGCGCGTATGAGGTCGATCCGGACGACCTTACAGCGATTTCGGTGGCGCGCAAGATTGGGTTGCCGCCAGAGCAAGTCTTCAAAACGCTGGTGACGCGGACGCACGATGGCGAGCATCTGTTCGCAGTGGTGCCGGGAGATGCGGAGCTCGATCTGAAGAAGCTGGCAGCCGTTGCGGGAACGCGCAAGGTGGAGTTGGCGTCGCTGAAAGAAGTTGAACCGCTGACTGGGTATATCCGCGGCGGCGTCACCGTGCTCGCCGCCAAGAAGCCCTTCCCTGCTTTTGCCGACGAGACGATTGAGCTGTTTGACGTGATCTCGATCTCGGCCGGGCAGCGCGGCTTGCAGCTCATTCTCGCGCCGGCGGAGTATCTCCGCGCCACGTATGCGACGCTCGCCGACCTCACCAAAGCTCCCACTGGAGGACAGGCATGAACTATGCGAACCATGTCCTCACGCATCTGCGCAAGGACCTGCGGCTGGAGTGGCGCACCAAGGACTCGATCAACGGCATGCTGTTCTTCGCGCTGCTGGTGGTGGTGGTGCTGGCCATGGCGTTCGATCCGGCATCGTACCCGACGATGACGCGGCAGATCAGCGGCGGGTTGCTGTGGGTGGCGCTGCTGTTTGCGGCGATGACGGCGCTGAACCAGTCGTGGGCGCGCGAGACCAACAACAATGTGCTGGATGCGCACCGGCTGTCCGCCGCTCCGGCGTCGGCATTGTTCGTCGGCAAGGCGCTGGCGAACTTCCTGTTTGTGATGGCGGTGGAGGTCGTGCTGGCCCCGATCTTCACCGTCTTCTACAACCTTCATCCGCTGGGCGATACGTGGAAGCTGCTCTTCATCCTACCTTTGGGCACCTGGGCTTTAGTGGTGAATGGGACGTTCTTCGCCGCGCTCAGTCTACGCTCTCGCAACCGCGAGACGCTGCTGCCGCTGGTGCTTCTGCCGATCTCCATGCCGGCTCTGCTGGCGATGATCCAGGCGACGACCGCCGTGCTTACCGGCGAGTTTGAGCCGACATTATGGATCAAAGTGCTGGTCGCCTATGTGATTGTCTTCACAACGGCCTGCGTGCTGTTGTTCCAGACTGTTCTGAGCGCGGATTAGCGGCCCAGGGTTTCTCGGTACCACTCCGCGTAGTTCAACAAAGAGCTAAAATCATCGATGGTGACTAACATTCGAAAATCTCCCGGAACGATGCCGAAGTGGGCGCTGGCGTACTTCGGACTTACGCTCGTGGTGCTGGCCTATGGCTTCTACGCAGCCATGGTCGCACCCAAGGAAGCGACGATGGGCAACCTGTACCGCGTCTTCTTCTATCACCTGCCGCATACAATCCTGAGCTTCGTGTTTCCGTATCTGAACTGCGGCGCGTCGTTTCTGTATCTCTTCTGGCGCAACCGCAATGTAGAGCGCGCAGCGGCAGCCGACGCATTCGCACTGGCCTCAGCCGAAATCACGGTGCTTTACTCGAGCATCGGTCTCGCAACCGGCATGCTCTGGGGACGCGCGGCGTGGGGCATCTGGTGGGCGTGGGACGCGCGCATGACGACCTACCTGCTGCTGTGGCTGCTCTACGTCAGCTACCTGCTGGTGCGGCGGTTCTCGGCTACCGGGCAGACGGCGGTCATCTCGGCGGTGCTCGCGATCTTCGCGGCCATCGACGTTCCCATCTGCTTCATGTCGATCCGCTGGTGGCGGACGCAGCATCCCTCGGCCGTATTTGGTGGCGGAGACAACTCCGGCATCGATCCCAGCATGGTGCCTGCGGTTCTCTGGAACATGCTCGCGTGGGCGATGTGGGGAGCCTTCCTTGTCGGCATGCGTTATGCGATTGAGCGCCGGCGGCAGCGCCAATCGAACGCCCACGCGCTGGGCTTTCTCGGCGATGAAACCCCGCAAGGATTTCAGGAGGCGCGTTGATTCCCTTTCATACTCTGTCGGAACGCCATCTCGTCTACGCTTACATCGTCGTGTGGCTATTTCAGTTTGGATACATCGCCTGGCTGGTCGCGCAGTGGCGCGCCTCTCGGGAACCCAAGAGCCGGGGATGAAGCCTGCACCACGCTCTGATAATGCTTTCAGGTTCACGCTTCGGCGCGCGCCTGGCTTGCTGCTGCCCTTGATATTGGCGGGCTGCGGGCGCGATCGCTTCCCGAGTTACCCGGCGAACTATCACGAGTTCGCCTATGTCTCCAACGGCACAAGCAATACCGTGACGGTGCTTGACCTGGTGTATCTGCGCCAGGATCGAGTGCTCGAGGTGGGGCGGCAGCCCAGCGGCCTCGCAGTGAATCCGGTTCGCGACGAAGTCTATGCGGTCAACACCGGCAGCGACTCCGTCTCCGTGATCGACGCAACGAGCAACCGTGTGGCAGCGACGATCGGCGTACAGCGCACGCCGTACTTCATCGCCATCGCTCCGGACGGCAAGCGCGGCTATGTCGCGAACTCGGCGTCGAATACGGTGAGCGTGCTGGACCTGGACAGGCGGCGGCAGATCGGAGTGGCCTCGACCGGCGAGGGGCCGGGCATGGCGAAGGTCTCGCCCGACAATCGGACGCTGGTGGTGAGCAATCGCATCGCCGGCAGCCTCTCGGTCTACTCCATCACCGACTCGAAAGAACATCCGCTGCAGTTGCGAGAGGCCTACTCAGGATGCGCTGGCGCGACGGATATCACGGTGGTGGCCAACTCCGCGAGCGAGCCGACCTCAGGAGCAAAGGCATTCGTGGCCTGCTCCTCCACCCACAAGGTGATGGTAGTGTGGCTGGCCGCGTCGCCTGCCTCCTGGCGTGGCAAGCAGGACGCGTCTCTGCAACACGATCAACTGCTGACCTTCCTCGATGTGGGCGAGACGCCGGTGCATTTGGCCGCGCAGCCGAACGGGAACGAGGTCTTTGCGATCAACTTCGGCTCCGACAGCATCTCTGAGATTTCGACGTGGACCAACGAAGTGCTGGGCACCTATCCTATCGGCACCAGGCCCACCAACGGGGTCATCAGCGCGGACAACTCCAGCCTCTGGGTCACGAACTTCGGTGCTGACTCCGCCGCAATGTACAGCATTGACGATGGACGCGTGGTGGCCAGCGTGCATACGGGCATGCATCCGGACACGATCGCCTTCTCCGCCGACGAGCACCTGCTGCTGGTCGCCGACTCCGGTTCGGCTGACGTGGCGGTGATCCGCATGCAGGACAAAAATGGGCCGACGCTGTTTACGCTGCTGCCCTCCGGTGGGCATGCCAACGACATCGTCGTGAAGTCCTTCCACGCGAAGCTCTAGGGTTTCTGCCCGCTCGCAGCTTGTTCGCGCTCGCGTTGCAGGTCGTCGGCGCGGGCTTCGCGCAAGGCCTGACGGGTCGCAGAGACATAGGCGCCCGCCAGCAGAAGCAGGCCACTGAGAAACGCCCACAGCATCAGCCCCACGGAGACCTCGAACGGCCCATAGACCGAGCGAAGGTCGAGGTGCGGCAGGGTGAGGATGTAGAGATACTTGGCGATCTCCCACAGCACACCCATGATGATGGCCGTGGGCAGAACGGCGCGCGCGGGAATCTTGCGGTTGGGCAGGCCCCAGTAGATCAGGAAGAAGAGCCCGATGCTGGCCAGGCCACCGCAGATCTTGAGAAAGCTGTCCCCGATAAAGAGAAAGAACGCGTTGTTGGTGTGGCCGAAGAAGATGAATTGCATGACGGTGGTTTGGACGGTGCTGAGCGCAACCGAGGCCATCGCGAGCACGCCCACACCGGTCGCCAGGCCCAGCGAGACAATCTGGTTGTGGATGTAATTCCGATTCTTCCGCACACCCCAGACACTGTTGAGCGCGACCTCGAGCGGAAGGAATACGCCGGTGGTCGTGATCAGCAACATCACCACCGAAAAGATCCTGGTCTGCGTATGCGCAGTGGCAAGGATCTTCATGTTGCGCATCACGAAGTCCTGGTTGCTGGGAAGGAAGTTGTTCATCATCTGGACGACGACGTTGACCATCTTCGGCGAGTGAAACACGCGCTGCGCGAGCGTGAGCAGCAGCACAATAAACGGGAACAGCGACAGGATGACCTGTGCCGCCACGCTGAAGGCGTAGGTATGCACCTCGGTCTTGGTCATGTAGTGAGCAAGCGCGACAATCTGCTGCAGGGTTCCGCTTTCAGCGACGGGCACGGCCGGTTCCGCGACCAGGTTGGGCTCGACCTTCTCCTCGCCCGCCGCAACCGTTGTTGCCGGGCTTCGCGGCGCGCGGGTCTCGACGGCGGAATCCGCTAGGTTCACGAGCTTCTTCTCGTTGTCAGGGGCCATGCTGTGTTTCTCAAAGGGCATGCCACCAGTTTACTTTGCCGCGCGGTACGGTCTGCGAAATCATGGACAAATCAAGCGTGAGCATCAGAAGAGTTCTCGCGCAGACGAGCTGCCGCCCACGCTGCGGCCTCGGCGAGAACCGCATCGTCGCCCGCGATCCACGCGTCAAGCTGCGGGAGAAACTCTCGCTCACCGCTGTTTCCCATGGCGAGCGCTACGTTGCGCAGGATTCGCTTGCGCCGCGTGCGCTCGAGCGGCGAACCACGGAAGATGCGATTGAAGGTTGGGCCGTCCATCTCCGCAAGCCACCGCAGCGCGGGATTGATCAACTCCTGCCGCGCCGGAAGAAGACTGGACGGAGCGACGGGCGCACGGCGGTTCCAGGGACAAACATCCTGGCAGATGTCGCAGCCAAAAATCTGGCGACCCATGAGCGGGCGCAGCTCCTCGGCGATGCTTCCCTTCTTCTCGATAGTGAGGTACGCGATGCAGCGTGCGGCATCCATCTGGCGAAGGCCGGTGGCGTCGGCATCGAGCAGCGCGCCGGTCGGGCAGGCGTCGATGCAGCGTGTGCAGCTGCCACAGCGATCGGCTGCAGGCACGCTCCAAGCCTCTGGCTCGAGCTCAAGCGACGTCACGATGACGCCGAGCAGCAGCCACGATCCCTGCTCCTGATTCAGCACGCAGGTGTTCTTCCCAATCCAGCCGATGCCTGCTTGCGCGGCGTAGGCTCGCTCGACCAGCGGCCCGGTATCCACGTAGCAGCGCGCCGCAGCATCCGCGCCGAAACGCTCTTTGAACTCCGACTCCAGCGCGCGGAGCTGGTGCAGAAGCACGTCGTGATAGTCGCTGGCTGCCCTGGAGTCGTGATGGCCACTCCAGGCATAGCGGGCGATCCATCCAGCCTTCGCGTCGGCGGGGTCGATGGACTTCGGAGCGGCTGCGTTATAGTTCGCCGCGCAGACAATCACCGAGCGCGCCCATGGCAGCGAGCGATGCAGATCGCCGCGCAGGTATTCGCCCGCGTCATCGGCCCGCTTCAGATAGTCCATCTCGCCGGCATACCCGGCGTCAATCCATTCGGCGTAGCGTAGATCGTCCTCTGAGGCGGGAGCGCTTGCCGGCTCGGGCACAGCAGCCACGCCCGCAAGATCGAATCCGGCGGCGCGCGCGCGCTGCTCGATCCACTCCCGGTCCGCACGCGTCAGGCTTAGCCTCATCTTGCTATTCTCGCGCAACCGGGCTCTACGGTGTGATCCGCACCATCACCGCAGCGTTGGCCGGGACTTCGGCCGAGAAGCTTCCGGTGTGCCGCGGGAGGTCCTTGTGCGCCCAGAGATCGCGCACGCTGGCGGCCAGCGTCGCAGGGTAGCCGAGGTCGCGCCAGTCCGCGGAGATTGTGGCAGACGTGCCGCCGCGATTGAGCAGCACGACCGACCGCCCGCCATCGGCAAGCTGCTTGGACCAGACCTCGAGCTCGCCATCCTTGTGCACGCGATGTCCCTGAATGCCCATCGGATCCTGGTCGATTGCGATCACATCCTTGTTGAGCAGGATCTCGCTAATCTCTGGAGTCATGTGCGCCATGTCGTTGCCCGCGATCAGTGGTGCGGCGAACAGCGCCCACAGGCTGAAGTGCGCGCGATACTCCCCCGTCGTCATGCCGCCATTCCCTACCTCGAGCATGTCCGCGTCATTCCAGTGGCCAGGACCGGCATAGCTGTAGATCGGACCCATGAGGTCGACGATCTGGAGAACGCCGTTGCCGCCCCAATCCTTCTTGCAGTTCCAGCAGTCCTGGATGTCGCCGGTGGCGCGCCACATATTGCCGATCGGCCCAGCCCACAGCCACGGCTTGGTCGAGCCCCATTCGCACAGGCTAAAAACAATCGGCCTCCCCGTCGCAGCGAGCGCATCGCGCATCAGCGTGTACGAGGCCTCGCTGCTCTGCCCGGGGAGCGTGCTGCACCAATCTTCCTTGACGTAGTCGACGCCCCAGTTCGCATACTGGCGCGCGTCCTGGTACTCGTGGCCGATGCTGCCCGGACGGCCGGCGCAGGTCTTCGTTCCCGCATCCGTGTAGATGCCGAACTTCAGTCCCTTGCTATGAACGTAGTCGGCGAGCGCCTTGATGCCCGAGGGATACTTCTGGGGGTCGGCGAGAATGTTGCCTGCAGCATCGCGCCCAACCTGCCAGCAGTCGTCAATGACGATGTACTGATAGCCCGCGGCCTTCATGCCACTCGAAACCATGGCGTCGGCCTGGCCTCGCACCACGGCCTCGTTGACGTCCTTGCAGGCGAACTTGTTCCAGCTGTTCCAGCCCATCGGCGGCGTGCGCGCGACGCCGTTGTCCAGGCCATGCGCGGAAGCAGGGGCAAATAAGGCGGCACTCAGCACGAGGCACAGGAGGGCGAAACACGTTGGGGTGCGGTTCATGAAAGTCTCCGAGACCCCAACATCTTACCAAGCCTGTGGCGGCTGTCTGTCTTCGCGATGCAGCTTCGACGCTTAGCCGCGCTTGCCCTTCACTGCAGCGACCGCAAGCTCCGGGCCGGCCTCTGGAATCTCGGGGATGTCTGCATCGGTCAACGCCTTGATGCCGAGCTTCTTGCGCAGCTCGGTATCGATGCGCGCGAAGACGTCCTTGTTTTCCTTGAGGAAGCCGCGCACATTCTCGCGTCCCTGCCCGATCCGCTCGCCCTGGTAGCTATACCACGCGCCAGATTTGTCGACGATGTTATTAGCCACCGCGAGGTCGAGCGTGTCGCCTTCGCGCGAGATGCCTTCGCCGTAGAGAATGTCAAACTCGGCATCACGGAAGGGGGCGGCGACCTTGTTCTTGACGATCTTGACCTTGGTACGCGAGCCGACGACGACGTCGCCTTCTTTCACGGCGCCGATGCGGCGGATATCAATGCGCATCGACGAATAGAACTTCAGCGCCTTGCCGCCAGTGGTCGTCTCAGGATTGCCGAACATGACGCCAATCTTTTCGCGAATCTGGTTGATGAAGATCAGGCAGGTGCGCGACTTCGAGACCGTGCCGGTGAGCTTGCGCAGCGCCTGCGACATAAGCCGCGCCTGCAGCCCCATGTGCGAATCGCCCATCTCGCCGTCGAGTTCGGCCTTCGGGACGAGCGCGGCAACCGAGTCGACCACGAGCACGTCGATCGCGCCGGAGCGGACCAGTGCTTCAACGATTTCGAGGGCCTGCTCGCCATAGTCCGGCTGTGAGATCAGCAGGTTGTCGATATCGACGCCCAGCTTTTTGGCATAGGCGGGGTCGAGCGCGTGCTCCGCGTCGACGAAGGCTGCGAGGCCGCCAGCCTTCTGTGCTTCGGCGATGATCTGCAGCGTGATGGTGGTCTTGCCCGAGCTCTCCGGCCCGAAGATCTCAATGACGCGGCCCCGGGGCACCCCACCTACGCCCAGCGCGGCGTCGAACGAAATCGAGCCCGTCGAAATCACCGCGATCGGTCCAATGGCTTCCTTGGCGCCAAGGCGCATCACCGACCCTTTGCCGAATTGCTTTTCCAGTTGCGAAAGGGCGGTTTCGATTGCCTTGCTGCGGTCATCAGCCACGATAGTGATCTCCTCGGTGGGTCTTGCGAATTCACATCATTAGATTTATCTAATGCTTGATCGTAGCATCGATGGGCGCCAAAAAGCAAAAGAAAGGCGAAAACTCTTGTGGAGATTTCAGCCCCATTCCCAAGTTGGTACGGTAGGCTGTTTCCATGCGCCGATTTCGCTATTTAGATGCTTTGACCACCACTTTTGTGGTCATTCTGCTGGTCTCGAACCTGGTGGCGCAGAAGGTTGTGCGGATACCGCTCTTCACGTTCCACGCGCACCTCTATGCTTTTTCCACCTCGGGCGCCATGCTGCTCTTCCCCATTACCTACATCTTCGGGGACATTTTCACCGAGATCTACGGATACGCCGCCTCGCGCCGCGCCATCTGGCTAGGATTCTTCGGCACAGCGCTACTCTATGCCGTGTCGGCGATCGTAATCGCGCTGCCCTCCGATCCGGAGTTCCAGCACCAGCAGGCGTTCGTCACGGTCTTCGGTATCCTGCCGCGCATCCTGATTGCGAGCCTGATGGCTTTCTGGGCCGGAGAGTTCGCCAACTCCTACACCATGGCCAAGCTCAAGCTGATCACCAGGGGCCGCTGGCTGTGGACGCGGACGGTCGGCTCCACGGTCGTCGGCCAGGCAGTCGACACGACGCTGGTCATCGTGATCACCTTCTTCCACATTTACAGCGCGGGCAAGCTTTTCCAGATCATATGGCAAGGCTACCTGCTCAAGGTCGCCTACGAAGTCCTCGCCACGCCGGTCACATACCTCGTAGTGAACTGGCTAAAACGCGCCGAGCATGTCGACACGTTCGACACTCATACCAACTTCAATCCATTCGCAGTTGCTGACCTCCGCGGCTCGCAGCCAGACAACTCCTAGCTCACGGTGTAGTTTTTAGACTACAATTCATTTGCGCTCGATATCCGTCAGAGACGTTCGCAAAGTGGAGATCGAGGCTGAAGGATGAACGTGCGCGGGCAGTAATCGCCCTGCGCCTTGCCCGTCTGGGATTTGGTCACACCGGAGACACCGCGCCCGTCGGAGAAGGCATCAGCGAGTTGCGCATTCACTACGGCCCGGGATACCGCATCTACTTCCAACGGCGCGGCAAAATGATCCTTGTTCTGCTCTGCGGAGGAGATAAAAGCACGCAGGCGAAGGACATCAGGAAGGCAAAGCTACTTGCGAAAGAATGGAGCGAATAATATGGCGGAAAAGCTCACACCCTACGATCCTGCCGAAGACCTTGTCTCGGACGAGGGCATTGCCTTGTTCATGGCGGAGGCGTTCAAGACTCAGGATCCAGCGTTCATCGCGCATGCATTAGGGATCGTCGCGCGGGCCAAGGGCATGGCACAGATCGCAGCGAAGACCGGTCTGTCACGGGAACAGCTCTATCGTTCGTTCAGCAAGAACGGCAATCCCACGCTGAAGACGACGTTTGCGGTCATGAAGGCGCTCGGGATTGAGTGGACTGCCAAGACGTCGAGGGCCGCTTAGGCCGCCGAGCCTTTGACTTGTCCTAACGCTACCGCTTCAGGAGATCTGCTGGCACGTTCACGTCCTCGATGCGGAACAACCCTGCCAGTGCCGGATGCCGTACGGCGATGGCGCGGTACATCTCCCAGGCCACGCGGCGGTAGCTGAAGTGGCCGGCGACGGTGGAGCGCAGCTCCGAGATATACAGCGCCTCGGCGAAGTCCATCTTGAACATGGAGCGGCAGCGGGTGCTCAACGGCAACAGGTACTGCGCGGCCTGTGGGGCCTCGCGCGCGCTGCTGTCGCGGAGCGCTCGGTAGGCGCTGAAGGCAGCATCCATCGCAGCCTTGTACGCGCCGTCGAGGCCTGCCTCGGCGAGCGTGGGCTGGCCGGGGCATACCGGCTCGTCATAGCCGTGGACGTCCGAGAAGTCCTGGATAAGCTGCACGCAGCGGCGATGCCGATGCATGTCGCGGAAGCCGCCGATATCCATGAGGATGTCGAAGCGGAAGCCGTGGCCGGAGTGGAAGGCGCGCAGCAGCTCGTCGTGCTTGCCGCGGTGGGCGGTGCCGAGCTTGAGCAGCTCATTGCGCCGCACCTCGTTGAGCGCGCCCACCGCGCCGCGCAGCTGGCGGTACGAGTAATGGCAGTTCGGATAGAGCAGCGACGTCACCAGCTCGACCTCGAGATGCTCCTCGTCGTCGAGCAGGTCGACGATGGGGGCCGGGTAGATCTCCGCGCCCTTCATGACCTCCACGGCCGCCTGCGCGAGTTCTTTGCGGCTGGCCATCTGGTAGGGACTGGGCTCGGCGTGTTTCAGAAGGGTGGGAGCGGTACGCACGGGCGGCATGAGCTCGTTGAGGATTTGGGCGGTGGCTTCGGCGTTGACCACGCCCTCGCCGGCCAGCTCCTCCAACTTGTCGCGGAGCACGTTCCAGGCGGGCTGGGAGGCGGCGTTGCGCAGCTTGGCGCCCAGCTCCCGGATCTCTTCGAAGGGGCTGGAGAGCAGCCGCGAGACCTGGGTCTCGAGGGTGCGGGCATTCACAATCTGGCCGAGGGAGGTATTGGTCGCGAGCGGCAGCAGATAGCGCGCGGCGTCGAAGGCGCGGGCTTTGAGGGTGCGCGCGTACGCATCTTCTTTCATCTCGCCGGGGCGAGGGACCACGGTCTTGAGCGCCTCGAACATGCCGGCACTGAGATCGTTGTAGGCGGCGAACAGGGCCTCGATGGCGTGGGTGTAGGCGCTGCGATGATGGCTGTCGAGATGCGGCGTGTACCAGCCGGAGCGGCGGAAGTCCTGGTAGCGGGTGGAGCGCTCCTGGCCGTCCCAGCGGGTCTCATCCACCAGCGCGATGGCCGCCAGCAGGCTCAGCTTCTCCACCGCAAACGGGATGTGGGCGAGGTCGGCGATGGAGCGGTGGCCGTACTGGAAGTAGAAGGTGTTGAGGAACTGCTCAGCCTTCTGCGAGCTGATCTCGGTCAGCGACTCGCGCATGGTCAATGCCGAGCGGGAATACTTCGCCATCGCGTAGGCGAGGACCTCGGGTTCGGCGCCGTGGATAGCGTAAACTTCGGTTGTATTCTCGGAGGGCTTGTGGTCGGCTGCGTGCTTGTGCGTGTCGCTCATAACTCGCACAAGCATAGCGCGCGAACCTGTGATTCGGTGTGACGGCCAAGGATCTGGTCCGCGATTATCATGCTGTCGCAAAATCATCCGCCCGTGGGAAACTAGAGACAGAGCAGAAGTAGCCTCAGTCGGAGAGAAATCTTGAACCAATCATCTGGAAGAATTGCCTTGGTAACCGGAGCATCGCAGGGCATTGGCCGCGCCTGCGCGCTCGAACTCGCGAAGTCCGGCGCAACCGTTGCCCTCGCCGCGCGCTCCGCCGACAAACTCGCAGCCGTGGCTGCCGAGATCACCGCAGCCGGCGGCAGCGCCCGCACCTACTCGCTCGACGTCTCCAGCGAGGAATCCATCAAGGCCTGCGCGAAAGCCGTCCTCGCCGACCTGGGCAAGGTCGACATCCTGGTCAACAACGCCGGCATCACCAAGGACGGCCTCGCCCTGCGCATGAAGCTCGTCGACTTCGAGGACGTCCTGCGCACCAACCTTACCGGCGCGTTCCTGCTGACGCAGGCCGTCATCTCGTCGATGATGAAGGGGCGGTGGGGGCGGGTGATCAACATTACCTCGGTGGTGGGCGAGATGGGCTCGCCTGGCCAGGCCAACTACGCGGCGTCGAAGGCCGGCATGATCGGCCTCACCAAGTCGCTGGCCCGCGAGTTCGCCAGCCGCAACATCACGATCAATGCGGTCGCACCCGGCTTCATCCAGACGGCCATGACCGACGTTCTGGCCGAAGAGCACAAGGCTACGATCCTCACTGAGATTCCGCTGGGGCGCTACGGAAGCGATACGGACATTGCCGCCGCGGTCGCCTTCCTTGCCAGCGAGGGAGCAGGCTACATCACCGGCCACACGCTGGATGTGAATGGCGGCATGTACATGGGATAGGGCATGCCGGCCCTTGAGCTACTACCGGTTGCATACGGGACGTAAAGGGCTTTATGTCGAAGGGCCGGGGGTATGTAGACCATTGGGCTACCACGGGTTGTTAGTTCCGAATCGGGCACGAATCTTGATTGGTACAAGTGCAGCACTATTGTGCACTTAGCGCTTGCCACACTCACTTGGTATAGTTACTTTACCGTCAATGGCAAATATGCAAACAGTAACGCTGGAAGAGCAGTTCGCTGGATCCGAGCCGACTCCGATCAATATCGGAGCTACGATCCGCGACTTCCGTCTGCAGCGCGGTATGTCGCAAGGTGACATTGAGAAGCGCACAGGGCTGTTGCGTTGTTATCTCTCGCGGGTGGAGAACGGCCACACGGTTCCGTCGCTCGAAACGCTGCAGAAGATCGCCGGATCGCTGGACATGCCGCTCAGCCAATTCTTCTCGGAAGACCCGGTGAAGGAGACTTACGGGGTCACGCTGAGCGAAGACGAGATTCGGTTCCTCACCCAGATTCAGCGTTACTCCGCGAACCTGAACGAGAGCGACCGCAAGCTGCTCTTGGCCATGGTGCGGAAGTTCGCGGCTACGGCAACGGTTTCGATCAGCTAAAAGAACTTGGATGTACGTGAAAAGCCAGGCTAAACGGCCTGGCTTTTTCAGCGTTTCGGATTCAGCCTGCGGGCCTTGGCGATCTAGGATCTGGGGTGGGCGAAGTTCGCCAGCGCATAGCCGAACAGGCACAGCAGCAGGGTCGCGAACACGAACGTCACCCTCTGGCGGGCCCGATAGCTGGTCCGGCCGGAGGTCATGCGCGGAAACAGCGGCAGCCCCAGGGCCAGCCCGCTGAGAAACCCGCCCACATGCGCCGTGTTGTCGATCCGCGGCAGCATGTTCATGTCCAGGTGCACGAGCTTCAGCTGACCGGGCGAGGCCATACCCAGCATCTGGGGCATCATGCCGATCACCAGGTTGGCGACGGCAAAGAAGATGACCTGGCGACGCAAGCTGCGCAGCTCCTCCCACGGCACCTGGAGCTTGCGGTTGGAGAGCAGGACGATCAAAATCCCCGCGATGCCGAAGACTGCGCCCGAGGCGCCGGCCACGAACGCCACCTGCCCGGACGCGATGCTCCAGGCATAGGAAAACATCATTCCAGTCGTACCGGTGAGCAGGTACACCGCAATCAACCCGCGCTTACCCAGCAGCGGCTCGCCAAAGATTCCAAGGTTCCACAAGCACCACATGTTCAGCGCAATGTGGAGGATCGTTACGTGCACAAACGCGCCGGTGACGAGTCTCCACCACTGCCCTGCCTGGATGAACGGCGACGCGGTAGCTCCAAAGCGCACCAGGGTATCGACATCGAACGAGGCCGTAAGGATGCTGCCCCACGCGTGGTGATGGATCAGCGTCATCACCGGCCCAAAGGGAAACATCATCGCAAATACGGCGAGGTTGATGCCCATCAGCAGATAGGTCGCGGGATATCTCCACAGCGGGACGCGCGGTCTCGATCCACGGGGCGCTGAGAGCTCAGCTGCTTCTATCCGCAGGGCGTCGGTCGGAGAGCCATCGATGGGAGATGAAGGGTGGACATCCGTCTGGGAAAAGTTGGTCACAATGTCGGGCGTCGTGCTACCTCAAACGGTCTGCTTGCGCAGGCGCTCGCGCAGTTCCGGCGAGATGCGCTCGCGGAACAGGGCTGCGACCATGCTGGGAATCGGTGTCGTAATCGTTACCAGCGTCCACAACATCATGGAGATCAGCACGCCGACGATGGCCAGCGCCTCCAGGCTGATCGAGATGCTGCTGGGAATTCTCAACAACGAGATGGTGCTCTGGCCATGCAGATGGAGATGCTGCACGTTGCTGATGTGGCTGATGGCCTCGACCCGGTGCATGACCATGGCGGCCAGCAGAAACGCGGCAAACGATAGCGTGGTGATGGCCAGCAGCATCACGTCCCAGGTGCGATGCACCCTCTGGCGTTTGCGGCAGTGCGCGCAGTTGTAGAGGTGCGCCTCGTAGTCCACCCGCAGATCCGGCGAAATCCCCGAGATATCGTACCGCCATCCCGACAAAATCGCCCCGACAACCGGATCGTTGCAGGTGTCTTGACCAGATTCGCGAGGGTGGGATTTTAGTGTAGCCATGAATCTATGGATGCTCCAACCATCCTAGTTGATTCTAAGCCTGTGCGAAAACCGATGCTAAGGATCGCACACCGTACGCTTCCCAACATTCGACGTACTTAGAGGCAGATCGGTTCCAACGGCATGTCCTGCGCCGCCAGAACGACCCGATTGCCCAGCAACGTCATCCGTCCGCCAATCGCCTGTTCGGCTGCCAGCCTTGCCAGTTCGGGCAGATTATTCTGCTCCGAGAGGTGTCCGAGTACGATCGTGTGGGCGCCGCCATCGTAATCGTGCAGCAGAAACTCCGCGCACGCCGCGTTGGACAAGTGCCCGACCCGACTGAGCACCCGCTGCTTGACGCTCCACGGGTAAGGGCCGTCCTTGAGCATCTCCAGGTCGTGGTTGGACTCCAGCAGCAGCACATCCACGCCGCGCAGCGCCATCTTCACGTTGGGCGGCACATAGCCGAGGTCCGTGGCAATCGCCATCCGAATCGACTCGGACCGGGCGTGGAAGACAAATCCGCAGGGATCGGCGGCGTCATGCGGAATGGTGAAGGGGTTGACGTCGATGTCGCCAATCGAAAATCCGTGCCCGGCGCGGAAGTACTCGACGGCTGGAAGAAAGGCCGGATCGGCCTTCACCTTGGGCGTCTCCGCTTCGGCGCCAGCAGCGAGCTCGGGAGCGTCGGCTTCCATTGAAATTTCGGCGGCAAGATCGTCCACGGCAAGATCGTCCGCGGCATCCGGGTCCGTCTCGGTCATCAGAGCGGTGTGCGCGGGCGCGTGATCGGCACGCGTCGCCTTCTCCCGCTGCACGGTCTCCAGCCATTTCGCATAGGTCATCGTGGTTCGGGGGGTCAGCATCCGTACCCAGGCGCGGTGCGTCGACTCGGTAAAGAACACCGGAATCTTCAGCCGCCGCGCCAGCACCGACAGCCCCGCCACGTGGTCCAGGTGCTCATGCGTGATCAGGATCGCGTCCAGCGCCCCGGGGTCTTCGCCCACCTGCGCCATGCGCTTCATCAGCTCGCGGCAGGACATCCCGGCGTCGACGAGGATGCGCGTCGAGCCTGCGGCGATCACCGTCGCATTGCCCTTCGACCCCGATGCCAGCACCGTCATCCGCACTAGTTAAAAATACTCTCCCCGCCTGTGACTAAATAGGTCGGGAACCAAGGACAGTTCTCAGTTCTCAGTTCCCCTGGCCGAACCGCCTTTGTTTTTCCTGACAACTGAGAACTGAGAACTAACAACTAGCTCTTCGCCTTCAAGGGCGCTATAAAATTCACCACCGACCGCATCACCAGCTCGTCGCGCTGGTTGAACACCAGGGTGGCGGACTTGATCACCCCAATCTCCGGCCTGGAGGTCGACCGCCGCGCCGAGAGAATCTCGGTTTCGGTACGCAGCGAGTCTCCGGGCCGCACGGGCTGCGTGAACTTGATCTCGTCCACACCGGCGCCAATCATCCCGCCAGCCACGTGCATCGACTCCACGCGCAGGCGCATCGTGATCGCCGCCGTCATCCAGCCCGACGCCGCCAGCCCCTTGAAGAACGTCTTCTCCGCCGCAGCCTCGTCCAAGTGAAACGGCTGCGGATCGTACTTCGCCGCAAACTCCTTGATCTCCTCCGCCGTCACCTCGTAGCTGCGAATGGAGCGAATCTTCATCCCCGGCTGCAAATCCTCAAAATACAACTCGTCCGCCAAACTGTCCTCCCGAAATCATTCGTAGTGATAAAACCCGCGCCCGGACTTTCGCCCCAGCCAGCCAGCGTCCACCATCCGCACCAGCAGGGGGCACGGCCGGTACTTCGGGTCGCCGATCCCGTCCTCCAGCACCCGCATGATATCCAGGCAAACGTCCAGCCCGATAAAGTCCGCCAGCGTCAGCGGCCCCATGGGATGCGCCATTCCAAGCCGAAAGATCTCGTCGACCGCCTCCGCCGTCGCGACGCCCTCCATCACCGCGAACATGGCCTCGTTGAGCAGCGGCATCAGCACGCGGTTGCTTACGAACCCGGCCGCATCGTTCACCTCCACCGGCGTCTTTCCAGCCGCCAGCGCCAGCTCGCGCACGGTCGCAAAGGTCGCATCCGACGTCTGCAGCCCGCGAATCACCTCCACCAGCGCCATCACCGGCACCGGGTTGAAGAAGTGCATGCCGATCACCTGCGTAGCCCTTCCCGTCCCTGCGGCCAGCTTGGTTATCGAAATCGAGGACGTATTTGTCGCCAGGATCGCCTCGGGTCCCAGCAGCTCGTCGAGCTCGCGAAAGATCTCCTGCTTCACCACCAGCCGCTCAGTCGCCGCCTCGATCACCAGCGTGCAGCCGCTCAAATCCTGCGGCCGATGCACCGGCCGAATCCGCGCAAAGATCTTCGGCGCCTCCGCCGGATCAATCTTCCCCTTGGCGGCCTCGCGGTCAAGGTTGGTGCGAATCGTCGCCAACCCCTTTTCCAGCGCCCGCTCACTCATCTCGTACAGCGAAACCTCGAATCCCGCACGCGCGAACACATGCGCAATGCCGTTGCCCATCGTCCCCGCGCCCACCACACCCAACCGATGCTCCGTAACACTCATCCAACGTCTCCCTGAACTAGCGAAATTCCAGCACCCTCCACTATACGTCCGACCGCGCAGGAGGGATCACCCCCGTCGCGCCGTCCCTGCAACGCAAACGAGTTTAGACTTGTCTCCGGAGCCACGCCTTGTCCAGCACGACCTTCCGCATCCTTCAGGACGACAACCTCACCGCGCTGCGCGAGCTGCCCGACGCGAGCGTGGAGCTCATCTACGTCGATCCTCCGTTCAACACCGGGGTGACCCAGAAGCGCACCCGCATCCGCACCGTTCGCGATGCCGATGGCGATCGCACCGGCTTCGGCGGCCAGCGTTACCGCACCGAAACTCTGGCCTCCGCGCCAATCTATGCGGACATCTTCGACGACTACATCGGCTTCCTCCGCCCGCGTATGATCGAGGCCCACCGTGTCCTGACTTCCACCGGCTCTCTCTTTTTGCATATCGATCCGCGCGAAGTTCACTACTGCAAGGTCATGCTCGACGAGGTCTTCGCACACGCAGGCGGCGCCGGCCGCGCCTGCTTCCAGAACGAGATCATCTGGGCGTACGACTACGGCGCGCGTGCCACCAAGCGCTGGCCCGCCAAGCACGACAACATCCTCTGGTACACGAAAGATCCCAGGCAGTACACCTTCCACCTCGACGCCTCCGACCGCATTCCCTACATGGCGCCGGGCCTGGTGGGTGCCGAGAAAACCGCGCGCGGCAAAACGCCCACCGACGTCTGGTGGCACACCATCGTTCCAACCAACGGCAAGGAAAAGACCGGCTATCCCACGCAGAAGCCGCTCGGCATTCTGGAGCGCATCGTGCGCGTCCACAGCAATCCTGGCGACACAGTCCTCGACTTCTTTGCCGGCTCCGGCACCACCGGCGTCGCCGCTCTGCGCAATGGTCGCAGCGCCCTTCTCATCGACCAAAGCCCCGAGGCCTGCGACCTGATGCACACGCGTCTCGCCGCCGCTGCGCCGTTAGGCACGACCCACGCCAAGAAGAAGCGGCCCGGACAATAGCCCGGGCCGCCGCTCGCATCGTACCGTCTTGCACTAGGGCGCCAGCGCGGCCAGCAGTCCAGCGTTGGGGCTTCCCCATCCAGTCACCAGGTCATAGCCAGTGACCGCCGTGTAGCTTCCAGACTTCCCGCTCGCAATATCGTGGAAGTCTGCATCATAAACCGACGTCACATTCTGCGCGTAGATGGTCGGATTGATGAACCCGATCGTCCCTTTGCCCTGTGACGCCAGCTGCTGATTCACGAGCGCGATATATGCCGCCCACATCGGAGCCGCGAAGCTGGTTCCGCCGTAATCATTGGCCAGACACGCTGTCTGGTCCGCGCAGGTGTAGAACGTGAAGTTGGCATTCGCGGACACATCCGGCCCATTGCGGTAGGTCGTCGATCCCTTGTTGCTCGTGTTGATCACGCCCGCCAGCTTCTGCCACGAAGGAATCGCGATCTTGTCTGGCGAGATGCCGCCGCCGCTATCCACCCAGGCCGTCTCTGACTTCCACGGGCCACCAGCGCTCGCCGTAATCAAGTCCGTTCCGCCGACCGAGACAACATAATCGTCGTCCGCAGGCCAGGCCTCAACTCTCCGCGACCACGTCGAGCTGTCGCCCGAAGCGGCAAAGAAGTTCTGACCCTGCGCGGCCATCTTTTTGAAGTAAGGATCGAGCGTCGAAGGATCAGCCGGCGTCCATCCCCACGAGCAGCCGATGGTGGTCGGCAGCGGGCTGTGCGTCGTCATCGCTGCAATGATGGCCGTGTCCGTCGATCCTACATACATCACCAGGCTGGACAGCCCGGGAGCCATGCCCAGCGCCTGGGTCATGTCCAGGGTCTGCTCGGTATCATCGCAGTTGCCGCCGGCCCTCGTGTACACGCACGACGTGCTCGTCCCGTCCGTCGAGATCACCGACACCGGCACCTTGTTCGTCTGCTTGACGTTCGTATAGTACGTGGTGAGATCGGCGAGATCGGTTCCCAGGTACTCAAATAGACCGAGGTTCTGTCCCGCGCCAGTGAGAGTTCCGGTGCCATAGTACGCCGCGCGCATGTCGCTGCCGAGGAACGAAGCTGAAGGCCCCGATCCAGTCGTCGCATGCGACACCACGTCTTTCACATCCATCCCATGCGCCGCCGCATACTCGCTGCGGCTCTCCAGCAGCCGGTGCGGAAGCGAGTAGTTATCCAGCCCCGAAACATGCCACAGCTCAAAGGACAGATCGGTTGTCGGCTCTGCATCTGGAGCATAAAATTCCCGGTTCTCCGTCGGATGCCGATACGTCATCATGTGCACATGAAACGCGCTCTCCACGGCCGAAACCGGACTTCTCACCTGGACGTCCATCTCGTCGCGCGACCCGCCAGTCACCGTAAATCCGTTGGTCTCCGCGAACTGCACCACCGCCTCGTATTGCGCCTGGCTCGGTCCGAACTTCGCGGTAAATTCCTTCGGCGTCAAAAACTTGTGGAACGACGAGCTGCCCGGGTCGTACACGTCACTCAGAAAGCTCTCCAGGCCGTCTGGATCGCTCAGCGGCAACACTAGGTTCAGATTCATGATTTGACTCGAGGCAAGCCTTCCGACAGGCTGCGCCTCCCCGCTCGAAACCGCTTCCCGCACATGCCGCGTCTTCATGGACTGCGCCTGTGCCCCGATTGAAATCATCGACAAGCCTGCAACGGTGAGACATAGAATTCCCGATCTACGCATAGTGGATCTCTCCTAACGTGGAATAGTCGTATTCTTTTGTAGCTTGACTTGCGGTCAATGATGGGCTGCAAATCAGAGACTGTCAACGAGTTATTCGATTACCTTGGGATGTATCCGGAAACGACGTGCGCACCGAACTGCGCCACCGCACCGCATACGTACCCCGCAAACCTGCATCAAAGGAAAGTTGAAATCTTAATCGGTAACCACCCAAAGGTCGCTCATGCCCACAAGAGCTGAGCATCCCACCGCAAAACACGAAAGCAGCTCAAGGAAACCATGAAGATCGACTCCGCCAAATTTCGAGTGCATCCACACACGGACATCAAACTCAGCAAAACACCGACAAAGATTGAGCCCTTCTACAAATCCGAGAAGAAATATCGCGCCCTTCTTGAGGAGCACGTCTCCGCGCTCAGCGATCAACAGGAGCTCCTCTATGGCTCCGACCGCTATGCGCTCCTGCTGATCTTCCAGGGCATGGATGCCTCCGGCAAGGATGGCGCCATCCGCCACGTCATGAGCGGCATCAACCCGCAGGGCTGCGACGTCTCAAGCTTCAAGCAGCCCAGCGCCGCCGAGCTGGAGCACGATTTTCTGTGGCGCACCTACTGCCGGCTTCCCGAACGCGGCCGCATTGGCATCTTCAATCGCTCCTATTATGAGGAGGTCCTGGTCGTCCGCGTCCACCCCGAGATCCTCAAGAACGAAGGCCTCTCCGAAGAGCTCCGCAACGACAAAAATATCTGGAAGGACCGCTATCGCTCCATCGTCGACATGGAGCGCCACCTCTACCACAACGGCACACGCACGATTAAGTTCTTCCTCCACCTCTCTAAGGAAGAGCAGCGCCAGCGTTTCCTCTCGCGCATCGACGACACCGCGAAGAACTGGAAGTTCAGCGTCGCCGACATGCAGGAGCGTAAGTACTGGGATCAGTACACGCATGCCTTTGAAGACTGCCTTAATGCCACCAGCACGCCCAACGCCCCGTGGTACGTTGTCCCCGCGGACGACAAGGAAAATGCGCGGCTCATCATCTCCAGCATCGTCCTCGATACGATCAAGAGCCTCAAGCTCTCGTTCCCGAAGACCACCCCGAAGCACCGCGCCGAACTCCTCGCCCTGCGCAAGCAACTCAAAAAGTAGCGCTGCCTAATCCGCGAGCTCATCCGCCAGGTGCAGCCACTTGTCCAGCGTCGCAATCCCGCGCTCGATCTCTTCCTTCTCAACGATCAGCGGCGGCGCAATCACAAAGTGGCTCACCCACGCCTGGATGATCACGCCATCGGCCAGCGTCTTCGCGGCAATCTGATCGACCAGCAGCGGCTTGCCCGAAACCTTGTCCGTGTACGTGTTGAACGGCTCCTTCGTCGTCTGATTCTTCACCAGGTCGACCGCCCAGAAGAGCCCCTTGCCGCGCACGTCGCCGACGCTCTTGTGCTTCGCCTTCAGCGCCTGCAGCTTCTCCGCAACAAACGGCTCCAGCTCCTTCGCGCGCTCCACCAGCTTCAGCCGCTTCATCTCGTTGATCGTCGCCACGGCCGGCCCCAGCGTCATCGGATGCGCCTCGTACGTATGCCCGTGCGCAAAATAATGGTCCTGAAAGAAGTCGCCAATCTTCTCGCTGGTCGCGCACAAACCCAACGGCACATAGGCCGACGTAATCCCCTTAGCGGTCGTCAGAATGTCTGGTGTCACGTTCCACAGATTCATCGCGAACCACTCGCCCGCGCGCCCCCACCCGCTCATCACTTCGTCGGCAATCAGCAGCACGCCCGTCTCGTCGCACACCCTGCGCAGCTTCGGCATGTACTCTTCCGGCGGCACAATCACACCGTTGGTCCCAACGATCGGCTCCACCAGCACCGCCGCCACATCGCTCTCATTCCGAATCATGTGCTCGAGGTAATCCACGCACGCAACACCGCACTCCGGATACGTATGCTTAATCGGACACTTGTAGCAGTGCACCTCCGGCCCAAAGATAATCCCCGGCCCCTTGCCGCGCGGCTCCATCGCCCAGCGCCGCGGATCACCCGTCGCCGCAATCGCTCCAGCAGTAGAGCCGTGATAGCTGCGATACCGCGCAATCACCTTCGTCTTGCCCGTATACATCCGCGCAATCTTGAACGCCGCCTCATTCGCATCGGTTCCCGACGTCGTGAAGAAAAACTTGTTCAGCCCCTTCGGCAGCACCTCGAGCAACAGCTTCGACAGCTCCGCGCGAGCCGTCGTCGCATACCCCGGCATCGCGTACGCCAGCTCCTCCGCCTGCCGCTTAATCGACGCGATCACCGCAGCATTCTTATGCCCCAGGTTCATGCACATCAGTTGCGCCGAGAAATCCAGGTACTTCTTCCCGTTCGCGCCGGTGATGGTGCAACCCTCAGCGTCGACGATGTGCATCGGGTTCCAGCCCTTCTGGAACCTCCACGTGCCATAGTTCGTCTCCCGCGTAATCTGCACCACCTCATCCGAGGTCATCGCCGCGCCCTTCTCCAACACATCGCTAGGACTCATATCTCAAACCTTCCGCTTCCGCCAACGCCTTGCGATGGCCAATCATCATCAAGTAATAGATTGCTCCCGAAAGGAAGAATCCGACAAACCACGCGTAGTCATAAAGAAATGACAAACTCGACACAAACTTCCCCACCAGCGCGGCAAACACACCCACCACCAGCGCCACAATCGCCGCTGGATTCAACCCATTCCTGTACTCATACATCCCACCCCGCCGATACAGCGAGTAGGTATCCAGCCGCGTCCCGCGAATCAGAAAGTAGTCCGTCACCATGATCCCCGCCACCGGCCCCAGCAGTCCCGAGTAGCCCACCAGCCAACCAAACACGTAGCTCCCAAACGTAGCCATCAGCTTCCACGGCATCATCGCGAGGCCCAGAAAACCAGTGATCATCCCGCCCGTACGAAAGCTGATCAGCTTCGGCGCGAGATTCGAGAAATCATTCGAAGGCGAAACCACGTTCGCCGCGATGTTCACATTCAACGTCGCAATCAGCAGCCCCACCAGTCCGAGAAAGGCAATCCACGGCTGGTGAAATCGACCCAGCAGCGTGACCGGATTCCATATCGGCTCTCCAAATACCACCGTCGACGCCGACGTCACGGCAATCCCAATAAACGAGTACAGGACCATCGCAACCGGCAGCCCAATCGCCTGCCCCACAATCTGCGATTCCTGCTTCTTCGCATACCGCGTGAAGTCAGGAATATTCAGACTCAACGTCGCCCAGTACCCCACCATCGCCGTCAGCGAAGGAAAGAAGAACTTCAGAAACCCATGCGTCGATGTGAACTTGCTCGGCGTCGAAAGCATCGGTCCAAACCCGCCCGCCTTGTGCAGCATGAATCCCAGCAGCGCCAATCCCAGAACCAGCATCAGCGGCGCCGAAAAGCTCTGCAGGAACCGTATCGACTCCACTCCCCGCCACACCACCACCATGTTCAGCGCCCAGAATCCCAGGAAGCAAACCCAGGTCACGCCCGGCATCCGCGCCGTTGCAGGCCACAGCACCGCAACCATCGCCGCAATCGCCTGGCCGCCAATCCAAGTCTGAATCCCAAACCATCCGCACGCCACAATCGCGCGCAGCATCGCAGGAATATTCGCGCCCACGGGCCCAAAGCTCGCCCGCACAAACACCGGAAACGGTATCCCATACTTCGCGCCCGCATGCGCATTCAGCAGCATCGGCACCAGCACAATCAAATTCCCCAGCAGGATCGTCCCCACCGCCTGTTTCCAGTTCATGCCGCCAGCGATCAAGCTCGCCGCCAGCATGTACGTCGTCACCTCCATCGACATCGAAAACCACAGCGCAACGTAGTTATACGTCCCCCAGGTGCGCTGCGCCGGCATCGTCGGTGCGAGATCATCGTTATACAGCCGCGCATCCGGTGCGTACTCCCCCGCCAAGTCGTCGCTCGCAATTTGGCCGCTGCCAAATTGGTCGCTGTCGCCCGTGACATTCGCCAACGGCCCACTCAACCCATCCCTCCGCCATTGGCTTCACGCTTCACAAACCGGCCGCGGCCGGTCGCTCCCAAAAACTTCCCTGGCGCTGCAACGTTGTCCACCACCAGCTCACCGCGCGAGTACACCTTCGCCGCATTGCCCCTCACCTTCCACCCCTCAAACATCGAGTAGTCGGTCGCCATGCATTGTGTCGCCGCAGAAATCGTGTATTCCGCCTTCGGATCCCACAGCAGAATATCCGCGTCCAATCCCTCCGCAATGCGCCCTTTGTGCCGCTCCATGCCGAAGATCTTCGCCGGGTTGGTCGCACTCAGCGCGACAAATTTCTCCGGCGAAATCTTCCCTGAGTTCACGCCGAAGTGCCAAAGAATCTGCAGCCGATTCTCCACTCCCGGGCCGCCGTTCGGAATCTTGCGAAAGTCTCCCCGCCCCAACTCCTTCTGATCCGCGAACCGGAACGGGCAATGATCAGTCGACACCACCGCCAGCGATCCATCCGCCAGCGCCTCCCACAGATACTCCTGGTTCCACTTTTCGCGCAGCGGAGGCGTAAACACATACTTCGCCTCCTCCCAGCTCTTGCCCGGCATCTGGTCCTCAATCGACAGCACCAAATATTGAATGCAAGTCTCCGCCAACGCCTTCGCCCCACGCCCCTGCATGAACTTCAGCGCCGCCAGCGAATCCTCGTTCGACAGGTGCACAATGTACACCGAAGCCCCCGCCATATCCGCCAACGCAATCGCGCGATGCGTCGCCTCCGCCTCTGCCTTCGGGCTTCTCGACAGCGCGTGATAATGCGGCTCCGTCTTCCCTTCCGCAATCATCTGCGCCACCACGACATCGATCGCGCTGCCATTCTCCGCGTGCACGCAGCAGAGGGCCTTCAGCGCCGCGGCCTTCTGCATCACCTTGAACATCAGCGCGTCGTCAATCATCAGCACGCCGGGATAGGCCATGAACAACTTAAAACTCGAGATCCCCTCAGCGACCATCTCCTCCATCTCGCGCAGTCCCTGCGCGCCGTCGCCCGGCCCCAGGTCCGTCACCGCCATGTGCAACCCGTAATCCACGCAAGCCTTCCCGCGCGATTTCGCCCTCCACACATCGAACGCCTCGCGCATGGTATGCCCCTGGCTCTGCAGCGCGAAATCAATCAGCATCGTCGTTCCGCCCACCGCCGCCGCCTGCGTGCCGGTGGTGTAATCGTCCGCCGAAGTCGTCCCGCCAAACGGCATATCCAGATGTGTATGCACGTCGATTCCACCCGGCATCACCAGCAGACCCGTCGCGTCCACCACCTCGTGTCCGTTCTCGTTGATGCCAGTCCCGACGCGCGCAATCATCTCGGCCGAAATCAGCACGTCCATCCGCTTCGACTCCGTTGCGCTCACCACCGTGCCATTCTTAATCAGGATTCCCATAGCCGCTCCCTACGCCTTCACACTCTCCGCACGCGCCACGCGTTCCGCCCAGGTCTCAGGGCACAATCCGGTATCCACGCGCTCCATCGTGATGCACTCCGGCACCGGACAAACCAGCGAGCACAGATTGCACCCCACGCACTCGTCTTCATCGACACGCGGAACTCTCTCCAGCGGCGTAACCGCGCTATTGGACCCGTCGCCCTGCAGATCCAGCTTCGGAATCGGCGTGGTCACGATAGTCTTCACTGACTGTGCAAACACCATCGCCGGTGTCGGCTTGCCGTGCGGATTCGGCTCGTGCTGCGCATAGCGCGGATCGGTTCCCTTCACCGGCTGCTCCATGCCGCCGTCCATGCGGTCGAGGTGAATGCACTGGTGTGCTCCATCCCAGCAGGCGGTGTAGCAGAGCTGGCAGCCGATGCACTTGGCTTCGTCGATCGCGGCGACCACGCGGAAGTTCAAATTCAAATGCTTCCAGTCGCGCATATTCGGCAGCGACCGTCCGCGGAAATCCTCGATCGTCTCGTAGCCCTTGCGCCGCATCCACCCAAGCAAGCCATCGCCCATGTCCTCGACAATGCGATAGCCGTAGTGCATCGCGGCCGTGCACACCTGCACCGTCCCAGCGCCCAGCAGCATGAACTCCGCCGCATCCTGCCACCCGCCAATTCCGCCGATCCCACTCATCGGCAGCGCCGCCAGCGGATCGCTCATCACCTGCTGCACCATGTTCAACGCAATCGGCTTCACAGCGGGTCCGCAGTACCCTCCATGCGAACTCTTTCCATCCACATTCGGCCGCGGTTCCAACGTGTCCAGGTCAATGCCCGTGATCGAATTTATGGTGTTGATCGCACTCAGCGCATCCGCTCCCGCACGCCGTGCCGCACGCGCCGGCATGCGTATGTCCGCGATGTTCGGTGTCAGCTTCACGATCACCGGCGTGCGCGCCTTCTCCTTCACCCAACCCGTAATCTGCTCGCAGTACTCCGGCACCTGCCCCACCGCCGAGCCCATGCCGCGCTCACTCATCCCATGCGGGCATCCGAAATTTAACTCGAGGCCATCGACGCCTGCATCCTCCGCGCGCTGCACCATCTCGTGCCACACCTCGCGCTTACTCTCCACCATCAGGCTCGCAATCACCACGTGTTTCGGATACCGGCGCTTCACCTCCGCCATCTCACGCAGGTTCACCTCCGGCGGGCGATCGCTGATCAACTCAATATTGTTGAAGCCCATCATCTTCTGCCCGTTCCAATCAATCGACGAGTAGCGCGAGCTCACATTCGTTACCTGCTCGCCAATCGTCTTCCACACCGCGCCGCCCCACCCCGCATCGAACGCGCGCATAATCTGCTCACCGCAATTGGTCGGCGGCGCGCTTGCCAGCCAGAACGGATTTAGGCATTTGATTCCCGCAAACGCAGTCTCAAGCGTTGGCATGGTTTCCCTCCAACTTCGCCGCCAGCCACACCGCAATTCCAATCCCCGCCCGCTTTCCATCCGCAACCGCGTCCACCACCTCGCGTCCTCCATTGGTGCAATCCCCGCCCGCAAAAAACTTCGGGTTCGACGTCTGACCCGTCTCGCGATCGATCACAATTCGTCCCCGCTCCAGCCGCACCTTGCCCGTATCCTTCCCAGCCGCCGCGCTCACAAACTCCGCATGCGTCGCCTGGCCGATCGCCATCACCACCAGGTCCACCTCAAGCAAAATGTGATGATCGGCCTTCGGCACCAGCGATCCATCCTCGGCCGACTCAAGCTGCGCCAGTTCCAGCGCCTCCACCTTCTTCTCGCCCACCACCTTCACCGGCGTCACATGCCACAGAAATCGCACGCCCTCCTGCCGCGCATGCTCATACTCAAACGAGAACGCCGACATCTGCTCCGACCCGCGCCGGTACACCATGTGCACCTCCTTCGCGCCCAGCCGAACGGCCGCATTCGCCGCATCAATCGCCGTATTGCCAGCGCCAATCACGGCCACGCGCGACGGCACGCCCTGCAGCTTCCCGCTCTTGTACCCCGCAATAAAATCGAGCGCATTGGTCACACCCTCAAGCTCTTCGCCCGCCACGCCGAGCTTGTGGATGGCACCCAATCCCATCCCCAGAAACACTGCGTCGTACTTCGCCTCCAACTCGGCGAGCCTTTCCACCCCCACAACCGTCTCAAAGTGAAACTCCACGCCCAACTGCGCCAGCATGTCGATCTCGCGCAGGCTCTCGGCCAGCGGCAGTTTGTACTCGGCGATGCCATAGGTATTGAGCCCACCCGGCAGCGGCCGCGCATCGAAGATCTCCGCGCGAACACCGCGCCTGCGCAACTCCGCCGCGCAGGCCAAAGACGCCGGCCCACCACCAATCAGCGCGACTTGCTTCCCCGTATCGCTGCCCGGCGTAAAGGGCAATGGATCGCCGCTCGCATGCAGCGCATCCATCGCAAACCGCTGCAGCCTGCCGATCTCAATCGGCTGTTTGTTGTACCGATGCATCACGCACGCGCCCTCGCACAGCACCTGCACCGGGCAAGCCCGCGAGCAGCTAGCCCCGAGAATATTCGCCTCCAGGATCGTCCGCGCCGACCCTTCCAGGTTCCCACTCGCAATCTTCTTGATGAACTTCGGCACATCGATGTGCGTCGGACAAGCCCCCATGCACGGCGCATCGAAGCAATACAAACAGCGCAGCGCCTCGGTGACCGCAGCGGTCTGCTCCAGCGGCGGATGCAGGTCCGCAAACCGCGCCGCAACCTCCGCCGTTCCCCCTGCCTTCGAAAAAAAGTTGGTCGCCTCACTCATGGGAACGCGCACATCTCCTTCTCAAATCCGCGGCCGACCCGGTCCAGGCCTGCAGGATGCCGGGGCTGTTGGATGAAGGTTAGATTATGCACCATCCGCACCGAAAGTGGGAGCGCTAACCCCGGCTCCTCATGCCCGCTGCTGCCCGATCCACGCCATCGTCTTCTCACTCAGACGCACAAACGCCGCCACGGCCTGCTCCAGGTGCTGGCGCTTGGTATCCTCCGCAGCATTGTGGCTAAGTCCCTTCAAGCTCTGCACAAACATCATCACCGTAGGAATCCCCAGCCGCGCCACCTCCGCCGCATCATGCAAAGGCCCGCTAGGAAGCCGCTCGCTGGTCCCCACCGTCTCCACAATCGCCTCTTCGGCCAGCGAAATCAATGCCGGCGAAAACGGTATCGGCTCAATCGACCAAATCTTCGCCCACTCCACCGAGCACCCCTCCTCCTGCGCAAACCGCTCGCTCGCCGCCCGCGCCTCGCGCAGCATCTGCGCCAGCACCTCTGCGTCGAGATCCCGCATATCCAGCGTCGCCTCGCACCGCCCCACCACCGCCGTCACAATCCCCGGAAACGTCTTCACGCTCCCCATCGTCGCCACCGCCTGCGGATGTTTCTTTGCAATCGGCCGAATCTCCAGCGCCAGCTTCGCCGCCGCCGCCAGCGCATCCCTCCGCACCTCCATCGGCGTCGACCCCGAATGCGCCTCCTGCCCCCGAAACGTAATCGCCCACCGCTCCACGCCCTTGGTCCCCTGCACCACCGCCAGCGCTTTCCCCAGCCGCTCAAGAATCGGCCCCTGCTCAATATGCAGCTCGATATACGCCGCCAAAAGCTTCTGCTCGCACACCGCGTCCCCCACGCGTTCGACATCCACGCCACACGCCGCCAGCGCAGCCTCGAGCGTGACACCGTCTTTATCCGTTCTCCCCCGATCGGCCTCCACCGTCGCCTTGCCCGCAAACGCCGCCGACCCAAACAAGCTGCGCCCAAACCGCGCACCCTCTTCATCCGCCCAGTCCACCACCTTCACCGTCACTGGAGGCCGCCCGCCATACACCTCTGCCGCATGCGTCAGCACCTCCAGCCCCGCCATCACGCCCAGCGCCCCATCCAGCCACCCGCCATTCGGCACCGAGTCCAGATGGCTTCCCACCACCAGCGCCTTCGCACTCCCCCCCGCGAGCGTCACCCAATGATTCCCCGCAGCATCGTAGTGCGCCTCCAGCTCCGCGCCCGTCGCCGCGCTCACCGCCTTCAGCTTCTCCTCGAACCAGGCCCGCGCCTTCAACCAAACCGGCGACCACGCCACCCGCTGCGCCCCAAACTCATCCGCCGTGAGCGCCCGCAGCTCCTCAAGATTCGCAATCACCCGCCCCGCATCCACCATCCCAGCACCTCACCCCCCCAACCTAGCACGCAACCAAAAGGAGGGGCCACCCGTACCCGGCGGCCCCTCGCTTTCTCTACCCTCTATCCCCAGCCCTACTTGCTTCCCGGAGGCACAAGCCCATTCATCCGCAGATACTCCACCAACTGCCCATAGTGATCGTAGCCGTGCGCGACGCCAAAGGCCGCCAAGGTCGCGCGCGTTCCCTGTCCGTCCACCGGCTTGATGGGCAGAAACGCATTCTCGGGTGTGATCGTCGCAATCGCCTTGTGCGCAAACGCGAACGATGCCGCCAACGCAGCGACCGCCTCATCCTTGGTCTTGATATCTCCCAGCGCCTTCATGTCGACATCCGGCTTCATCCCGCCCACCGCCGAATAGAAGTAATAGTTAGCCTCCGCCACATGCGTTACCTGCTGCACAAACGTCCGCACCGTATCGAACTTCACGCCCTGCCCGGGGGCAAAGATCGCAGCCGACGGCGCGAAGTTGTATTTGTCCGCGGGCATCGTCTTTACCACGCCCATCGCATCGTTCTCATACAGGCTCAGCAGCGCATCCAGCGCCTTCGCCGGCGAGGTCGAGCCCATCTTCATCGGCTCATCCATCTTCATCTGCGCGCTTGCTGCTACAGAACCTACGCCTGCCAGGCAACAAGCGCCCAGCGCCAAACCCATCGTCATTATCTTCAAACGCATTGCAATCACCTCGGTTCAAATTCCGTTCCTAAAGCACATCCAGCCTAGCAGTCCCCCCTTGCACCCGGCATAAAAATATTCCCGAGCGAAATCCCCGCTCGCCCGTCTTTGGCTGTAGAGGTTAATCATGGCATCAAGCGGTCGGTTGGATTTGCCCAGCCACTGGGAAAGGCAGTGGGACGTGGCGTTTGTCTCGGCGGAAGCCGCATCGGAGACAGACCTGACGGCGCTCGTTCAGACCTACTCCGCGCTGCTCTTCCGCGTCGCCCATTCCATCCTCCGCAACCGGGCCGAGTCCGAAGACGTCGTCCAGGACGTCTTTCTCCGCGTACTCGAACACCAGAAGAAGCTACCCGCCATCCTTGACCTCCGCGTGTGGCTCGTCCGCATCACCTGGAACCTGGCTATCGATCGCCGCCGCCGCATCCGTCCCGACCAGCTCGACGAGCCCTTCGCCGACTCCCTGATCTCTCGCACCGCCCCCGCCGACCAGGCCCTCTCCGACGCCCGCCAGATCTCCGCCACCCTGCGCGAAATCGAGCGCCTCCCCAAACCCGAGCGCCACGCCCTGCTCCTCTCCGCCATCGACGAGCTCAGCATCTCCGAAATCTCCACCATCCTCCACCGCTCCGAATCCGCCGTCCGCGCCCTGCTCTTCCGCGCCCGCACCCGCCTCCGCGAACGCCTCGAGAAGCATGACCGCCTCGAGAAGCATGAACGCCTCGAGAAAGGAACCTCCGCATGAACTCCCAACCCGCCAACACCTATCCCGACGCCCGCATCGACCAGGTCCTCAACGCCCTGCGCACCACAGAGCCCCCCACCGGCCTCGAACAGCGCATCGCCGCCCGCCTGGCCCAGGCCGCCGAAGCCCGCACCGCTACGACATCTCCCTTCGCCGCGGCAGCTCAACCCGCCTCCACCTCGCCTTTCGCCGTCATCCTGACCCTGAGCTTGCCGAAGGGGAAGGCCCCCCGCATTTCGTTCGCCCCGGCGAAGTTCTACAGCGCCGCCGCCCTCACCGTCGTCATCGCCCTGACCACCTTCACGCTAGTCCATCACCACTTCTCGGCCAACATTGCCCAAGTCAATTTCAACTCCCACTCCATCCCCGTCGCGCAAAGCCAAGCCGCCCTCACCGGCCTTCAAGGCGCAGACCGTCAGCCCCGCCACACCTCGCCCCCCACCAACCCGGCTCTAGCCGCCGATGCAATCTCCTCTCCACTCCCGCCGTCCGCGCAGGACCCCGAAGCCATCGCCCTCGCCGAAACCCTCGCCCCCAGCCGCCCCGCGCCGCCCATGCCGCTCACCGCGCAGGAGAAACTCATCCAGTCCGCCACCCGCCCCGGCCAGCCCATCCAGCTAGCCGAGCTTGACCTCGCCCGCGCGCCCCACCTCCGCGCCGCCGCCCAGGCCCGCGAGAACGAGGATATGGAGCGCTACGTCAAATCTCTCCTCGCGCCCTTCGCCGTAGCCGACGCGCTTCAACCCACCACCGACTCTCAACCGCAGGAGACCCCCGCTCCCGCGCCCCCAACCTCCAACTCTTCCAACTAAAACTCAACGAACGGAGCCTCACCCAATGACTCGCACGCAAACCCGCCGCACAGGCGCACGATCCCTCATGGCCCTCGCCGCCTGCCTTCTTCCCCTCACCCTCGCCGCCAATGCGCAGGATAATCAGGCGCCCGGCGAAGAGCGCGCAAATCCCTGCGTTGCCATGCGCAACGCCCCCACCCAGACGCGCACCTTCTACCTGACCAACGTGACCCAGCAGACGCAAGGCGCCGAAATTTTGGTCGCCCTCCGCAATTTGCTCTGCCCAACCGTAAAGGTCTATTACGTCGATTCACAAAAAGCCATCGTCATGGAAGCTCCCCAAGCCGAGCTCGAGCGCGCCGACAAGATCATCCACGATCTCAACCTGGCAGTTAAGACCTACCGCATCACCTACACCCTCACGGAGCTCGATGCCGGCAAAACCGTCAGCACCCGACACTATTCCATGCTGCTTGGCGACGGAGAGCGCAGCAGCCTGAAGGAAGGAAATAAGATCCCTGTCGCCACGGGCACTTATTCCAACGGCGCGGCAGCTGCCTCTCCCAGCTCCGAGGTGCAAACCCAGTTCACGTACCTCGACATCGGCATGAGCTTCGATGCCACCCTCGCGGTGTCGGGCAATAGCGTCCACCTGCGCTCGAAGGTCGAGGACTCGAGCCTGGACCAGCCCGTTACCATCGTCGGCGTCACCGAGCCGGTCGTGCGCCAATCCGTCCTGGACGGCACCTCCGTCCTCTCCCTGGACAAACCCTTCATGCTCGGCACCATCGACATCCCCAACACCGCCCGCCACATGGACATCGCCGTCCTCATCGAACAAATCAAGTAACCCGCCCTTCTCCAAAGCCTCACGGTCGCGCAGAATCCCGCGCAGCCGTGAGGTCCTTTTCCCCTGCCATTCGCCACCCAAACCCCGTCCTCTCGACCGAACCCTGAGCGCAGCCGATGGGGAGTGGAGAGACCCCCGGTATTGGCACTTGCACCTGCCCTCGCCATTCTGCCTGCCACTCCCCGAAGCTGCTGCCGTCTATGCTCTACGTCGCGAAACTTGGCAAACTTCGCGCCCTCCGCGTCAAAGCCCTTGCCCTTGCCCTTGCCCTTACCTTTCTTTCTCTCATTCCCCCGGGGAATCTGCTTCTTCCGTTGCCATAGCCTTAGCAAGAAGCTAAAAGCACTCTCCACCGCCCCAAAAAATAAATCGCCCCCCCCCCCCCCCAAAAAACCCAAAAACCCCCCGTCAAACCCCCCCCCCCCCCCCACCCCCCCCAAAACCCCCCCCCCCCCCCCCCTTTTTCCTTCCTCCACCCTGCAAACTTTCC